>ERZ869936.4-NODE-4-length-739387-cov-13.470330_pt1 | contig 739387 bp, 642 predicted proteins | sample MGYA00520876_ERZ869936 | MGnify/ENA primary metagenome ERZ869936 (study PRJEB32218, sample SAMN09650985) | biofilter metagenome | isolation source: enrty point of leading RO module | place: Saudi Arabia: Thuwal, RO plant located on Red Sea | collected 2016-02-17 ...
CTGGACGATTAGTAATTTTTTATGGCCTCGCAGCCGCAGCATGAAGCCAAAAATTCAGCACCTACTGATGAAATTTTTCATGAACCTCTCGCAGCCGCTTATTTGTAAGGTGGGTATAAATTTGAGTAGTCGTAATCGACGCATGCCCTAACATCTCCTGTACACTGCGAATATCTGCTCCATTAATAAGGAGCTCTGTCGCAAACGAATGTCGCAACACATGGGGCGTCACCTTTTTAATAATCCCAGCCTTCCGCGCATAATTCCTTACCAGATACTGCACCATCACCGTACTCAAACGCCGTTTTTCCCCCATCGTAATGTTGTCATCCTGCTTCCCTCGCCGATAATTCAGAAAAAGAGGATCAAAATTGTCGTCCCGAACAGCCACATACGACTCAATCGCCTCCACAGCCCGATCAGATAAAAACACAATCCGCGCCTTCCGACCTTTTCCCCTAACCATAAACTCCCGCCGTTCCAAATCCACCTGATCTCGATTCAAACTCACCAGCTCACTCACACGCAAACCCGTCGAATAGAGCGTTTCCAAAATCGCACGATCCCTTCGCCCCCGAACAGAATCCGCATCAACAACATCAAAAAGTCGTTCCAACTCCTCGCGACTCAAATACTCCACTGTCCGTTCCTCAATCTTCCCCAGATCAATTTTTTCTGGAGCCAGAGTATCGATGTCATTTTTAATGCACCACTTCAAAAATGCCCGCAGAGCAATCACATGGTAGTTTTGCGTCTTCACAATCAACAATTTTTTCCCATTTTCATCCTTCAATCGATTCAAGTAGAGCCGATACTCCTGCACTTTTTTAAGGGTTATGGATTTAACCGAAATATCTCCAGCCCAAGCCAAAAATCGACTCAAGTAGTGAGCATAATTTTCAATAGTTTTTTCCGATTGATTCTTGCCAACCTCCGCGTGTTGCAGAAATTGACCAATCGCAGCTTCTAATTTCATACACACATTATAGGCTCGCATTTCCAAAGGAGTAATTGAAAAAATATCAAAATATGTTATAATTTATAGATACTTTTGCGCTCCCAAAAACAAAAATGAACATCCTGGATTTTCTCAAAACCAATCGGACCGTTGCAACGTATATTGTGCTCGGCGTTGTGGGAACAGCCGTAGCCATCGGTGCAGTTTACTTTGGAGGGAATCTTTACCAAGGGAGTTTAGGAGGATCTGCCCAGCTGAACCGATCAATTCAAAATCTCACAACAAATCAACCAAGCCAAATTCAGGTCCAAACAACACCCGCTTCATCAGAGCCAATCACCTGTTCTGGAACACCGAACCCCGCGGACCCAGGCCAATCAGTTACCTGGACCATGGTCATCAATGAAGAGGTGCTCAATGAAGAGGATCCCTATTTTTACATAGACTCATACTTGTGGAATGGCGACACAGCAGGGGGAACGTCGAATTCAGAAAAAACGCTCACTGTTTCATATCCAAATGGAACAACCACTGCAACCGTAACACCTATTGTCTATGTAAATGTGGGTGCTGATCAATACGAGGATCGGAGCGGAAATCCATGCTCCATCAACATCAATTCAACCACCCCAAGCAATACGCAAAACGAAACAGAAAACGAGAATCCGGCTTCGCAAGCAACTATTTCTTGTACGGGAACGCCAAATCCTGGAATAACCGAGCAGATTGTCACATGGGAAGTATTTGTCGATGAAGCCAAGCTCATGGAAGAGCACCCACACGATGGTATTACCAGTTACTTCTTTTTGGATGAAGATCAGGGCTTAGCCAGCGGTCAAGAATCAGAAAACGGAAAAGTCCTTAAAACGGTCTATCCATCAGGAACCACTTCAGCCAGTATGACGCCAGTAGTCAACATCCTCACCGGACCAAACTTCGATACAGGAATTGAAGGGGAAACATGCTCAATCACATTGGAAGAGCCGACTCAACAAGAGGAGGAAGAGGAGGAAATCCCAACAGAAGAAACTGAAGAACCAGAAGAGGAAACAACAGAATTAGCTGAAACCGGAACGCTCCCAGCTGAAGACATCCTCACGTGTGCCTTCACACCAAAACCAATCGTCCAAGAAAACAATGAAAGCATGCAAGCTCTTTGCGGACTAACAGTCAACGCCAGCGTTGAAGCCTACATCATGCCAGCACCATTCACACCAACAGAAACAATTGATACATCAGCAGCCATAACAACCATCCTTCCAAAAACCAACAAACAAGCCGCACCATTCAACCTTTCTTGGAACCCTCAAAAAGATAAATTCGACCAGCCAATTGCAGAAGGCAACTACACTTTCGTTGTCTCAGCACGACCGAGTAATCAGTATTTGCCAGATTTGTCGATTCGAGAATTTACAGTTGTAGCAACGGCTCCAGAACCGGAACCAACCCCGGAACCAACCCCAGAACCAGCGCCCACAGAATCAACAGAGGAACCAACCTCAGAACCAGAGTCAACCGAACAATCATCTTCAAGCTCTCAAACAAGCGCATGCCAAGGTGTCGACTACCCAACAGACATTGCCGGACACTGGTCGGAATCAATCGTTAAAGCCGCCTACGATGCATGTCTCATCGAAGGATATGAGGATGGAACCTTCCGCCCAAACCAAGCAATCTCCAGAGCAGAAGCGGTGAAGCTCGTTTTATCCATGGCTCAAATCAATCCACACCAAGGCTGCTACAGCCCAAACTGTGGAGCTGGACACGAGAGCAACTTCTTCAACGACATTACAGCATCATGGCAGGGCCCATGGCTCCGCGCGGCCTGGGATGAAAGCATTGTCGAAGGATTAGGACCAAATCAATTTGGCCCAGAATTCGCTATCACCCGAGCAGAAGCGACAGCGTTAACCGCACGAACATTTAACGTCCCAGCACATCAAGGCTGCTACACCGCAAACTGCGGAGCCGGACATCCAGATAACCTTTTCACAGACATTACCGCGCCATGGCAGGGCCCATGGGTTCGGGTTGCCTGGGATCGAGGATGGATCAGCGGAACATCAGCCAATCGATTCGAGCCAAACCGTGCAATCACTCGCGCTGAACTCTTAAAAATGGCGACTCTCGCCGCAAAAAACTAAACCATGGGAGGAACAGAACAATACAACCCAAACCAAGATCGGCCACCTCATAACGAGACGGCGCTAGAAAGAGCTGAACGCATCCGTAAAGAAGCGGAACAGATTGGCCGTGGAGAGGTTGTCAAAAAAACCGAGCGTAAACTCCTCAAACACCAGATTGAAAACGCCGAAAAGCGCGAAGACCATTTCTATGAACTCGGCAAATACGATGGTGCCAAACTCGAAAAAGATTTCAATGTCGTTGAAGGGAGTGTCGACGCAACACCATACGGCCCTCGTGCACTAACACCAAAAGTCTACAAAGAAAAATCTGAAGCAGCTGAACTCCTCATAAAAGTTTACGAAAAAGAAGGAGGAAAAGAACGGTTCATGCCCGCTTCTCAGCAACTCATTGAAAAACATTTAGACATGCTCAAAAAGCTTGGCAAAGAAAAAAACCGAGCCACCTTTGAAAAAGGATACAGCTCTGACCAGCTTTTCAGTGCCGATGGGATTTACAATTTCGTCCTTTCATTCCAGCGCGCCATAGATGCATTCCCATCCGCAGACACCTTAGAAAAAAGCGATTGCCTTTTCCTGCTCACTATTGGCACAACCACCAAAAACGACAAAGAACGATACGTCCGAACTTTCGTTCAAAAGAAGAAAGAGGGAGGGGAAGATGGAGGTGGCGGTAAATCGACTGAAGGGGGAACGCATGACAAACCAGACGAGACTGGAACAGAAACGGGAGGGGAAGTAGACATTCCAGAAGAAGACCTCCCGAACGTCAAAATCCAAAACGGTGACTACATGGTCGCCACAACAGTAGGTTCCAACATCCTCCCAACTGCTAATAAATTTGGTGAAATCATTAACATCGACCTCGACCAAGAGTCGACAAATGTCATCGACAGTTATACCAAGCTCGGCATTGGCGCACTCATTGAAGGGCTCAACCGTCTGCCAGAAGCAGCCCGAGGACCTGTCCTTGAACGAGTCTTTAAAAACATTGGCGAAAGCGATCCAGAAAAAGGATTCCTTCTCATGAAAGAGATCATCAAAAACCAAAAAGAAGCGCAAGAATCCCAGCTCTTGGACGGACTCAAAGAAAAAATCGAAAACGCACCAGAAAACGAAAAGAAGTACTGGCAGGCACAGCTCGCACTTTACGAAATGGGTCAGCTCGACGCAAACGGCATGCCAAAATTGGAGGCCTACGAGTCCCAAGAAAAAATGCGTCAGGCACTCGCTTTGCTTGCCGATGTCGACATCAATGCACTGCCGGAAGAACTCCGCCAAATGGCTGAAAAACAGAAAAAATATCTAGATTTCACCATGCGCAACAGCATCGTCACTGACATGGTTTCCACTATGAACCTGTCTATAGACACCATGATGAAAGAGATGGAGGACTTCATTGAACTCAAAGCTGAGAGCCGTGAAGACATAAAAGACGACCTCGACAACATGTGGGACAGCGACGAAGAGGTCTACATGTCTGCAAAACATATGATGGAAGCACTGCGCCTCCTCATCAAATTTCAATATCCAATTGACGCACAAACACAAGACATCCCCGACCCACTCAACCACTACTATAAAATCCTCACGAGCAGTTCACCAATCCCTCCAATTAAAGTACCAGAGGGGCAATCTGCATCCATGACAGATGTGCTCAAAGATCATCCTATTAACATAACAGGACCAGGAGAGATCAACCTCAACGAACTCTTTGTCGATAGACAAGAAGAAGCGCGTCTCTTTCAAGAGTACCAAAAAGGAGAAGAAAAATTGGGAGAAAAAGGGATTTGGGCTCTTGGAAAAGACATAAAAGATGGCATCTATGACACGCTCGTTCCAGACGGTTTACGCGACTATACCAAGTACATTGCTGGAGGGGTTGGCATCGCATTGCCATGGATGATTATGCCAATGGCCGCGAACTATGGTGGCGGAAAACTCTACGACTACCTCGGTGGGGAGCGCGGCAGTTTTATGGAAAAGAAAGATCGGCAAGGAGGAATTTTAGATCGATCAGGAGATATTTTTCCCAAAAAAGTTGGTGACCTCTCAGGATTCTTGAAAGAAAATCCAGGTGGAAGCGCAGACGATTTTGATAGCCTTGGCGCTGTTGAAAAAATCCAGCTCGAAAAAATCCAACACATGTTCATTACAGGACAGTTCTACGAAGCCCGCGCACTCTGCATTCAAATTCTTCAGAAACGATTAGACCAAAAGCGAAACGAAAAATATCGAACATCTAATGTAGACGTGAGTACACCCGAATACCGTGAACTCCTTGAGGATCATGGAGAACAGATTCGCAATCAAGCAAAATTGCAACTCCTTCAACAGGGGATCGACGAGAAATCATTTCCAAAAGATAGGTTCCCAAAACCGGATGGCGGATTTTACACAACTCTCGACGAGTTCGTGGAAGCCAAAATTGAGGACGCCCTCAAAGGTCGCAAGTACATTGACGATCAAGGTGTGACTGCCACACAATTTACGGACGAAGAGATTGCCGGATTCAGCGGATATGAAAAACGAGCGCTGGAACTGCTTTTAGATTTAAATGGAGAGGGATTGGCCGGCGGATATCTAGATTTGAAGGAAGAAAATGCCATTATTGCCAAAGAAATTACGCAGCTCGTTGTCGAAATTGTGATCATTGAAGTGGTGACGTGGGGAGCTGGAACCGCCGCCGCTGCCGCGCTGACCGCCGCACGACTTGGTAAAATGGGAGCCCGCGGACTCCAGGTTGCAAACATGGTCGCAAAAGCATCCGAAGTTGCAGCAAAAGTCCCGCGACTCGCGAGAGCCGGAAAAACCATCGCCCACGCCGCCTTCTTCACGGAAGCTCACGCCGCCATGCACGGTCACCTCGTCGACCCAACCTCCAGCGAAGGCCTCTACCAAATCGGTCTCACCGCGGCCACCTTCGGCATGATGCGAGGAATGCAGGGCCTCGCGCGCGGAACCGCAGAAGGCATGATCCGAACAGTCGAAACAGGAGCAACCGGATTCTCACGACTTCGCCAACCACTCAGTCAACTGCAATACCTCAACCGCGCCGCTCGCTCTAGCGGAAAACTTGGTACAGTAGGCGCAGAAGTCGCAGAAGGATTTGTTGAAATTGGAGCAATTCATTCCATGTCGCAACTAGAACAAGAACTCGCCATCGCCTACAACGAATACACTGGAGACAAAAAAGGCGAACTTGAAGCCCGCATCCGCGACACAGACTTCTGGGACATGAAAGAACTCGCCCACACCGCCGGCGTCGTCATCGGACTCCGCGGCGGGCGCCTTGGAGGAGAAGCACTTGGAACAAAAATAGGCCGCAACAAATTTGGCAGCGCAGAAAATCCGAACCAAATGATCTCCATCGGCAAAAAACATTTCTTCCAAGGAGAAGCGATCAACCTCAGGCCAACAACTCAGGCGCAAGTCATAGGAATTGAAAAAGTACAAATCGCTCCAGACAAAATCGCAACACGCCTCAAAGTAAAACTCTCCGACGGAACAGAAAGAGTTCTCAAATCAGGAGACGTGGTTTCTCAAAGCACAAGTGGCGATATCAAATTTGGAAGCCGATCCTTCAAAACCAACGAGGTTATCGAAATTAAGAGCAACCTCCCATCCCAAGGAAAAGTAATCGGAGTCGAAACAATCGAAACATCCTCAAGTACCTATGCAACACGCTTCAAGGTTCAACTCCCAAACGGCAAAACCACCATCGTAAAATACGGCGACGTGGTCGCTCCAGCAGCAACAAAATCTACCGCAAGTTCAATTAGAGAGTTCCTTTCTACGAAAGCAAGAGGCGCTGCAGACAGAGCTGGAAGAGTAAAGGAGGCAATTGGATCACGAGCAAAAAGAGGTCCAAAAAAGGTTGTTGAACTCTACGGAAAATTCAGAGATGTGATCAAAAATCGATCCGAAGGAAAAGAAATAAGAAGCGAGTACGCAAAAGTAGAAAAAGCCCAAAAAGAGGTAGCAAAAGAGCTAGATGCACTCAGAAAGGCTGTTAAAAAAGGAAAAACAATTAATGTTACAAAAAGAGTAAAATCTATCCAACAAAAAGCCAAAGACGCCCAAAAAGCGATGGACACAGCTCGCGATTTAGGATATCTGGAGGAAGCAAGAAGAGTAGCCGAACATAAAGGTGTCAAATTTGATGAAAGCTTCAAGCCTACAGAGGCAGATTTTAAAGCATTTGCTGAAGCAATAAAGAGGGGAGAAGTAGCGGTAGTTGAGGGTAAAGCGGAAAAGATTGTCAAAAGTCGCGAAGCCGCGAAGAAAGCGCTAGAAGAAGCACAAAGACTGGGTGAGGAAGCTCGAGCTTTTGGCCTAAAAACAAATGTAGAAAAAGGAATACGAAGAACGAACGCAAGAGTAGAGGAAGTAAATGAACAAATGAAAAAAGTCGAAAAAGCATTAAAACGTGGAAAACCTAAAAAAGCAAAAAAATTGGCCAGCAAAATGGAGGGCGAAATGACAGAGCTAAGGGAGACCTCTAGTGCTCTCGATAAAGCATCGACAGAAGTCGGTGACGCGAAGCTCAATGATGGCGCCTTAAAAACCATGGCAGAAATAGCCAAACTCGGTGAACGCTACGACAAAGCCATGGGACAGATCAACCCACAGCCAAGGGTCCGCATCGACACAACCTAGTCCATTAACAGAAAGGCAGGAACGCGCTATAATCAGTGCACTTTCAACGTGCACATGCTCAAGACTCGAGAACAACTTTTAGCAGAAGAGGAACAAAAACTGGCGCCCTACGCCATGCACAGCAAGGATTCGCAGGGCCGCGTCCATCCAGAACAGCACGACGACTATCGACTTCCTTTTCAGAGAGATCGGGATCGGATTATCCATTCCCGCGCTTTCCGTCGCCTCCAGGCCAAAACCCAAGTGTTCGTCAGCTACTACGGCGACCACTACCGCGACCGTCTGACACATTCCATTGAAGTCGCACAAATCGCTCGCGACATCGCGCGCCGCCTGGGCCTCAACGAAGACCTCGCCGAATGCATCGCCCTGGCCCATGATCTTGGCCATCCACCTTTCGGGCACGGTGGCGAAGAAGCCCTGGATGAAGCGCTCAAGGAGCATGAACTCTCATTCGAGCACAACGAACAAAGTCGCCGCATCATCCAATCGCTCGAACACATTTATCCAACGTTTGACGGCCTCAACCTCTCTGTTGAAGTCGTTGATGGAATCATCAAACACCATCCAGAAAAATACAAAACCACCATCAAATTTATGTCGTACGCCCATTTAGAAACACAAGTGGCCGATCACGCCGACGAAATCGCCTACACCAATCATGACATCGACGACGCCCTCCGCAGTCAAACCATTTCAGCCCACCAACTGGACCAATTCCAGCTCTGGTCCGAAGCAAAAGCTCACGTCCTCAAAGAGTATGGATCAGAAAATGTGACCAATGATCCCGAAAGCCAACGTCGGTTCCACAGCAGAGTGATTAGTCGGATGATTAGTCGAATGATCCAGGATTTACAAGAAACCACCGAAGAAAACCTCACAAAAAACGGTATCGATTCAGTCGAAAAAGTTCGCTCACACAAAGGCAAAATTGTCGATTTTAGCGCGGAATTAGATCCGCACATTCGAGAACTTCGCCAGTTCTTGCGGAAAAACTTCTACTACCATCCCAAAGTGCATCAACAAATAGAAAACGGCCAAAAGATCGTCAAAAAGCTCTTTCAGCACTATCTCGCCGAGCCACAAAACCTTCCGCTGGCTTATCAAAATGCCATCTCGCTTGGCGAACAGCCAGAAATCGTGGTAAAAGATTATATAGCCGGCATGACTGACCACTACGCCGAAGAGCAATTTCAAAAATTGCTGCATAAACATTCTGAAGCATGATCTGTCCAAAATGTAAAAAATCGAGCACACGCGTCCTAGACTCTCGCGATACCAACGAATCTCGAGAAATCCGCCGCCGCCGAAAATGCGAAGAATGCGATTTCCGCTTCACAACCTTCGAAAGAGTGGAAACCAGCAATTTCATCGTGGTCAAAAAAGACAACTCACGCGAAGCCTACAACCGCCAAAAACTAGAAGCCGGCATCTGGAAAGCCTGCGAAAAACGACCGGTCACAGAAGAACAGGTCACCCAGTTGTTGAACGAACTCGAAGAACACTGGGCCGGCCAAGGCAAAGAGGTTAAAGCCGACTACATTGGCGAATGCCTCATGGAAAAACTCAAAGAACTCGACGAAGTCGCCTACATCCGCTTTGCATCAGTGTATCGCCATTTCAAGGACATTGAATCCTTTCGCAAAGAGCTCCAAAAACTCATTGAGCCACAACGCACCACACGCCTTTCATAAAGAAAGAGAAAAACATAACACCGAGCATTATTGACTAATGCTTTATTTATGCTATAATATAAAGATTGAAAAAGTAAAATCAAAACCAAAAAATGAAAAATACACTCATTGGAGCAATAACTCTTTCACTTGTTGCGACTTTTCTTGTACCAGCTACTGTTCTGGCACAATCAGAACAAACAACCAGCTGCAACTACGAAAAGGCTGCAATAGAAGAACACAGCGCTACTTTCATTGCTGCTCGCAAACCTGGAGTCGTAGAAAAAGGCGAACTCTTTGAAACAAAAGTGTATGTTCGAAACACTGGAAACACACCATGGTTTTCAGTTGCAAGTGGATGCGCCGGACCACATGTAAGCCTTGGAACCGACAAAGACCGTGACCGATCAAGCCGCTTTTACCCTGGAGCTATAGTAGAAGACAGTGGTTGGGCCGCCCCAAATCGCATCACCATGACAAGCGACCGTGTTGATCCAGGACGACTTGCCGAATTCGTCTACCAGAGTCGTGCCCCACAAGAGGATGGATACTTCCGTGAAGTCTACACGCCAGTTGTTGAAGGACTCGGATGGCTCGACGAATCAACATTCTCATCAGATGTACGGGTTGGCGAAGGAAAAGTTCCACTCGAAAACAAAGACCTTCTCCAATACATCAAAGTGAGCGCCAACCTTTCTGACTACGACTTAGAAGGAGAAAAATGGATTCAAGTTGATATCTCCGAGCAAAAAATGAAACTCCACGTTGGAGACTACGTAGTCCGCGAATTCCCAGTAAGTTCAGGAAAACCAAGCACACCAACACCCGTTGGAACAACCCACATCTTCCAAAAACAGGAAGTCCGCGTTGGAGGAGCTTGGCCACACTACATCATGCCAAAATGGATGCACTTCCGCGCTGGCGGATACGGAATCCACGCACTTCCAAGCCTCGCCAACGACGGCGGAGTCTTCTGGACTGAAGCCCTCAACCACATCGGCTCACGACGAAGCCATGGTTGCATTCGTCTGCTACCGCAAGACGCTGCATTCGCCTACGACTTCGCACCAGTTGGAACAAAAGTAGTGGTTCAGTACTAGGACTACTCAGAAACGGCTTTCTTTAGACGACGTTGGCTCGTTCCACGCACAGCGTGAACATCACTCTTCTTGGCTTTCCAAGATTTATAGTCAGCAAACACAGAAGCCAAAACCTTCTCGCGAGCAGCATTAAAATCTATCTCTTCTTCCTTCGCGAGTTTGTGAGTTCTTTTTATAAGATCCCATTCAGTGCCATCCAGGCTGCTATACCTCTTTGGATCCATTTCCATAAGGGCATCAACAGCAGGATCAAACGATGTGTCCAAAGTAATTTCTGCAACAATTTCATTCATAGAGTCATTTCCATCAGTACCATCAATCTGTTGTGGATCAAGCTCAGGCACTTGATCTCCTTCATTTATTTGCATACATATAGAGATACGTAATAAAGGAGAAAACGATAAGGAAATATCACGAGTTTGTCAAATTTATGGTATAGTAAAATCCATGCACGATCTCATTGAACAACTGAACGACAAGCAAAAAGAGGCTGTACTCTGCGTAAAAGGCCCACTTTTAGTAGTGGCAGGAGCAGGGTCAGGAAAAACCAAAGCGCTCACCCACCGAATTGCATATTTAATGAAAGAAAAGCGAGTCAGCCCTTGGAATATTTTGGCTGTGACCTTCACGAATAAAGCTGCCAATGAGATGAAAGAGCGAATAATTCAGCTCCTGGGGAGTGATAATGAGCAAGATTTGCCGAGCATCGGAACATTTCACGCCACATGTGTACGGATTTTGCGTAAACACATCCACCTCCTCAACTACGAAAACCGCTTCACCATCTACGACACCGCTGACCAAAGAGTTCTCATGAAGAATGTGATGGCCGATTTAGGGATTAGCGACAAGCAAATGAATCCACGCGCGGTACTTCGGAATATTTCCAACGCGAAAAATCAGCTTATTTCACCATCTGGCTACCAAACATACGTCACGAACTACTTCACAGAAAAAGTGCACGAAGCATATGTGCACTACCAAAAATCGTTGCAAAAAAACAATGCATTGGATTTCGATGACATCATTATGAAGACGGTAGAACTGCTACGGCAAGAGCCAAAAGTGTTGGATCACTACCAGGAAAAGTTTAAATACATCTCTGTGGATGAGTATCAGGATACGAACCATGCACAGTATGTTTTGACCAATCTGCTGGCAGAAAAATATCGCAACTTGTGTGTGATTGGTGATTCCGATCAGAGTATTTATTCGTTTCGGGGTGCGGATATTCAGAATATTTTGGATTTTGAGAAGGATTATCCTGATGCCAAAGTGGTTTTGCTAGAGCAGAATTATAGGTCGACGCAGAATATTTTGGATGGCGCGCACTCGATCATCACCAAAAACGCGCGCCGCAAAGAAAAGAAACTCTGGACCGACCAAGAAGGCGGCGAAAAAATCACCGTGCGCGCCCTAGAAAACGAACGCGCCGAAGCGGATTTCATCGCTTCGACTATCCAAACTGCCCTCACCCGACACGAAACACCTTCATACAAGGACTTCGTCGTCCTCTACCGCACCAATGCTCAATCCCGCGTACTCGAAGAAACCTTTCTCCGCTACGGCATGCCCTACAAAATCGTCGGAGGCATCAAGTTCTACGAACGCAAAGAGGTCAAAGACATGGTGGCATACCTCCGCGTCATCCAAAACCCCAACGACTCCGTGAGCCTCTTCCGCATCATCAACACCCCTTCCAGAAAAATCGGAGCCAAAACATTGGAACAGGTTCAACAGTACGCCCTCGAACACAACCTCACTTTCTATGAAGCCCTCCAAGACGCCGAAAAAATCATCAGCCTCTCCGGCTCCAAAGTCGAAGCACTCACAAACTTCGTTGACCTCATCCGCCAACTCCAAAAAGTAAATACAGAATTCACCGCTTCAGGAGTCATAAAACACGTGCTCGACCACAGTGGTTACAAAAAATTCATCGACGACGGAACCATCGAAGGCGAAAGCCGCCTCGAAAACATTTACGAACTCATCAACGTCGCCACCAAGTACGACAACCTAGAAGCCGGCATCTCCCTCAACATTTTCCTCGAAGAAATCGCCCTCATCGCCGACGTAGACTCGCTCGACAACGAAGACAACGCCATCACACTCATGACCATCCACTCCGCCAAAGGACTCGAATTCGACACAGTCTTCATTATTGGCTTAGAAGAAGGATTACTCCCACATTCCCAAAGCCTGCTCGAACGTGACCAGCTAGAAGAAGAACGCCGTCTTATGTACGTGGCCATGACCCGAGCCAAGAGAGAACTCTACCTCCTGCGTGCCAAGAGTCGTATGCTCTATGGCGAAGTCACCTCCAGCGCCGCCTCACAATTCATTGCCGAACTCCCGCCAGAAATCACTCAAGGCGACACAGAAGCAGAGCGCGACCACCAAACCATCGAAACGCAAGAATTAGGTTACACTCCAATTCCATACGAAGAGTACGACCAAGAAGGCGTCACCCTCAACGGCGGCGACCGCGTCTCACACACCTCGTTCGGCGAAGGCGTCGTCCAAGAAGTCACCGGTGGAGTCGCCACCATCAAATTCAAAAACCCACGCTACGGCACCAAAAAACTGGCCCTCTCCATCGCACCCCTCAAGAAAATTGACTAGTCCACGCAAGAGCGAAGCGAATTGCGCCTTCAAAAAGTGTGCACGTGCACACTTTTCTGCCCGGGCAGAACTTCACTACTACAAATGCTCCCGATAAAAATCGATGCTTCTTTGGAATGCCTGCGAAACATTCTGACCAATGTTGTGATCCGCACCCGCGTATTCAAAGTACTCAACATCCTTCCCCGCCGCTTCCAAGGCGTCACGCAAACTTTCAGACAACTCAATCGGCACACTTTCATCCGCCGTTCCATGCTGAATTTGAATCGGAATTTCAATGTCATCTAAGTATGCAAAAGGATCAATTTGATCCCAAAAGTCCGCATTCTCACTCGGCAAACCATTTTCCACAACCATCGTACTTTCCTTCGCATCACTCAAAAAATCAATATCATCATTGTACGTTTCAAACATATCCTCATAACTTCCAACCACACCCGCCCAAAACGAAGCCGCCTGAATATCATCCGTCAAAAGTACGGTCCTCAAGCCAATCTCTCCACCATTGGAATGTCCCCAATACCCAATCCGCTCAGCATCAACCGCCTCATAATCCTTCAAATACTCTAGCGCATTCATAGTATCAATCACATATTTTTCCGAATAGTGTGCACTCACTGGCTCACCCTCACTCTCACCATGACCACGCAAATCCGGCTTGAAAGTAACAAAACCAGCACTCGCTAAACGCGCCTGATAGGTTGGATAGTTCCCGATCGTTGAATACTCAGCAGGAGGAATATATCCATGAATAAAAAGAATTGCCGGGAATCCATTTTCCGGTTTCTCCGCAAGCGGTACCGTTAAAAGGCCAAAAATCTTCAATCCTTCAGACTGATACGAAGCTACATACTGGGAGTAGCTCGATCCATTCGCAAGTTCCTCCTCAATCGAAAAATCCCCACCTGGATAATCCAAACGGCGCAAACTCTCAATAGCCATTGGATGCAGTGGCTCTTCGGCCTCAACCTCATCTATTTCTTCAACAGCAACAATATCTCCAATATCCTCCTGCACAATGCTGGTCGGCTCTACCGTTTTGGAGCAACCCCAAAAAAACACCGATAGCATCAATCCTGCAAAAAACTTCTTCATACTATTTTTTAGCTTTTTCAGATTTTTCCTTTCGCGCTTTCCGCTCAGCTTCCTCCTTCTTCACCTCCTCCTCAGTTTTAACACGATAAAAATCACGCAGTGCTTTTTCAGTACCAAAAGCGACATTCTTTGTGCTGCAACGAGAGCACTTATAGACAAACTTTCGCCCAATAGCGTACGCCTTCACAATCATCTCGCAGTCTTTACAGAAAAAAGCGATAGCTTCTGGCAAGATATTCGAAATCTTCGGCCCACGGGGACCTCGAGATTCTCTATGCGGTTTTTTTGAAAAACTCTTTTTCATTACAGATCCATTCTATAAGGTTGTGGTTTCGACTGTTCCTGTGGTTGCTCAGCAGCAGGTTGCTGTCCCAGTCCGGTTTGCTGCTGCACGTGTTGTTGAACCTCTTCTGGACTTTGTGCCGGCTCAGCATTTCTCAAACTGGCATTCGCTTTCTCCTGTTTTGGTAAATGGATAAACTCATCCTCTGCCGCTTCTTCCTGAAATTCTCTCAACAATGTCGCTTTATCACGGCCAGTTAGATAGCCTCCAATAGTAATAAAAGATGCAGCAATAAAAGCAAAAAACATTCCAAACTGCGATTGCTTCAACGTAATATTCAAACCAAACTTAGGATGAAAATACACAGAATTCACCAAAAGCAGCATAAAAAATGCAAAAATTCCCGAAACAAAATAAAAACTCGAAGGCTTAATGTTCACGTACGGCAACTTCCCTCCTGTTTTTTCAAAAAAGAGGAGCGTCATATTGAGGCTACTCATAATCAATAAACTAATCCCTCCAACATAGAGCGGACCAGTAATCCCTAAAAACATATCTCCAGTCTTAAATGAATCCAAATCCTGATACCACGGCAGAAAAACACTCACCGCCATCAAAATCGACCCAATTCCAAGAAGTTTCTTCTCAAATGGAAGCTCTTTGAAAATCTGCGAAAGTTGTTTGGAAGGCATAAGCAAAAGGCTAAGACTTACACACATCATAGAAGATCAAACCGTCGTTTGTAAAGAACACAATTTGACTACACAAAATGCCTAGAATTCAGTAGAATAGCTGCGCTTTGAATCAACAAACATGAAGATTGCCATCGACATTCGAGATGCCAGCCGGGATCGGACCGGTAAAGGATGGTACGCCTACAACATCGTCACCGAATTGCTCAAACTGGATAGCCAGAATGAGTACATTTTGTACAATAATACAAAGAAAAATCCTTTTAAAGGAGCCAAAAACGCTCAACTGAGATGCATTGAGGAGAAAACACCAAAGTGGCACTTTAAGGTGCTCCAGGACCTCAAAAAGAACCCAGTTGACCTCTTTTTTGCGCCGACAAGCTTTATTATTCCAGCCTTCGCCCCTAAGTCGCTTACGGTTATTATTACCGTTCATGACCTTGTGGCCTTCCTTTTCCCAGGAACACACAGTGTGAAAGCAACGCTTATTGAGCGGCTTACTCTAAAAAAAGCACTTAAGAAAGCGCACAAAGTCTTCGTCGTTTCCGAAAACACCAAGAAAGATCTCCTTAAAAAATTCACATATCCTTCCTCCGAAATAGTTGAAACACCTTGTGCACCTGCGGATTTCTACCGAAATCCCATCGCCGAAGAGGAACTCCAAAAGTTTAAAGAGGAAAAAAAACTCCCAGATAACTTTATTCTTGCGGTTGGAACACTCGAACCGCGCAAGAACTTCGCAACCCTCATTAAGGGATTTGTGACCTTTAAAAAGCGCCATCCAGACTACAAGCTTGTCATTGTCGGAAAGAAAGGATGGAAATTTAAGCAAATCGAAGAGTCGATCGAAAAATATAACATGAAAGATGAAGTCATTTTCCCTGGATACATCAAAGGCGAAAGCCTCCACAAAATGTATCAACTGGCCAAAGCATTCGTCTTCCCATCCCTTTATGAAGGATTTGGAATTCCACCTTTAGAAGCCATGGCCAGTGGTTGCCCAGTGGTGAGTTCCAATGTCGCATCTTTGCCAGAAGTTGTTGGGGACGCCGGACTATTAATCGATCCAAAGAACTCATACAAAATGGCAGAAGCCGTCGCTGATCTTATTGATCACGATAACGTTCGCGCGACTATGGTTGAAAGAGGTTTACGGCAAGCCGAAAAATTCACATGGCAGCGCACCGCGCAAATTGCACTCGAAGTCTTTAATAGTCTTGCATGACGCTCACTGCACCTTCCAAAAAGGCCATCAAAAAAGTTGGATTGATTGCCAAAAGCGAGGTCGTAGGAAAAATAAAAGATTTGGATAAGCTGATTCGACTACTCAAACGTAACAAGGTTCAGCTTTTTTTTGATAAAAACATTGGCAAAAAGCTTTCCAAAGAAGCAACCACCACCAAAGAAATGTTCGATATCTGCGATATGGTCATCGTTTTTGGAGGAGACGGAACGATTCTCAAAGCTTCAAGTGCTGCAAGCAAGACTCATACACTCGTTTTACCAGTAAATTACGGTAACTTGGGCTTCCTCGCCGAGTCCGATCCAAAGGATCTCATTGAAAATGTAAAAAGAGTCCTCAAAAAGGACTATATGGTCGATAGTAGAGCCCTTTTGCGTATTAACCATTACCGTAATGGAAAGAAGAGAAACAGTGGATTGGCTTTGAACGATACAGTGCTAAACCAAGGGCTTTTCACGCGTCTCATTACATTCGATATTGCCATCGATGATGAGCCAATGATCGATTTCCGTGCCGACGGCCTTATTATTGCCACTCCAACCGGATCTACCGCCTATTCGCTCTCTGCTGGTGGCCCAATTGTATACCCAACACTCAACGCCTTGATCCTTACACCAATCTGCGCGGCCTCGCTCACCCTCCGCCCAATCGTCATCCCCGACACACAAACCCTCACAATCAGCATCGCTTCCAAGCCCCACGACTCCCACTCGCTCGGCCTGACCATCGACGGGCAGGAGCCCATCGAACTCTCCTACGGCGACACCATCAAAGCCCGCCGCTCAACGCGCACGTTCCACATCATCCGCTTCCCAGCCGACGACGGCAGCAAAGGCAAAAATACAAAGCCCGCCACCGGCGCCCGCCACTACAAAACCCTCCGTGAAAAAATCGGCTGGGGTAAATAACCTCAAAGCAGCCACTCTCCTAAATGATGTCAAAGAGACATCATCTGCGAGAGTACTTTTCAGCAAGCATCACTTCGAATCATTCTTCAACGCCGCCTGCGCCGCTGCAACACGCGCAATCGGCACCCGATACGGACTCAAGCTAATGTAGTCGAGCCCAATTCTATCGCAGAAAACAACGCTATCCGGCTCCCCGCCCTGTTCACCACAGATCCCAATCTCCATATCCGGTTTCACACCACGACTAAGTTCAATACACCGCTCCATTAAAAACCCAACTCCTTTTTGATCAATCGAAGAGCTTGGATCCCTTTCCAAAATCCCATTTTCCAAGTAGAAATTAATGAATTTTCCAGCATCATCACGGGAAATTCCCCACGTTGCCTGCGTCAGATCGTTCGTTCCAAAAGAGAAAAAGTCCGCATATTCAGCCAGTTCATCAGCGGTTAAACATGCTCGCGGCAACTCCACCATCGTCCCAATCTTCACATCAAAATCAACACTCTCACCATACTCGGCAATCACCGCCTCCACGGCCGCTCGCCCCGCCTTCAGCTCATCCAGGCTCGTAATAAACGGTAACTCAATCTCCGGTAAAACCTTCACGCCATCCTTCGAAACCACAATTCCAGCCTGAATAATCGCCTTCACCTGCATTTCATAAATCTCTGGATTCGTGAGCCCCAAGCGCGAACCACGATGCCCTAGCATCGGATTCACTTCATGCAGATCACCGATCACACGCTCCAATTTCTCAACCTCCATCCCCATTTCATCAGCCAGTGCCGCAACCATCTCCGGCTTCTGTGGCAAAAATTCGTGCAAAGGTGGATCCAACAAGCGAACCGTCACTGGCATTCCATCCATTGCCTTGAAAAGTCCCTCAAAATCTTTCTGCTGCATTGGTAAAATCGATTCGAGCGCATCCCGCCGCGCCTCTACACTTTGCGACAAAATCATTTTCCGCACAGCCTTAATCCGGTCCTCATCAAAAAACATGTGCTCCGTTCGGCACAAACCAATTCCTTCTGCACCAAACTCTTTCCCTACTATCGCGTCTTCTGGTGTATCTGCGTTAACACGAACATGAAGCCGTTTCACCTCATTTGACCAGTCAAGAATCTTCTGAAAATTTTCAGTCAAATCCGGCTCCACCATTTCCACTTCACCGAGAATAACCTCACCAGTCGTTCCATTCAGCGTAATAAAATCCCCTTCACGCACCTCAACATTCCCCACGCGCAAAACTTTGTTCACCACATCCACACTCAAATCGCTACATCCAGCCACGCAACATTTCCCCATTCCTCGGGCCACAACAGCCGCGTGCGACGTCATTCCACCAGTTGAAGTCAAAATCCCAACTGCCGCATGCATACCATGAATATCTTCAGGACTGGTCTCTTTTCGCACCAAAATGACTTTTTCATCACGATTAAACTTCCAGTCAGCCGCATCGTTCGCGGTGAAAACAACCTTTCCACAAGCCGCTCCCGGCGAAGCCGGCAACCCCTTCGCAATAACATTTTTCGGCGCATCAGGATCTAAATCCGGATGCAAAAGCTGGTTCAACGAACTCGCATCAATTCGAAGCAAAGCCTCATCCTGACTAATCAAACCTTCATCCACCATATCCACCGCAATATTCACTGCCGCCTTCGCCGTCCGCTTCCCAGTTCGCGTCTGGAGCATAAATAACTTCCCTTCCTGAATCGTAAACTCAATATCCTGCATGTCTTTGTAGTGCTTCTCCAGCTTCTCACGAACGGCCTCTAGTTCGGCAAAAACCTCTGGCAAAACATCCTTCATTTCCTCTAGTTTCCGCGGCGTTCGAATCCCCGCAACAACATCCTCTCCCTGCGCATTCAGCAAAAACTCTCCATAAAACTCTTTTTCTCCAGTCGACGGATTACGCGTAAACGCCACTCCGGTCCCTGAAGTGTCACCCATATTTCCAAACACCATCGCCTGCACATTCACAGCCGTTCCTTTCAATCCAGTAATATCATTAATCCGCCGATACGTCTTCGCTCTTTCATTATTCCACGACTCAAAAACAGCATGAATCGCCAATTCTAGCTGTTCGCTCGGTTCATCCGGAAAATCGCGCCCAGCCTTCTCCTTCACCACCGCTTTAAACCTCCGAACTAACTCCTTTAAATCGGCAGCATCCAGTTCAGTATCGAGTTTCACACCTTTCTCTTCCTTCAGCTTATCCATCTCCACTTCAAAATTTTCATGAGAAATCCCCATAACCACATTCCCAAACATATTCACAAAACGCCGGTAAGCATCGTAACAAAAGCGCTCATTTCCAGTTTTTGCCTTCAATCCTTCCACCGTTTCATCATTCAAACCAAGGTTCAAAACCGTATCCATCATTCCGGGCATGCTCACTGCAGCCCCGCTCCGAACACTCACCAAAAGTGGATTTTCTTTGTCACCAAGTTTCATCCCCAGCTCTTTTTCCACTTCCGCCAAATGTGCAAGAACATCATCAAAAAAGCCTTCTGGGTAGTCACCTTTGTGGAGGTAATACGCGCACGTTTCTGTTGAAATTACGAATCCCGGCGGCACAGGTAGGCCCAAAGACGTCATCTCTGCAAGATTCGCACCCTTTCCACCTAACAGCTCCTTCATATCTTTCCCTCCCTCACGGAACGCGTAGATGTATTGAGTCATGATGACGTTGAATTATTCGCTAAACAGTATAGTGGCTAAATCGTCCCTCGCAAGGCCAAAATGTCTTGTAGGCGTGTAAGCGCCACAATGAAAGCAGCCATTCGATAGGTCGTATTAAATTTCTCCTGGGCTTCTGCCACATTTTTCCACGATTTGATCATATTCTTCTTTAATTTTTCCTCAATCTCTTCAGCTTCCCAATAGAAGTTCTGCTTATTTTGGACCATCTCAAAGTAGCTCACAGTCACACCTCCAGCATTCGCCAAAATGTCGGGAACAACCGTTTTGCCATTCTTTGCAAGAATTTCATCACCTTCAGCCGAAATCGGCCCATTTGCCAGCTCCAGAACAATGTCAGCCTTCACATCGCCTGCATTTTCTTTGGTGATTTGATTCTCAAGTGCAGCCAAAACTAAAACATCACACTTCAGTTCGAGTAGCTCTTCATTTGAAATTTTCTTACAAGTATCTCCATCTGTTGGTTGATATTCACTACCACCACAATTTTCAACGCTTCCTTCCTTAATTTTACATTCCATCGTCGCCAACGCGTCCAGCCCATGTGGGCAATGCAATCCTCCATGAGAATCAGAGACAGCCACGACCTTAAAACCAGCTGCAGCCATCAAATTGGCCATATTGCTACCGGCATTTCCATATCCTTGAATTGCAACAGTCATGTCTTTTGGATCCTTCCCGAGTTTTTTCAGAAGCTCCTCTAAGACAAACAGTCCACCTTTGCTCGTAGCGTCAAATCGTCCCTGACTTCCGCCATACAAAATCGGTTTTCCCGTCACAACACCTCCAACATTCTTTTCGCTCAACTTTGAATACTCATCAGCGATCCATGCCATGACCTTCTCATCCGTATTCACGTCCGGAGCAGGAACATCCGTATCCGGACCAATAAATGGCTCAATCATACGCACAAATTCACGAGTAATCCGCTCCAATTCATCTTTTGAGTAGTCGTCGGGATTCATAGTGATTCCACCTTTCGCACCTCCAAGGGGCAAATCCACCACAGCACATTTCATAGTCATAAGCGATGCTAGCGCCTTTACTTCATCAATATTCACATCTTGATGGTAGCGAATCCCACCCTTATACGGCCCCGCCGCATTATTGTGCTGAATCCGAAACCCAGTAAAAATTTTAATCTCACCGCTATCCAGCTTGACTGGAAAGTTCACCTGAACAGTTCTCTGTGGCTGACTCAAAACCATCTCTGCGTCATCATTCAGGTCCATGATCTCTCCAGCGCGCTGAATTTGCTTGAGAGTATTTTCGTAGAAGGTCGCCATAAAAAGAAAATTAAGAAGTGAGATATTCACGGGTGATTTTTGCAGCCCGTTCAACTTTTTCCGCTGTGGTATTCACCACCGAAGCCCGTAACATATTCAATTTACTGTCATCCAAACGCTCATTTTCAGAGAAAAACAGATTTGCTGGAATGTACACAACACCACGCTTCGCCAATTCCAATAATTTTTCTTCAGCCGGAACATCATTTTTTGTAGAACCTTCAACACCATTCATATCGAAAATCGTATAGTACATATTGCCCTTGTGAGGCAGCTGCAGCTCCTTCACGAAAAGATCCACATTATGTTGCACGCCCTCAAAATAACGCTGTCGCTCCTCGGTAGCCATTACCATATGAGAAATCCCCAAAAACTGTGAAGGCCCAGGAACAAACGTCGTATGCTGAAGCTCTCCAGCACTTCCACCAGGTCCCTTTGCCTGCATCAAATAGCTCTTAAAGTCGATTCCGGGCAGGTGACTACCCAAAATTTTATCCGTAATATATTCGTTCGCCTCCTTTGAAATGAACATATCCCCAAAGCGCAAACCAGTACTTCGCTCAATCTTCGATCGCGCATCAATCCGCACAACCCGCTCTGGACAATAATCCACAAGTGTCTTCTTTTTTGGGAAAAACGATGCATAGACCTCATCAGTTATCACCAACGAATCATGCTCACGGGCAATGTTTGCAATCTTCTCAAGCGCATCATCAGAAAGAGAAAATCCAGTCGGATTATTCGGATCGATCAAAATAATCGCTGAGAGCCTTCCATCAAAGTCCTTTAAATGCTCAATCGATTCATCACTCAGCTCACCAGTCATTGGATCAACACTCAAAGAAAACGATCCAATATTTCGATTCAGCAGACTCATGTTATATGGCGAATAGACCGGAGAAAACATCAAAACCGTACTTTGGCTATTCAAAAAATTAACACCTTCTTCACCCAGCGACTTAAACAATGTCCCAATCGCATGCGAAGCACCGCTCGTCAAAATAAAATCTTCATGCGTCAGAGGCACATTGATGAACTGTCGATACCAGTGTGCCAAAACAACACGAACAATGGCTTCTCCTTGAGGATTATGGTAATTCCCTCCACTCACATTACAAAAACGAAAACACTCATGAAGAACATTAAATCGATCCCACTTCAGTCCCGATTCAGCAGCCATTTCCTGTACATTGCCACAAAACTCATCGAGTTGCGCAAGCATCTCCTCAGCTGTTTTTTCTTCATACATGCCTCGCGTAAACGCTTCAATTCGAGCATTAATCGCATCAAGATGGGATCTTTCGAGTCTCACAAAGCGCTCAGATTCCCCATTAAAATGAGTATCCAAAGCCAGTAGGTAGCTATAGAAAAGCCGTCCGCGCCCACTTGGAGTAAAACCATAACCCGGATCTCCACGAGATAAATCAATGACATGTTCCTCGCCAACACTCTTCGTCGCAACCTCTTGGAGTAGCCGAAAAATCGCAAATGGATTGTCCTGTGCAATCGAAAAGCCCCATTCATTCTTCGTCAGTTGTTGAGACATGATCTAAAAAAGTGTTTAAAGGATGGTGAAGAGCCAGTCAAATAGACGCGGAAACGCAACAAGCTCAACCCCTGCAGCGTACACTATCATCTGTCCGGTGAAACCTGCAAATAGTGGCACAGTCAGGTTGTCATCAAGCTTATTCGTAGTGAGCTCCACAACGCTTGCGACAAGCGCCATCGGCAGAAAAACAAGGAGATGCTGATGCAGAAAAAGCGCTCCCACCAAAATATTTACAACAAGGCCTGCAAGAAATCCTTCAGTTGTCTTTTGCCGGAAAAGCTTATGCTTTCCCCATTTAATCCCTACCAATGCAGAACTGAGATCCCCAAAAACAGTCATAATCAGGGCCATAACAGCAATACTGTAATCAAAAACAGCAAAGCAGATAATCGTCGCCATAATGAAAAAGACAGTCCCAGTAACATTATTTCGCTCTCTTGGACGAAAAACGTTCACAATCTGTGGAATTTTTGGGCGAACCTCAAGGCGCACATACTCAATCTCTAGCAGAACCAGAAGAATCGCGGTAAGTACAAAAATCGCAATCTGCTCTGACCACACATAGCGGATAATGCTATATGCCAGGAGTAGCGGTATCTCCATCAAGTGGAACAGCTTCCGAATAATCTCTTTTTGTAGACTTTTACCCATCTGCAAAGGGAAAATATACATCGAGTATACCACTCTCCTGCATCTCTTCAAAAAAAATGGCATTATGCGACCAATATTACAATGTATAGTCGTAATGTATAGCCGGGGAAACGCCTTTAGCAAAAGGATTAAGGTGGATTGACTCATCATTTGAGTATTCACTTGGATAGGCACTTGATTACGCAAAAGGGTGGCAGGTCCCTGGAATAGCGCTTAAAATAAACAAAAAAGCACTACAGGAATTTGTAATGCTTGTGAATAGGCAAAGCCTAGAAAAGGTCTAATGGAAGGTGAAAACTACTTCCAGAACTCATACCATTTCTTTTTGTTCGGTTCTTCCAAGAGTTTGAGTTGATTCTCCATAACAACAAACTTTTCTTGAAAGGTTTTCATGAACCGCATGAAACTTTCCTTTGCCTTGTCATTTTCTTGGAGCACCGCCTCTAGATCTGCTTGGATTTTCTTCAGGTCATCAACAGTAGCAAACTCCTGAGCTGCCTCTTTACCTGGCTTTTTGACTGAGCGTTGCTTCCGATTCTCCTTTGGGATTCGCAGCTTGTATATCTCAATAACGCTCTCCCGATTAATCATATAGTGAAAGCCTTGGGGAGTCTTTTTCTTCTTATGCTTCAGCTTCTTTGCCTTAATAGCCCTCCGAATAGTCTGAATAGATTTACCGCTTAGTTCTGCCGATTCCTGGATAGTGATAAACGTTTCAGCCATGGAAAATGAGGATAGATATTTATTATTTGTCATTATATTCAACGCCTCCCCGGTTAATCAAGCGATTATCCAAAAACCTCCTTGCGTCTAGTCAAATCCTCAAGTCCAATCACCCTTACTTGGCAATGAAATACCGTGCAAACTCAGCAGGATAGGTTTGTTTTAGCAAGGAAACGAAAAAATATCGAACGAGCAGTATTGAAGATACTGTGTGCAGAGCCTTTTTAGCTAGGAATCAAGGACGAGTCGAGCTAAGCGTATACATTGAATACGCGTGCGAGCGAGGACGATGATGACACAGCCAAAAAGGTTCTGGTGGGTCCAGCAGGGCTCGAACCTGCGACCATCTGCTTAAAAGGCAGCTGCTCTACCAACTGAGCTATGGACCCCCAACAAATCGAATTTTCATGCAAAAAAGCCACACCATTCTATTCAGTCGCTCTCGCTTTTTCAAGCTGTTTTTTTGTGTACCATGCTGAGAAGTACCATGGCCGCTCCAGGAAGGAAGAACCACAGGTTTGAATAGTCAATCATGAGTCGAGCAAACCGAGATTCACCGTAAATGGCTGTAAGCGGATTATTCGGATTTGCAACCTCCGCAATAAGAGATTCTCCAGCAACAAAAATCATCAATGCACTCATCATCAATCCCGCACTCAAAAGCCCCAAGCCTAAATTAATACCAATCTTCAGGCTGATCGGACGATCATCATCAGCATCAAAGGCATACAGCCCACGAACCGCTACCAAAACCACAAAAGTAATCAGCACCAACACTTTAAAAAAGGCAGTCGCCTGGTCAGATGTGCCAACAGAAAACAGTCGCATGATCCGCAAAAAAGACTCTGAGCTAGCCAAATAGGTCGAAAAAAGATTACCAAGCGCATCACTGCATAAAATAGCCAAATACGTAGCAGAAATAACCTTCATCGTCTGATTTCTGCCAATAATAAAGCTGTAAGCAATCACAACCCCAAAAAAGGCAAGAATAAAAAGGTCCCAGGAGAGTTGTATATTCATAACAGCAGCAATATGGCCAATTGCTGAGTATTATAATATCAAAACTCCTTACAAGCAAAGCCTCTTACAAAAGGCCCTTAAGAAAACCTTTCTTTCCCTTTGTGGAGAGTTTCGCTTCACCAGCCAATTCAACATAGAGATCACGCTCTTTTCTAGAAATTTTTGACGGGATATCGACAATCACTTTTACAAAGTGGTCACCTTTCCCGCTGCCGCGGAGCTTTTCAATGCCGCGCTCCTTCAGCCGAAAAACACGTCCACTTTGCGTGCCCGCAGGAATTTTCAAAGTCAGCTTTTCCTCAAGCGTTTCAACTTCAATGTCATCGCCAAGAACCGCTTGCAGAAGATGAATGTGCTCTTCCGTATGAACATCATAACCATTTCGCACAAACTTTTTACTAGCAGCAACACGGATATGGACATAGAGATCACCGCTCGGCCCCCCAAACGCACCAGCTTCACCTTTTCCACTTAGTCGAATAGTCGAATCGTTATCAACTCCAGCAGGAATCTTCACTTTTACCCGCTCATCACGCTTAATTCTCGTGGCACCATGGCAAACAGAACATTTTTGTTCATGGATGCGCCCTTCTCCATGGCACTCACCACACGGCGCTGCAGTCGCCATCTGCCCCAGAATCGTTTGTCGAACTGTCCGAACTTCACCAGTTCCCTTACACGTCGAACAGGTCACAGACTTACTTCCTGGCTCGGCACCCGTTGCATGGCAATGATCACAACTCACAGGCTTAGAGACCGAAAGCTCTTTCTCTGTACCAAAAGCAGCCTCTTCAAAGGTGAGTTCCAGCCGAAATTCAATATCTCGCCCTTGTTGTGGGCCATTTCGCTTCTGCCTTGGGGCCCCAGCCCCACCAAAAAACGTTTCAAAGATATCGGCAAAGCCTCCAGAGCCACTAAACTGCGAAAAATCAAAGCCGTTCGCATTAAATCCGCCCTGAAACCCTGCTCCTCCGCCACCAAATCCAGCAGACCCAAACTGATCATACTGTTGCCGCTTCTGCTTATCCGAAAGCACTTCGTAGGCTTCATTCACCTCTTTAAACTTCTTTTCGGCGTCTTTATCCCCTTTATGTTTATCAGGATGATACTTCAGCGCCATCTTCCGATACGCCTTCTTTATATCCTGGTCAGTGGCATCCTTCGGAACCCCAAGTGTTTTGTAGTAATCGTCAGCCATAATTCAAAAATAGAGCGGGTCGCATTATAAACACGATTTGAAAACCGTGCCAAGGTAGTATACATTGTCCGAGCAAAAAATTGCACACGGTCCCATCGTCTAGCGGCTAGGACGTCACCCTCTCACGGTGAAAACACGGGTTCGATCCCCGTTGGGACTACCAGGGCACGAATTACAACACATTTACCATTTTTGTCTCCTTAAATATTGAAACAAATGGCCTTTTATACAGTTTGACGGGGTGACTGCGATTGACTTGTACTAAGGGTTTTGGTAAATTTTCGGTTGAATCCGAGCCCGGATAGGGCTTAAGAATGCGTATTGTTTAGAAGTGTGAAGGTGGCTTGCATAAGCGAAAAGAAGACGAATTAGGAGCTTTCTCAAGACTACGATTTTGGTGTCATTTTGGTCTTTGACAATCCGAACACGAAGCGCTGCATAACGCGCTTCGACTTAAAATCTCCCAATGAAAAGCCTTTCTCCCAAGGCTTTCTATTACAGATTAAATTTATACTTAAATTTAAGATGGCCACGTGCTAAATGCCGTGAGCCGACCCTCTTTATAGATGATCAAGTATTCAATCTATAACTTTCTATTTCTTTAATTCACATAACCTTATGGACATTGTGACTAGTCTAAAAAACGTCCGAAGGCAAGTGGCTACCTTTAGCCTCGCAGCAATGGTTGCAAGTTTCTTTGCGATCGGTGTGGCTCAAGCGCAGACATTTCCCGACGTTCAAGCAGGTGACTGGTTCTACTCTTACGTAGAAGACCTCGTCGCCATGGGTGTGGTAAACGGATCTATGTCTGAATACCGACCTGGAGACAACGTTAATCGTGCCGAAATGGCAAAACTCGTTGTAGAAGGTTTTGATATTCCGCTTGTAGAAACAGACGGACTTCAAACTTTCAACGACGTTGCAGAAGGTGAGTGGTTCCACGTTTACGTAGAAACCGCTTACGCTAATGGAATCGTTGGAGGATACCTCGACGACAACGGAGATCCATCTGGATTCTTCGGTCCAGCTGACTCACTTACACGTGAACAATCAGCTAAGATGCTCGTTCTTGGAGCTCCTATGACCATTAACACCAACTGTGGTCCTACCTTCCCAGATGTAACCACCAACATGTGGTCTTACAACTTCGTAGAAACTCTCTACGTAAACTCTGTGGTTGACGGATACCCAGATGGAACATTCGGTCCAACACTCAACATTAACCGTGCAGAAATCGCTAAGATGGTTTCTAACGCTATGAACCCAGTTCCACGACCATGTGGAGGATTCAGCCTTAGTACCGCTAAAGCTACAAGCGAAACTTCTGTAGAAGCTTGTTTCACACAAGAATACGGTGATGGAGCTATGGACATGGCCAACTACATGATCGAAGACCAAAACGGAGACAGCCTTGCTGTTACTGGTGTTGCTGCATCTTCTGACGCAATGTGTGTTGACCTTACAACTGATGCTCAAGACTCAACAAAGGTCTACGACCTTATGGTTGACAACATCATGAGCTCTACAGGTGAAGATCTTCTTGGTGACACAGCAACCTTCAATGGTTTCTCTGTTGCTGAAGCTGGAGATCTCAATGTAATGCTCGATGGTTCTTCTCCAGACGGAATGAACATTCCAAAGAATGGTTCTAACATTCTTTACAGTGTGTTCGCTTTCGAAGCTGGAGCAAATGAGGATGTAGAAATCTCTCAATTGGTTCTTACTCGACAAGGTCTTGGTCTCCCTGGAGATTTCGAAAACGTAAAACTTTACGTAAACGGAATCCAAAAGGGTGGAGAAAAGACTATGAACTCTACAACTAATACAGCTACCTTCAACCTTAGCAGCGAGCCAATCATGGTTCCTGCAGGAAAGAAGACACTCGTAGAAGCTCGTGGAGACATGGCTGGAGCTGAAAACTCTAACAACAAACTCTGTATCAACACATCAAACGATGTGATGGCTATGGGTGCTACTAGCGGGGAATCTCTCGCTGTTGGAGGAAGCTTCGCAGTTTGCGGTAACGAAATGACAACAACTTCTGCTGAAGTTGGAACTCTTACTTACCGTGTATCTCAATCATCTACTGCTGACATCAACGTTGGTGACACAGATGTATTGATGACAAAGGTTCGACTCGACGCAGCTGAAGAAGATATCTGCGTTGACAAGCTCATGTTCAAGCAACAAGGTAGTGCGGACGCAGAAGACTTCGCTAACCCAACACTCGTACTTTCAGGATCACCTCTTGATGCGAATGTATCTTGGGAAGGTGACCACCTGATGTTTGACCTTATGGAGGTTGATCCTTGTATCGAAATCGAAAAAGGATCTACTAAGAACTTCGAACTCTGGGTAGACGTTGTAGGAGGTCTCGGAAACGATGCTTCATTCGACATCTATCGTGATTGGCACATTGAAGGTACCGGACAGGTATACGGATATGGTGTTAACGTAGAGGAAGATGGTTCTTCTATCACTCCTACCGACCGTGAAATCGTTGGTGGAAACATTGCATTCTCACTCTCTGCTAACAACCCAATTGCTGGTGAAGTAGCTCGAGGTGCAAACGACCACGAATTCACACGATTCAACATCTCTACAGCTGGTGAAGCTGTAACAGTTCGTGAGCTCACCCTTACCGTTAGCGGTGGAGGTGGAGCCCTTGCTTCAGAAATTGAAGACCTCAAGATTTGGGCTTGGAACGAAAACACAGAACAATGGGTAGTTGTTATGGGTCCAGATGATGTAACCGCCTTTGGTGACATCTCATTCATCGACTCATTCGACGTTCCTGGAATGGATACTACTGAGTACATCATTACTGCTGACATCACTAACGATGCAGGAGACGGACATGAGTTCGACATTGATGTTGCTGACGTAACTGATCCTTCTAAGACCGAGCTTGAATACACAAGCGACGGAGACCCTGTAGACGAAACCACAGAAGTAAGTGGTGGAGTACTCGACGGTAACATTCAAACTGTTGCTGACCCAGCAGTTGATGTAACTCTTGCTGCCACACCTGGTGACAAGTCTTACGTAAAGAACACACTCGACCGTGACCTTGTAGCCTTCGACTTCGCTGCTACAACAGCAGACGACATCAAGATCACAAGCCTCACAGTTCACTGTGCTATCGATGGTGGAGTAGATTGTTCTGATGCATTCCAGAGCCTGAACCTTTACCTCAAGGAAGGAGCTACCCTTACTATGCTTGATGGACCAGAATCTATCAGCAGTGATGGAACTGACGGTGACGTAACCTTCAGCTTCACGCACGTAGTAGAGGCTGGTAACTCTTCTCGTCTCCTCGTTCGAGGTAACGTAGCAAGTGCTGCTGGTCCAGGTGGATACGACTTCTCTATTGAAGACGACTCAGATGTAACTGCTGAAGATAGTGAAGGAACAGACGCTGTTGTAAACGACGGTGACGGTGACTACGCTGACGCTTGGGATGTAGCTGACTTCGCTGCAGGTAACGGTGGATTCCCTCGAGAAATCACTGTTGCTGGTATGGGTGCATTTGGACTTCAAGAAGTAGCAGATGCCTCAACTGATTCCAAGATCCTCATTGGTCAAAAGCTAAAGCAATCGGTCTTCAAACTCCGATTCTCTGCTGATGATCTTGAAGCATGGAACATCCGAAAACTCCAAATTAAGGATATCGGAACTGGTAACGATGCAGATGTAACAAAAGTATACCTCGATTGGGCTGGAAAGACCTTCTCTGCTAACATGGTTGGTGGAGTTGCAAACTTCAACCTCCCATCTGGTAGCTACATTAACGTTCCTGCAAATGGAAACGTAATCGTTACTGTATCTGTTGATGTCGGAACCGTAGAAGTAGGAAGCGCTGTTGCAGGAGACCTACCTCAATTCGCTTTAGACTTTGACACGAACTTCGAAGCTGTTGGTGCTTCATCATCTACAGTGATTACAACAGCACCAGGATATGCAGCTGACGTTGAAGGTGAAGAGATGCGTGTTGCTAAGAGCGCACCAACTGTTGCGAAACTTTCAGCACCTACATCTATCGGTAACGGAACTCAAGTCCTTTACAAGTGGACTGTAACTGCTGACGCTGCGAACGACATTGCTATTAAGCAGTTCGCGTTCCAACCAAGCGTAACCGGTGCGGTCACACTTTCTGACTTCGAGCTCACACGTGATGGAGCGTTGATCTCAAATAGCGACAACGTCGACATCATCGAAAATACTGGTGCTGCCGTTGACCTTGAACCAGGCGGAGCTGCTTGGACGGCCGACGAAGTATTAGTTCAATGGAGAAATGGTACAGATTCTGGAGAACAACTTGTTACTGCCGGAACAACCGTTACATATGAACTCAAAGCCCTCGTTGGTGGTGCCACTGGTGCAGATAATGTATCTACAGTACTACTCAGTGACTCTGGTTCTGCTGGAGAAGCTGGTGTAATTACAGATGGAAGTGACCTTGTAGAAGTTGATGGTACAGCTAGCAACTTTGTATGGTCAGACTTCTCTATCAGCCCACACAACAGTACTCTTGGAGGTTCATCTACTGACTGGCTTGATGGACTCTATGTTAAGGGACTCAGCTCTGCTGGAACCCACACATTGAGCTAATAGCAAAAGATCGGTATCAAGAATCACTCCTTAATAAAGAGTAACTTGAAAGCAATAAAACCCCTTCCTTCGGGAAGGGGTTTTTGCTTTATACAAAATATTTTGCATATCTTAAAGCACAAGATTTGTTCTCTTTCACAAAATAAGATAATCTTTTACTATTAATTTGTACTGTTTAAAATACTAAAATATGAGGCCAACAAACTTAAAGCTGGGTCTAATAGCACTAGGAGTTTCTCTATTTAGCCCCTTGTGCTCAGCATTTCTACTTCAGAGTCCTCTATCTGAGCAAATTGAAACACAAGAAAGCACAACACTAACGAACGAAACCCTTACCCTTGAAGGCAGCAGTGAAAATGTGGAAAGCCTCTTTTTTTCACCATTCTATAGCGATGATGAAATTTTGTACGTATTGACAACGACTAACACATACGTGAATTATGACTACAACAATTTGTTCAGTCTAGTAACACCGGAGAACAACGGAGAGGCATTTAAAGCATCATTTTCGCCCAATATCGATGATAATGGGGTAATTTTGCTATATAATGATCAAAAGGCGTTTATTTCTTATGAAAATGGCAGCAATTGGGATCCGATTTCAATTGAAGCTCCAGCTCCTTACAAGCAGGTTTCTGTTGGGCCCAAATTTAGCACAAGTCAATTTTACTATGTAGTAAACAATGAGGGTCTCTATAGACAAGATACCTATGGAAATTCAAACGAGCTTCTTATGTCAAGTGAACCAGAGAGTGAGGTATCATCTTTTTTGGTTGCACCGGGATCACAAAATGACAAATTATTCTACGCTATCAAAGGTATGAGTCTTTTGAAAACTGAATCTTTTGGTGAATCTTGGATGGAGCACAACTTTGGCAGTGAAATAAAAGATATAGAAATTGTAAACAACAGCACTAATAGTGGCTCAATCATGGTCTTGACAGCTGATAATAGAATTTTTAGAAATGATACACAATTTGAATTTTATCAAATAGCCACTCCTTCAGAAGCAAATGAAATATATTACATTTCAAATGTTTCAGGTGCAGAGAAGGAGTATGTAATCGCTACAGATGCTGGACTATTTATCTCCTATGACAACGGCTATTTATGGAATAAAATTCCCGATAACTTAGACAATTACAATGAAATTGAAGATATTCATGCCTTGGCAGAACCAGGGAGAACAATACTCTTCCTGTTGATAGATGGGAAATTATATAAGGATGAGGATACAAATGGAGAATTAGAATTATTTGAATCGGGAATTGAAACATCAAACAAATTTGCTCTTACAGGATCAGCTGAATCTAAAAACATTCTCGATCTCGTCGATGAAAGTTTTCCAGACAACTACTACATTGACGGAGCAACGTTAGTCGTGGACGCAATAAACAATGAACAAAGTATAAGGTACTATATGACGGTCGATGACACTAATTGGGAAGAAGTTACTCCAAACCAGCCACATCAATTCATTAATATAGGAAGTATACTAAAATGGCGTATAGAATTATCAACAGATGACGAAAGCACTTCTCCAGAAATAAACGGAATTGAAGTAGATTTCGGATTTAAGGGGAACCCTTCAGAAGAGCTTTGTGCAGGATTCTCAGATATTAATTTGATGGATCCAATATGTCCTGCCATAAAGTATGTGCAAACCCAGGGAATTTTTGAAGGATATCCAGATGGGACATTCAAGGCAAATCAAGAAATAAACCGCGCAGAAACTGTAAAAGTTATTGTTGAAGGATTTGATAAAACAATCCTACCAATGCCAGCAGGGAATCTTGGCTTCAGTGATGTAATAACTGGAGAATGGTATATGCCATATCTCTCAACGGCTCAATCTGAAGGTATAATAGAAGGATATCCAGATGGAACTTTTAAGCCAGAACAAACTGTTAACTACGTAGAAATGATTAAAGTTTTTTTTGAAACCGCTGGCGATGCACTGCCTAAACCAGAAAGCGGTAGCGAGTGGTATAAAGCTTATCTAGATTACGCGATGAGTAATGAATATCTTATCTACAGCCAACTCGACGCAGGTATGAAGAGAGGGGATGTGGCTCAGCTCTTTTATCAGCGAAGCCTCAAATAGTCTAAAAAACAAAAGGCACCTCAACGAGAGGTGCTTTTTTAGTATCTTTGAATGATCTACTCTTGATTAGGTTCTTGAATATTAATTTCATCAAAAATTACTTCACCCAATACGGGCTGACCTACAGCCACAATCGTAGTGGGATCAATTGTATAACGGACACAATCCGGATTTTCATGATTTGGTTCAAGGCAAGTAGAAAGAGTTGGTTCAAAATTAGAAAGCATGGAACCATCACCAATTTGATTTTCTAGACTTGTAAATGAAGGACAGTTTGCAGATGCGGTTCCCCAGTGAATATCGGTATTGGCGTTAAGGACTTCATAACTTATAGGGGTACTATCCTCACCAATATAAAAGAAATACCTTTCTCCTGGATTCAAAATTGAGGAATCTACACCAATTTCTCCACATGTATTGCCAATTCCATATGAACCCTGGCTCACAAACATACCATTTTCATCAATATGGAAAAGTTTTCTCAGGACACCAGGAACCTCTGGAAAAGAAACGGTTGTAAAACAAGCTCCTTCATCATCAGCCGTGCCACTGCAACTATTATCAAGACCATCACATAGCTCTTTTTGAGGAGTGGTAATAAAAGCATCACATACGTCTTTCCCTTCTTCACAAATATAAACCCCTTCAGTTTTACATTCCCCAACTCCAGGACTCTCGCAGGAAGTTCCTTCGAGTGGACATTCAATTTGGCCCCCTCCCTGGCCACCTGATCCAGCACCAGTCTCTGTCGTTGTAGCTTCACCACACGCTAAAGAAGTAAGCGCCAAAACAGCAAGGGCTGCGAGTCGAGTTTCAGTGCGACCAATAAGGTCTTTTTCTTTTGAATGACTAAGATACGAAGGAGATAAATTGCGAAGAGTTTCCATATAGATAAAAAATAAAGATTATTGAGCTTGAACACCTGTAGCAATAATAGCTCCAGAGAGCTCTTCACCGGCAGAAACCACAGAAAGAGGGTCAATAGTGTATTGCTTACAGTCAGGATTCATATCATTGGGTGCATCACAGGCAACCGGTGCAGGCAGGGTAAATGATGATAAATCGGTAGGATCATCATCATAATCGGCTTCAAGAGAAGCAAGTGAAGGACAAGAGTTTGATCCAGGTTCCCAGTTAGCATCAAGGTTCAAGTTCCATGCCTCGAAAGTAACAGGGATGTTGTCATCGCCAATGTAGTAGAGATAATGTTCTCCAGCAGTAGAGATAGGAGCAGAAACACCAATCTCTCCACAAACATTACTTGTTCCGTATGATCCCATTGAAACAAAGTTGTTATTTTCATCTCTATGAAAAAGTTTTCGCAAAGCGCCAGGGCTAGCAGGGAAAGCTAAGTGAGAAGAACAGGTTGGGTCACCATTCAGAGAGTTATTTCCATCATCATCAACGCCATTACAGTCATTATCAAGACCATCACAGAAGTCCGTAGATGGTGTCCCAGCAATAGCATTACAAACATCAACGCCATTTTGGCATTCAAATTCACCTACAGATTTACATTCACCAACACCAGTTTCACAAGTTTGCCCTTCCATAGAACATCCACCACCGGCACCACCACCGCCAGTTTCCATACCACCAGCACCACCAACACCACCAGTACCTCCACCACCATCTTCAACACCTCCAGTCCCACCTATTCCACCACCGCCTACTTCGCTGCTAGTGGTACCTCCAGCCCCTTCTTCTTCAATCTTACTTCTATCAACAGCTGCAATAAGCTCACAGGCACTAGTTGAAAACAATAGAGTTAAGGCCAATACAGCATCTTTTGTAGAAGGCATTGAAATCTGAGATTTTTCAGCCTTGTAAGCATTTAAAGTATCGAGAGACATAATATTTAAGTGTTTAAAATAATAGTTTTTATTGAGCTTGAACACCTGTAGCAATAATAGCTCCAGAGAGCTCTTCACCGGCAGAAACCACAGAAAGAGGGTCAATAGTGTATTGCTTACAGTCAGGATTCATATCATTGGGTGCATCACAGGCAACCGGTGCAGGCAGGGTAAATGATGATAAATCGGTAGGATCATCATCATAATCGGCTTCAAGAGAAGCAAGTGAAGGACAAGAGTTTGATCCAGGTTCCCAGTTAGCATCAAGGTTCAAGTTCCATGCCTCGAAAGTAACAGGGATGTTGTCATCGCCAATGTAGTAGAGATAATGTTCTCCAGCAGTAGAGATAGGAGCAGAAACACCAATCTCTCCACAAACATTACTTGTTCCGTATGATCCCATTGAAACAAAGTTGTTATTTTCATCTCTATGAAAAAGTTTTCGCAAAGCGCCAGGGCTAGCAGGGAAAGCTAAGTGAGAAGAACAGGTTGGGTCACCATTCAGAGAGTTATTTCCATCATCATCAACGCCATTACAGTCATTATCAAGACCATCACAGAAGTCCGTAGATGGTGTCCCAGCAATAGCATTACAAACATCAACGCCATTTTGGCATTCAAATTCACCTACAGATTTACATTCACCAACACCAGTTTCACAAGTTTGCCCTTCCATAGAACATCCACCACCGGCACCACCACCGCCAGTTTCCATACCACCAGCACCACCAACACCACCAGTACCTCCACCACCATCTTCAACTCCGCCAGTCCCACCGATTCCACCGACACCAGCTCCACCCTCAGCCAAACCACCACCACCTTCACTCACAGCATTTGGGTCAAGCTTTCCACGTCGATCTAATGTACATCCATCAGCACCCATTGCAGCAATTGCGCTAGCGCCAAGCAGGGCATAAACAGATACTCTAGTTGTATAATTATGAGCAGAAACAGCTTCTTGAATAGAAGAGTCTGCATCACCCTTTGGGCGAGAAACTCGAGCAATAAGCTTATCTAACATAGGAATGATTGATTAAGTGCAATTAATTAAGGGTGTATAGTAACAGAAAATTAAAAGATGTCAACCCTTCATTTCATGTATCCCCACAAAGTGTATAATGAACTTAAGGGGACACTGTTACAAAAGCAAACGCATAGCCATGACATAACTCAAACTTATTGCAATGTCTTATAACGCCCTAAAAAGGGACCATACAGCCCATAGTATTCGCATCATCAAAGAGCTAGTCATCAGCGATTTCAAGCTTCGCTACCAGGGATCCTATTTAGGCTATTTTTGGACGCTTATAAAGCCACTTTTACTTTTCGGCGTGATCTACACCGTTTTTACCTTTTTCATGCCTGTAGCAGTCGAAAATTACGCCATATACCTGCTTCTGGGAGTCCTAATATGGAACTTTTTCTCTGAATCTACCCTTATTGGTATGAACACCTTTCTGGCCAAACGCGACCTGGTCACCAAAATTTACTTCTCCAGAGCCGCCCTCGTCTACGCATCAACCATATCCAGCCTCATCACTCTCCTGCTCAACCTGCTCATTTTCTTCTTTTTCCTGGCAATTGCAGGTGTCGCACCAGGTTGGGAAGCCCTCTTTTTCCTTTTATACCTAGCAGAAATGTACCTCATTGCCACTGGCATAACCTTTGTTTTAGCCTCAATGACTATTCATTTCCGCGACCTCCAGCACATTTGGGAAATCCTCCTTCAAATAGGATTTTGGCTTACACCCATCATTTATCCCATCACAGTTGTGCCTTTTGAGTACCACAGCCTCATCTTCCTGAACCCATGGGCCCGCATCATCGAATACTCGCGCGATATCTTCATCCGCCACCACATTCCAAGCCTCTATTTGAACATTATCCTCCTCATCGGAACGGTGATAATCTTCGCTCTTGGATACGCCATTTTTAAAACGCAAGAAAATAAAATCGCCGAAAAGCTGTAGCGTTTATCAAAAATTTATCTGGGGTTAATGTGAAAATGAAATATTGATAGCAGATTAAAAGCTATTAATATGGGATTTAAAAAGAGTTTGAAAAAACTATTGAGCCAGCCGACAGAAATGAGACTCTCAGAGGTTAAAGTCGTCTTAGCAGGGTATGGATACAAGTGGATCAGAAACCATGGCAGTCATTATATCTTTACAAAAAAGAATCATGGTACAATCATCATACCGGTTCACAAAAAGAAAGTAGCCAAGCGCTACCTACAAATAATAAGAAAAAGACTTAACATCTCTACATCATGAAAAAGTCTCACCATTTGACAATAAATATTGAAGAAATCAGCGATAAAGAGGGGACAGGATATTGCGCCAAAATACCCGAACTCAATAATTCTATTATCTGTGCAGATACCATTGAAGAGCTGTTTACATTGATTCCGGAGGCAATGAAAGAAGCGAAGGATTATTCGTTTGGATATTTTAAAAAGCCTGCTAAGAAGAAGCTACAAACGACTTAGGAGGGCTTTCTTTATTGACGACACATCAATGCTGAGATAGTATAGTTACGTAATCTAAGTTACGCAACTATGGCACTCAAAACAGTCAAAAGAGTCACAATCAGTCTGCCAAAATCAATAATCCAAAAGCTTGAAGTTCAGGTTCCAAAAAATAAGCGAAGTAAGTTTATTGCTGAAGCAGTCAAGAAACAACTTGAAAGCACACAAAAAGAAATAACTCTAGAAGAGGTGAACGATTTTTGGGAAAAATTGGCCAATAAATATCCATTAAAAGAACCATTAGAAGAGTCATCAGAAGAGATGATTCGCAAAGACAGAATGTCACATTAAATATGAACGAGAAGCTAAAGGAAATACCACGATACGTTGTTGATGCATCCATTCTGTTAAAACCTGCACTGCAAGAGCCGGGGGTCTTAACGGAAAAGGCAAAAATGCTGCTCTTTTTAAAAGAAAACTACAAAATATGTCTTTTTGCGCCAGACATCTTCCGCTATGAATTTTTTAATACACTGGTAAGAAAAAGAGGAGAAGTTCATGCACGTATTGCTTATAAAGAATTATCTGCAAGACAGCTGTGCCTCTTCCCATTAGAAGATTATTATTGGGAAACGGCACAAAACCTTATGGATAAATATCCAGGCATCTCATTTTACGATGCCAGCTATCACGCACTGGCAAAAGCTTATGGCATTCCTTACATCACAGCTGATAAAAAGTACTATCAAATGACAGAAAAAGAAGGCAATATAAAACTCCTCCAGAAGATAGAGATAAAAACAATAAGCTCCAAATGACTTAGCTATGACAAAAAAACAAATGCCAACACCAATCCACATCCAAAACCTGAGCAAAACCTTTAAACTTCCGCATGAACGGAGGGATACACTCAAAGAAAATCTGCTCAAAATCGCCAAAAAGCGCACGTACGAGCAGTTTCATGCCCTTAAAAATGTTTCTCTCAACATTCAAAAAGGGGATTTTGTTGGGATTGTTGGGCGCAATGGAAGCGGAAAAACCACACTTCTCAAGCTCATCGCTGGCATCTATCGTCCATCAGAAGGGAGCATTAAAGTGGATGGGAAAATCGCTCCATTTTTGGAGTTAGGGATCGGATTCCAGCCAGAACTCACCGCTCGCGAAAACATTGTGGTCAACGCAACATTGCTCGGCTTAACGCGCGCTCAAATCAAAGAAAAGTTCGATGAAATCGTCGCTTTCGCAGAGATCGAAAACTTCCTGGACCTCAAAATCAAAAACTTTTCTTCAGGGATGAAGGCACGATTAGCCTTTGCCATTGCCAAAGAATCAGATGCAGACATCTACCTGTGCGACGAAGTTCTTGCCGTCGGCGACGAAGGATTCCAAAAAAAATGCATGGCCGTCTTTGAAAAATGGAAGAAAGAAGGAAAAACCATCCTCCTTGTCACACACAACTCTGAACAGATCCGCGACCTCTGCACCAAAGCCTTTTTCTTGGAACAGGGAAAACTCGTTGCAGCCGGCGCACCAGCCGAAATCGTGGACCAATATCACCAAAGTTTGTCGTTGTAAATTGCAAAAAAAAATGGTACATATGGTGCCTAAAACACTGTGCCCGGCTTTGACATGAACAGAGAAGACATTTCCCAACTCCCACCAGATCTTTTTTCAAGAAACACGACCATCGCATTTATGGCGCAGCAACTCTTGCCTGAAAGAAGCTTGCGCGTGCTTGATGTTGGCGGACATTTGGGCAACTTGGCCGCTTTTTTCCCCCAGGAAACCAGGTTCACCATCCTAGACAAAAAGCCACAACCGCAAGGAGAGCAAGGGGAATACATGCAAGGAGATGCACAAAAAATCCCTTTTTCGGACAACTGTTTCGATATAGTAGTGGGATCCGATCTGATTGAACACGTTGAAAAGCCGTTCCGCGCTCCAGTCATCCGCGAGATGATTCGTGTCAGTAAAGGATATGTAATCTTAGGTATGCCCTGCAAAAATGAGCTCGTGGAAAGAGCTGAAAAATATGTGTGTGATCAATTTCAGCGAATTACGGGAATAGAGCATCCTTTCTTAAAAGAACACAGCGAGAATGGGCTTCCAGAAGAGGAAAAAATTGAAAGCATCCTTCGCAAAGAGAACCTGAACTATAGCATAGTCAAGGAAGGAAATTTGATGAACTGGTACATCCAACAGCTCTACAGTACGATCCAGCACAACAAAAACATGGATGACAAAAAATACGAATTCTACAAGTTCTTCAATGACAATTTGCACGAGCTAGGGAATCTGCGAGCGCCGACATATCGAACAATCTTCGTGATTGCGAAAGGGGATATGCCACTAGAAGAAGGCGTTTTGAACCAGCTTCAAGAGAGAAACCAGTGGAGGCCAGAGCGATTCATGGAGCTTCTTCAAAAAGCATTCGGCGATCTGCAAAAAGTCATGGTGGAAACGGCCGAGACATCCAATGCCAACTCCGAAGCAATCCATCAAAAAAATCAGCTTATCCAAGAAAAAGATCAAAAGCTGGAAAAAGCCCGGCAGGTCGTTGATACGTATAAATCAGCCATAAAAGAGGTCCGCGATTTCCTTCAGGAAAAGGAGAGCACCATCAATTTCCTCAAGAGCATTATTGCAGAAAAAGATGCAACCTTGGAGGGATTGGAACAAGTAAAAAAAGAGCAGGCAGACAAAATTCAAACGCTGCAAGAGTTGAAAATCAAGAACGAGGAAGAGATCAGGAATCTCAAAACACACGGCCTCAAAATCGAGCAAAATCTAGCTGAAAAGGATGAACAGTTGAAGATGGTTAGTGCCGATCTGGAAGCGACAAAAAGGGATTTGTATAGTCATCAGAAAGAGTTGCAAGCAGTCATCAATTCCCGAGCCTGGAAGGCAGTCATGCTCTATTCAAGAATTAAAACAGTCCTCTGGAGCCGACCCATAACACTCATGAAGAATGGATGGAAAGTTTTGATCCACCTAGGGCCAAAAGTCTTTTGGCGGCGATTGGTTCGCAAGTTCAAAAATCAGCAACCAATGGAAGAAAAAGCCGCATATCAAAAGTATGTTGAGGAGCACAAACTGACGAGCGCTGACCGAGAAAAGGCTGCGGCAGAAATCCAAAACTTCAAAAAAAAGCCAGTCATCAGCATTGTTATGCCGACCTATAACGTCGACGAAGAATGGCTCCATAAAGCAATAAAATCAGTGCAGGATCAATGGTACGACCGATGGGAGCTCTGCATTTGTGACGACGCATCATCCGATCAAAATCTTATTCAAATCCTGAAAGACTACGTTGAAAAAGATGAAAAAATTAAGGCTGTGTACCGCAAAGAAAACGGCGGAATTGTAAAAGCCTCTAACGATGCCATTCAGCTGGCCACCGGCGAATTCATTGGCTTTTTAGACAACGATGACGAGCTCACCCCCGATGCCCTGTACGAAGTGGTGGAAGCATTACAAGAAGAGGATTATGACTTTATCTACAGTGACGAAGATAAACTCGACTTAGAAGGGAACCGCTGCGACCCATTCTTTAAACCAGACTGGACTCCAGATCTGCTTCTTTCGGAAAACTACACCAGTCACTTTTCGGTCTATCGCAGCACACTCGTCAATGAGCTCGGAGGACTCACCGAAGAGTCTTCAGGATGCCAAGATTATGACTTAGTCCTTCGCATCACCGAAAAAACCAATAAGATTAAACACATTCCAAAAATCCTATACCACTGGCGAAAAATCCCTGGATCAACAGCCGCTACTGTCGACGCCAAGCCATACGTTTTTGTTCGGGCAAAGGAAACACTTTTGCGTGCCATGAAGCGTCGCGGCATTGAAGGAACCGTTGAAAATGGACGATTCAGCAGCTCATTCCGAGTAAAGCGCCGCATTCATGGAAAGCCATTGGTCAGCATTATCATCCCATTCAAGGACAAAGCCGATGTGCTGAAAGTGTGCATTGAAAGCATCACCAAAAAAACAACATGGGATAACTACGAAATTATTTTGGTCGACAACCAAAGCAAACAGTTAGAAACAGAGGAGTACCTCAATCAGCTCCGGTACAACAAAAAAATCAAACTCCTGCAGTACGACCACCCATTCAATTTTGCGGCTATCAACAACTTTGCCGTAAAAGAAGCTGGGGGCGAATATTTCCTTTTACTCAACAACGACACAGAGGTCATTAGCCCGGACTGGATCGAGTCCATGCTGGAGCACGCCCAACGAAAAGAGGTTGGAGCCGTAGGAGCGAAACTCATCTATCCAAACGACTTAATTCAGCATGCTGGCGTGATCGTCGGGCTTAACGGCATTGCCAACCATGCTTTTGTAAAAACCCATCGCAACGACCTAGCATACTTTGGCCAGGCCGAAGTTATTCGCAACTACAGCGCCGTCACCGGAGCCTGCATGATGGTTAAAAAAGAGGTTTACCAAGAAATGAACGGCCTCAACGAAAAAGACCTCGGCATCACCTTCAACGACATCGATTTCTGCCTCCGCCTCCGTGAAAAAGGATACCTCGTCGTCTACACGCCATTCGCAGAGCTCTACCACCACGAATCCCTCTCCCGCGGCTACGAAGTCGCCATGAACGAGATCAAATATATGCAGCGCAAATACGCCGGCATCCTCAAAAATGGCGACCCATACTACAACCACAACCTCACCCAAGAGCGCTTCGACTTCAGCCTCCGCGTGGAAGATAAAGTGGTCGATTAGGCCCGCCCAACACTTAAATACCGAAAACCTTCCGCCCTCATCTTTTGCGGATCAAGCACATTTCTCCCATCAACAACAAGAGGCTCCTTCATCAACGATTTCATCCTCATATAATCTGGATTTTTGAATGCATCCCATTCCGTCAAAATCAGCAGAGCATCAGCCCCTTCAAGGGCGGCATACATATCTTCCATCTCCTCCAAAGGCGCGACCGGATCAAAAGCAGAAATCTGAGCTTGGGCCTGCCGCAACTTTTCCACGACTTTCAAAGCAGGAGCCTCACGAACATCATTCGTATTCGGCTTAAACGTAACGCCCCACACAGCAATTTTTTTCTCAGCCAACGAGCCAATTTCACGCTCAAGCCGCAACAGCAATCTCTCAATCCGATTCTCATTAACTCGTTTTACGGCCTCAAGAAGGGGTAAATCGCATTCCAGTATTGCTCCATCATCCAAGAGCGTTTGAACACTTTTTGGTAGGCAGGATCCGCCAAAGCCAATCCCAGCTTGCAAAAAATCCGAACCAATTCGTAAATCAAATCCCATGCCACGAACCACCTCTTGCACGTCTGCACCGGTCGCTTCACACAAATTGGCCAGCTCGTTCGCAAACGAAATCTTGGTCGCCAAAAAAACATTCGATGCATACTTAATCAACTCCGCATTCCGTAAATTGGTAAACACAAACGGCACATCATCGCCGTAGCAGTACAGTTTTTTCATGGTTGAAACCACGCTTTCATCATCCCCATCCAATCCAACAACCACACGCTGCGGATGCAAAAAATCTTCAAGGGCTGTACCTTCCCGCAAAAATTCCGGATTCGCCACAACCATTTTCGGCGCAACAATCTCCTGAATTTTCTCAGCAGAACCCACCGGAACGGTCGACTTAATGACAAAAATCGTCTCATCTTTCGCGGCATCGGCAAAAACCTCGGCCACACTTTTTACCGCATCAAAATCGGTTTTCTCACCGGCAGAAACAGCACAAAGAGCAATATCGCAATACTCAAGCCAGCGTACACCATCTTCTGAAAAAAGCAGATTGCCCAGCTCGACATGCTTTTTAAACATGTCTTGGAGGCCCGATTCATAGATTGGAACAGTTCCCTCGTGGAGCGATTTTATCTTTTCAGAATCAATATCAATCCCAACAACGTTATGCCCCAACTCCGCCAGCCCAACCGCGCACGTGAGCCCTACATATCCACAACCAAAAACCGCAACATTCATACGCTCACGTTACAAATACGCCTTCAGAGCTTCAGCTTTGTCGGTCACCTCCCAAGTGAATCCATCTTCATTTCGACCAAAGTGACCATACGCCGCGGTCTGCTTGTAGACGGGTCTCTTCAGATTCAAAGATTCAATAATATTCGTCGGTCGGAAATCAAAATGTTCGCGCACCGCTTCCAAAATTTTCTCATCAGCGATTTTCCCCGTGCCAAACGTTTCCACAAAAAGTGAAAGAGGATCCGCCACGCCAATCGCGTACGAAACTTGCAATTCAAACTTATCCGCCAATCCAGCAGCAACCACGTTTTTCGCCACATAACGACCATAATACGCCGCGCTCCGATCCACTTTAGAAGGATCCTTTCCAGAAAAACATCCACCACCATGCCGCGCCATTCCACCATAGGTATCCACAATAATCTTCCGACCAGTCAGCCCCACATCACCCGGCGGCCCACCAATAATAAATCGCCCAGTCGGATTCACATGAATAATCGTCTCCTCATCTAAAAAATCCCCACACACTGGCCGAATCACATGTTCGATCACATCCTTTTTAATCTGATCTTGCTCAACATCTGGTCCATGTTGCGTAGAAACCACCACCGTATGCACTCGCTTCGGCTTCAACCCATCATACTCAACCGTCACCTGACTCTTTCCATCTGGTCGCAAATACTTCAAAACTCCATCTTTCCGCACCTCCGCCAGCCTCCGCGTCAGCTTATGCGAAAGCACCGCTGAAAGCGGCATAAGCTCCTCGCATTCGCTCGTCGCATACCCAAACATCAAACCTTGATCACCCGCACCACCGGGATCCACCCCCATCGCAATATCCGGACTCTGCTCATCAATCGCGGTCAACACCGCGCACGCCTTCGAATCAAAACCATAACTGGCATCGTGGTAACCAATCTCTTCCAACGTCGCGCGCACAATCTTCGGAATATCCGAATAACAGTTCGTCGAAACCTCGCCCGCGACCATCACCATGCCCGTGGTTGCCATGGTCTCAACCGCCACTCGCCCATTCGGATCTTGCCGTAAAATATCGTCCAAAACCGCATCAGAAACCTGATCTGCAATCTTATCAGGATGTCCCTCGGTCACCGATTCAGAAGTAAAAAGCATGCTTTCAAATTAAGAAAAATATTCAAACGTTTTTTTCAGACCTTCATCCAGTCCAACCTTCGGCGCAAATCCAAGCTTCTCTCGAGCCACAGAAATGTCCGGGCAACGGCGCTTTGGATCGCCTTTCTCTGCTTCCACAAAACTCATCATACTCTCACTCCCAGTCAGTTCAACAATTTTTTCCGCTAGCTCTTTCATAGTAATCTCCTCAGGATTCCCCAGATTCATCACTCCTCGAAAGTCCGTTGTCACGGCACTCGCAGCATTTTTCTCTTCCTTATTCATCAACGCAATCAGCCCATCCACCAAATCATCCACATAACAAAACGATCGCGTCTGCGAGCCATCGCCCGTAATTCGCAAAGGCTCTCCAGCCAATGCCTGCTTAAAAAACTCAGGAATCACACGTCCATCATGTTTGCGCATCTTCGGCCCATACGTATTAAAAATCCGCGCAATCTTCAAGTCGAATTGAAAATGCCGCCAATAGTTGTAGGCCAGACTCTCCGCAAACCGCTTGCCGCTATCATAACAACTGCGCTCACCCAGTGTGTTCACATTCCCAAAATAGCCCTCTTTTTGCGGATGCTCCAGCGGATCCCCATACACTTCCGACGTGGACGCCAACAAAAACGGAATAAAATATCGTCCAGCCAAATCCAAAACATTCTTCGTTCCTTGCGCGTTCGTCATCATCGTTTGCAGCGGAATCTCTTTGTAATCGACCGGTGACGCCGGCGACGCTAAGTGATAGACCTGATCCAGATCATCAAAATCTTCCTCAAACGGATTCGTAATATCGTGCTCCAAAAGCCGAAAACGACCGCTCGCTTCAAGGTGCGAAACATTCTTGGGACTCCCAGTAATAAAATTATCCACACACACCACCTCGTGCCCATCGGCAATAAGCCGCTCACACAAATGGCTCCCAATAAATCCAGCCCCTCCTGTAACAAGAATTTTCATAAGTGTGCGCATGATACACAGAAAACCAAACCTGCGCTATACTGGGCCAGAAATGATCAGTATTATCATCATCAACTACAACAGCAAAGAGCTGCTGGAGCCCTGCATCCAGCGGATTTTGCAGCAAACCTACATGGATCGTGAGATCATTTTTATCGATAACGATTCCAAGGACGGTTCGTGCCCGCTGGTAAAAGAAAAATTCCCCAATATCACAGCAGTCTGCAACACAGAAAACTCCGGCTACGGAGGAGCCGCTGATCAAGGTATAAAACTAGCAAAAGGGGAGTACATCATGATCATGAATCCCGACGTTCGCCTCACACCCGACTACATTGAAAAGTGCATCGCGCGTTTAGAAGAGGATCAAAAAATCGCGGCCATAACAGGAAAAATCTACAAATACGATTTCGAAAAAGACGAACCAACCAACCAAATTGATACGGTTGGACTGTTCTGTTTCCGCAATCGCCGCATCATCGACGACGGCCAAGGATTGGAAGACAACGGCCAGTTTGGCCAGGAAAAAGAGGTGTTTGGAGTGTCTGGCGCCTGCCCAATCTACCGCAAAGAATCGCTGGAAGACATTAAAGTTATGGATGAATATCTGGACCAAAATTTCTTCATGTACAAAGAGGATGTAGACCTTTCATGGCGTCTCCTTTTAGCTGGGTGGAAATGCCTCTACTACCCTCTGGCAGTGGCATACCACGGCCGCGGAACTGGCGTACTCAAACGTTTCACAAACATAGAAGTCTACAAAAATCGCAGCCAGCTCAGCAAATTCCAAAAATACTATTCCTACAAAAACCAACGACTCATGCAGCTCAAAAATGAAACGTGGGGCACCTACCTCGCCGACTTTTTCCCAATCCTCGGGAAGGAAATCCTCGTTTTTGGCTACATGCTCCTACGAGAACCATCCATTTTTAAAGCCTGGTTTGAAATGGTGAAACAGATTCCAAGCACCCTCAAAAAGCGTCGTATCATCCAGAAAAACAGAAAGGTCAGTTCGAAAGAAATGAGAAAATGGCTCAGCGGAAAACAATCTCAGTATCTCCAGCATGAAAAAAATCCCAACACATAAAGATCTACAACAAGACGATTTCAGCCACCTACTCGACCTCGACACCCAGAAAAAAACGCTCGCAAGGCCCCTTTACAGCGGCTTCAAACGGATCATCGACATCGTTGTAGCGCTACCTGTAGCCTTCCTCCTCCTTCCAGCTATGATTGTGATTGTGCTTGCCATCCGGCTCGATTCAAAAGGCAAAGCACTCTTCGCCCACCAAAGAGTCGGGAAAAATGGCAAACTGTTCACCATCTACAAGTTTAGAACCATGCAGAAAGACACCAAAACACACGCGCATTCGCCATCTTCACGCAGTGACGAACGCATCACCAAAGTAGGAAAATTTCTCCGCCGCACCAGCCTCGATGAGCTCCCTCAACTCTTCAACATCATCCTCGGCAACATGTCATTGGTCGGCCCACGCCCAGAAATGGAGTTCATCGTCAAAACCTATACACCGCTCGAAAAAGCCCGACTACTGGTCAAACCCGGCCTCACCGGCCTTTGGCAAATCGCCGGACGCAAAGATCTTCCCCTTCATAAAAACGTAGAGTTTGACCTATACTACATAGAGAATCGCTCCTTCACCCTCGACCTCCTAATCGTATTCAAAACCATTGGAGTGGTAGTAAAAGGCAAAGGAGCATACTAAAACAAATCACTCAAATACGTGAAAAAACGCACAGAAAAATGGTACGATCAAGGAATTCGCTATGCTCTCTACGCGCTGGTTATTGCCATTCCCGTGCTCTTTTCACCAGCATTTCACACCGTATTCAGTGCGCCAAAACTCCTAGCGCTTCGTCTCATCACCCTCTTCATTTTCCTGCTATGGGGCGCAAAAATCTACATTGAAGAACGTCTCACCTTCCGCCGTGGAGCTCTCAATATAGCGCTCTTCTCCTACGCCATTATTTCCATCCTCACCACCATCTATTCGGTCGCTTTTTACACCAGCCTCCTTGGTGCTCAAGGGCGATTCATTGGGATTTTCACCATCCTCAACCTGCTCATCCTCCCACTTTTCATCTGGAATCATCTCAACAAAAAACAGGTCATCGACCTCTTAAAAATTTCCACCATCACCGCAAGCGCTCTAGCTCTGTACGGCATTGCTCAATATTTTGGCGTCTTCCAAGAAGGTTTCAATTGGGATCAAAGCGCTGCCGATAGAGTATTTGGAACCATCGGCCACGGAAACCACTTTGGAGCATACCTCGGCATGAATCTCCTACTCGGCATTTTTCTCATCCCAACGTTTTCCAAAAAGTGGCAAAAAAACATTCTTATTCTTGGTCTGATTCTTCAGTTCACTGCGCTCTTTCTCACAGCCAGTCGTGGGGCCGTAATAAGCACATGGATCGCACTCAGCATCGTGCTCTTCAACTTCTCTTTCCAAAAGTGGGACACGGTTAAAACCATCATTAAAAAGCTCTTACTCCCAGGGTTCATCATCATATCCATTACTGTTGCTGGCTTTGTTGTTTTCGATAAAGACATCGACGACATTCCACTCGTTAACAGAACCATCGCCACCATTTCTGCCGCAGAAGAAGGAGTCATACCGGATCGATTCAGCTGGTGGATGAGTAGTTTAGACATGATCGCCGAAAAACCACTCCTTGGATTTGGCCTTTCCACATTCCGAGACATCTACAACCAGTTCCGCCGCACTGACTATCGCACATTGGAAGATAATGGCATGCAAGACAACATCACTCCCGAATCAGCCCACAACGAATACCTCAACATCGCAGCTACACAAGGACTCCTCGGGCTCGCCGCTTTCCTATCCATCATCGTCCTGATCATTTGGAACATCGACAAACTTCTCTTTGCCAAACGGAACAAACTCACGTCAGAATTCTATCCAATTCTCGGCGTAAAAGCCGCAATTTTAGTCTACCTTTTTCAAGTTGCGATCAGCTTTGGCGTTGTGGCAACCATGAGCATATTTTATATCTTCATTGGATGTGCTTTCGCACTAACCGATAAGCAAACTAAGTCCACACAACAATCAATCAAAGGTCTCACGAAAGGAGCGCTCACATTGATACTCTTTTTTGGCTTAAGTACAGCAACCATTACAACCCTCAACTCTGCATGGGCCGAAGTGCACTACAAGCAAGCACTCATTGCCCTTAAGGAGGATGGAATGGAGCCATCCATTCAGAAATACCAAGCTATGGTGAATGCCCAACCATTCGACTATGCCTACTATCAAATCTTCGCCGATGCAGCATTGCAATATTCGCGAACTGCAGGAATCAGCGATGATCTTGCCCAGAATCTGACCGATTTGGCCATCGCCAACTACGAATCCGCAATCATCATTAACGATCTTCACCCAAGTACATTCTACAATCTCGGCATCGCCTATCTCCAAAGATTTGCCTACACAGGCAGTCAGGGTGACTACTCAAACGCCGAATATAACTTAGAAAATGCCGTCGCAAAAGCCCCAAATAATCCGCTCTATCCGTATCAGGCTGCCAAAGCTTTCGAAACCATGGAAACCCCAGAAGCTCGTCAAAAAGCCGCCGACTATTACCAACAAGCCATCAACATTCGCGATCCATTTAGGGATGCCCAACCAGCGCTCGAACAGGTTATGCGCGTAATACAATCACAACCCCAAACCGCCCAGTAATCCCATGATCTCGGCGGAAAGAAAAGAAATTCTGGCCATTATCCAGCTGCGTACAAATCCGCGCCAGCTCAATATTATTTTTCTGGATGCCGGCTTTCTGCAGCTGGTCCAAGCTATACTCCCACAAATTCACCCGTTTTTGACTATCAATATAGGGATGAAACGACTTCGGCAACTCCTCTTCTGGATTTGAAAAAAACGCACTCTCCGGCCCCAAAGAAGGCGAAATCCCCACCAAAATGTTCGACGGATCACATCCATAATGCGATTTCATCATCTCAATTGTCTCAGCACTGACATTTTGGACCAATCCTTTCCATCCCGCATGCACCCCAGCAACCACTTTCTTCACCGGATCAAACAGTAAAATCGCTTGGCAATCAGCCACTTGAATCATGAGCGGAACCTCTCGTAAATTCGTAACGAATGCATCCACATTATCAACCTCCTGACCATCAGGCTGGAATTTCAAAAACTCTTCATCCACAATCTGGACATTCTTGCTATGGGTTTGGTCGGCAGATACAAGCCGTTCATACCCAAGTCCATCTAAAATAATCTGCCGGTTCTTATCCACATTTTTGTGGGGATCACCAATCCCATATCGCACATTCAGCTCGTCATACGGCTCGTCGCTCACCCCTCCATGCCGTGAAAAAACCGCGTGATCAATCTGATCAGAAAACTTCTGAAGCAGATGAAATTGGTACGCAGGCACTGTGTCCTGAAAATAAATTTTTCTCATAATCCTAAATCATATCCCGCGTCACATACGGAATCTCCATTGCCAGATCCGTCGCCGAGAAGTTGTATCCCTTCACCTTCGCTAGCTCATCGCCAACCTTTCCAAAAAGGTGCGCACCGATTTTGCACGCCGCAAAAGGAGTCGCTCCCTGCGCGATCAAACTCGTCACAAATCCACTCAAAACATCACCGCTTCCACCAACCGTCATGCCAGGATTTCCTGTTGGATTTTTCAAAATCTCTCCTTCATCCGATGCGACCAAATCTTCCGGTCCTTTCAAAATAATATTGATCTTCAAATCGGCCGCCAGAGTCCGGAGCAAAACCACCTTATTCGAGAGCGATCCAGAAATCTTAATATCCTTTCCAGTCAACGTTTCAAACTCATTATGATGTGGTGTAATCACAATTTGTTGTCGCGGAACCTCTTTAATCTTTTTCAAAACCTGGATTGCATTGCTGTCCAAAACGGTTGGAATGCTGATCGATTTTACGATTGTGGCAAGCGCAGTTCGGGTCTCTTCCCGTTCACCCAAACCAGGACCAATCAAAACCGAATCACATTTTTTCGCAAAATCCACAATGGGGGTAATCGCTTTCATATCTAAAAATTCACCGGGGAATTTATGCACAATAAAGTCCGGATACATGCTCCGCGACACCTCAAAATTGCATTCAGGCACAAATAAATGAACCAAGTCAGCCCCGCCATACAGCGCTCCCAGCCCACTCAAAATCGGCGCGCCATAATAATCAATACTCCCACCCACAACCATCACACGCCCATTCATCCCTTTATGCGAATCGGCGGCGCGCCTTGGGTAAATCTTCTTAATGTCCCCAATTTTTAAATCTTTCACCATTATGCAAGATGTTTAAAAGCTTTTTTTCCTAAGTATTCCGCCGCGTCTCCAAGCTCGTTTTCGATCCGCAACAACTGATTATACTTCGCCACCCGATCACTTCGGCTCAGCGATCCCGTCTTAATCTGGCCTGGCCCCATCGCGACCGCCAAATCAGCAATCGTCACATCTTCCGTCTCACCACTCCTGTGCGAGACAACCGTCGTCCACCCAGCCGCATGCGCCATTTCAATAGCAGCGATCGTCTCCATCAACGTCCCAATCTGATTCATTTTAATCAAAATAGAGTTCGCCGCATTTTCAACAATCGCTTTCTGAAGGCGTTTCACATTCGTAACCAAAAAGTCATCGCCCACAATTTGGAGTTTATCGCCCAGCTCAGCCGTCATTTTCGTCCAAGCTTCCCAATCGTCCTCGGCAAGCCCATCCTCAATCGAAACAATCGGATATTTCCCAACCCACTCTTTCCAAACACCAACCATTTCATCACTCGAAAGCATCTGCCTCTCGCCCTTCACCGCGAAAGAATACTTGCCCGCCTCTTTGTCAAAAAACTCGCTCGCCGCCGGATCCATAGCAATCATCACATCATCCCCCGGCTTATATCCAGCCTTTTCAATTGCCTGCAAAATATAGTCTAGCGCCGCCTCTTGCGACTTCAGTTTCGGCGCAAATCCGCCCTCATCGCCAACAGCGGTCGACAATCCAGCCTCATGTAAAAGTCCACCAAGCGCATGAAATACCTCCGCGCCACACCGCAGTGCCTCACGAAAGTTCCCAGCACCAACCGGCACCACCATAAACTCCTGAATATCCAAGCCATTGTCCGCATGCTCACCACCATTCAAAATATTCATCATTGGAACCGGCAACGTTTTCGCATCCGCATTCAAATATCGAAATAAACTCACCCCTTGTGCCATCGCGCTTGCCTTCGCACACGCAATCGAAACCCCCAAAATGGCATTCGCCCCAAGTCGACTCTTATTCTCGGTCCCATCCAATTTTAGCATTGCAGCATCAATCCCTTTCTGGTCAGCCGCATCCCATCCCATTAACAGCTCTTTCAACGCACCATTCACATTTTCACATGCCTTCAAAACACCTTTACCGCCAAACCGAGCCTTATCACCATCCCGCAGCTCCAGCGCTTCATGCACACCAGTCGATGCCCCACTTGGAACAATCGCCCGTCCAATCGCATCACCTTCACAAAAAACCGCAACCTCAACAGTCGGGTTTCCGCGTGAATCCAAAACCTCGTGTGCCCGAATATCCAGAATTTTTGTCATGAAAATCAAATTAAAACCCTCTATAGACTAATATGGCAGCCCATAATTTACAATTCCAAAAAAATCCCGTAGTATCTGCGCGTATTTTAATCACCAATTATGGAAATCACTTGGCACGGAAATAGCTGTGTATCAATCAAAAGTAACGACGCAACAGCCGTCATCAACCCTTATAAAGACGGAAAAGGATTCAAACTTCCAGACCTCAAGGCTGATGTCTGCATCGTCACCAACACGCAAGAAGGAAACGACAACGCAGAAGCGCTGAAAGGCGAACCAAAACTGATTGACTGGCCAGGAGAGTACGAAGTATCGGGAATCGTTTTGAATGCAATGCGATCACCAGAAACCAAGGGCTTTTTCATCACACTTGTTGCAGACAATCTCCGCATTTGCTACCTGGAAAACGTTGGGAAGAAGCTCGAAGAAGACATGGTCGACAAAATCGGAGACATCGATATCCTTATTCTGCCAGTTGGCGGAAAAGAGGAAATGGATGCCAAAACCGCCCACGAAATCGCTGAAACCATCGAGCCACGCTGCATCATCCCCATGAACTTTGATGTAGACGGATCAACCGCTGGCCTCTCTTCACCAGACGAATTTCTCAAACTCGTCGGTGCAGCCGGAGTTGCCTCACTCGACCAATACAAAATCTCAAGCCGAAGCTCACTCAAAGACGACAAGACCGAATGCGTCCTCCTGGAGCCACAGGTTGGATAGGTGGAGAATTGAAACAGAAGCGCAGTAGCTCTATTATGCGTGAATTTTTTCTGATACCATCTGAGCAAGAAATGTTGGTGAGAAGACAATCTGCAGCGAACGAAGTGAGCGAAGCCTGTCTTTGTGACAATCATTTCGAGCGACCTGTCCCTGTAGTTCAACGGATAGAACAAGGCACTCCTAAGGCTTAGATGTAGGTTCGATTCCTACCGGGGACACCAGAATTTATACACCAATAACATTTTGTTAACGGCTTTTTACAATACTCAAAAAGCTCCCCAGATCAAACCGTGGGAGCTTTTCAAGTACCTATCCAAACCTACCGACCATCATCACTACTGCGTGTTTCCTCTTAACGAACATCAGTTGTTGAACCAGCACTTAGTGTCGTACTTGAGTCATCAAATGTGTACTCAAGCTCACGCGCTTCGCTTTCAATCGTAGAGCTCGCCTCCAGCCGAACAGTATATTCAATCTCTCCCTCATCAAGCATTCGCACAGCAGATCGCCCTTCTTCAGATTCGCGAACCTCTGTCACGCCAGCAGTAATAGTTCCAGAAGTCACATCATCATCGTCAGAAACATCTGCCCGAATCCGTACAGAAGATCCAGCATCAATACGTTTTGGCTCTTTGAATGTGTAGGTATAAGATCCATCTCGAGCATCAGCATCCACTTCAAGCGTTACATCTTCATCATCAATCCATACGCTCACATTCCCAACTGATGCACCACCTTGAGCTTCAATCTCAATCGTAAAGCTTTCAAGTGTGTAGGACGCATCAGATGTAAATCCTGCCAAATCAATTGTTTCACCACTCTCCCGAACTCTCTCCCGATCGGTGTTAGAATCAGCGGTAAGCGTCAAATCACTCTCTTCAATCGTATAATCCTCTTCACGAAGATCAGTTTCCGGCCGAATAATATAATCCAAATCACTTGCTGGATGAATTTTTATACTTCCATCAGCCAAAACCTCTGTAATACCAGTAATCTCTGATTCCAGTGAGCCTTCTCGTGAATCAACAGCCTTGGTTTTCATTTCAACCAAAAAGACATCTTCTGCTGAATTCATCTCAATCGGCTTGGTAAATCGGATTTTGGCTTCAATATCTTCTCCCCGGGCAAACCCACAATGAGGACATGTCATAAAATCAATGCTTGCCTGATCCAAAGAGTCTTGAAGATTGGTTTTTCCCTTGTAAAGATACAACTGATCAATCGCAAATCCAGCAGGGGCAATCTTCAAATCAATGGCCTGAATCTTCAGTGCCCGATCGGTAGAAAATCCAGCAATTTCAATCGGAACATCAATTCGAGAAACGGTTCGTTCAAAGGTAACCGGAGAGATCTTCAGTTCCTGATCAGTAGTACTACGAGTTTCAGCAGAATATCGTAGGTTGCCTTGCAATAGTGAGCCATTCATGTTGGCAAAAACCACAACCGCGAGGACGAGTACAAGAGCTCCGAAAAGAGCATAAAGTTTGTTTTTGTTACTCATTTTTAATGAGGGATAAAAGGATAATCTCATTATTATACAATAAAAAATGTAATATGGCAATAGTGAAGCATTCATCGTTGTCATAGCCTTGGATTTTCGCTACAGTGACAACGATTTAACGCTATAAATTCCCAAAATATGTCTCTTGCCATCATCACCACAACGAACGAAGGAAACATTCTCGCTGCCGACAGCATGGAAACATACAGAAATGCCTTGGGTGACACCCGCGAAGGCTCTATGACGCGTATGAAACTCTTTCAGCTCAGCAGTAGAGTTGGAGCCGTTTCGTGTGGATTGGCCTTTTTAGACAACAAAAACATCCACCAGCAAATGATGATGTTTAAAAAAGAGCACAAACTAGAGGGGCTTCCTGTAGCCGATGTGGTCGATAAACTCTACGACTTCTTTTATGCAAAATACCAGGATTACCTCAAAAAAGCCGCAGAGAGAAAAGTGAAATCGCTTGAAAAGCGTGGAAAAACAGATATCCAAACCAGCGTTGAACTTGAAGTCATCACTGCCAACTTTAAAGAAAACGGAAAAGCCAAAGAAAAAAAGTACTATATGCCTATCATCGAAATACTCATCGCTGGCCACGATCCCGACGGAACCAATCATGTCTACAAAATCGTTATACCTGATCCAAAAGAGAAGAACGGTATTGTTGAGAAGTCAAAAGAAGGACAACCAGGAGCCACTTGGATCGGGCAAACAGAGGTGTTGGTCCGAATCATTCGTGGATGGAGTCCGCAAATCAAGCGATCAAAGCACATCAAAGAGATGCCAGATAAAGCCCGCGACGAACTGCTTAAGCACATTGATGATCAGGAATATCTGGTCAATTGGGGAACGATGACATTTCAGGATGCCATTGAATTCGCTGAACTCGCGATCAAAACAACCGAAAGTATCCAGCGCATGACTGACGGAACCTGGCAGCTTCCAGGAGCTTCTCCTGGAGTTGGAGGCCCAGTTGATGTGGCGATCATTACACCTGAAAAGGGCTTCGTATGGATCAAAAAGAAGAAACTCATAGTAGAGGGGCCGGATATTGACCTGGATGCCCTCCCTGATCTACCATCTGCAAACGCATAAGAACAACGATGAAATACTACATCCAAACACTTGGTTGCGCCATGAACTACTCCGACTCCGAGCGGGTTGCTTCGGTTTTGGAAGACATTGGCTATGAGCGCACTGCTGTACCAGAAGAGACCGATTTGTACATCTTCAACACCTGTTCTATCCGCCAAAAAGGGGAGGATCGGGTGTATGGGCAACTTCGAAACGTTGCGAACTGGAAAAAACACAATCCGCGCTTAATGATTGGCATAACTGGATGTATGGTTCGTGATACATCGAGCCGAAACACTGAAGAAAACAAAGATGATTTGCTACGCCGATTGGAAGAGTTGGACTTCGTTTTCCGCATTAACGACACCCATCGCTTGCCGCAAATAATGGAAGAGGCCGAGCCGCAGTTGGAATTGCCAACTGTACCTTCCATTACCGAAACGGGTGCTGCAACCGACTATTTGAAGGTTGCGCCTAAATACACGAGTGATTTTCAGGCCTTCGTGCCGATCCAGATTGGATGCGACAAATACTGCACATACTGTATTGTTCCATACTCACGAGGCCGCGAAAAAAGCCGGCCGTTTGATGAAATTGTAGCGGAATGTAGGGCTCTAGTAGAAGGCGGATGCAAAGAGATTACTCTGGTTGGCCAGACCGTGAATTCGTATGGAAAGAGTGTGACTGATCAAAAAGCCCCAGACAATGAGTTCGCACAAATGGACGATCCATTTGTGGAGCTCCTGACCCAATTGGACAAATTACAAGAACTCGGACTGAGCCGTTTACGTTTCACCTCGCCACATCCACGCGACTACAGTGATGCTTTGATTGAAGCGCACGCCACTTTGAACACCTTGACGCCGCATTTCCATTTGCCAATTCAGGCAGGGGATGATGAGGTGCTGCAGCGCATGAATAGGCAGTACACGTTGGAACACTACGCCGGATTGGTGGATAAAATACGAAAACGGGTGCCCGATGCATCGATAACAACCGACATTATTGTTGGGTTCTGCGGAGAAACCGACGAACAGTTCGCGCGCACCGAGCAGGCCTTCAAAGACCTCCAGTGGGACATGGCCTACCTTGCGCGCTACTCGCCCCGCACGGGAACCACATCGGTGCGCGCTTGGCAAGACGACGTATCACGCCAAGAGAAAGCGCGCCGCTGGCACGCCCTCAACGACATCCTAGAAAAATCGAGCGCGGCCTACCACGCGAACATGATCGGCCAAACCCACGAAGTCCTCATCGAAAAATACCTCCCAGAAACAGCCGAATACCAGGGCCGCGCCCGCAACAACAAAGTCGTCCAGTTCCCAGCCGACCCGCAGGCCGTCAAAATCGCCACCGCTGCCGCCGAAAAAGAGGCCGAAGCTCTCCGCGCCCAAGCACAAAAAGCCGATGCCAAAACCGCCGAGCAACAATCAGCCACAAAAACCAGCACAGCCCTCAAAGTAAAAGGCCTCCCAACAGAAACCGCAATAATAGAACCCGTGGTCAAAGACCCAGAAAACCTCATCGGCGAACTGATCCACATCAAAATCACATCTTCACAAAAGTGGACGGTGAAAGGCGAGCGCACAGACAGCTATTAGCCCTCTATTTCCGCTTTCGCCCCTTTTTTGTTGGAAGAACCTTTTTGCGAGTAGGCTTTTTCGCCTTCTTCACCCTCGCCAAAGTCCCCAAACTCTTCGTCAAATACACATGCTTTTCCACATTTTCAAAACCTCGCTTCTTAAAAAACGCGATCGCTTTTTTGTGGTCATACGCGGTATCCACCATCATAATTCGGGCTCCAGACTTGCGGAACAAGTGCTCCATTTTCTCATAAAGCTTCTTTCCAACTCCTTCATTCTGCACATCCTCCCGCACTCCCAACCACAGCAAATACCCATAACTCCACGAACGCTTCTCGATAATAGTGCCAATAGCAAAGCCAACCAGCTCATCGCCCTGCTCCGCCACCAACGAAAACTCTCCATCACTCATAAATCGCTCCAGGATTTCATACTGATCCCAGGTCCGATACAAAACTGGCCACTTTTCCGCAGTAAAAAGGCTCGTCCCCAAGTAGTAAACAGGACTTAAATCATCAAACTCTAGTTGTCGAATACGTACGGAACCCTTGCTTGTGGGCATAAAATTGCAAATGATAATGCATTTATACCTAGAAAAAGCAAAAAAGTCAATGGGTGCCGTCATCAGTTTTGTCACCCCTAATAGTTGACAAAATTACGATAAAGGCGTAGAAATAGGTCTACTGTCAGTTTCTCTGGGCAACAGCCACGGAGTAACAGCAGGAACGTTCATCGACAACCAGGAACAAAGAAACAAGGAGCAACAAGTGAAGAAGCAAACGCAGAAGCGCCCCGCGTGGAACATGGGGAACGAGCAGTTCAGGTACAACAAGGCCATTTTGGGAAGGTCATGGTACCAGCACTTCGCCACCCAATTTTTGGTAGTGGTCGGGCTACTCTACATTGCAGCGGCAATACCAATAAGCTTCTACCCAGAACTTGGTCCTCTGCTGCTAAAAGGCCAGCTGATACTTGCCCTATTTATGGCATGTCTCTACACCATTGCATTGCAGTTGTGTAGACGCAGTAAGGGGTGGAAAGAGGAGCTAAAGGTAAAACTCCAAGTCCCAATGGAGGAGGATGAAGAATTCCTCAAATATCTAAAAAAAAGGAATGCCTTGGACCTTCTTCAGAGTCAGCAGCGAATAGACAGGACAGCTTTGAAGGCATATAGAACCCTCTTTCTCACCGGAAAGAGCTTCAATCAGTCCATCAAAAGTTCTCATTGGCAAGGAGGGAGCTTGATGGCTGTAGGTTTTATCCCGTGTGCCTACCTCCTGAGCGGAGCATGGGTCACAAGCAAAACCCCCACTATCAGCATTAACTCCCTTCTCCTTCAGTTTGCGGTGGTGGCAATTGTTTACATTGTCATGTACACGGCAAATCGCCGCACATTTCTGCGCTTGAGCGAGAAAATCGCGGCTGAAGTGAAGGTCGATCTTCCTAGCCTTCCCAGCCCTACGCTGACAGAAGCATGATGAACGCATCGGTGGTTGACCGCTCCCTCAAACAGAGGTCGAAGCGTCAACCCATAACGCAGAGGTCACCCAACATACCGAGGTGGCCTTTTCAACATGCTATTCCCGCTCCTTCGCGTACTCCACTTCTGCCGGTCCACCTTCAACAATCGCCTTCACACGGCGCATTCCAGCTCCAATACTTTCCTGTTTGGTAATCTTAAATTTCCCAAGTGAACCGGTATGGATCACATGCGGTCCACCACAAATTTCATACGAAAAGTCACCCATTTTGTACACTTTTACATTCACATCGTACCGATCCGGGAACACCCCAATCGCGCCTTTTTCTCGAGCTTCCGGCACGGTGACAACCTCGAAATACACTGGAACATCCTTCTCGATCTGTTCATTCACCATATCTTCCAACTGTTTCACCTGCTCTTCGCTCAGTTTTTCTGGCCAGTTGAAGTCAAACCGCAAACGTTCTTGTGTAATGTTCGATCCTTTTTGCTCCACTTCTGGTGAAAGCACATTCTTCAAAGCCTGGTGCAACAAATGCGTCGCAGTATGAAGCTTGGTACATTCCACTGAATGATCCGCAAGCCCACCATGGAACTTTTGTTCTGCACCAGCTCGCGATTTCTCTTGGTGCTTCGTCATAGCGGCATTAAACGTCTCTCGAAACTTCTCAAGATCAATCGTATAACCCATTTTGGTCAGCTCCTCCTCAATCATTTCCAACGGAAATCCATACGTTTCATACACAAAGAACGCCTTCTCTCCATCCACAATCGTGAACTCCTTGCTGCATTCATCCTCATTCCAAATCTTCAACATTTCCCGAAGACCCTTATCAATCGTTCGTTGGAATTTCTTCTCCTCTTTCTGCAACTCCTCCAAAATCCGTTCTTTGTTCGAAGCAAGTTCAGGATACACATCTCCATACTGATCGATCACAATTTCCGCCAGTTCATGCGTAAAATGCTCATCGATTCCCAGCTGTTTTCCTTTTCGAATCGCACGTCGAATCAACCGACGCAAAATATATCCCTGATCTTTATTTGAAGGATTCACACCCCACGGATCCCCAAGAATAAAGGTTGCCGCCCGAATGTGATCACAAATAATCCGTTCCGCCGCCACTTGATCCGCTTCATCACCACTCTTTTCTCCAGTCGACAACGCAGCAATCTTATCTTTCATCACAATAAAATGATCCGTTTCATAGTGGGAAGAAACTCCCTGCATAATCGCAGAAATACGTTCCAATCCCATTCCCGTATCCACATTTTGCTGTTTCAGCGGCTCATACGTTCCATCCTCCTTCTTAAAATACTGCATGAAAACATCGTTCCAAATCTCCACAAACCGCTGCCCATTCGTGCTCGGATTATCGCCTTCTGGAATATCTCCACCAACAACGTCGTAGAACATTTCGGTATCCGGACCACACGGCCCAGTTTGCCCAGCCGGCCCCCACCAGTTGTCCTTCTTTCCAAAGAAATAGATCAACCGTTTTTGTCCCGGTTCAGCATGTTCTTCACGAACAAATCCCAACTCTTCCCACACTTTTGCCGCCTCTTCATCTTTCGGACAATCATCATCACCTTCAAAACAGCTCACAGAAAGCCGATCCGGATCCAGTCCCAAACCACCATTCTCCACGCTGCTTGTCAAAAACTCATAACTCATCTTAATCGCTTTTTCCTTGAAATAATCACCCAAAGACCAGTTCCCCAGCATCTCAAAAAAGGTGCAGTGCGTCGTATCACCAACCTCATCAATATCGTCGGTTCGCAGACATTTCTGCGAGTTCACCAACTTATTTCCTTCTGGATGAGGTTCCCCCATCAAGTACGGCACCAACGGATGCATTCCCGCAGTCGTAAACAAAACCGTTGGGTCGTTTTCAGGAATAATCGAACCTGAAGGGATCGCTGTATGACCATGCTTTTTCACAAAAAACTCAATAAACCGTCGTCGAATCTCGTTCGTTTTCATAAATCTGTAGGAGTAAGAGTATGTATTCGGTAGCCAATTGTAGCGAAAAAATGGTATAATGCAAAGATATCAAAACCAAAAAATGGAAGAACCAGGGAAAAAGAAAAATCACATGGAAGTCCTTATCCCAGGGTACGACGCACTCATGCCGAGTGAGAAACGGATCGCTGAAACTTTTATGAAGTGGTTTGTCGATTGCGCCAAGCAATACAATCTCCTTGAACTGTGCGAAAGTGCGGCCCGGAGTCGCTTTGACAAAATAGCTTGGTTTAGGATTATGCAAAAACTCTATAGTGTGAATCCAGAAGGACGAAAGGTGACAGAGGCCTTGAAAAAAATGATTAAAATTCCTGACAACGCTTTCCTCATGATCACGGCTAAAATGGAACAAATCGTCGCGGTCAATGCAGAAAAACAGTCCAAAGAAACCACTCATAGAGTCCGCATCGACGTCTCCCAAGACATAAAAGACGCTCTCAACTAGGCCCATCCACAGCTTGAACTTTCCATAGCGCTCTGACATAATACTCGGGCCTCTTTTGAACGATTTATGCCAAAAAAAACAGCGAAGGAAAGCGTGAAAAAAGATAAGAATCAGACCAAACAAAAAATCCGTGGAGGAATCCTTATAGCAATTGGACTTGGCGCGCTCATTTTCATTGCCTTCTTCCTCTTTAGTAAATTTTTTCGACCGCAACCACTCGCGGAAATCCTTCCAGCTGACCAAACCCTCGGATTCATTGAGGTTAATGTGGATGGAGAAAGCCAGCAGGTGGAGCAGTTTTCGGAGCTTTTGAGCAATCATGCAGTGTATCAGCGCGGAGGGATGATCGCCCTACTTAATCAGGTTTTTCCCGTTAGCTTCACCAACGACGTCGAGCCATGGCTGGGAAGACAAATTGGATTAGCAGGACTCACCAATCAAGAAGGGATAACTACTCCACTTATTTTCATTGAAAGCAGCGATCACGAAGCAACGGTAGAGTTTTTTAAAGCCCGAACACTCGATGTCCAAAATGAATCGATGATCGAAACCGAGTACCAAAATGGAACCATCTACAGCTTTGAAATGAGCCAGCAATTCGCATTCACGTTCGCAGAACAGTACCTTGTTCTTGCGCCAACGCCGGAAGATTTAGAATTATTTTTTGATGGATACTACGACCAGCCGCGCCTGATTGAAAACGAAAAATATCGCAAAGTTGCCAACAACCTTTCTCGGGGAGGTTTAGCTTTTGCATACATCGACCTGGAAAAACTGTTCGAAACATTGGAAAAAGACAAAAAGTTTGTCTCACTCAAGGGTCAGGAACTCTTGGCATTCAAGCCATACACATCACTTTTCACCGCTGAAGGCCTCACAATTTTTGCAGAAAAGGATCGGTTCACGGCCCAAACCTACACCAGCCTCAACAAAACAGTGCTCAATGATGAGCCATACGTCACATTTGAAGAAGACTATCAAAGTGAACTCCTCAGCTACCTTGGTGAAGATCCAATTGTTCTGATTGGAGGCCATGATTTCACTGCAGAATGGAGCCGCATCGAAGAAATTTTCAAATCCGGATCCAAAACTCCGGCACTTCTCTTTGACGGAACAGTGGAAGCACAAAAAGATCGATACTTTGGTGAAAGCATCGGACTCAAAGAGGATATTTATCCACTCCTCACGGGTGAATATGCCATGAGCATTGAAAACAGCCTGGAAAATCCACAAATTTCTGTACTCCTCAAACTCAAAGACTCAAACGACATACCACGATTCGAACGAGTCGTCAGCGAATTCATTAAAGTGAGCGGAGTGTTCTCTCCAATTGAACAAGAAGTCGAGCTTCCAGACGGAACCATTGCCAGAGAAATCGTGGCAAGTCCTGAACAGATTGAACAAAGTACCAAAAATCATGGACAGGCAACCATTACATCGTTGCGACTTGGAAACACTGGCATTCAACTCCACTACACAATCATCGACAACACCATTCTTGCCAGCAACAGCGAACAAAATCTCCAACAAATTATTGATCGCGTGCAAGGAACAGCTTCAACAAATCTAACAACGACACATGCATTTGAGCGCCACATACAGCCAATACTTCGCAACGCCGACCAAGTCCTTCGCATGAAGATTGGTGCACTCACCGAGCGACTCGGCCTCACTCAAACCGGCGAAGGTACACCATTCAATGGCATGTTGGCGCCATATCTGGTACCATGGAACAACTTCACCATGGCCAAAAATTTCTTTGAAGATGGTGTCTCTACAACCTATTTCGTAGAGGTTCTCTAGTAGACTCTAAGCACGAAACATGGCTCGACGCGTCGTCCGTGACATAGAAAAGAAAGGTCCTCAGGTCATCGTTTTGGGGGACCACAAGAAGCGTGGAAGCCAAAACGATCGGCCCAAAGTTCTTGGTGCTTCAGAACGAAAAAAGAAAGAAGAGATCCGATATTTTCAGATCGATGAAAAGACTGAACGCCGTGACAGAAGCCTGAGCGAAGCCTTGCGCATGGTAGCTGCCGGAACGCTCATTTTGATTATTTTCAACATCGTCAACATTTATCATCGTGGGCTATCGCTCAAAAACGACCTCGTTAGCGCGGCTACGGTTGGATACGAAGAGTTGATGCGAGCAGGGGATCAAGCACAAAGCGCGGACTTCAGTGCCGCCGAACTCACCTTCAGTGAAGCCAACACCTACTTTGAATCGGCCATGGAATCGGTCGCCTATTTACGAACCAACCAGGAATTTTTCTTCACACAAGAAAAAACACTCCAATCCATGCAGGGAGTTTTGGATGCGGCCCAAAACATTGCATCTGCCGGACAAAACTTTTCACGAGGAATCCAGAACCTCCAGCAACTCCCAGAACTTTTTGTTGAAGCCAACAGTCAGGCAGCACAAGACCCAACACGCACATCCTTGACCGAAAAACTGAAAGAGGATCTCACCTACATCAACGCTGCTATCGCAGAACTTCAATCTGCACAAAGCAACTTGAATAAAGTCAGCGAAGCCGTTCTTCCAGCAGAGTTCCGACCACAACTCTCATCTGCCAAAGCAAAACTTGCGGCCCTTAATGAAGTGCTTGCCACCGTTCAAGAAGAGATCCCAGCCTTACTCGACCTCTTGGGTGACCGCTATCCACACCGCTACCTGGTACTCCTCCAAAACGATACCGAAGCCCGCCCAACCGGTGGATTCATCGGAAGTTATGTGATTATGGATCTCAATGATGGATACTTAACGAAGATGGATTTCCGTGACGTGTACGAACTGGACGGACAACTGCAGGAGCACATTGAACCGCCATCAGACATCAAACTCGTCTCTGACAACTGGCGCATGCGTGACTCCAACTACTCACCAGATTTTGCCATCTCTGCTGAAAAAGCCGCATGGTTTTTGCAAAAACAAAAAGGACCAAGCGTGGACACCGTCATCGCCATCAACCAAAGTTTCATCGCCGACCTCATGGAGCTCACCGGACCAATCCAATTGCCAGCTCTAGAACAACCACTCACGAAAGAAAACTTCCAAATCATCCTTTCGTACATCATCGAATCCAAACTCAGCGGCGCCGCCAATCCCAAAGAGATCATGCAAGATTTGGTGCCAGCCTTCCAAAGCAAACTCCTCACAGAGGCACCATTAGAAAAAACATTAGAAGTGATGATGCGCGGAATCGACGACAAAAAAATCCTCTTCTACTCACGCAACGAACGAGTACAAAAGCTGTTTGACGACTTTGATCTCACCGAACGTGTCCGCCAAACCGCACCCGACGAAGACTATCTCAACGTCATCGCAACCTCCGTCGGCGGAAACAAAAGTGACCGTTACATCGACCAAAACATTAAACACTACTCGCTCATTCAACCGGACGGATCCATCGTCAACGAAGTAACCGTGACTCGAAAACACACCTGGACTCTCAAAGATTTAGAAGGATGGCGATCGCTCCTGCGCAGCTTCGGCTTCACCGATTTGCCCGAACACATCCAATCCATTCTTGGCTCTGGAGAGAACAAAGCCTTCGTAAAAATATACGTTCCACAAGGCAGCGAACTGATCCAAACTGAAGGATTCCCACAAGAAAATGTCCTGATTGAAGACGATGAAGAGATTGGAAAACGGTTCTTCATGGTCATGCTCAGCGTGCCAGCCGGACAAGAAAATTCGGTTTCTGTCACATACAAACTGCCATACAAACTCCGCATGCTCCCCGCCGATTCCTACAAGCTGCACATCCAAAAACAGGCCGGCATGGTGCAAAGCTACATCGAAAAACGCATCTTCTTCAAAGCCGGCTTGCAGAGCTATAAACAATATCCAGCCGCGCTCACCAAGCATGAAAACGGCTTCCTTGAATACACCGGCAACCTCACCAGCGACCTCTATCTCTCCAGCGTGATTGGGATGTAGAGTCTAACTTTTATAGTCCCGCCCAAACCTCTTTTCCAACTCTGCCGCCGAAAGCCGCACCATCGTTGGCCGACCATGCGGACATGTGTAGGGGAGTTCCAGTGTCATCAACTTTGAACAGAGTGCCTCCATTTCTGGCATCGAAAGCTCATCGCCAAACTTCACCGCGCTCCGGCACGACGCATAAATAAGAGCTTTCTCTTTGCGCGCCTGAAAGTCGCCCTTCACAGACTGATTACTCAAATCGTCCAAAATGCCTTGAATCAAAGAGGATGGATCCTCTTTCACCATGCTGCTCGGCACACCATAAACAGAGAACGTGTTGCCACCAAATGGCTCAACTTCAAATCCTAACCCCTTCAAAAGTTCCAAATTTTCCTCCAGCACAGACTTATCAGACAACGACAACTCCAACTGCACAGGCACCAAGAGCGGCTGCGTTGAAATATCTTTCTTTTCAAACTGTTCAACCAGCTCTGTGTAGCGGATCCGCTCATGCGCCGCGTGCTGATCCAAAACAACCAGATCCATGTTTGCATGAGCACCTTCTCCAGGATTTTTACTCACTTGCTGACACAAAATATACGAACGATTCATCTGCGCCAACGGTTTCAGCTCAACCGTTTCGTCGCGCTCAAACGCATTTGGCCTAGGCTCAGAGTTCTCCCCGGGGAGACTTTTTTCTGATTCCGATTTCTGCCCGGGCAGACTTTGCTCAAACCTTTCCTCCGGCTCATCTTTCAAAACCAGTGCCTCTTGTTTCACTGTTTCATACACTGGCGGCGCCACATTTACTGACTTCAATGTTTGATGTTCACGCTCTTGCGGCTGTTCAGTCGAGACCGGCACATTAAAATCTGGCGCCAACACATGTTTTTCTAAAGCGTGCTTGGTCGCTTGCACAAAAATTCTGAAGATCGCCTTCTCATCGCTAAACCGCACCTCCAGTTTCCGTGGATGAACATTCACATCCACTAGCTTCGGATCCACATCTAAAAACAGCACAAAAACCGGATGCCGATTGTTCGGCAGCAAAGAATGAAACGCCTGCTTCACCGCATAAGAAAGCACATAGGATGAAACCTCCCGTCCATTCACAAAGAGATGCTGCCCCTTGCGATTCGCGCGCGCAATATCCGGCTTGCCAATAAATCCCTCCAGTTTCATCTGCGCGTGACCATTAAAAACAGGAATCAAGTTATCTGCCACTTGCCGCCCCATCAAATCCCGAATCCGCACCTGCACATTTTCTGTCGCCGCCAAATCAAACACCACCTTGTCATCGTGCACTAATTTGATCGCCACACTCGGATTCGCCAATGCAATCCCCGTCAAAAGGTCAACAATTGCTCGATATTCCGCCGCATCACTCTTCAAATATTTCTTCCGCGCCGGAGTATTAAAAAACAGGTCCCGCACTTCGATCTGCGTTCCTTCTGGGCACCCCAACTCTTTCATTTTCGTCATACGCCCACCTTCACTCATCAGTAGTGATCCTTCCATCGCCCCCTTTTTCTTGGTTTGCACGATCATATTCGAAACCGACGCAATACTCGCAATCGCTTCGCCTCGGAATCCCAAAGTGTGGATGTTCACCAAATCTTCAGCAGTCGAAATCTTGCTGGTCGCGTGCCGTTCAAAACACAAAAGCGCGTCATCTTTATCCATTCCTTTCCCATCATCGGTCACCCGCAAAAACGTGTCGCCGCCACCGTGAACCTCCACAATAATCCGCTCTGCACCCGCATCCAAAGAGTTCTCCACCAACTCCTTCACCACAGACGCCGGACGCTCTACCACCTCGCCAGCTGCAATCTGGTTAATCAAATTTTCCGGAAGAACCTTAATCGAAGGCATGCAATTTCTAAAAATGGTACACTCACCCTAGCAAACCCTAACCTCAAAAGAAATGCCAACACCGCTCAACCTGCACTTCACCCCCATCGCCAAAGAAACGAACCAAATCTACAAAAAAAACTTCCTCCCAATTACAGGAATTATCGCAATCACTTCGGTGGTAGGGCTTTTACTCGTAAAGTATATTCCAACCTGGCTCGGCTTCGCGGAAGTCACAGTCGACCAAGGTGAATACTCATTCGAGCTCATGAACATGTTCGGCGACAATTCCGGACTCCTCAGCAACGTTTCATTTGCCGTCATCGTGATGATCGGACTCTCTCTTCTAGGAGAACTCATCGACCAACTCGGCACTGGTGGAATCGTTCACTTCTGTACACGCGATCAAAAAGGAAAACCAAGCACTATCGCCGAATCTCTCCAGTTTGGTGTGCAAAATATCGCAAAACTCATAACACTGATGATTCAAGTTTTCATTTATACATGGGCGTGGCTCCCAATTGGAGTGACCCTCATTTTGATCATCGGAGTTTCGCTTTCAATCCTTCCAGAAGCGGCGCTCGTATTTCTACCGATCGCAGTCATTGTTGGATTTCTGGCTATTATAAAGCGTCTCCTTTCTGCCGTTTTTGCAACACCACTCTTCTTTATGCAAGAAAATCCAGACAGCACCAAAGCACTGGAAACCAGCATCGCCGCATCAAAAAACATTCTTGGAACAATCTTTTCCAACTACTTTGTTCTGAGTTTAATTCTTGGAATCGCAGGTGTAGTTATCAGTGTTGTTGTGGCTGTAGCAAGCCCCATGCTTCAGGAGTTAGCAGATTTCGGAATGATTCTCTACGACATTCTCACGCTCATTCCAGCTGTTCTCATCGCAGCATACGCGTCAGTATTTAGCTATGTGTTCGCCAAAGAAGCACACTCCGTTGCATCGCCAAGTGAGCCAACTGCTAGTCCCGCTTCTTAAGCGAGGTCAGTTTTTGCAACGCCTCCATCGGCGTCATATTGTCAGTGTCGATAGCATCAATCTCTTTTTGAAGAGGATTATGATCGCGTTCGCGATCATCCTGAAACAGCATCGACTGAGTTTGTGCAGGCCGAGAGTCCAGCTCTTTCTGTACGGCTTGTTCGTGGGATCCTTCTTCCAAATCTTGCAGAATTTGCCCAGCCCGAGCGATCACATTTGCCGGCAAACCAGCCAGTTTCGCCACTTCGATGCCATAACTTTTATCCACACCACCCTTCAAAACTTTGTACAAAAACACCACGCCTTCCTCTGCATTTTCCTTCACCGCAACCGAGTAGTTCACCGCATGTTCAAGCTTATCTGCCAGTGCAATCAGTTCATGATAGTGCGTCGCAAACAACGTTTTCGCGCCAACGTGATCATGAAGATATTCCAGAATCGACCAGGCAATACTCATGCCATCGTAGGTCGACGTTCCGCGACCAATTTCATCCAGAATCACCAAACTTTTCTCTGTCGCCGAAGCAAGAATATCGGCGGTTTCCTGCATTTCCACCATAAACGTGCTCTGTCCGCGGACCAGATTATCCGACGCACCAACACGCGTGAAAATCCGATCCACCATGCCAATTTCGGCAGCCTCTGCAGGCACAAAACAGCCGATTTGCGCCATAAGCACAATCAAGGCGACCTGACGGAGGTACGTCGACTTTCCACCCATATTTGGCCCCGTTATGAGCTGCACACGCTCTTCTGAGTGCAAGAGGTGCGTGTCATTTGGCACAAAACGCGCAGCAAAACTCATCTCTTCCACCACTGGATGTCGACCATTTACAATGTTTAGGCTCCCATCAGTGCTGATTGTCGGCTTGCAGTAGCGATTCATGAGTGCCGCCGCCGCAAAACTTTGCAGCACATCCAGGAGTGCTAACTTTTTCGCCGTTTTCTGAATTCGATCTTTCTCTGCCACAACCTTCGCCCGAATTTCAGCAAAAAGTTGTTGTTCCAGCGCCACAATTTTCTCTTCCGCACCCAAAACTTTTTCCTCGTACTCCTTCAGTTCGGGAGTGATGTATCGTTCCGCATTCACCAAAGTCTGTTTGCGAATCCATGTTTCCGGAACCTTGTTCACGTGCGATTTCGAAACTTCCAAATAATAACCAAACACCTTATTGTAGCGAACTTTCAAGTTACTGATGCCAGTTCGCGCGATCTCTTCCTGCTGCATTTTTTGAATGTACGATTTTCCTTCGCGGCTAATCGCTTTCAGTTCATCCAGCTCTTGATGGTACCCATCGGCAATCACACCACCATCGTTGAAAGTGAGAGGAGGTTCCTCCACGATCGCTTTTTCAATGAGCGCCACAATGTCAGAAAGGGGATCGATGCCGTCTCGAATGCCGGCAAGGAGTTCTGTTTTCGCGCCTTGCCCATCGGCCGATGAACTCAAAAGTTGTTGAATAGCAGGGATTTGTTGCAATGACTGTTTGAGTGCTGCCACGTCGCGCGCGCTGCCCCGATTCATCGAAAGCCGCGCCAACAAACGCTCCATATCCAAAATAGACCCCAGCACGCCCCGTAAATCCTCCGCCAGCGCGCGCTCCCCAACCAACTCTTCAACCGCATCCAAGCGCTGAGCCACAGCATTAACATCCACCAACGGATGCGTTAAAAAATATCGCAACAGGCGTCCACCCATGGCCGTTTCCGTTTTATCAATCACCCACAAAAGTGATCCCTCTTTTTTCCCTTCCCGCAAGGTCTCCATCAACTCCAAATTCTTCAACGTCGCTTCATCCAGCGCCATAAACTGCTCTGCGCCGCCATCCTCGCCATCCCCAACCACCATGTGATCCAAATTGGTCTTCTGCGTTTCTTTCAAATAGTCCATCAAAAATTCGGCCACATCCGTAGCCTCGCTCGCATGCCCAAAAACAAAAGCCCCGCGCATCCGCTTCAAACCCTCAACCCAACCACTCTCCAATTCCGCAACGCGCACCACCAGCTCGCTCGGCCCCAATCGCTGCAACTCCGCTCCCAAACTCTTCTCATCACGAACCGAAACCGTCCCAAACTCACCGGTTGTCACATCGGCAAACGCCAAAGCAAAACCGCGCGCATCATCACCTGCAGAAGCCCCAGCCTTCATAACCGCTGCCACATAATTACTCCGCTTCGCATCCAAAACTTTCTCATCCAGCGTGGTCCCCGGCGTCACAATTCGGACCACCTCACGCTGCACAATGCCCGGTTCGCTCGGATCACTCACCTGATCGCACATCGCCACTTTCTTCCCAAGCTTCGTCAACTTCGCAATATAACCTTCCGCAGCATGGTGCGGAACACCACACATCGGCACGCGCGTTTCACCCTTTCCCCTGCCCGTTAAAGTCAGTCCTAACAACTTCGCCGTCTCCACCGCATCATCAAAAAACAGTTCATAAAAATCACCTAATCGAAAAAACAACAAGCACCCTTCGTGCTCAGCCTTAATCGCCAAATACTGCTTCATCATCGGCGTTAACTTCGCATTTTTCCCTTCACTAGCCATTCAAATTCAATAATGGATACACATCAATCGCCGGTTCTTCATACGGATGGGCTGCCCGCACCGCAGCCGCCACTTTTTTCACATCATCAGCCGAACAAATCGTCTCAATCCGCTCCTCTTCAACCTCTTCCAGTTCACCAACCTTTCCAACAAACGGATCAGCTCCTTCACCCGCCCGAAATCGTCCAACCCCCTTCACACTAAACGAACACGAATCATAGTTGCCCATGGCTCCCGCTCCACTCGCAGCCAACGCCTGGCGAACCGCATCAGCATGCGTCACCGGAACGTACACCACAAATTTCACAGAAGAAAATTCCATAGCACGGGCATCATAAAGAATGCCGATGCAAATGACAATCATTCCGACCAACCACATCCGCCACCCCACTAATCCAACTCACACTTTCTTGGTCATGCCCGCAACATCCACCAACAATCACCAAGTTATGTCGCTTTGCTAAAAAGCGTAAATACTGTGCTACCTGCTTTGGATCCTTCACTTTTTGCACTCCATCACTCCCACACAACTTCCCCGGATCCTCCGATGAAGCATTCGGATAACACGCAATAATCCTTCCTGCAAGTTCTCCGGCAGAAGCAATCGCTGGCTCCAAACCTTCAATCGGACAACAGTTAAAAGAGTACCGCACTAAATTCGGACGAGTAGCATCATCCACTGCTTGAATCGCATCTCTCACAGACTCTCCACTCCGAAGTCGTCCCTTTTCATCAATAATAAAGCTGATCACTGTTGGTACAACTGACGCAGCTGCCTGACCAATCCCCACAGCCTCTTCAATCGTTCCAATCGTTTCAAACCACAGCACATCGGCATCACTCTTTTCAAATCCTTTCACTTGCAGCTCATGAAAATCTTTCGCAAGTCCCCGACAAGGAGCCTCTTCCACCTTGTAACAATCCCCATACGGACCTACACTCAAAACCTTCATCACACCATCCCGAGCATACGTTCGAACTCCACGAACCATAGCATCTTGCTGTGCCTGAATAGCTTCTTCATAGAGTCGATGCTCTCCTTCATGCAAAAGCCTGCGCAACCCAAAAGCATTTATGGTTGCTACACGTGCCCCAGCATCCACATACTCTCCAGCAATTTGAGCTACCGCATCCCGAGCCGTCTGACTCGTCAGCACTGCAGTTGGAGCCACAATATCCGGCCGGCCAACCTCTTTTCCAATCTGTTCAAGCCTCGTCCCATACGGCCCAAACAATGTACTACACTCCTCTGACCCACCATTGACGCCCAAAACAGTATTTACACCTGTCATATCAAGAAAGTTAAAAAGTTAAGAAAAAAGCCCTCGCGAGTGCGAAGGCTTTTGAAGTTGTATGATCTTGTTTCTACCAAACAACCAACCTTCGCTGCGAAAGCATCATCATAGACATCATCATCATTGAAGATTGTGCGAAGCCGGTTTGTTCAGAGAAATTTTTCATTGGTCCGATTATATCCAGTTACAATTCAGAGTCAAACATTTCAATTAAAATCCCACAAAAACCATATCAATAATCTCTTTTACCACAGCGGTTTTCTCCTCTGCTGTTAGTAAGGAACTTTCAACACTCACATTCACCCAGACATCATCCTCATACGCATCTCCATTCACAAGGTCATTGAATGTAAATCCAACGCTTCCATCACCAAGATCTCCTAAATCAGCAATAAGATCGTCAGTAACAATACCGTCAGCATTCATGGCATGTCGCTCACTCACATCGGCACCTTTCGTGGCCATAATGGTCACAGTCACGCCACCCCCAGAATATTGGCAAGTCAGTGGTGGTTGATCCTCTGGACTGATCACATCAATCGCAAGAGTTTGACGTACAAGATCTCCCACTCTTTGCGGTGACACAACATCACAAAGAGAGTTACGACCTTCCGAACTTTGGGCGGTCATAGATACATTATTGGCAGCTAAGTTTGGATTATCCGATGGAACCCCACCTCCACATCCAGCAAGAAGAAGGGTACAAACAAGAAAAAATGAAATACGTTTCATGACAAAAAATTAAGAAACAAGTTGAATAATGTAAAATCCGGCAGCAACACCAACGGCAGCAGCAAGAAAATGGAGGATTTGTAAGAAGTTAAACGAGTCCAAACGCGAACCTTTGAATCCCGTCTCATCTCGGAACAGATAAAGATCTTTTCGCAAAAGCCAGAGGGGAATCAATCCCGCCGCTCCAAACAAAACAGCCATCACAAAAAGAGGCCAAGTAGATTCGCTATTTGGCGGAGGATTCAACCCAGCTTGAAGAAACGTCCATGCCGAGCCAACAAACGCAACCGGCCATAAAGCTGTAATCCAACTAGGACCAATTCTAAGCCGAAAAATTAAATACAGTCCTAGACCAACCATAAGAGAAAGGATCCCGATTGGTGCCAAGATCAGCGTATTTTCAGGGCACTCTATGGCAATCTCGTATGCACCACCCTCTGCACAATAACCCCCAACAGCAATCACACTCCTAAAAAGCTCATTCAAAACAATAAAACTCATAAAAATATTGGCCAGTCCAAACAGCATCAAAACAGCGCGGCCAAGCTTCTGCGATTGACGATTTTTTTGAAGATTATCCATAAAAATTTAAGAAACAGCCTGAAGTAAAAATTGTGCTAGAAAAAATCCAACGAGCGCAGAACCAAAGTGCAAAGCAAGCAGAAAATTCCGAGACTCCAACCCCGATTCGGGAGCCGAAATACCTTCTTTCTCTCGCCCAAAAAGCGGATGAGGGAAACCTCCGCCACCTCCAATGAGCAAGAGTGGAGCAAGTCCCATAACCACAAAAAGCACAGCGCAAATAATCCATCCCCATGCAATCCCACCACCTTCCGGCGGATTAATACTAAACTCAACAAAGTTCCATCCAAGGCTCAAAAAGAGCCCAGACCACCACAGCATCGTCCAATCAGGCCCATTTTTTGCCCGATTCGCCATATACACAAAAAGCCCCACGATCATAGAAAATATAGCCGCAGGAGTGAGCATCGCAACATTATCTGGACAAGGAGTGGCAATCACATAAGGGCCGCCAGAAGCACAAAAACCACCCACTGCCATAACGGCTCGCATCAAGAAATAGAGGAGTGTAAGCCCAAAAACCGTCGCTGCTAAACCAACACTCGTCCAAAAAGCTTTTTTTACAGTAAAAGTATCCTGTTCAATCTGCATCTCTGGAAATTTCATTCAAAAAAAGCAAAAGGATCATACTAAAACAAGTCTAGCATGACCCTTCGCCTGGTAAAAGCTGAAGACTCATTCACGCATATTTTTAAAAAATCACCTCCATAATGACTAAACCAAACTCTCCACAAGATTCTTCACCCTCTTCCAAGCATCATCTTTCTTTTGCACTCGATCAAAACCAAGTCGCGCCTTATTGTAAACCGTTGGGTGCGGCTTCCCATCAGAAACCATTTTTTTCATCGCTGCCTTCACATTCGCATGAGGATACGCCGATAAAGCAGCTTCAATATACTTCTTCGCTTCCGCTTCACCACCTTTTTGCATCCCAGCACTTCCCACAGAAAAAGAGAAATCTAAAAGATCCATCGCTTGCTGCTCTTCCACAGCAACATGACTTTCATAGGCCATGTCCGGCAATGTCAGTCGCGAACCATCAATCTTTCCATCCTTCACCTTCAGCATAACGTCATTCCCAAGAAGCTCACCAATTCCACGATTACTTTTTTGGTGAACATCCGCCACCATTTTCACGGCCGACTGAATTGCTCCAACCGAATCAAAGTTTTTCAAATAAGAATCAGTGCCTCCTTTTCGCAAAAGATCATCCAAGAAAATTCCATCTTTGAAATCGGTAATATTTTCTCGGACTCCAACAATCGAATTATTCTCACGAACAATCGAGAACGAGTCTTCAAGCCCCAGCTCTTTCACATTTTTTGCAACCTCATTCATGGCAGATTTTTTTCGCATTCCCTTCTTAAAAAGGGCAGAAAAAATGTTTCCACCCTCATCGCCGGCAGTTCGCATAAAGTTTTCAAACATATCAATCACCCCTTGAAGCGCATTCTTCCGATACTCCATCCACCCCTGACCTCCACTCATCTCAAACCCATAAATTCCAACATTAGATTTATACTTTTGAGTAGGCATATTCGCAGAGCGAAGCCGCTCGTTCACTTTAGCAACCGCTTCATCATGATCATTTTCAATCGCCAAGCTGGACCTTTCAACATCCACAACCGTCAATCCCCAATCCTTAAGCTGATCACTCACCAAGTTCAAAACACGGGGGTTCTCTTCAGGATGTCCGTCCTTCATATCCACAGTACTCAAAAGACGAATAAGTTCCTTCTTTCTTGAAGGATCAACCTTGGGAGCACCAACTTTTTGCAAAATGGCATCAACAGCCTTGCCTTCTGGAGTAGCATGAAGCTTCAACTTTTCATCATTGGATTCATTGCCATTTTTTTGGCCAAGTTTTTCATTTTCTCCGCCCATGTTGAATCAAAAGAATCGTTTTATTATAACATAAAACGAAGGGCTCCTCAATTGATGCGGTTTATTTCAATAACTGTGAAAAGATCTCTGTGGACCACACTCCTAAAGTTCCTCCACCAGCATGTGGACCAATATGTGCATGCTTTTTGGTCATCCATTTCTTTCGACCCTTCCAATGTTCAACCGCATCACCAAGACCAATAGAGTACTTTGTTTTCTTCTTTAGACCTTCCGGAAGAGAAGAGATGTTCTCTTCATCACGCTGAAGATTATATCCAGGAACCTTCATGTAGTCCTTTCCCCAAGCATCGTTCCCATATGACTGGAAAATATAGTTATCAATATATGGAGTAATCGATTCAAGCGAAACACCATTTCTGCGAGCAGCAGCAGGCCCATTTGCCATACAATCATAAGCCCAGAGAGTGTCCTCTTCATCTACTTCTTTCAACCCGTTGTACACTCGCCGATAAAAATCGGTCCACAAATACTGTTCCTCTGCAAAATTATACGGACCATGTGGATCCAAAAACGATCGGAAGCCCATCAATCCATCGCCCAAAAAGAGACCATCAAAGCCAAAGTCAGCATTCAGCTTTTTATATTGCTGCACAACATAATCTCCAAATGGCATACGCTTTCCATGCTCATCTTCAACAAAACTCAGAGGATTTATATCATCACTAAACGGAACAACGGGCTTGAGTGAGTCCCAATTACGATTTACAAAAGGATTTTTCTCATGCTCGGCTGTATTCCCCCAAAAACCAAGAACCACTTTAATATCCTGTTCGTGCAGACCATCAACAAGTTTTTTAAAATCACCCATTGTCCACTGGTCATCTGCATTGCCGTGACGATTTAACGGCACAACGGTGTCCTCATCATATCCACCATAGTTTAAATAAAAGTGCGGTGCTCTATCTTCCATAATCACCAAGGAACCAATGCCAGCCTCTTTTAGTTGGCTTAAATCTACCGTTCCTTCTCGCACTTTTTGCAGAGGAAAAGCCCCTAAATCCACAAGTGGAGAAAACTCTTTTCGCTCAATACCTATCTTTTCCAAATCATCGATCGAAACATTTTCACCCCAAAGTGCTTCATACGCCTTCATAAGAGCCATATTTGGAACCACTTTTCGCAAGAAATTCGCAACTTTCCAGATCTCTTGCCGTGTTGTCGCCATCCGCTGATAAATATCTCTTGCCGTATCAATAATTTCATACTCTAAATGCAGCTCTTCTGGGGTCAGAATTCTGCCTCGATCAACTAAGCTATGCGGATCTTCAACCATCTCATAGTGTGGAGCATCTTCCTCTGGCAACATGCCACTTCCAATGGCTAATGCTGCAGCAGTGGCAATAACGGGCCCTCTATTTTTAAGATATTTTTTCATATTGTTCATGAAGTTCATATAAAGCACCATCTCTGTTTCGATGGTATTCTTGAATAATGGACGGAGATGGTACACCATGAGTCATAAAGTGGAAAACATTTTCAGCGTGAATCCGCATAAAATGGAGCGGGGAAGTTCGAAAACGAGACATATCGAACACAACACGTTCGGGAACAAAGCCAAACTGGCGACCAGATCGAACAATTCTTTGTACATAATCCGAATCTTCAAAGAAGCTCATGTCCTCATTGAATCCACCGATTTCATTATGCGCATCTTTCTTGACGTAAAGCGCTGCTGCCGTACATACCGGCATAGGAGTGTGCTGCAAAACCCAGTGCGCTCCATTACTCAGCTCAACAAAGAGGCGCTCCAGGGGTGCATTGGTAGGGCTATCAAAATAGAAACCTGCAGCATCAAGGTCTGCAAGGTTCATTGATGCAAGTGATGAACGAAGGACGCCTTCTTGCATTCGTGTGTCTGCATCAAGGAACAGGATGGTATCGGATCTCGCAGCATCTGCACCACAATTTCGAGCTTTTGAAACACCCTTTTCAGACTCAACTATCTGAACATTCATTTTTGGGTTATGCATTGAAAAATCACTTACTATCGAGGCAGTGGAGTCATCTCTATCACTATTATTCGCTACGATAATCTCAATGTCCTCCAAGAAGTATTGCATTTCTCTGCGCAGCATTGCGAGCAAAAGTGGAATCTTTTGTTCCTCATTTCTTGCTGGGATTACAACACTCAGCACGGGCTGTTCCGATTTGCTCACTCTCTCGGCCATCTGCAGAGATTAAAGAAAGAATAAGGTATCATAAAATGAAAATATGTCAATATTCATGCAGCCACAAGAAAAGCCCCGGTCTCTTGGCGGGGCTTTCCCATATGTTCCATGATGTGAGGGGTTAAGAGTACAAGCTTCCGATTGCTTTAAGCACTATTTACCTACAGGGATCTTTTTGACCGCGAACTTTGTCTTACCAGAGCTCTTCTTAAGTGCGAGGCCGCGCACATGAAGACGAACTTTCTTGGCAGATTTCCGCCTTGGTAGAGGCATTGGATCTGCGATCCGGTGAGTAAGCATTGGTGCAAAAATTCGAATTTGCATAGTTAAGGGGGTTAAATTATATGGAACTATCACGGCCCAGCCATCGCTGATTTGTTGTCCTCAAGGCAAGTGCAACAAATCAGCTCTGTGCCGTAATAGCTCTCCATAATTCAACTACTCGATTTGAGTTTTCAAAGGTCACAAAGCACGCCCACAAAATTTCGCGGTAAAAACACACCTCTCTAAATTTCACCTTTTCATAGCTCTTATCGCTTGTAGTAGCGGATCAATCCCGTCACTACACCCTGTAGGCACAACTCTCCTTCTGGATAAATATTATCGTAGTTCACATTCTCTGGCTTTAAATACACTTGTCCTTTGCTATCTTTCATATATCGCTTCACTGTATTTTGGTTATCCACAAGCGCCACAACAATGTCATGTTCACGCGCTTCCAACGCTCCGCACACCACCAAAATATCTCCATCAAATATTCCCGCATCAATCATACTATCGCCCGTCACACGGAGTAGATAAGACTCTTTGTATTTATAAATCGCATCTTCCCCAACATTAAGCCAGTCTTCAATGTATTCCTCGGTAAGAACAGGGCCGCCGGCTGGCACCATTCCGAGCAGAGGCAACTTGAACTCATTCGACTGCAGGCGCTCTTTAACGCTCGAGAGAAGTTTGATACCGCGCGGAGTATCATCTTTCTCGATGTATCCCTTCTCTTCCAAAGCCTTCAAATGCTTAAGAATACTGTTATCAGAGCTCACACCGAAGAACTCCCGCATCTCCCTGAGCGTGGGAGAGGATCCATGTTCCAGTTGGTAGTCTTCAATGAATTGAAGAACTGCACTCTGTTTTTCGGTCAAAACGTCTGACATTGGCTTTGGTAAAAGATTAATGAGTGAAAGTGTCCTCATTATAGGTGAGTGTATACTCACCGTCAATACTTTTTCCTGAAAATGCCCAAAGGCAGCTTTATACAAACAAATATTGATCAATTGAAGATGGATTCAAGGCGGCAGGGAAATTTTTTACGCAATGTACTGAAAGGTACATGAGGAAAAAAATTTTGCGACAACGCAGAAGACACTTCAAGAGATCGATATTATTCAAAGTCCAAAACAGGCATTCGCTTAAAGCCCATTATCATCATGAGCGGCTTTGCCAAAAAGAACTCCCGTTTCTTATTAAATGCTCGAGCCTTTTTATTATAAGCATCGGTTAGATTATCAATCTCTTTAATAGCATCTTTCAGTTCCGTCCGAATCTCTAAAAACCGAGTATTTTTCTGCATTTCTGGATGTTTTTTCGCCAACTCCAAACACACAGCAATTTTGTTCGCAACCTCCAATTCCCCATGCACACGCTCTTTACTCGGATCTTCCATTTGCCACAGCCTTCCCCTCAGCTCAATCAGTTCCGCAAAAAGCTTCTTATCATCAGCGAACTGCCTCACCGTCTCAATCAAATTTGGGATCTTATCTAATCGCACATTCAATGCATCCATAACAATCGTCCATTTTTGCAGCACCCCTGAGCGTAGGCTTTTCATTGAATAGAAAAGAAAAATCGCCCCCAAAAACAGGAGAATCAAGACCGAAATAAGAACGAGCACAACATTATTCATACTTCTATTATAACTTTGTATAGAGCTCTTTCAAAGCCTTCGCACTTTGTTCCAAAGAGTAAGGACAGTTATAGGCCTCCAACCGCTCCTTCCACTTCGCATAGAAATCCGTATCACCCACAAGTCGCACCATCGCATCCACTAAACCTTTTTCATCATCGGGATCCACATATATCGCCGCATCACCCATCACCTCATGATGCACGGAAATATTCGAAACCACCATTGGGGTCCCGCTCACAGCCGCTTCCACCAGCGTCAAATTAAAACCTTCTGCCCTCGAAACATTCACAAATCCATAAGCCGCCTGATACAAGACTGGCATGTCCGCCTCATCCACAAAGCCCGTCATATAGACCTGTTTTTTGTTTTGGATAGAATCAAAACTCTTATACAACTGATCCTCAAGCGACTTCCCGCCCGCTAAAACTAACTGCACATCATGCTCTCCCGCCACTCCTTTGGCAAAACTCTTCACCACATGCTCAACATTTTTCCGTTCGTCGTACCCTCCCACATATAGAAAAAATGGCTTTGAATCATCAATTCCATACTTTTCTAACACGTTTTTCTTCGACTCTTCACTAACATACTCAAAAAAGTGGGGAGGAGGCGCGTTATGAATCACCATCACATCATCCGCTTCAACAGAGCAAACTTTTACAATATCTTTCTTCGATGTTTCCGATACCGTCACAACCATGTCCGTTCGCTTCACCGCATTCCGCGCCCGATCCTGATACAATCGCGTCAAAAATGATCGCCGATACGCCGCTATTGTCCACGGAATCGTGTCGTGCACGGTCACCACGACCGGTTTAGAAAATCCTTTCCAAGGATTGGATGGATAAGGATAATGCACCACATCCACCCCAGCCTTCTTAAAAAATCGTGGGAGTTTCACCTGTTCCCAATGTGTTTTCTTCATACCCGCCGTCCCCAACAATCGCTCGTGAACAACAGCAATTTCAACATTAGCAGGGAAGTCACCTTCCACTTTTTCTGGCACAACAAAAACAAATCGATCATCCGGATTTTGCCGCGCCATCTCTCCAAACAAATACTGTGTATACTGACCAATTCCCGTGTAGGGCTTGGTCAAAAATCGTGCATTCACACCAATAATCATAGCGCTTCCAGTAAAGCAATAATCTTCTCGCTCGCCTCACTCACATCACCCGCCTGAGCGTGCCCCTTATGCTCCGCCAAATGTTCCAGATGCGACCAAAACTGGGCAATTTCAAACTCCTCCTCCTCCATCACATGGGCCACATGCTTCTTCGCAAACGCCTTTGCATTCACAATCTGATCACCGCGGCTCGCTCGCTGACTCAACGGAATCAAAATGGCCGGCAAACCAACCGCTTCAATTTCCGCCAAGGTCATCGCGCCACTTCTCGTCACAATCACATCGGCCAAAGCATACAAATGTTTCAAATTCTCTCCCACAAACTCAAAAGCCTTATACCCATTCACCGTCACATCCTTCTTTTTGCCCTTCCCGCAAATGTGCACCACCTGATAATGCTTCACAAACTCGTCCAGGTGATCCCACACTAAATCGTTCAGAAACTTGGCTCCCTGACTTCCTCCCATCACCAAAATAACCGGCTTCTTGTGGTCAAAACCGGTCACCTCTCGCCCACGCTTTTCATCACCATTCACAATTTCATTCCGCACCAGATTTCCAGTCACCTCCACATCTTTTTTGGGAAAATACGCAGCACTCTCGTCAAAAGAAACACAAATCTTCGTTGCAAATCGTCCACACATTTTATTCGCCAATCCCGGAACCACATCCGCCTCATGCAAAACCACAGGAATGCGTAAAATCCACGCCGCCACACATGCTGGGAAACTCACAAATCCGCCCTTGGCAAACACCACCTGCGGCTTAAATTTACGCAGCGCCCCCATTGCCTGAAAAACTCCAATCGGCACCTTAAAAATATCCACAAAATTCTGCCACGAAAAATATCGGCGCACCTTTCCGGTCATCACGCCAACAAACTTCACTCCAGCATCGCCAATCATGTGCTCCTCCATACTATGGCTCTCGCCAATGTACAGAAGTGAAAGAGCATCACCATACTTATTCCTAAGCTCTTGAATAAGCGCGACGTTGGGTACGATATGTCCTCCTGTTCCCCCGCCGGTTAGAGCGAGGCGCGTAAGCTTTGGCATGTTTAGAAATTTGAAGAAGAACACCAGTTCCAATCAAGGTTGCCACCAACGACGATCCACCATAACTAATAAACGGCAGCGTCAAACCGGTAACCGGCATCAATCCAATATTAATAGCAATATTCATAAACGCCTGGATCACAATCCAAGCCGTCACCCCCGTGGCCGTCAGCATTGTAAATTTGTCTGGAGCATGGGAAGCGATAATGAAACCACGCCAACCAATAACGCCATACGCAATCACCACCAAAACAATTCGAATAAACCCTAACTCTTCAGCCGAAGCCGCAAAAATAAAGTCATCCGACGCCTGCGGCAACCAGTACGATTTTTGCACTCCCTGTGTCAGCCCCTTCCCCCAAAATCCACCAGTTCCAACAGCAATATTTGCCTGCTCGGTTTGCCAACAATAGTCCTCACGACAGTTCGCATCCTGATTCATAAACGCCTGAAAACGCTCATTTACGCGAGTCACATTCCCAATAATGAGCATCGATACAATAATCGCAATAAAGCCTCCTAAAGCTAAATGCCTCAACCTCGCTCCAGCCACAAAGTACATGGCCACCGCAACAGCAGCAATCACCAAAGTACTCCCCAAATCGGGCTGTAAAAGAATCGGCAACACAATCACTCCCGTCACAATACAAAACGGAATAAACCCAAACTGAAACGTCTCAATATCGGTATTTTTCCGTTCCAACCAGTGCGCCAGATAAAAAATCAGTGCCAACTTCGCAAACTCAGACGGTTGCACAGAAGTATTAAAAAGAACGATCCAACTCTTCGCGAATGTCGTGTATTGCGACCCCGCAACAAGCACAATCAACAGCATCGCCAATGTTGCCACAAACCAAAAAACCGCCGTCTTCCGCCAAAACCTATGCGAAATCTTACTCACAATCAACAGCGCAAAAAATCCCACTAACATCCTCACTAAGTGATTCTTAAACAGGTAGTAACAGTCCACCACCTCGTCGCTACAGTTCGGATACAAAATATCCGGAGCCGTCAGCTGGATCGACTTTGGCACCCCAATACTCGTAATCATCACCAGGCCAAAAACCAGCAAACCCATCACGGTCAATAGAAGAATATTGTCAGCCTGCAGCTTGCGCATATTGAATTCATCACATTAAAGTGCGATCATGGTATCAATCCTCGCCCCCAAAGGCAAGCCTCTGTAAAGCCAAAAAACTATGAAAAAACCACTACTATTTACTGCCTCCATAGCCATCGATGTCATCATCACCGATCAAATTACAAAATGGCTCGCCAGCGAAAATCTAGAGCAGCCATTTCAACTCTTTTCCGGCGTCTCATTCGAATACGCTGAAAACACTGGCGTCGCCTTCAGTCTGCCAATTCCCTACGTTATCCTCATTCCCTTCAGCATTCTCATGGTAGTCGGGATCTTCTTTTACGCCCACAAACATCTAAAAATGGAGCACCCACTCGCCATGATTGCCATAGGATTTCTCACCGGTGGAGCCATTGGAAACATCATTGATCGCATTCTCCGAGGCTTTGTCATCGATTTCATCAAAGTGGGATGGTGGCCGACATTCAACCTCGCCGACAGCTTTTTAGTGATTGGAATCTTCCTTCTTATCGCATTTTATGGTAAAATAAGCAGAAGTAATCACCTATAAAACCATATGGATCAGCAGCCAGTTGAAAATACAGCTCCAGTTGAACCAGTAGAACAAGAAGAATCATACGGCCCACGGCCAATGTCGTTTTTCACCATGGTGCTCAAAACCTTTGCTGGATTTGGTGGAGGAATTGCTGGGACTATTGTCTTAATCATTATCTTTTTGGCAACCAGTTCCATCTTGCAGCCAGCCCTTGGCGGCGCTGCCATGAGCCCAGACGAGGTAAGCCCACTCTTTATTGTGGTGCTTTTAGGGATGGTTTTCGCGACATCACTCGTTTCCAGCATGGTTGGACCACTCTTTTTAGCCTACACAGAACGCGAACGATACAATCGCATCTCAACAACTTTAGGGCAGATTTTCATCATGAACATTGTGATTTTTGCCTTTGTCTTACCAGTGTATCTAACTGCTTCATCAACAAGCCTGCAGATTACAGCCTTTACCGCTGCACTTCAGGTCATTCTGAGCGCTACAGCTGGATCACTCATTTTGGAACTTTTACACGATTCAAGATATCCGCTTTTGGCAGTATATGAAACTGTTTTAGCACTGCTAACATCCATTGCTATTGGATTCCTTTTCTTCACAGTCACAAGCAACGCGACAATTCTCATGTTCATTGCTTTGCCAATGATTTGGGGATTCATCGGATTCTTCCACGCAGCGGTCACCATGTTCTACTACTGGATCTTCACCACATGGGGAACCGACTATCTCGCAACAGAGTCACAATTTGGAACCGACTACGGTATCGCTGAAGAAACCGAAGAGGTCGGCGAAGAAGAGCCTGCAGAAGATGTTGAAGGCTCAGACTTTTTGAATGGGTAGTATCAAAAAAGGTCTATTTTGAAGTAATACTGGAGCAGAATACGCTTGTTAGGCGATCTCTGCTCCAGCAACCTCTAGTGAATGAGCTAGGTCTGCCGCTGGTCCCGTTCCATGGCCCCCATGACCTCGTCGACGTGAGACAGGAGGTGCATACGGGTCACGAGGTCGGTGAGCTCGATGACCTCGGCCTTGATGAACGGCATGATGCCGTTCGCCTCCTTGACCTCGCTCACCATGCGCTTCATCTCGTCGTCGCGAGCCGACACCATCAACGTGATGGCGACGTTCTCGAAGGAGTTGCCGGACTCCACGAGCTCGTTCCAGGTCAACAGAAGCTCCTGAAAGCGAGTAAGCGTGGTGGAGAGCTGGCAGAGGAAGGCATCATCCTCCCGGCGCTTGGCCCAGGGGTTGGAGCTCTCGAATCGACTCTTGAGCTCTCCCCAGTTCTGGCTACCCATCGCCACCTCGAGGAAGTGCCCATCACCGTTCGCCAGAATCTGGCGAACGCACTTCGTTGCGTAGGTGGTGAGGGTGTCCTGAATGATTGAAGAAGGCATCGAATCTCTCTTTCGTTGTAGCCCATCTAGAGGCTGTATTGTTGTTGCTGGTCAGGAAGTTATCCCGCCACCTTTACATTTCAAAGAAAAATAAAGGTAGGGAGATAACCAAACACGCCAGCCTTCAATACAGACCTTTTTTGATAAAATCAGATTTCAAATAGCACAAGACGATGATTCTAAGTTAAAATGGAATATTGTCAAGTACTCTTCAGGCGCTGAAGGAGCGCTTCTTCCATTTTTTCTGTGCGTGGTTTCTTGCCGAACCACAATTCAAATTGCCGTTCTCCTTGGTACAAAAGCATTTTATATCCTGGAATAATACGGCACTCGTGCCGCTTTGCCTCGCGCACCAAACGGTTCTCCAAAGGCGTATACACAATATCAAACACCACCATCCCTTTCTTAAAAAACTCCACCGGCACCAAGCTGCGCTCGGCATCCGCTCCCATACCCACTGATGTGGTGTGCACCAGCAAATGTGCGCGGCAGCTCATGAGATCACTCAAAAGGCCGGCCTTCACCACCGGCGCGTCTTCACCAGAAAAACGTTCAGCCATGGCCTCCGCTCGCTCCAACGTTCGATTCAAAATAGTAACGCGCGCCTTCATTTGTACACAAGCATACACAATCGCGGCTGCCGCGCCTCCGGCACCCAGCACTACAACATCCTTTCCTTCAACATCCATTACCTCTTCGATTGCCCGTTTCGCTCCGATCCAGTCAGTATTCGCCCCCTTTAATCGCACACGACCATCCTTCCGTGTCGAACCATCATCCTTCACAATCGTATTCACCGCACCAATCGTTTTAGCATGCGCGTCCAAAGCATCAATATGTTCCAACAAGGACTCTTTGTGAGGGATCGTCACCGACAGACCGTAAATCCTCGCTAAATCCGCATCTCCACCACGCACACCATCAAGAAAAGCGCCCAACTCCGTGGGCGCTATTTCAAATTGCTTATACTCATCATCCATATCGTACTCCCAAAACGCGGCTTCAAACATTGCCGGCGACAGGGAGTGTTTGACCGGATGTCCTACAACTCCGTAAAGGTTTCCCATTATTTCTTTGTCATCCCTTCAAGCGCTCGAAGACTTTCAATTGGGAGCATCCAAATTGTAGTATTCGATTGATCAGATGAAAGGTCATTAATAGATTGAAGTGTTCGAAGGTGAAGGGCACCTGGAGCTTTTCCAAGCATTGTTGCCGCTTTCACGATGTTTTCAGCAGCCTCAACCTCACCCTGAGAGTTAATAATCACCGCACGTTTTTCACGTTCAGCTTCCGCCTCTTTCGCAATAGTTCGTTTCAAATCCTGTGGAATAATAATATCCTTAAGATCAAGGTTTTCCACTTTAATTCCCCATGGATCAGTCGCGTGATCAACAGCCTCCTGAATACCAGTAGAGATCTCTTCTCGGTTCTTCAACAGTTCATCCAAAGTCACCTGACCAACAGCGTTACGCATAGTCACTTGCGCCAACTGACTAATCGCATAATAGAAGTTCTCAACTTCCAAAACCGCCTTTTCAGCACTCGTAATCCGGTAGTAAATTACAGCATTAATCCCAACAGGAATGTTATCCTTTGTAATCGCTTCCTGTTCAGGAACATCCACAGTTTTGGTACGAATGTCGACTTTTTTCATCGATTGAACAATTGGAATAACCAATCGCCAACCCGGATTTTTGGTGTTGGTGTACTTACCAAGCACGAACATAACACCACGTTCATATTGGTTCACCTGCCGGATACTTGCCAGCAGAACAATGACTATAAAAACTAAGAGAGGAGTACTAATAAAGCCCATAATACAGTTTTTTAAAAGATAGGTACGCCCCATATTGTATGCCAAACCTGCAGAAAGAGAATCAAAAGGGATTGAGGGAAATGCATTTTTTTGGTATAATAAAAGGATTTTTAGAGGTTTACTATGGAATTTTTAAGTCATCTTTTCGGCGTTCAAACCGCTTTCGCACAAAACGCTGGAGAAATCGCTACAGAAACAGAAGGACAACTCACACAGCTTGTGGGCCAAATCATCAGTCAAATCCCACTGTGGATTACAGCCTTTATTGTCCTCGTCATCACATTTGTGATTGCGCGAATTGCTAAATCTGCGGTTGAAAACAAGATGGCAGCCGAAGGTTTTGAAGAAGAAAATAAAGAGATGGCGATCCTAGCATCCCGCTCAGTTAATATTGGTGTGCTTGTTGTTGGAATAACCGTTGCTTTGAAAATTGCTGGAATCGATCTGACTTCAATTATTGCTGCTGGTGCTTTTGGAATCGGATTCGCCCTCAAAGACATCATCATGAACTTTATTGCCGGAGTGATGATCCTTTCATCACGCCACTACAGCATTGGAGATTCCATTAAAGTGGGCGCAACAGTCGGGAAAATTGTAGAGATCCAAACACGAGCCACCATTTTGAAAGCCTTTGATGGAACCAAAATCATTGTTCCAAACTCAACACTCTTTAAGAAGCAGGTAACAAGCCTCACCAGCAACCCATTCCGTCGTATAAAAGTTGCCATGGGTGTTGGCTACGATGCCGACCTGAAGAAAACAATGGAAGTGGTATTGGCCGCTGTAGAAGCAACCGAGGGTGTACTTGCTCAGCCAAAACCTGGGATGCGCTACACCGGATTCGGAGCATACTCAATCGAATTTGGTGTGAAAGCCTGGGTTGAATCACGTGGAGGATGGATCAAAATCCGTCACCGCATGGTTATGAACATCCGAAAAGCACTCCATGAAGCTGGAATCGAAATCCCTTACCCAATTCAAACATTGCATGTCAGTGAGGAAGAAGAGCAGGAAGAAAAAGTAGTGATGGATGGAGGAGAGTCGGCTCCACAAAAAATGCAGCCGGTTCCAGTGACAGTTGAAAATCAGGCACCACCAAAGCCAATTAGCACGGAAGACATCAATGCTCAAACCTGGCTGAAGAAAACACCAGCACAACCTACACCTCCGCCAGAACCGCAGCCAGCGCCGGCTCCAGAGCAGCCAGCACAACCAGAACAAAAACCCATTGCTGGCATTACGCCAGTTCAACCTCCACAACCTGCACCAGCTCCAGAGCAACAGCCTCAGCAACCGCAAAATCCGGACCAGCAAGGACAGTAAATTCCAATTCGTCTAGCCAGAAAAGCCGAACTTTGTAATGATGAATGAAGGTCACCCCTTACAGGTGAGTGGATACATCTTCATCATCAACGCCATGAATAAAATCGCACAAAGTATTGCTACAGGAACAATGCTCATTTTTCTATTTGCAGCATGCACACCACCAGTCGAACCACCCCAACCAACAGAAAAAATTGATGATTGGCAATACGACGGATCAAGAGATGTAGAGGAAGGTCGAGCTTTCATGACAACCGGATCAGTGGCCCCAATGGCCATGGAATCGGCAGCCCCAGCACCAGGTGGAAATATTGGATTTTCCGTTGGCGGTGCAAAAGACATTGGCAACTTCCGCGAAAACATTGAAAACGGATACCTGCCAATCCCTACCGACATCACCTATGAAGGTCTCTTTTACAACTACTTTTTCGACACCGGTCAGCAAGAAGAGTGCGATAAACTCTTTTGCCCATCCTTTAGCACAGCAGTCTCATCCGATCCATTCACCAACGAAGAAGAGTACTACCTCTCGGTAGGGCTCAATTCTGGCATTAAAGAGACCGATTTCGAACGGAAAAAGCTCAATCTCGTGATTGTCTTAGATATTTCTGGATCAATGGGATCGCCTTTCAGCCAGTACTACTACGACAGCTTTGGCAATGAGATCGAACTGGATGAAGAGGAGTCATCCGATGCCACAAAAATGGAAATTGCATCAAAATCTGTAGTCGCACTCATGGACCACCTAGAAGACGACGATCACTTTGGAATGGTGCTTTTCGATGACTCATCGTACGTGGCTAAGCCACTTTCACGAGTTGGCAACACCGACATGCAAGCCATCAAAGATCACGTTTTAGAAATCCACGACCGAGGCGGAACAAATATGGAAGCCGGAATGAAAGAAGGAACATCCCTTTTTGAAGGACTGGAAGAAATGGATCCAAACGAGTACGAAAATCGCATCATTTTCATCACCGATGCCCAGCCAAACTTAGGTGACACCAGCCGTGATGGCCTCGAAAGCATGACCAAAGACAACGCAGAAAATGGCATCTACACAACCTTCGTTGGCGTTGGCGTTGACTTCAATACAGAACTCATCGAACTCATGACCAAAGTCCGCGGAGCCAACTACCATTCCGTCCATTCAGAAAAACAGTTCAACGAAACCATGGACGACAACTTCGACTTCATGGTCACCCCGCTCGTTTTTGACCTAAAACTCCAGCTCGAAGCGGACGGATACGAAATTGAAAAGGTGTTCGGATCCCCAGAAGCCGACGAAGCAACAGGTGAAATTATGTATGTGAATACACTTTTCCCTTCAAAATCAGAAGGAGGTGAAGTTCGTGGCGGACTCGTCCTCCTCAAGCTTAAAAAGACTGAAGATGATGGAACGCTCACACTCAAAACCAGCTACGTTGAACGCAGCGGTGAAGAAGGATCAGATCAAAAAGAGATCACATTCAAAGAGGAATCAGAAGACTATTACGACAACACAGGTATCCGCAAAGGGATCGTACTAACTCGACTCGTTAATTTGTATAAGAGCTGGACTATCGACGGGCACCGAGCGGACCACGACATTCCAGAGCGACCATTGCCAGTCGACTGTGGCCCAATCATTCTTATGGAAAGCGGAGCCGACGAAGCCCGCGGCATGATCATTCCAGAACCGCCATTCTTGCCACCATGTGTGGTACCAACCTTGGGCGAATGGGAACGACAATCCGTAGAACTCCATGTCTCCAATCACTACGCCCGCATCTTCGATGAGTTCTCTGAATACTTTAACGACGAAATGGAAATTCTCGCCGATGAAGACCTGAACCAGGAACTCGAACTGCTGGAAGAGCTCGCGCAAGAAAACTAGAGAAATGATTTTCATGAAAATAAGAAAAAACCCCCGCAAAGCGGGGGAGGAAAAATCCATTCTATCAGAGGCGAACTGTTTTGGAATGCCGTCTGAGAATTTTTGTTTGGATTTTGTTTTTGTTTTTGGGCTAATGACCAGTTAGACCATACACTCTGCCGTGCTTTGGCTTATGTTTCCAGTCCGGCCAAGGACCGCCTGTGGGCGTGCTTACGACCACTACAAGAGTGAAGAAGAAGCACCAGGCAGCGGATGGGTGGGCCCGGTAGGTCAGGGGGACCATCACAGAGCAGAGAATGTAAAATTCACAATGACTTGTGGACTTTACGCTCTCTACTTACAATTGCTGCGCAGAAAGTTTGTTTTACATCTAGTTTTTAAAGGTCATTTTGGATGCTCCTTCGCTACTTTCAGAAGCCTCTTCAGAAAATTGCGTCGGTAAGGGCATCATCTCAATCTACCAATCATTATTAGCAAATCATTTAATAGTACCAAATCCCCAAATCAAAGTCAAATACATTGTAATGGACGCACACAAAGAATCATTGTAAAGCAATAAAATCATCAAAAAGCAAATGAGCCAAAGAATCCTTACCATAGGGCTAAAGTCAAAAATCATTACACCTCAGGATAGTGTAATGGAGACCCTTAAATCGATCCTCAAAAACGAGCCACTCCAAGAAAAGGACATCCTTGTCATCACCTCAAAAATCGTGGCCGTTGAACAGAATCGAATTCAAAAAATTGAAAACGAAGACGACTTCAAAAAGATCATCAACCAAGAAGCCGACGAAAACCTTGGTGGAGATCCAGTCATCCTCACCAAGAAAAATGACATCTTCATCCCATGGGCAGGAATCGATCGTTCGAATACCCCAAAAGGAGAAGTGGTGCTTTGGCCTGAAAGGCCCTACAAAGTAGCCTTCCAATACTGGGAGGAACTAACAGAAACCTACAAACTCAAAGAACTCGGAATCATTATTTCTGATTCCATCTGCTCACCGCTCAGAAAAGGCGTTGGTGCCATTGCACTTGGCTATGCAGGAATAAAAGGCGTCCACGATTTGCGCGGAGAAAGAGATCTCTATGGAAACGAACTCAAAGTAAGTCAGCAAAATATAGCCGATATGACCGCGACTTCCGCACACTTAGTCATGGGAGAAGCAGCGGAAGCAACACCATTTGCTATTGTGCGCGGCGTAGAAGCTCAGTTCACCAGTGAAGAGCCAGATCCACAGGAATCAATCATGAAACAAGAAGACTGCCTTTTTAGGCCACTCTACAAAACACATTGACTTACCGCCAGAAAACTCCACAATAGCCGCAACGCAACTTAGGAATATGCCCCCAAAAAATACGTCGCCAGAATCAAAATACTCCATTTTTGATATCGCCGGTCCCATCATGGTTGGACCATCCAGTTCTCACACAGGTGGAGCATGCAAGATCGGACAAATTGCCAGGGCGCTCTTTCATGGAACACCAGAAAAGGTAACATTTTATCTGCACGGATCGTTCGCCACGGTGTACAAAGGCCACGCAACAGATAGAGCCTTGTTGGCAGGTGTAATGAGGTTTAAAACCGCAGACCCTCGGATAAAAGAGGCATTTGAAATAGCAGAAAAAAAGAAGCTTCATTACACATTTAAGACTGCAAATTTAGGACGATCACAACATCCCAACACCGTGAAAATTGTTCTGGAAAAGAAAGGACGAAAGCCGATGTCGATGATCGGCTCTTCCATTGGAGGAGGGATGGTGCAAGTGGTGCAAATTGATCAATTCGACGTCTCACTCCATGGTGTGGCAGGTCAGTACAAAACGCTTATTGTGTGGCACGAGAATAAGGATGGGCTCTTGGATCCGATCAAAAAGTGCCTAAAGAAAGAGAAAATTCGTATCCATGAAATTCAAACCACCAAGGTTGGGGACCATGCACTTTCGATTATAAATATGGAAGGACGCACGTTGCTTTTAAGTGAAGTCTTGGAATTAGAGGCGCACGATGGTATAAGCGATGTCCGCCACCTTACCAGTTTGGAAAAATAACCTTTTCACTTTCACTATGTACCAGTTTCGAACAACCGCCGATCTGCTAAAGCTGTGCAAAAAACACGATGCCTCGATGGCAGAAATAACCATTCGCTATGAAATGGAGCACTCGAGCAAGCATAGGGCTGATGTGTTGAAGAAAATGCGGAAGACAATGAAAACGATGAAAGAGGCAGTGCAGGAAGCCATAAAAAATCCACAGGAGTCAGCATTTCATATGGCCGGTGGAGATGCTCCTTTATTGATAAAGGGATTGAAGGGTTCGAAAAGAAAGAAAATGGCCACTTCTCCAGTGGTTTTGCGGGCGATGGCGTACGCAGTAGCAACAGGTGAGACGAACTCTGCTATGGGGCGGATAGTGGCATTCCCAACAGCGGGGGGCGCCGGTGTTGTGCCTGGAGTAATGCTCGCGTACGCAGAGGAGTTTAAGACCACGAATAAAAAATTACTGGAAGGATTGTTGACCGCTTCAGCTATTGGGAAAATCATTGCCGATGGGGCAACGCTTTCAGCAGCCGCAGGGGGCTGCCAGGCAGAAGTCGGCGCCGCTATTGCAATGGCTGCCGCGGGTGTTACCGAAATGCGCGGTGGGACACCTGAACAAGCAGCAAACGCCGCCGCTATGGGTCTTAAAAGCTTCCTCGGCGTCGTCTGTGATCCACTTGGCGGACTCGTCGCCGTGCCATGCATCAAACGCAACATGCTGGGCGCCTCCACAGCCCTCGCATCATCCGACGCCTCGCTCCTCGGCGTCGAAAGCTTTATACCTTTCGACGAAGTTGTCGCTGCCATGAAGAACATTGCTGCTATAATGTCACCAAAGCTCCGGGAAACAGCCCTCGGCGGGCTCGCAGTAACAAAAACCGGTCTGCGTATCCGCAAAAAAATGGGTCTCCCGCCACTCAAGCCCAACGACATCGACTAAACCCGCCCCCCATGTTCAAAATCGGCGTCCTCGCATCAACAAAAGGCACAGACCTCCAAGCCATCATCGATGAAATCGCTAACGGCACCATGCCCGGCATAGAAATCGCGATCGTCCTTTCCAACAAAGAAGACGCCTACGCCCTCGAACGCGCCCGCCTCCAAGAGGTGAAAGCCTTTTTTGTTGACCCAAAAGATGAATCCGGGAATCCAAAATCCCGCCAAGAGTACGACCAAGAATTGGCCGGAATCCTCAAATACCACGACGTCGACTTAGTCTGTCTCATCGGCTACATGCGTATTCTTTCACCAGAATTCATACGCGAATTTCCAAACAAAATCATCAACGTCCACCCTGCCCTCATGCCAAAATTCAGCGGCCCAGGTTTTTACGGCCAAAACGTCCACCAAGCTGTCCTCGATGCAGGGGAAAAAGAGACAGGCTGTACCATCCATATCGTTGATGAGGGTGTCGACACAGGCCAAATCATTGCTCAAGAAAAAGTCACCATCACTCCAGAAGACACACCAGAAACCCTCAAAGAAAAAGTCCAGGCACTCGAAAAAAAACTCTATCCAGAGGTCATCCGCCGTTTTGCAGCAGGAAAGGTTGACTACACATAGGTAGAAAATTGCTTTCCACCATGCCACTTCAAGATAAGCTTATCCGGATCCTGAAAAGAAAAATAGGTGATGTTTTCCGCTGCAGCTGGAACAATCCTTTCCATTGCATCAGTCGGAACGTGATGATTATCTAAGATATCTCGTTTCATATCATCAATAATCGCAGCAATCGCAGGGGGCTGCGTCGGCGGTTCGCTCACTAAAAATAAGTGAGGGACATGAATATTTATTGTATCAAGAGGTTTCATAAGCAAAAACACACAAGCTCTTTTATACGCAAACAAAAGGATCAGAGCAAGTTTTATTTGCCTTTCCACTTCCAAAAATACTTCAATGCACTCGAAACATGGAGCCAAAAAACCTTCTTACGAAGCGTTTTTAAAAAGGATGAGTCACGACTCAAACGCTTTTGATAGTGCTCCAGTTTCGCTTCTGGATAGTACACAACTTTAAAGCCAGCCTTCGCCACCTCTCTACACAAATCAAAGTCTTCCATAAACAAAAAGTATCGTTCATCAAATCCACCTACTGAATCCCAAACTTTCTTTGGGATCATCATTGCCGCTCCCGTAACTAGGTCAACCTCCTGAACCTTTGAATGATCAAAATCCTCCATCAAATAACGCTTCACACGCTTTTGAAACATTGGAAGCCGCCCCAAAAAGGTCCGATTCAATACGAGATCAAAAAAGCCCATATTTCGCCGACATGACTCCTGCACTTTCCCACTTGAATACACCAGCTGCGGTCCTAGAATCCCTACATCCTCATGCTTTTTTAGATAATCAACCATCTGTTGAATACTTTCCTCTCCAACCTGTACATCCGGATTATGGATGAAAATATAGTCGCCTTCTGCCAGCTTAGCCCCAACATTATTCCCACGCCCAAAACCAACATTCTTCTGCTGCCGAACCAAAACCAGCCTTTTATCCTCATCAGCTTTCTTCAAAAATTCGAGGCTTTCCGGATCGGTAGAAGCATTATCCACCACAATAATCTCCATCTCAAAATCCCCCTTACTTTTTTCTAGGGCCTCAACAGCCAGTTTAGGGAAGTATTTGTGATTGTAATTAACGATGATAACCGAAACCTTCATAAGCCTATGATAACTTCTTTTTCAGCTCTTCGCGATTGATAGCCGCAACATCCACTTTGTTATCATACTGCTTTAACTCAAATTTTCCAGTCACAAACTTATTATCCTCAATATCTTCGCCAATCACAATTCCTGCTCCAACACATACATTGGTTCCGATTTTTACGCCTGGCATAAAGCTGGTATTCACTCCAGATCGCACATGATTACCAGTAATAAGTCCAAACTTATTCCGTCCACTATCCATTTTTTCACCTTTAATACTCACGGGAATATTTCCTTCATCAAAACGCAGATTTCCCGTTACTGTTCCCGCTCCAAATGAAACATTGTTGCCTAAAATACTATCGCCAATGTAGTTGGAGTGTGTCCAAACACTGTCCCCCCAATAACTGCGTGCTACCTCCGTCGCATACCCAACCACACAATTGTCACCAATCATTGATCCTCGAACCACCGCATTCGTTGCCACGATCGAATTTTTCCCAATATAAGCCGGCCCAATAATAGTGGCATGATCAAACACTTTTACCCCCTCCTCCAATATGACATCACCTTTAATCACAGCGGTGAGAGCAATGTCCGCTTCCCATCCACCAATCCTTTGAGCAGGAAAAGTATCACGAATCTTGCCCAAAAAATGTTCTTTCAAAGCCAAAACATGCCATGGGTATTTCACTGCCTGCCAAAAGCCATCGTATGGCAATGCCTTAAACCTCTTTCCAGCTTTGAAAAGTGAATCCAACGCAACCTCATAACGGTCATCTTTATCGGATGTAACCTTGTGCAACGCATCAAACAGATTCTTCGCTTCTGCAAAGTAGTGGAGCACAATATTCACCATATTGCTTGGTTCGTTTCCAGCTCCCGGTTTCTCCACAATCCCCTCAATCAAACCATCTTTCACATTTAAATATCCGCCAGGGAAGTACTCATGCATCTCTTTAGCGATCAAAATTCCATCCACATCTCCATCACCTTTTGCATCCATGAGTATTTCAAAAGCGCGGCTTTCAACCACATCATTCGCACTCACCACAAACATTGGCCCACCCTTCACGACCGGTTCAACACTCATCATCGCCCCTGCCATTCCATCATCCAGATCCTCTTGTTCCACAACCTCAATACTATCCACACTCTCTTCATCGAGCAGCATCTGCGCCAACTCTTCCAGCCTTTTCAGGTTGTGCGCACCACCAACAATCACAAAATCACGTAGCCCAACAGCAATAAGCTGCTCAAGCTGATGCTGGACAAGTGGTTTTCCCAAAAACTTCAGGAAATTCTTATCCTCAATCGGCTTCATGCGCTTACTCCGACCAGCTGCCAGTAAGATAACTTTCATAAACTAGGTAACCAAAAGTGGTAATTTGTCCTCTTTTACGGCCTTTTTCACCTCCATTGCCAGCCGTTCTCCATAGCTCAAACTATCACCATAAAGATAGCCGCTGTACGGCGTTGAACGTGTCCCTGGAGATCCAGGAATTCGCATACTCACATCAAAAATAACAATCTCTTCACGTCCTTCCTCGGCCACAACCGCTCCCTGAAGCGCAAACGGCCCAATAATTCCCGGCGAATTATTCTCACCAGTAAACTTTACAAATTTCTCGCCAATTTCAAATGCCTTTTCAACCAATGACTCCTTAATTGTCACCGCTACATGCCCATTCTCTACCATTTTCGGCTTCACACCAGTTGCAAACAGTTCCATCTGCTGGTCCGCAGTCATGCGCAAAAATCCATCGAGGTTCGTCTGCCGCCGCATATCCGTTCCCATAAACTCCAACTCATCATCCACAGGAGAATAGAAGAAATTAAAGTTCACATGCGCCCCAATCACAAACTCCTCAATGACCGCTTTCTTCAAATCTTCTTCAAGGATTTTCCCCTCCTCCAAAAGAGTCTTCGACTTATCCAAATAATCCGCCGGACTTTGAACCACAAAAAAAGCCCGTTCATACTTCCGCTCAGCCTCATTCACTTTCACCAGCATTGGCCGGTCCAACCATTCAGCTGGAAAATTATCATGATCCAAATATTCATCGTATGTAAAAATCTTTGGGATTCGAATACCCGCCTGCTGCAGCATCCAGTACTGATTGTTCGGCACATCACGCTCCTCCAGCCTCAACATCTCTCGTGTCCCCAGAATTGGAACCAAAAACTCATTTTCAATCTTTTCAAAATCACAATACACCCAGAAATATCTGTTATGGATGAAGATCGTGTTCATTGCACGCAATTGCTCCTGCACTTCCGGATTCACAATATCGGCAAACTTATCAACCAAAATCACCTCATCAACACAGCCTTTATCGGCCTTCCAAGCGTTTAGTTGGCCTGGCACAACATCATTGTCCGGTCGAGTCTTAAAATACTTCGCATAGGTCTTTTCACGACCCTTCTGGCATACCGCCACGGTCTTGAACCCGTACTTTTTCGCCCCATGGCAAACATCCAACCCACTATGCCCACCAAGCGTGCCAATCGTAATATTATCCTTATCGTATCCAGCCAGGATTTCTAAAATATGCTGATGTGAAATTGCAGTCATGTAGTCAGGTTATCTATCCAAGAACCTCTTCCAGTCGATCCGATTCAATCGCCTCTTTAATGTCGCGAGCAATACGGCGGCCAGTGCTCATTGGCTCATTGTAGCGCAGCCATGAGTATGGAGACCCATTTGTATACGGATTGGTTCCTGCCACAATTCTTGCAGAAATTTCGAAAACATTAAAGTTCAGTTCTGGATCCACAATCGCTTCCAAACAGAAACTGCCATAAAGACCTTTCGTCAGCGGTTTTCCATCCTTAAAGTTCGTCAATTTTCTCGACTCCTTTACAACATTCTCACCCATTTCAAACACTTTTGGCAGCAATGATTCGCGAATCACAATCGGAATATTTCCGGTAATCGTGTAGCTGGTGCGAATATCAGCATCCAACTGATCCCGCGACGCAATCCGTCCAATCGAATCCGCATTCGATTCATACCGCTTATCAAAACTCATAATCTCCAGCTCATCATTAATGGGAGAGTAGAAAAAATGTGAATAAATCGGCACTCCAACAATATATTCCTGAATCACATACCCTTCTTCGCCTGGATACTCCTTAATCCGCTCATAAAACTCTTCGGTTGTTTTAGCGATAAAGTAGCCCTTCCCACCTTTCGCCCCATGGAATTTAATAATCACCGGACAATCAATATCTTCTGGAGTCTTAAAAATGCGTGGCAACCGCAGTCCCGCAGCCTTCAACCATTCACGCTCCTTCACACGATCCGATTCCCACTCCAGAATTCCCTTACTTCCATAGTGCATAACCTTAATATCCTGCACACGTTTCCACCCTAAATAACTCACAAAAGAGCCATGCGGAATCATGATCGCATTTTGATCAACCAGCCGCTGCTCAACATCAAAATACTCATCGTACGTGTCTATCACAATCAACTCATCCGCAACGCCATAGCTTTCATACACGCGTGCCTGATCCTTGTGACACACACAAATGGTCTTAAAACCCTCATCCTTTGCCCCCTTCAGAATTTGGAGCGCAGTGTGGCTCCCAAGTGTCGTAATCGCATAGTCTGAAATCTGCGCCATAGTATTTGAAAGATAATTTTTTGATATTCAACCATATTGGCCAATCCCTGTCTAGGAAAAAGGGAAAAATACCTAGAAAAGAGAGAGAATGACCACCGCCAGCAAGATTCGATAAATCGCAAAAACATGAAGAGGATGCGACTTTAAGAACTTCATGAGGAGTGAAACAGCCACATATCCGGCCAAAAAGGAGCTTGTGATTCCGGTAAGAAGGATCGGTAGCGATGGCATCGAGAACTCACCCTTCATCACTTTGAAAACAGAGAGTGCCGTAGCTGCAGTAATAGCAACGGAACCCAAAAGGAATGAAAATCGTGCCGCTTCATCACGTCGAACACTTTGTACAAGCCCCGTCGCAATAGTAATTCCCGAACGAGAAACCCCTGGAATGAGTGCCACAGCCTGCGCACATCCAATCAAAACAGCCTGAAATAGGCCAATCTTTTGGATTTTTCTTTTTCTTTTTACAATTTCTGCCACCACAAAATAAACCGCCACAATAATCAGCATCATGGCTACAGAAGTGGTATTGCGGAAGTTATCCTTCAAAAAATCATTAAAAAAGAGCCCAATCAATACGGCAGGAATCGTTCCCACAATCAAATATCCAATCAAACTTTTTTCCTCTGGATCGGGATGCTTCTTCGCCACCATCTGTCCCAATGCGACCAGCAATTTTCCAATATCTTTGCGGAAATATACAAAAATAGTCAGAAGAGTTCCAAAGTGAACCGCCACATCAAAACTCTGCAAATCTGCCACTGGCAAATGCATATAATCCTCAGCAATAATCAAATGTCCCGAAGAAGAGATCGGCAGGAACTCACTGATTCCCTGGATGATGCCTAAAAAGAGAGCTTCAAAAAAATTCATAGTTAATGCTACTATATTACCATGATTAAACTCTATCAATACGAAACCTGTCCCTACTGCGAAAAAGTGCGGCGCAAGCTTGCGGAACTCGGTATCGAATACGAAAAAATTGAGGTCGATTACATCAATAAACCAGATGTAGTCATCAACACTGGAGGAACAGTACCAGTCATTGACGATGACGGCATGATCATGAACGAGTCAGACGACATCGTTCGCTACTTGGAAGAGAAGTATGGAAAGGGCAAAAAGTAGTTCTTAGAAGGCTCAGTGTCGGAAGAACCGGACGCCGGTAAACACCATAGCCATTCCAAGTTCATCAACACGTTTGATGACTTCGTCATCTTTTATCGATCCACCTGGTTGAATTACGGCTTCGACGCCGTGCTCATGCGCCATTTCAATACCATCAGGAAACGGAAAGAACGCGTCACTGGCCATGACGGATCCCTTTGCTCGGTCTCCAGCCTTGTAGCAAGCCAAATGCACTGCATCCACACGTGACATCTGCCCAGCTCCAATCCCTTGCACAACCTCTCCCTTCGCCAGAACAATCGCATTGGACTTCACATGCTTCACAATCTTTGAAGCAAACAGCATCGACTGAATTTGCTCATCAGTTGGCTTCTTCTTGCTCACAATCTTCAAATCATCAGCCGTCAGTTTGTACGTGTCCTGAGTCTGCACCAAAATTCCACCAGCAACCTTTTTAATATCCCGCCGATTCACATCCAGCTTCAGATCTCCCACTTGCAGTAAACGTACCTTTGGCTTCTTCTTCATCATTTCGGCAGCCTCTTCATCAAAATGTGGAGCAATAATAATCTCCACAAACCATTTCTTTTCAAAAATCGATTCCACTAAAGCCTTATTGCATGGGCGATTCATAGCAATCACTCCACCAAAAGAAGACATGGAGTCCACTCCAAAAGCCGACTCAAACGCCTCTTCAATCGTTTCTCCACTCGCCACGCCACAAGGATTATTGTGTTTAATAACAGCAACAGTCGGCCGAGAAAACTCTTTCACCAACTCCAGCGCAGAATCCCCATCCACAATATTATTGAAGGATAAATGCTTTCCTTGAAGCATCTTCGCATTCGTAATGTTGGAATCTTTGTTGATTGGATTGCGGAAAAATGCCGCTTTCTGATGCGGATTTTCGCCATATCTCAAACTCTGAACTTTCTCATAGTGCAGATCCAAAAGTTCAGCTTTTCCAAGCCGCGATCGGAAATAATGATCAATAGCTTCATCATAGTGATATGTCCGAGAAAACGCCTTCCATGAAAGCTTTTCCCGCGTTTCGAGCGTTGTTTCGCCGTTCTCCTGCAGCTCATTCAAAACTTTTTCGTAATCGTTCGGACTGGTGACAACCGTCACATATTCAAAATTTTTCGCAGCACTTCGCACCATTGAAGGCCCACCAATATCAATATTTTCAATCACCTCTTCCTGCTCCGCATCTTCACGCTCCACAACCTCTTCAAAAGGATACAAATTCACTACTACCAGATCAATCGGGTCAATCCCATTCTCTTCCAACTGTTTCATATGGCGCGGATTGTTGCGAACAGCCAAAATCCCCCCATGAATTTTTGGGTGAAGAGTCTTCACGCGACCATCCAAAATCTCTGGACTACCAGTATAATCAGATACCATAGTTACCGGAATTCCTGCTTCTTTCAGCACTTTCGCGGTTCCCCCAGTCGACAAAATCTCTATACCCAAGTCTGCTAATCCCTTTCCAAATTCCACCAGACCAGTCTTGTCAGAAACGCTAATAAGTGCCTTTTTAATCATGTTTTTGGGTTATTTCTTTACAGGATCGTTGCCACCTTTGCTCCACGGATTGCACCGCAGAACACGCCAAATAGTCTTTGGAACCCCGCGGAAAATACCATACTCCTTTATGGCTTGATAACCATATTCAGAGCAGCTTGGAGAGTACTTACAATATCCATGCGGGAAAAAGATTTTGGGGAGGCCATGATCCGGTGAGAGCGTCTTCTGATAGAGACGAATCAACCAGAGCAGAGGTTTACGCGGCAGTTCTAATAATGTTTTGAACATGCAAAAATCAAAGCCCGACTCAGTGTAGGGAGGATGCCAAAAATAATCAAGGGCGAATGAGCCGATCCACATTCTGGGCGAACTGATTTCACCCAAAAACCATCCCCGGGGATGGAAAAAGTGTGCACGTGCACACTTTTAGAAGACGAATCTCTGCCCGGGCAGAGCCCGAGCAACAAAAAAGGCCCTGCGCGATGCAGAACCTTTTATAAATCTAAACGAGTCCAGTTATCAATAATAATTCCCAGGAACCTGTTTCACACCATTCTTAATAACCTCCCAGTGAAGGTGAATACCAGTTCGTCCACGAACGTTACCAGTATTACCCATTCGTCCAAGAACTTGTCCTTGAGTCACATAATCTCCAACTCCAACACTCAAGTAATCCATGTGAGCATAAAGGGTCTTCAGGCCATTTCCGTGGTCAATAATGATGTGGTTACCATAACCTCCACCCCATGTCCCAGATGAAGCCTTAATAATCGTACCAGCTCCAGCTGCCCAAATCGGTGGCTTAGAAACGTCAGCAATATCATAAGCATAGTGTCCAGCATGGAACCCTTGAGTAATCTTACCTCGAGTAGGGAAGATAAAGCTCGCTCCACCAGCTGGTGCAGCAGTAGAATCAGCCAAAGCAACTGGCGCACCAACAGCAACACTCGTTCCAGAAACACTTCGAGAAGAGCTTCCTACACGTGCTGGAGCAGCTCGTGGTGGCGCAATAGGCTTACCATCCGGAATATAAATCTTATCACCTGCAGATACGGTCGCATCCGCAAGAAGACCATTCTGTTTCTGGATCGCCTCAGCATCAACTTTGTACTTCTCTGCAATCTTATCAATCGACTCATTACTTCCAACACTGTGAGTCACACCATCAACCGGTGGAATCACCAGCTTCTGACCAACCTTTAATGAGTTAGCATTAGCAAGACCATTAGCCCAAAGAACAGTATTGGTTTTCAATCCATATCCATTCGCAATAACAGAAAGAGTCTCACCAGACTTCACGGTATGAGTAAGGTTATCCGTCATTGAGCTTCGGTCACCTTGATGAGTCTGAGGATTCATCTTTGTAAGATATCCTTCTCCATCGCTCAAGATCCCGTTTTGGAATGCACTCGTATCAACATAATATTCACCATATTCACCTGCATACAGTCCATTGGCCTGCATTGGTGTAACCGATCCAACAATAAAGAGGAGGGCCACCATCGCGGTGTATCGTTTAAAAAGGTTATTAGTAATGTGAGCATTACTTTCAATAACCTCTCGCTTTCGTCCATGGAGGTACGGACTCAGAAAGCTTTTTGCTCCCTGGCTACTCTTTGCAGCAGAACGGAGAACCGAACCAAGCTGAGGAACCTTAAGGAACGTGCTCTTTGCAAAGACTTTTTCATGTCGAGCTTTGCGAGCAGATAAATTAACAGCTTTGCGAGCAGACTTGTTTGCTAGTTGTGAGATAGGCGTACTTATACCAAGTGGGGTTATAATATTTGCCTTTCTTCCTACCACATTACACCTGCCCGAGAGCCGTGTACAAGCATCTATTATTGACGCATGAGTAAGAATAGGGTCAAATCATATCCGATGAGGTGGGGAAAGTCAAGAGCTCTTTTTGGCTTAATAGAGAGGTTCAAGTATATATAAAAACATACTATGCAATAAAAACTATAGCATAGCAACACCCCCCTTGCTAAAAATGCTTGAAAATTGCATAAACGCACATCTTCAAAGCCTCAAAAAACCAAAAATCAGCTTGCTTGGACAGCGGCTTTTTGCTAATCTCCTCCTGCTTTCTTCCTGTCTCTTTACAGTGAAAGCTGACTAGAGAGACTTAATTTATTCATTAACCCAAAGGAAGATGAACCAATATGAACTTATGGTTCTCCTGAGCCCAGAGCTTGGAGCAGAGGGAACCAAAAAGCGACTCGAATCGATTCGCAAACTTATCACCTCACATAAAGGTGAAATTTTTTATGAAGATGACTGGGGTCTCCGCGACCTCGCATACCGCATCAAAAAGCATGATCGCGGGTACTACATGGTCATGAACTTTAACCTAGATCCTTCGGAAGGAGACATGGATGAGATCGACACAACCTGTCGGCTCGAAAACGAAATCCTCCGCCACATGATCTCTCGTGTTCCAGCAGGAATCGAACCAAAGAGTTACGCCAACATTGAAGAAGACGATGGTACGGATGTATTCGGAAACCCAATGGAGGAAGGTGCTGAAGAAACCAAAAAAGCTGCAAAGCCGAAAGTAAAGAAAGCCACCACAACCAAAAAAGCAGCTCCAAAGAAAGAGACCAAGGCTGCAAAAGAAAAGAAAGAAGACAAAGGAGAGAAGGAACCTTCACTCGAAGACGTTGATGCAAAACTCAAGAGCATCATCGATAATCCAGATCTGAACTTCTAACTATCAGCTCAATAATTAACACTCTATTATGAGAAGTATTAACAAAGTCATCCTTATTGGAAATCTCACCCGTGATGCTGAACTCAAGCAGACCAGCAGTGGTCAACCAATCGCAACCTTTGGATTGGCGACAAATCGTGTGTGGGTTACTCGAGAAGGAGACAAGAACAACTCTTCTGAATTCCATGAATGTGTTGCATGGGGCCGACTTGCAGAGATCTGCAGCCAGTTCCTCAACAAAGGAAAGCTCGTATATATTGAGGGATACCTCAAAACACGAAGCTGGGACACTCCAGAAGGTGTAAAACGTTTCCGAACAGAAGTGGTCGTCAACGACATGATCATGCTCGAAAAGAAATCTGGAAGTAACGAAACAGAACTCGTTTCTGCCGATACCGGCGAAGACGAAGGTTACGATGATGACTACGATTCAGATTCAATCTTCGGAAGCGACAGTTCAGAAACGGCTGAAGAGTCAGCTGGACAAGCAGCATAATTTAACAATCATATTTACCCATGAGAAAGAATAAATACAACAAACCATGCCCATTCAAGGCGAATGGCATCACCTACATTGACTATAAAAACGTCAAACTTCTCCGACGCTTCATTTCAAAGCACGGAAAAATCGTACCGAAGTATTACTCAGGAGTAAGCCTGAAATACCAAAAACAGTTGGCAAAAGCCATCAAGAAGGCACGATTCATGGGACTTTTGTCCTACACAAGCAAGTACTAGAACGCTATAATACGGCTGCATGAAATACCTCCCCGATTTCTCGAAACTGTCGGATAAAGAGCTTGTTAAAGTTCTAAAACGCCATAACATTGGACTGACAGCTGACGAAGCCAGACAAGTCGCGGAGGTTCTTGGCCGTACGCCAACCCTCACAGAAGCAGTTCTGTGGGGAATTCAAGGATCTGAACACTGCTCTTACAAGAGTAGCCGACGCTACCTTTCTCAACTTCCAACCAAGGCACCAAACGTTATTCTCGGTCCAGGTGAAGATGCTGGGATCGTTGAAATCGCCAAGATTAAGGGCGATAAATACGGACTCATTATTGGACACGAAAGCCACAATCACCCTTCACAGATCGTTCCTTATGAAGGAGCCGCAACAGGAATTGGCGGATGTGTTCGCGATATCGCCTGCATGGGTGGAAAGGTTGTTGCTGTTATGGATCCACTTCGATTCGGAAACATTAAAAAGAACGAAGCCCGCCAAATTACCCACGGCGTCGTAGAAGGAATTGGTGGATATGGAAACCCAATTGGCGTTCCAAACCTTGGAGGAGACGCCTATTTTGACGATAAATATAACGAAAACTGCCTCGTAAACGTGGTCGCAGCTGGAATTGTAAAGAAGTCACAAATCATTCATTCATATGTGCCAAAGAGTGCAGCCAAAGAAAAGTGGGACATTATTATCGTTGGAAAACCAACCGATAACAGTGGAATGGGAGGAGCAGCATTTGCCTCTGGAGCATTAGAAGAGTCAGAAAAAGAAAAGAATAAAGGCGCAGTACAAGAGCCAAATCCGTTCCTGAAAAGGCATCTCCTCATTTCAACATACGACCTTTTCGAGATCCTCCACAAAAAGAAATTCATCAAAAAAGTGAGCTTTAAGGATATGGGGGCCGGAGGAATCACCTGTTCAACCGTTGAACAAGTAGCAAAAGCCGGACTCGGAGCAGACATTGATCTTGGAAAAGTGAACGTGGCCATTGAAGACATGCCACCATCAGTGATAGGTTGTGCTGAAACACAAGAACGATTCACATGGATGTGCCACCCAAGCCTCACCAAGATGATCGTTGAGCACTACAACAAAAAATGGGATCTTCCATCCGTAGCCGACAACGCCGGAGCTTTTGTAATCGGAAAAGTAAAAGAAGGGAAATACCAACTTTCATACCGTGGAGAGGTCTACGTTGATGCCACATCTGAATGTATCACCGACGCACTCTCATACAAACGTCCATTTGCAGGACCAAAGAAGAAGTTGAAAGAGCCAAAAATCGCTGAACCACGATCATACAAAAAGGCTATTTTGGATCTTTTGGGATCAGAAAACATCGCATCCAAAAAACCATTTTACGAAAAATACGACAAGCAAGTACAAGGATACACTGTTATAGAAGCGGGATTAGCCGACGCTGGTGTGATCGCACCACTCATGGACGAACGTGTTTCTGCCGATGTGAAAAAGGTGGGAATCGCCCTTTCCACAGACGGAAATCCACGCTATGGATTGATTGATCCATACCATGCAGCCATCAATGCAGTAGTGGAAGCCATGAGAAATGTGGCAGCCGTTGGAGCAATACCACAAGCAATTACCAACTGTCTCAACTACGGAAATCCAGAGAAAAAAGAACAGATGTGGGAACTGTTTGAAGGAATTCGAGGAATCGCAAAAGCCTGCAACGAAATCAAACTCAAGAATCATAAGAAACATCCAACACCAGTCGTTTCTGGAAACGTAAGCCTCTACAACGAGACCAAAAAAGGACACATTCCACCATCAGCTATCATTTGCTGTGTTGGAAAAATCGACGATCACAACAAGGCAATTACCATGGAGTTTAAAGCTGCAGGCTCTGCACTCTACATGCTCGGTGCCCGCAAGGACGAACTCGGAGGCTCCGAATACTATCGCAAGAAAAAAGAGTTGGGAGCCAACATACCAAAAGTGAACTTTAAGCAAGCACAAGGCGAAATCTATACCGTTACCGATGCCATTGAAAAAGAACTCATCACCGCTGCTCACGACATTAGTGAAGGTGGCCTGGCCGTCACGTTGGCAGAAATGAGCTTTGGTGGATGGGGCGAAGGGCGAATTGGAGCAGAAGTCGACCTGGCAAAAGTGCCACAAAAAGCTTTGAGAGCCGATAAAAAACTTTTCTCAGAGTCAGGAGGATTTGTCGTTGAAGTCCCAGCAGAAAATCAGAAAAAATTCGAAGCAATATGCAAAAAGAACGGCATATCTCCATCAAAAATTGGAGAAACTACAGAAAAATCACATCTTGTTTTCCGTAACAAAGATGCAGTCTTGGCCGATATAAAGGTTGAAAAGGCAGCGGAAACTTGGCTTAACGGCCTTCGCAACAAACTTTAACGCGAACTCATGAATAAATTAGGAGCAGCACTGGTGGTACTTTTTATGGCATCTGGAATTGCTTCAGCTCAGACGCTCAATTTTTCAGATGTTTCCAGTGACGATTGGTTTGCTACCGACGTCGAAAAACTTGTCAGCCTTGGCGTGATTGATGGATCACAAGCCGCATATCGGCCTGCAGACAGCGCTAACCGAGCAGAAATGTCCAAGCTCATCATCGAAGCCTTTGACATTCCGCTCGAATCTCCACAATTCCAAACATTCACAGATGTTTCTACCAGTGAATGGTACTTCAAATACGTAGAAACCATGGCCATGAATGGTATTGCCGTGGGCTACGTGGACGCGAACGGCAACCTCACAGACGAGTTTGGTCCACAAGATCCAATCACACGAGAACAAGCCGCAAAAATGATCATTCTCGGAGCATCACTACCGCTCAATCAAGAATGCTCGGCGATTTTCACAGACGTCACACACACCATGTGGTCGTACGAATACGTGAGTTCACTCTACGCCAACAGCATTGTAGAGGGATACAGTGACGGAACCTTCTTGCCACGCAAAAACATCAACCGCGCCGAAATCGCCCGCATCATCAGCAAAAGTCTGAATCCTCAGGCACGAACCTGCTCCTAAAGCCCACAGATCATTCTTAGAACCGCTTCCGCATTGAAAAAATGCGTATTTTCTGCTAAAATAAATAGATTTATAGCAAAAATAAAAATGGATCAGGAAAAACCAAAAAAAACGCAGCCAAAAGCGTTGTTCGCCTGGAAAGCTCCAGAATACATCCAGCAAGAGAGAGGTCCAAAGTGGTTTCTTGTTGCGGGAATTGTTGTTATTATCACAGTTTTATACGCCCTTCTAACACGAAACTGGACGATGGCCATAGCGGTTCTGGTCTTGGCAGCCGTCTACGAATTCACCCGGCGCAAACATCCCCCAAAAAAAATCGACGTTAAAATCACAGAATTAGGCATCCACGTGGGGCACATGTTTTTTCCCTATAGCAACATAGATCGATTCTGGCTCTTCTACGAAAACGGTGTAAAAACACTACATCTCCGCGTACACAAACGACTATTTTCCGATGTTGTCATTCAACTTGAAGACCAAGATCCAGTTGCTATTCGTGAATATTTGGTGGGACAAATCCCTGAATGGGAAGGCAAACACGAGCGACTCAGTGACGTCATTCTTCGTTTACTCAAACTCTAAAAATGGCACATCCAAGCGAAAAACCAGGAGGAAAAGAGGTGCAAAAAGCACCGGAAAAACGCCTCACCACACAAGAAAAACGTCAGCTTCGCGCAAAATTGATCGCGGAAAAAGACAAGCGCGTTGCGGAAATCCGCGAAGAGTTCGAGAAACGAATAAGAAAATCGAGCGAAAAAATCAGTGAAGTTGCCATTGGAGAAATAGAAGCACAGATGAACAAGCAGCTCATTGAGGTTAACAAGTTCTACAAAGAAGAGATCGCGAAGCTGGATCAGCACAAAGTTTCCGTATCCCAGAGCTTCGACAAGCTCTCTGCGGAGATCATTCAACGCGCCAACGACAAAGCCAACGCCCGCAAAATCATGATCGTCATGATCATGGAACGGAACATGAGCGGCGAATACATGACCACCGAAGAGGCTGCTGAAATCGACATGGCACTCGATAAATTAGCAACATTCCAGCAAAACAATCCAAAGCTTGAAAAGCTCTACAACAAAATCACAGCCGAAGAAACCCTTGCTGAAAGCGACTACGCCCAGGTCCTCGATATGCTCAAGCCATACGATCTCAAGAAAGCGAACCCAAGCTCTACAGAGGCATTTCAGGCCAGTCACGCCGGAATTCTCATTGGCGCCATGAGCGCGGATCAACGGAAAGAGCTCGTCCAACAGATGATCAAAACAGAGAAGGGTAACCCAGAGCAGTTCGTCGATATGCTCATTAGCATGGGGCTCATGGATGAACAAACGGCTCTGCAAACCCTTGAAGGAACAAAGTACAAAGACGATGTCTCAAAAAAAATCGAAGACGGAACGTACAAAAAGCGCCACAAAGAGATGGAGGCAGCCCGCCAAGAGTACCACCAGCAAAGAGAAGCGCACTACAGCAAATACCGCGGCCAATACAACAAAAACATCGTAGACAAAGTCATTTCAGGAAAAGGTCTTCTTGGATTGGGAGGGATGGTGTGGGGTTTTCTCACAACAACCATCAACGTCATGGCCAGCCGTAGAAAAGGTGAAAAAATGCACCAATGGCTTGGTCGTGCAGCCAAGAACCCTTATGTGTATGCCGGTTTAGCAGGAATGGCTGCCGGTGCTGAAATCACAGGGTCCAACTTAAAAGCTGGAACGTGGTTCGGAGCTGGACCAGTGTCGCGGGTCTTCAACGACGTCATGGAAGATGATGGAGGAGAGCCAGAAGTGGCCGACTACAAGGCCAATGCCCGCAGCAAACTCAAAGAAATCAAGGAATCGGCACCTCAAAGCATGCTGTCATATCTGGAAAACGGCGGCTACAACAAAGTCCAAGAGCTCCGCACCAAGATCGACCAAGAAAAACGTTTCCGACAAGCCAAAAATATGCCACTGGTCATCACTGTTGATGAACTCATCACCATGGAAACCAATCCAGACCAGCTAGCCCGACTCCAATCGCTCAAAGGAAGCAATGAACAAAACCGCAGTCGGCAGCTCACCACTATTTCCGAAGCTGGCTACATCCTGAAACTCACAACCAACGAACAGTTTAACGAAACATTCAAAACAGCATAATGCTCCAATTCAACCAACAATACATCCGCGACTACCTCAAGCCGTTCATCCGGGACGTGCTCACCGATATGGCCGCAAGCGAAGAGCCAGGCGGAAAGCCATATTTGAAAAAAATTCTCAATCAGGAAGATCTGAGTGATGTCGATAAAAAACAGTTCAACCAAGACTACTTTTTGGGTACACAACCTGGTAATCGACCCTTCACCGCCGACGATGAAGCGCCGTACCGGCAAGAGTTTTTGCGCACGCTCACTGGCCATATCGACATGCTTATTAAGCTCTCTAACAAGCAAGGGATGAAAGAATCGATTCTCCCAGATGCCGCAGAGGGCCGTCTATTTGGAACGCACCAATCGCTCACAAAAAACCTGAACGACCTTGCCATAAAAATGGCACGAACTTTTGAAAAAGGGGCCATTGAAAGGCAGCTCAAAGAGGATGGAAATGCAACGCAAGAAAACCTCAAAAAGCTAGAAGATGGAGAGCTAAAGTTGGTAGAAATCGACGGAGAAGTCCAGGTAAAAAGTGAGGATGAGTTAAAGACAATGGCCCAAAAAGAGCCAGAAAAGCTGATTGTTCCAATGGTTGAGCCAGACTTGGAGAAGAAGGTCGCTGCGCTACCAATTGAAGATACTGGAAATCCCGAACCACCAAAGCCGGAGCCGGTGGCTAATACCGTCAAAGAGGTTCATACAGACATCGACAATGGCAAGATCACTGCGATGAAAGAGCTTCTCGTCTCGAGCGGGCTGGAAGTGATTGGTGATTTTACGATCGAAAATGGCATCATGAAGGGGAAAGTGCGCGATGTGGAACTTCAAGAATTAGAAGTGACCATCGATCTGAACAAACCCGACTACGCACCAGATAAGTTCATCTTCGCCTTTACCGAAACAGGACCATATGGCCACATGAAGGGTAAAGAGATTCCTGTAAGCCGCGGTGACATTCCAAACCTTTTCATCGATGAAGAAGGGAAACGAAAAACTGCTGAAAAAGTCTTTAAAGAACACGATGCACAGGGGCAAATGGCCAGAGAAAAGTACACTCCACCGCAAGTTGGAAAACCCTCAATTCGAACACCAGAAAAAGAGCTACATGGTCCACCAGTTCCAACAGAAGAAGGATTTGTTTTTCCAAAACAAGCCGTTGCGGTCCCTCAAGGACTGGGGCAGCCTGAAGGGTCTATTGTCGAAAAAACAACCACACCAGTTCCAGGAGTCGTGGGAATTTCAGCCAAAGCTCCAACAGCAGACATTCAAACTAGAAAACAGCTCAAAGCAGAGGTGAAAGACGCACGAATTCGTGGTCCAGAAGTTGTTGGAGGAAGAACCGTCCAACAAAAAAAGAAAAAAGTGAATGAGCGAAAGAGGATCACTTCAGACGGAAATCAACCAAGTCAACGACGTCAACTGCAGCCACAAGAGGTAAAACCCCAGCCACAACAGCAAAAACGCAAAGGAAACTGGCTGGCAAAACTTGCGGTCGGCGTTGGAACAGGTGGCATGGGCGGCATTTTCTACGCCCTTTTCCACACGGCCACCTCCTAATCAAACAAAAAACAAAAACTAAAACCCACACAATGGTCACAGCATTTCTCAAAAATCTCACTCCAACCAAGCGGCTCCTGCTGCTCGGACTCGGTGCCATCCTCCTCGCGTTGACATTCCCGCACCTTGCCAGCGCGCAAGGAGCAGACGCGGCAGCAGGAACAACAAATTCACCATCTGTAAATGAACTCTATCAGGATATTATAGAAATTCTCATTATCATTGTAGAATTCCTGCAACGGTTGCTGTGGCCGGTGCTCCTTATGATCGGAGGATTGCTCAAAAACGACATTCTCTTTGCTGCCGGAATGGAGGAAGTAGCTTTGACCATTTGGGAAAACGTGCGGAACATTGTGAACATTTTCTTCGTCCTGATCCTTTTAGGAATCGCGCTCTACAACGTGGTTGGAGGAAGTAATCAGGACTATCACATTAAAAATGCCATTCCCAAATTTGTGATTGGGCTGGTCGCCGTAAACTTCTCATTTCTGATCGTAAAAGTAGTAGTGGATGCCACAAACGTCCTTTCAACAGCCATTTTTGCACTGCCAGGAGCCGTTGAGCAAAGACTCAATAGTGAAGAAAACAATTTTCAAAAAGGCTTTTGTGAAGGCATCTACGGAAAAGACAACTACGTTAACACGGTCGATAAAGCCTATGAAGAGTGGGATGGCACAACCGAAGAAACTGCTCCATGGTGCACGAGCGAAAAAGTATTTAGTGAAAGAGCCAAAAACTTCTTCGCAAACTATGATAGTCATAATGCAGCCATTGTACTAGCGCTCAATATGGCTGAATTAAATCAATTGGATACGGTGAGTCTGAACAATCCAAGCTTAAAACAGTTTGTCATTAATACACTCTTTACCGCGGCGCTTTATATAGTGTATGCCGTCTCATTCGTAGCACTTATGATCGTACTGCTTGTACGCCTTGTAGTCATTTGGATTGCCCTTGTTCTATCGCCGCTCATAGCCTTTTCCATGGTTTTGCCGGAAAGCTTATCGGGCTCCATTGGTGGCGGCGACCTCAAATCACAATTGGTAAAAAGTATAATTGTTCCTATCCCCGTTTCGGTCGTGATGAGTATTGGATTCATCATGCTCCAGGCGTTAAAGTCAGCTCGTTTCAGCAGTCTTACACTTGGCACGTCGGCCTTGAGCGTCAATATGTTAACATCCGGCCTCAGCACCCTCCAAGACGTGATTGTAGCCGTGGCCATGGTCACCTTCCTTTGGGTGGGAATCTTCAAAGCCATGGAAGGAACAGCAGCTCAAGGAATCGTTGAGAAAATTAAAGGAGCTACCGAAGGATTCGGTAAATTTGCCGCAACCGCACCATTTAAATACGCTCCAATCATTCCAGTGAAAGGAGAAAAAGTCAGTGCTGGAACAGCTCTTGGCGCGCTTTCTCAGGTACCACGTGTCCTTGAAGGACAACAATTTCAGGAACAGCAAAAACTGGCTGAAGCTATTACCGGAGGAACGAGCGCCGCTCTTGGTAGAGGATTAGCAGAAGCCGCCAAACAAGGAAATGCCAGAGATTTTGCTCAAGCATTAGTCAATGCAGGACCAACAGTCGCCAGCAACCCACGAACACAACAAGAAATCTACGAAGCACTCAAAGGAACATCCCCACGATTCCAGAGAGAAGTACAGTTGGAGCTGCTTAAAAACCAGAAAGGAGAAAAATTCAAAACATTCCAAGAAGCATTGGCCGCCTTGCAAAAAGGCGAAGTCAGCGAAGAAAGCCTTCGAGAATGGATCAAAGCCAACACCGATCGCTACACAGTATCAAAACAAGCACCAAAAGATGAAGCCGCAGGCAAAGATGACCGCGAACGTGGCAAAACCGGTGAACCTCCACAAACAACACCAGCTCAAAAAGGAGCCGCAGCAGCAGCTGGAACCGGTATTTCACTTGGTGCCGCCAAAGGATACGAAACAGATTCAGACTATGGCGAATACAAGGAAAGCCTCAGCGAAGACAAGAAAGCCGCGCTCAAGAAACTTGAAGAGGCAGATGACGAAAAAGCCACAGAACTCATTAACGATAAAGATGTACAGGCAGCCCTTGAAGATGTCAAAAAACTTCGTGACGGAAGACGGCGCTTCAAGGATGAAATAACCGGCGTCGTGGCTTCACCTGCAGAGCAGGCCGAAAAGAACGAGAGCGCTACCACTGCCATTCGCAAACGAAAAGAAGAAGTACGCATCATCGTGAAGCAAAACAAAGGCCTTGAAGGGGATGCACTTGAAGCTGAGGTCAACAAAATCGTCAAACAAGAAATGGGAGATGCACCGGGCATAACCGTCAATGTCGAAGATGTCCCAGCAGAGGAAGGATAGGAGCTGTATTGACAAATAAAACAAAAATGTTAAAATTCGATCAACAATTCGGAAACGTCGCAAAAACGTACAAACCTAAACCGTTTCAATCGAGCAAAACTTTACCCACGTAAGCACCTGCAAGTGAAAAACGCCTTTTTGTACAAATCGATTTCTCAACAAAGCTGCCGCCAGCAGTTCCCTCAATTGCTGCACAATAAACGCTTTGTTTTTGCCGATGAAAAAGATTCAGACAAGAAAGACTCAGCTGAAAAAGGACCAGAGGCAGCTGAAAAGCCAACCGCAAAGCCAGTAGTAAAAGAGGATGAGCAGATTGTCTCTCTCCGCACGAACATCGGCCAGAAAGCAGAAATTTTAGCAAACCTTGGCAGCCGTTCACACGCAGAAGAGCTCAAAAAGAAGGAGGGCGACAAAGAAACGGCAGAAAAACTTCAGCGGACCATTGAAAATCTGAACGGCATTGTAGAACTCGAGAAAAAAAGCAAAACGCGAACCAAGAAGATCCTGGAAGAGATGGTGCAGAAAGGACAACTTTCAGACGAAGAAGCTCGCCAGATCCTTAACCTTGGTCCAGAGGACAGCGCATTCCAATCAACGTGGAAAGATATCATCGAGAATCCAGAAAGCCCTGCCACCCCAAACGACCTCACCACCATCAAGCAAGAAGCCTACGAATTCGAAGATATTGAGGCAAAAATGAAAGAGGCCAACCTTGAACATGGAGAAATCATGCGCGAAGCATTGGACAGTCTCAATCTGGAAGCCGAAAGGCAGCGCTCAATCGACAACATGACACGACAACTTGGGTTTCCACTCAAGAAAGACCAAGTTGTTCGCTTTCAATCATATCGGAGCGTCATCAAAGAGGATGGAACCGCGTATCGTGAGCCCGTGTATCGGGAAATCACAATCAAAGATGTCTACTTTGAGGACGTTGAAATTGACGGACAAACAATCCCTTCCACGGCACCAATGGTGGCGTTGCAAGTTCGTGATCTATGGCCAGATGAAAACGGCCACGAATCAGGAGCCGTGACGTTCATGCTCGCATCCGACCTGAAGCAGCTAGCGGATAGCAGCACCATGGTTCAACCCATCGAAACCCGTCAGGAGACCGATGAAGTAGATGAAGAAGTTGAGCAACTCTCAAAAATTTTGGGGGTAGAAATTAAAGAAGGAGATGAGTTTGAATATCGCCAACTCCATGAAAAGTCAGACGGATCCACTCTTGGACTCAACCGTAAAGTCCGCATTATCAACATTCATAAAAAAGAGGATCCATTCCTCATGCAGGAAAACAGCCAGCAGAAAGGGCAAAAAGAAACCTTCATTGAACTGGATCATGAGGTAGTAGTTGCCGACAATCCTACCGTTGTGAAGAAAAAATCTCTCACTATTGGAGAGTTCGCGCGGTGGTATCAACGCATCGACGCGCTAAAACCAATCAATTTTAAAGAAGCACGGGAAGAGCTAGCCAAAGAAAACCGCGAACGAAACCGTAAATACGAACGCAAAGACAGGATGTATCCACCGATTCTGTTGAAAGAAGGGGAAACTCTCTACTACGACACAGATCCGCCAAGCACATTCGTCATTAAAAAAATTGACGAATTCAAAAACGAAATCCACTTGGACAACGGCAGCGAATACACCGCGGCAACATTTTTGGCCTGGGTGCGCCGCAACCAAGTTGAAAAAATGACGGCAGAAGCTCAGGCAGAAAAGGCGGTGCAGCACATGGATGATAGTGATCCGCGCAAGAGCGCTGCCCTCGAAAAAGCCAAAAAAGAGGCAGAAGAGGCCATGGACAAGCGTGTCACCGATCCTCCAAAAGACCTAGCCGACGATAACCGTCCTCCTGTCGCACCAAGCGGCAGCGCCCTCCGCCAGCTCTGGAACCAGAGTAATTTCCTCTCAATGGGCGATATGTGGGAAATGGGGAAAGAGGTCGTGGAATACGTCAAGCGTTACCTAGAACGCTACCAAAAAGGAAAAATTGGGAGAGTCGGACATTCCCTTTTTCCAGGCGGATTGGGTGCCGAGTTCAAATCCCTTCAACAACAGGCCGAAAACGAATTCGTACAACGCTACATGCAGTCGTACGAGCAGTATGGTTATGGAGACCTATATGACCGTCTTCGCCAAACATCAAATAAGGATGAGTTAAAAGCCATCCTCCAATCCATGGCAGCCAAAGGATGGATCATTTGGGACGATCCAGTATTGCTCGCCGCCATCACTCGCATCGGAAACAAAACCGGTGACAACATGGCCATCAAAGTCTACGACGAAGAACGACTCAAAGACATCCTTGATGCATTCTGGGGAGACAGCAGCTACGTGGACCTTAAACATAAGAACGAAAGCTCATTCAACAGCCTTAAAAACAGCGAAAAAGAGTCAGCAGCAGCCTTTGAAGCCGATCCGAATGGACGCGGACTCAAACAGCGCCTCCAAGAACTCTTACACGCACACTTACAAGGGCACTGGGTGGATCGTGCTCGTTACGAAGCCTACCTGGAATTCGCCATTGGAGGTGGAAAACTCTCATTTGCAGACAAAATCTACTTCCTGATTATGGGTGTTGGTGCGGAAGGTCCTCCAAGCGGAGACTTCCCAGGACGTACCCTCCTTGATGTGTCCCGAATTGGTGCCCTAGCCGCCAGTAGTGGGATTCTTGGGAAATATCCAATTATTGAGTTCTTCGCAGCAGGACAAGCGCCAAAAAGTGATAAGGATGGTAACGTTGAAATTGGCCCAGATGGAAAACCAGTGTTGGAAAAAATTACCCGAAACACCTTTAAATACTACATCAAGCAGTACATCGAAAAAGAGACCAAGAAGGATATTTACAGCATGAGAAAAGAGGATCTCAATCCAACAGAAGGAATCAGTACCCTCACAGAACGTGTCATCTTTAGTGATCCAGCCGTGGAAGAACGTGTATTGAAAGCATCCGGGGACGTAGCCAATTGGGATCACGACGATTTCCATGAATTTGCACCGCAATTGGCTGAAAACCAGATTAAGCAGCTCACCTTCTCGGCTGGAGGAGCACAAAAAGCGACACCGGCAGCCATTAAAAATGCCATTGTTGGATTCAATCACTTTATTGGAATCGATCTTGATGAATACACGACGGCCATGAAAAATGGCGATGTAGATAAAGCCAATATGCACTTATATAAGGCTATGCGCCGCATGTACTCATTCCAACGTTTACATGGAATTCTCGACCGTCGTTATGAACTTGGGCAGGCAGACCAAACCCGTTTGAAAGAAGAGCTGAAAGCCTTCGCGGGTGTAGACAAATCGCGACTCGTCACCACGCATATTCAGGAAATGAACGACTTTATGCGCAAACTGATAGGAGAAATGCTCGCTATTGACCGACAAAGTTTTCAAGGTATCGCCAAGGATTGGGATTTAATGACAACCTATCAACGCAATAGCAATATGAGAGGACGCCAAAGCGACGTCGCCACAAAATTCTCTGAAAACTTCAACAAAGCCATGGCAGCACTCATGAAAGAGGTTGGTCCACAAGGCGTGTATGAGATCATCCAGCGGGTCCAAGGATCAGGAAAAAATAAGACCATTCGCGGCATCATGGCACGATCAAACGACAAAGATGAAGCCATGAAAGTTGAGCAGCAACGTTACAAATTCGAAGAGTACGAAGGGGTTGCTGCCGCCCAAGAAACCGTTGAAAAAATTGAGCAACTCCGCTTCCGTCTCAAAGCTGCAGGTGGAGAGATATCTCAACAACAACGGGAACAGGCAAAGAGAGGCAAACTCAACAATCTCATTAATAGAGTGAAGTCTGGAGATGCTGTTTTCATCTCAGACATGGATATGGCAATGCTCGAAGGCGAGGTTAAAACCCTTGAAAGTGTCGTTGGCGACGATTTTGATGATCAAGCCACCTAACCAGAAAAGTCAGCTATAACAGGAAAACGTAACGTGATCCGAGCACCACAAACGTTACCCTCTTCATCAAGCATATTTTCAGCAGAAATCTCTCCATGCATCATATCCATAATATGCTTACAAGCTGACATTCCCACGCCGAAACCAGACTTAGAGCCACGTTCACCCTGCACAAAAATCTCAAACAATCTTGAAGGATCATCAACAAAACCCGGCCCGTCATCCTCAAATCGAAGAACAAAATGACGATCGTAAACATCAGCAAAAATTTGAAGATCACCCCCGTATCGCTTTGCATTAATAATAATATTCTCAAAAACAACACTCAAAGGTTCAATAGCAGTAGCAATACAAACCCTTTCGGTTGAAAGTTTTTGAACAGGTTGTCTCCATCCCACACGCACAAGGGCCGCATTAGTTGCGAGTGATGCATCAAAAGGAGCTGGAGCAAATTCCTTGTCAGGATTCGCACTTTCAACCCGATTGATTGCCTCCTTTGTACGTTGGGATAAGCGAAAATGACTTATGGCCATATCTTCACAAACCTCAAAAAGATCAGCATTATACGTGTCGACATACGGTAAACATACATCAAAAGAAGTTTTTAGAGATATAATATCAATCTGCATAGAGGTTAAAGATCGTGCAACCTCTTCAAACGAAATAGGATTCTCACACGAGGGCTTGGATCGTTCCATTATACGTTCAATTCGAGAGTGAACTCTTTTATAGAAGGTAAAAACACTCCTCACATACTCCTGCGGCACATGTGTTTCAGCTTGAATATACTCAAGTCCAGCCAAAAAAACCGAAAGCGGATTATTAATGTTGTGACCAATCTCCGAAATAATTCGCCCCCTCTTGGCCTCATCGAGGCGTTCAGGCTGAATGAAGTCCGGACGAACATTAATTCCAGAAATCTTTTCACGACGTCCAGAAGATGGCGCAACGGATGGAGCGGATTCCGGCGATTCAGGTGGCAATTCCTTTCCCATATCTATGTTAAGAACAACAGGTGCTTACTCGGATGCAACAATCATATAGCCCACTCCATGAATGTTGCGTATAAGTTTGTGCTCAAAACCTTCATCAACCTTTTTTCGCAGCCGACGAATGGTAGCTTGAACAACATTCGAATGATAATCAGTTTTCGTATGCCAAACCTTTGCCAAAATATCTTCATTCTGTACCGCTTTCCCTCGATGAGAAATAAGGAAGCTCAATACATCGGCCTCTTTCTTCGTAAGAAAAATATCTTTTCCTCCACGCCGAGCTCTATTCTGTTTCCGATAAAACGTTAAATCATCCACATGAAGCTCATTTGAAATCTTCTTACCGGCATATCGTCGCTTCAAAGCATGAATACGAGCCAAGAGCTCATCAGCATTAAAAGGTTTCGTAAGATAATCATCAGCTCCTTCTTCTAGAAGTGAAATCTTAGTCGCAACATAATCTTTTGCACTCAAAATCAAAACCGGCAAAGTATGACCCGCTTTACGAATATATTGTAAATATGAACGACCAGACTCACCTGGCAACATCAAATCCAAGATAAGAAGATCGGAAGACTCAATAAAATTGCCCTGCCGTGCTGCTTCAATCGATTCACAGCAGGTAACAGTGTGTTTTTTTGACTCAAGTACTCGTTTTAAGAAGAGGGACAGTTTCGACTCATCTTCAACAAGAAGTATGTTCATGATGTAAAAAGCGATTCAGTAGTACAAGACATCGAATTTGCCATACTTGCAAATCTTGGCAAAACAATATCAAACCAAACAAGCGAAAAGCAATACAAGCAAGCGATTTTCACCACTATGTCATAAAATTATCATTAAAAATAACAGAGAGGTGCGAAAAACAGCACAAACTAATCGAAAAAAGATTAAATATTTGTAAATTTTTCCTGAAATTTTCCCACAGTACCACTAGGCAACGAATTTATAACCAACACCATGGACCGTATGAATGAGCTTCTTTTCGAAGCCCTTATCAACCTTTTGCCGAAGACTAGAAATGTGCGCCCCCACCGTATTTGAAAGAGCTTTACTGTTAAAATCCCATACATGCTCAAGAATAACAGCCGGGTTCAAAACCTCGCCTTCATGCATGATCAGGTACTCAAGAAGCGCAAACTCTTTCCTTCGCAGATAAATAGAAACACCATTACGCATCACTGTCCTCTTCACGGGATCCAAAACAAGATCTCCAACCTCCAAAACATCATTTTTTGAATTCGAAAAAGATTTCGTTCGTCGAAGCAAAGCCCGAACACGAGCTATTAATTCATTGAAAGAAAAAGGCTTTTCCATATAATCATCAGCTCCAAGATTCAAAAGTTTCACCTTCGTTTCTTCTGAATGTACAGCCGAAAGAAAGAGCACTGGAGTGGCCGTATTTTTCTTGCGGAACTCCTGCAGGAACTCCATACCATCCATTTTAGGAAGGAGGAGGTCAATAATCACAATGTCATAGGAGTTCGTAAGAGCCTTTTGAAGACCCTCTTCTCCATTGTCTGCAGTATCGACAATAAATCCCTCATACTGCAAACCCTTTTGGATAAAAGCCTGAATTTCAGGACTATCCTCAATAATAAATGCTTTCATAATTGCATTGGTGAAGACCCATTACTCGTAATTATAGACTTTTTAATGAAAATTTAAAAATTTTGAAATTTTTTTAAGAAGAATGTGCCTAAGGTACGAAGTACCTAATGCCTGCACATGGTGAAGCTCAAATCCAGTATGAAACCTCATACACTCGATACTGATGTCGATATTCACGATGTTGGAGTTGAGCGAGCACCATCCAGCAGAAGCAGACTAAGAAGGAGGAAAAACAGCGGACGCTATAGCATTCCACCATCACCTAGACGCAGCAGAAAGGTGAATTTGGAATCTGGTGTCCATCCAATACCCCGGGTCGTTAAAGAGGATGAAATAGTGGTTCCCTATACGCGCCTGAGTCACTTCGTCGACGAAATACTACGAGATTATCCAGATGAGTCGTTCTGTTTCCTCAACCTTGGCAGCGTTAAAGAGAAGGCAGCGATTCTGAGGGATCACTTTCTGCCAGACAATCCACATAGAGCCATTGCATATGCGGTAAAAGCAAATCCCCATCGACAGATCATTGAGACGCTCGTGAAGGAAGGAATCAATCACTTTGATTGCGCGTCTTTGGGAGAGATACAGCATGTCATGAGCATAGCTCCAGAGGCAAAGATTTTATACAACCAGCCCGTAAAGTCACCCGGTGCCATAAGAAGAGCGAGTGAGTTAGGTGTACATCATTTCACAGCTCAAACCCAGCAGGAAATACATAAAATATTCGCACAAGCGAGAGAAGTTCGCGAGGAGGGAGACCTAGAAATCGTTGCACGCTTGCAAACCCACAACGAGCATGCGGCAATCAATCTTTCATCAAAATTCGGCGCAACAGCCGACGAAGTTATCCGTATGATTCAATGCACAAGAGATTTTCTGGGCGAAATACCAGGAATCTCAATCCACACCGGTTCACAAAATAGTGACGTCCACATTTTTACAAGCGCAATCCACTATATGTCTGAGATAGCAGAACATGCCGGTGGAGTCTCCATTATGAACGTTGGCGGAGGCATACCGGTAAACTACTTTGAACACAACAAATATGAAATGAGTGTCTATCTAGATGCAATCACGGATGCCATCAACAAAGAAACAGCAAGAGGACTAGCCTCAATAAAAGGAAGGGATCCAATTTTTCCTATCGAGTTGGGGCGTGCAAAAGTCGCGGAAGCTGTCGATTTGGTTATTCCCATTATTGCACGGGAAGAAAGAGAAAGGCCAACAATCTACTTTAACGACGGCGTCTTTACCTCATTCAGCGATCACCACATTCATGGTTGGAGATACAATTTTAAGGCTTACCGACCAGGCGGAGAACTTTCAGGAAAAACAAAAGCATTCATCCTCCACGGTAGAACTTGTGATTCAGGCGACACTTTAGGAGAAGTGTACTTACCAGAAGATATCCAAGAAGGTGACTACATTTGGGTATCAAATGCAGGAGCTTACATGGATTCACAATCAACGAATTTCAACGGGTTTGAACCACCCAAATATGTAGTCTATAACCTCTAAAAGATGGTAGAAGTAAAAGATAAACAGTCAGAGACGACACAAAAACTGGCGGGCAGTTTAGAAGCCGACAAAGAAGTAGCCGCAAAATTAAAAGAAAACCAAAATAAAACCTCAGCAGCTGTAGTGAAGTCTCTGGCAGATGAAAAAAAAGATATCTATAGAGCAAGAAAGGGATTGGGTCTTATAAAAGGCAAGGAGCAAAGCGATTTCCCTTTCTCTATAAGAACTCTTACATCGAGCGATGTTAATGATCAAATAACGAAAGAACTGGCGGATCTATTTCGATTTGCTTTTAATAATGAATATGGTGAGCATATTGTGTGCCAACCATGTGGAATACAACAAGCCGCATGGAAAACATTTGGACGTGAGGAGGGGGCAATAGTTCCTTTAGAAGAAATGGACGCACTCAACGAATTTCCTAATTGCCCGTCATGTTCTCAGCAGATGGAGCTCAATCACGACCCTGAAGCAACCTTTGAAAAACTGCGCGAAAAATTTGCATCAAACGCACTTATTTCAATGCTCGTAGATAAACAAACGGAAGAAGTACAAGGGGTTAATTTTGCATATGTTACAACACTAGAAAAAGCATTCGAAGAAGAATGGAAAACTCCCTTTGGATACACAAAAGTGCCCAACCCAATGAGCTTCAGAAGCCTGGATGCCTTTTTAGAAAAAGTGGTTCCATTAATTGAAAACGAAATAGAAACAGAAAATGGAAAAAAAGTAGAAGCAGGGCCCGATACTGAAGTCTTTTGTTGGAATTGTACTATTACAAAACCTGGTGCAAGAGGAAAAGGTGGCTTACAGGCAATATTTCAAGATTTCTGGGGTCATCTACCAGAAAAAACAAAGAATAACCTCGTTTTAGTTGGAGAAAGTCAAACTCACTCAAAATACCATCAAATCCTCACAAGAGGTGGATTAAAAAGCCAAGAAGGGATCTTAGCTCCCGGATATTCACTCATGTACAGAAGTCTCAAAGCTTTCCTAGATGGATAAGTGTTACTGGAGCAACAAGGATGCTATTATAGTCACAGCAATTAATGCATCCTCCTCATGCCTCCTCATATACTTTGGATTTATAGCACCACTCTACTGACGCTAACAGCAATTGGGGTAATTGTGTTTTTGAATAAAAGAAAAGAAAAGGCGAACAAAGCATTCTTATTTTTTACAATAAGCACTATCCTATGGATTCTATTTCTCTATTCAAGCTATGCAGTGCTCGAGACGAGCTTAGATCTTTCGCTAATACTGTTTCGGCTGACATATGGAGCTTCAGTGCTGATACTTTCATCGCTTTCTCTCTTTTTCTATTACTTTCCAAGGAAAAACATAGAATTTCAGCCATTTACGATGGTGACCGTGTATGGAGCGACTTTTCTAGTCGCTGCACTGTGCGCATTTACACCACTCGTAGAAGAGTCAATATATATAGAGGGGGAAGTGCAGGTAGACGTCTTTGGGCCTCTCTATGCGCTCTATCTTCAGACAATGCTTTTTCACATGGTGCTGGCAACCGTTTTATTGGTAGGGAAATTTTTTAAAGTAACAGGTATTGAAAGGAAACAATTACTGTACACAAGCCTGGGTTTTTTCCTTTTCATCTTTTCCGCAGTCATGACAAATGTCGTGCTCCCAGTATTCGACATATTTATTTTTCAGGCTGAAGCACCAGCATTTACACTATTCTTTAGCTTCTTGGTACTCTTCGCTATTTATAAACAAAGATTTTTCCGCTTCTCATTCATTGCATTAGGAGTTCTTCGTTTTTCCATCATATTTGCAATTTTTATTAGCATTTCAGTTGGAGCATATTTTATTTTTTCATGGCTATTTACGGGGCTCAATACTCTACTGGTCTACACATTAAGTATCTCAATAGGTTATTTTGCAAACTCTATCTTGAGTAAGTACTTCCCAGACCTTTATAGCCCAGGATTCCACCAGCTAAGAAATGCATTAGCAGAATTTAACTATGAAATTCTTAACGCAAAAACGCACGATCAAATCGATGACAAAATTCAAAAAACATTTGAAGAAAAGCTGAACATAAAAAACGTGCGTCTTTATATTCTTGAAGCAGAGGGAATGGGAGATGATATCGCAACCTATAGGGAAGATGGTTTCACAGAAAAATTAGCAAAAGCAAAAGATGTCGTTGTTCTAGAAGAGCTTCTTCTAGAATCAAAGAAGACACAGCGAACTGCAATGCTTATAGAAAATATGCAAGAGCTGGGAGCAGCTTTATGCATACCACTCAGAAGAGAAGGTCGCATGATTGGATTTCTAAAGCTGGGTGAGCGCCAAAGAAAGAAGAGCTACTCACGAGAAGAAATCGATGAAATCTACAAAGTCATTCCGAGTCTAGAGGTAGCACTCATGAACATTTTGATTAACGATTCGCTTCGTGAAGAAAATGACATCATGAAAGAGATAATCCATGCTCGCACTAAAACACTCAAGAAAAACAATAAAAAATTAGAAGAGATGATCGAACAACAAAACAACTTCATTTCGCTTACAGCTCATGAATTCCGAACTCCACTTACCGTTGCCATGCTGGGCCTAGAGCAAATATCCTACACTCACAAAGGAAAGGTATCAGCTGAAATAGCAGAAGACATTCAAACCTCACACGAGCAGCTCGATAAACTTACCCAGCTCATTAATCGCCTCTTAGAAATGCGCCGCGTGGATGACGATAGAATTCCTGTAAACCTTGAAAAAGTAGATATTGTTAAACTCGTGAGAGACACAACCAAAGGAATGAATCTTTTAGCTGAGCAAGAAGAGAAGGAAGTGAGTTACAGTGGACCAAAAGCAAAAAAAATCGTCAAAACAGATGAAGTAAAACTGAAAGAGGTTATAGACAATCTTATCCAAAACGCCATCAAGTTCAGCAAAAAAGGTGGAAAGATAGAAATAACACTTCGTATCTCCAAAAAGGAGGAAAAGGCTTTCGTAAAGATAAAAGACTATGGCCGGGGAATCCGCAAAAAAGATCAAAAGATCATTTTCGACAAATTCCAACAAGGCAGCCAATACAACCAAGGAGTAGGAATTGGCCTCTACCTCTGTAAAAAGTACATGCATCTCCTCAAGGGAGACATTACCGTTTCCAGCAAGCTCGGACATGGATCCACCTTCATCGTGGAAATCCCGCTCACCACTCCTTAAAGCATTGACAAAAAGGCGACAATCCGGCATAATCCCAATCCTCTGACACAGAAGCATGAACACAGAAACTGGACACCGACTGCTCAAGCTAGCAGGGAAAATACACCTCGAAAGCAGTTGCCCAACACTTGTTGACAACCTCAACGCATTCGCTGGACTCCCAAACGTAAGTCTTCGCACCATTATTGATGGTCTTGCAGACAGCGCCTATGCTGATAGTTCAATGCTTTCAGGGGAGTTTCTTGAGCAATTCGTTACCAATGGCGGTCCAGAAACATTAGTAGAAGGATTTGTGCTGAAACTTGCTCCACCAAGCCGTCCACCTGCTAGCCCGGAAGAAAATGCCAAAGCCAAAAAAGAGCTTTTGGAATGTATCTCATACCTTTCTACCTCTGGAGTAAACCTAGTAGATTGGGTACATCAAAAGAGAGCGGACTACCCAAACGTCGACTTTAGAAAACTCTTCACAAAGGATGTTCGTGAAATGCTTGAATATGAACTAGAAAAAAGAGTTCACTTACCCAAAGAGTACGCGGAAGAGTTCAAAGCAACTGGTGGACTTCAAAGGATGATAGAAAGTTTAGTAAGCAAAATTGAACCACCTAAGCCAAAGGTCAACCCTGAATCTCAAGCAGCCGCGAAAGAAGACTTACATCAATTTATCTGCACCTATACAACCTCTACTGTTACGCTCCATTCGTGGATACAACAGCAAAAAGACGCCTATCCAGACGTCGATTTTAGAGAGCTCTTTGACGATGACATAAAAGATATGTTGGCCTACGAAATTGAAAAAACAGCTACTATCATTGCCAAAAATAAGTACAAAGGCATCTTTAGCCGAGACCCAGAGCGATTTATCCTCGACTTCTTCGTGAATAGGGTTCTCACCATCAAAAGAGACTCACAACCAGGCGTACAAAAGTTCGATATCGACGAAAACACACTCGAGCGCCTTATCTCTTTTATTCAGGAACAAGGATACCCACTCGAAAACCTGTACATGCTGCTCTACAAAGAGATTACACATATGCGGAGCTTGAAGGATAGCCCAGAAGCAATTCAGGCATCCGTCCGAACTGCAGTTGCTGCCACAGGTGCTTTAGAAGGGAACCTCCTCTTTAGTGACGATTTTGACTACGACGAACTCTTTGATCGGTATATAAAGCTCGCAATATTAAGTGAACGCGAAAATGAACTGAATGAAAATGAGCATCTCCGTCTCATCGATATAACCGACATCTCTCCACAGGGACTTTCCAAGGTTTTAATACCACCTCAAGCAGTTGCACCGGTCCGTGAAAAGGCAGAAGCAATGGTATCAAAAGAAGAGTTCTTCTATCAGCTACGAAAAAATTTCAACTATCAGGAAAAAAATGGAAGCAATGGCGATAGCAAAATCGCTCGCCTCACCGATGAAGAGTTAGAAGAAACACTCTCAAAACAGCTGGACGGAGCGCGAGAACAAATTAAGTACATACTCAAAAGAGGTCTCAGTAGACGCTCAAAAAACGAATCCATCCACAGGGATTGCCGCTTTATTAAAGAAATTTTTCACGCAAGCAGTATTGGTGATCTCTTTGAGTGGACCGCATGCCCAGAGAGTTTCATGAAAAAACATCCACAATATCGCCGTAAATACAGCTACAAGATTATCCAATTCCAGTGTCGTCGAATGATGGAAATGCTCCTGCTCTACAGAAAATATGCCTTCAGGGAGGATGTAAAAAATGCCGAAGGGGATCGAGATACACTTAGAGATCAGCTAAGTTTGGATCTCCAAATCAGAAATCCTGTCGAGAAAGAAGTCACTTTCCGAATCCGTGCAAAAGTAGATAAAAGCACGCTTCAGCCAACAGGTGATGACCCATATGAAGTAGTAAAAGATCCAACAAAACTCGATTCCTTCCCAGACAAAGACCACACCGACTATGAGCCAGGGCCAGATGGAGAAGGCGGAACAGATGGAATCTGGTATCGCTACTATCCTGTTGAAACCAAATCGTTCATTGAGGTAGAAATGTCGATTCCAATTGGGAAGAAAGGAGAAAGAAAAACCGGAAAAGTACTCATTTACAGTGGAGATGGAAAACTCATCCACTGTAAGAGTATACAGTCATATATTTCGAGCATCTTACGTGGAAAAGAACCATCAGACCTTTTGAGATGGATGATTGTTACCGATGACAAAGAGATGAGCGGAGCACTAAGACATTACCTCTATGAAAACTATTCAACCGGAAACTTTGAGGTGATTAAAGACAATGCGGAAAATAGGGAGCTCAGGAAAAAGCAAGCAACAATTCGGAGTGAAAAATCTCAACAATTCAAAGAAGGACGGCTCTATTCAGGGGCACTCTATGCAACTGTCCCAATGAAAAATGGAGAAAATGGACCAGACCATAAGCACATTGGATTCGAAACCCAAATCCAAGAGCGAGAAGCAATGCTCATTGCTAACTCTCACTATACAACTCAGTCCCATGATCGTGTATACACACCAGAACGTGAATTTAGAAACATATTCCGATATCTCTTCCCACCAATCATTTACGGGCAGCGATATGCCGACTATTTGATGCAAGGATACGATGGAAAACAGAACGAAGCAGCATAGCATCGTTTGACTTTTTCATGACAATCCCTATAATCGCGCAGCATTGAGGGCCGCCAACGCACGACAGCTCTCTTTCATACTACGATCTTTTACAAAACGCTATATTAACCACGTCCAGCTTTGGGGGAAAACAGTTTTTTTCAAAGCTGGGTGTGGTTGACTAGGGAACCAGCCACACTAAGCGGAGGGAAACCTCCAGAAAGGTAAGAATGAGCAAGAAAGACAAAGTCTACCAAGAGATCATAGTGCAACTCGCTCGACTCACGAAGAGCGGGAAGTACCGAGCTCTGGTTGATGACCCTGAATGGCGAGCTATCCTGCCTGAGGGGGTGGGGGACCAGCTTTCGCTGGAGCTCAGGATTCAGGCGGGACGTACCTTCATGGAGGACGTTCCGGAGAGATCCCAGGAACATGTGCAGAAGCACATCAACCTGTGGGAGGGGAAGCTGCGCCACCTCGGTGAGCAGCGGCGCCAGACCAAGGCCAAGAAGAAGGCCAAGGTCTCCCGTACTCGCCGGGCTGGCCCTTCCAGCCAGCGTGGCCACATGGCCCGCCGCTAGTCAACCCGCAAGGGGCAACCGATGTCTCCTGCCGCCAGAATCACTGAGCGGCCCCAGGCAGAAACGAATGCACTGAGAGACACGGACCAGAGCCCCGGACGCGTAGCGACCGGGGCTCTTCAACCATCCAAAACAAAAAAATTGACATCTGATCTCGCCAACCTATAATGACATCAACATGAAAAACTCTTTCCAACCAATGCAGGCCCTCATTACTAAGCTCGTGCTTACACGTGTGGTCCTTTGCGTACCCCTAAAATCGGTTGGAGAGTTCTAAAGCAGAAATTGCAAAGTAAACGATAAGACCTCTTCAACCGAAGAGGCTTTTTTTGTAGCGTGCTCCTTGAAAATCAGACCAAAGAAACCGCATCAAACTCTGATAGAACCCATGGTGGGTATTGTCAGAGCATGGTGCGGTTTCCGTGCCACATTAACCCTACTCAAAGGAGTAAAAACATGACTGTTCAAGTTATTTCACCCAAAAACGGCCTTCCATACCTTACCTACGAGCCAGACGTTCCGAACGTCTCGCTCGAATGGCAAGAAACAATGGCTCGCCTCCTGGCGACCATGGAAGACGACGATCAAGACGATCACTTCAACACCACCACTCCAAACCCGCCCTTCTCACAAGTTCGCCAGCGCCGCCCCGAAGGAGGCGCACACGGCGAGAGGAGGTCTCTTCTACAGGGCCGCACGGAGACCGCTACCAGTACCGAAAAGGCCAGCTAAAACAGCTGAGCCTCAGGTCAAAATCCTCACTGGGCTGCTCTCCTCACGGATCGAGCGCCCAGTTTGCCTTATCCAAAACTACAATTTGGTCTCAAGTTCATGCCCTTGAATCTCTTTTAAAAGCCCATCCAGAAACGCATCGAGACCCATAACGGTCTGCTTCTTTGTCTGATAGTTCCGCACAGCAACCTGTTTGCTTTCCACCTCTTTCTCACCAACCACCAGCATATACGGCACTTTCTCCAGCTCAGCATTCCGAATTTTCTTCCCAAGTCCTTCATTCGAATCATCAATCTCCACTCGCACGCCGATCTCCTCCAGCTGTTTCATCACATCACCAGCATAATCCAAAAACTTATCACTCACCGGCAAAATACGAACCTGCATTGGCGCAAGCCACAAAGGAAAAGCCCCAGCATGGTGCTCAATAAAGATCGACATAAATCGCTCAATACTTCCCATAATCGCGGCGTGTACCATCACAATCCGTTCCTGCTCACCTTCCTCATTAATGCAGAAAAGATCAAACCTCTCCGGCATATTAATATCCAGCTGAATCGTCGCCACTTGCCACTCACGACCAATTGAATCCTTCGTCATAAAGTCCATTTTCGGACCGTAGAAAGCCGCTTCACCAGGCGCTTCAAAGTAATCAACACCCTTCTCATCAGCAATCTCCCGTAAGCTATTTTCAGCCTCCCGCCACAACTCTGGCGTACCCAAATACTTATCAAACGCCTCCGGATCATGAAGAGAAAGCCGCAATTTCAACTCTCCAAATCCAACCGCCTTATAAAACGTCTCAATAATATCCCAAATCTTCAAAAACTCTTCTTTCATTTGCGACGTCCGACAGAACACATGCGCATCGTCTTGAGTAATGCTCCGCACACGCGAAAGGCCGTGCAACTCGCCCGTTTGCTCATCGCGGTATACCATTGTTGTTTCTGCATATCGTTGCGGTAAATCCTTGTAACTTCGTTGCCGAGAATTATAAATCTGTGTGTGATGAGGACAGTTCATCGGCTTCATCGCAAACTCATGATCCTCTCGAGTTTGAATCCGAAAAAGATCATCCGCAAACTTTTGCCAGTGCCCACTGGTTTCATAGAGCTCCTTTTTTGTGATGTGAGGGATCGCAACCTTCATATAGCCACGCTCCTTTCGCAGCTGCCATACATAGTCGTCCAAAAGGTTTCGGATCATAGTTCCACGCGGTGTCCACAGCGGCAATCCAGGCCCAACCAACTCACTAAATGTAAACAGATCCAGTTCTTTCCCCAGTTTCCGATGATCTCTCTTCTTCGCCTCTTCCAACATTTGTTGATGTGCCTTCAAATCCTCCTTCGTCTTAAAGCAAAGACCATAAATCCGCTGCAGCATCGGCTGATTTTCATCCCCACGCCAATACGCACCAGCAATTTTCGTCAACTTAAACACCCCAGTTTCACGAGTGTCTTCGGTATGCCCACCTCGGCACAAATCACTAAACTTCACCTCATCCCCCAGCACATTCTCATAAAAGGTCACCATGGTTTCTCCCTCTTTCTTCAGGCCTTCAGCAATATCCACTTTGTATGGCTGATTCGCGGCTTTATAAAACTCAATCGCTTTATCTACATCAGATTCAACACGCTTGAATGGCTGTTTTTCTTTCTTAATTTTCTCCATCTTCTTCTGCAAAATTTTCAAATCCTCTGGAATCAATGTTCGTGGGAGATCAAAATCATAATAAAATCCATCATCTGTTGTTGGACCAATGCCAAGTTTTGCATCAGGGAACATCTCTAAAACCGCTTGTGCAAGCACGTGCGCACATGAATGCCGCATATGATCTAGCTCCTGATCACCACTCCGAACAACCTCTGAACGTTCTTTCTTAGCCATGATAAAAATTCAAAAATAAGCCTAGCCAAGTGTAGCCGACCAATCCCCAACTATCAAGAAGTCTAAAGTAAGATCACCCCAGCAACTGAAAAATAGATCGTCAGGGTGATAATATCCTGGATCACATTAATCAAAGGACCACCAGAAATAGCCGGATCCTTCTTCATTTTATACAGACCATACGGCACGAAAATTCCCAACAACGTTGCTGTTGTAATCGATGCAAAAAGTGAAATCCCAATCGTCAGAGACACAGGAAAAACCCCATGCCACAAATAAGAAACTCCAAACATCGCACTCCCAATAACTGTTGCAATAACCAGCCCAATAACCAGCTCCCGAACGATATATTTACTCAATTTAACATTCTCAGTCGCAAGCGTCCGAATCAAAATTGTCCCACTTTGTGTCCCAACCGCAGCACTGAGATAAAGGATAATCGGGATAAAAAACGCCAGCAATATTTGTGATTCCAATGAAGCCTGAAAATGCTCCACCACCGACGTAGCAAAAATTCCTCCAAAAAGACCAACAAGAAGAGCTGGAAGCCGCAACATCGACATCTTCAAAATCCCCGACTTAATTGCCCCACGCATCGCAGAACCTTTGGCATTCAAACCAGCCATACGCAGCATATCTTCGGTATGTTCCCAGTGGAGGATGTCAAAAATCTTTCGTGAAGGGACCACACCCATCAATCGTTTCTGAATATCCACAACCGGAATGGCCTTCATACGATGTCGAATCGCTTTCGTCGCCACAATTTCCTGGTCGGTATACGGCCTGACATACACGAGCCGATCTGACATCAGGCTTTTCATGGTGCGATGATGCGGCTTATTAATAGCATCCTTCAAAGAAACCACTCCCTGCAAAACATTCTTCTCATCCACCACGTAAATATAGGCGGTCGTGTCATAGGTTGGCTCCGGCGCAATCAAACGGTCTAAAACGTCTTTCACCGTCTCTTTCGGCAGCGCCGTTGGCACATTCGTCACCATGTGCCGTTCCGCCATTTCTAGATGATTCCGTCTCGCCATTCTCTGCGAAAAGATTGAATAAAACTATCACATCATTATACCATACGACCATGAGATTAAAGAGTCTAAATCTGCAGCAATATCGCAATTACGGCGATCTGAGCCTAGAATTCGATCCCAGCGAGCCAATTACAACCATTGTTGGGCCCAACGCGCAGGGCAAAACCAATATTTTAGAGGCGATGTATCTTTTAGCTCTCACGAAATCTTTTCGTACCAATAAAAGCCAGGATTTAGTGCAGTGGGGGACTGATTACTGCCGCGTTCAAGGCGAACTAGAAACAGCCGAGCAGTCACTTCAACTGGAATGTTTTTATGGGATTCCTCCGCAGCCCCGCCGCGCACTCAAGGTCAACAAAGTCAAAACCAGTAGCATCAAATTCATTGGCAACTGTCAAATCGTCTTTTTCCATCCCGAAGACCTAAATATGCTCTATTTAGGGCCGGATCTCCGTCGACGTTATCTGGATATCCTCAATATTCAGATCAGTCGCCGCTACTATGCAGCGCTCCGCACCTATAATCGGATCAAAAAGCAGCGAAACTCTCTTTTAAAACAGATAAAAGATGGATTAGCCTCGGTACAAGATTTAGAAATTTGGGATGAGCAACTGTGCGAACAGGGAGAAATTCTCATGGAAGAAAGACAAAAAACGATCGATTATATGAACGATCGCCTCTCAAAAATTTACTCCAACATTGCCCAAAAAGAGGACCACGCTCGCATCAACTACGCCAAGGCCCTCGCAAACCAAACAACCCTCCGCGACGCCCTCAAAACCTCGCTCCAGCGCGACCTCTCCGCGCAATTCACCACCGTCGGGCCTCACCGCGACGACCTGGAGTTCATCCTCAACGACCGCCCAATCAGCACGCACGCATCCCGCGGCGAATACCGCTCACTCCTGCTGGCACTCAAACTGCTCGAACTCACCTTTTACGAAGAAAAAACCAACGAAAAACCCATCCTCCTCCTGGACGATGTCTTCTCTGAACTGGACCCCGACCGCCAGCAAATGCTCCTCGACAGCATTGAAGGCTGCCAGACAATCATCACCACCACTCACATTGAATCGTATCTGGAAAGCCGCACCCACGCCGGCCTCAAAGCTATCAAGCAGGGTCAAATTACGCCGCTACCGGCATCGGCTCACCAGGTGTAGCCGCACCCGCCGGCCTCACGTTCTCAACCAAAAACTGATTTAAAATAACCTGAAATCGGCCTAAGTCATCAACAACCACCCACTCTTTATCACTGTGGATGTTGCCTTTTTGTAATCCAGTAATAATCACTGGAATCTGTTTCTCCGCAAAGAATCGCGCATCGCTTCCACCCTCCTCTTTATCATATTTCACCACCAAGTCATGCTTCTTCAGCATCTCCGCGTACTTCACAATCCATGCATTATCACGGTCTTCATCCACCGGATATCCTTCCGCCACTACATCATACTGACCTTTCGTAATTCGTTTCACTTCATGCAAAACTGCATCCGAATCCTCTGGTTTTGCGTACCGAATATCCAGGTGCAACTCCGCATGATCCGGCACTTGATTCACCGCCAAACCGCCACGAATTCGCCCCAAATTCATGGTCGTTCCCCATTCATCAGCCGATCCAGCCGTCTTCACCGCTTGCCGCAGCTCACCGTACATTCCCATCAACTTATCAATCGCATTTTCGCCTAAGTACGGCCGCGAACCATGCGCCGCCAGCCCATCCGCCTCAATCTTCACCTGCAAAATCCCTTTCTGATTCAAAATGATCGTATCAATCCCATCATGGCTGTCTGGAATGATCGCAATTTCAGACGAATATCCTTCTTTTTCCAGCAGATAATGCACCCCGTGCAAACCTCCTAGCTCTTCATCCGTCGTCAGCATCAAGCCAACAGAAGGCTTTTCCGGCCGCAAAGCCAAGTGGCGCATCACCTCAATCATCACCGCAACCGCACCCTTCATATCACCAGCTCCACGTCCATATAGACGATCCTCAACCACATGTGCCACAAACTCTTCCTTGTCCGCAGAAACCACATCCAAATGCCCCACCATCATACATTGCGGACGCTTCGTATCCTCAAAAGTCGCCACCAACGAAGGAAAACCCTCCGATTCATACTCTTGAATATAAATCCCCGGCACATCCAAATAGTTGCGCACAAACTCAACAATCCGTTTCAATTCAGCCTGATTCGTACTCTCAGAAGGGATTTCAATCAGGCGTTTCGTGAGGGCCAACGCAGAAGATGGTTCAGTCATGAATTACAGGTGTTTAAGAATAGGATGCACCTCCGCTCGGAGTGCTCGCATAGCCGCTTGGACCGTTGCTACAGGTGTTTTTCGATCAAATCGCCGCATCATGGCCACTTGCACTTTCGACTCATCCGCTTCACTCGCATGCATAGCTGGAGCCGCATTCAAGGTTGTCACAGAGCAGTTCTGCTCACCGTCACGGAATCCTGGCAAGTGCCAGCTTTGTGATTCATACAGTTCAGCAAGATCATTCGGAGTCGTTCCGACCTCTACCTTAACATTATTATCGGTCAGCAAGCCGTTCAAAGATTCATTGCTGTGACCATTTAAGATTTTTCGTCGCACGGCATGCATATGTGACGAACCTGTATGCCGTCCATTTGGATCCGATGGGATCAACTTCAACCGTCCATCTGCACCCTTCACAGCAAGGAAATCTAATCCCATTGTAATGTTTGAAACGCCACGACTGATCGCTTCCTGCGCATAAGCAAGCGTTCCTTTATACAATTGCGGCAACAGATATTCATACTGTTTATCAAACACGAGTGAAGGATCAACATTTCCCAAATGAGTCGCCCCCTCAGTAATTTGGTCAGAAACAGAAAGGATCGTCACTTCCCCATTCTCATCAACGTGGAAGACCACTCCCGGAGAAAAGAAAATCTCAAACTCCGGCTCAATCAAGGCGCCATGCTCTTCCAAGTATCCCTCTGGAAGCTCAGCCAACTTCGTTTTTAACTCTTCGACTGATCGTACGCACTGATTTCCAAGTCCAGAAACGGCTTGTCCAAGCTTCATGTAGAGTTTATTCGAACCTTCTTTCTCAGACAGATCCTCAAACGCCTTTACCAGCTCTGCCTCTGAATACCCAAAACCAAAATCATGCATATCAGCTCCACGCTTTTTAAATGCACGCATCATCTCTACCTTATTATTTAAAGCCAAAACCGCCCTTGATCGTTCTTGTGGATGGAGTACATTTTCACCAGTCCATCCCTGTGCACGGAGCAATTGAGTCAATTCATCTGCGGCTGGAGACCAATAAAACGACTGGATAGCACCTATATCGCTCCACGGTAGTCGTTTCACATCATTGTCGCCCGGGTGCTTTAAGCCATGAACAAGTGCCTGAAAATGAAGCATCCCATTCATATCAACCGGATAAAGATTCGGTTTTCCCGACTGCGCATGCATTCCTAGCGCTTCAAGGTGATTGTTCGAAGCCTCTGATCCTTCAAAATACTGTTTATCCACAACAAAAACAGCACGCTTATCAAACACAGCACCATGTCGCAAATCATATGCGCCAATTCCAGGAACACCTTTATCAAGCCCAGGCCCAAGGGGAGTTTCCCCAACATTCAACACGACCAAAACTTTTTTGTGAGCATTTCCAATAATCTTCCCAAGCGCAGCATCAACAGCATTAAAAGATTCGGGCGCGTCAGGGCGCGCATAACGCACATCGAGTGGCTGGTGGCCGTTCAATCGCCGGTACTCCTCCTGCGCAACTTGCGGATGGACCAACATGGGAAAAAGATTAAAGGTTATAAAAAATCCCGCTTGAGGGCGGGATCTTAGCATTCAGTTTCTTGAGCACTTAAGTATCCCGCTTCCTTCGGAAGCTTCCAAAAATCACAATGTTAATGATTGAATATGAGTTCATAAGGACTCGTTAGGTGCTGAAAACCACTATAATTACGAAAAAAGAATTGTCAACAGATAGTCAAAAGGGGCAAAAAATGTTATAATATCAACGGGCGCGCAGAATCTCAAAAGCCGCAAAAAAACAAAAATAAAAACTATTCATGGAAGCGCAAGCAGTCTTTAAGCTCATTCTCGCCTTTGTGCTCGCAGTCATTCCAGCTGCCGCATGGGGGTACATCTTTTGGAAGAAGCAGGTGGGCAAAAAAGGTATGCTGTTTCATACATTTATAGCTGGCGCGATTTTCGTCACACCGCTGCTCCTCTACAAACACTTATGGCAGTACTTTCCATGGCTTAATGCTTTTGAATACACAGAACAGTTCAGTAATGACATGGTCGGATTTTCCTATTTTCATGCCATTCCTTTAGATGTAATTGTAACCTTCATGCTTGTCGGAGTCATTGAAGAGGTCACCAAGCTATGGGCCGTAAAAATGACAGAAAAAGAGCGTATTTGTTCCATCGATGATGCTATCGAAATGTGCATTATGGCTGCACTAGGCTTCGCTTTCGCTGAAAACATGCTCTATTTCTACAATATCATCGTCACAAGGGGAGTAGACAACATCCTCTATCCTTTCATTTTCCGATCACTCTTCTCAACATTCGCGCATGTCATGTTCTCTGGAATCCTCGGTTACTACTACGGACTTGCCCTCTTCGCCACCGAAGAGCTCAAAGAAAAACATAACAGCAAGCGTTGGACCTTCATCCGCAGCATCGCTAAAGCCTTCCACTTCAAAAGAAACGTCCTTTTCCACCATGAAAAAATCACTCAGGGACTCATCATCGCAATCGTCCTCCATGCCTTCTTTAACATCTTCCTAGAAATGAACTGGACCTTCCTCATTGTGCCATTCCTAACCGCCGGTTACATCTACGTCTCATACCTCCTCCAAAAGAAGGAAGCTCAAAAGGTTTACTGCCTTATCGACGCCAATCGCAACGATTCAAGATCAATTTCTTCACCCTTGCCAAAAGGGTAAAATCATGCTAAACTTAGCCAGCTCTGGGTAGGTAACCTAGAGTATTTCTTTAACAGAAGGCAAAAACAGCATGTCTCTCAATAAAATCGTGGTGAAGGGAGCTCGCCTCCACAACCTCAAAAACGTCAACGTTGAAATCCCCAAGAATAAGCTGACCGTTATTACCGGTCTCTCTGGTTCTGGTAAGTCATCTTTGGCCTTCGATACCATTTATGCCGAAGGACAACGCCGTTATGTAGAAAGCCTTTCTACGTACGCGCGCCAGTTCCTCCAGCTCATGGAAAAGCCAGATGTAGAGTCGATAGACGGACTTTCTCCAGCGATTTCTATCGATCAAAAGACTGCGGGAAGAAATCCTCGCTCAACCGTAGGAACCGTAACCGAAATTTATGACTATCTACGGCTTCTATTCGCCAAAGTCGGAAAACCACACTGTCCAAACTGTGGACATACTATTCAGCGGCAAACACCAAGTCAGATTGTCGACTTAGTAGCAGAAATGGAGGATGGAAAGAAGATTTTACTGCTTGCACCAGTCGTTCGCGGTCGCAAAGGATCACACACCAAAGTGTTTGAAAAGATTAAAAAGGATGGATTCGTGCGTGTTCGTGTCGATGGCGAAGTCGTAAGCATTTTGGATATACCGCCACTGGACGAAAAGAAGAAGCACACGATTGAGATTGTGGTAGACCGTCTTGTCGTTAAAAATTTTAAAAAAAGCTTCCAGAAGCTCAATTCTGGCGATGAAATCGAACTGCCAAACCCAGACAGAACTCGTTTAGCCGACTCTATTGAGACATCACTCAAATTTGGAGAAGGGGTCATGATTATTGTAGACCATGAAAGCGGCGAAGAGGACATTTACAGTGAACATTTTGCTTGTAGCGACTGCGGAACCAGTATTGAAGAAATCGCTCCACGAAGCTTCTCTTTCAATAATCCGCATGGTGCCTGTCCAGAATGTCATGGACTCGGAACCAAACTGGTTATCGACCCAGAAATGGTGATTCCAAACAAGAAACTCAGCCTTTCAGAAGGGGCTATTCAACCATGGTCAGCCACAACATCGCACCTAACATGGTATAACCGACTTCTTGAGACGGTTGCTAAAAAACAGGGTTTTTCAATGGATAAACCCGTAGAAAAGCTCACCGAGGAACAAATGGAAATCGTCCTTTATGGAACCGGAGACAAGAAATACGGCGTAAAAGTAGGGGATAAAGGAAAAGCCAAGCTCAAAGGCGAATATTCGATGTCGTTTGAAGGAGTTATCCCAAATTTGGAGCGCCGCTACATGGAAACTGACTCAGACTACATCCGCAAAAAGATCGAAAAATACATGCAAGTACTAGAATGCCCTGAATGTAAAGGGAAACGGCTGCGCCCAGAGGTGCTTGCTGTAACAATTCAAGACCAGTCAATCATGGATGTGACCAACCTATCGGTCAACAAAGCATCCAATTTCTTTCAAAAAAAGGCAAAACTCTCTGAGATGGACGAGCAAATTGCCCGACCAATCTTAAAAGAGGTCATCAACCGACTCCAATTCCTAGAAGATGTCGGACTTTCATACCTCACGCTTGATCGTGCTGCAAACACCCTTTCTGGTGGAGAAGCGCAACGAATCCGTTTGGCAACACAGATAGGATCGCGCCTTTCAGGCGTTATTTACGTCTTAGATGAGCCAAGTATCGGGTTGCACCAAAACGACAACGCTAAGCTCATTAAAACGCTTTTGCACCTTCGAGACCTTGGAAATACCGTTATTGTGGTAGAGCACGACATCGATACCATGCTCGCATCCGACCATATTTTAGATGTTGGACCAGGAGCCGGGCACGAAGGAGGGCGAATTATTGCCGAAGGAACCCCAGAAGAGGTCATGAAGAATCCAAACTCCGTAACAGGAAAGTATTTAAGCGGAAAAGAAGAGATTCCGGTACCAAAGAAGCGACGCAAAGGAAACGGTAAGCATTTAGAGGTAACCGGAGCAATAGAGCACAACCTTAAGGATGTAAGCGTTAAAATCCCATTGGGAACCTTTATTGGTATTACTGGTGTTTCAGGATCTGGAAAATCGACTCTTATTAATGACATCCTGGTAAAACAGGTTGAAAAGACTCTCAATGGCAGCAAGCACCAAGTTGGTCGCCATAAAGAGGTCAAAGGGATCGATCATCTGGATAAGATCATTAATATCGACCAATCACCGATTGGGCGAACACCACGGTCAAATCCAGCAACCTATACTGGTGTCTTCACTGACATTCGTGACCTTTTTGCCAGTACGCCGGAAGCGAAAATGCGCGGATACAAACCAGGGCGCTTTAGTTTTAATGTAAAAGGTGGCCGCTGCGAAACATGTCGCGGAGACGGGATTAAGAAGATCGAAATGCACTTCCTGCCAGACATTTATGTCCCATGTGAAGTGTGTAAAGGGCGCCGCTATAACGCACAAGCCCTTGAAGTAACCTATAGAGGCAAAAACATTGCCGATGTCCTCGATATGACCGTTGCAGAAGCTTTGGAGTTCTTCGATGCTATTCCAAGCATTAAAACCAAGCTCACAACCCTCTTTGAGGTTGGACTCTCCTATATACACTTAGGGCAGTCAGCAACAACTCTCTCTGGAGGTGAGGCGCAGCGAATTAAGCTCGCGACGGAGCTATCACGACGCTCAACAGGAAAAACACTCTATATATTAGATGAACCCACAACAGGACTGCACTTTGATGATGTAAAGAAGCTTCTCGACGTTCTACAGCGACTTGTGGACAAAGGGAACACAGTCCTCACTATTGAACATAACCTTGATGTTATTAAATCTGTAGACTACGTCATTGATCTTGGGCCAGAAGGAGGAGAAAAGGGTGGAACCATCATTGCTGAGGGTACTCCAGAAGAAGTTGCAAAAGTAAAAGACTCATACACTGGATTCTGGATCAAAAAATACTGTCATTTGAAGTAAGATTTCAACGATAAAATCAGTTTAAAAGAGTGTACTCAAAGTATGCTCTTTTTTAATGTGTAAACTGGAAGTTAATCGCAGAGCATAGATCATTGTTCGCGCCTTTTTGCCTTATTAGGGTTTAATAAAGTTTAATTAAATTTAATAAAACATACTGAAATAGCACTTTAGTCAATGTTGAGGGCATGTTCAAAACTCGTGCATAAAATGTTTAATAAAATTTAATAAAATTGAAAAAACATTTGCAAAATAAATTTAGACATGATAAAAATTATTTCAGTGGCAAATAGCTGCTTTAAAAATTGTTTGTTGATTGAAATAATGGTATAATTTAGGTAAGTGTGGTGGGAGATACAACACTTATTTTAAATTGTACGAAATGGATGAAATTCTGACGGCCGAGCAGGTTGCAAAGATTCTGCAGGTCCACCCATTCACTGTCTTAAAATTCATCAAACAAGGGAAGTTGAAAGCTAGTAAACTTGGGAGGGTTTACCGCATTCGACGCTCCGATGTCGATGAATTCCTGGATGACCAGGTACAGACACCGAGTGAACCAAAGAAAAAGACAACCAAATCTAAAAAAAAGGGTCGTCAGAAATCAGCCCCTAAATCTAATAGGAAATCAACAACAACCAATAAATCCATAACGAAAAAATCGACTAAGAAAAAATCAACGAAATCAGAGAAGGCAAACGACACGAATAGTAAGGATAGTAAAGACCTACCGACACCAAAGTCACGCAAAGAAACTGTTGGCCCACCGATTGAAGTGCCAACCACTGAGGTTCCCGAAACCAAAGAACCTCAAGTCCCCGAAACAGATGATCGAAGCCAGCGCAGCGACCTCGATCACTATAAACTGGAAATCTAAATCATATACATGATCTTCAATTGCCTCGGATGTGGAACATCCATATCAACAAAAAGAGAGAAGTGCCCATACTGCAAAGTAAACAATATCGAAGCAATTGAAGTATTAACCGGAATTGCATCAAAGCCTGCCCAGACAGAATGGAAAGAAAGAATCAAAGGAACCATTCTCTCGTACGTCCTGAGATAGACGTACTATGTAGCCGCCAGGATTAGGAGCCTGGCAAAGGCTGCAGAAAGAACATCGTCACGGCCCTAGAAAAGCTGAAATAATCCTCAATGGTCTCATTGGGGGTTATTTTTTACATTGAAGTGATTTGACAAAGGAGAAATAAGTATTATCATTAAGGCCCTCAGAAAGCCGATTTAAGCCAATAAAAATTTGGGAGTATGCCAAACATCATGGATGAAAACATAGTCCAAAAAATCATAGAACTGGAAGAGTCGCTCGGCTGGAACCTTAGTCTTCCAGAAAATAAGCGATGGTCTGACTTTCTAAAAAGAGAAATTCAAGTATTGAGAGAGCAGATGGAGAAAGCATTAGCTCAAGGTTCTGTACCGCGATTCAATACAGCATCCCGAGATGGCATGATTCATGGTGTCGGTGGCCATGATCGTTTTGTAGTTCGCGAAGATGGAGAGGTGGTGTTTTTAGTCACATTTTGTGACTACATCAATAAAACACAAGCAACAAATAGAGCCATCAGTAGCGGCTGGACCATCATTTAGCACTGCTTATTATTGATAGTCTTGGTACACTGAATAGTTTGATTCTGGAAAGGAATTGTCTTTTCAACAATGTCTTGCAGAAGCGACATTCGCTCAACGACACGACGCACAAATGTGTCACTGGCTTCCCCATATTGCGCTTGATACTGCGCAAGGTAGGTTGCTTCCATGTCCAAGTAGTTCACATTTGAATCTGAAAGTTCTTTGGCAGCCTGCACATCGGCGAAGGTATAACCCTCAGGGAGTTGCTCTTCAAGATAATTGCCAATTTGATCCAAACCTTCTTCGGCCGGCAATCCATTCACTCGAGCATCAATAAATCCAAGATAGTAGTCGCCACCACGTCGCCACGGTGTACGCTCAACCCTATCCCATCGTTTTTCAAAGCTTTCACCAGCTTGCTTTACGGCCGGAGCAATACCTCCAGCGGTTTCCCGGAATTGGTTCCACTTAGCTACGAGCTCGCCCCAAGTTGGATCGGTACAGTTTTTGTATGTATCCAACCGAGCTTCATAGCGATTTTTAAATCGGTCAAACAGTGCCCGGATATCAGCATCTGAGAAAAATCCCTTATTAATAACAAAATAATCACGCATCTCTTTGAGAAGTTTCTCATCATCCACCACCAAAAAGTTCCCATTATCGGCATTTACATACTTTCGAAGGAAGAACAGTTCGGCCTCAAGTTCATAGTAAGTCTTTTTCAGTTGCTGCGTATTAGCACAAGCATAGAAGGCATTGCGAATCTGTGTTCTTACCTTGTTTAAGCGCCTCAGTAGGTTGTCGATGTCGGTATAGTGGCAAATATTGGTGTTGTATTTCACCAAGATATCATCCCAATACTCAAAGAAATCATCATAGCTAAGCGTTGCAGAAATAAATGTTCCCCAATCTCGATCTCCACGACAAATCACCGACTGTCCAGCAACACCTGGCGTTGGCCCAGCAGTTCCAGTTTCAGTATTTGGATCTGATTGCTCTGCTCCAAAATCTGGTGGAGGAGGAGTGGTATTGGCTGGAGCCTCTTGCCCAAGCGCTACCGAAGCGCTGAGCCCGATCCCAAGCGCCAGCACAAACATCATTATGTATTGCTTTATTCGCATTCTTTTTTGTTTTTAATTTCAATACAGGACTGTTTTCCAGGGAAGTTATCAACCTCTTCATGAAGGCTGTGGAGAACTTCTTGAATCTTTAAAAAGTAGTAGTTCATCTGATCCATTTCTGTTAGGAGGGGATGGAAGAAGACCGAGCTTGTATCAATCCCACGTTCAGCTTTCAGTTCATCCAATGATTCCTGACTTGAAATGTTATAGCCAGTGATGATCTCACCAATCCGCTGTGTAACCTGCGATTGAGTCGATTCTTCAGACGTTTCAGTGATAGCTTCTTTCGCTGCACGGTCAGTAAGGATTGGAGGTGGTATGTATTGCCGTTCCTCTTCAGTTTGATCTTCATCGCTTTCGATCAAATTACACTCTTCAACTGGGAAAAATGCGGTCTGCCGACAAAACTCAGCCCATTCTTCTTCAACTGAAGTCCCAAAAATAATGTCATCATTCGGAGGAGTCTGTACCGGCATGGCGATTGCATAGAAATTCATACTCACAGAGCCAAAGCCAGTCGCAACAGCCTTCTTACACTGTGCCGACTCCCCAAGATTTCCTGGTGCCTTACTTGGAACAAGCGAATGGGTGATCACCGTCTTCAGAACGTCATTAATTTTCTCGACGTGGCAGGCAATACAGTTGTCGCTATTGGCATAAGCCGATGTTGCAGGCTTCTCAACAAAGTTCACTTGTAGGCAGAAAACGTCATTGCATGGTGCATCCTGAAGCCAGTTATCTGCAGCAGCGGGCTGGAGGTTACTAAAGTCAGTATCTGGAATCGGCGGCAAGAAATCATCTCCAGAAAGTGCCTGCTGTGTCTGGCCGGTATTTTCGCCAGTATCTGAACCTTCAGAGCCATCTTTAAAGTTTGGATCAGTCTCCGATTTCTCTTCAAACTCATTCAGTGCTTCATCAAAGAGGTTATCAGCAAAACAGAAGTTCGGATTTACTCCAAAATCCTCTTGCAAAACAGCATCCTCCTCGCCAGTTTCTTCATTGAGTGCTTGCCCCGTTTGACCAACCTGTCCTGGTCCCTGAGTGCCATCTGGGCCTGTAAGATTTGCTTGCGTTCCACCAGCTTGTCCAACTTGAGCTAATCCATCATCAAAAGCAGAAGTGTAGGACCTCCCAATATCGATAGGATTGGTGTGAAGGAACAAAATCTCTTCAATGATCTCCAGGTCATTAATCAGATCAAATCCAGAATCGCCAACATCACCATTCGCAAAAATTTCACTTGTTTCAACTTGCGCCTGAACGTTGGCTTTGAGCTGCAGCATCTCTCTTCGAAACGCATACTCTTGCTGTATTTCAGAAAGCTTTAACTGGAGTTCTTCTTGCGTTAATCCAGGTTTTTTCTGAGCTATCACATCGTAATTTCCACTGACAATCTTATACATCTCGGTCTCTTCCAAGCCATATTTCCCAGCCGTCTCCTTGCTCGCCTGCCGCTGAGGCTGGATTTCAGTTTTGCTATAAATCATCATATAGAGATCCTGGCCGACCTCTGCTGGATCATCCTCTCCGAATGATGTTGACCAATCTGCGTTTGGATCAGCCCCAGTCGCTTCAATCAATTTAGAAAAAAGTCGCGCTGTACTAAACGGAACATCCGCCTCTTCACATGAAAATTGTCCTTCACCTCCACAGGCCATGGAATCTTCTTGCCCAAAAGTGATCATCGGTTGAAGTGCCGATGAGGCAAACATGAAAAATCCAAGAATGTAGAGTAGTTTTTTCATTATGTACAAGCAGTAGTAGTAGCGTCGATAAATTTAGCCGGGAACTCTTCAACCTGATGGCGAACTTCAATCATTTTGTCACGGTATTTCACTAGATCTTTGTAGATTTCAATAAAGCGAACATGCATTGGCCATGCAGTTTTCAGTTCATTGTAAGCGGAAAGTGTCTGGTCCAAAGCCCGTTTTGATGCATCAATTTCGCGCTTAATAGCATCAACACGAGCGCTTACTTCTAGGGCCTTTTGGTGCTGAAGTGTTTCTACAAACTCTTGGTCATTCTCCTCGCCGAGGATCATGAACTCCCCGTAGGACTGATATGCCGTTTCCTCATCGACGGTATCAAAGATTTTGTTGCGCCGACAATTTAAGGCCTGAGCATATTGCAAATATCCATCCCCATTGGTCGTGTCCGAAATCATATTCGCAGCCACACAGAAGGTGCTGTAATTCTTGCGATTCTCATCGCAAAACTGCTTCATTGCATCAACAGATGCGCCATCTGGCAAATCTGGAGGAAGACTATTTTCTGGTACAGACTTCGCCTCGGGGCTCTGTTTCGTCATCATTTCTCGAATATAATCATTAAACTTTTCATTGGTTCGTTCATGATAAGTCGACATAACCGTCTCAAGCGGCATGTTAGGATTCGTATAAATATTCTTTTCTTCAGCAGATGGATCATAGGCACAAACATCTTTTCGACGCGGATCCTCTTGCGTTTGAGCATGTGTGGTCACTGCTGCAAAAGTCATGAATCCAGCCATAAATCCAAGGAAAGAAATGCTGATTGTAAGAAGAATTTTTTTCATGTTATTTATTACATTGGTCACTGATGTAGCATGGGAGTTTGTCCGCAAAGGTATCCAAATGCTTCTTCATAGTGATGAAACTTTGATAGAGGTTTCGTAGTTGACCGTTTATCGATTGATATTTTTGGAGGAGGGCTGTCGTTTTCTTGACGGTCGAGGTTGTAATTGCCTTTTCTTCAAGTGTGTTACGCGCGTCTCTAAGAGCCTTTTCTACAAGGTCTTTACACTCACCAAGCTCTAGGCCTTCGCTTAATTGCAAAGCACCCTGGTATGGGAAATAGGTTGAATATCGAGCATACAAACTCGCACGGAAGTCGGCATAGCGAGCAAAAGCATCATCGAGAAGCGAAGTTGTAGAGCTCTTATTGTTAAAATGGGATTCCATCCAGGCTCGATATCGTGGTTCTTCAGTCTCTAAAAACACCTTCATATTGGCTTGGCAGAAATAGTTCTCTTGTCCTTCTGGTGCGGCACTTTGGTTTGGGGTATCGGTCGGGGTCTGTTGTGCTTGAAGATAATCTACAGAGTTTCCAGCACAAAGCAGAATAACAAGCGCAATCATCACCGCGGTCGGGTGAAAGTGCGATCGAATTCGGGCGAACAAGTTGTTTTGTTTTTGTTTCAACATATCTCAGTATTATATCAGGAATCGTCCTCTTCAGGAATGGCTGTAATTTCAACAATATTACTCTTGCTGAAGATTTCTGAATCATCTTCATTCGAGATTACTGCAAACACTTTATCTCCAGGGATGATGTCAGCCGTATGTTCAATCGCTGAAAGGCATGGACACTGCAAACATTCATCCTGAATGACATAAATGCCTTCTTCAAGATCGGAACGCGGATCAATCAAGTCATCAGCAGGGAAGAGTGGATCAGTGGTCCGACCAACCTCAGCCCCGTCATTCACACCACCATCATCCGTATCGGGATCAAGAGGATCAGTGCCATACGTATTAACCTCATCAAAATCAGATAATCCATCTCCGTCAGTATCCCCGTCATCACGCGGATTCAAAGGATTTGTTCCAAGAAGCAGAACCTCATCACCATCACTCACGCCACCTTCATCCGTGTCAGGATTTTCAGGATCAGTATCATAAATATTCGTTTCAGCTCGATCGGTCAGCCCATCACCGTCGGTGTCAATCGGATCATCAATCGCATTCAAAGGATTCGTTGCCTTCTCAACTTCGTCACCATCAATCACACCACCACCATCTGTGTCTGGGTTCCGTGGATCTGTTCCATGCCGATACTCATCCAAATTCACCAGCCCATCGCCATCTGGATCATTGTCGGCATCACTTGGATCAAATGGATCAAAGCCAAACTTATTCTCCCAGTAATCTGGCATACCATCACCATCAGAATCGATTAAACTACAGTCATACACCTTCAGAACACGGTCAGCCATGGCAATAAACTCACCACGCGTGACTGGCGCAGAAGGATTGACAGCTTCATCAGCGGTAAGGATGAAGAGGTCTCTCAATGCCTCTTCATTGGTCAAATATGGATTGAGATCCTGGCCAACATCAATGAATGCGTCGTACCACGGAATGGTCGTTGCAACATCGGTAAGAGAAATAATCTGTTCTCGTTCTAGTGCTTCCAGGATTACTTTCACCGTTTCAGCTTTAGAGATTGGATTGTCTGGTCGGAACGGAGTTGCGCCAGTAACAGGATCAATTTCACCAAGGTATCCAGTGACGAAACCTTGGAAATTGGCCTCACGAACAACAGGGTAGTACCATGGCAAGCCACTTGGAGTATAAGGAATATCGGTAAATATTGACGGCCCTTGGTAGGCAGCAGGCCGAGGGATAATACAGAATGTATCGAGCATAATCTTCGAGAATTCAGCGCGGCTCATATTCTCTTCAGGTCCAAAGTTGAGAGCATTTCCGCTTGGAATTCCTTCCAAAATATTTCGCTGATGAAGATTTACGATCGCATCATAGTAAGGATGATTAGCATCAACATCGGCGAAAGGAGAATCAGCTGGTTGCGTTGGGCTACGACCATAAATCAACTCTTCCGCATCAGTAAATCCATCGCCATCAGTATCTGGATTATTTGGATTCGTAAGTGCGCGATACTCTTCCAAGTTTGTTAGGCCATCATTGTCAGGGTCTTCCTGAGCATCGGATGGATCATTGATATCGAGTCCATAAATGAGTTCCCATTGGTCTGGCATGCCGTCTCCATCACTGTCAAAGAGTGGGCCACGTCCGCCTCCCTCCACAAACAGCTTAAACTTATCCGCCGGAACAAACTGCAGCCCGTCGCCACTATTCACCGCAATGAAGAACTCACCAACAACGGTCGGCGGCGCCCCATCACCCTCACGCAACATCACCTGAATCACAAGCGGATCACTCAAATCGTTCGCTGGTCGCAAGCGCAAACTCAAACGCTCATCAAAAATGTAGAAATTGCCACCCGTGTCCACCAACGCAGCCCGCAACTCATCATCGCCACTGCCCGTAACAATTTCAGTCGCACCTGGCCAGTTCAAATCATCAGTCGGAATCGTCCGTAACCCAAGCGAATCAAGCGGATCCATATCCTTAATGTGCACGCCCTCAAAGAGCGCAACGGTGGCCTCATCATACGGGAAGTCAGGAGGGTCAATCGTTGTATCGGTGTTAATGTCCGGCACCAGGAACATTGTCAAAATGATCTCTTCACCCGGACCAACCACTACAATTCGCGTTGGAAGAAGCGGCATCTCCGCAGGCAAAACATCAATACGATAATTATCATCAAACAGAACAATGCGCCCCGTTTCCGGATTCACCTCACCAATCGGTTCACCGGCATCGTTCTTGATGATCAGCGTATCATCCAAATTCAGATCCAAAATTTCGAACTCACCAGAATCATTGGTAAAGTATTTTCCGTTCTCATTCGCAGAATCGGTCACAATTTTCTCAATCACACCCATACGATCACGCAGGACCGAAACTGGAATTTCACTCTCGCCCGGTTCTGTGCTTCCAGAAATGACGCCACTCTCCGCCGCTGAATTATCCAAAGATATCTCTGGTACGTACACCGTAATCGTGATCTCCTGACCAGCAACATTCAGAGCTTCATCCATCACATTCAACTTCACCTTTCGCTCATCCAAATCACCATATGGTCCAAGCACAAAGTGCGGATCATCCAAATCGTTTGCTGGATCACCATCACCATCATAGTCAAACGCGACGTTTAAATCGTTTCCAAGGTTGCGATCATTGGTCGGATCACCATCATTATCATCATCAATTTCCAAGTTGGTGTCGATCCAATAACCAATAATATCACCCTGTGTATCAAACGATTGACTCGCATCAATTTCAAGCGGTTTAAAGATAGCAATCTTTTTTTCTGCGGCACCCGCATTCGGGAATGGAAGCTGATCATCAGCACAAATAGATGGAGCCATTAACGCGGTCGAAGACATGGTGCTGCGCCTACCAAGAGTATCAAACGCCTGGATACGCGCGTAATAGAATCCATTTGGAACTTCAAGGCTTGCGGTCGGACTGTCATTGCTGAGAAGCTCTTCAACAAAGAGCTCTTCGCCGGCAAACAGTCGCAAATACGATCCATCCAGCAAACGAACTGTTCCACTTCCACCATCAATCGACTTCAATGTTGATCCAAAATCGATCATCATTCCATCAACCACAGGCATCTCTTCCACATAATCGTTCGGATTAATCACCTCAACAACACCGGCAACAATATCCAAAGAAACCGTATCGGTGTACACATTTGGCAGTTCAAAAGCCGTACCTTTCGGGAGTGTAATCTCGCCTTCTTGAGTTCCACCCTGATCAATTCGAATCGTTGAATCGGCCAATGTATGAACTATTTCACGCGGAGCAACCACAGCTCCACCTGCTCCCGGAACAACAAGTCGTCTTGCAAAACCATCCACAACGGCCTGGCCAGTAACATTTTCGGCAACGGCATACGAACGATAAATCGTTTCTGGAACGAGCGTCGCGTTCTCTGGAATGAGATCCTGCCCACCCAGTAATGATTCATTCTGGAGCACATAGCCTGCCCGCCGTGTTAATCCAACGCCTTGATTAAATCCATCCGGTGCCGTCTTATAGGTCACTTCATACCCAGCTAGATCTGGGTCATCAGAGCCAGTCCAACCAAGTTCAACCTCTTGATGATTACTATAACTGGTTGCAAAATCGTTCACAGCTGGCTCATTCGGAAGAATATCTTCCAGCTGAACCACAGCCGGCTCATCACCAATCAAAACTGGAACCTGCGCAACCTCATGATTCTTCTTCAAATAAATGTTGCTGCCATATGAGTAAACAATATCGCTATCAGAATCGTTATCGATATCAATGAACTCCAGCCATGAGTCTTGATCGGCCTCATCAATATAGTTGATCAATCGCTCATTAATCTGTTTCTCATGGTTGAGAATGAAAATACCCTTATTCGCCGTAGCGGGATCCTCCATGCCAGGAGTTCCAGGTGCATCGGTCACACCAACATCAGCAAGGAGTCGCAAGCTTCCCTGAAGCTCTTCCTTCATATCTTGCCCATAATCGGTAAGTCCAACGCCCACAATCTTCAATACATTCGAAGGTTGTTGCGAACTATTTATAACCGGCTCAGTCGATGCAAATTGAACCGTTTCTTCTTCTGCAATAAGTCGGTCAGAAATAAACAGATCATTGTCATCTGGAACCAGCTCATCCAACGTATCAGCTTGAGCTAACAAGCGCCCCATCCTTTTTAGATCATCAGTATTACCAATTGATGCATCAATATTTTCCTGCTCAGTTGTATAGTCGAGCATGGCATTTCGCAGCGCCACCCATCGCTCCTGACTTTCAAACTCAGCCTCAGGTTTAGCAGCAATCGAAGACTTCAATTCTGCCACATCTCTATTCAAGAGTGGATCATCATTGTGGAGCAATCGTTGTGATGCAACCAAGTGGAAATCTTCAACCTCTTCTGCCATTTGGGCATACTTGGCAGCATCGCGCTCAAGTGCGCTGTAGGTCTGAAGTAGGGCTGTTGTCGCTCCACCCAAGTCAGGATGAACAGCCGTCAATAAATCAATATCGTCAGTAAAGGTTGGTTGGTTTGCAATCACCCCACGAGCCGAACTCAAATCAATTTCAATATTTTCATCAACTGGCGATTCCGGTTGCAGGATATCATCTCCAACCGCCGCCGCATCAGCAGCCGTTTCATTCAAAACCTTCACAAGGTCCGTCGCAATCGAATTCCAATCATCGGCAACGGCCTTCACCGTGTCAAAAATTGGATTAAAGTCGAGTTGGAAGTTTAAAATTCCAATGATCTCAATGCGATCAACGTAATCATATTCGACCGCAGGAAGTTGGAAGTTCAGGCCAAGATCAATTGGCAGAAGCGGAGAAAGCGGTCGTTCCGTGAGCTGTTCAATTTGTGATTTCAAAAGATACTCTGGAACCGGAATCAGTCCCTTCTTAATCAAACAGAGGATTCGCACAATCTTCTTCAAAATTGAGATGACAGCCTTAATGCTCGCAGGGAATTCCGGCACCTTTGGTGGCGGTGGAATATCTGGAAGTGTTGGCAATGGTAATGGCGGAAGGTCTGGTAGTTCTGGAAGCGTTGGTGGCTCTGGAAGAACCGGAATGCCCGGAAGTTTCACCGACAAAGATGGTAAGTCAGGAAGTCTAAACCGCGGAAGTTTTGGAATGATAAGTGGCTCTGGTCGGAACCGAACATTCGGCCACACAACTTTCAATCCAACCTGAATCTGAGATAGATCAATATAAATATCTGGCAGTTTCGGGAACGGAATAATCGGTGGCGATGGGATCACCGCGAAAATCCGAACAATCAACTCCATCAATGTAAAGCGCGCTGATGAACATTTGTCGCATGACGCCTGATACTCAATCATCAGATCAATCAACAGCCTCCAGTTCGCAATCGTTTCTTTCACCTTACGAATCATTTCAATCCACGCATCAATCCTCGCCTGCTGCTTATGAATGTACCCACCAGTGTAATTAATAATCGCATCCATATAACAGATCAGCGCATACGCATATTTCGAAAGAATCGTTCTCCAGGCCAATAGTTGCCGCGGGAACTCTTTCCATTTTTCAAGAATTTCAATATTCTTTTCCACACTCTTGATGAGTTCGTTGGCGTCCAGCAAAAGCTTGTCACAAATGGTCTGTTGCTGACTCGATTCATCACAGGTCCAAATTTGCTGTACGCGTTCTACCTCGGCCTTCGCGTCAACGACCCATTGTTGCGCATCACGTTGGACTTTTTCAATTTCACGTCGTGTAAGCGCTGGAATTTTTATTAAAATATCTCGCGACTCAATCTGGATCAGTGGGATCGAATTCATGTAAGAAAGAACTTCACGGAAACTCTCCCATTCCTTTGCTTTCGGAAACTCCCATGCAGGTTTCACTTCGCCAGAACCAGTTTGATTTGCAGTATCTTGGGGAACAAATGCTCCAACCAACGTTGTCGGATCTGGATAAATAAAGTAAATATCAGGTAGATCCGTCAGTTTATTAATAACCTCTTCAGTTTGCCGATCCAGCCAGTTGGTCAAAACAGCCGGGAATCCAGGAACACGGAAATTCGTCTGCACCGATGCTCGATACTGATAATTTCCTAAGGATGAGCTTCCCTCAAATCCACCAGTTGACTGTCGCCCACTCGCGTCCGCTGCACCTTGCACGCTACCATCGGAGCTAATGGCAGAAATACTCTCCCCAACACCTTGGGCAAACGAACTTGCGGCAGAAATCGCTCCATTAATACTCCCAGCAATCTCGTCACAAATGCCACTCGGTAGAAGATCTGTAACTTTAAACGCCCAACACTGACCAGCGAGGTATGGTCCCAAACAGATTCCTGTCGCAAGGCTACCAGTAAGCGTCGGTGAAAGATAGATTCGTCCACCGGCCGAACCTTGGTACGGACTTGGTGGCCAAGTTGGAACAATACTCGGAACTCCCCATCCAAACACTGGCAATCCAGGATCAAATCCACTTGGAATTCCCATCACATTTATCGCTCCAGGAGCCAAGAACGCAAAGTTAATCGGCATTGGAATACATCCGCTGGTACACGTGAACGCAGCGATCGCCGACTCAATAGTGTCACCAATTTCATCCAGCGCACCTTCAGGATTAAAGCTTCCAGCAGGTGCCTGCTCTTCTTGATAGTTCTGAATCACATCCGGCACACCATCTAAATTCGTGTCGATTGGTAGGAGAGCCGTATCAATTCCATGGGCTGGTTCTACCGGATCTGGCGGAAGTGGGTCCGGCGTAATATATGTGTCATAGAGAACCTTATTCGTTCCTGGATCAGTTCCGCTTGAGTAGTAATACACCATCTTTCCAGTTGGATTACCCTCTGGAGTTGCTCCAATATCACCGAAATTGTCATCCGGATATCCAGTATTCAAATCATCTCCAACCACAATCTGTACGCGTGGAGTTTCTTGAACTTCACCGGTATAAGTGATCGTTCGAATAGCATCCGCAGGCATATCTCCAACAAGGAAAAGGTACGGATGAACGCTCTGTCCAGATTCCGTAATTTCAAAATCAGAACATCCACTACACGTAATACTATCCTCATCAACCTCCAAATTACCAGCAATAACATCGGCAACCATAACATTCGATATCGTCTGTCCACTGGTATTTCTAAGTGTAATAGTATATTGAACTTCATCGCCACGAGCCGCAACATTGGCTGGTGGAGTAAGATCTTGTGCGCGCTTTTCAGATTGGAGTCCAAGTGCTGGATCAAGGTCCAAATAAACAAAATCCTTGGCAGCTTTTTCTGGTAAAGTTCCTCCACTCGCGGATATGAGATCTCCAGCTCCCAAAATGGCGTCATTAATCGCGCTTAGCTGATCCTGCTGTTCCGGTAAGACATTCGTTCCTGTTGTCGGCACGCTGAAGGTGACAAAACTAAAGTCATCACTCGGGTCATCTGGATCATTAATTGGACTTCCATCATATCCGACCAGCACTTCAGTCTTCAAATTATTACTTGGCTCAATACTAATTCCCAGCGACCCGATCAGCTGTCCAAACGACTCAATCTGCCCCCCATTATTATAGAAAACGCGAACTGCACCGGTATCATCCGACGTAATGAGATCCGGGAATGAGTCTTTGTTCAGGTCAAAACTCTTCAACATATAAACGCGGTTATCAGCATCAAATGGATTCAGCTGCAGATAGTTTCGCACAAAGTTACCACCAAAATTTTTGTAAAAATTAACGCAAATCTCTCCTTCTCGACAACTGTCTTGAAGTGCAATCACCAAATCCTCTTGGCCATCTTGATCAAAATCATCACTCGCCATACTCACGATACCATTCGGGAAATCTAGGAAGATGCCTTTATCTTCAAACTGCGGATACCCCTCATTATTTTGTAAAAGCCGCACTTGCCCACTTTCGTAAACCACTAAAATATCATCACGACCATCACTGTTATAGTCGATGATATTCATCTCTTTCACGGGTTGATCACCAGTGAAAATCTCTTGTCCAATATCACGAGTGAAGCCAGTATCATTCGAAGCTGACTGTTTATTGTTAATGCGCACAGTCGGATCTCCAAGCACAATTCCCACTTCAGAAGCATATGGAAGATTAGCCTCTCCAACAGAATTGCCAGCAGAAAAGAGAAGCATATGCTTGTTATCACCAGTAAATCCAATGCCTGGAACCTCATCCGACTTCTCCAAAGAAAGGTAGTTTAATCCCGGTGACTGACTAGCATCCAGCTCTGTCGTCGTATCAACAATGAACAATCCTTTCGGCAAAGCAGTTGAGTTCCCAGAATAAGCAATGGCTGTGTCAATCGTAGTAGAAGAACTCAAAATCCGTACATAAGCTCCCGGATTGAGTGATCCATTTTCATTACTAATAGGGTTTTCGCTCTGCACCAATGTGGCATTGGAAAAGAGATTCGTCGCATATGTAATATTCAGGACCTCACCACCATTATCAGTTACCAATAAGCGCAAATATGGGCCACCGTAATTGTCGAAATGTACGCTAAAATCATTGTTTAAAACGTAAACATTACCCTGGTGATCAACGCGTAAAACCTCATTACCATTCTTCAAATAGCTCACACCCTGGTCTCGCTCCATAAGCTCATAATCCTCACTTTCAACAATAGGTTGAACGAGAATTCCATCAGCTTGCCCATCTAAAGATGCCTCTGCGGTAACAACTTTCGCTCGAGTTTGAATTGTTGGAATAAGCGCGACTTCAACAGCATCTTCATCATTCTCTAGGTCACGAATAATCAGTCGATTTGGATGTAGAGAACCATTATGCGGAATGACAGAAACCTCTAATCGTCCTGGATCAAAAAGCTGAATCTGTCCGCTTGGTAGAACATTCATGAGTCGTCCATATGGCTTCGGTTTACTCAAAAGTGAAACAGTTGATTGAGTCTTGCTCAAAACCTTTTCGACCATTTGTGTCTGAGTGTTTGGATCAGTAACAACTCGATCATCACCAGCAAATAACATCCATCCGGCAAGATAGTCCTCAGCAAAAACATTTCCAAAATCACTTCCCAGCATCGACGCAAACAAAACATGCGGAGTCATAGAGTTGAGATCTTCAGCCTTGAATTTCTTCACAGCCTGCGTACTCAAAACACCTGAAAGCAGGCCAGGGGATTCGGCTACAAGGTTCACCGGCCCAGTCAAATCTTTTCCACGCAGAACAATAGTGAACTCACCATCAACCGTTTGAACAGTCGCAGGCGTTTGAAGCTGTGCGTAAAGCTTGCTGGTATCGGTAAGTTTTACGGAAATCTGCGAAAGCGAATCGTTCCAAGCAAAGTTGCCGTCGTTGTCATACAGTTTTCCATCAATTTCAAACAGCGCACTTGGGTCACTATCCATCGCTGACTCCTCCGCTTCCAGAACAATGTACGCAGCATCCTTTGGAAGAACTGAAATCACAGTATTAATTGGAGCAAAGCCTTCTGCCGTTGCAGAAATAGTCGCGTCCCCAGCCTTATTCGAAGCTCTGAATGGTATTGAAGCACGACCATTCACGATCTCCACAGAAGAAGATCCCAGCAGTTCACCCAACTCATCATTCAAAAGTTGAAACTGTGCTGTTCCTTGAAAGTCTGCAACAATCGAGCCACCAAAATCTTGTACTTCCAGCTCAAGATTCGTTGTGCTGGTGTAGTCTGATGGAATTGAATCATCATTCGCACTCAAAGCAAGTTGAATATCATCGCGCGATTGCACAACGGTTTGGCCCGTGACCGAAGCATCAGCAGGAAGAGCATCTTCAGAAGTCTCATCTTCTGTCGGTTCAAAATAAGAAGCCCGAACCGTAATGTCACCAGCAGTTTCTGTCGATGTTACGACCAAGTCGATGTCTCCAGTAATCGTTGAAATCTGCAATCCATCTGCATTTGGATCTTCATCCAGCGACTCATCAATAACACCCGGTCCATCCAATTCAAAAGTGAGCGATGTAAGATCATTATTCACAAGATTTCCATTCATATCCAAAACTTCCACATGAACAGTCGAAGTAGAAAGTCCTCCAGATCGAATCACCGGAGAAAGTGGAAGCATTAAAATTTCCGCCGGCTCCAAAGGCGTCACATATATCGGCCGCTCATCCACCGGGTAAAACTCGCCATCAATTTCCGCCGAAGCAATAAACGCGCCGGCTTTCGTCGTGGCGCGAACCTCCGTTTCGGCTTCGCCGTTCAGCGCCACTACATTAGCAGGGTCAAGAATAGCAGAACCCAATCCATCCTCTGCAAAAAATCGAATAATGCTCGTTGAATCACTCTCATTCACATCCCCATTTTCATCCAAAATCGAAGCCTTCAAAAACAGTCGACTCGACCCATCTGCAGGCATTTCATCCAAATATTCAAGGAACGATTCATCATCCTCACCATCAGTTTGTTGGAAGAAGAAGTTATCAAAAACAGTATCACCAACAATGTAGCCACCCTCATCTTCAGCTGCAGGAGTCGCATCATCCTGACCATCCAACGGATCAATATCCTTAATAATTTCATCTCCATCTTGCACCCCACCATCATCGGTATCGGGATCATTCGGATCAGTTCCATAGCCATACTCTTCCAAATTGGTCAGGCCATCTCCATCAGGATCGTCATCGGCATCACTCGGATCAAAAGGATTCAAACCATGTAAATTCTCCCATTCGTCTGGCATGCCATCACCATCGCTATCAAAAGCAGCCTCTTCCTCCGGCACTTCTGGGAAGTCATCTGGCGCAAAAAGTGGATTCGATCCACGCAAAACTTCGTCGCCATCATTCACACCACCACCATCCGTATCAGCCTTCACTGCGGAAGTGGTTGAAATGAATTTTTCATAGTTATCAGGAAGCCCATCTCCATCTTGGTCATTAGCTTGGCAATCATAGATTTCAGTAAGCTGCGTCACCATAATCGCAAACTCACGACGAGTAATATTACCTTCAATCCAGTTCATGAACTCACTGTTTGGAGTCTGAATTTGTAAATCAAACCATGCCTTAAACTCAGCTGGTCCGTAAGTATCGAGCTCCGTAAATCGTGCTCGCGGGAACAGTCTCAACTGCTGTGCAGACAATACATAGTTATAGTGCCATGGCTTACCAGCAGTATTATTATCAGCCAAAGTGAGTCCTTCAAACTCCTCTTGGGCTGTTTCTAAAATCACTTTCGTAGCCTCCGCACGACTGATCGAATCTTTCGGCAGATAGAATCCAGTATTTGGACTACCCTGATAACCAGAAATGATATCTTCATTCTTTGCATGCTTCACGCAATACAGTAACTCTTCAGAAAAATCTGTATCTGGGAACGGATCCGGATTATACAAACCATCAATTGCAAACTTCACCTTCTCATCAAAATTCGTACACTGCACACATACTGCCCCAAGATTCAATTGCACAAACTCTTCACGAGTCAAAAGATCGTTCGGTCGGAACGTTCCATCCTCAAAACGTGAAATAATTCCACGCCGGAACAGCTCCAAAATGTCAGTGAAGCCTTGCATGTCTGAGGTCAGATCCGTAAACAGGATCGCATCCGCCAAGAGCGGATCATAGTTGTTCAAAATCTCCTCTTCATCCTCGAATCCATCCCCATCGGTATCGGTATTTCGAATATCCAATCCCAAAACAATCTCTTCCAAATCGGAAAGTCCATCCCCATCCGTGTCTGGAATTTCCACTTGGGCGTGAGCCAGATTCACATTCAAGACCATACTCAAAAGTTGATTCAAAGCTTGAGCAACGAGATTAAATTCACTATAAACTCCATCCTCAGCCAGGATTTCAATTCGTGGAAAATCGGCACCAATATAAATTTCAAACAGTCGCTCCGAACTTTTTCGAACCTCAAACACAACAGGATCAAGACTCGAACCAGTTCCTTTCAATTCCAGTTGATATCCATCCATCAAGAATACATTTCCAAGACGATCAATCATTCCAAACCGATCACCATTTTCAGTTAGATACGCGCCACCAGCATGGAACTCAGCATCTTCATCCACAAACTCAATCTCAAACTCATCTTCACTCAGGTCTTTCACGTGAACACCATCAAGCGATTCAAAACTTTGAAAATATGAAACATCCTCACTATCCAGGAAGATAGGATTCTCTTCGCTGGCAACAAAGAACACCGACGCAACAATCGTATCAGTGGCACTCGCTTTCACCGCTAAACGTACAGGTTTATTGCCCTGCGATGGCAGAACTTCAAGCTCGAATGCATTATCTTTAATATCCACAAGTCCGGTCAATCCATCAACTTCGGCAATCACATTGCCCTCATCATCCAGGATAATAAAGCCAGTCGATCCCACTTGATCAAACTGCGAACCACCATCTTTTTCGTAAGAAATAAGCCGAATCTTCCGACTCGTTGATGCCAACGTTTCGCTATCTGGAGCAATACCCGGCTGATTTGTTGCCGTAGCAGTCACCACAAACGATCCAGAAACATCGCTCGGAGAAACCCGGAACTCTGCTCGTCCACCCTGCAATCGGGTTGGATTATTCGACGCAATCGAGGCAAGGCTCTCATCATCAACGGTCAGCTGAATTTCTGTAAAACTATTTGAAGTTTGCAATTGTCCAGCAGCAGAAAGCCCTTCAACCGAGACAGTAATCATTTCGCTCGATCCAGTTTCAACAATTTGAGGATCCCCACTAACCCGCAATTGGCTGGTATTTTCTGCCCCATCTGGAATGCCATCACCATCATCATCCGCACTATTTGGATTGCTATCCACATCGTCCGAAAGCCCATCTCCATCTAGGTCCCCAGCCTGAAGCAATTGATCATAATAGTCACCAGGAGCATCAGAAATACTACAAGCCGGTGCAACTGAGTATGTACTCACATTACTAGTCGTTTCTTCCACCCAGCTCAAAATCTCCGGGAACCACAGCGGTACCAAAATACCATCCAAATACTCAGAAATATCATCACCACTACTGGATCCACCACCACCTTGTCCAGGTTCAGTCGGAATCGGTCCTTCTTGATTCAATGCCTGTAAAAATTCTAAGTCAGCCTCTTCATCAGGAATATCACCATTAAAATTCATAAAAATAGTGTCGGCATCGCCATCCGCCACAAAGTACAGTGACTCATATCCATGCGAAGTATCGCCCACAAAAGCCGTTGTTAAAGGATCCAAGTACGTTTCCAAAACATACACATGCTTGTCATCAATATTCATCGCTTTCCACTTGTACGCATCATCAAGCTTCTCCGCATTGGCGACAACCAACGACGTCAGGTCATTCGGATCGGTATACACATCCTGCATACCGTCAACAATTGCCGTCAATTTACCATCAATATCCAGAGCGACACTCGTTTCACTCGCAATCTGTTTCAACTCTTGTTCCTTTTGTAACAAAATTGCTCGTGCCTCTTCTAAGCTGTTCGCCGCAAAAATATTCGGATATCGAATTTCCTGCAATCGTCCCAACTTATCCACAAAGCTCACATATCGTGGATTGTCCATCGGAATGCTCTGCGGCACCATCGACTTTGGAACGAGTTCACCCTTTTCATTCGTGTTATAACTCACCGCCAAAGTCTCAAGATCCGGATCATCATGAGTAACATGCGTTGTCAGATAGATCGGATCGTTATCGCTATCTCGCGCGACTACAGTATCAACATCCAACTCCAAACGCTTCACGCCCGGAAAAGCTTCCGGCGATTCATCAAAAACATACATTTTATCTTTGCTCAAAATTGCTGCACCAACGGCTTGCGGATCATTCGGATCAACGCCATATTGCGCATCCCCTTCAGCATATTCATCCACAAATCCATTATTGTTATTGTCGATGCCATCCACTTGTCCCCATTTTCTGGCAATGTCCGCCAGTGTCACAACGTTCGTTCCATCATCAAATATGACCGTCTGGCTTGGGAATAAATACGGCGATCCTGGCTTTTGAACCAAGTCCTTTGCAGCATCATTATCATAATCTTCCAAGTCATCCAAATAGTCATTTACCTCATCGCGATAGTCTAAATATCGATCCTCTTCTTTGAAATCATAACAAGCTGTCTCAGTTGTCGGACTCTCTCCACCCGTAATCTCCTCGGCTCCCTGAAGGTCAAAAAGAGGGAACAATGCCCGATCTTCAAAGCATCGTTCCGGTGAAAAATAGTTTAAGGCCGTGCAGCCAGCGTAGAAAGGATTGGTCAGATCATCATCAAAAACATTTCGCAGATGGTGCGCTTCAACCAAAATCGAACTTGTGGACGAAAGTCCTTCACTCCCACGCAAAAGTGAACAGTCTTCAATAGAGTTCATGGTCTCCCCAAGTCGTCCATTTACCAAAATCGCATTCGAGTAGTAAGGATCCTGCCCAAAATTCAAATACGAATAGCTCTGCCCAGATGTATCAGAGTCATCAGGAAGTGTGATATCCACTGTGAACGATGCCTCTTGCAGCAACGGCGTTGGTTTCTGCAGTTGACCTCCAGCTTGAGGATTAGTTGGATCATTCACCATCAAATTGATCTGCGCTTCCGCAGCATCATTCACAATCTTCAAATACTTTCGTGTCAGTTCATCCTTCATGGTGATGTATGAAGGAACATTGGCAACCTCACTTCGGTGCTTTTCGGTGCCGCCCACATCGAACGTCACATTTGGGTTGTATCGACCAGTAGCAGTCGACCAGTCATTTACGTTTGAATAGAACTTTTCAAAAAGCTTGTCATAACTCATCGCCAATTGATCAATCAGTGGCTTGGTTTGAGCATCAGGAATTGTATTGGTCGAATCACTATCAACAGCACCACTCGCTCCTTGGTCTTCATCAGTCTTTCCGTCACCATCATTATCGTTGTCAGCAAGCCCATCCTCATCAATCAATCCATCTTCATCATCATCAAGCGGTGACTCTTCATCAATCCAATCACTTGAATCTGGAAGAGGAGCCAATCGCAAAATCGGGAATGGTCCAGAAAGAAAATCCAAAGGAACACTCACCGGATTTTCTGGATCCGTTGGTTGGTCACCAACCGGAGTCAACGAACCATACTGCCGTTCATACCCATTCGGATATCCATCGCTATCAAAATCGTACGAATCCAAATCTTCATCCACATCACATTCCCCACTACATCCATCACCATTCATATCACCCGGTTCATCTTCATCAGTTTTTCCATCTCCATCAAAATCATTATCATTGGTCGTATCTTCATCAATCAATCCATCCAAATCATTATCGATATTAATGAAAGGATCACCATCATCCTCGTCGATACCATTATCCACAACACCATCTCCATCATTGTCGATGCTATCCGCCACAAAATATTTTGAGTCCGGTTTCACATTATAAAAATCATTCACAATCAACTCTTGCCCGGGCACACTACAATCTTTCAGCTGGTTTGGAACATTCGGCACAATGTCACAAATACCAAACCGACCCTCATCCGGTTCATCAATCTGGTTGTCGTTGTCATTATCGATTCCATCCGCCAAACCATGGAGTGGGCTTCCCGATTCTGCATCCCCGTCATTATCCACACCATCAGCAGGATCTTCATCAATCAATCCATCACCATCATTATCAAAACCGTCACCTGGCTTCAAAGACTCTTCATTCTCACCAAGAAGGTATGACAGCAAATGTTTGTTGTAGCGATAGTACGAAAGATCCTCCCAAATCTCCAAGTACCGGAGATAGTTTTGGAAAGCCTGCTTATCCATCTGTTCAAACTCACGAATAAAATCCATGAAGAACAGCTTTTTCGTAAACTGAGTATAGTCGGGATGCCCGCTGTGGAAGAGATGGTTTTTATCAAAATACTGAGCCAAAAGTCGTTTCCCTTCTTCACCTCCAACGGGTGGCTTGATCACCCCATGCCATACATCAGCTTTTGGATTGATGACATTTGGGTTCGGCAAATACTGTCCACTTGCCCGATCGAATGTGTACACTTTGTCTTCAAAGTCGGTGTAGGGGAGCATGCTCACAAGTGGATTCCCATTCTTGTTCACGACTGGCATTGGGACATCACCAATCAAAACAACACCGGCCAGTTTGGTCACCATGCCACTCGAACCATCGCCCTCAAGGTAGAGTCGTTCGAGTGAGTGAGCAATATCTTCCACCTGTTCCACCTGACTGACTGGAATAACGGTTGCCTTGGTATACTCTTGCGATCGTTGTGCGTCCAAAGCATACCGCATGACACGATCAGGAAGTTTCTGGGTGGTGAGTTCACTGTAGTCGGAAGCAATACCAGCATAATCTTTCGTTTCATTCATCAAACTCTCCTCCACCAACACCGCAATAATTCCCACATGGATTTGTGGTTCGCTTGATTGATCATCTTGATTCAAGCCAAAAACAAGCGGATCCAGCTGTAGCGCGTAAGCCACAGGCGATCCAATAGCCTGAAAAAGTGTAAAAAACAGCAGAAAGCTGGCAATAATCCGGTGCTTCAAGCGATGTTGTAGGGATGTAAGGTACATACCACCTCTTAAGAATCCTTATATTATAGCAAAAAATGCCGCTTTTTGGTATCCCTAAGCCGAAAAACAGCAGCAAAAATCGCCAAAAATCGCCACTTTTAATTGACGAGAAAGGCGAAATATTTCATAAAGACATTTAACTCTTTGATCTATAATCACAAAAAAGGCCCGCCGCAAGGCGGGCCTTTTAAAAGTTTTATGACAGTCGACTACTTAGAGATAACGTAAACGTCACTTGTACCATCAGCTGTAAGAGTTGGTGCAGCGTCAGTACCATCACAAGTAAGAGCATCAACTTCAGTTTCTAGACCGTTGGCACTTTGACCACCTGTGGTTTCAAGAGCAGCAGAAAGAATGTAGTTGTTTGGTGATGTAAGTCGGCAGTAGCTGTAACCAGTAGCACATGTACCAGAGTCAGCACCACTTGGATCTTCAGGAACATTTCCACCCTGGAAGTAAGCAGAAAGGTCTGGAAGACATCCAGCAGCTTCAGCAGGATAAGATCCATTGTTGTCAGACGCATAAGTCTCGAGAGCTGTTACAACCTGGTTAAGGTCAGCAACACGAGCAGCATCACGCGCACGAGCAGGAGCACCAAGGATACTTGGTAGAAGAGCTGCAGCAAGGATACCAATAATGGTAATCACAATAAGAAGCTCAATGAGGGTAAAACCCTTTTTTGTGTTAGTCATTTTTTTAAAATGATTAAAGAATTAAATTATATTTATATCTTCTATATATTATACCCTAAACTAGAAAATAATGCAAGTTTATGGCAAGGTTTTTAGAATGTACCGCTCAAATCTGTCAACTGCATGATAGGGAGCATAATAGCAGCCACAAGCCCTCCAACGGTCACACCAATGACCACCAGAATAAGCGGTTCCATAATCTTAGAAAGCGAATTAACCATGGTATCAATCTCTTCATCATAGAAGTCTGCCACCTTTTCCATGACATTTTCCAGCTGTGCCGTCTGCTCCCCAACCTCCACCATGTTCACCAACATTTTCGGAAAGAGCTTACTTTCAGAAAGATTTTCCGCCATCGGAATACCTCGCTTCATATCTTCAGACGTCAAAACAAGCCGTCTTTTATACACTTCATTCCCAATACTATGGGAAACGATCTCAATTGATTTAATAATCGGCACTCCACTCGCCATCAAATTGGCAAATCCGCGTGCAAACTTAGAAAGAGCAGCCTTTTTAATCAAATCTCCAAAAATTGGAAGATGGAGTTTCAACCAATCTAAAACAAAACGGCCGCTTCTCGTGGTACGGTACCAACCAAATGCAATAAAAGAAAGAACGGCAAGGCCAAGAAGAATTGGCCAGTATTGAACCGAAAACTCACTGACTGTAATCAAAATTTGTGTCGGCAATGGCAACTCATTCCCCGTTTGAGTAAAGAGTGTCGTAATCTGAGGAATAACCAAAATCATCATCAAAAAGATTGCCACAAAGAGAAGAGTCAAGATAACCGTCGGATAAATCAGTGCTCCTTTTACCTTTCCTGCAATACTCGCGGCCTTTTCTACATCTTCAGCGAGTGTCTTAAGTGTGCTATTCAATTGTCCAGAAGCCTCACCGGCCTTCACCACACCAATTTCCGAATCCTGAAAAATGTCAGAATAGCTCTCCATAGTCTCAGAAAGGCTGGATCCACCCTCAATCGCTTTCCCCATTTCAAAAAGTGTTCCAGAAAGTTTCGGCGTTTTTTCCATTTGTACGCCAAGCGTATTCAGCGAGCGCACAAGCGGCAAACCAGCATTCAACATCACCGAAAGCAGTCGAAAAAAGATCGCCTTGTCTTTGGTTTTGACCTTAGAATGGTCAATCATGAACTGATTCAGGCGCTTGAACGTGTCGATAATCGGGTTACCAGTCAGCCGGATATCACCACCACGTTGCTTTAAAAGAATTTTCGCAGCACGCGATTCAGCAATATCGAGCAGGAGACTCTTTTTCTTTGGAGCTTCAGGCTTTTTCTTCAGTTGCTCAAGTTCGAACAACTGATCCTTTTCCCCAAAACCGAAACCTTTAGCTTGTTTTTCTGGCATAAATTATTGATTTTCAGTATTTGATGGAGGTGCTTGCGGTGGAGTATCTGTCGGCGCCGGTCCTGGCTGCGGCTCAGGTGAAGGAGCAGGAGTCGGTGCTGGCTTCACTTCAGCCTTGGGATTCTCAGTGGCAGGCGGAATCTGTTGAACTTTCGCCACAACCTTCTTTGCAGGTGGAGCCTTATCTGCCTTCGGACTTTCATCTGGAATCGGCTTCTGGTCAGCTTTTTTCTCATCTTCATCTTTCTCTTTTTCTGGAACATCATTCGGATCACCCAACTCCATTCGTTTCGCTACACGGTACACTTCATCCAAACTTGTCTCACCCTTCAAAGCTTTAATAATACCCATTTGTTCAAGGGTCACCATTCCACCTTCCATAGCTTTCTTCTCAATGTCGAGAGTGCTTGCATTGGTCAAAATCATCCTTCTCAACTCGTTACTCATGCGCATAACCTCATACAATCCAATACGTCCTTTATATCCAATGCCTTCGCAAACCTCACAACCTGGAGCTTCATAAAAATTCAAGGTCTTAAGCATTTCCGGATCAATTTCATCAGTAGAGTGAATCTCGGAAATCGCTTTTTTCACAATTTCAAGCAGTTCACTATCCACTTCTCCGGCTGGCTTCTTACAACTTTCACAAAGTTTTCGTACCAGACGTTGAGCAATAATAAGTTCCACGGTCGATGCCATCAAAAATCCAGGAACACCCATATTCAAAATACGAGTAAGGGTTTCAACCGCACTATTTGTATGGATAGTAGACAGTACAAGGTGTCCAGTAAGTGCCGATTCAATAGCAATATCAATCGTTTCACGGTCACGAATTTCCCCTACCATAATAATATCGGGATCCTGACGAAGCGCGGTACGAAGACCATTCGCGAACGTATAATCAATGTCCGGATGCACCTGACTTTGATTCAATCCATCCAATTGGATTTCCACCGGATCTTCAATCGTCATAATGTTCACCTGCACCTCATTCAAACGAGTAAGTGCCGAGTACATGGTTGTCGTCTTACCCGAACCGGTCGGCCCAGTAGTAAGGATAATCCCATTCGGCAACGCCAATGCCTCTTCAAAAAAGCGCAAAGCATTTCCCTGAAGTCCCAATTCCGGCAGATCCGGAATTTTTCGCGACTTATCCTGAATACGCATTACCACTTTTTCACCTTTAACAGTCGGAAGCGTAGAAATACGAAGATCCATCTCACGTCCATCTTTGGTGCTCACCGTACTTCGTCCATCTTGAGGCATCCGCTGCTCATCAATCTTCAAATTCGACATAATCTTAATACGCGAAACCACAGCCGGATGAATATTATGAGGATATTCAACAATCATTCTCAAAACTCCATCCACACGATACCGAATCCGAACAGTATTTTCTTCCGGTTCAATATGAATATCACTCGAACGCAAATCCAGGGCATAACTAATAGTGCTGAGAACCATCTGTGGAATATTTCCGGAAAGGATAGCCTCTTGGAGCTGCTGTAATTTTTGTGTTTGTTCAGCCATAAGTTTATGCACCTTCAGAATCAGAGGTCTGGAAGTAAGCGTTCATAGAAAGGGAAACGGTCAAAAGATCCTGTTCCTGTCCAAGACCGGTTTCTCCTGGGAAGTTGATAGTAATCGATCGGACATCCAAAAGTCGTGAAGCATCATCAAGTGATCCAGAATTTTCAGCATAGCGTAGGAATCGTTCCAGATTTGCTCGAGTTGTTGAGAGTGTCATTGAAAAAGGAAGGATCGCATATTCGGCATCCGCATCCATTCGTGGCTGGCTAAACTTCAAGTTACTCATGAAGATACTCGGACTCTGACGGTTCAAGGTCAAAACAAAGTCATCAAGGGTTTTGGTCAAAGCAGTATAGTTTTCTTCTGTTGGAAGAACACCATTCACAGCACTTCGCACATTCTCAAAATCTTGATCAAATGCTGTTTTAAGAGTTGCATACTGACTAGAAATTTGTGTCTCAAAGCTTGTCATCTCGGAAAGTTGTTGCTGTCCATTAGCGAGCGCAGTTCGGGCCGCAGATAAATCCTGAAATTGGAAAAAGCCATAGACCAAGGCAGCTACACCAATCACAACCGTCACAACAACGTACGTTCGAATTTGGCGTTGATAATTTTTTCGAGGGACCTTTATTTTTTTTGTTTTGAGGGCCATAGAACCAGGTTTAGGAATTTATTGTGATCGTTGTACACCAGTCGCCGCTGCAACCGTTTTCGGCTCAAGCGCAACAGGAGCATTTTCTTCAGTGGCGTCATCTGTTTCCAAGAGAAGATCAATCTTAAAGTTGGATGTAAATCCATCGGCAAACGTTCCAGCCTTACTAAACGATCGCATATCCACGTCCATAAAGTCGGTTGAAAGTTCAAGTGATTCAATGAGTTCACTAATGAGTGTGAAATTGTCGGCAGTTGTGGTTTTGGTCACACCAGAGAGAAGAATCTTATTGTTCGATGTATCGAAACTATAACCAGTATAGAAAATTCCATCCCCAAGTGACTGCGCCAATCCTGCACCAAAAGTCGGATCAACCGTTCGGGTAACATTTTCAATACCACCCATAATTCCAGTCCAATCAATCTTATTGGCCTTAATGGTACTGATAGTAGCAATGTCACTCTTGGTTGAAGAGAGCACAGAAGACATAAATCCAGTCAACTGCTTTCGCGATTCACTTTCAAGCGTCGAAACATATTCAGTCAAATCTGCTGCGAACTGGTCAGCAGAAGCATTTCGAACCGTTGTGAGGAGTCGACTATTTCCAACAAGTTTTACAGTGTTATCGATCAGCTTAAGATCTTGCTCATTTGCAGTTGTAAGCTCTGCATTTTGAGTGATCTCACGCCTGTCTGCTAGGAGTGCATTTCGTAAATCATCTTCGGCCTGTTTTTGAATCTGTTGTGGAGTTTGTTCCTCTTCTGCCAAAGATCGGGTTGTTTCAACAACAATATTTGGAGACAACTGAGTTCTGACATTTGAAAGTAAAATCGGCAATGATTGTGCTGCTTCACTCACCGTATTGCTTAATGCAACTTGGCCAGTTCCGCCATCAGCAAGCTGGGCAGTCTTGTCCAAGAAATCACTCGAAATAAAGCTAAATCGATTCAAATCCAACTGAGCTGCCAAATATCGATATTTGTTCAATTGAGTTTGCACACCTCGAAGGTTTTCATTCACGTCCCGTAGTCGCTGTGTCGTGTTTGGTCCAAACAGATCAAACGTCGGAGAAAGTTCACTGTAAAAATAGAAAGCACTTCCAACAGCCGCTAAAAACACAATCACAAACACCGATTGCACCAATCGTAGCTGCTTCTTGAGCTTAATATTTCGTTCCTCTGCAATCGTTTTTTGGAGAACAGGCGCGTCCCCAAGAATTGGCTTCATCTTGGTGGGACTTGTGTCCTTTTTCTTCAAAATTCCAGTCAGAACCTTCGTATCCTGCTTCTTCGATTTTTGATTATTGAAGATATTTGAAAACGAAATACCACCCTCCTTTTTGGGAGCGGGTGCAGGAGTTGGTGCTGGCACAGGAGCAGCCGGTTTAGCTGTTTCCGTTGGCTTAGGAGCCGGTGCAGGTGGAGTAGTACTTGGAGTACTCGCTGCATTATCTGCTGGTTTTGCAGGTGCTGGGGTAGACGTTTCTGGCTTTATTGTAGGTGCAATAGAAAGGTCTGCAGCAGTATTGTCCGCTCCCTTCTCAACAGAAGGTGCAGGAGTTTGCTGACTACCTTTATTAGTATTTTCAGCCATAGTTATGTTTGTTTTGATGTTTATTTTATCCAAATATTTTATCAAAAAATGGCCAAAAAGTAAACACCCATGGCGAGAACCAAACTTGGTGAGCTCGGCTTTACTACAACTGTGAATAAACTCGCTCGTAACAGAGCAAAACACCCTCCGTGCAGGCTTTTAAATCAGCACGAATATCAGATTGAACTTTCGACATCACAGAAAAATTGCCTAAAAGACACTGAAGATCAACAGTTCGAGTTCCAGATTCGCTCACAGCTGAGGCGCAAGAATCCAAAGGATCTTCATGTAAGCGAAAATCATTACCATACTTCTGCATAACATCAATCTGGCACAAGAGCAGCAGCGGACCTTCGCAATGAGATTCCGCATCAGCTAAGGCACCAGTTTGTGCAATAGCACCCTTCATACAGTGAATCCGAGCTTCCAACTTTGATGGGCAGACAACAGCAGGTTTCTCTGGATAAAGTGGATCAAGTTCCTGCTGCGGTGCGCAGCCAAGACCCAGTATCAAAGGTGAGAGATGTTGAAGTTTCATGAGGATTGCTGTTCTTGAATTGCACGAATTTGCTCCTCTTTTTCACCAGTTTTTTTCATCAATAAGTTGTAGAGGATTGGAATCACAATCAACGTCAGTACAAGTGATGAAGACAATCCAAAAATAAGCGAGGCACCAAGTCCACCCCAAATTTCATCAGAAATGGTAAGCGGAATCATACCAATAATCGTCGCAACAGAAGTGAGAAAAATGGCTTCAAGACGCGATTTTGCTCCATCAATGACCGACTCCGTAAACGGAATGCCAACCTCAATATTACGCGCAATCTTATCTACCAAAATAATCGCATTATTAATCACAATTCCAAACAGTGCCAAAACTCCAATCAAAACCGGGAAGGTCAAATTCCATCCAAGCAAAAGGAGTCCATAGAATACACCAGTTGCGGCAAACGGGATTGTCACCAGTACAATAAAGGTCTTTCGGAATGAATCCAGTTGCACAATCAGCGTTCCAATAATCAAAATCAAAGCCACCAACATCGCATTAAAGATCGAAAGGATCGACTCATTGGTTGTTTCATTCGCACCTCCAAACTGGAACTCATATCCACTTGGAAGGGGATTCTCTTCGGTGTAAGCAAGGAACTCCTCCAAAACAACGGCAGGAATACTCGGTGCCTGCACCTTCGCAGACAATGAAATCACACGCTTTTGATCAATACGAGTAATCCCAGTAAGTGAAGCACCAAGTTCAACATCGGCCACATCTCGAACTCTATACAGTTGTCCACGACCATTCGAAAGCGTCAAATTTAAGAGATCATCAATCGACTCAATATTTTCATCCTGGAATTCTGCAATCACACTCGTATCCTCCCCATCACCATAAATTTTGGTTACCTCAGATCCACTTAAAGCCGTTCGTAAAGTCGATGCAACCTGGACGGTAGTAAGCCCGCGCTGCTGCAGCGCATCATAATCAAAGCGCAAAGTAAACTCACCCGGATTCAACTCCAGCGAAGTCGACTCATCAACCGTTCCTTCAATCGCATCCAATGCTGCCAAATACTCATTGGCCAAACGCTCCAATTCAAGGAGATCATCACCAGCAATTCGCGCTTCGAAATCTGCACCTGAAGGTGGTCCACCAGAAATTTCCTGCACCGTTACTCTGGCACCTTCAATCGGTGCAATCGCTTCACGGAGATCTTGCGCAAACTCAAACGATTTTTGCGGACGCCCTAATTCAGGATCAACTGGGCGCTCATCCAAAGGTTTCAAAAGGATCGAAAACTGTGCCTGATTTGTATTCCCGCCACTCGCAACAGAACTAAAGCTCGTCAAATTTGACCCAGCAGATCCCACCACAATCGAGAAGTTTTCAATGTTTTCTTGTTGTCGTAAAACATCTGCAACCTCATCAGCTACAGCTTGTGTCTTTTCAGTAACAAGTCCCGGTGCCCCTTCAATATTCACATAAAGAAATTCAAAATCTGCCGGCGGCAAAAATTCAGGCTTCAAAACACCAGTGGCCGGCAGTGCCACAGATCCAACAAAAACAACAAAAACAGCAATCAAAACAGCAAAAGTTTTCAGCTTACTCTTCATGAGCGATCGCAACATTCTTTCATATGTAGGAAGGAATGAATCAATCTTCACCAGACCTGTATAAAGCCGATGCCCCAGCCCCTGCTTCGATTCCTCATCCAAATACTTCTTCTGCAATCGTGCCCGAATCCGCTCTGGCAAAGCCTTTTCCTCAATCAATAACTGCTCATTCATCATCAGCTGTTCTTTCCACTTATTTTGATAACGGATAACCATCGTAGCCAATAGTCCTCCAAGCACAACAACCATTACAATCTCCACAATCTCACCGCCAGGACTCAAAAGCCCAAAGAGGGGACCAAGGAAAACAATCAAAATAGCCGCAAAAATAAACCAAAAACCACGCCGAGTAAGTCGCAAACGTTCAAGCACGACCGCAAGCGGATGGTTCACAAAGAAGGCCACCAACAGTGATGCCATCAGGGTTGCGGAAACCGTAATCGGAATCGATCGAATAAATTGACCAATAATTCCAGTCGAAAGAAGCAGTGGCAAAAAGGCCCAAACCGTAGTCAGTGTTGTTGCAACCAGAATATATTTAAAATCTTTGAAAACCAGAAGCAGCGCTTCTTCAGGCGTAAATTTACCCGTTCGAATATACTGTTTCGATGCCTGGAGCACCACAATCGCATTATCCACGAGCATTCCTAAAGAAAGAATCAGCGAGAAGAGCGACAGAAAGTTGAGCGTCACACCCATCAAGCTCATAATTCCAAAACTAATGGCGAACACCATCGGAATGGCCAATCCAGCCAAGAACGCTTCTTTAAATCCAACAAAAAGAAACAGCATCATCACGACCAAAACAATCGTTGCGATACCATTTCTGGAAAGATCCGTAATGTTGTCACGAATATCTTGTGAAAAGTCGAGCGTCGTTTCAATCTTCACATCTGCAGGAATTTTTGTTCCGATAAGATCGTCGATAACCACTTTCCCATCATCAATGAGCTCAACAATGTTTGCACCCACTTTTTTCACAACGCTGAGAGTGAGCGCATTTTGGAGCTCTCCACCTTCAATCGAAAACTTACTGGAAGATTCAGTTTTTTGTGCCCGATCAAACACATCAGCCACATCTTGAAGACGTAAAATGTTTCCATCAGCCGTCGTAATTGGCAAACGTCTCAGTTCAGCGGCAGTCTCAAATTTCCCTTCAGCACGAACGGTATAGTTAAAGTTCGAAACATCAATAGTTCCGAGTGGAAGGCCCAAATTGGTAGCACTCACAATATTATTAACCTGATCGATAGAAAGGTTATGCTGCTGGAGTTTATCAACATCATAGCTAATGCGGATTTGTCGAATATCTCCACCGCTAATACCCACACGGTTTGTTCCTGGCAGGTTTTCCAACTCTTCCTGAACCGTTTCGGCATAGTCGCGGAGAGTAAAGTTGTCATAAGGACCGGTCAAAACCATAGTCCAAACTGGAGTATCTTCAAACGCAACCTGGCTCACAACCGGATCCGTAGCATCCTCTGGCAGTTCGCTCTTCGCCGATTCAACCGCATCACGCAGGCGCCGAATAGCATCATCAATATCTTCATTGGCATTGAACTCCAACGAAATCGTCGCAAAAGAGTTTCGCGCACTTGAAGTAATGGTACTCAATCCACTCAAGTTTGCTAGCCGCGACTCAACTCTCTTAATAACGAGTTCTTCAACATCAGCCGGCGATGCACCCGGAAGCCCAATCGTCACCACACCAACAGGAATTTCCACTTCTGGATCCGATTCCAATGGCAATGAAGCAAGCGACAGCCCACCCCACAAAAACATCGCTAAAATGAGCATCAATACAACTCGAAACCGATGAATAAAAAACGCGATCATCGACTTTCCATCCTCTTTGCGAAACTTCAACTTCTGAAGATAGAGCGAATCAGAGCTTTCCACGACACCTTGGGTGCCTTCTATATGTTTGTTCTGCTCATCCATACTAAGAAATGGTAACAGTTTGTCCGTTCTTCACATCCTTGGCTCCATCAACAATCAATTGGTCGCTCTCTTGCAACTCTCCACCCACAATTTCAACAAGCGATCCATTAATATCTCCCAATTCAACAGCAATCTGCTTGGCTTTGCCATTTTCAACAATGTACACAAACTGCTCTCGTGAACCAATAATCACAGAATCAAGTGGCACAAAGAACCCTTCCACATTCAGTGCTTCAGCGTTCAACGGAAGCTGCACTCGCAAACTTTGATTTTCGCGGAATCCAATCTTTGGCAACTGCACACGAACATTCACTAAACGCGATTGAGCACCAGCACTCGGGGCAATACTCAAAATAGGGGACTCCATAAATTTGTCTCCGATCTCCACGCGAGCTGTATCACCTACTCGCAAATTTTCAGCATTTTCAATATCAACACCAACCTCCAACACAAACGCACTACTATTCACAATCCGCGCGAGCACATTTTGCGGAGAAACAGACTGTCCAACCGCTGCACTCAAACCATCAACTTTTCCATCAACTGGTGCTTTCACCAGGAGCATTTTTTGCTGATCCGCAGCCGTTTCGAGGTTGAGCTCAGCCAGATCTAACTGTGTTTGAGCTTGCGTCACAGCAGCGCTCGATTGAACTTTTGCCGCTTCCAGACCTTGTTCAGCCAGTTTCACCTGGTCAGTTGAGTCACCATCCAAACCAAGTCGAGCTGCCGTGCTATCAACCGTTGTATAGAGAGAGTGGTGCTGACTTTCAGCCTGATTCATTTGTGCAATCAATTGATTTTCAGACAAAAGCGCTCCGGATTCCAGTGCATCATATTGGTCTTCAAGCTGCTCGATTTGCATTTCCAAAGCATCACGTGCTGCTTCAAACTCATCTTCCAAAGCCGCTTCCGTCGCATCATCTGGAGCGTTGTAAATTAGGTCATCAAAATCCAAAGTCAGCTCTTGCAGATCATCTTCCAGGTCATCAATCGATTCCTGTAAGTTGGCAAGGTCACGCTCATTTTTAAGCTGGGTTTCAGAAAGATTGGTCCGCAAAAGTGCTAAACCATCCTTGGATGTTTCAATACTCTCACCCAATGATTGATAATCAATAATAGCCGCCTCAGCTTGATGTTCCGCGCTTTGAAGTTGCAAAGCCGCACTATCAACCTGAACCTGGCCTGACTTTACCGATGTATTATAGCCGGTAACAGCCGCGTTATAGTTCGCCAGCGCCGATTCATATTGAGTAATAAAAGGATGTTTCGATCCATTATTCCCACCCAAAACAAACAAAATTTCTCCAGCTTTCACCTCTTCGCCATCCTGAACATTCACAGATGTCAGCTGACCGTTCGTAATAGGAGCTACTGAAATATTCGCTTCGTTCGTCACCTGTCCAAGGAGTTCAAGAGAAGAGGATGTTACGCCTGGCTCAAAAATGGTCACAGAAACAGCATCTTCATCAATGGTCGACGCATCCTCAGTAATTTCAGTTGGTTGTTCATCTTCTGCTGGTGCCTCTGGAGCAGCTCCACATCCCGCTACAAAAAAGGTCAGAATCAGCGCCAGCAAAGGAAAAAGTGTCTTTTTGAAGTTCATAATTGTGGTGGTTCCAAATATAGGCAGGCAACATTACTCCGTTTTAGCAAGCTTGTCAAGACTGAATAAAGGAAAAATATAGAAAAAGAGCCCCATGTCGGGGCCCTTTCAAAATCGAAGCAAAACTTACGCGAGCTCAACAGTCGCACCAGCTTCTTCAAGCTTCTTCTTAAGCTCTTCAGCTTCTTCTCGAGGAATGTTTTCCTTAACAGCTTTAGGAGCTCCATCAACGATATCTTTGGCTTCCTTAAGACCGAGACCAGTAGCCTCCTTAACAGCCTTAATAACGTTGATCTTTTGACCACCAGCTTCTTTAAGCATAACGGTCGCATTGGCAGAAGCCTCTTCTCCAGCACCAGCATCACCAGCAGCAGCTGGGGCAGCCATAGCCATAGGAGCAGCAGCACTTACACCAAATTTGTCTTCCATCGCCTTAACAAGGTTTGCAAGGTCGAGGACAGAGAGAGATTCAACCATTTCAAGGATCTTTTCAGCGTCCTTTGAAAGTTGAATGTCATCTTTTGTAGCTTCGTCAGACATGAGAATAAAATTAAAGGGTAGGTAAATAAGTTATAAGTAGATTTAAGATGATGATTCTTCGGCATCATCCGCCGGTTTTTCTTCAGCCTTCTCCTCAGCAGGAGCCTCTTCTTTTTTGGCTTCCTCTGGGGCAGACTCTTTTTGAGGTTCTTCCTTCTTCTCTTCAGCTTTCGCTTCCTCAGCAGCAGGAGCTTCAGCTTTTTCCTCTGCCTTGGCCTCCTCAGCAGGAGCTTCTTCCTTCGCAGGTTCAGCAGCAGCCTCTTCAGGCTTTTGGTCTCCGTACGCTTTCAAAACCTGAACAAGTCCGCGCAAAAGTCCAGAAGTCACACCATAGAATCCAGAAACTGGAGCCTTCATGCTTCCAACAAGCTTCGCCAAAAGTTCTTCTCGAGAAGGAAGTTTCGCCAATTCAACAGCTTCAGCTTGAGTGATAAACTTTCCTTCTACCAATCCACCAAGAATCTTCAATTTGTCGTTATCCTTCGAAAAGTTGTGGAGTGTCTTCACAGCCATTACTACATCATCATATCCAAATGCAGCTCCAACTGGACCTTGCATAACTTCTGATGGCGCTTCTGGAAGATCAGAATTCTTCAAAGAAAGCTGCATCAATGTCTTCTTCGCAACACGAAAATCTACACCTTCTTCACGAAGTTTGCTTCGCAAATTCCCCATATCTTTTACAGACAGACCCCGGTAGTCAGCAAAATATACTGCCTTCGAGCGTCCAAACTTGTCATCAAGATCCTTGAGGATCTCTTTTTTCTGGTCTTTTGTGATTGCCATTTTGGATTGGTGTTGATAAATAAAAATCTCTCGGGTCATAGACGAGAGACTTCACAAGGCGTCGCTTATGCACTGCTCACGTTTGCAGTCGCACGGCGCGTTCCTTCTTGTTTACGAGTCTCGGTAGGATAAATGTATTTTTAAGTCTAATTGAATTTATATAAAAACAAATTAGATAACCTACTGTCTATGACAAATGAGAATGTACTGCAAATATTGATTCAATGTCAACATTTTATTGTTAAAATTACATGTATAAATCTAACCTATAGTAATTATGAGCAATAAAAGTTTATTAAAATGTTTTGTTTTTCAAGAACATGAGAATTTTCAAATTGGAGATAAAGATTATCTTTTTCAAACCAGAGAGGCTGGAAGGACCGACACAATATATGGTCTAGCAAAATTCAATGTAATAGTTGGTTCTAATAATTCAGGAAAGAGTAGGATACTAAGGCGAATATTTGAACAAAAAGATTTAATGAAGCCAGATTTAGCAAAAGATCTAGTGGAGTTATTTCTAGAACTGGATGGGTTTATAAGTGGAAGTAGGACAGTGGTTAGTTATGGAAAACTAGGGAAAACAATTGAACTTATTAAGGAAATTAAAAGACTTCAATCCATAAAATTTTTTTCATTTAAAAATGACCTAGTAAATAATATCAACAATGTAAAAGATGAAATAGAAAAGACTATTACTGACCCCAATCCCTTCTATAGGAGTAACGAAGGAGAAATTTTATTAAAATTAAGAGAATGGCTTGTTAAAAGTAGAAAAATTCATGAAGAAATAAGTAGAAAAGCTACGGAATATCATACTTTATACATTCCTACTCTAAGGGGAATGAGGCCATTAGAGAATCAGGATTTTTATTATATACGAACAGTACAAGATTATTTTGATTCCGATGAACTTGATAGCCTGAATGATCGAAAGAAAATTTTTACAGGATACAAAATTTTTGCTGATCTAAAGGAAAAATTACTAGGAACACAATCTGATAGAGATTTTATTCGCAAATATGAAAATTTTTTATCAGAGAATTTTTTTAATGATGTAGCAGTGACACTTATACCTCAACAATCTGAAGTGAATGGGAAAAATAATGACGTAGTATATATAACTTTCAACAATAACGAAGAAGAAGAAAGAGCAATATACAACCTTGGAGATGGGCTACAGACAATCATCGCAATCACCTATCCCCTTTTTTCTTGGGTTGCTGAAAATGAAGTAGACGATCTAGCCTATTTAATAGCATGTATAGAGGAACCAGAGCTATATCTTCATCCCTCTATGCAACGAAAATTAGTGGAAGTCCTAATGGGGGGCAAGTTTAAGAAAGTTCAATTTATTGTAACAACTCACTCAAATCATTTTCTTGATTTAATTAATGAGCCCGAGTTTCAAAAAAAAATCTCTATATATGGCGTGCAGTATATAAATGGAACAAAATACGTAAAACAGGAAAACGACCTTTCTAATACTGTTTATAAGGTGCTAGGAGCAAGGCCATCTTCAATGTTACTAGCTAACAAGACTATTTGGGTAGAAGGTGTTTCTGATAGGATCTACCTAAGGCACGGGCTAAAACTTTATTTTGATTCAGATGAGGCAAGTGATTCAAAAAAGTATAGTGAATACATTGACTATGCATTTATTGAATATGCAGGAACAAATTTAGCTCACTATTTCGAAAAAAGTAAGAAAGAGGACTTAAGGATCAATAGTATTAGTAATTTAAAAAGCGTGTTTTTACTGGTGGATGATGACGGAGTGAAAAAAGGAAGGAAATTTGAAAGATATGAAAAAGCAAAAGCTCTCTTAGGTAAGAGATTTAAGAGGACTGATGGAAGAGAAATTGAAAACTATCTCAGTCCTAGGGTTTTAAAAGCAATCTATCCAGATGAAATAGGCGATAAAAATTTGCCTCATTACGATAGCTATAAATCTAAAAAATTACCCAAATTCCTAAATGACGAATTTGAAATAAAGAAACACATTAGTACACAAGGAAAGACAAAAATTTTCAGCGATAAACAAGAATTCGCCTTAAGAGCTATAGAGCACCAAGCAAATTGGGAAGATCTTACAGCTGACATGCAAGAATTAATAAGGACAATAGCAAAATTTCTTGGCGAATAATTTAACTGTGCAGACAAAGCTCTACATCCTTGACAAAAACTCGCGAACATCTAACATCGCGGTGAATTAATTATCCGCATGACATTAAGAGAGGGGCCAACAATTAAGAAAGCTCAGCCACGAGTACAAACTCCAGATGGCCCACAGTCGCGCATTCGTACAAACATCCAGAAGCAGGCAGAATCAGCAGTAGAAACGCCAAAAGGCTATAACTTTGAAGAGGCAGTATCACTTTTAGAAGGTGTTGATTTCGATCTAGAATTAGCCCGCGAAAGAGCCATTGCTCTACATACAAAGTTGGGTCTCGTTGATGCGCTCATAAAAAAAGGCATCATCCATTCATCGGATCAGTATGCTCAACTCTTTTCAGAGGTACGATTTTCAAAAGATGGACTCGATCAAGTTGCAGAAAAGTTAGCTCAAGGCCGTCAATGGATACCCATTTTTAATCCTGGAAACCTAAAACTGGCTGAATTATGGGAAATCCTCATCGCCGATCAAGGTCTTGATGGATCAAAAGTGGAAGCGAAATATAGCAATAAGCTTGAGCTGGATCCGATTGAACGCGTCAAAAGATTTCGCCCATTTGATACTGCGGATTTCAGAGTTTCAGAAAAATATAAAGAGAAGCATCGCTATGCCGAGCTGAGTAAGTTAGGAGATTTACATGCAGCAGCGACCGAGGAGCCACAAAAACCAGAAATCGTCTTCACAAACGACGTTGTAGAGGTCGATGCAGTCTCAAAAAGACCAGTCGACTTTATTCAAGATTGCCAAGAAGGTATCCGCCCAATCGACTTAAGAGCCGACCTCATTCGCTGGGTCACACAGTTTCACAATCGTGAAAAAATGCCTGATCAATTCATTTCAACCATCTACCCAAGCTGGGTCGATAACACCGGAAATATTGCCATAATGGGCGTCACAAATGGTAAAAAAGCCCTTAACATTCAAGGTTACTACCCAACACACAGCCACCTTAAAGTTGGAATGCGTCCATGCCTTGGCTAACGATGCGTCTTTTTATAGAGATCGCCAAACACATTCTCTGGATCAGAGGCAGCTTTGACTCTCTCAAAATTTTCACGACTATAAATCTTCCAAAACGTGTTTTCGTCGTATTGATTATGCGAAATAAGGGTCTTTATCCCCCGCAACTCCACCAGTTTTTCGTCTAAGAGTCGATAGTAATCCTGCCCATCCTTCTGTCGAAAACCGTATATTGCACAGTCGATAAACAGCTCATCATCAACATTTTTCATGAACGATTCATTCAGCCATGGATATTTTTTAGGAATCCGATACGGCACAATCCATAGCGGATAATAATCAAACTCTCGCTCATAAAAATCGTAAAAATCGGCAAATCGTGACATCGGAACAAACACATCCACCACCACATCTGGTCGTTTCCCCTTAAAAAACCATTTCAACCTTTTAGCAGCCTTAATCATATTGGTTGAAGACAAAAACCATCGTCCAAATAGGGCTCGTAAAACCTTGTTCTCAAGCCCAAAATTGCGACTCAGCCAATGGCATTCTCGGTCGTATCGGAAAAAATAGTCCTGAGTTCGCATGAAATCTTCAGTTCGTTCAGCAGTACTCTTATAAAATATCTTCATTCCATCATACCGGTTCACATACGGCGCCTCATCCACAAAATTCCCAATACACAGCGTAAAGTGGTCCGGCCCGTGAATAATCCCATCAACAAAATCGTGTTCACCACGCTTATAATAAGATTGAATCGCCGCCTGATATTCAGCAAAAGTTGCATATTTTTCGTAGGTCATCTTCACAAATTTCTGAGCTGGATGAAGTCGAAACTTCAGCTTTGTCAACATTCCAACAGTGCCAAAAGTCCCATGCATCATATGAAAAAGATCAGGATTTTCCTCAGGAGAACAGGTCAAAACCTCTCCAGAAGCCGAAATCACTTCATACTCAAGACAACTATCATGAAATCCACCATACTTATACGACATCGACTCAACGCTACTCCCAGCCACAGCCCCACCAATCGTAATCGTCTTCAATTCAGGAACCGTATACGGCACCAATCCATGTTTCAGCGTTTCTTGCACCAAATCAAAAAAGGTCACTCCAGATTCCGCCGTGCAGGTCATCGTTTTTGGATCGATCTCGAGAATCTCATTCAATTTGGGAACAATCACCTCATGTGCCATGCCAGCGTTTCCCTGTGAATTCGGAACTTTGTGCGAAACCCCATCTCGAACAAATTTCACGCTCGCCCCCTCCGGGCGCTCGCTCAGCTGCTCCACAATCCGCTCAATTTTCTGCCGATGATCCATATCCAACAAAAAAATCCCACCCCACATTAGAGCGGGATGGGATTTTCTACAACTCAAACTTTAGCTTGTTGGACCAACCTTCAAAACAGAGAAGTCAGTAGTTGAATGTGTCCGATAAGTTTTACCTTGATCAAATCTGTGCCTATACATAGCATCATTTTCATGAATATCCACAGTAATATGAAGAGAGCCTTGGCTCAGGATCTGAGTACAGCGGATATAATCATTGCCAATAATTGTCATCTCACCACTTTCACAGGTAATAATGTCTTTCATACCAGGGGAATTAAGTACAAAACGATAGGCGCAATTAGCAGGATTCGAGTCAATTGCAGATAGAACAGATGCAAAGTTTGTACTTCCGCCCGGCTCATAAACCGTTGCAGAAGTATTAGGATTTGGGCAGGTTGGTTCTGTGAGCTCAATAGCAGTTGGTGAAATAGCAACATCCTCCCCACCATCAAAGGTGTTCGATGGACCTCCAGTTGCAAGTTCAGCAGACCGACTTTCTTCGGCTTCCCGCACATCCTCCTCTTCAGCAGAAGCAGAAAGGGTTGTATTGAACTCAAAATCCTCAGATTCATCACCTCCAGCATCAATAGTCGTAGAATAATCAGGTTCGGCAGTAGCCGTAAGAGTCCTACTACTATCGATCTCTTCAGCTTCACGCACATCCTCCTCTTCGGCAGAAGCAGAAAGGGTTGTATTGATTTCGATATCCTCTTCACGAGCATCAATAGTCGTAGAATAATCAGGTTCATCAGTAGCCGTAAGAGTCGTATTGATGTCGACCTCCTCGGCTTCACGGACGTCATTCTCAATTGGTGCAGCCGTTCGAGAAACGCCACTCGACCGAGTATCAGTCGTTTCAATAGTTCTGAGCGCTCCTTGGAACAGATTACCGCTACCAGATTGAGATGCATACAGAACTACAGCCCCAAAAACGATAACAAGCACAATGAGAACAATAGTTTTTTGTTTTTTCGACATAAAGAAAAGAAAAATAATAAAAATTCAATCCTATAATTATAAAACAATTAAGTAGATGCGTCAATTGAACAATCCTACACCTTTCCAAAGACCACAAAAAAATCTACAATGCCCACGTTGGCATTTTTGCCACATCAACAAAACCGGTGGACTTTACATCCAACCATATGCACATTTTTCAAGAAGTTCAGCAGTTCCTTCAGGACTGCGAAAAAACAGGAAAACCAGCCATCATTGCAATTGTTGGGCCAACAGCCTCTGGAAAAACAGGGCTCAGTTTGGAGCTTGCCCAAAAAATAAATGGCGAAATTGTTTCTGCCGATTCTCGCCAAGTATATAAGTATTTGGATATTGGAACCGACAAAATTCACGAATCCCAAAGAAAAGGAGTGAAGCATCACCTTATTGACATTATTGAACCGGATAACGAATTCACACTGGCCGACTATAAAAGGATGGCTATCAAGGCAATCAATGATATTCATCGACGCCAAAAGGTGCCGATCCTTTGCGGAGGAACTGGTTTGTACCTCAATGCCATCATTGAGAACTATCAAGTGCCGAAAGTCCCGCCACAATACGATCTACGACAAGAGCTGGCAAGGTACTACGAACAAAACGGCGCAGAAGCACTCCACAAGCTCCTAGAGGAACGTGATCCACAAGCGGCAGCCCGTATCCATCCTAACAACGTTATGTATGTGATCCGAGCCATCGAAATCAATGTTGCCGGTGGTCACCAAAAGCAAGCTGCCAAAGGTGAACCGGACTTCGAAGTATTCACCATCGGCATTGAATGGCCACGAGAAATTCTCTATGACCGAATCAACCGTCGCGTCAACGACCTCATGGACAGCGGACTCTTAAACGAAGTAAAAGCCCTGCTTATGCGCGGATACGACGAAAAGATGCCTTCAATGAGCTCAATCGGTTATCAAGAATTAATAGAATTTTTAAGAGGAAATGGTACACTGGACGAAGCGGTCGAAAAAATAAAACAAAACACCCGCAACTACTGCAAACGGCAGTCAACTTGGTTTCGCCGCTATAAAAACATCCATTGGCTCCCTGGTGAAGAGTTAGAATCGTATTTCTCTAACAAGCAATAATCGTGTCTGTACTTGGAAAAACTTGGAAGGTTCAAAATGAGGATTCAACGCTGAACGTAGCCGAAAAAGTGCTTGCAAACAGAGGGTTGAAGACCAAGAAAAAGGTCGACGAATTTTTGAAACTCAGTTTTAAGAAAGGGATGCACAATCCATTCGTCATGAAAGACATGGATAAAGCCATAAAACGACTTGAAGATGCCATCAAAAATGAAGATCGAATCATGATTTTTGGTGATTACGATGTGGATGGAATTAGCGGAACCGCTATTTTGGTTCACGCACTCAAACTTCTGGGTGCAAAAGTTTCATATAGACTTCCACACCGAGTAGAAAACGGATATGGCCTGAGCAACGAGTTTATTGAAGAGTTCGCCGAACTCGGGGTCAAACTCCTTATTACTGTTGATTGCGGAATTTCCTGCAAAGAACAGATCGACCTTGCCGCGGAAAAAGGAGTAGATGTGATCATCACCGACCACCATACTATTCCAGAAGTCATCCCAGACAAGGCCAAAGCTATCCTTCATCCTGGTCAGCCCGGTTGCGAATATCCTTTTAAAGGACTCACCGGAGCTGGTGTGGCATACAAATTGGCTTGTGCACTCATCACTGATCAATGCAACGCAGAGGATCGGGAAAAATATATCTACGCACTGTTAGACTTAGCGAGCCTGGGAACGGTCGCTGACTTGGGACCACTCATCGACGAAAATCGAATCATTGTAAAATATGGATTACAAGCACTCCAACATACTCGTTGGCATGGATTGGAATATCTCAAGTCGCTTGCAGGCATTGAGCCAGGCGCAAAAGTCGATATCAACACCATTGGATTTTGCCTTGGACCGCGCATTAACGCTGCTGGCCGCATCGATAATCCCTACTACGCTCTCCAACTTCTCCTCTATGAAGAAGGTGAAAATGACAAAGCCAAACTTATTGCCGAACATCTTGAAAGCTTGAACCGCAAGCGTCAAAAAATGGTAGCCGACGCCTTAGAGCAACTGGAAAGTCGCGTGAAAGAAGATCAAGATGGAGCTTCGCTCATTATGGCATGGGACCAAAATTGGCATGTGGGTATTTTGGGACTTCTCGCTGCAAAATGCGTGGAACGACACAACGCTCCAACCATCATTATGCAAGATTTCGGAGATGAACTCGTCGGGTCATCCCGTGGACCAAAATGGTTCAACTTGGTTGAGGCCCTCACGGAACACAAAAAACTCCTCAAAACCTTTGGTGGACATACTCAAGCCGCTGGGTTCACCGTGGAAAAAGAGAATTTAGAAGAGTTCCGCGATTCGATGCAGGCATACGCCAAAGAAAAGCTGGAAGATGCCGATTGGGACCCAACCATTGAAATCGACTGCGAACTTTCAGATGGAGACATTGATGACGGCCTCGTGAACTTCCTGGAGCAGTTGGCACCATACGGAATCGGTAACAAACAACCAGTATTCCTCATTAAAAACCTGGCAGTCGACGATGTTCGCCGAGTGGGGAAGGAACAAAACCATCTGCACTTCAAAGTCCACACGCCAACCAAGCGACTCTCAGTCATTGGTTTCAAACTTGGTGATCAAGAGCCTTTCCTTCGGGACAATCGCACTATTGATCTTGTTTGTTATCTGGAAAGGAACGAATGGAAAGGCCGCACAAAACTACAGCTGCGCGCCTTGGACCTTGCTGCAAGCCAATCTGCCGTAACTACAGAGGCCGCATAAAACTTTTCTTGCCACTACGAATGCCATTTGATACAGTGCTCTCTTTTCTCGAGGGCAAAATTTGCCAATTGTCAAAAATTGCACATTGTGTCATAATATAACAATGCGATAAAGTAATCGATCAATGGAAAAAATCCGCAAACAGATTGTCGAAACGGTCAAGCGAAGTGAGAACATCCTCCTTATGCCATCAACGCCGGTGGACGGAGATTCGCTTGGCAGCTCATTGGCCCTCTATCTCATTTTCAAAAAAATGGGAAAACAGGTCACTGTTGTTTGCGCGGATCCAATTCCAGATGCATTCAAATTTTTGCCGACCACCAAAGTTATCAGCGATGAGTTTCAGGGAACGAAAGATTTCATTGTGACTCTCGATTGTAAAAAATCCAAGATTAACACCATTCGAACCAAGCTCGAGGAAGATAAGGTCAACATCATCATCACCGCTAAAAAAGGACAATTCTCAGCCAACGACGTCTCTTTCCATCACGGCGAAAACAAGTATGACTTAATCATCACCGTCGACACAGGTGATCTGCAACAGTTGGGACGTTTCTACGAAGACAACACCCAAATGTTCACGCAGATCCCACTCATAAACATCGACCACCACGCTTCAAACGACCATTTCGGAAAAATTAATTACGTCGACATCATGTCTTCGGCCACAACCGAACTTTTGATCCCACTCATCCAAGATTTTGAGCAGGATCAAGATACGAAATTCATGGATCCAGACATCGCAACATTGCTCCTCGCCGGAATCATCACTGACACCGGAAGTTTTCAGAACGCCAATACCACACCACGATCCTTTGCGGCATCGGCATACCTCATCAAGCACGGTGCTCGCCAACAAGAGATCATCCAGCACGTTTTCAAAACCAAGAATCTGTCCACACTCAAGTTGTGGGGCCGCATTCTTTCAAAGATTAAAGTCGATGAACAGCATCGTGTTGTGTGGTCCAGCATCAATGAAAAAGACCTCATGGATGCCAAGGCAAACCCCGACGAAACCGGTGGAATCATTGATGAACTCCTCTCAAACGCACCCAATAGTGAAATCGTAATCCTCCTCAAACAGAAAGAGGATGGTGTAATTTCCGGAAGTGTGCGAACACCAAACGAATCGATCGACGCAAGCCAGATAGCAGAAATGTTCGGTGGTGGAGGCCACGTTCAAGCAGCAGGATTCAAAATCGAAAGCGACAACTTTGAAGAGACCGAAAAGATGGTTATTGAAAAAGTTCGAGAGTTTCAGCAAAAGCGAATGAAAGCTGGCGTGAACTTTGCTCAACCCGAAACGCAAGAAAAAGAGGAGTCGTCAGAACAAAAATCTCCAAAGAAGCATCCAGAAAAAAAAGAAAAGTCTGCAAAAAAATCTTCAAAAAAGAAATCGACCGAAAAAAAAGAGAGTAAAAAAGACGAAAAAGAGTCTTTCACCGACTTCGTGATCAAAGCCAACATGTCGGACGATGAATCCACCGAGCTTGAAGAAGACGTCATCTATAAATTCGAAGAGTAACAGCATCCACTCTACGCCTCAGAGAATTTTTCCATCACTTCATCGGAGATGTCGGCATTGGTAAACACCGTATCAATGTCTTCATCATCCTCCAGCATATCAATAAGCGTCAAAAGCTGCATTGCTTGATCTTCATTCTCAACAGCAACAGTCGTTTGAGGGATAAAAACCAGATTGGCAGATTGAGTCGTAATTCCTGCTTCCCTCAGCTTGTCACGAACCTGCATCAACTCCTGCGGATCGGTATAAATCTCAATAACTCCATCTTCAAACTTCACATCCATCGCGCCCGCATCAATCATTTGTAGCTGAACCTCATCGGAAGGCTTTTTCTCAGACGCCACTTCAATCAACCCCTTCCGTTCAAAAAGATAGCCAACACTGCCAGCAGCCCCCATCTTCCCACCCTTTTTTCCCATAATAGAATTCAAACTCGCAATCGTCCGGTTTCGATTATCAGTAAGTGTTTGAATATAGAGCGCTGTGCTGCCCGGGCCAAATCCCTCAAAAAACACCTCTTCAATCTGAGCGGCATCTTTTCCTTCACCCGTTCCTTTATCAATCGCACGCTTAATATTGTCCATCGGCACATTATCGGCGCGCGCATTATCAATCGCTGCACGCAAAGCAGGATTCATGTCTGCATCACCACCACCTTGAGCCGCTGCCACCTGAATCAGTTTGGCATGTTTCGTAAAAATTTTACCCCTCTTTTTATCCACCCCTGCCTTTCGATGCTTAATATTGTGCCACTTGGAATGCCCAGCCATAAGTAAAAAAATTAAAGTTCAGATCGCAACTTCGCAATTTTCTTCGGATAGTCGGTAATCACCATATCAACGTCAAAGCTCAGAGCTTTCTTCCATGATTTCACCGAATTCACCAAATAAATCGCCGTCATCATACCACGTTGTCGCGTCCACAGCATAAATCGATTGCTCAAAAGCCGTTTATTAATCATATACCAGTGTGCATCCACCATTCTCCACAAAAACCAGTTGTGCAGAATCACTGAAAGAAGCGATCCACACAAAATCCCACGCGGTATCTTATAGTTCACTGCCCTCAAAAACATTAGCACAATCGGATTAAAAGAGATAACGAGCACATCTCGCCCGTCCAAATGTTTCTTATAAAAACGATCAAAAGCGCGTGCAACCACACCCGGCAGAATACTCATAGTTTTAATCTCCAAAACGAGTTGAACATCTTCAGGCACTTTCTCAATAGCGATCTCCAAAAAGTTCTTCCTTCGCTGCGGATGATGAATAATGTCGTGCGCAAGAAAGAAGCGTCTTCGCAAATAGTTGTATCGAATATCCATTTCTACCGCTTCACAACCTTGTTGTGAGGCATGTCCATATGCATCTGGAGTGTTTTCTGGATGTGGACCTTTTCCACCCCGATGAGCAACGATTTTTGGTCGAACTTGTTCCATTAGGTGCAGCTCTTAACAGCGCTCGCAATCGCCGGTACAACAGTCTCATCAAAGATATGGGGAATGATCATATCCTTCGTCGGCTTTTCAACAATTGCCGCGAGCGCTTCAGCAGCAGTAGTATACATCTTTTCAGAAATATTTCTCAGTCTGGCATCAAGCACTCCTCGAAAAAGCCCAGGGAAAGCCAAAACATTATTGATTTGATTTGGAAAATCACTCCGCCCAGTCCCAACAATAAAAGCACCACCCGCCCTTGCTTCATCTGGCATGATCTCTGGGGTTGGATTCGCCAACGCAAATACAACTGGATCTTCATTCATACTTTTGACCATCTCTTGGGTCACAATTCCTGGAGCAGAAACACCAATAAAAACATCAGCGCCCTGGAGAACCTCGGCCAGTAGCCCACTCACATTGTCAGGATTCGTTTCGGCCAGTAAATCCTTTTTATAAGGAGCCAAATCATCGCGACTCGCCGCAATCGCCCCTTTACTATCACAAATAATCACATTCCTGGCTCCATAGTGGGCGAGCAGCTTGGCGATAGCCGTCCCAGCAGCTCCGGCCCCAGAAATCACAATCTTCACATCACCAAACGAGCGCCCAGTAACCTTAAAAGCATTAATAAGCGATCCTAGTACAACAATTGCCGTACCATGTTGATCATCATGGAAAACCGGAATATCAAGGGCTTCCTTCAATCGCTTTTCAATCTCAAAACAGTGTGGAGCACCAATATCTTCTAGGTTCACACCACCAAAAGGAGCCACAACCCGTTTCACCGTCTCAATAAAGATATCCATATCACCGCCTGACTCAATGCAGAGTGGAAACGCATCGATCCCCGCAAACTGCTGAAACAAAACACATTTCCCCTCCATTACCGGAAGGCTTGCTTTTGGACCAATGTTCCCCAGCCCCAAAACCGCCGATCCATCGGTAATCACAGCAATCGCATTGCCCTTCATCGTATACTTATAAATCAAATCCGGATCCCGCTCGATTTCCCTGCAAGGCTCAGCAACCCCAGGAGTATACGCCAAACTTAGCTCATCATAATTCGAGATCGGCGTTTTAGACGTGATCGAAAGCTTCCCACGTTGCGCAGCATGGAACTGAAGAGAATCGTCGTAAATACTCATAGATCTTTACTGTATTTTAAATTCAGCATCCGATTCCGGCAAACTATACTCAACCGTTTCTGTTTCCGTCATGGCTTGAGGTGAATCCCCATTAACCGATAGGGAGGTCGGGGGAGGACCATCTGGCCCCTTCATATTTGGGGCCTCCGATGGTCCTTTAATTGAAGGCGTTGGTAAAACCGTTTTTTGCTGTTCAGCTTCAGTCTGAACCTGAGAAGGTTCTTCTTGAGCCTGACATCCAACAAAGAGCAGGAGAGTCACAACAGTAACGGTAAGCCAACGTTTCATAACTTTCAGAAAAATAAGATTACGCTTCGTCCTCCATCATTGTATCATCTTCCATCATTGCATCATCATCTCCAACCATAGCATCTCCTCCAACCATATTGTCATCTTCTGGCATTTCACTTCCTTCAAGCATAGTGTCCATCATAGCGTCACCTTCCTCCATCATTGCATCATCTTCAATAACAAGAGTTCCAGTTGAAGTTGCTGAATCACCAGCCTCATCAACAATATTAACGGTTGCAGTTGTAGACTCAGACACCTCAGTGTCGGTTTCAGTTGGTTCAGGCTGTTGTTGGAAAAATTGGCAACCAGTAAATGCCAATGAAAGCGCAAAAAGTGTAGAAATAGTGAGGAATCGTTTCATAAGAATGAAAATAAGAAAATAAACGATACTATTTTATAGGGTTAAGCCCACAAATACAATCACAAGAGCTTTTTTTCATTAAAATGCAGTACTCTTCTGTTCCGTTATAGCCAAGATGGTATCCGATTCCCGTTCAACCTTAAGCGTGACATCATACGCTTCACTATAATAGTAATCGACCGGCCCAGTACCAATTCCAATCGAATCCGTCTCAATCAAAACATCATCGCTCAACAGAGCCAGAGTTGCTTCAGCAGCACCTTCTACAAGAATTTGCGCGCGAATATCAGCCAAAAACTTCTCTGTATCACTCACCGTTGAAGATGGATTTTGACTGGATGAAGAGACCGGCACTTTCGTTCCCTCGCTATATCTCACACTTCCAACCACATTCCGAACCTCTTCAATCAATTGAGGTTTATTCAGCCCTTCCCCAACTTGTGCATACAGAACCAAGATGGCCCCATCAGGTAACTCAAAGTAATAGTCAAAAGTTGATGTTTCAGCCATATATACACTCTTGAACTGATAACCGTTCAGCTCCTGCGATTGCACAGCCGCCCCTGATCCGTATTCAATCAATCCAAAATAAGAGTCGAGTGAAAGGCCGTTTTCATTCTTATCCACAGCAATCACCACCGTCGCACTATTCGGGAAAAGTCGCGCCCAGCTCAGTTGATTATGAATCGTATCTTCCTTCCATAAAATCGTTTGACCATCAGCATCAACCATCTGCCATCCAAACGGATATTTCACAGAGTAGTGATCGGTTGGATGAACAAAAGTTGGCCAACCCGTACTTAACGGAAACTTATCCAATCCCTTTTCTTCGGTATACATCAGTCGATAAATAATATCCGCAAATTGCCCACGCGTAATGTCCTTGCCACCATGGAGCAACCCATCATCCTCAGGTGAAACAAACTGATGATCCTTGGCATACTGCGCATACGCCGAATACCATGCCGTTTGATCCACATCCGGATAAGGATCTCCTTCCGGTGCAGCTCCAACCTCTACTCGAAAAGAAAGAAACACAATCTTCAAACTCTCAGCCACATTAATATTGTTAGCCGGCTTAAACGTTCCATCATCATAGCCTTCAACAATTCCCAAAGAGATTGCTTTTTGAACTGGATCATAAAACCATTGTCCTGGCTGAACATCTGGGAACTGTGTTGGTGCCAACACCTCTGTTTGCGCGGCTGAAGCACTCATAGCAATCTTCAATGCCTCCGCTCTGTTAATCGGTTGATCCGGTTTAAAGGAGCCATCCGGATAACCCGAAATCACGCCCTTTGCCTTCAAATACTCAACTGCTCCATAGTATTTCGTTCCTTGAGTCACATCTGGAAAGGTCTGCGCCAGCGCAGAAAAGCTCATAGAGAAACTAAAAACCAATGTTGTGAAAAGGAGAGCAATTTTTTTTGGCATAGATGTGCAAAGTTAAGGAGACGAAGAAGTTGGGCTAGAGGAGTTGAGAGGAGAGAGTTCGCACCCAGAAAAGGTGGAAAGTTCATTCAGCGATTGAACACCGACCAGTATATCATTTCCTTTTGTCCAAACGGGGTAAAACGTCACCCCGCGTTCACGGCAATACTCAGGCTGAAAATCACAATTCACATAATCCACATTCGAAAAATCTTTATCAAAAAGTCTCTTTTGGTCTTGGCAGTTCTGGCACCGATCCGATCCATACATCGTCACACCCACTTCACTCAAACATTGCCCAAAGCTTTGCTCTGGCTCACCATTGCCAGCAGAAGCAAAACCAATAGCCACAACAAGTGCCACAGCAAAAATACCCAAAGACCACCACCAACTTGAACGCTTCTTCGCCATAATTCACTAAAAAATATGTGGAGAAAATCTCAAAAAAGATGAGATGCGCAGTGCTGATCCGAGAGAAAACCACAGGCGTATCTGGCATACGACGAGGAATTTCTCGAGTGAAGCACCAGCAGGTCGCTTTTTTCAGATTTTCAACTAGTATATGGCTTCACCAGGCGAATACATATCACGGTTTTCATCTCCAATCAGGTCGATGATCTCTGCAACAACGTCATCAAACGCAACCGTTTTCTGTGTTCCCACACTCATATCGCGGATAATAGCAGTACCTTCGCGTACCTCGGTGATGCCAATGATCACAGTGTACGGAACTTTAAATTTGTCGGCAAGTCGCAGCTGCGCTTTTATCGCACCCTTCCCGAGCGCTCCCATGGTTTTGATCCCATTTTCACGCAAGTCATTAATGAGGGGGAGGCACATTTTCTTCGCCTCTTTCCCCAGTTGCGCCACAAAAACATGCAGATCATCCTTCTGCGGAACACGGATCTTTTGTCGTTTCATATTCGCAATAATGCGCTCCATTCCAGCTGCAAATCCGCAAGCAGGAGTCGGTTTTCCACCCATCAATTCAATCAAACCGTCGTAGCGACCACCACCACCAATTGCGTTCTGAGCACCATCTGTCTTGTCCCAGAACTCAAACACGGTCTTGGTGTAGTAGTCCAATCCACGCACCAACGTTGGGTTTTCGGTGTACTCAATACCCATCTCTTCCAGGTACTCTTTCAGTTCGTCGTGATACTCTTTACTTTCATCGGAGAGGTACTCTTCAAGTTTCGGGGCGAGCTGTGCCAAAATTTTACAGTCCTCCTCTTTACAGTCCAAAAGTCGAAGCGGATTTTTTTCCAGCCGGCTGCGGCAATCCGCACACAGCGAGCGTTCTTTTCCAAAATAAAAATCTTTCAACGCCTGCATATATTCAGCTCGATCCTCACTAGAACCAATACTGTTCAGTTGCAATGTAAAGATATCCGCGATTCCAAGATCATCCAAAATTCGATTCGCAATGTAAATAATCTGCGCATCCAAAGCTGGATCCGATTCACCAATAATTTCCAATCCAAACTGCCAAAATTGGCGATACCGCCCTTTTTGCGGACGATCGTATCGGAAAAAAGGATCAATATAGTAGAGCTCAACCGGTTGTGGCCAGCTATTCATCCCATGCTGAATGTACGATCGGACAACGCCTGCAGTCCCCTCTGGACGCAGCGTCAAACTCCGACCTTTACGATCTTCAAACGTATACATCTCTTTACTCACAATGTCGCTCGTATCCCCAATACTCCGCTTAAACACATCCGTGTATTCAAAAATTGGCGTGGTTATACGGCGAAAACCAGCTTGGCGGCATCGGTGTCGAACCACTTTCTTAATAAATGTGTGGTACTCGTGATCGTTTGGAAGAATATCGTGAACCCCCTTCGCTGTCTGAAATGGGGGAGTCTGCTGTGGCTTCGATTGCTGTTCGTCCTGCGGCATAAAAGAAAGTGAGTTAAGAGGATGGGAAACTCTGAGAAATGATTATAACATTTTTTAAAAAAGTTGCTAGCCTTTCTTTCCCTCTTGGAAGGCTTGGCGAAGCATGGATAAGCCCTGTTTTGATGCATGAAGAAGACCGATTAAAACAAAGCAGAGGTCGCGAATACGTATAATAAAGACCAAAACGAAGGCATTAATAGATATGCCCAAAGCTAAGAAAATTGCAGCATGACCACCTTCCAAAATTCCAAGTCCACCAGGAATCGGAATAACAAAGGCCACATACGGGATTGTAGAAACCAGGAACGTTTGCAGAAATGTCATATGGACTCCCATAAACCGAGCAACCAAGTAGTGTTCCAGCAGCAAGAAGGATGTGATCACTAATGAAATCGGCACTAAAATCCAAAAAGTTCCTACATGTTTCTTATAAAAGTGCGCAATTTCTTCTTCCACTTCAATAACTTTTTCTTCAAAACTTTTCACCTTTTTAAACTTCGTTAGCCGGAAGAAGCGCAAAATTGAACTAAAAAACCCAATTCTCTTTATCGTTGCAAATATCACCCAAAACATAAGTGAAAACATTCCTACCAACGACACCAACATAATCACATGAAGCTCAGCCGGAAGTGATCCATCGAAAAGTGCAATCACAATTCCCAAAGCGATAAACAGAAAAAGCGCCCCAAGCTCCAGCCCCTTGTCAATAACAACAGAAGAGGTCGCTGTCCGAGTCGAAACACCTTCATGGTGAAGGAGGAGGATTCGCAAAGGTTCCCCACCTGTTTGCGCCGATGGCGTAAGATAGCTCAATCCAAAGCCAGACATTCGATGCAAAAATAGCTTTCCAAAGTTGATAGTCTTATCGTGCAGAGCCTTCACAATCAGGTGCCATCGCAGGGTGTAGAGTCCAAAATTGAGGAACGAAAGCCCCAAAAAAACGAAGAAATGGAGGAGTGAAAATTCACGCAAATTCCGCCAAATCTCACCGAGTCCAGTCTGCAAAACCACCCCTACGAAAAGGGCAATACCCAGAAGCAAAAACGCCGAAAATAAAACAACTCTTTTTTTCATTTCTATCGCTTAGAGTACATCCGTAGGTTCGGATCTGCAAGCACTGCACGGCCAACGGCCGATGCAGCCTCTGCCCCCTTGTCCCCCGCACCAGCCTCCATTCCAGAAAAAGGAATCACATAATTGTCAGGTGCTTTTTCGTAGTGATAGAAAGCCGTTGCCGCAATCATAGCAGCGTTATCAGTACAGTAAGAAAGATCAGCTGCATAACGCAAAACAAACTTTTTCCCCACTTTTTCTTCTGCCATAGCTCGCAGTCGTCGATTCGCAGAAACTCCACCAGCCAAATGCACCTCTTTTACTTTGTATTCCTTCGCAGCACGCACGAGCTTGTCAGTGAGAACATCGCACACAGCCTCCTGAAACGATGCGCAGCAGTCAGCAATAAACTCTTGTGAAAGCTCGCCTTCCCGTTCATGTTCCTCTTTCACCAAATTCAAAACCGCCGTTTTCAAACCAGAAAAACTAAAGTCGTACGAACCCTTTTCCAGCCGCGCTCGCGGTAAATCGTATCGCTGAGGATTTCCCATCTCCGCGGCCCGCGAAACATGCGGCCCACCCGGATACCCTAGCCCCAAAAGTCGCGCCACTTTATCAAACGCTTCGCCTGCTGCATCGTCCAACGTCTCACCCAAAAGCTCGAACTCTGCATGCGATCGCATCAAAACCAGCTCATTGTGCCCTCCAGAAACCGTTAAAATCATAGCAGGAAACTGAATCGGATCCGCTGGATCCCTATCCAACCAGTTCGCATAAATATGCCCAGATATATGATTCGCCGGAATCAAAGTCTTATTTAAAGCAATCGCCATGGTCGAAGCGGCTGTCACCCCAATCACCAACGAGCTCAACAGGCCAGGTCCTTGCGTTACAGCAATCGCATCGATGTCATCCCAACTCATTTTCGCTTTGCTCAATGCTTCTTCAACCACCGGAACAACCTTCACCACATGCTCCCGCGCCGCCACCTCCGGCACCACTCCACCAGTTTCATGATGCAGCGCCACCTGCGATGCAATCACATTCGAATGCACCACTCGCCCATCCTCAACCACGGCAGCAGCCGTCTCATCGCACGAACTTTCAATTCCAAGAATGATCATACAAGAAAGTGTCAGAATAAATCATGAGGATTGTAGCACAATCTATGGTATAATAAGGGGATAATCTAAGGATATGGGAAATACGGGGAAAAAATCGAATCAAAATTTAAATAAGCCAAAAGGAAATGAAGAGACACAAATTTCATCGAATGCGGAAACCCGAGAAAGTCAAATAATTGAAAAAAAACGCAAGGTCACCCAAAAGAGTGTTTATAGAGTTAGTAGTATTGAGACGGAGTTTGTCTCCTCGATGAGAAAACAATATGAAAATATAAAGCCACTCTTCACAGAAATGCAGCAAAAATTTGAAGGAATTCCAGATGTTCCTTCTTGGGAAGCGGTGGAAAGAGCAATCAGTCCAGACATAATCAAGCAATCTGAAAAATTAGTTCAACCCACATTGGTACTGATACCTCCTATAAGTACAAAAGAAAAATGGGATGCCTTAAGAATGAATGGATTAGAGATGGCTAGTTGGACGGAACATATAATTTCATACCACCAAGACCCAGATCCAGCAGATGGACCTCTTGTATTGAATTTAAAAAGGGGGTGGGGAGTGGTTCCACAAAGACACATTTCTCCGATCTATTCAAAAAAAAGGCTACAAAAAGATTGGAAATGTATCATAGCCGAAGGGGTTCCAGATGTATCAATTAAGCCAGAGGTAAAAAAAAATCACAGGGCAAAGAAGACTCTAGCAAAAGAGCTAAAGATGAAGTTCAAAGAAGCTATAGAGAGATACAAAGGAATCGATTTTGACATTATTCATCGCCCTAATACTGAAGAAGCCTGGAACGGACCTGCATGCAATACCGAAACAGGAGCTATTGTAAGAAAACTGATACCTCTTCTTCCCCATCTAGATAATAGAAAATGGTGGGAAATATTTCAAATGACATATAAGAGTTTAAGGAAAAGAAAACTGGGCATTCTTTCGAGCCCGTCATCATATTTGATGCTTGCATTAATAATGCATGCCAATGGTGAACAAATAGATAATGGTAGTTCTTTCACGGCACTTGGTATTCGAGCAATCCCTATAAAAGATCCAAATAGCAAGAAGCAGTTTGAGTATCTGATTTATGGGAAAAGTAGAGATGGACAACTGGTACTTGATTTCTCCGACCATCGAGGATTTGAATTTGCGCGCCTGCGAGGGATGATTCGTTTACACATAGACCAGAAATAAGCACAAAAATTCCAGAAACATTGACTTTGAATCCGATTCTGATAATCCTGGCAATCATCAAGAGCAATCCACCCTATGGGAAGGAACTGATCCAGGATAGGAGGAGGGGAGAACTCTTCCGGGAAAGACTAAAAACGGTTCAAGGGGCAGCGGAAAACATCCGCGATATTTTCCCTGTTTCCAAGCATGGAAGCCTGAAAATCGGAGACCAGATCTACCTCAATCGGGCGCTCGCTCTGGTGGTTACGACCATCTCAAAGGCACGCGGGCAAAAGGAAGAGCAAGTCCGCCGCGAGATCGAAGCGATCATGAGCCAATAGGTTTCGTTGCTGCACTTCGGTGATGGCAACGACGTGCTTTACCCTATAAAAATTATTTGATCTTTAACTCCTTAATCTCCTTAATCTCTTCCCCACCCGCAAGAGTATAAACGACCACCAACTTAAACGACCATTCCGTTCCAATACCCGTACCATTTTGCCGGAAATATGCCCGCTTAATAATATCCTTTACCTTATGGCCCTTCTTCTCAACATCCTCCTTTTCATCATCCCGCATCTCACATTCATACTCGATCCCAAAATCAAGCACCTTACTTTCCCCATCTTTCAAAGTAAAACCATCCATTTTTTGAGTTCCAATAAAATACTCTTTCCACTTGTAGTCTTTGCCACCACTGGTGTATTTCGTGATGTACTGATTAAAACTGAAAAGTACCTTTTCAACCTCCACATCTTTGCGCGTGCTGACAGTCACTTTCCCAGAGTAGGTTCCCTGACATTCAGTAACAGGCTCAACATCAAATTTAGTAGAAAGGCCACTTTGAACCTTCTGCACACCTTTCACAACTTTTTCAACGCTGCTCTTGTGCTTATTGAACATTCCAAACAGTTCAAGAATTTTATTAATGAAATCCATAAGTAGAGAAATAAAAGAGTAAGGATAAAATCCGAGCCAAATATACACACAGTCGCTTGACTTTACAATCAACATTGTTACAACTATCTGCAGCTATCCAGCTTGGCTTTTGAAATACACAGAGCGGCGCTGCCGCAAGGAGAATGAATGTCACTAGGAACTGATGAAGTCGCGGAAATCTTCGCGATCTTCAAGAACCCGTCACCGGAAGGTGGAGACCTGACTGCCACACAGCGAGTTCGGGTCTTCAAGGAGAGGGAGAAGACACTTCGCGGCTCGGCAGAGATCGTCCGTGATCTGCTTCCAGCCTCCATGGAGGGGGATCTGGGTCTGAGTGAGCGCATCTTCTTGAACCGTGCCCTCACAAAAATTCTCACTGAGGTCTCGCAAGCACTGCAGCAAACCCCTCAACAGGTTCGCCACATGATCGAGGAGAGCTTCAACAGCAAGTGATCTGATGTGAGTCGCACACATGTGCCGACGCCATCGGTCCCGGGTAGCAAAGCGCCAGAACAAGTTTCTGGTGCTTTGACCTAGTAAGAAAACTCCCCCAATGAATTGGAGGAGTTTGTCGCAGTTCCACAACGGAATCGTCAGTATCATTATAACTTCTTATACATTCGCAATGCAAGAAATCCTTGGCGGTTGGCCCGTGGTGGAGATCAGGGGAGTCGAACCCCTCACAACTGGATTGACGATTCCGTTGTGGCGAACCTGCGATCCCCGCCCCAGACCAACCACCTTCACAATATTGATACGATATTAAATCCAGATAAAAAATCGATAAAATGGTATAATAATAAGGATGAAACCCACTTCGATAAAAATTATTCAGCAGCTCAAAGATGCCGGACATCAGGCTTTTTGGGCAGGAGGATGTGTTCGCGACATGCTGCTTGGCATTGAGCCCAAAGATTTCGACATTGTTACCAGTGCCAATCCAGACGAAATAGAAGATCTGCTCGAAAAGACGATTCCCATTGGAAAAGAGTTTGGAGTGATTTTAGCGCAGCAAGACGATCATGATTTTGAAGTGGCAACTTTTCGTAGCGATTCTGGATATTCCGATGGGCGCCGCCCCGATGCAATTGAGTTCACAAACGCAGAGGAGGATGCCAAAAGGCGGGATTTCACTATTAATGGCATGTTTTACGATCCACTCACCGATGAAATCCACGACTTTATTGGCGGGCAGAAAGATTTGGATGCGAAGCTGATTCGGTTTATTGGTGATCCAGAGGAGCGAATTTTAGAGGATCACTTGCGAATATTGCGTGCGGTCCGTTTTAAAAATCAGTTTGGATTTCAGTATGAGCCCAAGACGTACGCCGCCCTCGTCAAACACGCGGCGCTCGTCATAGACAACATCGCCAACGAGCGCATCGCCGACGAGCTCAATAAAATCATGATGTCGGGCGGCGCCGTAGAAGCCTTCGAAGACATGGAAGATATTGGGGTTCTCAAGGTCCTCTTGCCAGAAATACAAAACATGAAAGGGTGCGCACAACCGTATGAATACCACCAAGAAGGAGACGTCTGGGATCACACTATGCTCGCCCTCAAGTCTCTACCCGAAACGACACAACTCCCTGTTCGATGGGCCGTTCTTCTCCATGACGTTGGAAAGCCAGATACTTTCGAACTAGAAGAGCGCATCCGATTCGATGGCCATGTCCAGCGCGGTAAAGAGATCGCTCATGACATTCTTAACCGCCTCCGCTTCCCAAAGCGCACCGTCGAAGAGGTCAAATGGCTCGTGGAACACCACATGATGATGATGCCACTCGTAGAAATGCCCATTGGTCGCAAGCGCCACTGGTTCCTCCACCCCTACTTCCTGAACCTCATGGCCGTTTTCAAAGCCGACGCGCTGGGAACTATCCCGTCAGACCTCTCCCTTCACGACAAAATCCTCGAACTCTACCGCGAAACCCTAGAGGCCATGCCCAAGGAGCCGGAGCCACTTCTCACTGGGCACGAAATCATGGAGACACTTGGTCTTGAGCCTGGAGAAAAGGTCGGAGAAGTACTGATGCAACTCCGCGAAAAGCAACTCGCCGAGGAGCTTACCACCCACGAAGAAGCGGTAGAATGGCTCGAATCCCTAAAATAAGACCAAATAGCAGGTCTTGCATTAGCCGCTACAGTAAGCTAAAATCCATCAAGTAAACAAATATTTCTAACCTTCTTTTCCATGTTCAACAAAAAAGTTCTTGGAGCACTTGCAAAATTGGTTGCCCTCCTCCTTTTGGCTCAGGCAGCACTCGTAATCATTATGAGCGTTATGGCTTACTCAGGAGCGCCAGCTCAACTGGACCCAAGCGTGACTCAAGCTATCGCAATCATCCAACAACTTGGATCAATTGCCTTCCTTTATGTTGCACTTGGAGCCGCTTATCGCCTTGCGACAAAGTGCAAGAAATGCTCGACTGCCGACTCTTCAATGAGTATGCCGTCTGCAAAGCCAGCACCAAAGAAAACGACTGCTAAAAAGAGCACAACAAAGAAATCAACAGCAAAAAAGAAGACCACAAGCCGATCAAAGAAGAAATAGTTACAACTGCTCCTCATTCAAATGGAGCGTTGCCACATTTTCAATGTGATACGTCTGAGGGAACATATCAACAGGTTGCACCTTTTCTAGGGTGTAGCCTGTTTTGGTAAAGATCGATAGGTCGCGGGCGAGTGTGGTAGGATTACACGAAACATACACCACCCGCCGCGGCTTCATTTGCCCAATATGCTCGATTACCGACTCATGGAGCCCGCTCCTTGGCGGATCGACAATCACAACATCGGCAGCTTCCTCAATATTCGGAAGCTCTTTCGCCACATCGCCAACCTCAAACGCCGCATTCGCAATGCCATTTCGTTCCGCATTCGCCCGCGCATTCAACAGCGCGGGCTCATTCAACTCAATTCCATACACTTTTTTCGCAAACGGTGCACAGGCCAGCGCAATCGTTCCAGCGCCACAATACAAATCATACAGCACCTCTTCGCCGCTTAAGCCAGCCGCCTCAATCGCCAAACCAAACAGTTTCTGCGCCTGCAATGTGTTCGGTTGAAAGAACGCTTGGGGCGAAATCTCAAACGCCAACTCATGCTTCCGTCCACCAACATCAATCAAAATCTTATCCACAATCGTCTCCTTTCCCCACAAAAGCGTTTCGGTCAGCTGCTTTCGTTGCCCTTTCTTATTCAAAACATGAGTGTAATAAATCGATTGCACATTCTCTCCAGCCAGTGATTCCCGCACCGCTTCCACAAATCCATCCAAAAAAGTCGCCTCTCCATTCTCAACAATCAAATTCACCAAAATCTCTCCGGTATTTTTCCCTTCGCGAATCACCAAAGACTTCAACGTCGGCTCGCTCGACTCCTCTCTATAATCAGTTCCCTCAAAAAACGTTCGCATATCGGACACAAACTTCCCTAAATATGGCGCAAATAAGAAACATTCATCCATTTTTACCAAATCGTACCGCCTCCGCAGCACATGCAAACCAAAATGCAAAACACCCTCTCTATCCACATCAAAACTCAACTCCATTTTATTCCGATAAAACCACGGATAATCGCAGCCAACAGCCGGTTGCACCACAGAACCATCCAATCCACCCAATCGCTCAATCGCATCCCGAACATGCTGCTCTTTCAACTTCAACTGATCCTCATAACTCAATCGTTGCAAACTACAACCACCGCAATTATCACCACTTTCACCAAAATGCTTGCACCTTGGATCCACCCTTTTCGGCGATTTTTCCAAGAACTCCTCAATCCGAGCATACGCAAATTTGCGCTTCCGCCCGCCAATCCGCGCCCGCACAATATCGCCAGGAACCGCATCATCCACAAAAATCGTAAAATCACGGTCATCAATCGCATATTTGGCCACACCTTGACCTCCAAACGCGATCGAATCTATGGAAACCTCTATAATATCTCCTTTTTTCATGCTTTAATCTTAATCGAATCACCGCACTATGAACATAACAATCATACAAGTCGGCAAAACCCGCACAAACTTCATTGAAGCAGCGGAGCAGGAATATAGCAAAAGATTGCAGGTAGATGCAAAGCTTCATGTGAAAACACTCAAAAGCGGCAAAGGCGAAGTAGTCAAAATGAAAGAGGATGAAGGCCAATCCATCATTGAAGCGATCCCAGAAAACAGCTTTGTGATCGTTCTCCACGAATATGGGAAAATGCTTACATCCCCAGAATTCGCCGAACTTATTGAACAAAAACGCAGCACGGGCACCTCACACATCACCTTTATTATAGGAGGAACCTACGGACTTTCAGATTCCGTCCTCAATCGCGCAGATTTCACGCTATCATTCTCAAAAATGACCTTCACGCACGAGATGATTCGCCCACTCTTGCTTGAGCAGCTCTACCGCGCTTTCAGCATCATCAAGGGAAAAACCTACCACTATTAGGGAGGCGAATCCTCGCAAGTAAAATAGATTAAAAAAGATATTGACAATAAATCAAGTAAGTGGTATAAATTCCTCTTATCCACTTATTTTGGATGTATGAAAGCACACATTTCGCACAAACTACTCAGCTTTGCAGCCCTGCTCCTTATGGTTATTGCACCAGTAGCAGAAACAGCACAAGCTCGAATTTCAGCCGGAGGAGGAACTTCAAACGGATCAACGAACGCTATTGATGCCAGCTCTCAAAATGCTGGATCAACAACCGGAAATCGAATTCCAGCTGGAGGCACCACCGGAACATCTGGAAATCACATTAACGCGAGTGGAGGAACTACCCCAAACGCGGGGAACCGCATAAGCGCCACTGAAGCATACCACGATATTTGGACCAACCACATTAATGCGAGCGGTTACTCAAACAATCGCATTCCAGCAGGTGGAAGCAGTGGAGGAGGAACCTATCCAAACTCAGGAAACCGCATCACAGCAGGCGGAAACACTGAAACAACAGGAAACCGTACAAACGCTGGAGGAGGAACCTATCCAAACTCAGGAAACCGCATCACAGCAGGCGGAAACACTGAAACAGCAGGAAATCGTACAAACGCTGGAGGAGGAACCTATCCAGGAAGCAACCGTATTGATGCTGGAACTTCAGGATCTATTGGGTACGGATGCAGCAAGGTCCCAGGAGGATACTGCTACCAGCCAGAAAACCGAATCGACGCTGGAGAAAACAGCACTGGATCAACCGGAAATCGAATTAATGCTGGAGGTAACAACGGAGGAGGAACCTACCCAGGAAGCAACCGAATCGATGCCAGTAACTCTGGATTTGTTGGATACGGATGTAGCAAAGTTCCAGGCGGATACTGTTATCAGCCAGGAAACCGAATCGATGCATCTGGAAACGGATCAACCGACGGCAACCGAATTGATGCCAGCGGATCAAGCACTCCATCAACTGGAAACCGAATTGATGCCAGCGGATCAAGCACTCCATCAACTGGAAACCGAATTGACGCCAGCGGATCAAGCACTCCATCAACTGGAAACCGAATTGATGCCTCAAGCAACAATGAACCTGAACGAAACACATGTAACAACCTTCCATATCCAGAAGATATCGACGGCCACTGGGCAGAAATCTACGTTCGCCGCTTGTATGACCTTTGTATTGTAGAAGGATATGCAGACGGACGATTCCGACCAAACCAACCAATCACCCGTGCAGAAATGCTCAAGATGGGACTGCTTGGAGGAGGAATTGCTCCAAACCCAGGATGTTATGACAACGACTGCGGAAGCCCATTCTACGACCTCGACGAATGGCAAGGACCATGGGTTCGATCAGCCTATGACCGAGGAATCGTTGAAGGATACTCGCACGACCGTTTCGCACCAAATCAACACATTACCCGTGCCGAAGCCGTGAAAGTTGTACTCTCAACTTACGGCATTGCCCCACTCAACGTTTCTGAATCATTCTTCAAAGACGTTCACGGATGGGAACTCGGATGGGTAGAAAAAGCTCGCGTGATCGGACTTGTACAAGGAATCGGAAACGGGAACTTTGACCCACACCGACCAATCACCCGTGCAGAAGCAGCAAAAATCATCGTGAAGATGATCGAATACTACGACACAGAGATTTAAATTTACTCCACTCCTGAACACCAGAGTCGAAGCCCGGCCACTTCTCAATTCTGAGGCCGGGCTTTTTCTTACTCTCCCAAATGATGTCAAAATGACATCATTTATGAGAGTGCTTTGAATCGGGTCAAAATATAGGTATTATGTCGACAACCTTTTCGAAAACATATGAAGCAAAGAATCATCACATTTATGCTGTGCGTTGCATGCGCCATGATCGCATTCTCGTACATGATTGTCATCGTTGATGCATAAAAACCCTCACAAAAACCTGCTCAGAATTGCCCTCATGTTTATGGCGCTCACCTTTTTTAGTGGTTGCCAAAACATTGATGGTTCCACCAATCTTTTCGCACAAAATATCCTTGTCTTCCCAGATGAAGGGACCTTTCAGCAACCGATACAAGCCGACCCAATCGAACCATCGAAAGAAGAATCAACAGTTCATGGCATTTTCACAAAAGAGCAATACTTGCTATTGGACCTGAGAGATCTGACCAACCTTGAACAGTACAAAAACATTGTCATTCTCGCACCAACCAAGCACAAAACCGACACCGACGAAATCTTCACTTACGACGATACATCACTCCTTGGTTTTCAGGCCAACAAAGAGGTCCTCTTTGAAATGGAGGTTGCCAACATGGTCAAATCTCTTGGCGCCGTAGAAGAAAACAGTTGGTGGAATCAAAAAAGCATCCGAAGCATCGGGAACTATTTCCCAGATGCCAAGGTTATCCTCCTTTCAATCAATGAGGATATTCCTCATCCAGATGTCACTGCTTACGCCCTCAAGTCGTATTTGCCAGAAGACAGCCTCATCATCGCCCTCGCAGAAGATGATTTCAGCGAACATCCACTCATCAGAGAGTTCCAAATTTCTATGAACCGTACCGTCCTGGATTCCAACGACACCACACACTACAAAGATCTGCCCCTTAAAAGCACTGTCACATACGAAATTCTTGGACGCTACCTGCAGCTCCATGGTGAACATCAAGCAAAAAAAGACTCCAGCGCCGTTCATCTCGTAACATTTGGGGACATCATGCTTGGGCGCTATGTGCGAACACGAATGGAACAAAACAACCTCGACTATCCATTCCAAGGTATGGACGACAGCTACCTGCGCGTCAACGACCTATTACTTGGGAACCTGGAAGGTCCGATCACCAACAAAGCCATTCGCACCAACGAAGGCATGAACTTTGGATTCTTTCCGGACACCGCAGAGCTCCTCAAAAAACACCATTTTGATCTGCTCAGCCAAGCCAACAATCACACCTTGGACAAAGGCGACGACGGCTACAATGAATCGATCAATTTCATCAAAGAGCAGGGGATGATTCCTTTTGGTCATCAGCGAGACATCACCGACCTCACCACCGCCAAAACCATAGTGCGTGGTCAAAAACTAGCTTTTGTGGGATTAGAAGAAGTGAACTCCTCCTTACCAGACCAACAAGCCTTGGATGAAATCAAAGCACTCGTGGCAGAAGGCTACAAAGTTATTGTCTACCCGCACTGGGGTGCTGAATACCAAAATCGCCCAACAAAGCGCCAGCGCGACCTAGCCCATTCCTGGATCGACGCCGGAGCTTATGCCGTCATCGGTCATCATCCGCACGTCATCCAATCCTACGAAAACTACAACGGTCGCCCAATTTTCTACTCCCTCGGGAATGCCATTTTCGACCAAGACTGGTCGATACCAACCCAGCAAGGCCTTTCCCTCGCCATGATCATCAGGGATAACCAAACCATCATTTACCTCTTACCAATCAACATCCGCCAAAGCCAAATGCAGCTCATGAACGAAGAAGAAGCGCGCATCCAATTAGAAAAACTTGCCGACTGGAGCGACAGTAGCGAAGCCGAAAGAGAAGCAATTCTTAACGGCAAGCTCGTCTTGTGATAGAGTGCGCAAAGTATGTGAATTAAGAACGAACCATGGAAACTCTTCAACAAATGCTCGCAGATTTGCAGATAGATCTATTCATTGCACCGGCAATCATCATCACGGCCAGCGCAATTCTTGGTTATATTTTTCAAAAAATTGTTGTCGCTCAAATCAAACGTGTCAGCAAGCATACAAAATGGGAAGGTGATGACATCGTGATTGATGGTCTAGGGAAAGCACCATTGCTATGGTTCATATTAGCTGGGATTTATACAACACTCGTTGACCTACCACTCGATGCCGAATACGAAAAACTCTTATGGCAGGTAATGTTAGTGATATTTGTCTTGTCTGTAGCTGCTGTTGGTTCACAGATTGCCATTGGATTTATTCATAGCTACTCCAATAAGAACACGCAAACAATTGGGTCAACATCCATGTTCAACATTCTCACGAAAGTAACAATTTTCGCCTTCGCTATTTTAGTGATTCTTCAAACACTCGGAATCTCTATCACACCACTTCTCACAGCCTTGGGAGTTGGAGGTTTGGCAGTTGCGCTGGCTCTACAAGAAACCCTTTCGAACCTCTTTGCCGGACTCCACATTTTAGCCTCAAAAAAATTAAAACCAGGCGACTACATTGAACTCGACTCCGGACAAACTGGAACCGTTCAAGACATTTCGTGGCGCAACACCACCCTTCGCACCATCGGAAACAATCTAGTTATAGTTCCTAACAGCAATGTAGCCTCTGCCATTATCATTAACTATGCCGGCCCAGAAAAAGAGATGTCGCTCATTGTCCCCGTCGGCGTCAGCTACGGTAGCGATTTAGAGAAAGTTGAGAAAGTGGTCGTTGACGTCGCCACAGAAATTCTCAAAAAAGAGGAAGGAGCTGTGCCCGACTACGAGCCAAAAGTGCGCTTCAATGAGTTCGGGGCCTCGAGCATCAACCTGAGCGCCATCTTGCGCATTCAGGAGTTTACCAATCAGTACCTGATCCGCCACGAATTTATGAAAGCACTTCACAAACGGTTCCAAAAAGAGGGCATCGAAATTCCATTCCCACAAATGGATGTGCATTTGAGCAAGGAAAAATAGAGAACTTAATCTTTGCGAAAAAACTGAGGACGATACACCACCGTCACCTTCTTTTCGTTACCTCGAAAACCATTTCCTCCAAGGCCATAGATGTTCGTCAGAACCACATCATAAAAGCGGTTTGGAGTCGCTGGCAAATCTTTCACAATAATCTTCAAAAATCGATCATCCTTTTCTTGAACAACTCTCTCAACTTCAATCGGATCTTTATTCATTGAATCGCAAATGGCCACAGCATCTGCCGCTTTTCCTTCAATTGAAACTGGCTCATTGAACTGAATCTCAATCTCATTCGGGCGCACAATTTCATGAAAATAGATTCGCGGAGCACCCTGATGAGGATGCACTGTAAGCGAATAGTGATGGTCCTGAGCCAATCCCTCATACCGAGCCACATGCTCCTGCACTTTCTCCGAACCATCTACATGCCGGATATCTATTTGCTGTGGAAAATAGACCGATTCCACAAGTTGGCCATCCATAGCACCAGATTGCCCCCAAAAAGTATAAGCATACCCTTTCTGAAACAGCTCAGTCGGTAGGCGATAAGAAAACTCATAACTCGCTTGCTTGCCCCATTGAATCAGCTGTTGAAACCCGAGAGCAGAGAAATCATTTTTCTTTTCAATGCTACAATCAGTACTCGTTGCAACAATCTCGGCATCACGAGGAATGAACAGTTGCACAAACGATTGGTAACCAGCAGAAAGAGGATAGTTCAAACCTCCAAGGTGGTCGAACTGCAAACGCACCTTCACCAACGCATCTCCTAATGCTTTTTTGTCTTTATCGAACTCAAAACGAACATCGTGCTGAACGGAACGCCGCACATATCGATTCGATTTTGAACCAAGATAGTTATTGTCAACAACCGCCAAAAAATCAGGTGTCTCAAACGAAAACGATTTCAGCAGTCCTCGCGTAGTAAGTCCATCCGCAATCTTCTTTTTGGAGCTTGCACACTGCAGATCCTTCATAGCAACAGCATTCCAAAAAAGAGTTCGGAGCTTCCACCATAGCCAGGGCTTCATCATCGCCATGCGCACGAGTTTTTGAAAAAGGAGCTTGATCGAGCTTTTCCTCTGTGCTCGCGCTTCTTTGTTGTGAAGGTCGATGTTAGCCGCATCGGTGCTCATTTCAAAAAAAACATTCTGCGCGGTCCACTGCTTGCCATGAACTTTCACTGGGCCAAGAATTTCCAAAAGCCTTTCCAAAAATCGGAAGTTCACAGCGGTAATGAGAGTCACGTCATGCTCTGGAAAAGAGTATCCGTAGAGTTTCTCCATCAGCGCCGCCGACCTCCCAAAATCGGGATCATAGTTCGCATCCCGAAACTGCACCGACTTCACCTTCAAAAGCCGCGCCATCGCCCCCGGCGGCGCCTCATCCTTCTCATGCTTCAAATCAGTATTCACATCCAAAAACCGCTTCTTCATACCCCACTTCCCAACCTCCAGATCCAACACATTCGTCGCATACCCGCCAGTACTCCTCAGCTCGTTATTGTTTTGGAAAACCACCAAAAAGTGGGATCGTTTCCCAGAAAAGAACTGCCGCACAAGTTGAACTAATAGGTATCCCATTTATGCCTGTTCTTGCTGGAGAGATAAAAGTTCCTCCAGTCGCTTTTGAGCATATCCATTATAAAGATTTGTCTTCAAAGGAACATACGTTTTTGGCATCCGGCACTTTGTGGCCGACTTTGCATAACCGATCGCTTCTTCGATCAGCCCTTTTTCCTGCAGAATATCGGCCATGAGCAAGTGAGGCTCAATAAAATGTGGCTCAATATCAATCGCGTCATGAAGTGCATTCTGTGCACCAGGCACATCGCCCAACGCCCGCAAACACTGAGCCATGCGCAAATAAGCCCGATTTTTCTCATGTGTATGCACATCATCCCGTTCAACAAACTTCGTGTACCACTTCACCGCCTCTTCCATATCCCCTTGCGACTGATGATCGTGACCCATGTAGTAAAGATACCGCGGCTCATCCGAACCTTCTTCAAGCGCTTTCTTCATAATTGCAATGTTCCGATCCATGCTTTTCGCAAACTCTTGCGCCGGCGTTGTATGGATAATCGGAAAATCCAACCGAACAAAGTGCTTCAACTGCTCTTGGCTTGGCGCCAAATACTCATGCACCGCCAAAACGTACCGAGCATTCAAATCTCTTCGCCAAATCCGGGCCCTATACAACGACCGCCCACCATGTGCCCCACCATAAGGAAGCATCACACCCAATACATCATCATCCAACTCTTCTAGCGATTTCTTCAAAGCCGCAGCATCATCAGGTCTCATAGCATCATCCGCATCCACCATCATTACCCATTCACACGTCGCCCTCTCCAAAGCCACATTCCGCGCAGCAGAAAAATCGTCAATCCATTCAAAATCAACAACCTCCGCACCACAACTCTCGGCAATCTGCTTTGTCCCATCTGTCGAACCTGTATCGACCACAATAATCTCTGAAGTCAAAGGGAGAAACGACTGCAAGCAGTGCTTGAGCCGCTTCTCTTCATTTCGAACAATGAGACAAAGCGAAATTTCCATAAACTATTCAGGACAAACGATTCCCAAGCAAGGATCAGTTTCATCACAAACCGTCTCGTATCCATCCTCATCAATGCAACAATCAACCTCTTTTTTGAATCGATCAGTACAAACGCACATCTCCTCAGCCTCTTTTTCGTAAACAGTCACTTCTGATCCACAACCAGATTGTGCCATAACATTGGCTGCCATCAAAACCACCATAGCTTTATTCTTGATGTTTCGCTTAACGCGATCAAAAACAGAAGAGTCTGGCGTATCTACTGAAGATGGTGTAGATTTGGGTCTAAAAATTTCCATGTGAAATTAAAGTAAATATATAAGACAACATTATTTATATACTGGCAAATCGGTTCCAGTAATGGTAAGATAATAAGAGTCGTTAAAAAAAGCAACTATGAAAAATCGTGTCAATAAATCGGACAATCACGACGACGAAAAGAAAAAAAGAAAAAGACGTCGTCGGCGTAAAGGTCAAAACCCTACTGAATCCCCAAAGAAAAGACCACAAAAAAAAGAGAAAACCAAGAAGAGCAAACTCGGAAACTTACGAAGCATCTTCCGCAAAGCAGTTCTAGCATCCATCATCGCGCACGCTCCAATCATCGGAGGTGCATTTCAGGAACACGAAAATCAGTACAACGGTCCAATCGGATTCATTGACTATGGAGCAGGGAGAGGCTCAGGAAAAGGAGGAGAATCGCCTTCCTACGAGAGTATTGTTGAAGAAGCCAAGGAAGAAGTTATAGAACAGCGCCATTTGACCCCAGAAGAGGCCAACGACTCTCTTAAAGACATAAGCCCAGAAGCGCACGTTGGCTTTAAGCAAGCACAAGAAGCCATAAAGGAACGCCAAGCCGCACGAGAAAAAAACATTGATCCCGAACGAGTCAAAGCCCACAAAGCAGAAATTCGCCGAAAGCTGGAGAATGGAGAAAAAATCCTTTTCAGCGAATTCGCATTCGAAGTAGAAGAGATCGCTATGGGTGTCCCACATGACGTAATCGAAGAAGGGAAAGCGACATTCATGCAGGAGATGGCAGAACTCGAAGCAAAAAAACCGCCAAAACCAACCCGAGCATTTTTGAACGAGGTGGTCCAATACACGGAAAGCGGGGAGCTCCAAGAAGCATACGACGTCACGCGAACATCAATCGCCGACTACCTCACCAGAAAAGGAAAAGGGAGCCGCGGTAACTGCCAAGCACGCGGAAAATATGGGGTCATGGCCTTGGAGCACCTCTATCCAGAATACTGGGATGACAATGTAGCCATGCAGCAAAACGGAAAACACGTCCGTGGACTGTTCACTATTGAAGATGAAACCTACATGCTTGAACCAGGAGTTCGACTCGTAACGGAAGCCAACAAGCGCGGAACCATCATTTTCCATCCACGAAAAATCATGGAGATATATGCAGAAATGGATGTGGATCCAGTCGCTGTCGAAGGAGAACTCACCAAAGAAGAAAAAAACAAGAAGGCAAAAGGATTGCCTATTGTAACAGACAATACAGCATTCCCATATCCAGAGGCAGATGGCCAGCTCATCGGATCAAATGATGATATGAGTCATCTCTATGAGAAAAAGCGTCTCATCCCACAAGAAACAAGAAATCGCTTCAAGCCACCTATACCTCCTCAGCAAGAAGCAAGGATTCAAGGACAAGGTGGACAGGGTGGAGCCGGTGGTGCCAGCCCAAAACCTGAAGAAAAGAAGCAAATGGAATCCCCAGAAATGACCTTTCATGTGGTAAAAGACGAACAGGGCAACACAACGGAAGTCCTTCCTTGGGAACCAGACGTTTATTCTGATCAGGAGCTCGTGGATCGGGTCAGAGCAAACAAATTTTTTGCTAGCGACTACTACAAGCATAACCCAGCTGGAGGACTTGCCAACCACATTGGACCAATGCTGAATCCATCAGCCAAATCACTCAAAGCCGTCAATGAAATGCAAGTCGACGAACTTATCTTTGGCGATGTCTCCAACTACGGACAGGCGGCACTCAAAGAAATATTTAAAACACCAGCCCGTCGCGTGGAATTCCAGTTAGACCATCCACACATCCCAATGACGCTCAGGGCAGCTTTGCAGAGCCAAGAGTATGCAGACTTTTCGAAAGATTTAAAATTATCCATCAATCGCGACCTCTTTAAAAAACCGCACTTTGAAAAAGAGGATCAAGGGCTCAGTAAAGAAGAAATGGAAATGATCATCCCGGGAACAGGAGGCCTTGAACTGTATTACCACCAACGAAAAAACTACTCGCCAGAAGAGATCAAAATGATCGCTCGGAGTGGACGTCCATACGTTATCTTAAATGGATCACAGTGCTATTTCGGGTATGAAGAAGCACTGAAGCATATGGAGGGATCCGAGACGACACTTGTCATTTCCGACGAACGATACATTGAACTCCTTTTGCAGGATTCAAGCATCCTTTTGAAGAAAAACATTAGCACTATGGCTGAATACTTTCCCGCGATCAATTCTTTGTACAACCAGAGGAGAGTTTCGGAATACACAATGCTCAACGCATATCTTCTGAATGAAAGAGGATTTGAAAATCTTTCAGATGAGCAAAAAACTAAAGCTAAAAGCCGATTAGAAGGAATACTCTATCTTCTAGAGCAGAAGATGCGCCGCCAAGATCCAACAAATGCTGAATCCAGCATTCAATCAATGAGGAGCAAAGCCGAAATGAAAGCCCAAAACAATGACGAGAAAGCATTTCCGTTTCCAGAAGCTTGTATGGGTATTTGCACCATCCCAGAAACGGACCAAGAAGCAGCTGAACTTGGCGTGGAAAGAACTAAAACCATCCAAGTTGCAGGAAAAAATATGGAAATTGGATGGCGGGCACGCCGCCACGTGGAGGTCAAGTTCGAAGGCGAAACCTACTATCTTGATTACCGGCAAGGGTATAAAGAAATCAACCATATTAAGGTCATGCCTGACAACAGTACCGTCGGTGTAATTATCAAAATCCATTTCATTAACAGAAATGACATAGTTGTGAGAGAAGACAATAGATCTGGCCAAAGCGAACAGATCATCAAAGAACCAAATGCAGAAACCCAGTCATCTCAAGGCACAAGCGGCCCTATCCCATTTGGTCCTAACGTGCTTCGCCCAAACAATTCAGGAACGACAATTACAATTAGACCGGAAGACAGCAAAGATGACACCCAATAAGTTCAGTTTAAGGTTAAAATCAAGCCTTATCTGTGCTATAATACAAAGACAAATTAAAAACAAAAGCTATGAAAATTAAGTTTTGTGGAGCCGCACGTGAAGTAACCGGATCTCGGCACGTTTTAGAAGTGAATGGTAAGACAATCATGCTCGATAGTGGGCTCTTCCAGGGCCATCGCAAAGAGTCAGCTGAGAAAAATAAAGAGGTCTGCATTAACCCGAAAGATGTCGATGCCGTGATTCTTTCACATGCGCACATTGACCATAGCGGAGGCCTTCCATTTCTTGTAAAAAATGGTTTTGAAGGACCGATCTACTCAACTTTCGCGACTCGCGATCTCTGCAACTACATGCTCATGGATAGCGCTTACATCCAAGAGAAAGATGCGGAGTACATGAACAAGAAGCTCAAGAAAAAAGGAGAACCGCTCATTGAACCGCTCTATAACACTGACGATGCCGTCAAAACCCTCGAGCAGTTTTACGGCGTTTCGTATGAAAAAGCTTTTGTTGTGACCGATGGAGTTATCTGTTCTTTTTACGATGCTGGCCATATTCTTGGATCAGCGCTCATTCACCTCGTCATCCACGACAAAGAGACCGACGAACGATACACCTTAGCTTTCACCGGAGACCTTGGACGAAAAAACCTGCCAATCCTCCGCGACCCACAAGACCTGCCTCCAACAGACTTTCTCATTACCGAAAGCACATATGGAGACCGCTTCCACGAATCGATCCTCGATGCTGGAAAACGTCTTGAAGAAGTGGTGAAGAAAACTGCCGAGCGAGGAGGGAAAATCCTCATCCCAGCCTTCTCAGTGGAGCGGACCCAAGAGATTGTCTACCACTTGAACGTACTATGGCAGGAGAAAAAAATCCCAGACATCCCAATTTATGTGGACAGTCCACTTGCTGCCAACGTGACCGAAGTATTCACCAATCACCCAGAATGTTTTGATCGCGACACCTTCAAAGAGTTCATTGTAAACCGCAAAAACCCATTCGGTTTCGGACGGCTCAAATATACTCGTGACGTCAACGAGTCAAAAGCCCTCAATGAACTTTCAGGCCCAGCAATCATCATCTCTGCATCAGGAATGTGTGAAAACGGACGCATCCTCCATCACCTTAAAAACAACATCGAAGATCCGCGCAATACCATCATGATTGTTGGATTCATGGCTCAAAACACCCTTGGTCGAAAAATCCAAGACGGGAATGAGATGGTCAACATCTTTGGTGACGCCTACAAAGTTCGCGCCGAAGTCTGCAAAATGGATGCTTTTTCTGGTCACGCTGATCGCAGCGACCTCCTTGGCTACATTAGTAAAATCAAAGGACTCAAAAAAATATTCCTCGTCCACGGCGAAGAAACGCAGGGACAAAAGTTCAAATCATACCTTGAAGAAAACGGATTCAAAGACGTCGTCCAACCAGAACGAGGACAGGAATTCAATCTCCCATAACGGGAAATCTATTAATTTGGCATCCAGCCCAAAAATTGCTACGCTTGGCTCTTATCATGTTAACAATGAGCCATGCCTCTTCGAGAAATCGCTACAGCCCTTGCAGAAGGAATGTATCCAGAAGTGCCAGAATTGGGGGAAAAGACGCCAAAACCAAAGAAAGAGGGGCCGAAGCCTCACATATCACGTGATTTATGGGAAAAGTGGGATGACCCGCTCGACGCAATAACGAGACAGGACATTGAAAGGCTCAGCATTGAGGAATGTTATCAAGTGCTGGAGTTTTTTCAGCAAAGAAAAGGTCCAATTGGTGCCGTGATAGAAAGTATTCGTGGTCAAATTTCACTCGCACAAAACATGTTTCGAGCCATTGAAGGCATGAGAAAAGGAGGAAAGAGTATGGACCAGAAACTCCTTCACGTGATGAAGCACGAAAAGGCGTTCTTGGACGACCTCCAAAATGCCGGGCTGCGAATCAAGTACCAATCTGATCTGAGTGTGGAAGAGATCGATGAAAGACCAAACCTCATCCTCATGACTCATCAGGGTGGAGGTGGGGAAAACTATGCCCATCAAGCCATAACAGGAATTCCTGGAAGGCTGGTCGTGAAGGATTCACTCATGAAGATTCCGTACATACGAGAAGGTTTACATCGAAGAGGAGCAATTCCAGTCAACCGATCAGCGCTCAAGGACCAAAGACGTCCGCAGGAGATAGCAAAAATCGCCAAAGAGATTGCTGAAGAATTGGGAAGAGGAGGGAACGTTTATATGTTTATCGAGGGAACACGAAGCCGAAATGGAGCTATCGCAGCGACCGACGGGCGTTTAAAATGGGCAGAAGAGATCTTGGCAGAGATAGAGAAACAAGCAGATCACGTGAACTTCCAAAAGCTCATGCTTGTGGTGAACACAATGACTGCCATGCCAGATGCACCTGAAGAAAAAGGTTTCAAAACGCGATTCAGGGCCAAGGGAGCAACACTTTCCGCTTGCCTCATGCGCGCAGATCACTTCACCGATCTGGACTCCGATGATCCCTATGACCAAACAACACTCTTTGGAACAGCCCGAGCAGCCCTCAAAGAGATGCTCATTGACGCGATCTTGGTATACCAAAAAGAACAATAGAGTCAGAAAAGAAAATATATTGAAACAAGAAGACGCATCCGCTACAATCTCTTTGCTTTGAAAACGCGCGGGTATAGTATAACGGCTTATTATGTCAGCCTTCCAAGCTGAAGATATGGGTTCGATTCCCATTACCCGCTCCAAGCGATGAACAACGACCGGAAGGGAGGAAGTGAATCGGTTGGAGGCTAACCCTCTTGAGGGTTACCCGCTCCAAAATATAAATCTCCTTCGTTCTTACAGCGTCAACTGCGAATAAAATCGAATTCGCTGTATTTCTGTATACAGCTCATCCAATTTTTTCTTGTTTCCTTGTAGAACTCGAATCTTTATATCCTGGTATAGTAAGATCAATGGCCAAAAAACGTTTCCAAAAAAAGAAGAAGACCAACAAGTACGACAACCTCAGCAAGCCCCAGGCCGAGTTCGACTTTCACGATCGTGGCGCACTCACCAAGCATGATATGCAAAGGCTGGCCGACGAATTTATTGAAGAGTGCCGCGATCGCGGACTAACGAAAGTGCTCTTCATCACCGGAAAAGGACTTCATTCAAAACACGGCATGCCGGTCATCAAACCATTTATCAAGAAGTACCTACTTTCCAAATCGTTCGTTGTGCGTGTCTACGAAGGCCGCTTTGACCGTGGTGGCAGCGGAACACTCGAAGTCATTTTCGATTTCCCAGCTTGATGCTGTCCCAGACAGGGATAAAGTTGTGATAATGAAATTTTTATGAAATAATCCTGAGCATTCGGGCATGGTGCTCGGATGTTTTTGATGTTTGACAAACCAGAAGGTTAGGAATGCATTATCGCAAACTGAAGTACTTGATGGCCATGGTACCAGTGTTGGTACTTGGCTTGGTACTGTCGCCGCAGAAGCAAGAGCAGCCGGTGGAAAAGCCGGACAAGAAGCTCTCGCGTGCGGAGAGGCAGTACCGCAAGTGGGAGCAACGGCACGAGAGCCTTGGGGGTGATACCAACATCCTCTTGGGACTTGGGGTCATGAAGGGCGTTACACCAGGCGGGATCAGCGGACATGGATCCGCAAATCTGGACCTGGTTCACGGCCAGGCGACCATTCAAGTCCAGTTGCCGAAAGGCAACTGGCGAGCATGGGCGCTCTACAACACCAACGGCAAGGGAACGAGTGCCCTGCCAGACAAGGGAGATCGACTCGTCGATCTCGGGCAACTGTCTGACGGGCGACTCACGGCCCCGATTGCCAAGGAGCCAGTGGATGCCATCGTCATCTCGGACGTGCATCCGCTGAAGGGTCTGTCCCTCATCGGGATGACAAAGACCTTCCAACGGATCTACACGGCCAAGCGGCTCGGTCAGACGACCGAAGAAGCAGGGTTCACCTTGGTGAAGCCTGCCCACGCAGGAGTCGTGGATCCCGAAGAGCTGATCGACCCACTCGTAGCATTGGGTCGTGACATCTTCGAGAACGAGACGTTCGACGGCAACGGGCGCGTCTGTGCCACCTGCCACCGAAAGGAAGAGAACTTCGGGCTCAGCCCGGCGTTCATCGCGACTCTCCCGCCCAGTGATCCGCTCTTCGTGGCGGAAAACGACCCGAACCTGGTCGATCTGGAAGATCCGGATCGGCTGCGCGAGGGACTTATCTTGGTGAACGCGGACGGCTTCCACAACCCGGGAGTCTTCCGTGCACCCAACCACCTGATGGGCCTCAGCACCAGCATCGACGCACCCCGCTGCGACGATCCGAACGGCTGCGGCATTGGCCCTCCCGGCCAACCACCTCAGGTGGTCTTCCCTTACGGCGCGCAGATGGCGGTGATGGACATCACCACCCCTGACGCCACTGGCTTCGCGCCGGTGGACCAGTTCACCGCCTACCCGGTCGAGAGAACGGGCTGGAGCGGCGACGGGTCGCCGGGGAGTGGCTCCCTGCACGAGTTCCCGATCGGAGCCATCTTCCAACACATGCCCAAGACCCTCAACCGGGAACCGGGCGTGGATTTCCGGCTCCCCACGATGGAGGAGTTGGATGCGTTGGAACTGTTTCAGCTCACCCTCGGTCGTCAGGCCGACATCGAGCTGGACAACCTGACGTTCCACGATTCAGGGGCTGCCCAAGGCAAGGTGCTCTTCGAGACCTTGGACACCGAAGGCGGTACTGTGCAGGCCGGCAAGTGCGCACTGTGTCACTCGGATGCAGGCGCCAACGTTGGTCCGGAGTTCGGGGCGCGAGTCGTGAACTTCGGATTCCCCGAGAAGACCGTCGGCAACAACGTGTTCTCGACGGGAACCACTTCGCTTCGACCCGATCTGCAGCAAGACTCGGGCATCGGAATTCTCCCCCTCGGAGAAGGCGAATGCCTGACCGGCAACTTCGACATCTCGGGACCTTTCCCCATCTTCATCGAGGATCCACCCGGATCCGAACCCGGTGGTTTTGGGGGAGTGACGGTGCAACCGTTCTTCCAGCCCGGCCTGTGCTTCGATCAGTTCAACGCGCAGCCTCTCATCGAGGCGGCAGACACCGGTCCTTTCTTCCACAACAACGGCGCCGAGACCCTGGAGGAAGCCATCGCGTTCTACTCCAGCCCGGCGTTCAACGAGAAGCCCGCCGTCCAGTTGGTCATGCGGTTCACCGACAGCGCGAAGATCGGCATCGATCTCACGCAAGAGTCGACCAACAACATCGGCCGGTTCCTCCGCGTTCTGAACGCGGTAGAGAACCTCAACCAAGCCAACGATCTGGCAGACGGATCGTTGGACACAAGCGGAGCAGCTTCCAATGATCTCCTCGATCATGGGATCTTGCAGCTCAAGGACGCCAAGCGCGTCCTGTCCGAGGTGGGCCTCCACCCCGGAGCTGTGGGACTGATCAAGACCTCCATCCTCTTCGGCATCATCGCGAGAGCATTGCCGACGACAGGTCCTGTACGCCAGGATCTGGTGGAGTTGATGCTCCAGCTTCAGAGCACAGCCCAGCTGCTGATGGTCCACGAGTCCTAGCTTCTAGGCCTGAATGCGACCAACCTCAGGTTGCACTTGAAGGGTCCGTTCGATTTCAAATCGACAGAACCCGTGGCAGCACCTTCTGATTTTCTTTCAACGACTCTTGTTCGCAAAAGTGCGTGGAAAAAAGATCACGAGGAGCCTTCTAAAGTCCATTTCTCCTAACAATCCTATTGGTCTTTACCCCTTCTAAAGGAGGTAATTGCCAAGGAAAGTTAAGGACAAAACGTCAACACGGAGCTGTGTGACCAAAATCGCGCAGCTCCACTTCTTTTACCTTGAAACAATAATCAGGTTTTTTTGTTATACTCTACGAAAACCTTTAACCCACTCACCTGTGAAGAAAATACTCATCTCTATCTCAACCACATTTTTAATACTCATCACTGCCCAAACAGCCCTAGCAGGCGACTGCACCGCGAGAAATCAAGTCGATTGGCACGCCACCATCACATCTGCTGTATATGTTCGAGATAACTGCCCAGAAGGTGCAGCACTCGGAGTCGTTCCTGCCGGCGAAGTCGTACAAATTCTTGAAGTAGACAAACACAACGAGTTCTATCTCATCAAAACATCAGTCGGAACCGGATTTGTCTTCGAATCATTCCTCAAAGACATTGTTCAATCACCATTGCCTGGATCAGAACCAACAACATTTCCAGAAAGCATTTTCATCGACCTCAATCCAAACCACAAATACTACGACGAAATCGCAGATGTAAAAGAGAAGGGGATAGTAAGCGGAACACCAGAAGGAAAAATCCTAGCTGATGACATGGTGAATCGTGCCGAACTTTCAAAAATTCTCGTCGAAGCAACAACAGAAGATTCAGAAATCGAAGGTGCAAAGCTTGCAGCAGGAGTTTATTCCGATGTCCAACTTGGAGCATGGTACACACCATACCTAGAGATCGCCCGTCAAAAAGGCATTGTCACCGGTGATGGAAACGGATCAGGTATCACCACCGTCCGCCCAGCAGACAGTGCTAATGGCGCCGAAGTTGCCAAAATGATCGTGGAAAGCTTCGAAATCCAGATCGATCCAGAAGAAGGAACACAGTGGTACGAACCATACATGGGAGCGCTCACATCAATGGGTGCCATGCCATACAGCAGCCCAAACCACATGGTCACTCGCGGCGAAATGATGTTCATGGTCAGCACCGTACTTGCTGCTCAATAGTCAAGCCTTGATATTTTAAACAAGCCGGTTATAGTAATTTCCACTTTGACCGGCCTTTTGCAGTAGCAGAGGAGTGGGCAAAGTGTTAACCGCAACTTGAAAACTGGGAGACTCTGGAAAATGCATAAAGAATTGGGGTGGGAGCTCGCTGCTGCCATCTACCTTGGGATCGGATTGTTGGAGACGTTGTCTCTCATCCTGATCCCAAAGAAATGGCTCGCGCAGGCAAGCCAGCGCTCGCCCCTCATGACCGCCAACGCCCAGACCGTCTGGCGCGTACCGGTCGTGTGGACGGGATGGATTCTAATGTTCTGCACAGATCAGCAGTTCCTAGGATTCATCCTCGCCGTAATGGGCCTGGCTATGGACCGTGTAGACGGCAAAACAGCGAAAGCCATGCTTGAACTGCAGGACCCCAAGGTCCCGCACAACGAAGACATCGGCAAAGTCATCGATCCGCTCGCTGACAAGCTGACGTTCCTACCGCCCTTCTTTGTGTTCGCAATCCAGGGGATCGTACCGTGGTGGCTCGTCGTGCCTTTGGTGACGCTCGAGATCCTCAGTACACTCATGCGCCGACCCTTCAACCTCCTCATCACGTACCAAAAAACGGAAAAGGAGAAGAAGGATCAGGCCACGGGGGTCGGCAAGCTGAAGGTGTTGTTCCAATTCATCACCCTCTTGGCTTGCGGGCCGCTCACCCTCGGGTGGACGACCTACTCCCTCTGGATTCCCGGAGTTCTCACGGTCATAACGCTCATGTTCGGCATGCTGAGCATCCTCTCTCGGATGTCCCTTCGGGGCAAAACGAAAGAGGTGAACAATCAGCTCACCGACGCGTTCAGCCATGAGTAATTCCCAGCACAAAGTTGTGGTTCAAGCCGGCCCCCGCAGACGCGTAGGCCGGCTTTCACTTACAATTCATTCAAAAACTCTTCCAGCGAAACTCCCCATGCCTCAAGATTCCTCACAAAATAGAACGGCAGTACCTTTCGCTTGTCTCGATTTAAAGGCACAGGCCGTGTTGCACCAGTCCGTTCACTTCTAAATAAATAGTGACTTCCTGTCACGCGAACCTCTTTGCCAAGCAATCGTCGAAGTGCCCGCCTTACCGATCCAGCATTCAAGCCACGCAGACGATTCAACATCTCCCGCCTCTCCATTCTTCCTCGCTCACTCGGTGTCGCCTCAGGAACTTGATTGTCAAAACGGTTGCTATCAATTTTCCAGTCACAAGTAACGATTGCAGAGCTCGCGTCAAACTCAACTTTAGGTTTTTCTTCAGGATCTTTTTCCTCAAAATTGTCCTCAACACGTAAACGAATTTCACTTTGAGCTTCATGCACAACGATCTCATCCAATAAATCATCACGATCATCCTCTTTTCCTTCCAAATACTGCCAAATCAAATCATGAACCACACGCTTCAACCCCTGGTAACGTTCTTGCCCTAAGACTTCAGAAAAATCGACAGAATCTGCAGCAATAAACTGTAATTCACCATCAAAAAGTCTTACTGAAAAGTGGAGTATATTCGGGCCGATAGGGTAAAGGTAGTTTTGAGATTCAGAATCTTTCTTGAACTCCATCGGGGGCTCATCTCCAACCTGGACGATCACATTGCAAAGCGCGCCATGATCACGTGGAGGCGGATCAATTTCATCGCCAAAAATAGCCACTTCTGCTCCATCCAATTTGAAAGAATGAAGATAAATATTTCGGAACTCCGCCAATTCCCTAATAGTGGCAAAATCTTCAGTAGAGGATCGAGCCTCAACCTTCTCTGTTGGTGGAAACACATGATTAAAAGCCTCGTTAAAAACGGGAGATTCCTTCATTGACCTTATTCCTTGAATCTCTTTGATGTTAAAAAGGGAGGGACATTGGCCCTGTCTATCTTGATTGAGATGATAGTTCATTTCACGAAGCTGACGAAAAAAAGAATCATAATCAAAACGAGAAAAATCACGCTCTTGCATCCGTTTCTCAATTTCAATAATAAAAGCCGTTATAAGGCTTTGCACAAAGTAACTCGCAAGCTGGTTTCGGACTGGAGCATCAAACGGAGTTTTTAAGTGATCATAAATTTTTCGGATATTTTCACGCAAAGCGCTCAGTTGTTCTTTCCTTTTTCCACTCACGACACCTCTGCCAAGTTTTGCATAGTCGCATTGTGGCGAACGAACCATTTTTTGAATGACCTCACACAGCAGTGCCTTGGCTGCATAAAAATCAATTCCTTGAAACGCAAACTGCATCAACTCCTCTTTTGTTAGAGTGCCATCAATATACAAACGATCGAGTTCAATAAGAGAATCATCCAACAAAACATTATAGAGATCAGCAAAATGCTCATTACCAAACATCAGCCTTAGGCGACCTGGTATGTTCGGCTCACGGCGGAGGAGCTCAACCGCCCTTTCCGAATCAACGGCATCGCAGCTTTCACCACGCAAGTGCATGGCAGTATGCATATAATTTTCTTTTACTCTTGGCATGTGGATTACAAAGGGGTGAATTGTAAAACAAAAGGTTGGATACGTCAACAGTCCGCACATTGACGCCCTTCACCGTACAACATAATATGTCACCAAACCCTTTTTTCTTACAAAAAAAACGAAAGGGCTCGCATTTTTCAACAGCAAATTAACGAAATTTATGGAAAACTTTCAAAGTCTTCTCATACTTATGGTGACCGTGTGGGTAGCCGGAAAACTATTCCGTGCCATGCGCCTTCCTGTGATTTTCGGGGAACTGTTAGGAGGAGTCATCGTTGGGCCGATGGTCCTTGGACTCATTGATCCAGGAAGTCACACAGTGGAACTCCTTGCCGAACTGGGAATTTTCTTCCTCATGTTCCACTCTGGACTCGAGGCAGATCCGCACGAATTGGCAAAAGCTTCAAAAAAATCATTCCTCATAGCCGCCGGAGGGATCCTTCTTCCATTCATTGGGGGCTATTTCATTGCATCAGCCTTCGGCCAAAGCATGGTACCGGCTCTCTACATAGCGCTCTGCGTCTCTGTTACTGCTATTCCAATCACCGCACGCCTCCTTAAAGACTATAAAATCCAGAGGTCCAATGCGGCTCACGTCACCATTGGAGCAGCCATCCTCAACGACATCATGGCCTTCATCCTGTTCTCCATTATCATGAGCCTCCACGCCAACGGTGACATCCAACCATCGCAAATCTTCTGGCTCGTCGCTCAAGTTGGCCTCTTTTTTGGAATCGTCATGTGGTTGGGCTTCAAGCTTTCAAAACATATGGGCAAAGCCCTACAAAATAAGGGATTCACATTCGCGCTCATTGTTGCCCTTGGACTCGGCTTGTTAGCAGAATCAATCGGACTCCACATGATTCTCGGAGCCTTCCTGGCTGGACTCTTTATCCGTGAGGAGGTTCTGGACGACAAAATATTTACCAAAATTGAGGATCGTATTTATGGACTCAGTTATGGATTTTTAGGTCCGATCTTCTTTGCGAGCCTGGCCTTTAACATCGACTTTAGTGCGCTCTTTACACAACCTCTGTTCTTAGTAGCACTTATCGCCGTAGCAGTCGTTGGAAAAATGATTGGTGCAGGAGGAGGAGCCCTCATCCAAAAAATGAAATCAAAGGAAGCCCTGCTTATAGCTGTTGCTATGAATGCCCGTGGAGCCATGGAACTGGTACTCGCATCCATTGGCTATGAAGCCGGTATTCTAGATCAATCATCGCTTTCCATCTTGGTCATCATGGCATTCGTTACCACCTTGGTCACCATTATTGCCATGAAGCCAGTGATCCAAAGCATCCGAGCAAAGTCTTAATCCTGCCGAAAAGTAGCAAATGGAAATGAAAGTCACCCTTGTTTTTCATCTTTTTTTCATGTAAAAAATTTCCTCGGATTTAACCTTCATCTTCATGAATATCATCGACAACGCTGGAACACGAGTCGACCTCGACGAACTCATTGGACGCTACAATGAGGGGGAACAAAGGCGCATCCAAAGAGCATATGCGGGATCGCTCCTCGGAATCGACATGGACAACACCATGTTCGACAACGATCTAGGCGTACTTGTTTTTTTAGAAAAGCTCAACGATCCACATTTTTGGGATTTCGATGTCGATGAGTTTTCAAAACTTTTGATGCCACGAAGATACAAACATGCTCTAACACAAGGTGCAGAGGGCGCACATGAAGGAAAAATTTCAACAGAGATGAGTCAGCTAGCACTCGACCTTCATGCAGATTGTGTAAACCTCTATGCTCTCATCCAAAGAATAGTACAAACGAAATCGACGCAAAAAGAGATGGCGCAACGAGTAATTCGTGAATTCGCCCGAAAAATGGTGGAGTTCGATCAGATTTTCATCAGGATTGATTCACACCTCACCAATCTTTTCGACATGCCACTCCTCATGCGAACTCGCTTTTTTGCTGGGAAAGAGTTGGGAGACGTCCACAAAATGACGCTCGACGTCATGAACAGAAATGAAACGTCAGTTGATCGCATCATCGATTTAGGAATCTCACCAGAGCTAGGGAAAGACTTAGAAATGCGTGTAAGCGAAGAGCAAATAGCAGAAGCACACGGAAAGGAATCGCAGCACAAAATGGTGGACCGCCTCGTCGTCCCAGTAAACGAAGTGCGCGACATCATCCGAAAAGCCCTACTCGAATGGGATAAAGCTCTTGGCATAGTCTTGACTGCTAACCTTCATGGAATTGGTGAGACAGCCGTGGACAACTCAATCTACGACTTTATTCGCAAAAAGCAAAACCACAAAGGAACGGTCATTGGAAGCAAGCTTATTCGTGAAGAGGGCGTCCTTAAGCCGCGATTGCTTGGTGAACCGGTCCTCGGAAAACAGAAGGTCGAGGAAGCCATGAGATTAGCTGGAGAAATGAACAAACATTTCGCTCTCGCGTTTGGAGACTCATCTACAACCGACGGTCCAATGATGCGAAAAGCGCTCGACGATGGAGGATCTGCTATAATCGTGACAAAAGATATTGAAGAAGCAAAAAGAAGGTTCTATCACGTACTTCGCCTCTATGAAGTTTCAGAGGAGATCAGCCGCAGAATCTTCTACCTTATTCCTCAATTCGCTACTCCTCAACTCGCCGCCTAATGAAAGTCCTTTATTCACGCGAACAGATCGACCAAAGAATCAGAGAACTGGCTGAGCAGATATCTCGCGACTATGAAGGAAAGGATGTTTTGGCGATCGGACTGTTAAAGGGGTGCACCGTTTTCATGTCGCACCTGCTCGTGCAAATTAAAGGAAACGTGGAAATCGATTTCATGACTATTTCCAGCTACAAACATGGTTCACGGAGCGAAAACTTTAAGTTCATCCAAGACCTCGACACCGAAGTTGCAGGCCGCGATGTGCTTATTATCGAAGACATCATCGACACCGGAAAAACTATGGCCTTCACCGTGAAACACCTGGAAGCACGTGGTGCCAAGAGCATCGAAATCGCCACCTTCGTCGACAAACAAGAACGCCGCAGCGAAGAAACCAAAAAAGCAAAATACGTCGGCTTTCACTATAACGAAGCCCCTTTCATTGTCGGATTCGGGTTCGACTTTGGCGGACGTTACCGAAACCTCCCCCAAGTCTACCAAATGGAGGAACAAGATCACAAAGCTCACGCCTAGGCATACTTTTCAGTATGGATGTTATCCGTTGCACCCTTCTCTTTAAGGATGGCTTGAATGTCATCTACCATTTGTGGATTCCCACAAAGATAGAAGTCCTGACTTCCACACTCTTCAAGCTGAGACGGTACAACAGTTGTCACTCGACCTTCAAAAGATCCCTCTTGCAATTCGCCCTCTGGCCGACTAATACAGTTGATAATCTGAAAATTCGGATGTTTTTCACTATCCAGATACTCAGCAAAAAAGCTGGCACAATAGGCCTCTTGAGCAAACCGAGAACCAAAGAAAAGCTTCACATCAGCCGAAGGATCCTGATCCAAAAGATGCTTCGCCATTGGAATAAAAGGTGCCAAACCAGTACCAGTCGCAATAAACACCTTCGGTCGATCCGATTCCTTCACCGTAAACTTCCCAAGCGCTTTCCCAATCAGCTGCAAGGTATCACCCGGCTCACATCCTTCAAAAAACTGAGAAGCTGGCCCTCCAACGCGCACATCAACCAAAAGCGTCATGGTTGTATCCTTCACTTCCACCAGCGAATATGACCGAAAAACCTTCGGTGCAACCATCAACACCACAAACTGCCCCGGAATAAATGGAAGTGGCTCAGGCATCGCCAGTTCAAGCACATAAACACCCTCCGCCAGCCGTATTTTCTTTGTAATCGTTAACTCTTTTGCGTTCATATTTTCAGTAAAGTGCTCCGCCATTATACACATGACTGTGCTATAATCCACCCGTGAAAAAAACAACTCTACAAATTGGATTGCTCGCACTCGCCTTGCTCATTCCCGCGCAAGCTCTGGCTGGATATTACGATGCACGTAGCGCAGCCCAAGGCGACACAGTTGAACTATTCGTGCCGGCAGACAATGTCCAAAAAGTGGAAGGATCCTTCGATGGCGAACCCATCTATTTTTATCCGATTGAACGCGAACCCAAATTCGACGAGCCAATCGCCCGCGCCGAATTCCTCAAGCTCATGTTCCAAAATCACGACTTTGGAGAGGTGGATATTTCTGATGCCCAAACCTTCCCCGACGTCTCGGAGGATCATCCCTACTATGAAGAGATCACCAAAGCCGCCGCTCTCAACATCATCAATGGATACGAAGACGGATATTTTCGTCCATACACCACTATAACTCGGGGCCAGGCAGCCAAAATCGTCGTACAAGCCTTTGAACCAGAGCCAATTCTAGATGAAGCTCCCCGATTTACTGACATCCCCAATAATCATCGCTTCTTTGAACACGTAAACGCTGCTGTCCGCGCAGAAATTTTTAAAGGATACCCAGACGGCCTTATGCGCCCAGATCGGGAAATCAACTTTTCAGAAGCAGAAATTGTGATGGATCGAGCCGCCGACCCAGATGAACTCGTTACTTTCGGAGAAAAAGAGTACTTTCGCGGATTTTTAGGGATCCATCGTCTCAGCGATCTCACAACGAAAAACATCAACCTCACCATCACACAAAATCCATTGCCATCAACAGAAGAATCTCTCCAAACAGCTCACGCCGCAGAACCAACATCAACGCAAGAAACCATTCCAGTGAACATCACCGGTTCCAGCTATCCAACCATTTCATTCTCCATGCAGCAGGGAGCCTACGACCTCTTTGCCGAAGAAAAGCTGGACCAAACCTGGAAACTCATCGACGAAGCCAAAGCCAATCCAAATCCGAAAAAATTATGGGAAGGAGAGTTCATGGTTCCTACCACCGGCGAACTTACTCTTGGCTTCGGAGACAAGCTCGTCATCAATGGATCCTACGCGGGATCTCACTTTGGCCTCGACTGGGCCAATGCTGAAGGAACAGAAATCTACGCCTCCAACACTGGCATCGTCACACTCTCATCCGACACACCATCATACGGAAACGTCATAGTCATTGACCATGGCCACAATGTCTTTACAATGTACTTGCACATGTCGGAACTCGTGGCAGAAAAAGGCCAAACCGTCCAGAAGGGCGACCTGATTGGAAAGATGGGCGCTACCGGTATTGCTACCGGCTCACATCTTCACTTTACACATTTCATTGGTAACATCATCGTCGACAACGATGCATGGCTCGAACAAGAACTGAACTAAAACACTATGATTATTGGATGGATACTCAACGCACTCGCAATTCTTGGCGCGGCATACCTGCTTCCAGGAGTTGAACTGGAAGGGTTTGTAACAGCATTGGTATTATCGCTCATCCTTGGACTCATTAATGTTTTTGTAAAACCAATCGTATTACTGCTCACTTTGCCGGCCACCATTCTCACGCTTGGACTTTTCATCTTCGTGATCAATGCACTCATGATTCTTTTGGCCGACTATTTCATTGCTGAATTTTCAGTCCAAAGCTTCTGGTGGGCACTGCTCTTCAGTATCGTTCTATCCGTATTTAACGGCATATTGCAAGGGTTTAAAGTGATTCGAGTATAAAAATATTGACGGTGAGTGTATGCTCACCTATAATGCAGTTACTTTATTCAATAGCTGCATTTGCTCCAATGAGAATTCGCTCAAAAAATCGGCAACCTTCTAAGAAAGAAGTGTTCCAAGCTTTGGCTCGTTATCTCCGGGTTCAACCATCGCAAAGTGTTCAAACACACAAGCTGGAACTCGCGGTTCGCAGTCTCAACTTGAATCGACTTCCATAGCTTGATGGAGTATTCTAGAACTGCTAGACTCAAGCCTAATCTTTATTCAAGGATATGGAAGTGATCAAATCTGCAGACATGCGCAAGCATGGACGAGAGATACAAGATGTCATTCGGCAGAATCCAGAAATGGATGCACAAAGCCGACGCGCTTTAGAGGTGCAAAAAGATCTAGTAGAAGTGCATCAAATGGTAGAAAGGAGAACAGGCCATATCATCAACACCGTCATGCGCGGTGGACCAAAAAACGCTGCGGCATTTGTCGAAACATCAAATATCCAAAGCGGGAAAAAGGAGCATAATGTGGATGTCCATACATTGTATAATGCTGAACATGCGTTGCACGCAGGAATGCACGAAGCATGGCATGTGAAGAGTCGCTTTACAGCAATCGAGTTAGAAGAAGAACTTCATCCTGAACATCTCGAGCTCTTACAGCAGACGATTGGGATCCAAGAATTAGATCAAACCTTCTGGCTTGAAGGATTTAATGAACTTGCAACAATCCAGGATGTTGGCAAAGATGCCAACTGTGCCTACAACGCCGCCGAAGTACCTGCAGCACAAAAACTGGAAAATCTGTGTATGCAGTGGACCGGTGAATCACTCCTTGGAGCATATAGAAACGCAAATAAACTCACCTTCTATAACCGCCTCCGCAAACTCTGCGACCTCCTGATGGCCGACCAAATTCGCAAAGAACTTTTACAAAACTAAATGAACCCATACGCCAAATCTTTCTACATCACCGAAGAAGTTTCTAACAACGCCTTCAACTTAAAGAAAAGAATTCATAAACGTATTTTCGTACCAGCACTGAAAGATGGAAAAGTTGCAGACGTTCAAATCGGATCCAAAATTGTATTTGAAGACCTTGATGAAGACGGATGTCCAACGCCATGCCTCGGCTTAGATCATTTTATAAAAACGCAGCTGGCCGATGCCCCAACCTACATCTTTGACAATCACAACCATGCTTTTAGTTTTTGGTGCATGGAACACAAAGAGGGGAATGTGGAAAGAAAAGCAAAGCTTATCCACATCGATCAACACAAAGACACCAGAAAGCCAAAATCCTATTTGGAGGCGGATGAAATCGAAGACATTGAAAAGGTCCATAAGTACGTGAACACAGTACTCAACGTCGGCAACTTCATTCCACCTGCTCAAGAAGTAGGACTCATTGATGAACTGGTCATCATCGATTCAATCGCATCCATGGAATCCTTCGAAAAAAAGGAGCATGACAATTCCAACATGATTCTCGACATTGACCTCGATTTCTTCTCGCCAGACATGGCCTACATTTCGGATGACTATAAAGTTGAGTTCATCCGCAATCTCATTCCGCAAGCCAAGGTGATCACCATCGCCACCTCGCCATTTTTCATTGAACAAAAAAAGGCACTCCACTTCCTTCGGGAAATATCGGATGGCTTTGAAAAATAGGAATGAACTTGAATCCTGAGCAGGGATGAGTATACTTTTCTCGTTATTGCAGATTTTTCATGTCCAAAAAAACAGAAAAGAAAGAAGCGAACAAATCCAAAGAAACGTTTACAAGACTTGGTCTCATCTTTCTGGCTATTCTCATCGTTGCGAACACCATCCAGATTGCCAACATGGGCAGTATTGTTGAACGAGTCGATCAATACAATCGGGGTGTTGTGGATGAGCTTGGCGGATTCCGGCAAGACGTGATCGCCTTTGGAAACGATATGAATGAAATGCGCAGCTATCTTTTGCTGCCAACAAAAAACTACTCATTCATGGATCAGAATGAAAAAGTTGAAGAAGAAGACAAGCAAGAAACATCAAAAACGCAGCAGGCCCTCTATCAATTCCTAGGGCAATATGCAGAAGAAGCCAAGGCTGCCGAAAACTATGAAAAAGCAAAGCAGCAGATTACAGCATTGAACCAAAGCCCAGAGCTAACAACAGAACTAGCAGGAATGGAACTCGTTGCAGGAGTCGTTGAACAGTCTGAAACAAGCAGCTCATTCAAAATTTCTGCAGCTGGGAATCCACTTTTTTCTGTCCTCGCTGATCCAACCTCTGCGGAACTCAAAGTACAGAGCATTCTTGGTACCGAAACTTTGACTGAATCAAAAGAGCTCAATGAGCTGGTGGTGTACATCAACAACAATAAAGACAAAGTCATCGCAGCAAAGGAACTCCTGGAAAATATGAAGGCAGCGATCCTTAACCTTCAAAACAACGAAAACATTGCAGCAATCATGGCTGAAAAAAACGTCACGTTTGATACCGTGCCAACAGAAGATGAGTCAGGATTTCACTACAACTTCCTCAATGTTGAAGGAACAGCAATCCTCACGGTGGATTTAAGCCGAGAAGGGGAGTACGGCCTTGGAGATCAAAAATTTGAAAGCGAAGGACAGCTTGTGTCAGCACTCACCGAAGCGCTCAATCAAGTTGATGCGGCAACAGCCATGGAGCAGCTCGTGAATTCAAGTCGCCAAGAATTAGAAGAAGTGATTCAAGAAGAGCCATTCCAAGAGCTACTCAATAATAACGGACTCACAATTCAGTCTGAGCCACGTGAAGAGTACAATAAACTCCTCTACGACGTAACGAACCAAGAAGGGCAAACAGAATTTTCAATCTTCATCGAGCTGTCATCAGGAATGGTCAAGCTCCTGCGAGATAATCAAGAATTCGACCTCGACAGCTTTCTCGCCGGCTCAAAAAAAAAACCTTAGTTCTGCCTGATCAGATCCCGGACTACGGAGATGAGGCAAAATCGATCGATGGGCAGCTCAACATTCTCGTTGCTGGAAAGCACGGGAGCCTTGTCGATACCATGATTTTTGCCAACATTAACCCGGCTGATCAAAAGGTCACACTCATTAGCGTACCTCGGGACCTCTACTACAACGGCCGAAAAATTAACAGCATTTATCACTTCTATGGCATGGAAGAACTCAAACGATCACTCTCCATTGTCACCGGATACGAAATCGACAAATACATTCTTATAGATATGTACGCTTTTATTGATGTGATCGATATCATTGGTGGCGTCGACGTACACCTAGAGCAGCCAGTGATCGACCCAACCTACAAAACATTCGATGGAGGAAAGTGGGGGACACTGTACTATCGAGCTGGAGACCATCATCTTTCTGGAAAACAAGCACTTCGACTCGCTCGATCCAGACACACGTCATCTGACTTTGCCCGATCAGAACGACAACATCTCATCTTAGCTGCCGTTAAAAACAAGGCAAAAACTCTGGGCATTGGGGACGCTGGAAAACTAAAAGAGCTCACTGAAAGTGTCCTTTCCAAAACCGAAACAGACATTGAAATTCAAGATGCCATCACCTATTTCTTCCGCTACCAAAACTTTGAAGTCGAGGGAGGACACGTTATGTCATCCGGCAATGTATTGGCATCCCAATATACCAACGACGTGAATGGACAAGCTCCAAAAACCTGCACCACCAACGAAGAAGGTGAAGAAACATGTAAGGCAGGCGATCGTGGAGCCTACATTCTGGTACCACGAAATGGCAGCTGGAACACAACCCGCTGGTTCTTCCACCAAATTCTTGAGGGAGACGAGTAGGTTTAGCGCAGCATCGCAGCCATTCCAAGTGAAACAATAGCAGCCGTCTCCATTCGGAGGACTCTTTTTCCAAGGGAAAAGCATGGCAGATTTAACTCCTGAACAAGGGCTTTTTCTTCATCACTAAATCCACCTTCTGGGCCAACCAGGATTGAGATATTTTCATAATTTTCACGACTCTTCAGTATCTCTGGCAAACTTTGATTCTCCGCTCGCTCCATCGCCACCAACAAACCATCCGCCGCCTCACCCAAAAACTCCCGCAACGCCCCACCAACCACCACCTCCGGCACGGTCGCTCGCTCGGCCTGCTCCGCGGCCTCCTTCACAATCTTCGCCAATCGCTCCTCACGCAGGCCATGCTTCATCTGCGAAAAATCACCATTCACCAACGTCAGCCGCGTCGCCCCCAACTCCACCGCTTTCTGCAAAATCAAAGACAGCTTGTCCGGCTTGTTCGGGAAACACAAAACCAACTCCAACCCAAAATCCAGTTCATTCCTGTTCTCCACTTTCTTCACAAACTTCAGCTCAACCCCTTTCTTATGCGCACTCGCAACTTCATAAACATACTCAAACCGTTTCTGGGCGTCATTACTTCGCCCAGAATCCGCGGCCAAGTCAGAACTCGCCGCATCAGCCACACCATCCGCACCACCAGAATCCGCCGCAGCCACTGGCAACAATACCACCTGATCCCCAACCTTGGCCCGCAAAACTTTTCCAAGTTGCTCCACTACATCCGGCTCCACAGAGCCAGAAAGCGTCACATCCGTCTCGAATTTCTTCACATCTGTAACAAAAAAACGATAACTCCGTGCCATAACATGCGATGAATAGTAAATAAGCTCGCACATAATATCATATCGTACTATACTGAGCCCAAAGCCGCGCGGTATAAAATTCAATCCGCGCTCAATAATCTATCATTCATAAAAACTATGGCTGCTTTCTCAGAACGAATCCCTGACCCCAAAATGGTCATGAAGTACGTTGTTCGAATCATTGGCGGAATCATTCTCTTGGTTTTCCTCGTCAACATTCTCAGCTTCTTCACTATCGTTCAACCAGGAGAAAGAGGACTCCTCCTTCAGTTCGGAAACATCAAAGCCATTTACGAACCAGGACTCCATTTCCAAGTGCCGATCGTCAACAAGGTCGTTATTCTCGACGTTCGAACACAGAAAAATGAAGTGGATGTAAGTGCTGCATCAAAAGACCTTCAGGAAATTGAAACTCGTGTAGCACTCAACTACCATGCCGATCCAGCCCGTGTTGACCAGCTCTACCAAAACATTGGTGATGAATATGAAGAACGCATCATCAGCCCAGCAATACAAGAAAGTGTGAAAGCGGTCACTGCCCAATTTACGGCAGAAGAGCTCATCACCAAACGTGCACAAGTGAAAGAACAGATCCGCACCGATATTCATGACCGTCTCGACACCTACTTCATTCGCATCGATGACCTCTCCATCGTTGACTTTAGCTTCTCGCCGGAGTTCGACATGGCCATTGAAGCCAAGCAAACTGCTGTACAACAAGCGCTCAAAGCCGAAAACGACCTTCGCCGAATTGAAATTGAAGCTCAACAACGAATCGCAACCGCTGAAGCCGAGGCCGAATCGATCCGCATCCAGGCGGAAGCCCTGAAAGAAAATGCCGACCTTATTGAACTAAAAGCCGTTGAACGGTGGAACGGTGTGCTGCCTGCCTACATGATGGGCGACTCCATTCCTCTCCTAAATATATAGACATGAGTTTTTACATAGAGCTCCTACTGATAGTAGGTTTAATCCTCTTGAATGGATTTTTTGCCGCGGCGGAGATCGCAATCATATCTCTTCGTCGCAGTAAAACCAAAGAGCTTTTGAACAAGGGCGAACATCGCGCAGAAATCATCGACTACTTCCAGACACACCACCAACAGTTCCTTGCTACCATTCAAGTCGGAATCACTTTGGTCAGCACTATCGCATCAGCATTCGGAGGTGCGCAACTCGTCGAAGACATTGCACCATTGTTTGAGCAAGTGAGCTGGGCTCCAGTCGCCGATAACGCCGAAATCATTGCCTTCTTCACTGTGGTTATGATTATCGCATACCTCTCGCTCATCTTCGGGGAACTCGTGCCAAAATCACTGGCCCTTCGCTTCACACAAAAGATCGCACTCTTTGTCAGCTATCCAATTAAAATTTGTGCGACGGTTTTTTCAGTTTTCGTGAAGTTCCTTACCATTTCATCAAATATCATCCTCAAGCCTTTCCGCAAGAAAGGAGGATACTATGAAGCCCAACTCTCAGAAGAAGAAATTCGCACTATTTTGGAAGAGGGGATGGATGCCGGTACGATCGAAAAGCGGGAACACCAGTTCTTGGAAAACGTCTTTTCATTCGGCGATCTAGAAGTTGGAAAAATCATGGTTCCACATAACAAAATGGATGTCCTCGATGTAGAAATGGAAGACAAGGCGGTCATCCAAAAAATACTCAAACACAACCATACACGAATCCCAGTTTTCGAAGATCAGGTCGACAACATTATTGGAATTCTTTATAGCAAGGACCTCTTCGACAAAATCGCCAACAAGAAAAAGTTTGATTTGAAAGACATCATCCGCCCCCCACTTTTCGTTCCATCAACACAGCGCCTCCATGATGTCCTCCAAAAGTTCAAGAAGGAGAAAATGCACATGGCGATCGTCATGGATGAACATGGTGGTGTGGACGGACTCGTAACGCTTGAAGACATTCTTGAAGAGATTGTCGGAGACATCGAAGATGAGATCGACAAAATCAGCCACGAAATCCAAGAGCAATCAGACGGAAGCTATGTGGTCGATGGGAGTACATCCGTAACCGACTTCAACCGGTTTTTAGACACGAACCTTCCTGAAGACGCGCAATACAATTCCATCTCTGGGTTTATCCTTGATCGTCTCAAACGCTTTCCAAAACGCAACGAGAAGATCCACTACGAGAACATGGTGTTCCGCATCAAGAACAAAACCAAGACTCGTATCAAATCGATTCAGGTCAAATTCAAGAAGTAAAAAGACCTCATTTAGAATCCAAATTTAGAATCCAAACGGCACTTCACCTTCAGGGGAAGGAGCTGGTTCTACTGGTGCCGGAGCTGGCTCAACAGGCGCAGGTTCCGGTTCTGGCGTAGGAGCTGGAGCTGGTTCAACCAGCGGCTCTGGTTCAGCAACAACCTCTTCAGGTTCATCTGGGATGGTATTCACAAAATCAGATTCAGGAACAGCAACAGGTGCACTTGGTTCCTCCTCTTCTTCCTCTTCATCATCCTCTTTCTTTTTAATCTTCACGAATTGGGCGTCGTAGTTCTTTTGTTCCATGAAGCTCGGGAACACTTCGCTGCCCTTCCAAACCAAACCTTCCGGTTGTGGGAATGGTTCATCCGGAACATCTTCCAGCGCGCGTTCCATAAACATTCGCCACATCGGTGCCGCTCCAGTGAGTCCCCACGCATTGTAGTAGAGCCGTTCACCATCGGTATTACCCACCCATACACCAAGGGCAATTGAAGGTGTATAACCAAGCGTCAAAAGGTTATTCGGATAGTTCGTACGTCCAATCTTCTTATTCGACGTACCAGTTTTAGCGGCAACCGTATGGCCCGGAATAGTCAACGTATTTCTCCAGCTACCACCCGGACGCGCATAGACATCCGAGAGCATGCTACTCAAAATAAAGGCAACTTGCGGATCAACAACCTGTTCACCCTTGTCTTCAAACTTCTCAATAACATTTCCATTGCGATCCCGGACTTCAAGAATTGGATTCACCGGAGCACGCACACCTCCATTCGCCATAACAGCATACCCACCCACCAACTCTAGAAGTGAAAGCTCTCCACTTCCAATCGCCATTGGTGGTCCAAAATTAAAGGTCCAACCACGCTCATCAGCAAGAAGGTTAAAGTCATCCTTAAATGCTCGCAAACTTACAATGCCAAGCTTATCCAGGAACTCCAGTAACTTATCTTCTCCACCAGCAATATAGAAAGCCTTAATCGCCGGAATATTCCGAGATGATGCCAAAGCCCGTCGTGCAGTCATTCGCCCCTTAAAGGTGTTATCAGAATTGGATGGAGTGTAGTTTCGCTCAAACACCGTTTTGTAGTCTCCCAAAATAGTTCCAGAACCAATCCCTCCATTCTGGATTGCGGCTGCATACACCAAAGGTTTAAACGAAGACCCTGGTTGGCGAAGACTCGTCGCAACATTCACCTGTCCATCAATGCCCTCATCCCAGTAGTTTCGAGATCCAACCATAGCCAGCACGTGTCCGGTCCGCGGATCCAAAGCCACCATAGAGGCATTATTAGCTCCCAATCGATTCTGATTAAAGTCAGCACGCTCAGCAACAACATCCTCTGCCAAAGACTGTAGCCGAGGATCCAGTGTCGTTACAACTTCAAGACCACCACTTTCAACCAGTTCCTTTCCATACTCTTTCTCAAGTTGCTCTTTCACATAGAACACAAAGTGTGGTGCCTCAATCTTATGAACAGGATCCAGGAACTCGACATCAAATCCATCACGCCATGCAGAAACAAGCTGATCTTGATTAATGTATCCATCCTCAACCATACGTTCAAGCACCAAATCTTTCCGTCCCTTCACATAGTTTGGATCGTTTGGGCCGCTACAGTTCGGTTCAGGGCGAGGAGCCGGTTCAGCCTCAGGCCCCTCGGCCGAAGCCTCCGGCAAAGCTTCCTCAGTCAACTCTTCTGGCGGCGCACTCGCAACCAACTCACCTTCAGCCAAAACCTCTTCAGGACTCTCAACCCCCTCGTCAGCCTTACAATAGCCCATCAAATCATTCTTATTCTGCCCATACGGCGAATACTGAGACGGGGCCTTCGGCAACGCTGCTAAGACCGAAGCCTCAGCCAGCGAAAGTTCATGCGAACTCTTTCCAAAGAAAGTCTTCGACGCTGCTTCCACACCAAACGCATTCGAACCATACGCAATCTTATTCAAATACATCTCCAAAATTTCATCCTTCTCAAACAAATACTCAATCTGCAACGAAAGCAGAAGCTCCTTAATTTTCCGTTCATACGTTTTCTCCGGAGAAAGAAAAACATTCTTCGCAAGCTGTTGCGTAATAGTCGAGGCACCTTGCCGAGTGTCATCCTCTTCAAGGTTCTTCAGTTGCGCACGAACAATCGCCACAGGATCAAATCCAAAGTGGTCATAAAATTTCTTATCCTCAATCGCTAGCGTGGCATGAATCACATCCTCATCAATATAAGAAAGTGGCACATAATCACGATTCTCTTCACTAAAAATGCTATAAAGAACATTTCCTTCCCGGTCATAAATAATGGTCGTTTCGGCAAAATTCAAATCCTTCAACTGTGTTACATCTGGCAAATCACGGCCAAAAACCAGGAAGATTGAAACGAAACCTGCAATCCCTAATCCCACAAAAACACCAAGAACTTTCAAGATCCAAAAGACTGGCTTCTTATATTTTCGAACATGTTTCCCATACCGGTTTGTAAAATACTGCCGCACAGAATACGGCGAATGGTCCAGAGAAATTTTCTCTGCGAACGCAATCTCTTCAGAAGTTTTCTTCTTCGATTTCTTATTCTTATCAGCTTTTGCCTTCGATTCTTTCGTTGGTTTCGACTTTTTTGTCGCCTTCTTTGGTTCACTTTTTTTCTTCTCTTGCGCCCCCACAGCTTTAGAAGAAGCCGACTTCTTGCCACTCTTCTTTTTAGCGGTCGACCTCTTTTTTTGAGTTGAAGCTTTTGATGCTGAAGATTTCTTCTTGTGAGATTTCGACTTTTTTACAGATTTTTTCTTTTTTTTCTTAGCCATAACTCTATTTAAGCAGGTTTAGAAAAATGAGCAATCAAAAACCCCAACTTTTTTCCAAAAACTGTATAATGGATTCGATATGGAAAAAATTGAGATCTACACCGACGGAAGTTGCAAAGGAAACCCTGGTCCAGGCGGATGGGCCGCCACCTTTTTAGATGAAAAAGCCGACCAACCCTTCGCGGTTCTCTTTGGAAACACAACCGACACCACCAACAATCGCATGGAGATGATGGCTGTCATTGAAGCTCTTCGCTACGTCCATGATCACAATCTTACCGAGAAAAAAATTCATCTCTACACCGACTCTAACCTCATCGTGCAAACCGTGAACCTAGGATGGAAAAAGAAAAAGAACACCGACCTCTGGCAAGAGTTCGACCGACTGCTCGAAAAACTCGACATTCGATTCCAATGGGTCAAAGGCCATTCAAATAATCACTGGAACAACGAAACCGACAAGATCGCACTTTCCGAAGCAGAAAAAGCCGCTAAGAGAGTAAAGTAATCACATCCTTTGGCAACGAAGCAACCTTCACGCCGGCCTGCTCCAAGGCCTGTTTCTTCGACGCAAACGTTCCTTTTCCTTGGGAAATAATCGCCCCCGCATGCCCCATAGTTTTTCCTGGCGGCGCTGTTTTCCCTGCAACATAAGCAACAACTGGTTTGGTCACCTCCTTCTTTATAAAGGTGGCGGCACGTTCTTCGGCTTCGCCCCCAATCTCTCCTATAAGAACAATCGTATCGATCGCATCTTCTGCTTCCATCATCGCTAGACCTTCCAAAAAATCTACTCCCGTAATCGTATCTCCTCCAATACCAATAACGCACTGCTGTCCAATGCCAGCTTCAGTCAGATGCGAAACAATTTCATAGGTAAGAGTCCCAGATCGAGAAAGAACTCCAACATTACCAGGCGTAAAAATATCACCAGGCATAATACCGAACTTACTTTCGCCCGGAACAATAATCCCAGGACAGTTCGGTCCAACAAAAAATACATCCTTCTTATTGGCAGCATCCAAAATTTTCATCACATCATGCACTGGAACATGCTCACTAATAACCACAATATGGAGCCCCGCTTCAATCGCATCCAAGGCAGCATCTAAAACAAAAAGTGCAGGCACAAAAATAATCGACCACTCAACGTTGTGCGCTGCCTTCGCCTCAGACACAGAGTCATAAACTGGAACGCCCTCCACCTCTTGCCCACCTTTTCCAGGCGTCACACCAGCCACAATATTAGTCCCATACTCCAGCATGAGCTTGGTATGAAACGAGCCATGATGCCCAGTAATTCCTTGGACCAGCATTGGTGTTGTTGATGAAAAAAGCATAAGTAAAATTATTGAGCTACACGCTGCGCAGCATCTTCAAAAGAGAGATAAAAATCATAGCCAGCCTCCTTTAGAAGAGATTGTGCCTTCCTGTCATTGGTTCCCACCATCCGAATCACCATATCGATCGATCCATTCATTTCATTTATAGCAGTCAAAATGCCTTCTGCAACTTCATCACAGTGAGTAATTCCCCCAAAAATATTGATAAACAGTTTACGCACTCCCTTTTTTTGAAGAACGATCTCCATAGCTTGCTGAACCTTTTCCGCCGATGCACCCCCGCCAATGTCACAAAAGTTAGCAGGTTTTCCTCCATAAAAATCTACAGCATCCAACGTTGCCATCACCAAGCCGGCTCCATTTCCAATAACAGCAATATCTCCATCCAGCTCAACATAGGCAAGATCATGTTCGCGTGCCTTGAGCTCCAAGGCCGTCTGCCCCTGAACACTCTCGTGGTCGAACTCTGGATGTCGCGCCAGTGCATTATTATCAATAATCGTTTTGGCATCCACGGCCACAAGTTTCCCATCCGGCTTCAAAATAAGTGGATTCACCTCCACCAGCGTCGCCTCCTCCTTATAAAGAACCTCCAGCAACTCAACACAAATCTCCACGAGTTGTTTTCGGAAAGCATCATCCAAAACTTCATGCTGCTTAAAAAAATCCATCAAAAGTTTGGACGCCTCCTCACCGCGAACCCCCACATCCACAGCACGGCTCAAAATTTTTTCCGGCTGATCAGAAGCCAACTCCTCAATATTCATTCCTCCTTCTTCAGAAAAAACAACCATCGGCATCCTCCAAATACGATCCACAAGCACGCTTACATAAAGCTCAGATTGAATTTCAATCTTTTCCTGAACCAGAACCTCTTCAATCACTTCATTTCCAATCTTTGATCCTAAAAACGCTCGCACTTTTTCTGTGGCCTCATCTCGTCCAGCAAAAACAATCCCACCACGCTTCCCACGTTTTCCAGAAAGCAGCTGTGCCTTCACAACCACCTCCTCATCTCCAATTTCATCCAAAAAAGCCCCTACCTTTTCATCAATTTCAGCATCATCTCGCACCAAAACACTACGAGCAACCGGAACACCATATTTCCGGAAAAGCTCTCGCCCTTCATACTCCTTCAAGAACATAGTAAAAGTGATGGATGAGCAAAGACTCTACGCCAAAAGCTCATCAAGAGCCTTCTTCAGTTGTTCTTCGCTTTGAAATCCAATCAATTTGTTTACCATCTCTCCCTTCTTAAAGAAGATAGTGGTTGGAATACTTTGTACTTCATACTTATTTCCACTTTCATTGTGTTCATCCACGTCCAGTTTTCCAATCTTTACCTTTCCATCGTACTCCTCCGCAATTTTCTCAACAATTGGAGCCATCATTTTACAAGGCCCACACCATGGTGCAAAAAAGTCCACCATTACAGGAATATCAGATTTGAGAACCTCTGCCTCAAAGTTGTCATCGGTAAAAGTTACTTCAGCCATAATGAATCTTTAAATAATACAAATCCAAGTATAGCAACGGTCCACCTAGGCAGCAACAGGCTCCGGTTGTGCGCCGCTCTTAAGTCTTGCCTTATCTTCAAATACTGCAAAATCTTTCTTGAACTGCTTCATATCTGCAGCCTTGCTGTAGCCGATATAAGATTTTCGCAGAAGTCGCAAAAACGACATTCGTTTCAATGCCGTCCGGAATTTTGATTTACGCAAATCTCTTCTCGATTTATAGACCACACTAAAATCGTAGCGGAAGATCAGCATACTCTGGTCCACTTCCAGGATTTTCGCTTTCAATTTCTCAGCCGGATCGCCCTGCTGCATAATAATTCTAAAGAAATGCATAGTCGTATCATTGCTTCCAGACGTTCGCCCAACCACAACCAAATTCTTTTCCGGCAGGGCTTGCATAAACCACGTTCTTAAAAAAAGATCGCCACTCTCGCGGCTCTTCCCCACCGAAAGACTATAGAAAAAGTTCTCATCCCCGCCCTCTTTACGGAGCATTTCCGCTTTTTCCTTCATCCCTTCATTCTCTCCAAAAACAAAGTTTTCAACCTTCTCCGGTAGCTCCTCATGAATTTTCTTGAGCTGTTTAATCGTCACAAAACGTCCCCCTTTCAAAAGGTAAATCAATTTCACAAGCGTGGCCGCATCCAACCCAGGCAAAAACTCATTAAAGCCAGCCATCACCTTTTCATACATCTTCCCCATAATCGACTCCATGGTCTCTTGCACATCATCAAAACTCGTTCCCAGCTTAGAAATATACACATTTTGGCCCGTATCCAAATAGAGCCGCAGCATATACTCCATATCATCAAAGTCGTGCCCCTTCAAAAGTCCCAGATAAATCGCAAAACAGTCGCGCTTCTCGGGCATGATCACAATACTTCCTTCATAAAACTGAATCTTACACTTTCCCTTGGGAACGATCTTCCCATGCGTATTTTCCAGATCTACATTTCCTTCATACTCCTTCATAAGCATGCCCACCTTCATAAAGAGTGAATCCGCCAAATACTCATTTCGCACTCGCATAAAATCTTTCAAAAACACCTCAAACAGATTCGAAAAATCGCTTAAAGCATACTTCTCCTTCTTATAGGTACTAAAAGAGAGCAGGTCATCCTTTATATGAAGGTCCTTCATATCTCCAAAGTAGACCACCTCTCCCTGATCTTGCGCACCCTTTCCCTTCAGCCGAAAAGAGAGCCGATCAATAACAATTTCTCCCTCCTTTTCCAAAAGAACCTTATTGTAAAAGTTCAGTTTCTTGAACTTCAGACTGTACGTAAGCGCCATGCCCTTTTTGTTGGGTAAGAGCTAAAAATAAACACATTGAGGGAATCCCTCATGGAAGCGAGGCCATAATACCCTAAACCATTGAGGAATCAAGCAAAAAATGATATACTTTCCAGATACATTCGTTTAGGATACTGAACCTGGTTTATAAGCTCACACTATGAAAAAAAGACCACTCAAAAGCGCCATTGCAGCGTTTTTTGTTGCCTTGGCGACTATTGCCGCAAGCAGCCAACAAGCCGTTGCCGTTGAACTTCCCTCATACGAACCCGAATTCGTCTATCTCTCACCAGAAAAAGAGTCCCCGATGCCTTTTACCGGGCTTTCTTTAGCATGGGAGCAGGACGCTCCAGAAGGGACATCGGCAAACCTCTTTACACGGTTCTATACCGCAGAAGGATGGACCAATTGGAACGATATGCATCCAGATATTGATGGAGAGATCAGCCTCAATAACCCGACAGCATTTATAACCACGGATCTTGCAACCAAATTTCAATATAAGGTAATCCTTCAAAGTCAGATTAGTACTGCTACACCAACGGTGAAAAATCTGACTTTCACATATATTCATGCGGATGGGACAACTTCAACAGATTCAGTCACTGAAAAAGGCGTGGCTCGAACAGAGACTGTAGCAGCATCATTCCAGCCTGCAGATACAAATTTCTCGGCAACTACATCAACAAAACCAGCACTACGAGTCATCTCTCGTTCAGAATGGGGTGCCGATGAGTCCCTCCGTATCTATGCAGACGACGCTCCAGAACCACAACTTGTAAGCCTTGGCGACGATTTCTATGAGAAATACGCCGACGAACTCAAGCTCACCCGAACAGTAGCCTACAACGAAAACGGCGAACTCCTCACGTGGCCGCTCGAATATCCAGAAAAAATCAGTAAGTTTTTCATCCACCACACCGCAACCAGTAAAAACCTCGACAACCCACAGCAAGCCATTCGAGACATTTACTATTGGCATGCCATTTCACGAGGATGGGGAGATATTGGTTATAACTACATCATCGACCAACGTGGGAATATTTACGAAGGACGTTACGGGGGAGATGGAGTCATTGGGGCCCATGCAGGACCAGGAAACAATGGAAGTATTGGAATTGCTGTCCTTGGAAACTATGAAGAGGGTGAAGTCCCAGCTCCAGTAATCGAATCTATTTCAGCCTTGATTAAAGCAAAGTCTGCTAAATATGGCATCGACACTATGGGATCTTCTATGTTCCGAGGAGAAATGCGTCCAAACATCATGGGACACCGCGACATGATGAGTACAACCTGCCCAGGAGCAAATCTCTACGCTATGCTTCCAACCATTAAGGCGCTTTCTAAAAACGCTTTCACCGTCACCACAATCGACAAGCGACGTGAAGATCAAAAAGCATCCTACGACTACGAGCTCGCCGGAAACATGGGCATGTTCGAAATGGAAGGCGGAGAAAATTCAACACTTTCTATCGAGGTTACCAACAAAGGAACTGCAACATGGAGCGCTGAAACCTATTTCATGCTCAGCACCACAAAAGCCTCAGAAAAATATCTCTCATCAGCCAAAGAAACATGGAAATCTGAAGCTGCTGGAAAATCAATCGCACCTGGAGAAACGGCGACCTTCAATATGGTTCTCACCGCCTCACATTTAGGCGGATTCGGCACGTTTGAAGTCTTTCCAATGTTGAACGGAACACTCAAACTTGAAAAATATTTGAGTATCCCAGTACAAAACAACGGTTCATACTTCGACTACAACCTCGTGGAAATGGATATACCAGAAGACACACTCAAGCCAGGAGAGCCAATGACTGTAACCATCAAAATGGAAAACACAGGGGACTCAGTCTGGAGAAACAGCGGAACAAACCGTGTGGCGCTTGGTGCAGAAAACCCAAGAGACCACGTCTCCAGAGTTCTCGCCGAACCATCCAACCGACTGGCAACTATGGAAGAATCAGAGGTGGCACCTGGAGAAATCGCAACATTTAAGGTCAACATTGTTGCTCCACTCCGCGACGGACTCTACCGAGAATATTTCGCTCCAGTGATCGAGGGCATCACATGGCTTCCACATCGAGACAACTACATTGAATTCACCGTTGAAAATGTCAGCTCAAACGCACGATACCTTGGAGGACGCTTCATGCTCGAATCGTTTGAGCCTGGAGAAAGAAAAACAGTTGAACTCCAGTTTGAAAACACAGGAGAAGACAGCTGGCTCCAGGACGGAGATGCGCCATTCACGGCAGGTATCACAAAAAATCCACAACTCCAGGTGAGCAGTATCCGATTGAAAGAGGAAGAAGTTGCGCCTGATGAAAATGGGACCCTCCGCATGTCGATCCAGGCACCAAACAGCGAAGGCGTTTTCCGCGTGATCATCACTCCAAAAGTCGGAACCAAGGAACTCACACTGAGGCCAATTCCACTTTACGTATTGGTTGGAAGAGGATTAGAGGGGACGGCAAACCAAACACCAGAGGCCCCAGCAACCGTGACCGATGGTTTCGTCAACGATCCCGATTTGAATCCAGAGCCAGTAGATTCTGACCTCATCAGTGCTGCCGGAACACCTATTGCCAGCCACGATAACATTCGCATTGGACTCAGCTTTCATGGAGATCCTCTTATCAGCGCAGACGGATCCTTTGTTTTAAAGGATGGATCAACAACAAAAAAGACCTATAGCGCCGATCAACTCGTTGGAGTGACCTATACCAACGGCAGCTACATGGCAACGGGCGGAGGAGAAGCAATCACGCTCTCAACTCCACCACGATTTGAGCCAGTAACCACAAGCAGCATCATGCGTGTCGACAACTATGACAATCGACCATCATGGAAACCGGAACTCAACGACAACACCTTCCGTGGAGCTCTAGAAGTTCACTGGTACGACGGTGAACTGGTGGTCGTGAATGAACTCCCACTTGAGGAATATCTCTATGGACTCGCAGAAATCGATCCAAGCCAACACTTTGAAAAAATCAAAGCGATCATGGTTTTGGCCCGATCATATGCTAAGTACTACATGACCATGGACGAAAAATTCCCAGGCGCACCATTCCACCTCTCTGATGATCCACAGCGATCGCAGTACTACCGAGGATACGGATTTGAAGTCCGCAACCCAACCGGCGGAAAGGCTGTAGATGCAACTTCACACGAAGTCGTCACCTACAACGGCAACGTCATCAAAACACCATACTTCAGCTCAAGCGATGGAAGAACCAAGAGCGCATTCGAAGTCTGGGGATGGACCAACGCTCCATACCTCCAAAGTGTGGACGATCCAGGATGCGAAGGCCAAGAACAACGCGGACATGGGGTCGGACTCAGCGGATGTGGATCCCTCTACTTCGCAGAGCAAGGATGGGGCTACCATGACATCATCAAATACTACTACCAAGGTGTCGAAGTCGAAGCTCGGCCATAAGGCAAAACCACAAGAGCTCCAACAAAAAAAACAAAAACAAATAACAACCTGCATGCTAAAACCTATTCCACAAGAAGAGCCGGACAAACAACGCAAGCGCCGCAGTAAGTCGCGCAATAAATCCAGCAACCGAGCAAAAAGCCGCCGTAAGCAGGATGCCACGCGCTCGAACACTGCACACCCAAAGCCTCAAAAATCTCCAAGCACTCCCAAAAAGTGCATCATCACCGACACATATAAACAGCTCCTCACCTACACCAGCGACCCCAACAAGCACACCGACCGCGAAATCTCCGACATCATCCTTTCCATGCATCGCTCCATCCTTCACTTGGAGCAAGCCCGCATCAAAAAACGCAACAAGCGAAGGCGGAAATAGTTTCGGGACAGTCACCAATTTGTCACGAAAAATTTAGAAAAACATTAGAAAATTCTTATATCGACCTGTTAGGATGTTAGTTCCTAATGCACTCAATTCATTGAGCAGCGGAAGGATAGTTCTTTGACGACTGACACTCTAACCAAATAGAATCTGAAAGGAGATTCTCATGAAATCCGTAATCAAGAACAACATGATCAAGCAAATCATCAGGATCTTGCTCAGCTCGTTTGTCTTTTTCACCATGCTGGCAGGCTGCCAGACTGGTGACATTGGCGGCTCCGCTGTAGAGATCGCATCCCCAACCGGCTGCCTCAAGTCTGAAGGCCGCTACTACGACCCAAAAACAAAGGAGTGCATAAAGCCCGAAAACCATTACCAAGCCCGTATCCTCAACGAGTACCGCTACGTCAACAGGTTGGCGGAAGAGGGTGAGCTGGAGGAGGCTCAATACAGGGTGAACTTCAAACAGTTTTACACCCTGGAAAAAGCGGAAGAGCTTTGGTCCGATCTCCGCGACCACGGCGCCAAAATGTATATTGTAAGTGGCACGCTGCCTGATGGAAGTCTAAGGAACATGCAGTATCCTCGCGATCCACGTGTATGGAGCGGCGGCGGCCTTGCTGTTGGATGGCACAAGGGTTTTCTTCCCGACAGCACACTCGAAAGAGCAACCATAAAGGAAATGCTCGAAGAACAGTACACTCAAGGCGATAACAAAGAGCTTGAACCATTGTGGTACCAAGCCATCTTCGAAAGGGACGATATGAGGATCAGGTCTATATACGTTTATGCCTCACCATCTATCATGCCTAATTTTTGGAATCGTCATCTCGATGAGATTGTGGCAATTCAACCTTTAGTTACAAGTATGGACACCTCGAGCGGAGCACTTGGAACTACTGAAATCCTGACAGACAAGGAGTAAGAAAATGCAGAGCGATATTAAAAAAGTCCTAGTCGTCACCTTGATGGCCATTGGGACTTTGTTTTTGAGCCAACAGGCTCAAGCTCGAACCTGGTACAACTTCCCTGACTACAGCAAAATCAAGGTTGATAAAGGGGCAGATGGCCAATACTGGTTCTACATGGAGTTTAAGTGGAACGAAAGCTGCCCGCCTAACTTCCAGAAAGACCAGGCAATCGAGTTCGAAATCGGCATTATTCCCAAATGCTTTCTTCGCCCACGGGGCGGAAAAGACGATAAGTTTGATTGCACAACGGTGATGGGCTTCAACAGGTTCGCACTTCCTAATGAAATCATTCCCGAAACCGGCGAAGAGAACTGCTACGTCGATCTCTGGAACTACTGGAACCCAACGGCAAGCCAGGTCAAAGCAGAGCTCCATCAGGATTGCGAATTCGACACATCAGGAGACTGGTGCGCTGAAATGGCGACAAACTCAGGAGGGCTGTTTTTATACTTCGTTTTACAAACATAGTTGATGAAACTATCATGAGCGCAGCTTATTCATCGAACCATGAAAACCCTGGCCATCAATTCGGCGTTGCCACTCACAGAGATCGCTCTCCTGGAAGACGAGAAGATTGTAGTGAGCAAATCCTGGCCTTCCAACTACAACGAAGCCGAAAAGCTCCTACCAGAAATCCAGAAAATTTTGCAAAAGCATGGACAGCCAGATCAGATTTTTGCCGTCCAAGGCCCGGGAGCCTTCACCGGACTGCGCGTGGGCATCACCATCGCTAATAGCCTGGCCCACATTTTTGGAGTTCCGATCAAAGCCTGCACAACCTTTGAATACCTGAGCGAAAAAATCCCTGAAACAAAACGCGAATCGATGGCCATTCTCATGCGAGCTGGAAGCGGTGTCGCGGTCATCCTTCCAAATGTAGAAAAAGTTCACAAGGTCAAAAAGGATGAGATCGCAGACTTTCTTGCCTCTGCACCTCACATGAAAGCTGTTGTGTCCGATGTTCGCCCAGAATCCCGCGAAAAATATGAACTGCCCAAAGGTATGAAATGGATCGAACTTGAAAATCTGAACGAATTTCCGCAAACAGTCCAAGCTCTCTTGGAATCAAATCCATCCAGCCACACAATTATAAAACCGCAGTATCTGGCTCCGCCACACATCACCAAAAGCAAAAAACAGCAGTTCGCCTAAAAACCCAGAATGCTCTACATCGTCGCCACACCAATCGGAAACCTAGAAGACATTACCTATCGAGCTGTCCGCACTTTGAACGAAGTCGATCACATTGCCGCCGAAGACACACGCCACTCACGCATCCTCCTGGAAAAATACGACATCAAAACGCCGACCATCAGTTTCCACAGCTACAGCGATGAAAAAAAGCTCGCACAGCTCATAAACATGCTCAAAGAAGGGAAGTCGATCGCGCTCATTTCTGACGCTGGCACACCCGGCATCTCCGATCCTGGCTACAAACTCATCGTTGCAGCACGAGAAGAAGGGATCAAAGTCGTGCCGATCCCTGGACCTTCCGCTTTCCTTACAGCACTTCAGGCCAGCGGACTCCCAACACATCAATTCTTATACCTTGGATTCCTGCCACTCAAAAAGGGCCGGCAAACCTTGTTGAAATCATTGCAGGAAGAGGAGCGAACAGTCATTTTTTACGAATCTCCACATCGGATGGCCAAAACTCTAGGCGAACTTCATGAATATTTTAACGATCGCCAACTGGTCATCGCCCGCGAACTTACAAAAATCCATGAAGAGTACTTTCATGGCACTGCCGCAGAAGCACTTCAGCACTTCACCGGACTTGATCCAGAAGTAGCCCTTGGCGACAGCAAAGCTTCCAAAAAAGCCCTCAAGTCAGCTAAACGACCAAAAGGCGAATTCGTCCTTATGTTGGCTGGGAAATAATTTCATATAAAAAAACTCCCGTGTTCCTGCACACACGGGAGTTCGACCCTTGCCTGGGTCCGGCCAGATCACGTTCGCCGTCTCCGACGTCGCAACCATAGCGCCAGTGCTCCAACGACGAGCAGAAGCTTCCCCTCGGGAGGGGAAGACCCATTCGAAACTTTCAGAGCACAGATCATCTCCCCGCCTTCATCAGGCGCAAGAGATACGATGTAAGAATCACCTTCGCGGAGCGCGAACTCATCTCTCCACGATGTGGTGACCAGGGTTTCTCCTGACGATGTCAGGAGTGAGACCTCCGTATCCGAGTCACTTGCGTAAACCCAGATGTCGGTCTCGTCGCCCACCACGGTTCGCACAAAGTGCTCCCCACGACGGACGATAATGTCGGGCTCCACGCTGTTCGCCATAGCGTGGACAGCGCCATATTCGACTTCGATGTTTTGCAACACGTCATCGATTATGATGCTCCCGTCTTCGAGGTAGAGATTGAAAACCCCCGAATCGAAGACGATTTTTGCATGGCACGTGCCCTCTCGAACAACGCGCCCGTCCGCAAGAAGTTTCTGCGGACACTTGTTTTCCGGGGGCTCTGCGCGGGCCCGCGCGGATGACAAGCTGAGGCCCACCACAATGGTCAACCTCATCACACCCGACGAAAATGAAATCGGCGGGCGATCCGACGTACGTCGTCTTGGTCTTGTCAAAGAATGCTCCCTTCTGCTTGCTGCAGGACAAGCACCCTATTATACTAATTTTTCCTTGATTTGCAAGTGGAATAGTGCTAATTTTTGGATAGAGCTTAAAAACTCTTATTTATGGCAGAGGTAAATAGAAATATCGATACAGCCGAAGGAGTAGTTTCTACTTCTGAATCAGCAAACACACTTGATTCATCTATCCTTTCTCGAAAGAATATGATGGCTAAAGCGCTTGCTGCTGTGCTTGCAGTATCTTCTGCAAGTTGTGCTTACGACGAATCTTTTGAAGAACCATCACTGTCTAAAGTGGTAGATTCAAAAGAAACCCAAACACAGGTTCCAAAATTGGGAATTTCTTTGAATGCCGATAGTGATTTACGCAACTATTCACTTGATATAATTTCAGCAGAAGACATCACGGTAACTATTAAAGGGATCGATCTGAACGATCCATCAAATACTTTTGAAACTCAGATTACCGTTAATATAGACGAAAACATCGGAAAGGGATTAAGCTCAGAATGGGCACAATTCCAAAAACCTGCCACAAAATTTGAAATGAAGGCTTTCAATGACAGTGGCAAAGAAATGCCGATTAATTTCTCTGGAGAGAAAGGAACAATTAAAGGGGAAGCAATCCTTGATGTAGAAAAGGATTTCGGAATCGAAGTAGAGTAAAGCCTCTACTTACTCTTCATATCAAACACTCCATCCCAGTCAGCTTTTGGCGGGAAGTCTTTAAGCACCTCGCAGCGCTGTTTATAGAGCTTGGAAGGGCCATCTTCTGGGAAGCTTTTCAGGATTTCCTCAAATTTTATGAGCGCTTCATCGAACTTTCGCTCATTATAGAGCCGAATTCCGTCATTATAGAGGGTGAGCAGGATTTCTGCATTCCTATCTACGGCTCCAGCAAGCCCTAAAAGTTCATAAACGCGAACCGGCTGCTGCTTTCCAATCACCCGAATCAGATCCAATTCCCGTGAAATGACCTCTTTTTCAACTCTTTTGAGCGTTTCTTCACTCATCATAACATTGGTCGAGTACTGTTTATTGGCTCCTTCAAGCCGTGAACCAAGGTTCACAATATCTCCCATAGCCGTGTATTCCAAACGCGCCGCAGATCCGATATTTCCCACAATAGCCTGTCCACTGCTGATTCCACAGCGAAAATCAATCAATGGTTTCTTCTCTCCTCCCGGTAAAGCTGGGTCTTTTTGCCATTTTTGATGGAGTTCCTGCAGTCCAAGTCGCATATTCAGGGTAGCCCGAACCGCCCGCAATGCATGGTCTGGTTGATCGATTGGAGCTCCAAAAAAAGCCATAATCGCATCCCCTTCAAACTTATCCACCGTCCCGCCTTCAGCCATAATCAGCTTAGACATGGCCTCTAAATACTCGTTCAAAAAAGTGACGAGACTCTCAGCTGAAAGCTGCTCAGAAATGGTGGTAAAGTGAGCAATATCGGTAAAAATAACGGTAATATCCTTCTTTGCTCCTCCCAATTGCAGTGATTCAGGATTTTCCGCAATCTGTTCAGCTACGGAAGGGTTCACATAGCGCGAAAATGCACTCTTAAGAGCCAATTTCGACTTAAATTCAGTTAAATACCGATAAATATAAACCGCCATAAATGCCACAACAATGGTCAAATACGGATGAATCAGGTCAACTATAAGCCCAGCACCAAACAAAATCGGTGCCAAAGCCGTGTAAATTGCCACAAAGCCCGCCAAATAGGCCACGGACCATCGAATTTTTGTAAACATGAACACATAACAGCTTCCAAAAGCCACAAGCAGTACCAGCACAATCTTCTCAAACGTGCTCATATTCCGCAGAAAATCCTCCTCCAAAATCGTTTGAATCGCATTTGCATGAATCTCAACGCCAGGAATAGCAAAACTGGAAGAAAGGGGAGTAATGAATGTATCCTCAAATGAATCAGAATACGGCCCAATCAGGACAATTTTGCCGGTTGGATCAATCTGTCCAAAATCATCATTATAGGCATCGACAAATGAAAGCGAATCATAGGTACTGGAAGCCTCTGCCCAGACCTGAAAATTCACCATCATCTGCTGATCTTCGGTGGGAATAGACAGTTCTGTACCTAAAAAAAGACGAGCAATAAGAGCAGAAAAAGACATATAATTTTCGCCAGTTTCAAGGCCATGAAGGGTCAGAGGAACACGACGAATAACCTCATCTTGATCTTGAAGAATATCAAGCGAAGCAATATGAACATTGTTGCTCTCTTCATAGATAGGCAGCTGAATATCGGTTGATTCAATGGCTTGCTCTCCAAGAAAACTTTCTCCAAAAAAGCCGATAACAACAGGAGCAGGAGACTGAAGCATAGCATCATAGAACTGCTGATCTGTCTCTTGATTTCTGTTACTGAAGAAGAGGAAGTCAAATCCAACAACCTTTGGATTATAGGATGATATATTCTCTAAAGCTTGGGCATAGATGTCTCTTTCCCATCGAGCAAATTCACCAAGCTCCCCAATCGTTTTATCGTCAACTTTGACAATGACAATGTCTTTATTGGGAGGTTCAGCCCGATACAAATTGTCCGTGAGTTTCAGCTGGAATGTTTGCAGTGCACCTGAAAGCGCAATCCCAACCATGAGTCCGGCTAAAACCACAGAAAAAAGTCCCGCTACAAGAGTTTTATTTTTCCAAAAATTCATAATCAAAAAAGCGCTATAATCCTTTAATTATAGCACTTTTAGGTTGTTTTTTGTAGTCTTGATTCTCAATTACTGCTTTCTCTTGCGACGTCGCGCAACAACGAACCCGAGCGCAGCCAGAAGTCCAGCAAGTTGCACATTAATATCATTTTGGACCTTTCCAGGAGAGATATTACATCCGTCATCTTCAACGGGTGGTTTTTCAACTGGTCCAGTAGGTTTAGATCCAAGAGTTGCCAAGAGTTCTTCTTCTGTCCATTCGGCCTCTTCACCAGCATTCAAGATATTGGTTTCGCTTCCGGCAATAACAAGGTCGATAGTCGATCCATCTGGCTTCGAAAGATACATTCGAGCCTGACCATCAAGTTGAACATTTTTATAATAGAAAGTCTCTCCTTCAGCGCGGTTACTCATGGTGTATTTTGTTCCAAGAGCTCCAGCATGGAGGTTTGAACCATCTGTCCCTACAGGGATGATGATTTCATCAACATAATGAGTTCCATTTGTTGGGTGATCCAACGTGGCATTGTATCCAGCCTTACGCTCTTTGGTCACAGCTCGGTTTCGATACACAGACTCACCTTCACCAGTAATAGTCACAACATCGGTGGTAACACCTTCAGGGTTGGTATAGGAGAATGTACAGTTGGCATCATTTCCCATATTAACAAGCTGAACAGGGTCATTTGTCGCAAGATTTTCACAGTTCTGAACCTCACAAGATCCAGCAGTAGTACTAACCGTAATAGGGCATTCTTCCATCATTCCTCCGCCAACTCCGCCCATACCACCAGCGCCACCAGTTTCCATGCCTCCTGCTCCACCCATGCCGCCAGCACCACCAGTTTCCATACCTCCAGTTCCACCCATACCTCCAGTTCCACCCATACCTCCAGCGCCACCCGTTCCTCCGGCACCGCCAGCGCCACCCGTTCCTCCGGCACCGCCGGTTCCACTCATACAGTCAGAAGCACAGTTCATAGAGTCTTCACCGTCACCTGAGTCACATACAAGGTCTCCGCAGAACGATCCTTGGACGGTGTGAGAAACACACATTGTGTCACAGTAGGTACATTGCCCATTATATGGCGCAGCACAAGGAGTGTCAGTATTCGCCATGCCATCATCGCATTGTTCCATTCCTTCTTGATTTCCATCACCGCAGACCGGCGCTTGGGGTACTTTTTTGGCCCACATGATTTGGTCAAATCCACTATTCCGATCGGCATACCAAAGGTCACCCTCGCTATCAATTCGAGGCCATGACTGGTAACTTGAATCATTTATCAATTGAGAGGATGGAGTATTAAGATCCACAGGGTTCGTGCCTACAGTTGTGCCATCCCATGTATGAACTCCAATGTCTAAATTGCCGTGATTCCACATCTGCCAAGTAGCTGAACTTAAGACCTCATTACCATTAATAAACATATCCCCTTCGCCATATGCAGAGGAGCTTAGGCCTGGAACATTTGTGTATCCAGAAAGAGCTGGACGTGCAGATCGAACAATATCAAAGTTACCCACACCACTATTCCAGCGGGTCGCATATAAATAGTTAGAATCAGCATATACAGGCCACGTAAGTTGATTTACAGATGAACAGTTCGAAATTGTATTAGCTATATCATTCCAGTCACAGTCTTGGAGAATTCCATTTAAGGTAAAAAAGAAGTGTCCATCAGAAATAACTGGCACCGATTCTTCGGCAGATGTGCTTACAATTGTAAAGGGAACACCCCAATTTTGACCATTGTCTGTACTTTCGACCCCCCAAATATCGTTTTGTCCAGCCCCATCGGTGCGACCACTTGTGTATATAAGCTTAATATTGTTACCATTTCGCTGGATGACAGTTACAACTTCATGGACTCCGGCAACAGAAAAAGGCAGAGTCTGCGGAGCCTGCAAAGGCTCAATAGCTTCTGCAGTCTGCGTTGTCAGAGTTGGAGCTGCAAGTGCACTCGCAACTAAAGCAGCCTTTCCAAGGTCGTTTCGGAGTCCTGAAATCTTCTTCCCTAAAAACGTTGAGGAAGAAACCTGATCTACACTGCTACTTACTTTTCTTTCCGGATTTGAAGACGAAAGAGACATAGAGAACTTTTACTAATATAGTAAAGTGTCTCATTCTACCCCCAATTCAGAAGAATTGTCAAGTCCTTTTTATTGTTGTATAACATACTCCAGAATCCCACCTTCCTGAGGCTGTTTTACTTCCAGAATTTGCTTAAATTCACCAGAATATCCCTCTGCCCGAATCGTTTGAGAAGCATCGGTTGGGGCAAAGTTTTGTGCGTCAGTGAGAATCTGATACTCAAGGTATGGAATAACCGTGGATTGGCTCTGTTGGAGACTATTAATTACACTTAGTTTCAATATAGGCTTATGGATGTCGGAAGGTCGCAACGATCCACCGATATTCCATGGAGAGAGGTTATGTAAAAAGTCATAGATATCACCCCATTCATCGGTTTTTGTGTCGAGACCAGTTTGGCTTCCGGACTGAGCAATAATAAGATTTTCAAAGACATTATTCTTTTGGAGATTGAGTTTTGACTCATAAATTTCTGAATTCCAAGGGCAACGACTTCCATTACATGGAAATATATCTAACAAATCCCTTCGCGGCCCCATTACATATGTTGACCCGCCACCAGCCGGCACACCAGTAATCTGCCAGTCGACAACAGTGTCATCGCCTTCAACTTCGGGGTCGCCATTGGCAGTATCAAGGTCATATCGTTCGATAGGGGTGCAGAATTCATCGCCATTGGAGCAAGGAGTTCGCAGCCGCACAATAATGGTGTCGAGGCCCAAATCTGAAGGATTGCAAACAGAATCCGGGTTCGCGCTACACTGTCCGGTCACATAAAGCGGAATATTCACTACTTCACCAACACTAATTTTATTCCAGTTACAAGGGTGGTCAGCTGGATCATATCCTGAAGTCGGTTCCTCCATATAAACTCCGTTGTCATAGGTAAAGCCTTTGTCAATCCATGGCTTATCTGGATCACATCCGGCCCCCACATTCCCGCTTCCTGGAGTCGGAGCACCATACATTTCATTATAGTTCGATGCAGGAGCCTTGTACTGAGTATTTGGCGGCACCTGCCCTTGAATCTCAAAAGTCGCATCGAGGTTTTGTGCCTGTGTTTCGCCAGAGCTGTAGCCGGCACCTTGCTGGCTGTTAGCCAAAAGTCCCTGCTCAAGCGCTCCTTCAGTATTAAAAAAAGCCTTATTTGCCTGATTCACATTGGCAGATTGGCGGATAGATGTAACCACCACATTGCTCACAATTAGTGAAAAGAGAGTGATCACCGTCACTAAGCCAATCGCGATAAGGAGAGAAACACCATCGCGCTCACGATAAATCGATTTTTTGAGATTTTCTGACATAAACTATTTTTTACATCTATATATTATAACATATTTAGCTACCAAAGTCGAGGCAGTCAAGCCCTACGGGCAAATATCATAACCAAGGTAGCTCTCTACCTCATTATAAACACGACTGGTGATTGTGGACTGTAAGGTCACCGTTGGCACATTTCCAGCAAAACCGATCAGTTCACTTTGAGCCGGCTCAACAGTCAAAAGCACAGTCACATGCGGCTGTTGCTGAATGCCTTCATCTGGTGCTGTTTCCGCAAATGCCTTCCGTGGATCTTCCGCAGGGGACACCATAAACTGCAGATCTGTAATATGCGTTCGCAAAGGCATAATCGGCACAAACCCTTCATACAAACCACCAGAAAGCTGCTCCAAATTATCCGTCAAATTCGTCACAATCCCACTCGGACAGTCGTACCCTTCAGAGCAGAACGTCTCGTAGTCCGTAGTACTATCGTGCCAAATATCAAAAATACCATCGTTTTCACCCGGATCCACACCATCGCTATCCAATCCATCCAACTTCAAAATTGCCGCAGTATATTCACCCGTAACCGTATTAGCGAGCTTCCTTCCCATGTAAGTCTTCTGATCTCCAGCAGGACTGATCAAAAAGAGCTGATCGCGCTGGAGTGAAAAATCCCCTGATCCAAGTGCACAGTTATTAAAAGGAGCTCCAATTTCTACTTCATCACAGAACGCATTCGCGTCAGTAGACACAGCTAAACCGCTATTATTCCCAGCATAAGGATTCTGCCCACTATTCACATCCAAAGAGTTCTTATCAATCACACATCCTGGATTAAAGAAGGGGTCTCCTGCAGCAGGATTGGTGGAGCAAGTTGCTCCAATACCATCAATTGAACCCAGGTAGGTTCCAGGATTATAAAAACGCTGTGCATAACATCCAAAATACTGACCATGCAAAATGTCAGAAGGATCGCCTTGATCCAGCGCATCCCTATAATACTCTTCATAATCGATCGTATTGTAACGAATCTCACGTGCAATTCGCTCCATCATAAACCGGGCATCTTCATAAATCGCATTTTCCAACGTGATCCGCCGCTGAATACGCATAACATCAACAAAAACACTCACACCAATCATGCTCACAACCACAAAAACACTGGACGCGATCACCACTTCAGCCAAGGTGAATCCCTTTTTATGCTGCTTCCAAAATGTTCCAAAAAACTTTTTCATTTAGATCGATACTTTTTGATAGTTGGCAAGTGATGTCGTTAAAACAACCTGATGAACACCGTTCTGCTCCCATTGCACGGTTGAAGTCACATACATAACTTCACCAGTGTCAGGAAATCCAGTGTTGTAGCGGATTTCAATTTCACGATAAAATTTACTGTCCCCCGCATCGGTGAGTACAAAACCATTCATTGCAGCTTCCGCAATAAGGGCACTTATTTCATCTTCTGTGACGAGAAGATCTTGCGTGCCAGCGACAGTATCTAAGTCCACGTATCCAAGTCTATAGGCATCGTTTGGATTTGCTGCAGAATTAAGATCCAGTGTGTCAGCTACGCTCCCCAGGTCGAATTCATAACTTATGGGATTCAGGTCAGCCGTATAAAAGCCTTCAGGAATTTGAGGGTAAGCAGGACTACACGATCCCGGCCCTGACCCCGGCACCAAATTCCAGCAATTCGTCTTATCAAATCCAAACTTCATCCAGTTCGTGTCTCGAATGTTCCGCACAGCCTCCAAACCTTCAACTGCCAAGTTTAAAGCCACCAAATTATCCTTGCTAAAGCTGTTCGAAATCACTGCGGATACAATGAGCGATGTGGCCACAGCCGAACCCACAACCACCACAAAAACAGCCACGACAACCTCCACCAGCGATTCCGCTGGTCTCTTTCTGAACCTGGTTGTAAGCCATTTTCTCATGAAAGAAAGGGGATTATGGGCAAGCCGTTGAAGTGGCGTCAGTCGTTTCTGGCACTCCAGCAATAGGATGGATAGCCAGGCAGTTTTCTCGCGCATCGGTAACATTCGTTTCTCGCAAACCAAAGACAAAAAACTCATTGGTCAGCGTTGTATTAGCGGCCGCGTTCGAAAAAGCGACATCCGCAAAAATTGGCGAGAACATAACAGTATTCGTGGTCGTTCCAGTCGATCCTTCAGCCAAGAGCTCAAGGTCACCTGTCACTTGGTATTCGCCAATTTTAAGATCACGGCCAGAAGCCGCAACATACTCATTGAAATCGAGTGTTCCATCATACGCTCCAACATTGTTCGAATCGTCCAAATCCGCAAACAAAATCAGCATATTGTTGCCGACATCAAAGTGAATGCCATAGTGGGCAGGAGTCACATAGTCTCCGTCACCATCGTCCAACAAATCGTTGTCATAATCGCCATAATCCAGGATCGCTTTTCCAGTAACCGCGAGACTTCGGGCCTCTCGGACAAGTGATCCAACCTGCTGATTTGCCGCATTAAAAAGCAAGGCCCGTCGTGAACGAATAAGCCCGGCAATCCCAGCAACCGTCAGGATACCAATCAACATGGTAACAATGATCAGCTCGATCAAAGTGTACCCACCTCTACTTTTATGAAAACGTTTATTAGCCATCCCACCATTATACCAAAAAAACGTGTAATTGCCGAGTCAAAAAAGGTTCATCTGCCCGCCAACCACTTGTATTGCAAGGCCTTCACATCTATGAACCCGGCAATTTCATGGTGCTCTTTGCACAGTGGCGCCATGTAGCGCGGATTGTGCGTACTTGCCAGTCCGAAGCGCTGCGTGTGGTGGATCTCTTTCGATGGTTTGGGGCAAGAGTGGATTGAGCATTTTTCTCCATGCTCTTTTTTAAGGATCTTTTTCACGCGGACAGAAATATATCTGGAAGGCTTCTTTTTGATTTCTGTTTGCGCTAACTGTTCCTTTTGTTCTTCTATTTCCTGTTTTCGCTTTTCTAGAAATTCGCTTAAAAGCTGGTTGATGTCGATACCTTTTCTCTTTAGTTCCAGAAGCTGTTGGAGAATTTCTGGTGCCAAATCGAGTTCTTCAGAGTTCTGCCCGGGCAGAGATTTCTGGTCATTATGTGCCTCAAACAAGCCATTTTGTACTTGCGGACCTTGTGCCGCTTTCACGTCTTGCACAAACACCTGTAAAGCCCGCTTAGAAAGAACTTCTGCTTTTGCTGCTAATTCGCGCTGATTTTCTGGTGTGGCGATCGCGGCGACTCTTGCCAATTTGTTCACGCTCACCCGGCCACTCACAAGAGCATCGTGCAGATCTGGCTTGTTTTCTTTTGCAAACCGTTTTTCTAGGTTCAAGGTTAGGCGTGTTTGTTTGTGGCTGATGCCGGCAAATTCGGCGGCATAAAGTTCGATCGAGGCATATCCTTTTTTAATGTGAATCTTCTTTGCAAAAATTTCTGGCAACATGCCAATGCATTTGTGGCGATATTCGAGAGAAATCCGGCCAAATTTTCGAAACTGTCGATCGAGCCGTCTTTCTGATTTTTTCATTTTCTTCATAGTTCAATGATAGTTGAATCAAGCCAAAAATCGAGGATTTGCGGTCGACAAATGGTGTCAACCGATGGCATGGCCATCGCTCGCTGAAGGCCAAATCGGACGATCAATCACAAAAAACAAAAGTACGATGTGGTGTAATCGAAAAGTTCGTATAGAACCCCGCTGGACCGAGTTATGCGAATTTCACCCAGAACCCGCGAGGGGGCACGGAACGATAAAAAACAATTTCTGCCCGGGCAGAGATAACTATTTCACCACAAACCCCACAATTTTACCGGGAACATAGATCTTCTTCACGATCTCTTTCCCTTCCAAATATTTTTGCACATTTTCCAAGTTTTGCGCCGCCTCGATAGCAGCATCTTCAGCAATGTCGGCTGCCACTTCCATTTGTCCGCGCAGTTTCCCATTGACCTGAATCGCCATAGTAACCGATGAAGAAACGGTCAAAGACTCATCGAACTCTGGCCACGCCACATCAAAAATACTGCCCTTTTCGCCAAGATGTTGCCAGATTTCTTCAGCCAAGTGTGGAGCAAGCGGCGCAATCAAGCGCACCACCATGTTTTTCAAGCCCGCAGACAGTCCATGCTTAGAAACCCCATTCGTCAGCTCCATCAGCGCCGCAATCGCCGTGTTGAATTGCAGTTTTTCCACATCTTGAGTCACACGTTTAATAGTTCCATGCACAGCCCGCAAAGCCGTATCTTCATCTTTGGTCGCATCATTCCCAGTCATAAGTCCATAAAACCGCTCCACAAAGCGCGAAATTCCCGTAATCCCTTGATCGTTCCAATCCCCACCATCGGTAAACGGCCCCATAAACATGAGGTACATGCGGAAAACATCACTTCCATACTTCTCCACAAACTCATCCGGACTCACCACATTGCCCTTACTCTTACTCATTTTCGCACCGTCCTTAGTCACCAATCCTTGATGCACCAATCGCTTAAAAGGTTCGTCCCCAGAAACAAAACCAAAATCCTTCAGTGCCATATACACAAACCTCGCATAAATCAGGTGCATACATGCATGCTCCGGTCCACCAATGTACATATCCACCGGCATCCACTTCTTTTCCATAGCTTTATCCACAAACGTATCATCGCTTCCACCAGCCAAATATCGCAAATAGTAAAAACTCGAACATACAAATGTGTCCATCGTATCCACTTCTGGCCGCCATCCTTCTCCAAAAATCTTCTCAGTCCGTTCAATCAACTCCTTTGACTGTGCAAGAGGAGATGTTCCCTTCGGCTTAAACTCAACGTCAGTCGGCAAAACCCATGGCAAATGTTCTTCTGGTATAGCGTGCGCATTCCCTTCAGGATCATACACAATCGGAATCGGCGCACCCCAATATCGCTGCCGAGAAACGAGCCAATCCCGCAACCGATAGTTCACTAATCCTTTCCCTTTGCCATTTTCCTCCAACCACGAAATCATTGTTTTCTTGGCCTCGGCCGTTTTCAAACCATCCAAAAAGTCCGAATTTACCGCTTCACCTGGCTCAGTAAACGGCTCCTCTTCAACATTTCCACCCTTCACAACCTCTTGAATCGCAATCTCATACTTCTTCGCAAACGCAAAATCGCGCTCATCATGGCCAGGAACAGCCATAATCGCCCCCGTTCCGTAGGACATCAAAACATAATCAGCAATCCAGATCGGCACATCTTCTCCATTCACAGGATTTTTCGCATAAGCACCAGTAAAAACACCACTTTTATCCTTCTCCAACTCACTTCTTTGCAGTTCCGATTTTCCGGCCACCTCATTTTTATACGCTTCCACTGCATCTTTTTGGTCATCGGCAACAATCACATCCACAAGTGGATGCTCCGGCGCCAAAACCATATAGGTCGCACCAAAAAGCGTATCTGGTCGCGTGGTAAACACCACAACTTTCTCATCGCCAACTTCAAACTCAACTTCTGCTCCTTCACTTCGTCCAATCCAATGCTGCTGCATCAACTTGGTCTTTTCCGGCCAATCCAATCCTTCTAAACCATCCAAAAGGCGCTGCGAATAGTCGGTAATTTTCCAATACCATTGTTCAAGCGGCTTTTGCACTACTTCAGTTCCACTTCGCTCACACTTTCCATCCTGCACCTGCTCATTCGCCAAAACCGTCTGGCAATCCTCACACCAGTTTACCAACCCCTTTTTCTTGTACGAAAGACCATTCTTATACATCTGCAAAAACAGCCACTGCGTCCATTTGTAGTACTCAGGAGTCGACGTGGTCACACTCTTTTCCCAATCATACATCACACCAATCCGGCTCAACTGCTTGGCCATCGTCTCCGTATTGTGCGCTATAGATTCAGCAGGATGAACACCAGTTTTAATGGCATAGTTCTCTGCAGGAAGCCCAAAAGAGTCAAAACCCATCGGCTCAAAAACGTTATATCCCTTCATGCGCATATATCGTCCCCAGCTGTCGGCAGGCGCATAGTTGTACCAGTGTCCAACATGCAATTTGTCTCCAGACGGATACGGAAACATCACCAAATTATAGTATTTGGGCCGCGAATTATCGCTTAAGTCAACTTTATATAGCTGGTCATTCTGCCATTTATCCTGCCACTTCTTTTCGACTTCAGACGGATTATATTTCTGCATGAAAACACGTTTAAAAAGATTCCGCCCATCATTTTAGCGATCCTAAACCCCAAAAGCAACGATCTCATAGGAGGCAAAGAGTAGGAAAAGCCCATAGACTGCAGCAGCAATAAGAGTGCGCTGTGCCATAGCCTTAAAATTTGGCTTATATTTCGATGTCTTTGTTCGGTGAACTTGGAACAGCGTCAGCTCATACACATAGGTCACACCCAACAGTAAACACAAGCCAAGAACGACAGAAAAATCGGTATAGAGCCAGGCGATGGGCCACCAGGTCATACTGAGCGGAACATCCCCCAATGCATAGGCCGCCAGAGCCAAAACCGCAATATGCGCCGCTTGATCAGCTAGAAACGGCCCAACATACTTTTTCGCACCCCGCTCATAAATAATTTTCAACCAATCAATCAAAAAATGCGCGGCTGCGACCAGCAAAATCGCTGCAATAACACTCATATTCGGCAAATATACCGCCAACAAAACCAACGAAATCCCCATATGCACCAATCCATGGACAGCAATCCCAGACCATTGTCGTTGTTTCCACTTCACCAATTTTTCTGGCTGGAGCACAAAATCCGCCAGAAAATGTGCCAGCAAAAGGTAGAGAAAAATCATATCTATCCTTGTTGTTCGTTCCGAGTATTAATCTTCAAGCGACTCAAAAACTCCTTACTAATACGGCTCGCCATGTTTGGATTCGAACTCACGAGCTGAATGAAATCCTCTTTCGCAAGCCGGAAACATTGTGTCTCTTCAACTGTTTTGGTCGATGCATTCCGTGGTTTCTCCCCAATCAAAGCCATCTCTCCAAAAAAATCATTGTTGCCAAGTGTCGCAACCTCCACCTCTTCTATCTCGCTTTCAGCTGGGTGATACACACGAACCATCCCTGACTTAATAATATAAAAGGCATCCCCGACATCTCCTTCATTAAAAATCACGTGCTCTGGAGGATAAAGCTCTAACGTAATGTGCTTAATAATTTCATGATGATCCTCATCGTTCAAATCAGCCATAAGTGGAATCTGTTTGAGGATATTGAGGATTGTGGTGACATCTTCCTGACTCATGTCTGACATACGTAAAAGGATTAATGAACTCTTAACATTATACCATGGCTGGAAAACACATGGAAATGCACCCCCGAGGATATTGACAAAAAGATCTAATTGTGTCAAAATAGTAAGATACGGTGGGTTATCACGTATCACTAAGAAGACATAACCCTATGTACAACTATTGGCGAAGTAACAAGAATGTCATAATGACCGCGGTGGCATTATTCATGGTGTCACTAACCGCGCTCCTCTATGTCCTCACAGGGGACGTCACTGGAGAGCATGGCGGGCTTTCTGCAAACGTCGTTGACTCGATTTCAATCAAGTCACAGATGGAGCAGGAGAAAGTGTTTCGATCTCTGGTTGGGAATCATGTTGGTCCGCTCGTTGTTCTCGAAACACATGGGTTGGTTGAGTTTGCGAGCTGGGATTTTGAGTCGACTACCGAATACAAAGCAGAGGCGATCGAAAATCAGCTCTTTTATGGCTTTATCCACCCAGAAGATATGCCTCAATTCCTTGCTTCGCTTGGAAAAGTAATTGCAACTGGCGAAGAAGTTCCTATGGTGGGACCGTACCGCATTCGAACTGCTAGAGGTGAGTATCGGATGCAGGTGGCTTCATTCTATCCAGTCAAAAACGAGCACGACGAAACCGAGAATATTATTCTTGCGATCCAAGATTTGACCGAAGAAATGGAATCGGAAGAACCGGAGGAAGGAAATCATCCTAACGAAAAAACTATTCGCAATATGGAAGAAGAAGATGATGCCCGTCTTGTGGTCGAGAATGTATAGATAGAACTACTCCGAATCAGTATTATCCTCGGGCTTTTCGCGAGCAGAGGTGAGTTCCGTGCTGGTCAACTCCAGGAACGTGAACGTCCAAACCGAGGCTGCGAAAACGTGAATTGTAGCACTGAGATATGAAGCGATATAGAGAAGAACCAAGCCAACTCCACCTGCCACAACATAGGCAACAAACGGAATAGAAGCTGATGCAAAAAGGTAAATAATCAGAAGCATCGCACCTGGAATCAAAAGCACAAACACAATCTGGAGCAGGATTCTTACACTAATAATGAGCATGAGAATAGAAAGAAGAAGGGTCTCTTCAAGGTGCGTCACCACTAAGGTCGAGCTTTTAGCAATCGACTCGATCACCTTACGATCATCAATCACAATGAAAAACTCCGTATAGGTAAAGAGCACAGCAACAATCAGGCCAATGATAAAATAGATGATCAAAATCGGCGTAAAGGTGTTGAGCGCATCCCAGCCAAGATTTCGGGCTAGAAATCCTGCCCAGGTAAAGGCGCTCACAACGCTAAAGGTTCTGACCAACCAAGAATATTCAAAAATTGGCAGAAAACTCAGAAGACCATAACGAATTCCTTCACGCATCTTCACTTCCTGCCCATTCTTTTTGCGAGCAATAATCTGAATAATCGATCCTTCGCAGAAAGAGGGGACTAAAATATAGAGGATTCCCACAACAGCCACAACAATGATCATGGGAACAATAAATTCACCATTTGCACTAAAAAAATCACGTGCTCGCAAAGCCACCTGCGCCAAAAAAGTCTGTTCTTGCCCAAAAAGTGGCGAATTCACAAATGAAAGATACTGATACGCCACATATAAGATTCCCACAACAGTCGACAAAACCGCAGGCAGAAAGGCATACCACTTAATCAATCTTCGATTATTCTGTGTAAATTCCCAGGCCTCTCCAATAGTGCTGCGGGCTTTTAAGCTCATCCAAGCCAAAAAATAAATTACTCCTCCCCATCATAAACAAATCATCTATCCTTGCCAAGAAGCAATGAATTTGCTAAAGTATCTTCCGATCTTGATGTGTCAAAAAGGATGTGTTAAGATCCCCATCCAATTCTTTATTTACCTATGAAAAGAGCAACTAAAAAGAAGGTGATTACCAAGTATGCGACGCATCCGAAGGATACAGGATCTCCACAGGTCCAAATTGCTATCCTGACAGAGCGGATCAACCAGCTTTCAAAGCATCTTGAATCGCATGCAAAGGACAATCACTCTCGTCGAGGTCTTCTTCAAATGGTGGGGAAACGAAGAAAGCTACTCAACTATTTGCGATTGAACGAAAAAGATTCTTACGAGGATCTTTTGAAGCAACTAAAACTACGAAAATAAAGCCTTATACAAACCCTTCAGTGAAGCGTAAAGCTCCAAGTTACAGGTTTAAGTCAAAGACCAGTGTCTTTGGTTTGTACTTGTTACTTGCGGCTATCGGTTCACTGAGGGGATTATTTAATTTTAACCCCTTTTCTCTATGGAAAGCCAAAAATTTTCAATGGAGCTTGCAGGCCGCGAGTTAACTATTGAGACCGGAACCTATGCACACCAATCTCATGGTGCAGTAACTGTGTGGCTCGGCGACACAGTCATTTTTTCAAGTGCCATGATGGGCGGAGCCCGTGAAGGTGCTGGATTCTTCCCACTTATGGTGGATTACGAAGAAAAATACTACGCAGCTGGAAAGATCAAAGGAAGCCGCTTCATCAAACGTGAAGGACGACCATCTGAACGAGCTGTTTTGAACAGCCGCCAGATCGACCGGCCAATCCGACCACTCTTCCCAAAAGGGATGATCAACGACGTGCAGGTTATCTGTTCTGTTCTTTCTGCGGATCTAGAAGTGGAACCAGGACCAATTGGATTGATTGCTGCATCTGCCGCGCTCACCATTTCTGGAATGCCTTTTGAAGGACCAGTTGGAGCAGTACGAATGGGATATGTTGATGGTCAATTGATCGTCAATCCTACCTACGAACAAGTGGAAAACGGGCAACTCGACCTCGTTGTTGCAGGTACCAAAGATGCCATCACGATGGTTGAAGCAGCAGCAAGCGAAGTAACCGAAGATGTCATGATCCAAGCTTTGGAAATGGCACATGCAGAAATTCAAAAAATCTGTGATCTTCAACTCCAACTTCGCGACGCTGTGAACCCATCACCGCTAGAACCAACACTCGCTGAAAAGAACGAAGCAGTGGTTCAAGCCGTTGAAGGAGCTCTCACCGAAGACATGCTCAACAGCGTGAAAGGTGTGACCAAGGGAGATGTAAAAGAAAAGATCCACGAAGTAGAAGACAAGCTTATTGAACAGTTTGCTGCACAGATCGAAGCTGAAGACTTTAGCGCAGGAGATGTGAAAGAAGCGATCAACAGCATGCTCGAAAAGAACATGCGTAAGAACATCCTTGAAAAAGAGGAACGTTTGGATGGACGAAAAGTCGATGAAATCCGACCGCTCTCTTCAAAAGTTGGAGTTCTTCCACGTCCACACGGATCAGCACTGTTCCAGCGTGGAGAAACACAAGCACTCTCAATCGCAACACTTGGTGCGCCTGGCGATGCGCAAATCATCGACACCATGGACGTTGACGAAGAACGCCGATACTTCCACCACTATAGCTTCCCACCATTCTCAGTTGGAGATGTAAAACCACTTCGAGGAGCATCCCGACGTGAAATTGGACACGGAGATTTGGCAGAGCGCGCGCTCATTCCAGTACTTCCACCAAAATCAGAATTCCCATACACCATGTGGGTTGTTTCAGAAATCATGACTTGTAACGGGTCGAGCTCAATGGCTTCTGTATGCGGATCAACACTCGCACTCATGCACGCTGGTGTACCGATTAAGAAACCGGTTGCCGGAATCGCAATGGGGCTCGTTGCCAAAGACAAAGACATCGCACAAGGATACAAAATCCTCACAGACATCCAAGGAATGGAAGACTTTGCTGGAGACATGGACTTCAAGGTGACTGGAACTGCCGATGGAATTACAGCTCTTCAAATGGATATTAAAGTGAAAGGACTGTCACTCGATATCATGAAGGAAGCGCTCGAAAAAGCGAAACAAGGTCGGAACACAATCTTGGAAAGCATGCACCAAACTATCGCCGAACCAAACAAAGAACTCTCGAAATATGCTCCAATGATCATGAGCATGCAGATCGACCCAGACCTCATTAAGGTTGTAATCGGTAAGGGAGGGGAGACGATCCAAAAAATCACCGCTGAATGTGAAGTGGAGATCGACATCGAACAAGATGGAATGGTAAGCATCACTGCACCAACCCAGGAGAATGGGCAAAAAGCCATGGATTGGATCAAGAAGCTCACTTACGAACCAAAAGCCGGCGACGTCTTTGACGGAAAGGTCGTCAAGATTATGGACTTTGGCGCCTTCGTTGAATTCCTTCCAGGAAAAGAAGGACTCGTTCACATTTCCGAACTTGCCAACCAACGCGTCAACCGCGTTGAAGACGTGGTAAAAGAAGGAGATCCAATTAAGGTGAAACTCCTCAAGAAAGATGAGAAAGGCCGATACAACCTTTCTCACAAAGCAACACTGGAGCCAGGTTCAGAAGGCTAAGCAGCCGGCACAGTACAATCTACGATTTCTGTGAAATCAACTCGATGAAAGCGCTCACGCATTGCCCCTCGGTAATCGTGGCGCTTTTTCGGATCGTCCACATTTCGTGCCCGCAAAATCTCTTTACGCAGACCATTAATCAAGTGATAAATTCCTTCTCCCCAGAAGTGATTATAGCGCTGAGTTAAAACCTCTGGAGCAACCTGCTTCGCTCCAGCACGCGCATTCACCTCCTCCAAATCAATTAACATCTGATCAAGATCCGGCGCAGCTTCCCGCGCAAGATGGTCATCATAAAACCGTTGAAGATGGATATAGAGATCCTGAATCCGCGCAACAATATAGGCATTCATAAATTCATCCTTGGCTTTGCCACGCTCATGAGCTTTAAGGAAATTCTTCGTTCGTTCAGCATGGTAGCTCAACTCTTCAGCATAGGTCCGATAAGGCTGCAAAATCGGACGCTCCTCAGTCGGTTCACATTGAGCTTGAATGTCATCAAGATTCTTCATAATTTTACTCCGAGTTCGATCAGACAAAGGCTTATTTTCATCCAGCAATGTAAAGTGTTCATGGAGCTCTTCAACGGTAATTAAAAACTCAGCAAGGGGTGCTTGCATCTCTTGGATGTGCGTCTTAACACATACTTGGTCTTCTTCCAAGTAGGATCGAATACTCGCGATTTCCCCAATTCGAGCATTCACAAACTTTGGAATCTTCGTGAACCGTGCACGGTGAGCCCCAGGATTGTACCGTTTCTGTACCTCGCCACTCCGCATCGTATGATCCATCTGAAAATCAAACGCATCCTCAATAATCCTCTTCATCTCCTTCTTATGCTCATTCGAAACATGCCGAAGGCTATCAATGCAAGTCATCATTTGGCCCTGAACCGCTTGCATATCAGCCTTCACAGCCTGCCAATCCTCTCCCACCTTCTTTGATACGGCAGCCATAGTGGCCTTAATATGATGCAAAGTCTCAATCTCTTTGTCGTAGCCTTCACGAATATAATCAATCCGCCGATGAGCCCCATGCGCATCGGTAAAGTAGAGAACCTTCTTTCCTTTTCCATTCGGGCTTTGTGTCCCTAAAACATTTCCATCTTCATCATAATAAAGCCGAAGTCCACTTCCAACAGCAGGCCTTCGGTCACTTCTGCGAGGATGGTCCGCAGAAAGATCGTTATTCAGTTTCAGTGGAGTCAAACTTGCCAGCTTAGCCTTGATCGCAGGAATAGCTTCAGCAAGATGAGCAAGGCGATCGGCACGCTTCAACCCTTTTTGTTGCGGTTTCAGTTGAGCCAATCCAAGATTCTCCAACATGCTTGAAGTAATACACTCCGGATCCACAATAATATCATCCAAAGAGGCACCCTCAGCTCGAGACCGGGAATAGGCAATTCGCACCATTGGCGAACTCAAAAACTCTTGGAACGTTTTCAGATCTGTTCGTGCTGAGCGTCGGAATCCTTCTTCTGTAGCACCTTTTCGAGATCCCATCTCCCACTGTCTATTATCTCGAATCTGATCCAAAATCGCCCGCACTCGAGCAGCAAAAATTGCTGCCAAATTTTGCGTTCGTCGAACTCCAAGCTCTTTTCCATCCTCATCTTGAACAATCGAATCCAAAATAACATTCACTCTTTTTGAAAAAGGAGCAGAAAATTCACGATGCAAGCTTTGAAATTCTGACAATTCAGGACCAAGTTCCTGTTCAAGAAGGGCCAGAGCCGGATGTTCAACAGACATAAAAATAAAGTTAAAAACAAGGCTGCATTATGCCTCCCACCAGACTGAGAAGTCAAAATTTATTGGGACATCTGCATAAGGTTTTCTTCAATATCGATGAGGAAATAATTATCACCGCCAATATCAAGAATCCACGTCTCCAAAACTTTATCCCAGCCAGTCAAAAACAAAATTCCCACAATCACTAAGAGCACACCCAAGGTTCGCTTAAACCAACCAGTTGGATTCGCAGCAAACTTAAGCCGTTGCGTCACAGCGCGGCCACCATACCCAATCGCAATCAAAATCAGAACCAAGCCCAAAGAATAAACAGCAAGGGTCAGAACACCCGTCCAAAAATCTTGTGGCAAAACCGTTCCAATTATATAGAAATAGGTTGGACTACAGGTTGAAAACACTGGCCCAAGTGCAGCACCAAGCAGAATCGATCCAAGAAATCCACCTCCCTTGCTTTTGGCACTCTCTAATAACTTTTCACTTTTATACAACCCAAGTTTCACTTGAATCTGATCCCATACATTCGGGAATACCATAGTCAGCCCAAGCGCCAAAATAATAATCGCAGAAATCACTCGCAACACATCTTCATCCAACTCAAACAGGTCCGTTCCCACCTTTAAAAGCAACGTAAAAGCAAAAACAGAAATACCCAAAGAAAGCCCCACAACAAGGGGCTTCCACGGATTTTTTTCAGTCACAGATCCCCCAATAATCACCGGCAAAAGCGTGAGTGTGCACGGAGCCAAAACCGTCAGGACTCCAGCCAAGAAAGCAGGGATCAGCATAGGAAAAAATTATTGGTTACACACTAGCTCAAAGAGTCTTCAATATATCCTTTGAAATCCTCAATTGCTGGGTCAGTTCCTTGCCAAACAACCTCTCCATTCGCATCCAGCACAACCACCGTTGATTGAACACGAACATTATATTCATCTTTCAACGCATCTTCCGTGTCATAGTCAGCCTTCAAAATCTTGGTCCCTTCTGGGAAAGAAGCGAGTTGAGCATTGATATCTCCATCCATTTTTCGGCAGGTCGGACACCAAGTTGCATGGAAGAACAGCACATATGGCTCACTGCCATGCAGTGATTCACGTTCAGAAGCATTGAATGCCTTGTAAATTGGATCGTTCATCGCAACTTCAGCACTCACACGTTCTGTTGGAGTCTCATCCGTTGTGGTTTCAGCCTCTGTGCCCTCTTCCATCATAGCGTTCACATCATCTGTTGGCTCAGTGACTTCAATCGAAGCAGTCACATTTTGGCTGGTCGATTCTTCTTGTTGGTTCTGTGTTTGGGTTTCAGTAGTGTCTGGTGCAATAGGATTCGGAGCTGTATTACATCCAGCAAGAAGCGCGACTGATCCGATAACAGCTGCAATATATGAAAGTTTCATAAGAACAAAATTAAAAATTTCTTGGAGCGAGTGAAGGGATTCGAACCCTCGGCCTTCTCCATGGCAAGGAGACGCTCTAGCCAGCTGAGCTACACCCGCACGTGCCGCCATAATGTACCCGAAATAGCGGACTAGTTCAATCCGACCTTTTCTCAGACTCGATTTATTCAGCCAAAAATGGTATAATAATCGGATACAAATATTTTCCTAACATCAAAACATGAAAAATTTCAAAAAATACTCACCATTTGTGTATTTCTTTGGAGGCATGGATAGCGGAGCAGAAAAAGCTCCAGAAGCCAGCGATGAAACTCCTAAAGAAGACAAGGACAAGGAACAGCCTGGGATTGAAAAAGACCAAGGTCAAAAGGCTGTGGGAAGTGCCATGGCAGGCTTGGAGGGGTACGAACAGCTAGGAGATAAACCAAAAGTGAGCCAAACTGAAAAATTGAAACCTTCAGAGATTAAAGAAATGTCAAAGGGATACCCAGAAGTTAATACTCGAGGGAGTAAGGAAAAAGCAATCATAAAAGACATTGTGGCTTCAATAAAAGCAGACAGTAGATATGGAAAAATTGAGCATCGGGATAAAAGAGCCTTAATTGATACGAATCTCACAGACAATTATGAATATGTTTTGATTTACGATGTACACCACAACCCCAAGGAACGAATTTTCAAAAGCCCATCTAAAAAGAAAGTTGAAAGAAGCAAAGAAGATCCTACTCCGGTTGTTGATGAATTCTTAAAACCTGGGTACAAAGAATTATCAAAAAAGGATAAATATTATTCATCAGCAATGAGACTAAAATCGAAAGTAAGAAACCATGGAGATGCACAATCATACTACCCAACCGAAGCAGATGATCCACTCGTAGTCCTTCTCAAAGATGACAATGCAAAGGACAAAGGGGGATACAGAGTGTTTGAGGGAAAGCCAGTGGCATAGACACCATTTGCAATCAAGCACAAAAAGGCAGTAGACTACGGTCACTGCCTTTTTATTTGCACCTATGGCAAAACTCAACGGATACGTGAAGCGAGTTTCCGGCTCATACGCCTATGTGAGTCCCACCAACAATTCATCTGAGTACCAATTTGGAAGTCGCGATGTTTTGAGTGGAGATTGGGCTAAAATTTCATATGGAGACTATGTCTCATTTGAAATTTCAGGGAACCGCGCAAAAAACGTACGGATAATGCACGACAAAAAGTAATTTAGCTTTTCACTTTTTCTTTGAAGAGGGATCGGATTTTTAGCATACCACTGGCAACCATGAATCCTTCTGCACAGACGGCTCCCGTGAGGAAAAGGGCGATTTGAGTGTGGAGTCCAGTCAGCGCGAACGCCGCAACAATGAAAACAACGGCAATAGAGAGTGCGACCACTTCACGTTTAATGAGCCAGAAATCTTTCTCAAACGCAAAAAGAGTAATCAGAATCAGGTCATATCCATACGAAATGGCTGCCAGAAGGAGCATCGTCGGAAGAAGATACCAGAACTCTGGAATGAAATATTTTTTATGCGTCAGCATTTCCAGAACCGTTGGGCCAAGCAGTGATCCAAGTGTGACCAAGAGAAATCCACTCACAACTAAGAGGATAAGGACGCGTTTATAGAGTGTTGAAGCCTTTTTCCAATTCTTGTTTTCCAGGTATTGCTTAAATCCAGGCAGAACCGAGAACATGAGGAATGTGGAGAAAAGACTGAGGACTTGCGCAATTTTAAAGGAGATGTTGAATGTGGCGAAAGCAGCATCAGTCAGGAGTTCGCGACTGAAGAATTCCGGCAGAAATCGGAAGTAGAGGCTGTTCAGGATGTTGATGATACCAAAAGGGAGGCTCAATTTGAGAATCGTAAGCATGAAGTCACGATCAATGTCCCATTTCCATGGGATTTGTTGGCGGACAAAAAAGAGGCTGAGGCCAGCGGCGACTATTGCTCCTCCAAGAGTCGCTGCAAAGAGGAGCGGGATGTTAGCCAGGGCCGCGCTCGGCGCAAACCACTGCGTCACGGCAAAAACCCCAAAGAGCGCACAAGCCCGCCCAGCCACAAGAGCAACAGTGGCGCGGCCCATCATATAGTTCGCTTGCAGCATCCCATCACACACCGAAGTCACATAATCAAAGAAAAGTGCACCGGCAAACAGAAGTGTCGCTACCAAAAACACTGGATCACTGCCACCAATCAATAAATATAGCAGACCACCGCCAAGAAACAATAAAGCCGTCACCACCCGCAACACGAGGGCATTCAAGAAAATCTTCGCACCCTTTTCCCCACGCGGCTCTTCCGACATAGCGCGTACGGTCTGTCCAAAAATCCCCAGATTTGCAGCAACACTCAAGAAGAGGGCAAACTCAGAAACCGAAGCATAAAAGCCATAATCCGCCTCGGTCAAATAGTTGGAAATCAGCTTCAACGTCACGGCTGAAATCACCAATTGAGTTACTTTTCCCGCAAGCTGGACAAAGGTTGAAAAGGCAATTTTCCGCCCGAGTGTTGGAAGAGTAAAACTTTTCATAAGGATAGAAGAGGACTAAAGAGCGTCACCGGACAGTTTTGTTCCTTCATCAGTGTTGGTCACGTCCGCCGCCGCGTCCACAGCAGGTGGCAGAACTTCCAGAAAGCGGCGCGGCCCAGTTTGGATCGGTTGGCCGGCAACATAATCATGCAGCGCGCCATCTAACACGTCCCAGTCGTACACATAATCCGCGCCGCGCCTTGTCCCAACATCATGCGTAATCAGGCCGCCATCAGCCGTATACCCCTTCACCAACACTACATGATACTCCGGCCCCCCATTCACAAAAAACGGGTTATTCATGGCTTTCCCATCAAACGGCATGATTAAAAAATGTCCTTTTGCCAAAAGCTGTTTCAAATCCTCAAATGTCGGATCCTCATGCATCACAGATTCCAACCCCAAGTGCTCATCCAAAATCCGCGCAGTCTGCACCATATCGGTGTGCCAATAGTCCCCAAACACCTCATTTTGCCAATCCACCATATCCAAAATCTCCTCATTAAACTCCTCAGCCGTCCATTCATGTTCAAAGTACACATTAGCTGCCAACAAAATACTCGCTTCTTCGCACGCCTCTTGCCAAGGATAATCCCAATTGGCAAATGGCGCCTGCGCATAAAACGGTGCTGCCAAATTCAACTCTTCAGGAACCTCGACCGGTTGCGGACTATCAGCCTCAAATTCATCCCCCACTTCCTCTTCAATCAAATCAACCTCACTCACTTCAGAAATTTCCTCCTCATCCAGCTTTATCCCAATATCATCCCGAGCCAAATCCCGAAAACTCACCTGCTCTGGAACAGGAGGTTTCTCGTATTGTCCCATTTTCTTCCACAAAATCATCCCTCCACCTCCAAGGACGACCACAACAGCCAAACTAATAATATATCGTTTCATCTTCGCAGATTGTACCAGCTTCATCCGCTTCAAACAAAACAGTTTACAACCCTGTAGCATAATTGCTACCATCATATCCTTTAACACATTTCGATATGAGTGAAAAAAATAGGATCGATGTCGATGAGAAGGAGCTCGAAAATTTCCTTGGGCCGCTCTCAAACGACTTTGCAGATGAAGAATCACAAGGTGATAGAGATTCAGAAGAGTCCATCCCAACGATGCGCCCACCAGAACCAGAATACGACCCAGAAGAGGATAGGATTACCGTCCAGCCTTCGGAAACTCAAGTATATCCTCCACTAGAATTTCAGGATCCAAAAGTGGAATATAGTCCAGAAAAAGGGCAGCTATCAGTTAAACTCAACCGAAATCATGAGAACTTTGGGAAACAGCTACGTGCAATCATGAAGAAAGTAGAGGAAATCCGCGAAAAGTTTGGCATCTGGAGCAAGCAAGAGCGGGATGGTGACAATCTTATAATTTCATTCGAGTTCCCTCCAAATCAGAAAGCTGAATAACGAGCACTAAAAAGCCTAAAAGCACCCTTTTATGGAAGGGTGCTTTTTTTATTTGCACTTTCAGGAAAAGGCTACTATATTCTTTATGCAACCAAGTTGCAACAATAAATAAGTTGTAGTAATGAATGAGTTGCAATCGATCTGTATATTTTTTACCTCAAATAATATGACAACTTTGAGAGAAAACGCCTCAGCAGAGGTATCAACGAATCCTTTTCCTTCACCAGAAAGAAGGACCCCATCCGACTATGGAACCGTCGAAGAGTATGTTTCCACTGTCACCCCAAAAGCATTTTCATTTCACTGCATCGACAAAGCCATCGCAGTAGCGCGAAATCCTGAATATGCAAAGGAGTGCATGGATCACACCGCGATGGGAATTTTTTACTTCGCAGTTAAAAACGATCCATACTTAAAAGCAGCAAAAGAGTCTCGAGAAGACCTCGACGATGTTTGTTTTGAGATGGACGAAAACGCAGACGCTTTGGCTCTACTTAAAACACTGCTCGAAATTCGCGGCCAATTTCACAAACACTAAAATCACCCCTTGGACAACGTACCAACAGAAACACCGCCAGAAGCGCCACCAGCTCCCGCAGAAGCGGATGAGGACCAGCAGCCGGAGGAGTCAGGCGTGGATGACACGCAAAAAGCAATAAGTATCGAAACCTTTCTCCAGCTGCATAGTCTGGAGGTCGACCGTGCATTGGCTCTCAACGAAGATCTATTCCGAAGCGAAGAACTGTCACACGAGTCCGACGGATTCGATCGCTATTGGAAGTACATTCTCGAAGAATTGGGGTCCCATGTGGTAGAGCACCTGAACGAAAGCGATGCCGTTTTTGAGAACATGCAAGAGCGCGCGCGGGAAAACTTCGAAAAAATTAAAGTGAAACACCAGGAGTTCTGCGAAAAAACATACAACGCCGCCATAGAAGAGGTTGAAGAGACGATGGTCCTCACAGAAGCGGAGCTCCGAGATGAAGAACTCTTTCATGGAGGAGATGAAAAGATTCGCAATCACCTCATGCGCAAAATCCGCGACCTAAAGAAAAGGCTGCCAGAAAGGATGTATGAGCGATTGTTAGAGGAGGTAATCAATCCGCTCCTGGACAAACTGGTGGACGAGTCCAAAGAAAAACACCAGGAGTTCTGCGAAAAAACATACAACGAAGCCATAGAAGAGGTTGAAAATAACATGGTTTTGGATCCATCGGAATTAGAAGACGGCACTCTTTTTGAGCAGGGAGAGCAAGCAGTTCGAGCACGCCTCTTGCGCAAAATTCGCGACTTGGGAAAAAGGTTGCCTGACGCCATGTATGAAAAGCTAGAGAGGGAAGTAATAAATCCACTTCTAGATGATCGGGTTGCTGAATATATGAATCAATACAATGATCGAATAAAAGAGCCTCAAGAAGATAAAGAGCCAGATAAAGCAGACGAAGCCACAGAAGAAGGAGGTGAAGAAGGAGATGGGCAAGAAGCAGCCGACGCGGAAGCAGCCGACAGTCAGGCAGAATCCGATTCAGCAGCAGAAGCAGCACAGGAGGGATCAGAGGCAAGCGCAGAATCCACAACCGAGACCACTGCAGAATCTTCATCAGAAAATAGTGGAGAGTCCGCTACAACCAGCGAAAGCGCACAAAGCCAGGATTCATCAGGAACAGAATCCTCTCAATCCACCGAAACCGGACAATCACAGCAAGCCACCCAAGCCAGCGAATCGTCTCAAGCCAATCAAGCGAACCAAGCCACCGAATCAGCAGCTACATCTGAATCTGCCACAGTGACATCTTCCTCGAAACAGGCGGAAAAGAATGAAAAGGAAGTTCCGACAAAACCACAGGAACATGACCAAGCAGAAAAAGCCCCAGAAACTTCTCAGTTTGCACAACTGGCAGGCGTAAGGCAGCTCTTCAGTAAAGGCGAGCATCACTTTCAACCATTCCTGGCGGAGTGGGAAAAAAGTTTGGACAGCGCGCAGCATCGCAAAGCCATCCACGAGATAACAACGAAAGCCAAAACCGCAAAAGACCTTGTTGCTTGGTTACTAACAGCTCAGGAGGCACGCACATCCATACTTCAAAAAAAACATCCAGCAGCCTGGAAGAAGTTCCACCACGGAATGCAACTATTTGGATTCGCTCGGGCTCCGGAAAATGAAGGGATGAAAGCCATCCCTGAAGAAGGCCCAGAAGAGCCCGATGAACAACGAAAAGAAATTGAGAATTCAGATGTGGAGGATCAGACTGAAACAATCGAAAATATTGAAGTAGTAGAGGAAATGGAATTGATGGAAGCGGTGGAAGAGGTCGATGAACCTTTACAGGAAGAAGAAATGGAGGTCGACGAAGAGGCCGCATCCCTAGAAGCAGAAATGGAAGAAGACACTTTCGAACTCTTTGCGGATGAGCCGATATCAGAAGAATCATCACCAGAAGAGTTATTCGCGCAAGTTTTAGCACATTCAACGCTCGAAACAACTTTAGAAATAGATGAAGAGACGGACCTTGAAGAAGAAATTGAAGAAGAGGAAGAAGAACTCGAGGTGAAGTCACAAACAAACGAAGAGTTCCTTGAAAATCCGGCAGAGTTTTTAGCGGAAGAAGAGGATGATACGGAGTTGGCGGAAGAAGAAATCCAAGAGATTGACGCCACAATTGAAGATCTGGAAGAACAACTGGAAGAGGATGAGGAGCTTCAGGAAGAGATAGATGCCATAGAAGAGTCACTCGTGAATAATCTTGACCAGCTGCTTTTGGATTTCGACGACCTAGATGAATTCACCGAAGAAGATTTTGGCATTGAGGGCATGGATGATGAAATCGCCAATCTTCATGAGCTGTTCGCGCTCTTAGTCGAAGAATCAACCATGCTCGAAGACACAGAGGTCGAAGATTTTGAAAACGAAGATCCCGAACAAAGAGAATCACCCACACCACGGAACCTCCGCCGATTCCTTCTCCTGCTTCATGCAGCATTCAAGGAAAACGGAGAACAAGAAGACATCCGCCCTATGAACATCAAAAGCCTCCTTGAAGGATTAGCCAAGCAACTCAACGGCATGCACGGCCCCGACGCGGAAAGAAGAATACTCAACATCCTCCGCTACTATCCACAATTCCGCTTCCTCCTCCTCATGCTCCTCAGAAAGTACTACCTTCAGTCCGGCAACCAAGACTACCTCCAACTCATGATGCTCATTTTCCAGGAACAGCACACCACCAAAGGGCTAAGCCTTCAGGAAATCACAGCAATGCTCCAGCGCTTCCTCCGATTCATTGGAACAAATCCAGAAATCCACTACTGCATTCATGAAGCCCTCCATGATTATGCCGTTTTGAATCCCAATGAACTCCTCCAGTACCTCAGCCACCATATCTGCAATTTCAAGGAGCACATTGCTCGCATCAACTTTATTTCCCAGCCACATCACTGCCGTTTCGACCACTTTTCCGGCCGCGCAAAAGCACTCCTCCACATGAACATGGAAGGGAATAATCACTGCCAAAAAGCCATTGGAAAGAGCCGCCTCACACTCATGGACCACACGAACTTAGAAGCCGCCTAAAAAGTTTACCTCCTTTTTAGAAATGTATGTCACAATAGGAATATGGATTTTGCATTGCCACAAATAGTGCAGGACGGCGTCACCATTTTCTTGGGGATTGTGGTGCAGGCCATTCCCTTCATTCTTTTGGGAGTGATTCTTTCTGCGATTTTGGCGCATTTTGTGTCGGAGAAAGCGATTCTGAAATTCTTTCCTAAAGGTCGTTTTGCAGGGATTTTTGTGGCATCAATTATTGGTGGAATTTTTCCTGTCTGCGAGTGCGGAAACGTTCCAGTCGCGCGCAGGCTCATTAAAAAAGGAGTTCATCCAGCCACGGCACTCACCTTTCTTTTAGCAGCGCCAGTCATGAATCCAGTAGTGATTTTTGCCACATGGGTTGCATTTTCATTTATGCCTGGCCTGGTGTTGCTGCGCGTTGTGTTCACACTCATCATTGCCTGGACAGTAGGAATCCTCTTCAGCTTCCACCCCAAACCTCAAGAGCTCATTGCCCATGAAAAGAAGGATCATGACCACATGCATACCGTTCATCCAGTCAGGTTTTTTGCTTTTATTCAAACGGTCGCACGCGAGTTTTTGGAAATGCTTGCCATTCTGAGTATTGGAGCTTTTTTGGCCACGACCATCCAAATGGTTCTCCCTCGGGAACTGCTGCTCGGCCTTGGTGGATCGCCACTCATGGCCATTGGAGCGATGATGCTTTTCGCTTTTATTATTTCGGTCTGCGCCAACGTCGACGCGTTCATCGCGCTTTCATACGTGAACCTCTTCCCAGCTTCGGCACTTTTGGGCTTCCTGGTTTTTGGCCCAATGATCGACATCAAAATGCTCACGCTCATTCAAAAAGTGTACTCCAAAAAGGCCATGATCTTTATTGTGCTTCTGGTAGCGCTTTTAACCATACTGCTCACATATGCAGCCCATCTCTTTTTCCTCTAAATGAAAAAATCGTTTCCTGAAAAAACGCTCTTGATCCTCCTCAGCATCCTCATGCTGATGTATGGAGGCTACCTGATTTTTATCTACTTTTCAGGAAAGGTTCAGCTGCTTATTCATCCGGATTATGCTTTCCTTACGCTGATTTCTGGTGTCACGCTGTTAGCATTAGGAGTCGCAGGTTTGGCCGCAGTCACGACACAAAAAAAGTTCAGTTCAGAGCGCATCAACCGTGGCACAAAAGGGGAGCTGCTCATCATCATAATCACGATTATTGGAGCATTGCTCATTCAACCTGCGCCACTTTCAACATCAACGGCTATGGTCAGAAAAAGCGGACTCAATGACGACGCTGGCATTAGCCGCAGAGTAGAGCCAGTCGCGCGCTTCATCATCAACTCAGAAAATCGTCGCCTCATTGAATGGGTGAATCTCTTCAATCAGGACCCAGATCCATCCCAATATGAAGGCCAAAAAGCAAAAGTGTCTGGATTCGTGCTCAAAGACGAAGACTTACCACAGGACTATTTCATGATCGCGCGCTTCATCCTTTCTTGTTGTGCCGCGGATGCCCGACCAATAGGCATCCCTGTCCGTTTTGATCCATCAGCACAAACATTTGAAAACGACCAGTGGATCGAACTCACCGGGGAATTCTTCACATCAGAGTTAGATGGAGAAACAATCCCAGCCATTGAACTCACGAACTACAAAAACATACCCGTCCCAGAAAACCCATACGCCAACCTATAATCCAAGCTATAGTGAAAAGCTCCAAACAATTTTATAATCGCCTCGCCAACATCGTCATCGCGTTGGCCATCGCTATTGCGGTTCTGGTCGGTGTCGATGTGGTACTTCCTCCTTATGTAAAGTCAACGAACCTCACACAAAACATCGCTCCATCCTCACTGGACCGTATTGAACTCACCTTCAATCGCACGATGGACCGAAGATCAGTCGAGCAAGCATTCAAGCTCGATCCACCTTTGGAAGGCGTCTTTCTTTGGCACAACAATACGGTGACCTATCAACTGGAAAATCTCCCACCATACGACCAAAACATTGGACTCACCATTGATTCATCCGCCCGCGACACGAATGGAAAATCGTTGTCCCAACCATACGCGACAACCATTCAAACCGCACCAATCCAAATTCTGTATCTGGGTAGCGATCCAGAAGAAGCCGACCAACTCATCCTCTACAACCCACAAACAGAGCAAAAGCAAATCCTCACTCAACCAGAATTCGCTATTGAACAGTTTGCCGAAATCCCGAACAGCAAAGATATCCTTCTGCTTGGTGCATATGGAGACAACCAACCAGAGCTCTATCGCCTCAACCCCACGACCGGAAGCATGACCCAGCTCACCAATGACGCCATGCACCTCAACAACAAGTTCACTATCTCTCCAACAGGTGAACATGTAGCCCTTTCTCGTATCCAGCTCTCGGAAACCGGAACGTACCTTTCAAACATTGAACTGTGGCTCGCATCAACCAAAGACTACCAATTCAGCAAATATCAGCCAGACAATGCCCAAGGCAGCGACGCCTATTTCTCTTTTGACGGCAGTCATCTGCTCTACTTCAACCAAAACTACGCCTTTGAGTTAGCCCCAATATCAGCCGAAAGCCCAGAAGAATCACTCTTCATTGGAAAAGAGTTCAACCATTCGTACGGATTCCATCCATCCAAAGCCATCCTTCTTTTCAACAACTTGGACAACGCCGACCTCTTTACCATCGACAACGACTTGATTCTTTTTTACGGCGACGGAAGCCAAAAAATGATCCCATTTGAAGATGGCATCACCCGTGACAGCGTCTTCACCCCAGACGGTGAATCGGTCATTTCAATCTTCTCAAAGCAGGATGAAGCCATGGAAGACCCGCTTTCTTTTTACCCGCTGCGCATATTCCACCTATACCAATATAACCTGGAAGACGAATCCATCACCCAGCTCACATCCGATCCAGACTTCTCAGAAGAGGAGCCAACCATTTCTTCGAACGGCCAATACATTCTCTTCCGGCGCTTCAGCACTAATTCAGATGAAATCGCGATCGACCCAGCCTACCGCGAAATCGCCGACAGCCTTGGAACCATCACGTCCGGCGAGCTCTGGCTCTACGACTTTGCAAACGATGAACTCGTAGACTTGGGTATCCGCGGAAAACGGGCCCAATGGTATGAGTCAACCGAGTAATATTGACGAAATCTGAATATTGTTGTAAAATATACAGAATAGTCAATAACATAAAAAATGGGAAAATATTCATACATAGAGCGGTATGGAGAGCGGGAAGAGTTTGAGCAGATTGAAAAGGTCGAAAAAGACGACCAAGCAAAAAGAAACGAACGTGGAAAAGAAGATCTCAAAAATCTAGAGGGGCGCATTCCTGACCTTCACGAACAGCTAGGGGCTGCTAAGCAAGCACTGAGAGACCTTCAGTTTGGACCTAGCATTTCTAAAAACGAAATGAAGGAAAAGTTTGGCTCGCTCAGCAAAGTGCAACGAAGGCTCAAAGAAATTGAAGTAGAGCTGCAGAACCTTGATGGCAAACTCCAGATTGCGGGCATGAATCTGGACGATGAAAAAAAGAAAATGGGTATTCTCAGAAAGTTATTGAATCGACCAAATAAAGCGGTGAAGGAACTGGATCAACAAGTTGCAGAACTCCACCAACGCATTGCGCAGTTAGCGGCAGAAGGAAAAGAACTATGGGCCGCAGAAGAAGTATTGTCTGGTCGCACCTCAAAAGCCCTTCAATTAAAAATAGCTCGCGAAAAAATCAAGGACATTGAAAAGAAAATTGCAAGTACAGAGGAGCGCCTTCGGCAAGCTCAGAGCGATGCCAACTACACCAAACCAGAACGAAAATTGGTTCACGACCCTCGCCCTTGGGACTGATGGGCTGAAATTTTTCACAAATTAAAATGGAAGAGCGAGAAACTCTGCCTTGTTCAGTAAAAGTCCTACCATCACCACCGACCCCAAAAATCGCCGCCATAGATTCACGCCAGAAAAAATCTCCAACCACGCCCAGGTAAAAAGCGCCCCAAAAGAAATAAGGTCCAGCAGCACGAGCACTTTTTCAGCTAACGGGAGCCAGCCTCCGGCCATCGCTCCAAACCAAGTATAGAGTGGCACATTCGGCCATTGGCCAATGACAACCTTTCCATCTTGGTCCTTAAAAAAAGAAATTATATCCATGACTACTACATTACTGAGCTACCCAACCACCATCGACAACCAGTGTGTGTCCAGTCACATAGCTCGAATCATCTGAAGCCAAGAATAAAACGGCTTTAGCAATCTCTTCCGACTTTCCCACGCGCCCCATGGGAATCTGCGTTAAGAGACCTTTTCTTGAATTCTCATCAGCCAGCATCCCTTCTGTCATACTCGTCTCAATGACTCCGGGCGCAACAGCGTTCACGTTCACATTATACGGAGCCATTTCAAGCGCAAGTTCACGAGTAAGATTCACTATCCCACCCTTTGAAGCACAGTACGCAGAAGTATTGGGGAAGCCAATCTCCCCAGCAATCGAGGCAATAGAAACAATTTTCCCACTTTTTTGCTCAATCATTATCGGCGCAACTGCTTTGCAAACCAAAAACATCCCCTTCAAATTAATATCCAAAACAAAATCCCAATCCTCTTCACTTGTTTCACTAATAGGGTTTTGCCGCACAACGCCAGCATTACTCACCAAAATATCAATCCTTCCAAATTTATCCATGGTCTCTTTTACAAGCCGATCAATATCCTCTTTTTTGGAAACATCGCACTCCACACACAAACTCTCACCACCATCCGCATTAATCACAGAGCACACCTCATCACACTCTTCAGTATGACGGCTCGTCACAACCACCTTTACCCCCTCCCGGGCAAGTTCAAGAGCAATAGCACGACCAATTCCACGGCCAGAACCAGTTACAATCGCAACTTTATTTTTGAGCTTCATAGTATTGAATTATGAATATAAGTAATTATATCACACGCCCAGGACTCATTTTTTTTGCTCTATACTGAGTCAGCTCAAAGCAGCTTTTGCTCAATAGCAAAAAATAAACTAGAGTAAGAGTAAATCTACCAATTAAATCTCTCTATGAAAATCAAACTAGGGGACAAACCGCTTGTACTCCTTGAAGGCCTGAGTAAAATCATCGCATATTTTGTATGTATCGGCCTCCTTATAGCTTCCGCGATTATTGTTGTCACAACCTTTCAATCGCTCTTCAATCAAGACCTTAAACATGCCGTCCAAGATGGGCTCTTTGCCCTCATCTTGCTGGAAATGTTTTATGTCACACGGTCATTCATTCGCCACGGATCCATTAACGTCTCGATTATCGTGAATGTAGGGATTATCGCTGCAGTGAAAGAGATGATTTTCCAGCTCGATAGCCTCACAATGCAGATTGCAATCGGATTTGGTGTGATCTTCGTAACACTCGGAATCACCTATCTATTGGAAGTGATCTACTACAAGCAGATATTCAAAAAACAACTTCAAGAAGAGGTTTAATTCCCAATCTTCCATACACCCTTTTCGCGAAACGCTGGGATCGTTTGGCGGCGCGCAGCATTAATGAGCGTTGCTGAAGATTTCCCAATATTCCCGGCATGATCGGCCAGGCGAATAATCTCAGCCCCCTGCAAATAGGCAATCCTTTTGTGGAGCGATTCCATGAGCGCCAGCGCCAAAATTTTCTCCAATTTTTTAGTGGATTTCTTGTCATCATAGTCGCGAAAACAGGAGTAGTAGGCCTTTTTCTCTTTGTTTCGGATGATGATCGGCGGAAAGCCAACATTCTGTAGCTGAAAATTCATGAGCGCTCGCCCCATCCGCCCATTCCCGTCCAGAAAAGGATGAATATGCTCAAACTGAAGGTGAAAAAGCGCAATCCGATCCAGAAAAAACCGATCAAACGAACTCTTATACTGAATCAACGCATCATCCAGCATCGCCACAACCTTATCCGGCCCAGGAGCAATATGAGTTCCCACCCGCACAAACTCATCTTTCTGCCGAAAGCGCCCAGCAATCTCATCATCAATATTATTGATGAGCATGTGATGCAGAAGCAAAATAAGATCAACATCAATCTCAGCCCGAACAGATTTTTCCCGTATATACTCCACCACTTTCGCCAAATTCTTTGCCTCAAACACTTCGCGCAACGAAACATTGCGCGAAACCTCCATTTCCAGAAGGATCTTTTCTGTTTCTTTCAACGTTAACGTCGAATTCTCAATCGCATTCGAGTTGTAGACACTTTCCGAAAGCTCCGCTTCGTCAATAATAGCCAAAAGGGAATCTTTGCCTTTTCGAAGTCGTTCATAGGACTCTTTGAGCTCGATTAACTGTTTTTGGTAGTGTTGTGATATTGCCATGCTCTCACTCTATCAAATTTATTGTAAAATGTCAATTTTTCGTTAATTTTGATTAAAAAATCACTAAATTAACGGCAAAAATGTAATTCATTACGCTTTTCTTTATTTTAGGAAAGTATTTGAAATACAGAACATTCTCACTATGATAGAGAAAACTCCATGACAACCACAACAATATGTTCAAACTTTTCAAAAGCTCTTTTCGCAGAAGCACAAAAAGCTACACCTCCCTTGCCATAATAAACCTTGCCATAACTGTGGTGGCGCTTACGGCTTATCCCCAGCAAGGGAACTCCAATTTTCTAGACATCCAAAACCATTGGGGAGAGCAATATATCTCAACACTAGCAAATGACTGCGACATAAAAGGTCCAGAGGATGCCAACGGAAACCTCCTGAACATCTTCAATCCCGATCATCCAATTACTCGTGCCGAACTAGTAAAAATCCTTGTACAGTGCCAAGTTGGACAAATCTCAGACGCATCACAGTTCAAACAGCAAACATTCAGCGACCTTCCAGCTGAACATTGGTCTTTCCCATATGTGGAACAGGCATATCTCTGGGGATGGACAGAGGGAAATCCGAACGGAACATTTGCGCCGAATAAAGGAACAAATCGTGCCGAAGGACTCACATTGATCCTGCGATCACAGTACACGGACGATGAGATTCAATCATCAAGCAACCCCTTTAGTGACATTGCAAATGGAGCCTGGTACTACGATTTCGTTACCTTTGCATACCAGAAAGGCATCGTTACAGGCGTTGCACAGGGGTTATTCGCACCTGAGCGCAGCCTGACTCGAGCTGAAGTTGCAAAAATCATCATCGAAACCAAGAGTCTGGATAACGAGCCGGAGCCGGAACCAGAACCGGAGCCGGAGCCGGAACCAGAACTGGAGCCGGAACCAGAGCCAGAGCCAACGCCAGAGCCGGAACCAGAGCCAGAGCCAGCGCCAGAGCCGGAACCAGAGCCAGAGCCAACGCCAGGCCCAGGAGGTGTCTACGACACATTTGATGGAAGCGGAGGCCTCGACTCTGCAAAGTGGGACACATACAACTCTGTTGACCCTTCTCGCCTTGAAGTAACGCAGAGCGGAGGGCAATACCACGCTGACTTAAAAGGAGATGACGATCCACAACAAACCCTCTGGTACAACGGCAACGAAGGGCGACTAGACTACAAGACATTCACTGGAGATTTTGAGTTCATCGTCCGAAACATGGGGCTCGAGTCTGCAGACGGATCGGGAGAGTACCAATTCTGCGGGCTCATTGCATGGCAAAGCCCACTCAACTACGAATTTTCAGTCATTGGTAACCGCGGAGGAACAAATTCAACACTCGAATATAAAATCACTAATGCCGGTAGTTCCAACCAGAACGATATTGGAGCAAACGCATTCCCAACAGGAAAAGCGGACCTTCGCATCGTTCGCACCGGAAGCGATGTCGATTTCTATTACAAACTTCCAAGCGCCTCCAGCTGGACTCTTGTTGACCACGACAGCCTTTACGCCGAACGCATCAACTTTGGCACAGGAGCAGTGCGAATAGGATTGATCACCTACGGATTTAGCTACCCAGACCCATTCGTTTGCACTGCAGACCAGGTTGAAATCCCAGTCGGAAATCCAACGTAAAAATATGACAAAAAAGCATGGTGCCCCATCATAACTAGGCCTGATTCTGTGCGGTGACAATCGCGTCATAAATCACCTGTGCCTGTGCATTTCGCATACGGATATTGTCCGCCAGCACTCCATCAAAGTCGATCACAACATCAGTTGCAGACAGATCCAAATGCTTGAAATTTGCGAGGGTTCTTAAATCTGAAAAACGATCAATCGCATTCATTTCTTGGCAAAGACCATCATAATCCTCTTCACACATTTCCATTCGAGCATTATGTCCTGCCCGTGTATAGGTTGCCCAAACCGGAACATAATCAACATCATCTCCATACAGACTAGCAACAATCAACCCCATCGCGCCAAGGGTTTTAAGAGAGTCTTCAACAACCACAATATGCCGAGGTTGTGAACCAAGTGCTTGCTGCTCCTCCCAATACTCTTTGATTGCCTTCCTTTTGTTATCAGCCACAATATAGGTGGTTCGATCTCGCAAATACTCACGAGCCTCTTGAGGATCATCAAAAAGAGTTCCAACAGCTTTCCGAAACTGCCTCGCCACCCCAGAACGTGCAATCTTTAGATCCTGGTATCCAGTCGTAGAAACATCTCCAGTCGACCAAACAATCAGTTGTCGAACATCAGGCAGGAGCTGTCCAAAAGCATCTACCAAATTTTCCGCGCGAATATCATCTTCTACAACTTTTTGCATATCAATAAGCTGCAAATTCCGGATCAAATTGCCTTCAAACTGCCGATACAGCTGCTCATTTGCCAGGCCATCCATATAGGTATCCCAAAGCCTTTCGCAGTAGCTGTGATAGTCCATGTGCCCAGTCCGCTCAACCTCTACCTGAAGTTCAAAAAAATGCTGATACATATGATGAGGAACCGTTTGCTTCTCAAAATCAATAGTAGGGAATGATGACCGTGGAGCAAGATGAGATCTCTTACTCATTGCTTCAGTAAAAGCTGTGTCGATTGTTCGCATAGAAAAATATTATGGACGAAACCGTACAATAAAAATGGAGGATGTGCAAATTTCATGAGGTGCGCCATTTCTTTAGCTTCAATTCAGAAAGGATCAAGATACCAGTCACCAGCGGTATAAGGCCAAGGAGTTGCCAAATTTCGGGGACTTCTCCCAAGATAAAATAGGCAAAAATAAGTGTAAAAAATGGAGTAACCGCATTCAGTGAAATGGCTTTTGAAATAAAGATTCGATGAATCCCTTCAAGCCAAAAGAATTTCGACAGCCCTAAAAGCAAAATCCCATTTACGAGAAGAAAAACAAAAGAGTTTTGGAGCTCAATCGGCCCTGGCATTGGAGCAAAAATAAGCGCCAGAACAAGGATAAAGATTCCAGCAATGAGGCTTCGAAGAAACATGATGGTATAAGATTCAACTTTTTTACGCGCTCTCTGGGCAAAATAGTTGCCGAGCGGTGGTAGTGCCATGGCTACAAGCAGAATCGCATCACCATCATTCAGCTGAAAACTTCCCTGGAACAAGACCAAAAGAGCACCAATAACCATAAGAAATGCCCCAAGCTTGTGCTGGAGCGATAATTTTTCCTTCTTCAGGAGTGACCCTAAAATTACAAAAGAAAAGAACACCTCCATCTGAGCAATAATACTCGAGTTTCCAGCCGTCGTTCTTTGAATACCCAAAAACACCAGAACATAAAACAACACACCAATAATCAAGGTTGTATAAAGAATATCTCGCCAAGCATCTCGGCGTAAAACCTCATGCCATCGCCTGCGCCAGGTAAGAACCACTGCAAAAAAAAGTGCCGCCGTAAGGGTGCTCAAGCCCGCGGTATAAAGCGGATGCAGCGACGAAAAAGTCAGAATCGAAATAATAGGAAAAAAACTCCAAAGCAGCGCCTCCGCTAAAATGAACATTTCCCCCTGCACAACCTCTTTTTTCGAAAAAAATTTCATCTGTTGAATTTTATACATGAAAATAAAACAGCCTCAAAGGAAGATCAGCATCAAGCACCCTTTTTGAGAAATTTTAAATGTGGAAGATCAATATCGAATTCAAAAAGGTCGTGGCAGGCCCTTGCGTCTGTTAAAACTGGAGCATTGAAGTCGATGGCAACATATCCATCATTCAGAAGAACACGATGGACCTCTTCCCACAGCAGATTCGGATCACCTTCAAACACCTCGAGCGCCCGAAAATGAAACAAATGGACCGTCTCATCAAACATATGTGAAATTGCACGTGTCATATCATCAGTGATCCACAAGCTGTGGACACCATCTTGCGTGTCCTCCCTCACAGAACCAATAGTTTCAGGATCCGAATGAATGAAATCAATAAACACACGCTCTGACATTTCAAGAAAATTGGCCAAGTCCGATGCAGGAAAAACACCATATCCACAATCAGCAAAAACGCCACCTCGAACAAAATCCCGAATAGCCTCAATTTTAGGCCTTAGGTGGATGACCGATGGGAGATGGCCCTCTCTCAACATTCCGCGTTCCAAAAGGCGTACCTTGTGCTCGAGCCTGCTGATCATTTCATGGCAACCACTAAAAGAGGTCGGAGCGAACGGTGCAGATCTCGCAAATTGCAAAGCACGCTCTGCATTTCGATCGATAACCTCCTTCCGTGGATTCGCATACCCCAGCAAGCGATCGGCAAGATCTTCAGGTTGCTCCTTCTGTAAGTTCAATGTCTCCAACTTCACCATGACATTATTATGAGCCAAGAGAATGACATAAAAGGGTAAATATGTCAATGGGTAGATCTTATATGACAGCCTGACGAAGATCACTCCACGGTACTATATTGACAGAACTCCTTGGGAAACTCAGGAGCTCTTTCAGCAATTCCTTTGCCATATTTTGATCAATCTCAACAATCCCTTTACGAACCCCAGCAAAAACACTTTTTTGCAAACGGGAAATCAGCATTTCAGTTTGCGCATTCCCGAGTATATACTCTTTCTTTTCTGTGGGCTTTAAAATGGTTTTTCTGAGACTATCAATATTTATTTGGGACAGAGATTCCCTCACAGCACTTATTATAAGTGCTGTCTCTAAAGCTTTGCCCGTTGCAGTTTCCAGTGCCGATTCATCCCCACCAAGCAAATCAAAATTATGGGTTATTAACTCATAGAGCCAAACACGATAATCAAATTCGTTCGTGTTCTGATCATTTACCAAAGCTCCATTTTCATCAACAATACACCTACCATCTATAGAATCCTTCAATTGAGCAGAGGAAATAACATCTGCTGGATATTGGCGGTCAGGCCTTCTACCAAATTCTAACTGAAGAATGACCTGCGCTCGAGCAAAACGAATGACGGCCTCGGGGGTAGTTTCATTCGGATTTACAACAGTAAGAACATCAACATCACTTTCAGGGGTGGACAGTCCCATAGCGGTACTTCCCGTTACGACAGAAAAAACCAAACTATCCCCAAAAACATCAGTCTCTTGACCAATTTTTTCAATTAGGAGTCTGTTTTTGGATGATGATGTCCCAAAAGAGCTGTAGTAAGGAGTTTAAATGCAGCCTAGCATAACAAAAAGAGCCAGTAAAACATGGTGTCCCATCACAGAGAACGCTCAGACTATTTTTTAAGCCTCTCAGCCCCAGGCGACTGCCGATAGTTGTGCGAAATAATATGAGCTCCTGCATAAGCAACAAGCCTATTCGCTGTCTCAATCACGGCATCAGCATCAACGTCCGAATGGCGTTGAATATAAGCTCTTGTTAAATACTCTTCCTCCTCCTCGGTAAAATATCCTTTGCTTTCAAAAGAGTGGAGAACCTCTTGCAGATCACTCATTTTTCTAACCCTTTCAAAAACACCAGAGCCAGGAAGAATGTAGATAGGATAAGCGCCAAGCGAAACCAGCGAATCAGCATAATTATCGATAATCCAATGGATGCCTTCCTCAGCTGTTTTCAAAGTTCGCTCAGTTTCCGTTGCTGAACCAAGCACCACCCCAACGCGAAATGTTATTCCGTTCTGTGCTAACGCATTCAAGGTCCGCTCAAGCCGAGATTGTGATCGGTGAGATTTATTTTCTTCTTTCAAAGCATCTGGATCAAAATGATCTATCCCCAGAAAAACTTCTTCCACTCCTGCCTCTGCAAGAAGCGCAGCAATATCCTCATCAATCGATCCCACAGTCAAATAAACATATTTTTTGGCCCTGAGGCCTGCTTTCTTGCGCTCTTCAATGTACTTTTTCAACCATTGCATGTTCTTGACCTTATTGAGGAAGGGAAGGAACTGATTTGCTACATCAAAAATACGATCGGGCGAAAATGTATCCTCCAAATCCCTTTCAGCCTGCATCAGCTCGGGCAAACTCCGTTGGTTCATCTCTTCAATATTTTGAAGCGCACAAAAATCACAGGCACCATGCTTATTGTTTGCCGCCCATGAACAACCTGGTCCACCAAGTCCCTGGATGCACAATTGAGAAAATCCAGAAATCTCTTTTTGAGCCTCGAGTCGTTCCTGTATTTGAAAAAAATCATCATACGATGCAAAAGCAAACTGCCCCCGTCGCGATCGATTCAAAAATGAAGAAAGCCATCCAGTATAAAGCCCTTTTACAGCACCTGCTTGAACATCTCGAGCCACTTCAGGGATCAAAACTTCACCATCACCAATACAAACAGCATCAATATGGTCATTTCCCAAATAAGCTCTCGTGGCAAAGGGCACCAGTTGCCCTCCAACAACAGTCACAACTCTTTGTTTGAACTCTCGTTTTAAATCGGCGATAAAAGCCAAACTTTGCTCTGCGTTATACACGAGCAAGGTACTCATGACCACCGGAATTTCACCTTGAGAAAGGCTCTTTTCAACACTCGCTTTGATCGCATGTTGAACCTTTTCTTCATCCGGAAATGCACCATCAAACCCTTCTGCAGGTATCCCACAGTCCTTGGAAATGTGATTGAGCGTCGCGACAGTCCCCGACGGAGCAATCAAAGTATCGAACCGTTCAGCATCTTCAGACCGAGCTGATAAATGAACATTAAAAAACTTCATAGCATAGGCAAAGGGAGCTAACTATAAAACTAATCGACAACTACGTCAAGAACTGGTGCCCCATCATAGAGGATATTCAACTGGAAATCTCACCGCTTTCAGGCCAATGCGATCGCATTGATGCAAAGTCCTCCCTCTTGCTGCCCATCACCTGGAAAACGTAAAATCTTCAGGTTAAGAGTATTGACAAAATGAGAAAATATACTAGAATTCATATTCTTCGTGAGAAAAGCTATCACCAGTAACCATTACACTATGACAAAAATCGTAAAAAGGTCTGTGTCGATTGAAAAAGTACTTCAAGAGGCTACGGCGCTCAACAGTGGTGAAACAGTAATACCATCAGAAGTACTCACTGAAATCAAAGAAACAGCCCAAAGCGACCTGAAAAATGGCGTTCCAGTCGACATAATAATAGAGGATATTTACGAAGAGGTAGGGCTGGCGCTCAACAGCAGGTCCATTACTTCACTTGAGGAGGCCCGCAGCATCTCAGATGCCTGGCTTTTTGCGGGAGGAGACTGGGGTGGACAAATGTACTTCACTATTCCCGCAAGCCTAGTAGAATGTTCCGAACAAACAGTAAGTGAGCTCGTAAAAATCCTAGATGAAGTATCCTGGGGCTGTAATGATGGAGACGGATCAGGATTCTGCTTCCGTCGCCACGTGCCGGGTGTTTCTGTTGTAGTAGGCATGGGTGGCGCTGAAACCGAAAATACCCTTTGGGTCCACGATGAATTTCAGTACATGAAAGAAAAAATTCAAGACATCTTGCAAGGTAAAGCTGGCTTAGGAGCATTGGAACCTATCATTATACCAACCCCCAGCCTGATGTAAAAAAGAGCTCTTGAAACAGCTCCACGGGTTAAGTATAAACTCTTTTGGATTAGAGTTTGTTTGTGGATGACGATGTCCCAAGCCAATGATCCTGAAAGAGATATCAAAACTAAGACAGTGCAAAAATGCAACATGCAAGTCTTGGTGCCGAGGGGCGGAATTGAACCACCGACGCAGGGATTTTCAATCCCTCGCTCTACCACTGAGCTACCCCGGCATAGGAGAATCAGAGCAGAAAAACCTTACCGCATCGCCCAAGAAAATTCAACGAAAAAGAGCCGCAGACAGCGATAAGCACCTTAGACTCAAATGTAAAAATATGGTATAATAGCAAAAGGCAAAAACCAAAACAAAACCGCATGAACGGGTTGAAAAAAAACATCATCAAAGTTGGATTACTGAGTATCCTCACTTTTGCGAGCTATTTTCTGACTATCTCGCTCTACATCCACAGTACCAGTCTCTTCCTCTCCACGTTCGGCGCTGCACGCCTCCCATACGCGATTCTTGCCAGCGCAGGCGTAATCTTCCTCTTTTCAATCCTAAGCGCCTGGCTCGCAACCAAGCTCAACGCTGCTCGCATCTTCTTTGCCGGCCTCACACTCCTCGCAGCCACATACGCCGGCCTCACATTCCTCAGCGGCGCACCATTTCTCCAGATCCTCATCTACCTAGCATCAACCATCTTCCTCTTTGGATTCCTCGATGCCTCCGTCATCAACTTTTCCACTTCATTCCTTACACCTCTCCAAGCCAAAAACAACCTCCCCATCATTAACAGCTTTTACAGCCTTGGTCTCATAGTCGGATCCTTCCTGGCTGTGCATTTCCAAAAGTTTCATGAAAGCATTGGATTAGGAGTAATTCCAGCCATTGGACTCTTAGGAGTTCTGATATTTGCGATCATTTTTAACAGTATCTTCGGTAAAACCAAACCTCAAAAAAGCAAAACCAAAACAAAGCCCCCAGCAAGTTCATCCATCTTTAAAGAGAGTATCGCTTATGTTTTCAAAAAATCTGAACTCTTTAAATCTCTGGCATTCGCAATTTTCCTCCTCAGCGGTATCCACGAACTCACAAACTTCAAACTCCAAACCACCTTCGCCCAAAATTTCAGTGCAGCAGAACTTACCAACATGCTGGCCATCGTCTACCTCATCCAGAGCAGCATCACCTTTTTCCTCAATCTCTTCATTGCCAATAAACTCCTTTTCCGCTTTGGAGTCGGCAACATGATCCTCTTTATGCCAATCGTTATGGCGATCACACTGACCATCGCCTCGATCCTTGGCTTCACTCCAATCGCTGTCGTCATTTTCTTCTATTCACTGACACTCAATCGCTTCTCCTACATGCCCGTTGCCATCGCTCAAATTTACGAAGTCGTCCCCGAAAAGATGAAACAGGCAGTCTACTTTCTCATTCAAGGGGGGATCAACGCCTTCGCAAAAGTGTTCTTTGCGGCCTCGCTCCTCATCTATTCATTAAATATCAACCTCGAAAAAACACTCAACACCGGCATTCTCTACTTCCTCTTAGCAGTGGTGATTGTGGTTCTCTACAAAATGCGCGAATCATACCTCACAAACCTCAAAACCAATATTTACCGTGAAGACCTCTACCTCAAACACCAATCCATCGAACTCCTCGCCGAAAAAGCAAATCACGAAAATGGAATCGTCTATCTTCGTCGCTTGCTCACCCTTCCTCATGAATCCGAGCAAACACGCATTAAAGCCATGGGAAGCCTTGGCATCATTGCCAGCTACGACTCAATCAGTGATCTTTTGCCAATTGTAAAAGGGGACAATGTAAAGGAGTCTTTTGCTGCGCTCGATGCCATTGAAAGAATCCTCGAACAAAAAAAGATCAATGACTTTCCACTCACCAAGCACACACTACTCCAGACCTTTAAAGACATGCTCAGTGAGGATCGTTCCCTCTACATCAAACAAAAAGTCTTGGGGATGCTCGGGTTTTTCAACATGGAAGATGTAGTCACGTTCTTAGAAGAGGGATTAGCATCTGGCGACCCACAAGTACAAGTAAACGTCTTGGAAACAATTGGAAGATTTGATGATAGGGGAGTGATCTCATACCTCCGACCATACCTGGATAATAAAAATAAGCAGCTCGCCACAGCCGCCATTGCCGGCTTATGGAAATACGAAGACATGAGACCATATCTGCTCAGTCGCATGGCATTTATACTAGATGACCAGAGCGATGAACTCGTATCGGCAGGGTTATATCTGGTTGGAGAAACTCAGGCAGAGTGGGAACAAAACTATGTTTTAAAACATGCTGCTTCCAAGGAGATGCACAGACGCCTGCATGCCCTCTTCACACTCACAAAAGTGTGGGGAACCCGCTACATATCTCGCCTCATGATTCCACTAAAAGATGTGATGAAGTCTGGCAAAGAAGACGAAAAAGAGTTCGCGCTCTCCCAATATTTAAAACTGGATAGCCAAGCTAAGGCACGACTTATCCACGAGATCCGCCAACTCCCAGAAGAGACCGCCTCAAAGTTTGTAGAGGCCTTTCAGAACTCCCGTTATATCTTCACGGATGAGTTGGAACAGCTCACATAAAAAAAAGTCCTTTGAACCTCTTGACATATAAATAAATATTTGATAATATTATATGAAACGCTCAGAAAACGAAAAGACATTTGAAAAAAAGATTCCGCATTCCTCTCAAAGATAGGGAGAGAGCTGTCAGAAACTACTGGTATTGAGAGCCCCTCCTCTCATGCTGTTGGTTCCTGGCAGCTCCCTCCCTAGGCTTTAGGGTTGAGCAAGACTCTCGAGGTTCCCTAACCTTGAAAGACTTCTCTGCTTTCCGATCTTAGTCGGGCTTTGCGTACTAAGAACCCGGTAACAAGACTCAATGTGCACCTATATGATGCCACTTGGTGCTCAACCCTGCTTAGGGACCCTTTGCATTTCTGCCACAAACAGAAGTGCAAAAAAGTCCTTGAAATCCTGGAATCAACCTGTTAATGTGCCCTCCTTTTTCAGACGAAGATAGGGAGAGAGCTGCTAGTGAAAGGTGAAGACCCACCTCCTCGCCCTCGCTGGCGGCTCCCTCCCTAAGCTTCTGAGAAGCCGGGGAGTACATCTGCGTCCAAGAGTCCCCCAGGTTCTTGGCGTACTTTTCCTTTTCGTCTGGTGGGCTTGTTAGGCCAGACAGTAGAAGGTTGAGAGTGGACTTCACTGGTTGATCGATGATGTTTTGAACCTCGGTTCAAACACCAAGAATCAGTTAGTGAAAGATGTTCCGACTTTCGCCGGAGACGGCAAAAGAGAAGAAACTGCCCTAGAAACCATATGTTTTTGGAGCGTTCATTGGCGTACAACCCCTTCTTGGGGTTTAGGGAGGACTATGAAGCACTTCACGTGCTTCACAGGTTGAAATCCCAGAGGTAAAACGCCCGAGATATGGGTTACTTCTGGATTGTGAGTGGTCAGGAGATTTGACCCACAGTCCTCGAGGTAACCCAGCTCTCGGGTTTTTTGCTATGCATCACAATGAGCCCACAGCCCTAATCCTTCAGCACGGGCAGCTTTTGACAAACCTTCAAACACTTCACGCCGCGCATAGTCTTGCTCTTCCAAATGGAACTCGCGCGCAGCCCCTTCCTGCAAAAGTACTTCATTCAAAACTTGGCCATCCTCCAAGGAAACATACTTCAAGTCCCGGCCATGAACGTCCATTTCCCCAACTCCACCATCTCCAGCCAGATTGATATCCCGTTCCATTTTGAAAAAATCTGCCGCAACCCTCGTTGCTTCGTCTGCAAAACATTCATGAATATCGCCGTTTGGCCCAGCATGCTCCGGCGCATCCACACCAATTAATTGCACTCGCCTCACGCGTCCATCCTGCATCACTAGCAAAGAGTCCGCATCAAACACATGCAAAACCTTCGCTTTCGTCACCATAAATGGCAACACAACAAATTGATAAACCAAAAACACAACCACCGCCAGTACCAACAGTCTCAAAAGCCAAGAAATGATCCGCACAAACATAAAAATCGTAAAAAAATAACCCTAAAAAGGGAGCGGATGCTACCATCGCGCCCCCCAAAGTGCAAGTGAACCAAACCTACCGACCCTTTGCGTTCTCTGGCACCGGTTTCTTATTCTTAATAATTTTCACCTTCATTTTTGGCAAATCCTTCTTTTTTGCCTTTTTCTTTGTGGTTTTCTTCGCCGATTTTCGTGCTGGATTTATCGCAATCTTCACCACATCATCCAGGTTTTTCGCAAACTTAATGCTTACATCTTTCAAAATTTGCTTTGGAATCTCCTTCAGGTCCTTTTTATTCTTTTCAGGGATAATAATCGTGTCGATTTTTCCTCTCTTTGCCGCCAAAATCTTCTCTTTCAATCCGCCAATCGGTAGGATACGACCACTCAAAGTCACCTCACCAGTCATCGCCACATCACTCTTAATTTTTCGGCCAGTCAAAAGCGAAATGAGTGAAGTACAAATAGTAATACCCGCAGATGGCCCATCTTTAGGCGTCGCTCCTTCTGGAACATGAATGTGAATATCGGTTTTCTCAAACTGTTCAGGATCAATGTGAAACTTCTCAACATTACTCCGAACATAACTCAACGCAGCGCGCGCCGATTCCTGCATCACATCCCCTAAATTTCCCGTCAAAATCAGATTATTGCTTCCCGGCATCACCGTTGATTCAATGAAAAGGATGTCTCCTCCATACGGTGTCCAAGCAAGTCCAGTGGCCACCCCAACACTATCTTCTTCTTGTTTTCCAGCAAACTCATACGGAGCAACGCCCAGAAAAGCTTCAATATCCTTCGCATCAACTTTCTTGAGTCGTTTCTTTTTTTCGATCAAATCTTTCGCTACTTTTCGGCATACGGTTCCAATTTTACGCTCTAGCTCACGCAGGCCAGCTTCATACGTATAGTTGCGAATAATTTCATAAATAGCTTCATCGGTCATGGAAAACGGCTTTTTCTTAAGCCCATTTTTCTCAAGCTGACGAGGAAGAAGATACTTCTTGGCAATCTCCAGCTTTTCCTCCTCGGTATAACCCGGAAGCTCAATCACTTCCATCCGATCCAAAAGTGCCGGAGGAATCGTATCCAAAACATTCGCCGTCATAATGAAAAATACTTTTGTCAGATCAAATGGCACATCCAGGTAATGATCAGTAAACTCATCATTCTGCTCCGGATCCAAAACTTCTAACAGGGCGGCAGCAGGATCACCTTGAAAATCTTTCCCAATCTTATCAATTTCATCGAGCATAAAGACAGGATCCTTACAGTCAGCCCGCTTCAAACCTTGAATAATACGCCCAGGAAGAGCCCCAACATATGTTCGGCGATGTCCACGAATATCAGCTTCATCCCTCATCCCACCAAGCGAAGCATGTACAAATTTTCGTCCAAGTGCTCGCGCAATCGACTGACCAAGCGATGTTTTTCCCACACCAGGTGGCCCCACAAAACAGAGAATCGTTGCACCACACGTGTCATTCAGCTGGCAAACAGCCAAAAATTCCAAAATACGCTCCTTAATTTTCTCAAGTCCATAGTGATCCTCATCCAAAATTTTCCGTGCCTTCTTCACATCCACCTTAGCATCACATGTTTTATCCCATGGCATATCACAGAGCCACTCAATGTACGTCCGCGCCACATTATATTCTGGCGAAATCGGCAAAATTTTTGCAAGCCGATCCAGTTCTTTCTGAGCGATTTTTTCAATATCTTTTGGCATTTTAGCGGCCTTAACCCGCTTCTCTAACTCCTTGATCTCTTCAGGATCCATCATTCCTTCCAGACCTGGAACTCCACCATTATCCTCTTCACCAAGCTCTTTCTTAATCCGCTCCAACTCCTTTCGAAGCATGTAATTCTTTTCATTCTGATTCAATTCTTGCGAAATATCAGTATGAATCTTTTTCTTAATCTTCTGTAGTTGAATCTCCCGATTCAAATGTTCCAAAATCTTTTGCAAACGCTTTTCCGTGTCAGTCATGCTCAAGAGTTCTTGCTTCTCTTGAATCTCAAGCTTCAAAAAACTACAAGCAATATCCGCAATCTGATCAACATCTTGAATCGAGTTCAGACCAGCCATAACCTCTGGTGTCATCTGTCCATTCTGAATGCCGGCCAATCGCATGTGTTCTTTTACCTCTCGCGAAAGCGCCTGAAGCGTGATGTTGTCTTCCGGACTCGCCCCAATCGGATTAATTTTTGCAACCAAATATGGCTTTTCCTGTGTGTACTCGTCAACCCGGAATCGGCTAATCGCCTCCACTACAACCATAGCATCCCCAGCTTTGGTTCCTTTAATAACCTGTAAAATCGTGGCACTCGTCCCAATATCATAAAGGTTGTCCACCGGTGGCACAGGCTTCTTCGCATCTTTTTGAGCCACCAGCCCAATCAACTCCTCATTTTTATGAGCTTCATCAAGTGCATGAATAAGCTCTTCATTCCGCACATAGACTGAAACAATCATTGTCGGAAAAACGACTAGATCCTTGAGCGGAACAATCAACGGTTCCAGTGGTAGTCGGTATGACGATTCACCTGGAGAAGATGGAGAAGGGGGGAAGTCAGACATGATAGAGGGTGATAAATCCTTTAATTATAGCAAAAAACAGCCTAGGCGTCCACCCACCACCACTTCATCGAACCAGAAAACAAATAGGGAATGTGTCTACAGGAATGGCTTTCTGTAGCCCTTGATGGATTGAGAATCAGACAAATTTTTGCTAATATATCAAGATACAAAAAACACTAACACCAAAACAAATGAAATTTCTCAACAACCTTAAAGATTGGAAGGATCGGAAAAATAATCCTCCAGAAGATCCAGAACAAGATGGATCAGAAGTGGTAGAAGAGGAAGAAGAAGTGGTAACACTTGGAACGAAAATTAAAGTAGTTGCAGCTTTGGCAGTCGTTGGATTTGCAACATATGTTGCTTACTGGGTTCAAGAGCCAACCGACTTTCAAGCGCAGCTCCTTGAGCCAGACACTCTCGCCGAGGAAGACGCGATGATGGAAGAAGGTGACGCTATGGTCATGGAAGAAGATGCCATGATGGAAAGCGCTCCAGAAGAGGAAGCCACAATGATGGAAGCAGAAGCACCATCAGAAACTGTTATGGTGGCGCAAGAGACATCAAACAATGAAAATCAACAGGATGTAGCGATTATCGACTTTACATTCTCTCCAGCGAATGTGACCGTTGAGCCAGGAACAACCGTTGTATGGACCAACGTCGACATTGTTGATCACACCGTTACCAGCGACTACTTCACGAGTGACGTCTTGAATCCTGGAGATTCATACAGCTTCACTTTCGAAGACGAAGGCGAGTTCGACTACTTCTGCACACTTCACCCACAAATGAAGGGGAAAGTAACCGTTGAATCTGGAACTACAGCACCGACAGAGACACTTCCAGAAACATCTGAGGAAACAACCACAACAGAAACAAACGAAGAGTCTCTCCCTACAGAAACCCTCAGCCCTGAGCTTTTGACAACAAACAACATGGAGGACGAAACACCAACAATCGTAACCATTGACCCACAAGAGCTCCTTGAAGAAGAACCAACAATGGAAGAAGAAGCAGTCCTTCTCACGCTCACCGACGACACCGACGTTCGAGCTGCAGCAAGCGCTGCCGATAGTGGAGAACTCGCAAAGTCAGGACCAGAAGATATCCTTTATGTTGGACTCTTCCTTGGAATTCTCTACATGAATCGACGAAAGCTATTTCCAGCCAAGGGCTAGATAGAGAGAAAAACTTGTCCACAAAAACAGAAAAGAGTACACTTCATGCGTACTCTTTTTTGATCTAGATGGAGTTTTTAAGCCGGCCCATTGCAAATGTGATCATCTTTATTGCTGACCAAGCACAAATTTTTTGGGGGAATTTAGCGTTGCTCAATTTTTCCTGGCAGCAAATCGTGATCGACATTCTGTTGGTGGCAGTCATTTTTTACTTCATTTTCTCCTTGTTGAAGGGAAGTCGCGCCGTGCATGTCCTTATTGGTCTCAGCATTATTGGTGCCTTTTTCATCCTCAGCCAAGCATTACAGCTCGTTGCGCTCGGCTGGCTTTTAGATCGCTTCCTAACTGTTGTTTTGGTAGCGATACCAATTATCTTCCAAAGAGAGCTCCGCATGGGGCTTGAAAGACTTGGGCACACCAAACTCTTCATGAATCAACAACGAAGAAAGATCGACCGCATGATTATGAACATCGTCGATGCATGTGATGTCATGGCCAAAGCCAAAACAGGAGCACTCATCGTTTTGGAACACACTATCCCACTGAAAGAATACACCGATACAGGGATTGAACTGGGCGCAAGCGTATCAAAAGAGTTACTACTCAGCATTTTTAAACCAAAATCACCGTTGCACGATGGCGCTGTCATTATTGGAAACCAGAAAATCCATGCTGCATCATGTATTCTTCCCCACTCATTTGAAAACACAGCATCAGGCATGGGCACACGCCACAAAGCCGCCCTAGGCCTATCTGAAAATACCGATGCAAGCATTGTGGTTGTATCCGAGGAAAGAGGAACCATATCGTTCGCCAAGCATGGAAAAATGCAGACGAACATCGATCCAGCAGAACTTCAATCCCTTCTCAATAAATCGTTCCAACCACTCAAAAAAAAGAAACCAAGGGCCTCAAAGAGCGCATCTTTCAGGGATAAACCTAAAAAGACGAAAAAATCATGAAAATCTTCTCAAACATTCACCTTAAACTCTTAGCACTCCTCTCAGCGATAGTGCTCTGGTTCATTGTGATAACCGTAGAAAACACCATTTATGTCTTCCCTCAAGAACTGGAAATCGATGTCCGTAACCTTAGCACGAACCTGAGCTTAGCCAACGAACTTCCAGAGGTAAAGCTCTTCCTTCAGGTATCAAAAGATGAGCTCAAATCGCTCACCCCTGACGATTTCAGCATCTACATCGACTTAGCGAATGCCCAAGCAGGACAAAAAAGCGCTCAAGTCCAAGCAACCGCCACTGCTCAGCAGGTAAAAATCTTGAAAATTGAGCCAATCCAAGTCGATCTCAAACTTTCTCCCGTCACAGAAAAGGAGGTCGAAGTCGAAATTAACGTTATTGGTGATCCGCAAGAAGGATACGTTGTCTCCAATGTGGAGGCTGGAAACCAAACGGTGAAAGTTACCGGTGCACAAAGTCTCATCGAAAACATTGAATCAGTGCAAGCAGATCTTTTATTGGATGGATCCGAAAGAGGTGAGATAAACCAAAGCGTCATGCTCACATTAGGAGATGAACAAGCCATTGAGGCAGGTCTCATTCAAATTGTTCCAGAACAGATCATTATCCGTGCCGATATCACTTCTGAAGTTTCAGAAAAAGAGGTCGATATCGTAGCGGGATTCAAGAATGAAGACGATCAAAATCTCTGGCAAAACAATATTGAACTACAACCTCAAACCGTGGTTATTCGTGGACGAGAGGAAGATTTAGCCAATATTACTTCCGTCGAAACCAATGCGCTTGAAGTCAGTGCCCTATCTCGAGCTGGAGAGATCCAAGTTGGACTTTCATTGCCCCAAGGGATCTCATTGGTAGAGCCAGATCAGCTCATCACCATTACCAGCCTTCAGACCACAGAAGAAACAGTCGGTCCTGAGCCAGAACCGACAGAAAATCAGCCAACCATCTAATGATTTGTATTCCAATCCAAGCTGCAACCCTTGCAGAGTTAAAGCGTAAGTTCAAAAAAGTGCCGACTCACGCAGACATAGTAGAGGTCTGGATTGACCACTTGCCTTTAGAGGTGCATGCAAAAGATATTATTACATCAAGCCAAAAGCCACTTTTAATCGTCAACAAACCCAAAAGAGAGAAGGGAAGGTGGACTGGGAGCGAACAAGCACGAATAGAACGACTCAAGCAATTTGCTCTCCAAGGAGTCCACTATCTGGACATCGGCATCGACACAAATCCAAAGCTCATTAAGGACCTCATCAACAATAAAAAAAGATGCAAGGTGGTCGTTTCGTATCACAATTTTGAGCGCACTCCTTCAGCAAAAAAACTGGAAGAAATCATCAAAAAAGGATTCAAACTTGGTGCCGACATGGTGAAAATTGCAACCTTTGCCCAAAAGGAAAAGGACAACATCACCGTTCTCAATTTGCTACAAGACAAGAAACCCTTGGCTGTCATGTGTATGGGCCAGAAGGGGATGGTTAGCAGAGTGGCCGGTCCAATGCTCGGATCACAGCTGGCCTTTGTGGCAGCAAGTGAAAACACCCGAACAGCACCAGGTCAGCTCACTCTCAAAGAGTATAGAGCGATTAAAACCATTATAAAGAGTTGATTATCGATAAAAAAGAGCCTAAGATTCCTTTGATTTAAGCCTTAATTTGCACTCATGAAGATTGGTATTGTTGGACTTCCAAACGTCGGGAAATCAACACTTTTTAACGCGCTAACACGCTCCCAGGGAGCAAAAGCTGAGAACTTTCCTTTTTGTACGATTGATCCAAACGTCGGAATTGTAGAAGTGCCCGATGAAAGGCTCCACAAACTTCAAGAGGTTGTGCAGACCGAAGTAGTGATTCCGGCCATTGTTGAGTTTGTCGATATTGCTGGATTAGTAAAGGGAGCAAGCGAAGGAGAAGGGCTCGGAAACAAGTTCCTCGCCCACATCCGCGAATGCGACGCCATCGCGCAAGTCATTCGCATTTTTGAAGACAAAAACGTCACCCACGTCCACGACAGTGTTGACCCAAAACGCGACATCGAAGTGATTGAAACAGAGCTCATCCTCGCCGACAGTCAAACTATGGAAAAACGCCTCGGCAAAGCCGAAAGCGACGCAAAATCCGGCGACAAAGACAAGAAAGCCTACGCCGAACTCCTCAAAAAAATCGCTGAAACCCTGAATAGTGGCCAAAAAGTGATCGACATGGACCTCTCAGAAGAAGAAAGCGAGGCTATTCACGACCTCCATCTCCTCACTAACAAGCCATTTCTTTACATTGCCAATGTCCATGAAGACGAAATTGGCTCCATCGACATTCCCGCCCTCAAAGAAAAACTTGGCCTCGGAGACAACCAACGAATCATCCCAATCTGCGCCAAACTCGAGCAAGACCTCGGTCAGCTCACAGCCGAAGAAGCTCAAATGTTTCTCGACGAACTCGGCCTAGAAGGAACCGGCCTTGGCGCACTCATCCAAGCCGCCTACGACACACTGGGCCTCCACACCTACTTCACCGCAGGGAAAAAAGAGGTTCGCGCTTGGACCATTCATAAGGGCGACACCGCTCCACGCGCCGCCGGAGTCATCCACACCGACTTCGAAAAAGGGTTCATCCGCGCCGAAGTAGTGCTCTGGAAAGACCTCGTTGAATCAAACGGAGAGCAAGCTGCCAAAGAAAAAGGGCTTGTTCGTACAGAAGGAAAAGACTACGTTGTGAAAGATGGCGATGTGATGCACTTTCATTCATCCTCTTAATGGAAATCATTCCAGCAATTTACGTACTCGACGGCAAGGTGGTGGCCCTCTACAAGGGATCGATCGACCAAAAGGACACGTATGGCCAAGCCCCGGTGAATTTTGCGCTCAAGTTCGAAAGAGAGGGAGCTCGACGTCTGTATGTAGAGGACATCAACGCCCGCATGCACATGAAGATCGCCCAGCCAGAAGAAATCAAAAAAATAATCGACGCCGTGAACCTCCCCATCATGTTGGCGGGCGTTTTCAGCACCACAAAAGATATCAATGAAGGCTTCGAGCTTGGAGCAAAACAGGTTGTCTTGCGCTCTCCAAGCATTGAGTTTGTCGACGCAGCCATCTCTGCATTCGGCCCAGAAAAAATCGTCATCCAGCTCTTTGCCAAACGCACCGAGCTCATTGAAGAACGCGAAAAACTCCGCCCGGACGACTACACTGATGTTGTGGACTACGCCGAAAAGCTCGTCCCGCTCGGTGTCAAAGAGATCATCTACAAAGATCGCCGCAGCGAAGGAACGCTTATCCATCCTAACTACGATGAAATAGACCGCCTCTTCCTCACGGTCGGCGAGGAACTCAAAATCCACTCATCCGGTGGAATATCCGAACCAAAACACATCCGCCTTCTCAAAAAAATTGGTGCCAGCGGCGCCATCATTGGAAAAGCCCTCTACGAAAACAAAATTACGCTTTCTTCTGCCCTTCAAGCTGCTGCCAAAGAAGCCTAAGCTCTTCAGCCTCTTCTTTATTATTGAAATGGTCCAAAACCTTCTTACCATCCAACGGGTTGGTGATTTTCCCCGCAAAATAAATGAGTCGATTCTCCTCTGGAAGACAAATCATTTCATCATCAGGGTATTTTCCTGAAAGAACATCACGACAAAGCTGTCGCAGAGAAGGATCTTCGTACGTTTTAGCCAACCGTTCCAAATCTTCCCGGTATTGAGCGAGCAGCACACTCACAGGTTCAACAATCGAGTGAATCGAGACAACTTCATGTGAAGGATACTCACCCACACGACTAACACGATATCCTTTATAATTAAGGAACGCGAGCATATGGAGGATTGCATCTTTTCGGTTACCCATCATGTCTTTTCGCGGATCCTTAGCATATGGATCATAAAAAGGCAGACATGGCACATTTGCATTCGCCGTTTGATTGTTCCCCATATTTGAAATAGGAGCCATAGTAGCCACAATAAAATCGGTTTCTTTATCGAGCCGAGCCAAAAGCCTTCCATTTTCAAGGGACAAATCAAAATCTGCTACTCGATCCGCAGTAAGTTGCATGTTAATGAAGTCAGCCGAATTCGGTAGAAGGGGATGAGGGGCAGGACTTCGCGAATCAAAATGTGGTGGACTTAAAAGGGTGCTCAAAACTGCACGAGGATCCTGACACACATCAAGAGGGATTCCATTCATGCCTTTTTGCAGCATCTTTCTACAGAAAGGTGGAGCAAGATCAAGAAGGTGATAGTGCCCATAACGATCCGTCCCTTTTTGGAAGTATCCTTGCAGCGATGCACGCATCTCTCGAGCAATGGCAATAGGTGAGCGTCGTTTGCTCGTTTCATTTGTTAAAGCGTTTGCCTCTCTCATCACAAGTCGAACCTCTCGATACTTATCCTTAGCAACCCGCAACAAGTTGCTATTTCCACCACCAACGTCTACCAGCACTGCTGGCTTATTTCCACGAGTGAGAAACTCAAGTTCATTGTCATACCCTGCGATTCGGCACATATTCTTAAAATTCATCCCGAAGCTTCTGTAGTCTTCTTCGAGCGAATAAAATCGCTTCGTCAACTGACTAAAACGGGCCAGAAGTTCCCGATGCTGCTCATCAGATTTATCCGTCTCCTGGATTATTTTCTCCAATGCCTTAGCCTCTTCTTCCAAAGCCCCCAAACGAGGGTCATTTTGGAGAGCATGAAGACCAAGAACTCGAATCGATGAAAGAATATCTCTTCGAGTAGAGGCTTTCTCTTTATAATCATTTGAAAATTCAACGGTAGTAATTCCATTAATACCTCTATCGACAGCAAGTTCATCAATGGCGTCCAGAACATCTTGGCTTACACTAAAAACTTCTGGCGCAGACTCTGGAGGATTTCCGCCCCCATCGCCCCCACCATTACGCGGGCCAATGGCAAAAGTATCGGAGTTTTTTGCTCGCTGTGGTTCCGATTCAGGAGGGTGTGAATCTTCTGCAACCACCGAATTCGCCTCTTCTCCTTGGGCAGTAGCAATATCTTGTACAGCCTTCAGATCATCAATATCATTTGATGCAGGATTATGACCAGCAATTTCATCAAGAATAGCCGGTCTCGGTTGTTCACCGCTCTTCCCTAAGCGTTTTGCCCTTCTTTTTGGGGGATGATCCGAAGGTCCCTTTAATTTTTCTGCTTCTGACATACTACAAATTATGGAAGTGAAATCTAAGTATTTTTACCGCTTCTGTCAAGTGATGAGGGGCTTTTTTAATGAATTTTTCAGACGAGTACATTGTAGATGATTCCTACCTTTTCGCTAGTGTTGCTTCTGATATCGCAAGTATTCAAGCCCAAGATAAGCACAAAAAAGCAGAATGAGGCTCAAAACCACGAACCAATCAAAAGTAATTTCAAAGAAGTAAATCTCTGCAAAAAGGGTTACAAAAGCAAATGCAGTTAAAAGGAGGGTAAGCCCCCAGAATGTCCCCGTTTCTCGCAGCTCGGGAAAACTTCTTTGTGTCATATTCTTAAGAAGATAAACCACCAAAAACAGCATCAAAATACCGGAATAGAGCATAAAATTCGAAAAAAGTGGGTCATCGTTCACCACCACATTCGACTTTATATAGAAGAGGATGTAAGGATGCACAGCCCACACAGAAAAAGTAGCCAAACAACCCAATAGAAAAGCCAACTTTTTGTGCCAATATAGGCGTTCAACCCGTTTCACACCCTCAATCTGTTCAAGATTTTCAAACAACTGCGACACCTGAGAATAGTTGTGAACACAGACCGTCAGTCGGCAAATAAACAATCGCTTAAAAAAGGAAAGATATCCAACCGTTCTCAAACTGCTCAAATTCAAATCCTTCAAAACATTTAAGATCTTTTTAAGCTGCCCAACCGCATCTCGACTGACAATTTTAATATGAACGGGTGTATAGGTCTTATTTTTCGGAAAAATATTCCGTCGAAGGACCATCGTCTTATTTTTTGGGACATCCTTTTCAGGATAAAGTGTATTCACAAAGAGTCGGGGGCGCATAGTCCCTTCAGCAAAGCCAACAAGAACATCGTCAAAAGTCTGATAACGCTTGTATCGATCCGCAAATTTCTTTTTTTGTTTTCCTGAAATATCTTTTAAAAGGCCAAGTCCTGCACGATCCAGCTCTTTTTGAAGGAGGTTTCCACCAGTCTTGAGCTTCTCCTGACGAGAAACTTTTTTAAACGCCTCCAGAATTCTGGTTTTGGCCTGATTCGTCTTCACAAAATCCAGCCATGCTTGATCTGGGGTACGTGGAATATCGGAAGTAATAACATTCACCGTATCTCCCGCATGAAGCTTGGTCGTCATAGGCACAATGTGACCATTAACCTCAGCCTTGAGGGCTCGATTCCCAACTTCAGAGTGGATAGAATAGGCGAAATCAATACACGTCGCACCTGCAGGCAAATCTACCTGCTTTCCTCGTGGAGTAAAAGTAGAAATCCGATCCCGCAAAACATCACTCTTAATCTCTGCCATAAACTTTTCATCAGAAGCTCCAGCCTCTTGATCAAGAGACTCTTGAATTTGCATGATTTTTGTAGCCCAAGCAGACCGGCTATCTTCTGAAAGAACTTGCTTCTTATTCTTCGATGCATCCTCGAAATAACCCGAAGCAATACCATATTCAGCCTCCAAATGCATTTGATGTGTCCGAATCTGAAAACTCACCATTACCCCATCATAACCAAACACCGTTGTATGAAGACTCTGATAACCATTCCTTTTTGGAACAGCAATATAATCCTTAAACCTTCCAGGCTTCGGCTTGAAGAGCGAGTGAATAAGCCCCAAAACCTGATAGCACTCATCACGCTCCTGCACAATAATCCGCAAGGCAACACTATTATCATACTCATGAAGATTCATCACATCTTCAATCATTCGCTTATAAATTCCATACAATTTTCGAATTCGTCCGTAAATCGTTGCATGAATACCATGTTCCTTAAACTCTTTTTCCAAAGCCTCCACCGTCTGATCCAGAAGCGGCTTATTCCGCGTTTTACTTGCCTGCATCCTTTCCGAAATCATGGTGTAGTCAGATGGATAAAGGTAGCGGAAACATAAATCCTCAAGTTCAGATTTCAGCTCCTCAATCCCTAAAAGATTGGCAATCGGCACAAAAATCTCAAGCGTTTCCCGGGCAATGCGACTACGCTTTTCTGGCTTGTCAATAAAGTGCAATGTCCGCATATTGTGGAGCCGATCAGCAAGCTTGATAATAATGATTCGCGGATCCTCAGCGGTATGTAAGAATAGTTTTTTGAGTGATTCAACCTGCCGTTTGAGCATGTCGTGCTGGTAATGCACCTTCGCCAACTTTGTGATCCCATCAACCAAAAATGCCACCTTCTTCCCAAAGCGGCTTTCAATATCCTCAATCGTATATTCGGTATCCTCCGGCACATCATGCAAAAGGGCTGCGATCAACATATCCTCATCCACATGCAGAGAAACCAGGATTTTCACCGTCTCAAATGGATGGGTAATGTATGGCGCACCACTCTTGCGAACCTGGCCAGTATGAGCCCGAGCAGCAAAATCGAACGCTTTCAAAAACTTTTTTTCATGAAAAGATGGCAAATATCTCTTAACATCGCGCGCCAAAGAATCCGGGTTCACCCCGTACTCTTTTTTCAATGTTGTGAAGAGGGCATCCTTACTCATGATCGAAGGGTTACCTTGCTCTAGAGGTAAAAGTGTGGCATAAAGTGCAGGCAAAGTCAAATTTTGAACTGATAATAAATGGCAGAAAGTAAGGGTAAAGTGTTGGTTGGGATGTCTGGAGGAGTAGATTCGTCGGTGACAGCATGCTTATTGCAGGAGCAGGGCTACGAAGTTATTGGCATCCATCTGCGATTTTGGACAGATCCAACCATCTTCTCTGAAGAGGAAAAACACAAGTTCCCGCAAAACAAATGTTGTACCTTGGAAGGGCTTGCCAAAACCCGCCGAGTGGCGCACAAACTTGGAATTCCATTTTACGTCCTGAACTTTGAAGATGCCTTTAAGACCGAGGTGATCGATTATTTTATAGAAGGATACGAATCAGGAATAACGCCAAATCCCTGCATTGAGTGCAATCGAAACATTAAATTCGGACTTTTCCTTCAAAAAATGAAGGAGTTGGGAGCCGATTACATTGCTACCGGCCACTATGCGCGAGTCCACCAGAAAGAGGATGGAACCTATGAGCTTCTAAAGGCTAAAGATATCACCAAGGACCAAAGCTATTTTCTCTACACACTCACTCAGGAAAAGCTAAAACACACGCTTTTCCCCATTGGCGAATACACCAAAAAAGAGGTACGTGAACTGGCCAAAAAGTTTGGGATCAATGAAGTAAATAACCAGAAAGAAAGCCAAAATCTCTGTTTCTTCCCAGAAAAAACACACGGTCCATTTTTGAAGCGACACCTCAACAAGAAATCTTTTGTACCCGGACCGATCAAAACGGTAGAAGGAGACATCATTGGCGAACACAAAGGCTTACCTCACTATACCATTGGTCAGCGAAAAGGTTTGGGAATAGGAGGGATCAAGGGTTACGAACATTTAGAAGGCCAAGGATGGTACGTTATTAGACTGGATAAAGCCGACAACGCACTTATTGTTGGTCAGGACAAACACCTGTTCCACGAAAATTTACAAGCGAACAACCTTTCATTTGTGAGTGGAAAAGCGCCAGAACAAAATCTGAAGATCGAAGCCAAAATCCGGGCTCGATTTCCGCAACAGAAAGGAACGGTGTCATTTAACAATGGCGAAGCAGTTGTCGACTTTGAGCGACCTCAGCGAGCTATTACGCCTGGGCAGTCCGTCGTCTTTTACGAAGGAGAGAGAGTTTTGGGCGGAGGTGTGATTTTATAAACCCCATTTGTGCTTTTAATAAAGCCAAATACTTGACGGGTGGCTGCAAAAGAATTATAATAGAGTGCAATAAGATTAGGGTTTGTCAAATGTCCTCTCCAAAGAAAAATCAGTCCCAAAAAACGACACAAAAAGATCGCACAAAAGCGATCCCAATTAGCGATGTCGAACAGCACGATCCAGTGGAGGAACCACTTCAGCGGGTCATTCATGAAGAAGAAAATCAGCATTACGAACTGCACATTGAAGCTGCAACGCCAGCCGGAAAAGATCCAAAAATCTATGCTCCGGCAGCCAACACCAAACCAAAGAAAAAGAAAAAACCACATAAAAAGCACGTACAAATAAGCAGTGGCAAAGCCATTCACGCAGATAAGCCTAAAAAGAGTTCAAGATTTGGTCTTCGTGTCTGGAATTTTTTAGAGTGGATCGCCATTTCTGCGCTTATTTTTGTAGGATTCTTCTTCGTCATGAACTGGGGGTCCTATTCAGAGCTTATCAAACTCAAACTCGACAACCTCACCGGTAACTTTCAACTCGACCCATTCATTGAGCAACTCATAACCAGTGAGCCTACAGGCCCAGAAGGGCAAGAGCAGGAGCTCCTCCCAATGGCAAACAATACGCAGCAAAGCGCTGAACAAATCCCGCCCCTCAATATAACCGTTGCTCCACCAGACGATCGCATCATTATTCCACGCATCAATAAAAACGTTCCAATCGTTGGAGTTAGTACGGAAAATCTTATCAACCGAGACTGGGCCGGACTCGAAGCTGACATCCAAGCAGCCCTTCAGTTAGGAGTAGTTCACTACCCTGGTACGGCAGAAGCTGGAGAGACAGGAAACGTTGTTATTACCGGACACAGCTCCTATTTCCCATGGGACCCAGGACGATTCAAAGATGTTTTTGCGCTCCTCCATGAAATCGTCGTTGGTGATGAAGTCATTGTCTATCGCGACCAAAAGCCATACCGGTATAGGGTCTACAACACCCGAGTTGTCACACCAGACCAAGTTGAAGTACTCACACAAGAAGGGGAAGATCGCCTAACACTCATCACCTGTACCCCTGTTGGAACAAACCTAAAACGCCTTATTGTCCTAGCGGAACCAATAAGGGGATCGTAGACAACGTATTAAATTTCCTGAAGTCGCTTGAGGAGTTCCTCTTCGCTTTCTTTTTCTTGTTGCTCGGCAGCCTTTTCTTGGGTTTCTCGTTCTTCACGTTTTTCTTTCGATTCGAACTCTTTCCATTCGATCATATGTTTCTCGTTCAAGCGTGAGAGCTCTTGTTCGTACTCTTGATCAAGCTTTTCAAGTTGTTGTTTTTCAGTCACCAAAATGTCCCGGAACTTGGAAATTTGCTCCTCGGTCATAATTGGCAAAATCTGCATCCAGTAATCACGTTCATCATCATCCATAGACTCCGTATTCTTTACCAATTCAATCAAATCAGGAAATTTTTCCTGAACGAGCTTTGGAACAGAGTATTTTGGAGGAGGAGCTGGTGCAGTTTCAGCCGCCATAGCATCATTTTCAAGGGCAAAAGCATCAGATGCAGGACTGGTAGTATCAGATGTTGTATCGCCTGGAAGCTGAATATTTTGCGGTGTCGCAGGTTGAGCTTGCTGCTGCTGTCCTTGATCATCACCCTTTTGGGCAGATCCTCCACCTTTTTGATCAGCAGGAGCATCACCGCCAGTGGGTGTGATTTGGATGTCGCTTTGTGTATTGTCGTCAGCCATAGGTACCAAATTATCTCTTTATTATAAAGAAAAATGCCAAAAATTGCAACCGCCTAAGCAGTATTATCACTTGGAACATCCTTCCAAGAACCCTGATGCTGTTCTACAAAATCATTGACCGTTCCGGCAGTATCCTTCTTAGCCCCATTATGTTGTAAGGCAGCAACAAAATTTTCAAAAGGTTTTTGCCGTACACCAGAAGGGGACCGACTCATATTCAAGACATCAACAATACTCATAGATGCCAGTACTGCCGCTTCATCCCCACGAATATCAAGTTTCTCACTCAAAAATGATTGCAGTTGTGCAACCCGCGGAGCCTCTTTCTTCGCGCCCTCCAATCCATACTTGCCCTTCATAGTAGACATATATTTTTTCAGCTTGGCGAAAAATGGTGATCCAGCAAGAAATCCAACAAAAAGCTTTCCAAATGGACCCATTTCACTACCCATATGCATAAGGAATCCATCTGGATCTTCAAATGGATCCGGCGGTTCGGCAGCCTCCTTTGCTTCTTGATCAGCTTGTGCCTCCTCCTCCTCTTTCTGCTCGCTGGCCTGTTGCCGTGCTTTCCCTTTTGCTTCATCACGCTTCTTATCAATCGCCAAAATCGCCTTCACGTCATACTCGAGTGATCCTTTCCCACTTGCCACAAAATCATCCATCAATTTTTCAACGGCAGCTTTTTCCTTTTTGTATCCGTCCTCAACTGTCGGGTCCAGATCTGCAATTTTTTCTTTCAGATCAGCCATATCTTTCAAGCGTGTATCTAAATCTTCCAGAACCTTCGATAGCATCAGTGCCTTTTCAAAATTTTTGGTGAGTGCTTGAGCCGTTTTTAAACTCTCTTTTGCCGCATCTGGGCTGGAAACAGCATGGTTCTGAATTTTCGCTCTCTCTGCCATAAAGTAGGTATTGAACTTCTCAGCTAAACCTTCCGACTGAATTTTTGCAAGTTCCGCTCCCACTTTTCCAACATCTGAAGCAAACTCCTGTGCTCCCTTCATATCCAAATCTTCATACAACGCCTCTTCTGGATACCGAGGCGGATAACCAAGCCAATCCTCAAATTTGAGCGGTGTCATGTCTGGATCATCCAATTCAGAAGCATGCAAAACCCCAATATTAAAAGCCCATTGTTCTGCCTTCGCATCCATTTTCGTCACATAATCCCGTAAAAGTGCTTCAGCAAATTCGTGGACAACTTCTCGTTTTATAAACTTACCAGCCTTCTTTTGGGCGGCACCAATCTCATTCTCAATAGCTTTGAGTGCAATTCCTCGTGCCTTCCGCCATACAGGATTATTCGGCTCATCATCGCCTTCAAGATCCGGCTCAATGTCTTTCATAATCTCATCAAACTTTTGCGCGTAGCGCCCAGTCAAATCTTCCTGAAACGTATTCTGCATGCCTTCTCGCCGCGATTTAGCAGCATCTAAGATAGCCTGCTTTTTTGCCTCAAGCTCTTTCATTTTATCCGACTTCTCCAGCGCTTTCTGTGGCGCCTGTCTTGGAGCTTCCGATTTTTCTGGATTGCCTCCTCCCATAGAAATAAATTATTGTTTTTCAACTTTTTCAATTACCACCTCTTCGTCACCACCTTTTTCTTCACTCTTCTTCGGAATCTTCATAAATCCAAACCACTGTTTTGAATACAGTTCAGAATTCAAAACATCTTCCTCCTTCACAGATCCGCTCTCATCCACATACTTCATCATGATCGGCGGACCAACCTTGCTGACAACAGCAGCCAAATATGGCGTCGGCTCACCCTCTTTGCGGAAGAAAAGCACATCACCTTCCTTCACATTGTCTTGAGTAAACAGGTCCTGACTATCTTCTGAAGTAATTCCTTCTGTGTTTTTCAAAGAAAACCACAGCGCATTAACATCTTTCTTCACCGGCAAATTCAAAGCATCACACACAAATTTCACAACACGCGCCTCATTCTTATCCTTTTCAGGGGCTTCCACCTGCTCCTCAGCTTTATCAATATTGATCTCAATATTCTCCACCTCTTTTTTCGAAAACATAGGCCCACCAGCACCAAAAAGTTCCGCCAGGCTCCCATCAGAAAATCGCTTCAAAAACTTCGAAAGCTTATCAAAGAGACGCTTCATTAAATCTTCATTGCTCAAATTCTTCACCTCATCAAGCTCAGCCTTCAAGTCAAAACCATTCGGAAGATCCTCTTTGCCACGTTTTTGTTCCTTACCATCATCACCACCAGTCTCGTTCGATTTTTCCTCCACCTCTTTTTTTGCCCCATCAAGTCGCTCTTGCAGCCATTTTTTGATCTTCGGAGCCTGTTCCCTACTCACAAAATCTTCAGGATTATCAATAATATCCTGCACTTTTTTTTCATAGTCTGGATTTTGACGAATCGATTTCTCTACCTCTTCCATGACCTTAGATTGGGGAGTATCTTTCATTTCTTCAGCTTTTTGCTTTCCATACAGAGCCTCAAGAAAAATTCCCAAAAGTGCATCATCAAGTACGTCGACACTCTCATCACCAGCATCAATAGGCACACCCTTCTCTGGCTTTTGTGGCTCCTTTTCTGGAGTTTGATCCTTCTCTTCAGGAGCTCCCTGTCCTAGCTGTTTTTCTCCTTCTCCAGCCATAAAATTAGATTACATAAATATCTCCACCAACCTCTTCCAGGCGCTCTTTGGTCACGCGCACCTGGTGAACAAGGTTTTGAATTTGATACGACTGCGTATCTCCCATTTCCCACAACTGTCGAATCTGTCGGATTGTTGAAAGTAGTGTCATGGCATTGTAGTCGGCTTTGCCCTGAGCTTCTTCTGAAAGGGATTCGTACACCGGTTCATTCAAAAGGGAACTTGGAACATGCAGATCAATCTCTCCATCTTCAATTTTTCCCATTAACATTTGTAAAAACTCAACATCAGCTGGGTTCACACCAGTATCATCCTTAAGTGGCTGTCCCATTTTTTTTTGTTCATCTTCAGGCAAATCAACTTTTGCCTGCTCCAAAATCTCTTTGGTCGCTTCCTCTTTTTGTTGGATTTGATCGTCAGCCATCGTCCAGAAATAGATTTTACAAAATCCTTAAATTATAGCACAAAATGGCGATGGACTCAACACGCCCACTCCGCTAAAATAGACTGGTATGGATAAAAAAGAAGCCCAGAAACGGATTGAAAAACTGAAAGAAAAGATCAAGGATCTCAATTATCAATATTTTGTCCTCGATAAATCTGAAGTTTCCGAGTCAGTGCGCGACTCCCTCAAGCAGGAACTAATCCGATTAGAAAGCGAATATCCAGAATTTATTACCGAAGATTCTCCAACCCAAAGAGTTGGAAGTGCTCTTTCTGGAAGGTTCGAAAAAGTAAAACACATGACGCGAAAAATGAGTCTCGGCGATGCTTTTTCTGAAGATGACATTGTGAGCTGGCATAAACGTATTGCCAAGTTAGTACACGATGCACCAATGCAGTTTGTCTGCGAATTGAAAATTGACGGACTCAATATTACCGTTCACTACAAAGAAGGGAAGTTAGTTCGAGCTATCACTCGCGGAGATGGAAAGCAGGGAGAAGATGTCACGCACACCATTCGGACCATTGAGCAGATTCCATTGAGTCTCCGCAAACCTGTTGATGTAGAGGTTTCAGGCGAAGTCTACATCTCCAAAGCAGATTTTCAAAAAATTGTGGAAGATCAGAAAAGAGAAGGCAGCGACCCATTTGCCAACGCGCGCAACGCAGCTGCTGGAACCGTTCGCCAACTGGATCCACAGGTTGCAGCCGGAAGAAATCTTTCAGGATTTTTCTATTCGCTTGGGAAAAACAATCTGGAACACCAGCCAAAAACACAGCTCGACATTCTGGAAACCTTCAAAGAGTTGGGTTTGCCTGTGAATCGAGAATACCACCACTTTGGAACGATCGAAGATGTGGTGAATTTCTGCAAAAGTTGGCATGACAAACGCGACGACCTACCATATGAAGTCGATGGAATTGTCATTAAGGTGAATAAACTCAAGCAGCAAAAAGTGATGGGCTACACCGCAAAAGCACCACGCTATGCCATTGCATACAAATTCCCTGCTGAACAGGCAACCACGAAAGTATTGGACATCCATGTTCAGGTTGGGCGAACAGGAATTCTCACACCAGTGGCTTTTCTGAGTCCCGTAAAAGTTGCGGGCTCAACCATCACGCGAGCAACACTCCACAATGAAGACGAAATCGAACGCAAAGATATCCGCATTGGAGACACAGTCATCATCCAAAAAGCCGGCGATGTTATTCCAGAAGTCGTGCGAGTACTTGCCGATCTGCGAACCGGAGGCGAAAAGAAATTCAAATTTCCAAAAAAATGCCCGGTCTGTAACTCTCGCGTTGTGCGTGAAGAAGGGGAGGCAGCGCACCGCTGCACCAATCAAAAATGCTTAGCTCAAGACCGCGAACGTTTCATCCATTTTGTCCAAGTTCTGGATATTGAGGGGCTCGGGGAAAAAGTGGTCATCCAACTCATGGATGCTGCTTTAGTAGAAGATCCCGCTGACATTTATGCACTCACAAAAGATGATCTCTTGAGCCTGGAGCTGTTTAAAGAAAAACGATCAATGAACGTTCTAGCAGCAATCGATACTGCCAAAAAAGTGCCACTTGAGAGACTTCTCTTTGCCTTTGGAATCCGTCATGTTGGTGAACAAATGGCGCAGCAATTAGCGCACTACATTGAAACCGAAAGCAACGGCCGCGAAGTCACATTCCCAGGCATTATCCAGATTGGAACATCGATGAAACCAGAGAAACTTGAAGAGGTAGAGGGCATTGGCAAAAAAGTGGCGAACGAAATCTGCAAGTGGTTTCAAACAGAGTCAAATCAAGAGTTTTTAGATAAACTGGACAAGCTTGGGGTAACCATCATCCACGAAGAAAAAGGCGAGCAAAAATTTGCTGGAAAAACCTTTGTTCTCACTGGAACCCTAGAAACCATGTCCCGTGACGAAGCCAAAAAGCGGATCCGTGCCCTTGGAGGCCGTGTTTCAAGCTCCGTCAGCGAAAAAACCGACTACGTTGTCGCCGGCGAAAAACCTGGAAGCAAATTCAAAAAAGCCGAAAAGCTGAAAGTCCAAATCCTCGACGAAGACGGATTTAGAAATCTGCTGAACAGTTAAGCTTCACACAGTTCCAACGGCAGGCCATCCGGATCATAGAAGAAGGTGTATTTTTTGCCATCCCGTGTTTCATCAAAGCGGACCTCTTCACATTGAACTCCTTTCGACTTGAGTTCTTCAACGGCAGCATCTAAGTCAGCCACCTCAAAAGCAAGGTGCCGAAGACCACAAGCTTCAGGATAGCTCAATCGTTTTGGTGGATTTAGAAATGAAAAAAGCTCCAATTGATACCGATCACCAATCTTCAAATCACACTTCCACGAATTTCGATCCTCTCGATGAACTTCCTGCACAACCTCGAATCCCAATGCCTCGCAATAAAACCTCTTCGAAACTTCATAGTCCGAGCAAATGATGGCAATATGATCAATGCGGGTAATATTCATATTTACTCTGAGTGAATATTTCTCCAAGAAGACAATCTGCAGCCCGGAGGGCGAAGCCTGTATTCGAGGAGAAATATGAAACGACTAAGCCAACTCCCCCTCAAACATGTCCATAACCTCCGCTGCCAGGTCTTTCTTCTCGGGCTCGCCCTCCGAGCCTGAAGCCAAAACATCATTCAAATTCGTTGATGCCATAGCTGGCATCGTAATCTCTGCCGGTTCTTTTTTTGCCGGTGGTCGTTTGATTTCATGAATCTCTCCAACCAGTTTCATATTCACGCCCATGACTTCGTTAATCGCATGCTCAATGTCGGATCGATGTTCCTGCGTCATCACTTTTTGCATATGGAAGTTGGTCGAAAACGCCATAATCAAAGCCGTCCCATCAGTCTTAAATGGTTTCGCTTGTTGTACAGATCTTCGCGCGATCGGACTCTTCACAGCCTCAAGAATATTTGGCCATTGTTTTTTAATCGCATCTAATTCAAGGCTTTTTTTTTCAGCCGAATCTTCGTTGGAAGATTCTGGGCTGGTTGCTTCAGTTTGTTGTGGAGGAGGTGAATCCATCGGAACAGGTTTTGGTTTTTCCTGTTGTGGAGGGATCGATTTATGCACGCGCTCTTGCTTTATTGGAGGTGCAGCAGGGCTTTCATCCGGGACCGGCTTTGTCTTTGTCTGAGATTGAGTTTCAACTGGAGCTTTCGTAGGCTCTGCCTTTTGTACTGCGCCGCTACAGCACGAAACCGCAGCCATCTCCATAGGTAATTGCGGAATCGAGCTCAATCGAGCGCGCTCTGCAGCTTTCTGGAATGCATCAATGTATCCAACAATTCGCTCCGTCAAAGTGGCATCCTTCTCCATCACACTCGCAATCATCTTCTCACGCAAAAACTCCAAAAACCGCTTATTAAAATAGGCGAGATCATGCCCCTTCATATAAAGATCATCAATCTCCTTGAGGGCTGCCCCAGCATCATTCTTTTCCAAAAGATTATAGAGCTGCTCCAAGCTTTCAAATCCACCAATTCCCAAAACAGTGGAAACGCGCTCAACCGTCAATGATCCATCCGCAGCCATCTGTTCCAGTAACCCAATCGCGTCCCGAAGTCCACCTTCAGCATGATGCGCAATCATTTCCAAAGCTTTTTCTTCAACTTCAATTTTTTCTTGATTGGCGATAAACGAAAGCCGATCCACCAACACTTTTACTGCAATTCGTTGGAAATCAAACCGCTGACATCGCGACAAAATCGTCTCTGGAATCTTATGAACCTCAGTCGTCGCCAGCACAAAATAAACATGCTCCGGTGGTTCCTCCAGCGTCTTCAAAAGAGCGTTAAACGCCTCTTTTGTCAGCATGTGGACCTCATCGATAATATACACCTTCACCTTCGCCCGAGTTGGAGCAAAGTTGATCTTTTCGCGCAAATCCCGCATTTCATCAATTCCCCGGTTGGAAGCCGCATCAATCTCGATAATATCGATCAATCGTCCTTCAGCAATTTCCGTACAAATTTCACACTTGTTACACGGTTCGGTGCTCGTCTCATCCAAACAGTTCAAAGCCTTCGCAATCAATCGAGCTGAAGAAGTTTTCCCCGTTCCTCTCGGTCCAGTAAAAAGGTACGCATGACTCACGCGCCCCAATTTCAAAGCGCTCAAAAGCGTCTGACTCACATGATCCTGGCCCACCAGATGGGCGAATGTCTGCGGCCGATACTTTCGATAAAGTGACATAAAAAACGTTACGGGAGCTCATTGTAGCAAACGCCCCCAGCACTATCAATTGACGCAGCCCCATTGTTTTGGTGAAGGAAAAATGCTACAATATCAGGATTTGATTTTTATCAGATCAAAAAAAATCTTTAAACAAAAACACACATGCAAAGCAAAAATAAAGATAGTGTAACCATAAAAAACGAAGCCAGCGAACTGCGCGACGCAGCCCGAGCACAATTGGACGAACGTCTTGAAACAGTGAAACAAAACCTGGATTCAGGGCACCACACTGCCCTTGAAGGAGAGGTGCAAGACGTCCTCAATCAACACAAAGAAGGAGCAAGCCTGAAAGGTCCAGATGGATTGGCTGCTCATGCCAAGAAAAACACTGAACACTTGAGGAAAATGGGGAACCAAAAGAATATTCTTCGATTCCTCAAGCTCCACAGTGCCCATGACAAACTCGCAGAACGCATTCAAAAAGATGCTGCCGATGCTGCTATTGCCATGGCAGCGAAGCGAGTCCACGACCTTCTCGGTCGATAGAATGAAAATCTTCGGCGTCTTTCAGCGTCAAATACGAAAAAATGCACTCACAATATTTCTGATATTGCTCGTGCATTTTTTCTTTTTTCCTTGTAATACTAGAAAATTTTCATCCTAGTATTTGTGGATGTATGCATGCTTACCCAGCAGCAGAATCCATCATGATTTGTCCACGGATCTCCCCGTCTGGGTGATCCATAGTGTGAACATTGATGTAGAATCCGTCGTCCATAAGGGTAGCCATTTGATCTTCAGTAAGATCCATCCACCATCCTTCAGCAGTCATACCGTCGAACTCAAGAGTGTGAACAACGTCTCCATTTTCACCAGTCATAGCTTCGTGAATGTGAGCCGCATCAACATCTCCAGAAAGATCCATTACTTCGATGCTGTACCAAAGGTCATCACCATCCAACTCAAGAACGGCTGAACCAGTTCCATCAGTTGTTACAGCTGGAACTTCTTGGTCACCATCAAGTGCTGCGTTGAAGTATGAAACATCGTCACCACCAGCCATCATTTCTTCCATAGCATCAATTTGGCCTTGCATGGCTTCCATATCGCTTTCCATCATAGCCATCTTATCCATCATGCTTTCATCGTACCGACCAAGGACGGTAGCCAACTGTGCACGATTCACAGCTCCAGCAGGATCGAACATACCCGGCATGTCACCAGGGCCAGTCATGATCCCAGCATCAGAGACCCACATAATGCTATCTGCAGCCCAGTGGTCTGAAGGTACATCAGAGAACACTGATTGCGCGAATGCAACAGAAGCAATCGCCATACTGGCAACGGCAACAGTCGCTAAAACTCTTTTCAACATAAGTAAAAAGATTAAAAAATACTTAGATTACTATACTAAAAAAGTCCTGATTCGGAAACCTTTTCCTGTATGAACGATTCCATATATTCCTGAAATTTTTTCTCTGAAAACTGAAGCGCATGTCGTCGAATAGCATGTGGCTTATAGTTCGGTTCATTGATGATGAGTCGTCCCAGCGCATCCTCCATAGAAGCAAAAGATGGATCATAAAAGAGCTCTCCAGTTTTTCCAGGAATAACCGTTTCCAAAATCCCACCCGCACCAAAAGCCAGCACGGGCTTTCCACAAGCCATTGCTTCCACAGGTGCAATCCCAAAATCCTCTTCTGCAGGCATCACATACGCCCGACAATTACTCAAGTATTCCCGCACCGTCGCGTCATCCTTGCGGCCAAGAATGTCAACCGTTGGCCCGGCCATCGCCTTCAAATACTCTTCCTGATTTCCTCCACCAATCACCACGAGCCGTTTCTGAATCTTATTAAAAAGCTGCACAGCTCGATCAATTTTCTTAAAAGGAGTGAGCGCCGATACGATCAAAAAGTAGTCTTCGTTCGAATCCGATGCCCGAAACTCATCCGTGCGAACTGGAGGATAAATAACCTCCGCATCTTGGCGGTAATATTTCTTGATCCTTTTTCGAACATGATCCGAATTGGCAATGTACACATCGGCCCTATCCGCAGCAATCTGATCCCAGTAGCGAACCCCGTGCACAAGTTTTGAAGCGATGTACGATTTCACTGCACCCACATTCTGCTCATCCATGTATTCGTGTGTGTAGTCCCACGCATAGCGCATTGGGGAGTGGCAGTAGCTGATGTGGAGCGAATGGGATGGCGTCAAAATTCCATGAGCATACGCGTTACTCGAACTTAAAATCAGATCGTATTCAGAAAAATCGAACGACTCAATCGCCCGTGGCATGAGTGGGAACAAATATCGTTGCCTCTTCCGCACAAACTCTGGAAGCTTCTGCAAAAAGGATGTCTGTACACGCTCACGCGGAAACACAGACCCACACTTTTCCTCATCATACAAAAGCGTAAAAATCGGTGCGTCCGGATACATTGAAGCAAACACCTCAAGCACCCGCTCGGCACCGCCTAACTTCATTAAAAAATCATGGACCAGAGCAACTTTCATACGTTGCATTGTAGCCCAGAATCCCGTAAAAGAAAACTATGCTCATTCTTGGTGCACACATGTCGATTGCCGGAGGATTTGCGCAGGCCGCAAAGAAAACTGGCGAAATCTATGGCTGCAACGCCATGCAACTTTTCACCAAATCTCCACGGAGTCGACAGGTCAAACCCATTGACCCAGACGACGCAGAAGAGTTTAAAGATCACTGCAAACACTACAACATCCAGCATGTTGTCGCGCATAGTTCGTACCTGCTCAACTTTGGAAAACCAATGGCAGAAGTTGAATGGGCGCTCCGTGACATCAAAACCGACTTTGATCGCCTTCACCAAATTGGCGGCCACGGCGTGGTAGTTCACATAGGAAAATCGCTCAAAGAGGATCGACAAAAAGCCATCAACAACGTTATTGAAAACGCTAAAATTGTTATTGAAGAGACCAAAGACACGGGCCTGGATTACATCCTTGAAAACACAGCGGGGCAGGGGACAGAAATCGGCTACCGTTTAGACGAACTCGGTCAAGTGTGGAAAGGATTAAAAGGATTCTCCCCGCGACTCAAATCATGCTTGGATACCGCTCACATTTGGGCAGCTGGCTACGACATTTCCACCAAAACAGCGGTTGAAAAGACCATGAAAGAGTACGACCAGCTCATTGGCATCAACACACTTTCTTGCTTCCACTTCAACGACTCCAAGAAAGAGCTGGGGAGCAAAGTTGATCGCCACATGAACATTGGCAAAGGCCTCATTCAAGGTGACGGCCTCAAAACCCTCGCCCACTTCGCCGAAGAGCGATCCATTCCTCTCATTTTGGAAACTCCAGAAAAGGATGGCGGCTCTCACCTAGAAGACATCAAAACTGTCCGATCATTTTTTTCTTAACCAGCACATTCATGAACACCGAAAAAACACCGCAGGAAATACTGAAGTTTTGGTTCTCTGAAGAGATCACCAAACTCTGGTTCGCTAAAGATCAAGGGTTGGATGAAGAGATATGGGAAGAGTTTTTTGAAACCTACAAAGTGAAAGAGGAAATCGATTGGGAAGAAACCCCAGAAAACGCGCTGGCGAAAGTGATTCTTTTTGATCAGTTCCCGCGCAACATGTTCCGCGACACTCCAAAAGCCTTTGAAACCGATGAACTCGCCAGAAAAATCGCTCGTGAAGCCTTGGAGAAAGGATGGGATCAGGAGCTGTCAGAAAACCGTCGAACCTTTTTGTACATGCCATTCATGCACAGCGAAAACGAAGAAGACCAAGCATATTGTGTTGAACTCTTCACCAAGCACGGCAAGGAGGCCGGCCTGGAATATGCCCTCATGCACCAAAAAATCATCGACCGCTTCGGCCGCTTCCCGCACCGCAATAAAATCCTAGGCCGGCCCTCCACCGAAGAAGAAAAAGAGTTCCTCACCCAGCCAGGATCCAGTTTCTAAAAATTTAGAGCGTCATTGGCCGCTTTCTTTCAAGAGGTACAATTGGTAAAGGTAATTCCGATGGATTCGTTCCGCCGGAACATTGACTGTAAACAGGCGCTTCAATAGGGTTAAGATCTGTATGATCCAGGAGTTCCTGTGCCTTTCTAGCATACATGTCAATCTGTTGGCGTCCTCGTATATCAGTAATATTATCCTTTGATGAAGCATGCGTGTCCAAAACCTTTTGACAAATATTCATTACCTCCTTGCGTGTCTGTGAAAGTTCTTCATAAGCTTTACACATATTTGGGGTTTCCTTTACCTCATTATAGAGGATAAAATGACGGTCATAAGCAAGTTTGGTGCTTAAACATTCACTATATCGATTCGTGATATCTGATTCTATAGTAATATTAAGGGCCTGCTCGGTTTTAGAATGAGCCTTAAAGACCGCGTTCCCAGAAGCAAGTACTGCAACTACAGAAGACGCGGTTAACATAATGGAAAGAGGTAGATGATTTTGTCTCTTTGGTGGCTCCTCTGAAGGGGGAGAATGTTCCAAATCTTCATTATCGTTTGGTGTTGCTTCAACTAAATTTTTCATAGCAAAATAATGCATAAAATAATGAGGGTGATTTTATACGTGAAAAAATAGAATACGTCAAGTTCGCCGTCGCTTCTCCCAAAATTTGAGCAGCTTTTTGAGCGATAGCGTATTCAGCACATCTTCTTTCTCCAACCATCCACGCTGCGCAACGCTAATGCCGTAGTGCAAAAACTGCATTTGCCCGATCGCGTGTGCATCCGAATCGACCGTGAATTTAGCCCCCTTCTCCTTGGCAATTTTGGCGTGATAATCAAAAATATCCAGTCGTGATGGCTGTCCATCAATCTCCAGTGCGATTCCCAAATCTACCGCCGCCTCAATCACTTTGTTCATATCGATCGCGTACGGCTCTCTCTGGTTAATAAGCCGTCCAGAAGGATGCCCAAACTGCGTGACATAGGGATTCTTAAAGGCCTTCAAAACGCGCTCGGTCATCTCTTTTTCACTCATCTTAAACCGTGAATGCACCGATGCCACCACAATATCCATCTTCTTCAGAATCGAATCCGGCAAATTCAGCGAACCATCCGGCATTATGTCACACTCCGTCCCTTTCAGAATCACAAATTCCCCCTTCTTCGGAGACTCTTTCTCGAGCTCTTTGTTCACTTTATCAATCTCTTTCCACTGTTTTTTGTATCGATCGGGGGTCAGGCCATTCGCAACCCCAACAGCAGGTGAATGATCCGTTAAAGCAATATATTCAAAACCCGCATCCCTGTACGCGCGAGCAATATCACCAATCTCATCTACGCCATCGCTCCACTCGCTGTGCACATGCAGATCACCCTTCAAATCCTCAAACTCCACCAACTTCGGCAGTTTTTTCTTCCTCGCCGCCTCCATCTCTCCCCGATTCTCCCGCAAAACCGGAGGAATGTACGGCAATCCAAACAACTTATAAATCTCTTTTTCCGTTTTTCCTGCAATCATCTTTTCACCTTTAAACACACCATATTCATTCACTTTCATTCCATGCTTTTTGGCATAGTCTCGCAGCGCCACATTATGCTCTTTCGAACCGGTAAAGTAGTGCATCGCAGCGCCAAAACTCTCAGCCGGCACTACCCGTAAATCCACCTGCACCCCAATATCTAAAATCACCGACGACTTGGTCGCCCCCTGCGCAATCACATTCGCAACATGCTCATACTTCACAAAATAGTCCATCACTTTCTCCACTTTGTCGCTCACACACAAAATATCCAAGTCCCCAATCGTCTCCTTCATACGCCGCAAACTCCCCGCGTACTCCAGCTTCTTCACATCCTTGCACCCCTTCATGTACTCCAGAATCAAATCTTTTTGATGGATCGCCTCCGATAGCATCATCCGCTCGCTATGTTTTTCGAACTCATCCAAAGCCACAAGAATCTCTGCTTCACTCTTCTCACCCATCTTTGGCAATTCCCGCAATTTCCCATCCTTCGCGGCCTTCCGCAGTTTTTCAATCGAATTCACACCCAACTCCTCAAAAAACAGTTTCACTTTTTTTGGACCGATCCCTCTCACGCGCAGAATATCCAAAAGCCCCTTATCAAACTTCTTGAGCAGCTCTTGGTGATAAGTACACTTCCCGCCAGTCACCAGCTCCTCAATCTTCAGAGCCAAATCCTTCCCAATACCCGGCAACTTTTCCAGCTCTTTCGCCTCACCTTTATACAGATCCTTCAACTCTTCTCCCATCTCAGAAATGGTCAAAGCCGCCTTCTGATAAGCCAAAACCCGGAACCGATTTGCTCCCTGAATTTCCAGAATATCGCCAATCTCTTGAAACACCTGTGCTATTCGTTGATTATCCATCCCGATTGACAAAAGCTAAAAAAGGGCTAAAATAAGTTTCTTCGTAAACTATCCAGATACTACCACGCTTTGCCAAACGAGTCTTTCAAAAACCATTGTGTCTATTTGATAGGAAAAGATCAGCTCCAGGTCAGAGCTATTGTTGAAACAGCCTTGGAGGATCCTATTGAGAATATAGCGGATATTCAAATGCAAATTTCCCTCCTGATCAACAGTCCTGGTGGCTCAGTGAGGAGTGGGAAAATACTTCAAGACGATCTGGACCTTTGCCGTGGTGATGGCGATAGAGTAGTAGCATTTGCATACCCTCAAGCTTTGAGTGCCGCTGCAGTTTTACTCATAAGCGCAGACGAAAGTTATGTTGTAGACGACACTAGAATTCTCTTCCATGCATCCTATATTCCCGAAAAAGAGTATGATGGAGGTTCATATCATTGGAAAAAAACACAACTTCATGGCCAGACAATATATACGACAGAAGTGGGGGATCAACTGCTTGATATCCGTGATCAGTTGAAGCGCTCCAAGACAGGGGATCCACAAAAGTTCGAGCCATGCATAGCAAGAGCATTACGGGAAAACCCAGAATACCCCGAGGTCAAATTTTCAGGGCGAGAGGCTGCGGAAGTGGGGCTTGTTACAGAATCATATGCTACCATTGAAGAACTCCATCAAAAGATGCGTGAGTCAGTACCCACCACGATCTTAAATCATACAGAAGTAAAAGGATTCCTTTCAAAATAGGCAGTTTTTGGTATAATGATCAGCAAGGATTCTTGCTGAAAAAAATTATGGCTAAAAAGATCAAACCTATCAACGAAGAAGAATTGAAAATTCCCGCTTATATGCGGAAAAGAGCCATCACCTCACAGTCTCGTCAGCAGCTCATTCTCACTGCCCTTGACCGCAAAGAAGCACGATTGAAACCAAACTCTCGCGTTGCGACAGCAAGGAAAGTCAGTCCGACGCCTCGGACTATTGAGCGTACACCAGCCCCTGCACCAACGACATCCGCCACAGCAGAAGTTCCTGCCAAACCGACAAAACTTATGCAGGTTGGACATACCACCCACTACATGGAAAAAATTGATGTGGCCATCATTTTGCTCGATGTTAAAGGTGTCAAAAAAGGCGATACACTCCTGATTGAAGGGGATGATTTCGTTGCCACTCAGCCAATCGACGAAATGCAGATCGACCGCAAACCGGTTGCCCGAGCCAAGAAAGGATCCCACATTGGACTCAAGGTGAAGTTTCCAGCAAAGGTGAACGGCAAGGTCTACAAAGTTTAAGAGAGGATCTCGATAGCGTGGAGCCGTTGTTAAAACGGCTTTTTTATGCTAAAATAAAAGGATTCATAAACTTTAGAAAATGCCAAAACAAAAAACAATTCGAGTAAAAAATTTGATTAACGGAAAATGGGTCGCCGCGAAATCCAAAAAGACCTACAAACGCGAAAACCCTGCTTTTACAAACCACATTGTCTCGATCGCGCCACTTTCAGGAAAGACAGAAGTTGATGCAGCCGTAAAGGCAGCGCAGAAAGCTTTCAAGTCCTGGAGTGAAACTCCGGCTCCAAAGCGAGCAGAAATTCTCTTCAAAGCAGCCGAACTCATCGAAAAAAATAAATCCAGACTTGGTGATTTGGTCGCCAATGAAATGGGAAAAGTCAAAAAAGAGGCCTACGGGGACGTACAAGAAGCGATAGACATGGGCTATTACATGGCCGGCGAAGGCCGCCGCATGTTCGGACAGACCATGCCATCCGAACTCCCAAACAAATCGATCCGAACCATTAGCCAACCAATTGGCGTTTTCGCGCTGGTGACACCATGGAACTTTCCAACCGCGATTCCTTGTTGGAAAATTTTCCCAGCACTCGTCTACGGAAACACCGTCGTTTTCAAGCCATCCAAATACACATCGGCATGCGCTTATGAAATCGTCAAACTGTTTCACCAGGCCGGCGTGCCAAAAGGAGTAATCAACTTGGTCACCGGTGCAGGAGAAGAAACGGGCGATTACCTCATAAAACATCCAGGCATTGATGGCGTGGCTTTCACTGGGTCATCCGCAGTCGGAAAAGTTATTGGAGAACATTGCGGGAAGAACCTCAAAAATCATTCGCTCGAAATGGGTGGGAAGAATGTGATCATTGTTATGGATGATGCCGACATTGACCTCGCGGTAGATGGAGCCATTTGGGCAGCATTCGGAACAACAGGGCAGCGATGTACCGCGGCATCAAGAATCATCGTCCACCAAAAAGTATACAAACAGTTCCGCGACAAGTTTCTGAAATCGGTGAAAAAATTGAAACTCGGATACGCGCTCGATCCCAAAACTGACATGGGCCCGCTCATCAACGAAGCAGCCGTCGAGAAAACAGAGAAGTATGTTGAAATCGCCAAAAAACACGACAAAGCCAAACTCCTCTGTGGCGGAAAGCGACCAAACGATCCGAAACTCAAAAATGGATACTACTTCCTCCCAACCGTTTTTGAAGAAGTAACCCCAAAAATGCGCATCTTCTGTGAAGAGATTTTTGGCCCAGTCACAGCCATTACCAAGGCTAAAGATTTTAACCAAGCCATCGAATATGCGAACAAAGTAGAATATGGACTCAGCTCATCCATCTTCACCACAAACGTGAACTATGCCGAAAAGGCGGCAGAAAAGCTGCAAACCGGATTGGTGTACATCAACACTTCAACCATAGGTGCAGAAATCCAAACTCCATTTGGAGGGCTCAAAAACACCGGCAACGGACACCGTGAAGCTGGCGGAGACGGTGGAGCCATTGAAACCTACACTGAAATAAAAGTCATTTCAGTCGACTATTCCGGGAGCATCCAAAAAGCCCAAGGTATTGAATAAATATTTTATACAGCGCAGTGAATAGAAAAACCGCAAAACCAAAAATCAAAACAAAAATCCCTGGACCAAAAACTAAAAAGTGGGTCAATTTTCACATGAAATTTGCTGCGGAAACCACCTACCATAAACATTTTGTGTGGGACCGAAAAGCCCCAGCCACTGGCCCTTACTGCACCGATCCAGACGGCAACATATTCTTAGATTTTGCCAGTCACGTTGCTTCCAATCCGCTGGGTTACAATCATCCAAAGCTCACCAAGGTCGCTCAAAAGTTGGCAGCCATCGAGCCGGATCGATACGCTGGAACCGACTTCATTTCCGCCTATGGCAAGGATCCAAAAAAGATGCAGCTACCAACACCTTCACATCTGCATCACAAAATTGCGGAGATCACCAAGTCGCTTGGTCTCAGCACCTCTTTTTTCATCAATTCAGGTGCAGAAGCCGTGGAGAATGCCATCAAAATTTGCTTTATGGCTCGTCCAAAAGCCAAGCATGCTGTTGTCTTTCAAAAAGGATTTCATGGCCGGACCTTAGGCGCACTCTCAATGTCATCCAGCAAATCGATCCACAACGAAGGCATACCGCAAATTCCCAACGTTATTCGTTTGCCATACCTTTCCTGCAAAGGTGATACCTGCCATTTTTACAAACCAGGAAACGATCCGACTACATCTATCTCTGCGCTAATTTCACATAAACCCACAAAGGCACAGCTGAAACCATCAGACGTCGCCTATATTTTGGTAGAGCCGATTCAAGGTGAAGGTGGATACAATTTCCCCAACCCAATGTGGGTGAAAGAGATTCAGGAGACGGCTAAAAAATACGGCATTCCATTGATTTGCGATGAAATCCAAACCGGAATGGGCCGAACTGGAACCTGGTGGGCGAGCGAACAAATCGGTTTCCAGCCAGACCTTATCACCATTGGAAAGGCACTTCGTATAGGAGCTGTAGCTGGAAAAAAGGAACTCTTTCCACAAGTACCTGGAAGGCTTGGATCAACGTGGGGCGAAAGCAATGCTATTGCCTCAGCCATGGGATATTTGACTATCGACATCATCCAAAAAGAGAACTTACTCGAAAAAGTACAAACCCTTGGAAAGTACTTTCTAGACGAACTCAAGACATATAAAAAACAGCACAAAAGCGTGGAAGATGTGCGGGGGATGGGGCTCTTGTTGGTTATGGAGTTTCAAACCGCCAAGCAGCGGGACAAAGTTGCTGAAAACTGTCTAAAGAAAGGACTACTCCTCATCGGCTGCGGAGAAAAATCCCTCCGATTTCTACCACCACTCAACGTGAAAAAAAGAGAAATCAATCAAGCACTCGAAATTTTAGAAACATGCCTCAAACCATTGCCATAGTCGGAATGCCATCGTGCATGGGCGGGAATCGCTACGGATGCGAACAAGGTCCACGAGCGCTGCGTCATGCGCTTTTTCCTTTGCTCGACAAGGGAAGGATTCCATTTGAGGACTATGGAAATGTAACCGAGCCATGCGTGTGCGGGCTCAAGAGTTCCAAAGCCAAATGCTTAAATGAAATCGCGACGCTCCATGAACAGGCTACGCTCTTTTTTCGCAACAATGCAATCTTCAAAAAAAGCCATTTCCCGATTCTGTTAGGAGGAGATCACAGCGTTAACTATCCGTTCATTCGTGAAGCGGCACGCCACAAGAAAATTGGTCTTATCTGGTTTGATGCTCATGGCGATTTCAATACACCAGACATTTCTCCAAGCGGAAATATCCATGGGATGGTACTGGCCGCTTTAGCTGGGTACGGATTAGCTCATGCCTTTGGTGACGATAAAGCGATCATCGATGAAGCAAACATTTGCATTGTTGGGACGCGCGATGTGGATCCCGATGAGTCGAAGTTATTGAAGAAAACCAAGGTAAAAGTTTTCAGTATGGAGGATATAAAAAAGAGGGGATTGAAAGCAGTTTTGCAGGATGCAATCACGGCCGCCGGGCAGGGGACAGAAGGAATCCACCTCAGCTTCGACATGGATGTGTTTGACCCAACCATCGCGCCGAACGTCTCCACCCCGGTGCCCGGCGGCCTCCTAAAAAAAGACATCAAAACAATCGCCCATTGCTTTAAACAACAAAAACTCACCTCTTTGGACGCCGTCGAAATCAATCCATCCAAAAACATGGACGAAAACGAAACCGCCGAACTCGCGGCGAAACTCTTGATCGCCCTTATAGAAAATTAAGTCGGCCACCACCGGTGCCATTAGTCTTGAAAAAGCACTTCATACGTCTGCTTCGCAGCCTTCTCCCACGAGAACTTCTCCAGCTGCGCGGCACCTTTGCCAATCAACCGGTTCACATAAAAACCATCAGACGCCAACCTCTTCATGCCAACCCCAATCTCCTCCGGCTTGAGTGGGTTCACCAAATGTGCCGCGCCCCCAGCCACCTCTGGCATCGACGAAACATTCGATGTTAAAACCGGCCGCCGAAAAGCAAACCCCTCCAAAACCGGCAGCCCAAACCCTTCATACAAAGAAGGCAATGCCACCATCCGGCACCCGCTCAGTAAAAACTGCTTCTCTTCTTCTGTCACATATCCTGGCATCACCACTTGCTCCTTTAGTCCCAGTTCCCCAATCTTCGACTCAATATCATCAAATCCATTGCCTCGTTTCCCCGCTAGCACCAACTTCCAATCTGGAAACTCCTTCACAAACCGAGAAAATCCCTCAATCAATCGCACCAAATTCTTCTTGGCCTCCAACCGCCCAACGTACGCCACAAATAAATCGTCTCGCTTCAACCCTAATCGTTCTAGTAGCCGTTTTTTCTTCCCATCCGACCAGTTTAACAGCCGCGGAACATCCGGCGCCCCATGCGGAATCACTACAATTTTCCTCGGATCACACTTATACAACTCTACCAAATCCTTTTTCGTCGCCTCGCTCGGCACAATAATGTGCCAGGCTTTCTTCACAGCCTTCTTCGTACTCCGGTTCAAAAGCCAATAATCAAATGGCTTATAAAGTTCCTTAAAGTGCCGAAAGGCCACATCGTGAATGGTGATCACCGCCTTTTTTGGCACAAAAGCTGGAAACGTATGTGATGGCACAAAAAGGACATCCACCGGGTGTCTCAGCATTTCCCAACTCAGCTTCACTGCAGTCCACAATCGTTTCGCCGGCAAAATCCGTTTCTTCACGTTAAACGGCACATCTGCTTTCACCTCAAAATCCTCCCGAGCGTACAATCGAACCTGCGCGTTATGCTCGCGCCCCAAGAGCGGAATCAACTCATTCAACAAGTGAAACGAATACCACTCCACACCCGTCGCCTCCTCATGCCCATACCGAGATGCATCAATCCCAACAATCATCGCTCCAATTAAATATAAGGTCTCATTATACGCATTTAGTATACCCGCGCCAGCACAATTCCGTACACCCTTTGAACACCGGCCTCTTTCAAGACCGATGCACAGGCCTCCAGTGTTGCCATCGTCGTTGCCACATCGTCGACCAAGAGCACCGTTTTCCCACGCAGACTCTCATCAGAAACTTCAAAAGCCCCCACAATATTAGTACGTCGCTCCTCCTTCCTCAGCTCTTTTTGCGCCTTTTTAAAATGGATGCGTCGCAGCCCATCCGATATCGGCACGCCAACCTCCTCACTCAAAACGCGAGCCAGCAGCTCTGCCTGATTAAAACCTCGCCATCGCAAACGCTTTTTATGCAGGGGTACCGCACAAATCACATCCATTTCAAGTTCAGCCCTTTCAAAAGCTTGAACCAAGAACTCACCCAACGGCTCTGCCAAATCCACCACAAAATCGTACTTTAACGCATGAATAAGCCGTGCCATCATTCGCCCATCAACATATTCCGCACAAGCCACAACGCCATCCAAAGCCTCAAAATCCACATTCTCAACCTCAAAATCTCCCCTCAAATCAACAGCTCTCTCACACCCCTTGCACAAAAATCCACCCTCCCGCCGACACCCACAGCAAACCGCCGGAAAAACAGTTTCCAGGAACAGACCCCAAACGGCTTGCAGCAGCTTTTTCATATGCTACAATACATCCTGACCGATCGACATGAACGCCAGATAAATTATTCGTAGCTTATAAATTCGGGAGTTATAGCTCAGTTGGTTAGAGCGCAGCATTGACATTGCTGAGGCCGGAGGTTCGAATCCCCCTAACTCCACCATTAAAACAATCATTATGGCAGACGACCAAAACAACCAGCAGGGATCAAATCAGCAAGGAGGACAACAGACTCCGCCGCCACAGAATCCTCTTCAAGGCGGAACCGGAGGTGCCCCAACTCCACCACCACCAAAGCCAGAAGATACAACACCTGCCAATTATCAAATTGGGCAGCATTTGCCACCAACTATTAACGTGCAAGTTCCTGCTCACAACCTCCAAGTGGATGAACAAAAGTTCCTTCACCTTTTAGCTGGATCAATCTCTTTAACCAAAGATGAGAAGAAGCGAATTATCGAATCCATGCCAAAACTTCGCCAGGAACAAGTAGACGAACTGATCCGTATTTTTGAAGAAGAACGACAAAAATTCGCCGAACTCAGCGCCAAACACGTTGACCAACTCAAAAAACTCGAAAAACAACACTGGGCAGACTGGCAAGACATCGAACTCGAACAAAAAGCTGGAGAAAAAACGAAAGAAGACGAAGCCAAGGCAGACGAAATTCGCAAAAACCTCGGACTCTAGTCCACAAAATACAAATCCTTCATCGCTCTCATTATGAAAAAATCTTCTACCATCGCAGCCATCAGTTTTGCATTATTTCTTTCAGCATGCACTCCCGTAGAGGAGCCACAGGTCTCAGAAAATCAACAACAACCATTACTTCAACAGCCAACTGAAAACCAGACAGAAGTAAGCGAAAATGGGACAGAAAATGAAGAAGCAGCCATAGTAGAAAACGACTCAACCATTGTAACAACAGCGATTTTACAAAATGACGCGACGATTTGCCAAAATCTGTCTGATACATCACTCGTAGCGGATTGTGAAAGTAGAGTGAGCGAAAGCGAAGCATATGCTGAAGCAGTTCAGAGTATGGATGTAACTCAATGCGAAACACTTTCCCCTTCATTTAGGGAAGCCTGTGAATCAAAAGTGCAAATGAAACTGGAAGGTCAGGCACAATTTCAGAGTGAAATGGCAACAGCCAATGGTGATTCAGCCGAAATAACACAAATCATTGCCAGCGGTAACGTTGAACAGTGCGTGACATTGGCTCTAGAAACATCTGTTCAATCATGCGAATTGGGCATTCTTGTACAGCAAGCAGTTGAAGCAAGAGATGACAGCGTCTGTGAACAAGCATCACAACAAGCATCAATAGACACTTGCAAAAGCGTCTATCAGCAAGAAATTGAATATCTCCAGCTAGCTGCCGGAGCAGGAGAGACAAGTTCGCCTCAATAAGAGTAGTTACTAGCAACTATTTGAAAGTGTTTTAAAGCAGGTTACGCGAGGGCGAAACCAGGCATTTGAAGTTCCCGATACATTTCGTACAGAGTAGCTACAAGTATAGTCATTCGAATTTCGTATTTGGTAAACATCTCCCCACCATCCATAGAGTTTCGAATAGCCGCAATTCACAGCAATATCACTGGTGGTATTACAAGTAACAGAAGGATAAATACTTTGAACGCTGCTGGTATAGTAGGTTGAACCAAGCTTTTCATAGTAGCATCCAATATCTCCTCCAACCATGAGATCTTCATAAGTTTGAATATCTCCATTTGATCGAATTCCATGGGTAGGAGTCGAAATCTCCACTGCGGTCGTGCCACCGTTATCAAAAATGGCAGCATATCCTGAACCATTAAACGCAGAAGTGCGAGCATAAATTCCAAGCCCCGAGCTCCCATCGAAGCGACCCTCTCCCGCAACATGTAGCTCTGAAAAAGGATTTGTCGTCCCAATACCTACCTCATTGCTTGCATGATCAACATAAAGAGTTCCATTGTCCACATTCAAACTATTTTGAACATCAACATCATCCGCAAGCAAAAGATCGGTATTTGGTGACCAAATTCCAAAGGCATTCATGGCAATCGAATCAGGCCCACCCGATTGTAAGAATATCGTTCCCACGCCACCATTCAAATTGAATAAAAGGTTTCCAGCAGAGCTGAAAAGGGTGTTAGATCCACCACCTGCACTAATCAGAAAGTCAAAAAGTCCTGGTCCCACAGTCACTGTGTCAAACTGCGCATCCACATTTCCGCCTGGAGGACTCGTCGCTGGCTGGGCCAGTCCAAGAGAAGGAACAAGCATAAGAGCTCCAAGAATAATGGTAGCAATGCCGACACGCTTTGTTTTTGAGGTGGATTTGAATGCCATAGTGGTAACTTTTAAAAATTCTTTTACAAATTATATCATCCTTTCCCCAACCTTGGAAATTATGAGGTAGGGTTCAGGCGATCCGTGTCAGTCGGCGGTGCAGGCGGAGCCTCAGGAACGGTGAAGTCTGGCTCTGAAGTTTCAACATCCGGAGGTCCATTAAAGAACTCCAAACATTGATCTGCAAGTGGCCCAGATAGATCGTCACAGTCAGACACATTTCCAGAAGAAATAATCTCTTGAAATGACGACTGGTCAATTTGCATTTGGACTCTTTCTTCACAATATTCGCGAAATCCTGGGGTTTTCAATCTTTCACATGCAGAAGTGTCAAAAACAGGATCTGCCGAAAGGGGAGCCCCATCTTCAGATACTTCAAGGTCACCAGTCATGGCCGCACTGAAAATTTGCAATTCACTATCAGAAACGGGACCCTTTACAGGTGAGTCCTCAAGCTGCATCTGGCAATTCATGCCAATTTTATCCTCTAGAGATTTACACCGTTCCAGATCAAAGTGAGAAACAACTTCATTTTCAATGAGTCTGCCAATCACATTATTTACCTGAGTTTTGCATTCCGCTTGGGCACTTTCACTCGTAAGCATATCGCAGTCAAGATCGCTCGCAAAAAATAAGCCAGCAGGATCATCTTCTGGACCAAGCTGATTGGCAACATCAGAACCTGGTGTCGATGCGCAGGCAGACAATGCAAACACTACAACAAGAGATGTGAAAAGTGATATTTTTTTAGACATAGAATGGGTTTCAATCAAATAAATTATTGGCACTCAGCATGTTCAGGCTTGATATCGCAAACGATATTTTTGAGTGCATCAATTTCACTCTGTTGCTCATCAATTTGTTTTTGTAATTCAGCAACATCGCCATCAAGCAAAGCCGAAAGCTCTTGAATAGCGTTAATAACAGCAACAGAAATAGGATGCATATCAAGTGTGAGGTAGCCATCATCACCAGTATCAATAGCCTCTGGGAATACATCTTGTACATCTTGTGCAATAAGACCAACATAATCGACACTAGAGTCCATTTTTTGTGGATTATCCTTTTTGTAGTTATATTCCACTGGTTTAAGCTTCAAGATTTCTGCAAGTCCATGAGTATAAGCACCATGCACATCTTTTAATCGTTCATCTGACCAAACAGCCCAACTACCACCACCTGGTTTATACACATTCCCATTATTGGTGATGATACCCGAACTTGAAGTTGCTAGGTCAACCCAAGGTCCACTAGTGTTTCGAAAGGTTCCTCCAGTATACGATCCAGTGGCATCGATCCCACGATCACCATACGCTAAATAGGCATAACCATCACTGTTTGTATCATTAAAGTAACCACCGTAAGTACTACCATGAGCCTGAATTCCAGAGTTTCCATACCCAACGTAGGCATAACCTGCAGTGGCATTTGTATCTTGGAAGTACCCACCGTATGAGTCACCATAACCTCGGACACCTGTATCACCATACCCTAGCCAGGCATATCCACTGTCAGTTTGATCACGGAAATAGCCACCTGTTGTTGGCCCATTTCCATAAACACCATAAGAGCCATAACCAAGGTATCCAACTCCTCCACTGTTTGAATCTTCTCCCATAACTCCAAACGAACTTCCAACAGCATTTACCCCAATATTGTTATCGGCCAATACAGCACCAGAACCAGTAGCAACGTTGGTAAAATTACCAGCAACACCAGATGATGTTGCAAGGCTTGCACTGGTCTGAGAGGTAAGATTATAAAAGCTTCCAATAATAGATCCAGTCCCTTGAGCCTGCATAGTTGTTGTTCCAGTTCCATAAGCGAAAATAGCGTTCCCCCCACCATTCGTAACATAAATACCAGTATCACCATAAGGCCCAGCGCTGCCAGGACCATTAACATAGATACCGTTTTCACCGAGCTCCATATATGCACCAGAAGGGTCTTCAACAACAAACGACTGTTGTCCATAACCTGTAAGTAGTTGTCCAGTACTTCCATTCACCCTGAGTGCATCATTCACATTCACCACATTATTGTCGGCACCATTAAGTCCAAACGGATTAATACCTAATGTGTAAACCCCAGTATTCCCCGGTTCCTCAAAGAGCATCGTTCCCAAACCAGCATTCATGTCAACGACCATATTTCCACGGGTTGTAATCTCTGTATCAGATCCACCGGCAGGCCCAATGAAGTAGTCAAAAAGGCTCGGCCCAACAGTCACAGTATCAAACTGTGCATCCACATTTCCTCCAGGTGGATCTGATGCTGGTTGAGCAAATCCAAGAGCAGGAATAAGAAAAATGGCTCCAAGAATAAGCCCTGCAATGCTAAGGCTTCGGAGTTTTGCATAACGCAACGAGGTTGCTTTGGTATGTGACATAGGGAGAAACATTAAAAATCATCCAATAATTATAACATTATTAGACGATTTTGAAAAGTCTCTCGCCCACCGAACTCTAATGAGCCATGAGTGTGAGAAATCGCTCTCCAAGAGCTCCATGCTGGTCACGAACCTGCAGTCGTACCACTTTCTCTCCAGCAAAATCGTAAACCCCTGAATATTTTGAAGAGGTCGACCAGCCAGTTGTAAAGTTGATGTCATTCTCTCCAGTATAGTTAAAATCCCATCGATATTGGAGCTTGCCTCCTTCAGGATCAAAGCTCCCAGACGCGTCAAAAGAGTATTTATTATTCACAACTCCTGCAGAGCCCTGCTGTGGGATAATATCAACCACAAAGGAAGCTGTTGGAGGTTGATTTTCAAACACCTCAATCGTCGCTTCCGCAAAGCTGGAAGCCCCTTCAGGATCACGTACCTCCATCACAATATGGTGGACACCAGCCTCCTCAAAAACATGTCGCCACACATCTTTCGTATCGTAAGGAGTATCAAAATTCCCATCACCATCCCAGTCAAAGCGGAACTCAAGAAAAGCCTCCTTATACTGGCTATCATGTGATTCCGAAGTGCGGAACGTAAAAACCTGCTTTGTTGTACCTGTAAATGGCTTGAACTCAAAAGAGGCAAAAGGATTGGTATTCTCAACCACCGTCACATCTTTGATCTCTTCATCCAACAATCCATCTCCATCCAAAACCTGAAGTGTCACCGGATAGATTCCTGCCTGATCAAACGTATGTTCGGCCTTTTTACTCCGAGAAAAATTGGTGTCCCACTCTCCATCACTCTCAAAATCCCAACGGTAGCGCATTTCTCCAGACGCACTCTCTTTATCACGCGAAGGGGTTGCACTCAACAAAAATACAACTCCTGTCGTCCCACTATTACGATCCGCCAAGCCACGCTCGCTCTGTACAGTGAAATCGGCATTCGGTGGTGTATTCACCTCGGTATACTCCGCTTCAATACGCTCTCGAAACTCCTCATCTGGTCGGAACTTATTACTAAATGGATCATATTGTGGAGGAATATAACCGTCAGGAGTGTGTACATTGGGCTTCAAGCTCGACGATCCATCATCAAGTTCATCAAAAACAGGGATTTCTTCTACAGGGAGCTCTTCTTCGATTGGAGCATCAGCCGCTTGTGCCGTAGCAAGCATCATGCTCACCGGAATATATAAAACGGCAGCTGCAAGGACAATAAAGAGAATGATTCGAGAAATTTTCATAGTGCTGTGGTTAAGCACCACCTTTTACCATAAAAACATAAACTTGTCAACTATACGGAAGACCAATTTAACTCTTTTCTGGAAGTTTTCTTTTCGCTGCCATTGCACAAGTCTCAAGAGCCTCATGAGTTGTGGCGGGCTTAGCAACATAGCCATCAATCCACCCCTCAGAGAGTCCTTTCTTTAGTTGTTTTTCGAAATAGTCGCTGTTGTCGGATGTATGAAGAATGAAAATCAGTTGTTTTTCAGCAGCAACACGCGCAATTTCTTGTGCCAAATCCACACCCTGCATTGGTGACCCCATACTATTGTCACAAAAAATCAGTGAATGAGCAGGGAGTTGCTCAACATGAGCCAACGCCTCTTCAGGGGCACTAAAGGTAACAATAGAATTGCGATCTGCTACATAGATTTTAAAGACTCGTTTCATAGCGCGCAAAATTGCAACCTCATCATCAACAACCATAACTGCCGGTATCTGTTTCCAGATCTCCTTGGCCTCCTCGAAAGAAATTTTTTCGTCCAATTTTTCTGCAGCTGCCTTCGCAATTGATGCCTGAGTATCACCAATCTCTTTGCTCGCTTCTCCCTTATTCTGAGAAGGAGATTGTGAATTTACTGGCTCCTGCTCCTTGTTTTTTGGTTCATCAGGACACATATAATAAATCCTAATATGTAAGATTGTAATTATATGCCAAAAAGAGATTAAGTCAACATTAATCCCTTATGAATGTAATCTATTAGGCAACATCCTCCACATCTAAGAGAGGAACGTCAACATACCAAAAGAATGCCCGATAAATTTCATTTCTACTCTCTTCTGAAAGACCTTTTACTATTTCTTCTATCTCTTGAATGTCTCTCCCAGCCTCGCCATTTTTTATGCTTTCAACAATATTCTGGACATCGGTCCCTTCAAAATCAAGCATTGGTGCCGCCGATAAGTCGTGATTATTCCTGCCCATGTGAAAATATTTAGAATATTCTATAATTTCCCCTTTTCAGAAAAAAAGTCAAATATTTGAGTGACAAAACGATGAAAAGTCAATCTACACACTCCTTTCAACCTCAATTTTTATATTGTCTGGAATCCCAGGCATATTCGGTGCCCAAGCCGGCCAGCTCTCTACATGTACTTTATCAATCTCGGGCAGATTTTGGATATACACTTCTGCATCATCGATCGGCATATTCAAAACATGATCCTTAATTTTTCGAATGAGCCGTTCGCCGTTCTCTCTATCTGGGCTCAGTTCATACTCTTCAATACCCTTCAGTGTTGCTGTAACCTTAATTTTTCCAGCTCCATTGTCAGACTCAACAGTTCTGTAGGTCAGTGATTCTTCATCAATTCGATACAATCGTTTCTGTGGATTTTTCTTCAACTTCAACTCCGTCTTCAAAATTCCCAAAAGATCATCTCTATTATAGGCAACACCACTCACAATAACTTCCCCAGAAACCTCGAAATTATCTATTCTTTGACCTTCCAGTCCTCCAGGAATATTCACTACTGGATCACTCATTTCAATCACATCGCTACCAGTTAGAAGCTCCAGATTCGTATTTTGATTGTCATTTCGTTCCAAAACCAGAGCCTTCAGCTCCGCTTCTGCTGCAGCCTGCAAATCAGCCACCATCTTCGTCCGAGCTGCTTCCAGATCTTCGGCAGAAACCTCTTTAATAACGAGTGTTTCTCCACCTGAAAAATCGGCAAAACTCTCGGCATAAAGACGTTGTTGGTTATCTTGAGAAAGACCCGGTAAGAAGAACTTGGTAGGAGGGATATTTCCACGTTCTCCAACCGCTTGCTCAAAAGCATCAAACTCGTCGGCCTCAACATCAACTTCTAGCTTTCCAGGTTCAGTACCTCCAGAAGCAGGCACAGTTACCGCATTTTTAATTCGGAAAACGATGCCATCGTCGGTTTGGAAGCGGGTTTCAGCAACCAATGGCCAATTATTGCCTGACTCATTCATAATAGTGAGTTTCCCAGTAGCATTGCGACCTTCAAAATGCTTTCCGGTCGCCTGATACGTCAACACTTTTTGAATCTTCTTTGTGAGCTTGTAGCTTGGGATAACGTTCACAGGGCGTGTATCCAACTCTGCCCGGTTCAGTTCAATATCAGCCAGCGTCACATTCACAGAAGTATCAATCACATTCGATTTTGGCGTCAAAGCAATCGTCGCCCCAGGAAGTGCAATATAAGTAATCGTCACCAAAATCAACAAACACACAATCACCAAAGAAACCAAAGCCTGGCGGTTTGGCGCAACCAGCACCAGTCGCCCCTTGTCACTTTTTTGTTTTTTCTCTTTCTTCGGACGATCCTTCACTCTTCGCATATTATCAGCAATTGTGGTCAGTCCTGCCTTTTTACTCCCTTTTCGAATCAGCTCAGAAATAGAATATTTTTTCTCTTTTCGTCGCGTTGGAGTGGCATCGTCCAGAGAGTTCACACTCGCCTGAAGGGGAGTGATGTCCTTATCATCTTGGGGTTTCCCATCCACCAAAGACGGATGTTCTCGCCCATCCAGCTTGTCATAGACCGGCATACCAATTTTGCTTGCCAAATGAATCCCATTCTGATCATTGGTCACAATAAAAATATTCTTCTCTAAATCCTCAGCTTTCCGCTTCAGGATCTTTAAATTCACAATACTTTGAAACAAAATTGCCCTCTTCGGCACAACCAAATACAGATTCGTAATCTTCTGACTCTTAATCCGATCATAAATGGTAGTCACTTCATCATCAATCTCTATATAGAGAACCTTTTTTGTCTTTCGTGCCTTTGGTTGAGCCTTGACTCGAGAAGATGTGCTCTTCTTCTTTGGAGAATCTCCAATTTTCTTTTTAGAAATCTTTGGTTCCGATGTTTTCGCAGCCGTTTTTTTGGTCGTCTTTTTCGTTGTTTTTTTCTTTTCTGGAGCCATAAAAAGCGATTAAATTTGCATAAGTCGCACCACCTTCTTCAAAATCTTCGACAGCACTTGCTCTTCACTGATGTATTCTAAAGCAATATTGGCCAAAGCCATAGGGGTAATGTCTTGCGGATCCTTCAATTCCTTCGTCTCATCAATCACATTGCTCACCATTTTAGGATGGAGGAACGATATTTGCGGTTTGTGAGAAAAGGGAAGAGACTGGATCCATTCGCGGCTTTCCATCACCTCTTTGATCTCTGGAAGATGGGATCCACCGCCACAAAGGAGGATTCGCGCCGGCAGTACATCAACATGTTCAAATTCACTTAATGTCAGTGCAACGCCAGAAAGCCACACTTCACAGTCGCTCTTCATAGCCTCCCGCACCACCCGATGCGACTGCTTTTCAAGTTTTTCAGAGCTATAGGCTAATTTGATCTCCTCGGCCTCTTCAAAAGAGATGTTGAGTGATTGGGCCAGACGCTTTGTAAAGGTGCGTCCTCCAAGCGTAAACATCTTCGTGCCTTCCACACTTCCATAATTCACCACCGCAATGTCGGTGGTTCCACCTCCAATATCCACAAAAATCGAACTGAAACTTCCGCCGTCTTCAAATCCCATACAGCGAGCAACAGCATACGGTTCCGATGTTACAGCCAAAAGCTCCATGTCCAGTTCTGCAGCGATTGTTTGGAGCGCTCCATAGTGCACAAGGGGCGCAAACGCATTAAAAATAGATATAGTCACATCCTTTCCTTGAAATCCAAGTGGATTCGCCACTTTATAACCATCAATCCGAACATCAGTGATAGCGGCATTCACCAGCTTTACATCGATTTCGTTGTATCCAGTCTCGTATGCTAGTTCAGCACGCACCTCATCAAAAGCTTTCCATTGTACTTTGTGAACGATGTTTTTCAGTTCTGCCAGGTCAATTTTTGTATCAGGCTCGCGGCGCGTGTAGTTAATAGTCGTGGTTGCCCCTTTTACCAGTTCTCCAGCGATACCCATAATCATCTGGCCGGTAGTCACACCAGCCATCTTTTCAGCTTCTCGAATGGCATCCTGGCAGTTGTTGATCACTGCGGCAATGTCGGTCACAGCACCACTTTGCATTTCACCAAGTCGCTGCCTTTTTCTTCCTACTCCTAAAACCCGCGTTTTGGTCCCTTCAGGAACACAAACCAGAGCTTTAACGTACTCTGTTCCAATGTCGAGCGCCAAATAATGGTTTCCCGGTCCGCTAACAGCGCGGCGAAAAAGAGGCATAATAAAGGGCAAAAGGAAGCCTAGGTATTGTATGGAAATGCGCCTCCAGCGTCAAGCCGAGTTCCAGAAGTCCCTCAAAGCTGCCCTCGACTATTGACAAAATTAAAAAATATAGTAATATGCGCAGGATGGCAAAATGCTCGTTTTATTTTCGGGCATGGTGCCCGAACTTTGAAACTTGCATTGCAGCGATCCTAAGGAGGATCAAATGATTCAGATGACCGTTTTTTGGACCGTGATGTTGATTGTTGCAGTTGGGATCTGTCTGCCGCTGGCGTTCGCGCGCGAGCGCCGATCCAAGGGAAACAAGGCTGACCCCCCTGGCCAACCCAGGCGGTGGAAGCGGCCGCCTTTGGGTCTCCAACTCCACTTGATCCAGCTGAACAAGAAGGTCGACCGGCCGCGCCCGCTGGAATTCCGAAGAAAGGGATGACGGTGACCTCGGGGGATGAAAAAGAGGGGCCCGAGCCTCTCTTCAACGACAAAAACGAGGAAGACGGCATCGGCGCAGCCGGACTCCTCGTGGCGGTCAGCGTTGTGGCAGTAGTCGCTGCCCTGCTGATCGGACTATAGGTTTCAGGGAGGCGGCCACACGCGGCCGCCTCCCTTCCAGCCTCAACAAGCCTCACGCAATGCAAGTTTCCCTTTTCCAACACACTCTCTCAAATGATGTCAAAATGACATCATCCATGATAGTGCTCTCTACACAACCACTCTCGGCGTCGTCGGACTAATCATCGTGGTTGTTTCATAATTAATCGTCCCTTCCAGCGACGCAACATCCTCAGCTGAAATCCGTTTTTCGCCCTGCCGCCCAATAATAACGACCTCATCCTCAACCTTCACCCCCGGAATATCCGTCACGTCCACCACCACCATATTCATCATCACGCGACCAGCAATCGGAGCCATTTCTCCTCCAATCAAAACATGTGCCTGGTTTGAAAGCGACCGTGGAAACCCATTCGAATAGCCAATCGGCAACACGGCAACAATCGAATCCCTCTTCGTCTCAAATGTCCTCCCATAACTAATCGTACTCCCTTTCGGTATGTGCTTAACCTCTGCCACACGCGTTTTCCACTCCAGAACTGGCCTCAACTCAATATTCCGCTTCTGTTCTTGCGAAGTCACAAATGTCTCCCGCGAAGGCCACATGCCATAATTAGCAATCCCCGGTCGCACAAAATCCAAATGTGTATGTGGAAAAAGGATCACCGCTGCGCTATTCGCACAATGCCGATACTTCGGCTTCAAGCCAAAATCCGCAAGCATACCAAGCATCCGTTCAAATCGTTCAAACTGCTGCTGCGCATAGTCATGGTTCGTCGTATCCTCAATATTCGCGAAATGTGTAGCAGCTCCAACCAGCTCCAATCGATCATTCTCCTTATAAAAACGAGCAATTTCCTCCAAATTCTCCTCCATCACGCCCTGCCGATTCGTCCCAGTCTCCAACTTCAAATGTGTCAAAGCCAACTTACCAGTGCGCTCGGTAACCTCCTTCAAACGCTCAAACGTCTCCGGATTGTACACCACAAAATTGAAACCTTCCTCCACCACTGTTTCCAAATCATCCAAACGCGTATATCCCATAATATAAATGGGCACTTCAACCCCGCTTTCTCGCAACGTCAAAGCCTCTTCCAAGCAATCTACCGCCAGCCAATCCACTCCGCCTTCAACCAAAAGCCTCCCCATTTCCTTAAGCCCGTGCCCATAAGCATTCGCCTTTACCGCACTACAAATCACCTTATCGCCCACCAGAGAGCGCAAAACTTCAACATTATGCACCGCATTTTCCCGCGATAACTCCACCCACGACCGAAATCCAGTCTGTTGCATCCCAATTCATAGAAAATTACACTGGCTCAAATAGTACCATCGCCCCCAAAAAGCGCAAGCCCTTGCTAAGCAAAAGCCTTCGTGCTACTGTTGTTCCTACCGTTTCGGAACCAATTTATAACCTCGAAACCATGACATCACCACTCTCACAAACAACCCAATACACAGAGGACTACTCATTCATGTCTAAAGTCTTTTTCTTCTTTGGATTAGCGGTCCTCACCTCTGCATCTGGAACCTATGTCGGATTCACTTATCTGGCAGAGTTGTTCATTGCCAACCCAATCAGCATGTACATTCTGTTTGCCGTTGAACTCGGTATCATTTTCACGGCTCGCCTATGGTCGCGGAAGCGCCCCCTCAACTATGCGCTCTTCATGGCTTTCGCCTTCATAACCGGAGTAACGATCGTCCCACTTTTAGCGCTTTTCCTCGCTGAGTTCGGCCCTGCAATCATTGTAAAGGCTCTCCTAGCAACCACATTCATGTTCGGAGCCACAGCCATATTTGGCTGGGTCACCAAAAAGAATCTCTCCGGCCTTTCTGGATTTCTGTGGGCAGGACTCATTGGAATGATCGTCGTTTCAGTCATCGGAATTTTCGTTCCTTGGGGAAACACCTTTGAAATGGTTTTTGCAGGGATAGGCGTCGTGCTCTTCAGCGCATTCACTATGTACGACATCCAGCGTATTAAAATGTCGTCTGGAGTAAGTCCAATGGAAGCGGCACTGAGCCTCTATTTGGACCTCTTCAACCTCTTTATATATATTCTCCGCCTCATGGGCGCTGTATCACGAGACTAATGAAAGAACCACAAGACAGCTTTGTCATTCACATAGGAAAACTCTGGAATGGGCCAGAAGGAGGGATTGCCGAAGAAGATTTCGAGCGTGAGCTCACATTTAACCCCAAGCAGATCGTCACAAAGTCGGCTATTGTCGGACATATTCTCCTTGTGAAATCAAAAGGAGAAATAACCGCTGTTCTAAGCGAAATCGAAACGGTTGTTGAACTGGAATGTGAGCGCTGCCTCACTAAATATGAGTACGAAATCGACATTGAAAGCTGCGAACGAACCTTTTATTCCAAGAAACCAGAAGATGATCCCGATTTTGACGGCATCTTCCTCATCAACCTCAAAGATTTGACGATCGACCTCTACGACATGATCCGACAAGAAATAATCTTGCATTTTCCACTTATTTCAGTATGCTCTAAAGGCTGCAAAGGCCTTTGCGCTCAATGCGGCATCAACAAAAACAAGAAAAAGTGTCATTGCAAAGAGCCGAAAACCGCAGAAGAGAACAAACCATTTAAAGATCTCAAAAAACTAATCAAGTAAAGCCATGGCTAAACATCCAGTACCTAAATATAAGACACCCAAGTCAAAAACTCGTGCACGTTACGCCAGTTTCAAGCGTAAGAAGCTCGAGAAATTACAAGGTTTAATCGATGGACGTAAGCATACCTACAAGAAAGCTGAATCTCTGACCGACGAAACCAAGAAGAACAAAGAAATCGAAAAAATCACGAAGGTGAAAGCGTAAAGCCGGTTTCTCTGGTTCACCTAATTTTGACATATCATGGCATCTTATCGGCACCTAGCTCGAATCGCAGTTATGCAAACAATTTTTGCATTCGAATTCCGAACAGGTGTTGATTTAGAAGTGGAGCTGGAGCACTGCACCGAGGAGTTCGCCCAAAAACTCAAAGATACCGACTTTGCTAAAAACCTCTTAAAGGGGATCATGAAAGAGAAGGATGATATTTATAAAGTGATGCAGGAGGAAGCCCCGGAGTGGCCAATTGAAAGGATCGCTCCCGTAGATCGTGCTATTCTTGCTATTGGAATTTATGAAATCATCTACTCAAAAGATGTTCCACCAATTGTTGCCATCAACGAAGGCGTAGAAATTGCCAAAAGTTACGGAGATGTGAATGCAGCCAAATTCATCAACGGAGTGCTCAGCTCTGTCATGCACAAGTACCGACCAGAAGAGGCGAACAAAAAACCTCCAGTCAAGAGCGACAAACCAACAGAAAAAAAGAAAAAATAAATCGTTTACATGAATCGATACGAAGACCTAGAAAAAAAGATCAAGATAAATTTCAAAGATGCGAATCTCTTGGATTTGGCTTTTGTACACGCATCATATGTGAATGAACATCGGGACAAAAAATCTCAACACAACGAGCGTCTGGAATTTTTAGGAGACGCCGTGCTGGAATTGGTCGTAACTGAATTCCTCTTTAAAAATTACCCGAGCAAAGGCGAAGGTGTTTTGACCAACTGGCGAGCAGCGTTAGTGAAGGGAAAGCACCTAGCAGAAATTGCCGAGGCATTGGATCTTGGTCTCTATCTGTATCTTTCAAGAGGAGAGGAGCGCAGTGGTGGGCGTAAGAAAAAATACATCCTTGCCAATACACTCGAAGCACTCATCGGAGCAATTTATCTCGACCAAGGATACAAAGTTGCCCATGAGTTCATCGACAACATGATCTTGGCCAAACTCTCATCTATTTTAGAGAAAGGACTCCACATTGATGCCAAATCTCGCTTCCAGGAAATCTCTCAAGAGATGGTTGGTGTCACACCAAAATATGAAGTCGTTCGTGAAAGCGGGCCAGACCACGACAAAAAATTCATCATGGGAGCATACCTCAACGGTGAATTGGTTGCCGAAGGAGAGGGGAGCAGCAAGCAAAAAGCAGAGCAGTCCGCTGCAGAAGCGGCACTCAAAGCCAAAAACTGGGAAGATGTTCAGTTAGATGTGCATCAAGAGCACAACAACTAGGCCTCTGCGTCACCAGTATTTTCTGGCTGTCCAATATCAAACGTGTTTGCGAATATTCGAATTTGACCTTCGATCGTCACTTCCATGAATGCGGTGTATCGCCCTTTTGGAAGATGTGCCATCGAGAATGAAATTTTCCCAATCCCTTCTTGCGATGCAGCATCAGCTGTGGCTACTCGCAAAAAGCTTGGATCATTGTGGCTAAAAATCGTCATCTCTCCGATAGTATCATTGTGAGGAGTAACAACCGCAGGTTGTCCATCCGTCAGAACCTCATACAAGAAGCCTCGATAATCATCAAACCGTTTCATTTCAACATCAACGGTATATCTTGGATTTCCAGTTGCCAAACCGCTCAGTGTTGGATCGGCCTTGGTCTCATCATCAGCTGACTCATTTCTCACAACCAAATCATATCGATAGATCACGGGATCACCGCGCAAAGGATCAACCATCACATAGGCATAGTAGGTCCCAGTCCATGGCATATTCGCGCTCGCATTCCAAACCCCATTTCGATAGTCTGGAAGAATATGTCTGAACAGCTGCATATTATTGTGCACGAGGAAGAAATGCATCTTTGCTCCTCGAATCGTTTCCAGATAGTCCGGTACAAGCTCCACACTGTTATCATCAAAAACATTCAGTTTGAGTGGCTGCGTTGCCAATTTTTGGAATCGATCAATCGCAAACGTCACATTGTTCCCAGCAATCAATGTCGAATCAGGACCAGTCGTTCGTGAAGCTTGTTCAGTTTCAACTTCCGACTCAACCTCGTCTTCACTTTCCATAACCTCCTCTTCAGGAAGCTCCGAACCTTCAGGAAGAATCGTAATCGACGCAATTTGCGATCCAGCTCGAATCTCAGCCTTTTCCTCAGTCGGCGATTGTTCCGCAGGAGCATCATCACCCGGATAACTTTGCAAAGCCAGAGCAAGCACAACAATCAGAGAAAGAAATATCCCTGCCAGCTCCAACGGTTTCTGAATGGTCGCTTTTTTTTGTTTCTTTTTCATACCGGCATTGTATCGCAAAACTCTAAAACAAAAAAGAGTAGCCGCACTCTTTTACAAAAAAACAAGTTTCTGATATAGTACAAATTAAATCAATAAAATATTACTTTTTATTACCTTTTTATACCCTTAACCCACCCAAAGTATGAATTACTTTGAATCTTGGAATGAGGCGGTTGTGGCATCGCTTCAAAACATGTGGGCGAAAATTGTCGCCTATATTCCCGAACTTCTCGGGGCCCTTTTAGTCCTTATTATTGGACTTATTATCGCTCACGGTTTGAGCAAGCTTGCTCAAAAACTTGTTGAGCTCACAAAAGTCGATGGAGTTATTTCTAAACTCGACGCGACGAAAAAGCTCAAGGATGCAGGCGTAAAAGTCAGTGTCTCTGCTTTGATTGCTTGGATCGTAAAATGGTTCGCGATCGTCGTAACACTTATTGCTGTTGTTGACATTCTCAGGCTTGAGCAAATCAACCTGTTCCTGAACGACGTTGCGCGATACATTCCAAATGTAATTGTTGCTGTTGTTATTCTTGCAATCGGTTTGGTTGTTGGACAGTTCGTCCACGACGTTGTTGAAAAATCTGCAAAAACAGCGCACGTGACCAAGCATACAGCCGACACTCTCGCTACTATGGCGAAGTGGGCAATTGTAATTTTCACATTTATGGCCAGCCTTGCGCAGCTCAACGTTGCGACAAGCCTTATCGAGATCCTCTTTACAGGTCTCGTTGCGATGCTTGCGTTGGCTCTCGGACTTGCCTTTGGATTGGGTGGAAAAGAGCACGCCTCTAAATGGCTCGCTAAAACCATGAAAAAATAAACTCTCCTGCCAAATCGGCGAGAGTTTCAAAATGCCACAAAAAGCACCTCTCCGGAGGTGCTTTTTCAATACCCGTCGGTTTATTTAATCGCCTTTTTATGCTAAAATAAAAGGATTTTCCTACAAAAGATGGCAAGCAAAAAAAGAAAAATTCGGGTGCTCCTCTATTTCGCAGCAATGGTCGCTGTGGCTCTCTTCAATCAGTTTGGAGAACGCCAGAGCTATTTTGAATGGACGCTTCTTTATACTCATATCCTGCAATCAGTGCAGGCTCTCCTCTTTACATTCGCCCTCCTAGAAACGATCAATCTTTTCATTCGCAGTTCGCGAGTACGCCATATAATCAGAAATCTCTTTTTTGCGATCACTGCAATTGTCATATTTTCTATTTTTCAGGATCGATTGGTGGCCATTGGAATCTCATTGGGAATTTTGGTTGGAGTCTTAACAATTGTTTTGCAGTCCGCCATTGTAAGCGTAGCTGGATGGGCTTATCTACGAACGACGAGTGTGTATGGAGAAGGGGATAGAATAAAGATAGGCGATATTAAAGGTGATGTTTTAGATATCACTCTTGGGAACACGAAAATTTTAGAAGTCGGAGGAGATTATGTCGCCAATGATCTACCAAGCGGTAGGCTCATCACAGTTCCAAACTCATCCGCACTCACAGAAAAAATTATTAACTACTCCAGAATATTTCCTTACATCTGGGTCGACATTCCATTTCACCTGACCTACGAAACCGATTTCCCATTTGTGATCAGAAAGGTCGATGAAATCCTCTCGAACTATATGAAGAGAAAGAAAAAAGATATGAAGGAAGATTTCGAAAAGTTCATGAACAAGTTCGATGTCGAACAGCGAGAAGTGAAATTTGTTCAGTACAACTACGAAGCAATGGGGGGATTCATGGAGTTTCGCATCACCTTCCCAGTCAGACCAGAAAATCAGTCTCAAATCGTTACTGAAGTGACACAGGAACTTCTAGAGATGTTTAATAAGCATCCAGAAAAAGTCCGGTTCCCAATCGGAAGAAATAGATAAACTCTAAACGGCCACAAAGAGTCGGATCAAGTAGTAAACCACATACAAAGTCAGAACAATCAGCCCCTCTTTATGAGTAACTTTTCGTTCCGATCGAAAAAAGGCCAAAGCAATGATGCACGTGACAAAAAGGAAAGGAAGATCAAAGAAGAGAAGATCATTTGAAACGGTGAACTCAGAAATCAGCGAACCAATTCCAAGTGTCACCAAAATATCAAAAACGTTACTTCCAATAATATTCCCCGCAGCCATAGATCCGGCGCCTTTGCGAACAGCATTAATAGAAGTCATCAATTCAGGAAGACTTGTTGAAAGCCCAACTACCAGAATTCCAATTAACTCTTGTTCAACGCCGAACATTTCGCTTAAGAGCAGAGCGTTTTCGACCGTTAAATTCGATCCAATCAAGAGCAAAACAATACCAGAAATTATGGAAACAATGGCCCAAAGTGCATGACCCTTTTGTCCAAAACTCAATTTGTTGAAAAGTTTCTCCTCGCGAAAAAGTGTGAGGAAATAAAGTCCATACACGACCAAAAAAATCGCGCCATCAATCCGCGAAATTGATCCATCCAGACTCACAATAAAAAGAAGAACCAGCGAGCCGAGCATAGTAATCCCATCACGAACGAGCTCTCTTTTTGTAATGGCCATCGCACCAAAAAAAGTTGCAACTCCTAAGACAAAAGCCATCTGCCCGAACACCGTCCCAATCGCCTCGCCCACAATCAGCCCGGACGTTTCAGTTCCTTGTAATCGATGCAGAGATCCCGAAATAACGACAAACAGTTCAGGTAGGTCTGTCCCAAAGGCCAAAATCGTTAACCCAATAAAAAGCTGCGAAACCTTGTGCCTTTGCGCAATATCCAGAGCACCATTAATCATCAGCTCTGATCCTAAAAGCAATGCCCCGAGTCCCAAAAGTAAAAATAGAATTTCCATCACTTGTTTAAAAATCTGTAAGTGAGGAATGTTGCCGAGAATACAATCTGCAGGCCCGAAGGGGCGAAGCCTGTATTCAAGGCAATCATCCGAACGCCTTTGGTAGGCGAGAGAGGACTTGAACCTCCACGGCCTTGCGGCCACTACGACCTGAACGTAGCGCGTCTACCAGTTCCGCCACCCGCCCAAATGCGAATAAAAGCATACCGCCCCCTAAGCCCAATTTCAATACCACAACAAAAAAGAGCCCAGCCAAAGCCGAGCTCTTTTTTTGCATTCAACACTAGAACACTGGATCCAAATCAAAAGTATCCTCAACAGTAAACTCTCCATCACTCACTTCAACGCTCAATGTTGAAGGTGAACAAGAGTCGAGATCAGCCAATGGGAACTCCCAATACACAGTATTGTCGGATGCATTAGAAAGTGTCCCACAGTCGACCTCTACAAAATTGAATGTCAGGTCATCATCTTCTGGATCATTCGCGAATACTTCAATAAAGAATTGCTGCGGGTCATCCGTATCTTCACTCAATTTTTCCATACCACTGTACGTGAATGCAGGCGGATCATTCACTGGAAAATCAGCATCGACGAATGCACCATCAAAGCTCATTTCATTCGAATGAACACCATCCGCTACCAACAATTCAAGGCTGCCCTCAAAACATTCTGCTGCCTCTTCATCACTAAACGTCCAATCAGCAACACCGGTCACACCATCCCAGTCCAGGTTTCCACACGAACTCGGGGAAGACCAGACATAAGCCAGATCGCTCGAAGCTTCTGGCCACTGAACATGAGGCACCGCTTCAATATGATAATCATAACTCTCATCATTCATTTGCGAGAAGGTCGCACCCACAATCATCGGTCCTTGATGCCCACCTCCGAACAAGAAGTAGTCGTCCATACCATCTGTCCACCATGCCAGATCCTCAACATCAGCATCAGCTTCATACCCTTCATCTGAATCTCCAGGAACCAATCCAAGATCAATAATGCTGTCTTCTACTGTTGAAGGCGGATCGATTCCAACCACGGTGTAACCCCAGGTAGAAGGAGTTGTACCCTTTTCACCCTTGAACCATCGGAATTGTGGATTTCCAACAACTCCAAATGGTGGGAATCCTGGAGGAGCAGTTGGCAGTGTCACAACACCAGTTACAGGAGTCACCGCGACCCCAGGAACAATCTCCCAGAGATCATATTGAGCATCTCCATTTCCACCATAATTGGCGATCGCACAAGCAAACCACACAACATCAGAATCCTTGCGGAACCGAACCTTTGGAGGACATTGCATCACTGGTGCAGGTTTACCCCAAACAAGTCCACGTCCACCGGCACCAGGACCACCCGGCCCACCACCACTTCCACCATTTCCATCATCCCAATCTGGGAGTTGGATGTAGTAATCTTCAACCTCTCCATATTCAAACTGCCCGCTTCCATCCCATCCATCTGCGCCAAAAGAGGCTTCATTAATTGGATCACGACTAACAACAACACGCATCCATGAGGTTGGGGTCAAAATCCATCCATTCGAATATGCAAACGCATCAGAAGTAAATGTCTGCGTTGAACCAGGAGTCACATTCACAGCCATATTCTTGACGATCCACTCCTTCTCGCCACCAGCTGCTTCACCACTCCACTCACCATCCATGTTCAGGTCCACAACCGCGTTCACATACCGCGGCACCTGCGGCGCACCACTCGCAACCGACACATCAAACGTCAACGTTGCCGGAGGCGGAATACTTACCAGCGAAACATTTAAACCTCGAACGCCATCATCAAAAGCATCATTATTCACAAGATTCATAAGTCCATCACTATCGTTTACAAGATCATCTGCATCATCTTCAATGCTCACATTCGCTCCAAGCCATTCCATGCTCGAATCCAAAGTATGTGCTCCATAATTCACAACATTATCGGTGTTAAGAAGTGTTGGGAACGATGCCTGAACGGTCGAATAGCTTCCAGCATAACCAGCTGGTCCACTCTCCGGAGCATCACCAAAATCAGGCCCAGACGCATGAGCGTTTGGCGGAGGTAAAGTTGTCACATCAATTGCCAAAATCTGACTATCAAGAGTCGGATCGTATCCTGTAAGTTCTTTTAGAGCATAGAGTGCCAAAGATCGGAAGAGAGTCTCTGCAGTCATTGCGCGGGAAAGTCCTTCTGCAGGATAAAAATTACCAGATTTCTCTGTGATAAAATTTTTACTCCGTGCAAACTCCACATACGGTGAATACCATTCTCCGGCTGGAACATCATCGAAAACATCCATTGTTACTGTTGCCACAGGCCAACCCTGAATCTCTCCCAGCATCTTCAACGCTTCCACTTTATTTACTTCTTGAGCCGGGCGAAAATTTCCATCTGGATAACCCTGCACCCATCCTTGAGACTTGGCATAGCACACAAATCGCGCAAACCATTCGGTCTTAACATCTGGGAAACAGTTTTTGTAATCGTCTGCAGACGGATCCAGTCCATGCAACAGCATATACACTTTCAATTGCTCAGCACGGTTCAAAACACGATCCGGCTGATACGTCCCATCGGGATACCCCTCAAAGACGGAACTATCCTTCATAAACTGGATAGATTGAACTTGTGGATGGGATGAGTCCACATCCGGAAAAGGGCCTGCAGTTTGCGCCTGTGCTGGAACAGCCACCATAGAAAGGAGGAAGCTGACGAGCCCCGCGCGCGCTGCAAAAGCCTGAAGCTTTTTCATCATGGCAGGTAAAGTAAAAAGATAAACAGTATAAAACCGCTCCATTATACCAACCGACCTACCGAAAAAGTATTGCCAGATTATTGAAAAATATTCTGGCTTAGTTCATTGGGTTGCACACCTCGTGCAAACTCTGCCTTCAGCAAAATACTCGCCAAGAGAGGGACACCAAGTTCTTTCGCCAGTTTTTCACCCCCGCCCTTTCCAAAAACCACGCCCGCCATATTCTCAATCACACCGACAACCTGAATCTTGAGTCGATCCGCCATCTTAGCCGATCGCATAGCATCCATTACCGCCACATCTTGCGGCGTTGTAACCAGCAGCATCTCCGCTCCTTCCAAAACCTGCAGAATGGAAAGCGGCACATCACTCGTACCAGGCGGCGCGTCCACAATTAGAAAATCCAATTCACCCCAATCAGTATCATGCACCAACTGTTCTACTGCTCGTGAAAGTCGCGGACCACGCCACAAAAGAGCTTCACCATCATCATTCAAAAGAGGCGCCATCGAAACCGCTTTCAGCCCAGCCTTCTCTAAAGGAATAATTTTCTTATCAGCATTTGCCATCAAATCTCCATCCATATCCAACGTTTTCAAAGCATTCGGACAATCAATATCCGCGTCCAAAAGGCCAACCTTCAAACCAGCATCAACCAGTGCCCGTGCAACATTTACGGCCACAAAGGTCTTACCAACACCACCTTTTCCACTATGCACCACAATCACGCGCTTCACTCCCTTGGGAAATCCCTTGCGGAGACCCCTTTGAAAGCGACGCTGTATTTTTTTTGGAGGAGTTTCTTGTCCGGCCATCTATGCCACGTTACAATGCAGAGGAATTATATTAAAGAACCTATGAAAATCAGGCAAGAACATTCTGCCGGGGTGGTCCTTTTTAAAGAGACAAATGGAGAGCGCGAGTACCTGATCCTCCATTACCCCAGCGGTCATTTCGACCTGCCCAAAGGTCATATTGAGGGCGAAGAGACTGAGACGGAGGCCGCCATTCGCGAGCTGGAAGAGGAAACCGGCATTACAGAAGTGGAGCTGCTGGATGGGTATCGGCACATGATCGAGTACCAATTCCGCCACGCTGGCTATCTCATAAAAAAGGATGTGGTCTTCTTTTTGGGAAAAACAAGCACCGAAGACGTGACAATTTCGCACGAACATCAGGACTCTATGTGGCTCCCGTTCGAAGAGGCACACGAAAAACTCACATTCACCAACGCTAAAGCCTTACTTGAAAAGGCACAACATCTCTTAAACAAACAGTCATGAAAATTTCCGTTTCTCCAAAGTTGAACAAAAAAGTTGATCTACTTGTAGTGCCAACCTTTCAAGGGAAGGACCATCTGCAATCCGTTCCAACAGAACTCAAAACCATCACAGCGGCGCTCAGAAAAGATAAATCTTTCAAATCAGAGGCTGGACAACATCACCATGTAACGCCTCTCTCTGAAAAGTTACCCAAAAATATTCTCTTTTTAGGGATGGGGAAGATGATGGATTTTCAGTCTGCAGATGGACGAAATATGGCAGCTGATGCCATTAAATTTGCCAAGAAATTGGAATCGGACCTCACATTGGTTGTGCCTGAAGCCGCCAACGATTTTTTTCAGGAAATCGCAGAAGGACTTGAGCTGGCCAACTACAATCCAGCGAAATACCAAACAGGGGAGAGCAAGAAAAAACATGACAAGGCCGATGTGAAAACCACAACACTCATTACTGCTAAGAAACCATCAGCTGCGATTAAACGCGGACAAAACATTGCTGATGCCGTTATGAATGCTCGGGATCTCATCAACGCACCGCACAATCTCATGAACGGGACCATGCTTATGAACGCAGCCAAGAAAATTGGAAAAGCCAATAAGTTCAAGGTATCAGTCATGACCAAAAAGCAGATTGAGAAACTGAAAATGGGAGCATTCCTTGGAGTGAACAAAGGCAGCGACACGGACGCCAACATGGTCATTTTGGAGCACAAGCCAAAAGGAGCAACAGGCAAACCAATTGTTTTGGTCGGAAAAGGAATCACTTTCGACAGTGGCGGATACAATTTGAAGAGCGGAGCCTGGTTCGCCGACATGAAAATGGATATGTCAGGAGCAGCAGTGGTGATGAACGTTCTGGGACTCTGTGGAAAACTGGGAATTAAGAAACATGTGATTGGAATAACACCGATCACCGACAATCTTATCGGACCAAAGGCTCAAAAAGTTGCTGACATTGTGACGAGCTATTCTGGAAAAACAATTGAAGTCAATAACACCGATGCCGAAGGTCGATTGATCCTTGCTGATGCCATGGCCTACGCAGTCGAAAAATTCAAACCCGCCCAAATGATCGACGTCGCTACGCTCACCGGAGCGTGCATAATGGCCCTTGGCGAAAAATACGCCGGCCTCTTCGCCAATAACGATCGCATGATCGAAGGTTTGAAAAAAGCTTCAGAAGCCACGGACGAACTGGTTTGGCACCTGCCACTTCACCCCGATCACACAAAAGAAATGAAGAGCCGCATCGCCGACCTCCAAAACGTCAACTACGGCAACAAAGGGATGGCAGGCGCCTCGACAGCAGCTGCCTTCCTGCAAGAGTTCGTCGGCAAAACCGATTGGGCCCATCTGGACATCGCGGGAACAGCCTTCGTGAGCAAACCCAAAAAGTACGAAGCCCCAATGGGAACCGGCTATGGAGTGCGCCTCCTAACCAACTATTTAGAAACTCTATAAATACACTCACACCGAAGATTGACAAAAGAAGAAAATAGTATAAAAGGGTAGTGGAGGCAATATGAAAGAAAAGAAAGACGAAAAGCCAGAATGCGCTTTGTGTGGTGACACTGAGAGCATTCGATGGATCTCTCGAGAGCAGCGCTATCTCTGCACTAAGGGATGGGCCTGCAATCGCCGGCTTGGCATCAACGGAACCCAGAACTGAACCCTCCGCCGTGCCACCTGCTGTCCAAGGACAAGCATGCGGCCATAGGCTCTCCTCGCCGGCTGTGCTACAGTTACGGCGAGGAAATTTTTAAATGAAATATGTCTTTCATCGCCGACTTTCATATCCATTCCCACTACTCACGGGCCACCAGCCCTAAGCTCACCGCACCTGGGCTCCATAAATGGGGCCAAATTAAAGGAATTAAAGTCATGGGAACCGGCGACTTTACTCATCCATCCTGGTTTACTGAACTCCAAGACAACTTGGAACCAGCCGAACCAGGCCTCTTCAAGTTGAACAACAAAATTATTCAGGAGGTGCAACCGGAAGTTCCACAAAGTTGTCACGGAGAAATGCGCTACCTCCTCAGTGTAGAGATCAGCAGCATCTATTCCAAGAATGGACGAGTCAGAAAAATCCACTCCATCATCTGCTCACCAACCTTTCAAGCCGCAGCCAAAATCAATCACGCCCTCGACAAGATCGGAAACATCAAACACGACGGCCGACCCATACTTGGCATCGATGCCAAAGAACTCCTCAAGATCGTCATGGACGCATCGCCCGATTGCATGTTTATTCCTGCCCATGTCTGGACACCACACTTCGCCCTCTTTGGATCCAACTCTGGCTTCGACAGCATTGAAGAGTGCTTCGAAGAAATGACCGAGTACATAACTGCACTGGAAACGGGCCTCTCATCCGATCCAGCCATGAACTATCTCTGGTCCGACCTCGACCGCTTCACCCTCGTTTCCAACTCCGACGCCCATTCGCCCATGAAGCTCGGCCGCGAAGCCAATCGCCTCGCCTGCGACCTCAACTATTTTGACATCAAAGAAACCATTAAATCTGGAAACCCAGAAAAATTTTTAGAGACGATCGAATTCTATCCAGAGGAAGGGAAGTACCATTGCGACGGCCACCGCAACTGCAAGGTCAGCATGACCCCAGAAGAAACAGCCGAAGCCAATGGGATTTGTCCAAAGTGTGAACGCAAAGTCACCGTTGGAGTGCTCAACCGTGTCATGTCGCTCGCCGACCGCAAAGATCCAGAACAACGATCAAACCGCATCCCATACCGCTACCTGGTCCCTCTCAACGAAATCCTTTCCAACCTCCTCCAAGTCGGACCCAACTCTAAAACCGTCATGACACAATACTGGAAGCTTATCTCTGCCCTCGGCAACGAGTTCCACATCCTCTTGGATGCACCACTTTCAGAAATCGAAAAAATTGGCGGTCCACAAATCGCCCTCGCCATCGACAAAGTCCGCCGCGGTGATATCTACATTAAGCCCGGCTACGACGGCGAATACGGCGTCGTCCAAGTCTTCTCCCCTGAGGAGCTCGAAGTCGACGACAAACAAACAGCCTTATTTTAGTTTCCAATCGTCCGATCCTTCAGCTCTCGCTTAAAGCTCTCTTCAAAATCGTTGAGGAATCGCTCTTTCTGCACCTCATGATCGGTTGACTCAGAAACAATCTCTCCAAAATCTTTTACCAGAGTACGAAGCTCTTTCACATGCTTTTGAATATCCTCATACACTTTCTTAATTTCTGGATTCTTCTCCAAAATGTCAGTGAAAGACTGCTCAATCTTATCTGGATCCGTATCACCAGAACGCACAAAATCGATCACATCATCGGCGAGACCAGTGAGCGTGTGCTGACCAACAGTCTTCCATGTGTCCAGTTTCATCAAAAGACCTACAAGCTTTCCAAAGTCATCATAGAGGTCAAAAGCTGTCTTCATAAACTTTTTCTGCCACGCACTGAACTCTTCTACAACAGCATCCACTCTTTTATCCGCGGCATCTTTTGACGCATCAATCGCGACGTCTGCCGCAGCAACACCAACGCCAAGTGTCGCTCCACCAATGAGCACATTCCGCATGAATTTCCGCCGCGAAATTTTCTTTTTTACTCCGGTTGAAATATCCACAATATCACGGGCCTCAGCGGCCACCTCTGCACCATGAGTCTTCTTCAAACTTTTGATACGTTTTTCGATCTCCTTATCAGCTTTAGCCTGAGCACTATCGGTCAGAAGCCACTTTGCTGCTTTATAGATTGGATACATAGACAGTGGGATAATTTCTAAGGGAGATATAGTATAATAAATCGCTAAAAAGTCAATAGGGGAGAGTCTCTTTTTTCACTCTGAAAGATCCAGTATAGTCAACGCATGCAAAATGGACCCCAACTCAACCCAGAGCAGCAACGCGTCATCAATCAAAATGATGGACACCAGCTCATTGTTGCCGGTCCAGGAACGGGAAAAACACACACACTCACACAGAAAATTCTGCACCTTCTTCACAGTGGATCAGCTCCACAAGAGATCGTGGCCATCACCTTTACCACCAAAGCCGCGGAAGAAATGAGGGATCGCATCGAGTCGCAATCCAACAGTATCCCATTTATCGGAACGTTCCACGCACTGGCACATCGTATCTTGAAAGCGGCTGGATCAGATTTTGCTTTACTCCAGCCAGCCCAGCAGGATGCCATTCTTTCTGAACTGACACCGAAGTTAAAGCAAAAAGAGAAAAAAGAGTTCAAGCGCATCCTCACGCTCGCAAAAAATCAAATCATCCCATTTGAAGACGTGAACACTTTTTTAGATCAAAATAGAGTACAAAATTTATTCAGCCAGTATGCGTTAAAACTCGAACAAGAAAACCTGATCGACTTCGACGACCTCCTTTTGAAGGGGCTCGAGCACCTGAAAGAGAGTGGAGCACACCCAAAACATCTCTTCATCGATGAGTATCAAGACATCAATGAGATACAGTATCGCATCATTCGAACGCTGTCTGGCCCTGAAACCAACATTTATGCCATAGGGGATCCAGACCAATCCATCTATGCTTTCCGTGGTTCTAACCTGGAACATTTCCTCCGCTTTGAAAAAGATTTTCCAACAGCTGTTCGCACAAACTTGGAACAAAACTATCGCTCAACACCACAGATCATTGCAGCCGCCAATGCGCTCATAAAGAGCAACACCAAACGCATCGAAAAAGAGATTAAGGCCACCAAATCAGATTCAACAACTATCACGCTCCATCCATTTCAAACGGAATGGCAAGAAGGCAGATTCATCACCAAAGAGATTAGTCAGCTGGTAGGGGGCACCGACATGATCCAGTCACACAGCCTCGTCCACGCCCAAAAAGAGTACCACTTTTCAGACATCGTCATTTTGTACCGGACCAGAGCCCAATCCAGAGTCATTACCGAGTGCCTCAAAAAAGAAGGAATGCCCTTTCAGTGCATCTCGACCATTCCATGGTACCAAAAAGCGGAAGTGCAGGAGCTTCTGCAATACATCATGTATCTGCAAAGCCCCACAGCAGTAACAGACATATCGACGCCCCAGAAACTCTTGCTCAACAACTACATCCGCCAACATCGCGACCTTTCCAACAGCACACCAAGCTCTTTGATCAAAAAAGTTACTCAATATGCAAGACTTGAGGCACAGTACGACAACCGTACACCCAGCTCGCTCCAAAAACTTCAGAACATTCGGAAGCTGCAGGCCGAAGCCGCCATGTTCGACGACAGCCCAGGAGAAGAAGGCCTATCTCGCTTATTGGCTCATTACGCCTTGCTCCGAGAGCACGACCACTACAATCCAAAAGCCCAGGCCATCTCACTCATGACCCTCCATGCAGCCAAAGGCCTAGAGTTTCCAGTTGTCTTCATTGCTGGATTAGAGGACGGCATCCTCCCATTCCACAAAGAAGGGGAGGAGACAAATATAGAAGAAGAAAGAAGACTCTTCTATGTAGGGATCACCCGAGCTCAAGAAAAACTCTATCTCTCTTACGCCAACAATCGCAACAAAGCCGAAACAAAACCTTCACCATTCCTAGCCGAAATAAAAGCCCATGTCAGTGAACAGGCATTGCCAAAGCGAGGACAGCAAAAACCAAACAATCAAATGAGTTTGCTGTAAACTTCAAAAACATTCAGATCGAGAATTTTTCGTTTTTACTCAAACACAACCTTAGTCCGTCCCACATAATCAAATGCCCAGAAGCTGGCCGTCACGGCTTCCGCAGATCCGGTAATTGCTTGTTTGAATTGTGTATCCGTTACATCACCAGCGCTGTAGAGCCCTGGAACATTTGTTTCCGATTTTCGATTAATCTTAATCTCTTTTCGATCGTTCAACTCTACACCAAGACTCGCCGCCAAGTCAGAAAGTGGAAGCTGTCCGATCGCAATGAACACAGCCCCCATCTCCATCTCATCTCCTGACTTCAGTTTCACCTTCTCAACAGATTTCTCACCCAAAATTTCTGCAACCTCAGTCTTATAGTGAACCTCAATTTTTCCCTCCTCCACTTTAGCATTCACTCGATCACCATTCACTGGCTCAGCCTTTAATTCATCTCCTCGCACAAAAACATGGACCTTACTGGCATGCTCGCTTAAAAGCAGAGCTTCCTTAGCCGCTGAATCTCCACCACCAACCACACACATCACTTTCCCTTTAAAGAAAGCCCCATCACACAGAGCACAATAAGAAACCCCCTTATTCTCTAACTCCTCTTCACCCGGCACACCCAGTTTCCGATGGTTCGATCCCGTTGCGAACAAAACGGTCTTAGCTTTGTATTCATTCGATCCTGTCTTGACAATATAGCCGCTCACCGTCCCCTCAGAAGGAGACTCCACCGCTCGCTGCACATCCATCACTTTTTCGCTTTTCATTGGTACACCAAAACTCGTCGCATGATCAACCAGTTTCATTGCGAGATCCGGACCAGAAATACTTTTTTCCCCTGGCCAGTTTTCCACCAGATGGGTCGTCGTAATTAATCCACCCGGCAATTCACCAATCATCACACAACTCAAATTGAGTCGTGAGGCATACATTGCCGCGCTTGCCCCGCTACATCCAGCCCCAATAACCAGAAAGTCATAAATTTCATTTTGCTGCTCAGCCATAGTCTAAAGTTAAGATTTTTTCCGCGGAGATTTTACCATGCGCTTCTTATCTTTAGAAGCCCGGCTCGTTGGGATCAGGAATTTTGCCGGATCAGCTCCAAGGTCTGTATATGTGTCAACTTCCGTCAAAAGCGTGCTCGATGTGGTTTTCTTAAATGCCATAACTTCGGCGCGAATTCCACGTGAACGTACGTACTTCAAGACTTCAGTAAAATCACCATCTCCACTCACCAAAACAACGGCATCAAGTTTTTCACTCATGCGAACAATATCAATCGCGATTCCCACATCCCAGTCGGCCTTCTTTTCTCCCGAATAAAAAACCTGCAAATCTTTTTCTCGAATTTCGATGCCAAGTTCAGCAAGAGCATCAATAAACTTGCTCTCATCCTGCCCCTCACTCCGAATAACATACGCGAACGCCCTCACCAAGTGCCGGTCGGCAACCGCATGCTTCATAAGCTCAGCATAGTTCACATGAGACTTAAACAGCGATCGCGCCGAATGGTACAAATTCTGTGTATCTATAAAAATTCCAACTCTTTGCGCTGGATGCAATGATCTATTCATAATTCAAACATTAGTGTTAAAAACATCATACTCTACTACCGGTGGAATAGCGACATAAACGCGAACCAAAAATTTTCTCTTCGCTCGCGCAAACGCCGTAGAAAGTAGGGGAGCCATTTCCGACCAAATGGCGTATACACGCGAACCCGAAAACCATGTTTGGTCAGACTCCGCTGAATATCCCTACGAACTCCATACAAAAGTCCAAACTCCACCCGTTTACGACTTACCTTCAGCTGTTTCACTCGCTTTTTAGCGTACTTCATAATTTTTTCGTCATGCGTCGCCACCATCAAAAGCTTAGCATCACTCTCCAGAACCACATCAATCAGATGCTTAAAATTGTCATCAGTATCCGATTTTTTAGGAAACGCCAACTCTTTGCGTTCCTTGTACGCACCCTTTACCAATCGCACGCAGAGCTTTGGTGAAAGGATACCTCTCAGATCATCCTCACTTCTCCTCAAGTAGGATTGGATGCAAATTCCAACATGCTTTCCATATTTGTGAGCAAAAAATTTATACATTTCAATGGTTCGATCGGTGTACGCTGAACTTTCCATATCGATCCACACAAAGTTCCCCAAGCTTCGTGCCTTCTTTAAAATGCGCTCCAGATTTTCCTTGCAAAAATCCACACTCACATCCAGCCCCAACTGCGTGAGCTTTACAGAAATATCGGCCTGCAATTGCCGATAATCAATCTGTTCCAATAGATGAATGTACCGCTTTGATGCTCGAACAGCTTTGTGCTTTTTCATCACATTCTCCCCCAGCATATCGCAGGTAGCATAAAGCCCATGCGCGTTCATCCAAGAGATCGCTTTCGCCGCATCTTTCCAATTATCACCCGCAACATACCTCCGGGCCAAAAACGTAACAAGTCGCATTATTCAGCAGGTTGATCAACAGTTTCGATAGCCTGACCGCCACCATACGTAAAGTGAAGATATCCTTGGAACTGTTCATTGTTCCCCAAGAAATATGCCAGTAACACAACCCCCACAAGGACTATTAAACCGAGAATGGCAAGAATTCGAGACTTCATCGCTGTTGTACTAATACTATAAAAGTATTATACCACAAACAAGCGCACAAATCTACGCCGCAGCTCGCCGCTTCTCCTCTTTCCCATTAAGATAAAGCCGCATTTCCGGCATGATATCTACCTGCATCGGTCCTACTTCATTTTCCACCTTCATCTGGAAAGGTTTTTGTGGAAGTTCAGCAATATGCTTGAACAGAGACTGATTCGCTCGAGCAATCTCTTCCTCCTTGTTGGAAACCATCTCTTTCAGCTTTCCATATCCCTCTTCTTGCTTCAGCTCATTCATCCATTCCTCTTCCATAGCCTTCACCTGCTTTTTTAAATTCTGAAGCGAACCCTTTAATTCTAAATATTCGGGTGTGTCCAGCTTCTCTTCATATTTCACGTCCTTCTTCAGATCTCGAAGTTCCATCTTCAATTTCGCGATCTGCTTGAGCGCCAAAGCAATTTTATCTTCAATCATGATACATCGTTTAAAAAATATGCCCGCGCATTATGCCACATCAGATCCCAAAAAGCATCTCCCGAATCTCTTTTTTCATTTTGTCTGGCCCCCACGGCGGATCCCATACCACCTCAATCTCCACATCTTGAATATCATCTTCAAGACGCAGGATTCCATCAATATCGGTGGTAATCTCTGGGCCCATTGGACAACCCATCGATGTCAGCGTCATGGTCACTTTGGCCACGCCTTTTTCAACGTCCAAATTATAAATCAATCCCATATCGGCAATTCCAACACCAACCTCTGGATCAATAATCTGATTCATAAGTTCATAGTATGGATGATCCTCGCCAAAACTATAGTTCGGTTCACACTTCACGGTTGGTGTAACCGGTTCAGCACTCTTCACGTCACCTTTTTGTATAGATTTTTTAGTCATGATCAAATTTATGATTCAAAAGTGTCGACAGCCTGCTGAAGAATAACAAAACTCAACAGCGCACACTTCACTCGATTGGTCGTCAAAGGGACACCCAGCATATCATAAACAAACTGTTTTTCCAGACCCTTCACCTCATCCAGACTTTTACCAATCACCTCATCCAGCAGCATCGACGCGCTTGCCTGGCTAATCGCACATCCTTCACCAGAAAACTTGGCATCCACAACTTTTCCATTTTCTATCTGCAAACCAATCTTTAGTTTATCCCCACAAAGAGGATTCGAATCAGCAACCGTAATCGACGCACGCTCAAGCTCCCCATGGTGCAGGGGATTTTTATAATGAAACAAAATATTTTCAGCGTACATATCCATTAGACTTCTACTTTAAAAATTTCATACACTTTTTTAATCGCTTCAACAGCTCGGTCCACATCGCTTCGATCATTGTACATATAAAAACTCATCCGAGCCGTCGCATTACATCCCAGCCGGTTCAAGAGCGGCTGCGCACAGTGATGTCCCGTCCGAATTGCAACGCCTTCATTGTTCATAATCGATCCGGTGTCGTGCGGATGCACACCCGGAATGTTGAAAGAAATAATCCCGCCAGCAAGCGCAACATCTTGAGGACCATACAGTTGTAGTTTTGGAATCGATGCCAACTGCTGTCGCGCATACTGCACCAAATCTTGATCGTGCTTCAAAATCTCTTCAAAAGAGAATTGAGAAAGATAGTCGATCGCCGCACCAAACCCAATCACGTTGGCAATGTCTGGCGTTCCCGCTTCAAACTTATGCGGCAAGTCGTTCCATGTAGTGTGATCATCAAAAACCTCTTTCACCATGTCGCCACCAAACTGATACGGCGGCATTATTTCCAACAAATCTTTCTTTCCGTACAAAACCCCAACTCCCGTTGGTCCACACATTTTATGCGATGAAAGAGCTAAAAAGTCACAGTCTACATCTTGAACATCCACGCCCATGTGGGGAACTCCTTGCGCTCCATCCACTAAAGTCGTCGCTCCAACCTTTTTCGCTTTTTGTACAATTTTTTTGATCGGAACGATGGTCCCAATCGCATTCGACATCATAGTCACTGCCGCCAATTTCGTTTTCTCATTCAACAACTTTTCAAAAGCCACCATGTCGAGCGTCCCATCTTCATGAATCGGAGCGATCACCAGTTTCGCCTTTTTCCGCTCACACAGCTGTTGCCACGGAACAAAATTGGAATGATGTTCCAGTGCCGTCACCAACACTTCATCACCTTCAGAAATATTGTGTTCTCCCCACGTTGAACACACCAAGTTAATGGCTTCAGTCGTTCCACGCGTGAAAATAATCTCTTCCAAACTTTTGGCATTCACAAACGTGCGCACTTTCTCCCGAGCTCCTTCAAACATCTCCGTCGCCCGCTCACTCAACGAATGCACCCCCCGATGAATATTCGCATTCGCCGTCTCATAAAACCCCGAAACCGCCGCAACCACACTCGCGGGCTTCTGTGTCGTGGACGCATTATCCAAATACACCAGCGGCTTCGCACTCCTTTCTCTTCCGCCCCCACTCGGCTTCGCCTCCTCCTCTCCCGCTACCAGCAGCGGAAAATCTTTTTTTATCGATCTACTATCCATAATATTACAAATCAGTGTTCACGTGAGGCCCACAGGGTCATCCTTTAGGGAACACCATTCAATCAAATAATTGACGAAATAGCAATCCTATTGCCAATTGCGTCTGCCCGGACAGACCTTTCCACGACGCCAGTGCCATCTTGACAAAAGTAAACAATCTGCTATTGTATGTTTCTTTATTGAAATTTCATGACATCACCAAGAAAAACCCCAGACATAAATTCAGATTTACAGCTCTCAGATGCTCTTGAAGATCTTCAAAAACTGCTGGAAAAGCACCCAGGATTGATTGAAGCGCTCCAAAAAGCTCGTATGCAAACATCGATTCAGGAGTACCAGCAGCAAAAAGAATCACTCCCAGAGCGGCAGCAAGAGTTCCTCCAAAAGTTGAAGTCTCGCTTTGAAATGCTCTCAGGCCAATTTTCACCGACGCTCAGATGGATCGAAGTGGAATTATCACTCATGGCAAACCCTGAGGAAATGGAAAAATTGATGACTCTCAACGAAAAAGGGCATGCCATAAATGTATTTGGCGAAGAAGAAACCTTAGGCGGCATGTATATCCTCTTCGGATCCGGATGGACACACTGGCAAAACGTTTCCGAAGATCACAGAAACATCGTTTTCAATAGAGCCGCGCAAAAACATTTACAGAAAATCGATCCAGAAAACAAATGCATCGGCAATGCATACGACATTACAAGGAACCTCGGTGTAGATCTGGCACGATGGCAAATCCACAATGCTGTGTTTCACCTCGTGCCAATAGAGGGAGATGCTTGGATAGCCACAGATATAGAAACGCTAAAAAAAGGATACGCAACCTATATGTTCGATCACGCACCACCACAAGGAACCGAAATTCCCACCCACACCTACAGCGCATTCATGTCCTTCCGTGCGGAACTCCTCGTCAAAAAAGTAACCGAAATCGATGAGTAACTGTACAAACATACCAGAAAGGCAAAGCGATTCCCAGCCACCTGATTCCTCACAAATGCGAAAAACTGCGGATCGATTGGCAATGCGTGTGCTTTTTGGTCAGAAGAGTTTACAACAGTTAGAAAAGGCCGGCGAACAAGGGGAACCTGTGCCGGAAGCGGTTATTGATATGGTGCGGGCAAAGCTGGCATATCTCAATGAAAAGTCAGACGAAGAACATGAACGGGATAAATTGGTGGAAAAGATTGAGGTACTTGAGCGTATTTTATTGGAAGAAGAGTATGCCCAAATGTTGAAAACGCTTGAACATTATGAGATTGCTGCTACTGGTGTGCCTACAAAAAAGCAGATCAAAGAGGCCCTTAGAGCAAGGGAAATGGAAGTTTTGAAAAAAGCCACAAAACTCAAAAAGCCACGGCTGCTTTTGGTTCCACCAATGACAAGGCAGCAATGTGTCCAGAAAATGCAGGAACACAGAGTAAAAGGCCAGGAAGGTGGAGTTTATACTGTTGATGGGTTCAATGATGATAATTTATACAATGGTGGCAGGCCGGAGCAAGATTTGGAATGGAAGGTGATGATTGTGGAGGGAACAGAGAATGTTCCTCAGGATGAAAACATTTATGATGGTCAAAGAAATAGCTGCCAAATGGTGAAAATGTGGGTGGAAAAACTTCAAAATCAAGGTTTAGATGCTATAAATGATGCCAGGACGTATGCCCTATTGATGATGAAATCTTTAGTTGAAGGAAAGCCGATTGATACAAAGACGCAGATAGTGCTTAATGCAATGAATTTGACAGAGGAGCAATATGTTATTTTTGGTTATTTCAATTCGTACCTTCATGCGGTGGGCTTCCGTTGGTCTGATTCCTTTCTTTTGAATCGGGTCCTCCGTTGCCGCGGCTCGGTGGGGGTGAATGTGCCTTAAACGACTTAGTCTTTTGACCTTAATTTTCTTTGAATAAATTCTGCCCGGGCAGAAAATTCAAGATAAAATATTTTCATAAAATCCATCCCCAGGATAACTCAAAAAGTGTTCACGTGAACACTTTAACGCCCATCTATTGCAATTTCTAATTCAGATAGAGAAAATAAAATCTTGCGCCAAAAATAAACGTCATCAAAATGATCATCAAAAACAAACTGAGAACATAGAAGTCAGGAATTTTCCCAAAGGGGCGCTTTTGCCACCAGTTCGGTAAAATTCCACCAGATGGGCTTTTCCCAATAAAGTTATAAAGTATCAGGAAAACTATAAATCCAATAATAAAAAATGGATTTGATTCTTCTTTCGCAAAATAAATTGCTACCGCTGCGTTAGCAAAGAGAATTATGATTTCGAGAGCACCAGCAAAACAACGCCACAGAGAAAGAGTTGTAAACTTCTGGCCAGCTTTGCGAGAAAAAAGCACAAGGCTCGCTACTGTAAGACCATAAAAGGTAACAACAGCAATCCAAAAGAGCCAGTCATAGTCCAAATAAGCACTAGCAAAAAGGAGATGCCACCCAATAACTAAGCCAATAAATCCAATCCATGCATATCGCGATGCATATTTTTTCTCCTCATCACTTAAATCTCCATACTCTTTCATAAGAAACCAACTATTGCACTACAGAAAAAGGTAACGCCTCAATAATTTTTCGTCGAACGTCTTCTCTCATCTGCTCATCGGCAATCATTTCCAGTTGTGACTCAAAGAATCCACCGATCAACATTTTTTCGGCCTCCTCCGCACTAATCCCTCTGCTCTTCAGGTAAAAAAGTAACTCTTTATCAATCTTCCCAATCGTTGCAGCATGCCCCGCCACCACGTCGTCGGCCTCGATCTCGAGCGCTGGCACGGACTTCGCCCGTGCGCGCTCGCTCAACAAAAGCGTCTTGCTTTCCAAATACACATCGGCCAGCGGCCCACTCTTATCGATCACCAACGTTCCGGTGTAGTCCATGTTCGACTCACCGTACATCGCCGCCTTCATATGAAAATGTCCTTTCGTCTGCGGCACCCGGTGCCCAGAAATCGTTTCAAAAGGGAAGTGTTCTCGCCCACTCCCAACAATGAATCCCAAAAACGACAGCTCTGAATCGCTGCCAGCAAACTCAAATTTCAATTTCCGCATATTTTCCCATCCTTTCAATCCCAAAAACACATACGTGAGCTTCGCCCCAGCCTCAATCACCACCGTTCCATCCAGAATTTCTTCCATAAAAACCAACCGCTCTTCACCCGCGCTCACCGTCATCAAAATGTTTTCCGCTACAACGTTCATAGTAAAAAATTATCCAATAGAACCTTCCATTTCCATCTCAATCAAGCGATTCATTTCCAGCGCATACTCCATCGGCAACATCTTCACAATCGGATCAATAAATCCATTCACAATCATGGTCGCCGCTTCCTGTTCAGAAAGCCCACGCGACATCAAATAGAACATCTGCTCTTCTCCAATTTTACTCACCGTCGCTTCGTGCTCGATCGTCACATCATCTTCCATAATATTCATAGTTGGATACGTATCCGACCGAGAATCCGCATCCAAAAGCAGCGCATCACACACCACCTTCGACTTCGATCCCTTCGCATTATGCGCAACTTTCACCAAACCTCGATACGAACTTCGCCCACCAGCCTTCGAAATCGACCGTGAATTAATCGTTGAAGTCGTGTTCGGAGCCAAATGGATCACTTTCGCACCCGCATCCTGATGTTGATCTTTCCCAGCAAAAGCAATCGACTGAATCTCTGCCTTCGCACCCGGTTCCATCAACAGCACTGCCGGATATTTCATGGTCACTTTCGATCCCAAATTACAGTCGAGCCAGAACATTTCTGCATCTTTAAACGCTTTCGCCCGCTTGGTCACAAGATTATAAACATTGTTCGACCAGTTCTGGATGGTCGTATACTGCACACGCGCACCCGGTTTCACAATAATTTCAACCACCGCCGAGTGCAGCGAATCGCTTGAGTAGGTCGGCGCGGTACAACCTTCAACATAGTGCACGCTCGCACCTTCATCCGCGATGATGAGCGTCCGTTCAAACTGCCCCATATTTTCTGCATTGATTCTAAAGTATGCCTGAAGCGGGAGTTCAATATGCACACCTTTCGGCACATAAATGAACGATCCACCAGACCAAACAGCGCTGTTCAAAGCCGCAAACTTATTATCTGCTGGCGGAACAACGGTCGCAAAATACTCTTTAAAAAGTTCAGGATGATTCTTCAACGCTTCATCAATCCCATCAAAAATCACACCCTTCTTGGCCAGATCTTCCTGCAAATTATGGTAGACCATTTCCGATTCAAACTGCGCACCACTTCCAGCCAAAAATTTTCGTTCTGCTTCTGGCACACCAAGTCGTTCAAACGTCTCTTTAATCTCATCCGGTACATCTTCCCAGTCACGCACGGGCCGATCAGACGGCTTTACATAGTAGTGGATATTATCAAAATCGATGCCATTCAAATCCGCACCCCACTGCGGCATCGGCTTTTCATTAAAAATCTTCAGTGCCTTCAATCGAAACTCCAACATCCACTCCGGCTCTTGCTTATATTCAGAAATTTTCCGAACAATCTCTTCGGTCAAACCTTTGCCCGATTTAAACACCGACTTCGACTCAACATTGAATCCATATTTATAATCCGAAAGCGGATTCAAAACTTTTTCCTGATTTTTTGTTGGTGCTGCCATTTAGTTGTACAAATTAATTATGCGATAGCCGCCTTTGACTCAATAAATTGCTCATAACCTTCTCGTTCCAAAATTCCTGCCAATTCCCGATCCCCAGACTTCACAATCTTTCCATTCACCATAATGTGAATAAAATGCGGAGTCATGTGATCCAAAATTCGTTGGTAGTGTGTGATCAAAAGCACACCCATGCCTTGCTCTTCGTGCGCATCCTGAATGGCTTTCGCCACAATCTTCAACGCATCAATATCCAAACCAGAATCAATCTCATCGAGCATCGCAATTTTCGGCTTCATAACACGCATTTGAACGATTTCTGCTCGCTTCTTTTCACCCCCAGAAAATCCATCATTCAAAGCACGCGCAATGAACGACTTATCCATCTTCACACCTTCAACCCCTTCTTGCATCGTTTTATAAAACACTCCCGGTGGAATCGGCTTGCTTTCAGCATCATTCGCCTTATTAATCGCATTCACGGAATGTCGCATAAAGTTTCCAAACGTCACTCCCGGCACTTCACGCGGATACTGAAATCCAAGAAACATCCCTAAATGAGCTCTTTTATCTGGATCCAATTCCAAAACATCCACGCCATCAAACGTTACCGTTCCATCAGTAATCTCATAGTTTGGATGCCCCATGAGCGCATAACAAAGCGTACTTTTCCCACTTCCGTTCGGTCCCATAATCGCATGAATTTCGCCAGATTTGATCGTCAAATCCACCCCTTTCAAAATCTGTTGATCATCAACAGTCACGTGCAGGTTTCGAATTTCTAGAACATGTTCCATCTTCAAGTCGGTTAAAAAGTGGATGTACTGTAGGCCATTATTTGCCGATTGTCAACAAGACTAGGCCCTCTTTCGACTTCTCACTTTATTGCCAACATAAGCTCCCGCAGTTTTCAATCCACCAAGCGCCGCGCGCGTGTTCATGTATTGCTCCACATAGAAATTCACACTCGCAAACGCGTTGAAAACTACCAGCCAAATACATCCAACCTTAAACGAAAACTGTCCATACATAAGGTTAAAAGCGTCCCACAGCATGATCGGATGAAACGGTTCAGACATAACACGCATCGCAAACGCGACCGTCCACACAATCAGCATGGCTGTCACAAAACCAAGATTATAAACATCTGAAAATCGATCCAAATACCAGATCGCCCCTTTTTTCTGCGTCATATTTATGAAGATTAAACCAATAAAGCATCAACAAAATACCGTTTTTATGCTATAATTCAAAGATATTTTGAATCTTTTGAACCGAAAAGATGCCCCCAACAGATAAACCAGAACAAAAACTGACAGCAACACAGGTTTTGGAAGAAGCCCAAAAAGCTTCTGAAGATGTAAAGGAACGTCAGGAACACCTGAAGAGCTATTTTGACAAATCCAAAGAGTTTGAGTCCAAAATGGACGATTTCCGCAAGAACCTGGACAAATGGGAAGGGACTGACAAAGTCCAAATGCGTATGGCTGGAGTAGCTGAAAATGAAAATGACCCCCTCAAAAGCAAGGATGGTTATTTGGAGCGCCATGTAAAGCTATCCAGTACGTTTTTGACATGGGATGACAAGATGAAGGCACAGATCAATTTTCAGGGATACAATACGGCGGAATACAAAGTGGGACTCGGCGATATGCTTCCACCAACTGTGAGGGCCGTAAATGTTTTCAAGGATGGTGCCAAGATTCATGCCCTTCGAGCCCGTGATCCCAATACCGGACGCATTGGGTATTTCGATGCAGAGATGCTAAAACAAAATGTTTATAGCTATGTTCCGGTTTTCACAGGAGACGAAGTAGAAGTTGCCAAAACGGTAAAACCAGGAAGCCCAGAGGCACAGCGTTATACCCTCATGGAACATGTAGCCGTGTACAAAGACAATGCCATGGAAGCAGATGCTGGAATGGAAACGCTCTATACCAACAAAGGTGACTATGTTGGGCAGGAAGAGCATGTAAATCGTTCAACCATAGCTCGTGGACAGAGGCAGAATGTGCAAAGGCAAATAGATGGGCAGCCCCAGAGCCCCATAGCTTATAGCGGAAAGCTCATCGAAATCGAAGGACAAAAATTTCCACAACTCACACGGCGCCACCTTGAGCAATATTGGGGTGTAAAAGAGTCACAAACATCTCGACTTCTTTCCCCAGTTGAATTCCTTGGGCAGAGAATCATGGTGAATCGCTACGTCATTCCATTTTTGATAGAAGCAGAAGCCCGAATGAAAGAAAGGGGAGTTCATTACGAAGCACATGAATCGGCAGAAGGATGCCAATGCTACAGCCATCGGGGTATTAAAAAGTTGGACGGCTCAATCAGTAACGTCCTGAGTAAACATTCATGGGGAATTGCTCTGGACATCAATCCTGGAGAACATCCATTTGGAACACGATATAAAGATTTAGATAAGAATAAGCGCATGCCAATTGAGTTTGTGAGGATTATGGAAGAGTGTGGTTTCCGATGGGGAAACGAATTTCGCAACGCCGACCCAATGCATTTTGAATTTGCCGTTTATCCTCCAAATGCACGAGGTATCCTTAAAAATTCGAAAGCCAAAGCCGCCTTTGACGCGGTGATGAAGGAGAGCAACATGCCAAAAATGGCGTCAACTGCATCCCGTCAAAAAGAGAAATCATCAACAAGGAGCCGTGAAGCAGTATCCGAAAGCGGTGATACAACCGTGGGACTTAAAGGCGAAGCACTTGTGAGAAATCCACAGTTCAGAAAAAGGGTAAAAGAGATCGCTGCAAATATTGGCTGCCAGCCTGAAGATTTAATAACGATCTTCCACTTTGAAAGCGGTGGCATTAACCCACAGGCACAAAACAAAATTGGAGCTACGGGACTTATTCAGTGGATCCCATCAGTAGCAAAATCTCTTTACGGACTTCACGTAAATCAGATCCGAGCAATGTCAGCCCTTCAACAGTTAGATTTAGTTGAAAAGTATTTCAAGAAAACTGGAAGAAACATGAACATAGACGACTTATATCTCAGCGTCTTATATCCTTACGCAAAAAACCAACCCGACGACTTCATACTTGGATCTCAAAATGGTGGTCAAAGCGGTGCTCAAAAATTTGCCAACTACAATCCATTCAACGGTAAAGATTCGTCCGGGAAAGCAAGATTAGTGAGAAAGAAGGATGTTCTAAAAAGGATTCGTGGTCTGAGAAAAACGAGTAAGCTTGTAGAACTTTACGAGCAAATCGAAAACTCGTAATCAGAGTCCTCAATTACCGTCTTTCACCGTCATAATAACGAAGCGATATTGGATGCCGTTCTCTTCTTTATATTCGGTTGCGGCAAAAGGATCATGCATCATTCCAAAGTCGAACTGAGGGAAAAACGCATCACAATCAAATGTCGCGGCAATTTCTGTCGCATAAAGTCGATGAAAATCTTTATGCTCTAAAGCTTGCTTGTAAACATTTGCTCCACCGATAACCCAAACCAAATCTACATCATCTCTCTTCTCGAGCATCTTAAGCGCTCCATCAAAAGAGTCAGCCTTCAAGACACCATCAGGAAAATCTATATCACTTCGAGTTAAGACCAGATTTAGTCGATCAGCTAGTGGTCGAGATTTTTCTGGAAGCGAATCCCATGTCTTCCGTCCCATAATCACCGCATTCACTTTCCCATCTGCTGCTTGAGTCGTAGAGTCATGAAAGTGCTTCATATCGCCCTTGAGTCGAGGCCACGGTAATCCATTATCTTTTCCAATACCCCAATTTGCATCCAATGCGGCAATGATATTGAACTTCATGATGAATAATTAATTTATACAGCAATGGGCATTTTTATCCCTGGATGAGGATCATAATTTTTCAGCTCAAAATCATCGAACTCCAAATCCCAGAAGCCCTTCTTCGCAATCTCCAAAGTTGGCAACGGCCGCGGCTCACGCGTCAGTTGCTCCTTCAGCGCATCCACATGATTCAAGTAAATATGAGCATCTCCAATCGTATGCACAAAATGCCGCGGCGTGTAACCACACTCCTGCGCCATCATCATCAAAAGCATTGAATAACTGGCAATATTAAAAGGAACACCTAAACCAATATCCGCACTCCGCTGATACAGCTGCATATCCATCATCCCATCTGAAACATAAAACTGAAACAGTGTATGACACAGTGGCGGCGCCGACCGCTGCGCATGAATCAATCCTTGAATTTCCGCAACATTCCACCCACTCACAATGTGCCGCCGAGAATGCGGCTTCGCCTTAATCTGCTCCATCACATTCTTAATTTGGTTGATCTCCTCACCATTGTAGCCCTGCCAACGAATCCACTGCTTTCCATACACCGGCCCCAAATCCCCATGTTTCCGAGCAAACTGCTCATCCGAAGAAATCCTCTCCACAAAATCTTTCAAACTCTCACCGCTAAAATCCTCGCTGGCCTTAAAGTTTTCATACGGCCACTCATCCCAAATATGCACATTATTATCCACCAAGTACTTAATATTCGTATCACCCTTCAAGAACCACAAAAGCTCATGAAGAATGCCTCGAAAATAAACCTTCTTTGTCGTCAAAAGAGGGAAACCATCCCGCAGATCGTACCGCGTCTGCGTCCCAAAAACAGAAACCGTTCCAGTTCCAGTCCGATCCTCTTTCTTGGAACCGTGGTCAAAAATGTGCTGAACGAGATCAAGATACTGTTTCATAGAAACGCTTTACAAAGCTGCGCCCAGAGTATACACAGAAGATGAAACGAAAAACAACCACTCACGTTTTTCACATCATGAACAACAAAGTTGAACAACTTATTAAGGAAGCAATCCCTGACGCCCAGGTCGATTTTCAAGATTTCAAAAATGATGGACTCCACTTTTTTTTAGGAGTCACATCCGAAACGTTCAACGGAAAACCAATCGTACACCAGCACCGATCCGTCATGAAAGCCATTCAGCCACTTCTCGATTCAGGAGAACTCCACGCCGTGAAAATTAAAACCTCTACTCCTTAAATAGAACCACATGGACGCACAGCTGAAAGAAAAAATCGACAACCTTGTCCGCGAACACAAAGTGTTCATTTTTATGAAAGGACAAAAAGGCGCGCCACAATGCACCTTTTCTTCAGTGGCCGATGCCATCCTCCAACGTGTTGGAGCCGACTATGAATCATACAACGTCTTGGAAGACCCAGAAATGCGCCAAGGCATCAAAGACTATTCCGACTGGCCAACCATCCCGCAACTCTATATTAACGGAGAGTTCGTTGGGGGATCCGACATTATGCAAGAACTCTTCGAATCAGGAGAACTCAAATCCATGATCCAATAACCATCTTCTCATGAAAGCAAAAATCACAGCTCTCGTCACAGGACTCACACTTTTCAGTATAACCATCGCGCCATCAATGGCAGTTGTAGCCGATTTTAAGGACAGCCAAAATCACTGGGGAAAAGACTCCATCAACTACGTCCACGCAGAATGTGGAATCGATGGATATAAAGATGCTAACGGGAATCTACTTTACGAATTCCGACCAGACAACACCATCACTCGAGCTGAGTTGGTGCAGATGGCTATCAACTGTCACGGAGTGGGAGAGTTCGAAAATCCCATCTCTTTCCCAGATGTACTCGCCGACGATTGGTTTTACAATACCGTCCAATATGCGAGCGCCGTGGGAACTGTGGGAGGATATTCAGATGGAACCTTCCGTCCACATCAAAACATTACCCGTGCCGAAGCGCTCAAAGTGATTCTTAAAACCTATGGAATCGTAGCCGAAGGAGAAGTAAGTACAGCCGATGAAGAAGCTGTTTCAGGGAGGTTCTCTGATGTTGGAACCTCAAGTTGGTTCCTCTATGACGTAGCCTATGCCGTAAAAAAGAACTACGTGAAAGGGTATGGAGACATGACCTTCCGCCCAGAAAACAGCATCACTCGAGCCGAAGCAGCAAAAATCCTCTCACTCGTTCATGAAGAAGAAACCTATGGCAACCCAGCTCCAGAGCCGGAACCTGAGCCAGAACCAACCCCAGAAGATCCAGTCAACGTCGCAGGCAGCCCAACCATAGAAGGGTGTCCAATCTTCCCATCAGACAATCCTTGGAATACCGACGTTTCGAGCTATCCCGTGCACGAAAACTCTGACAACTACATCGCATCGATCCTTGCTGGCCGGGAGTACATGCACCCTGACTTCGGAGGGAATGGTCAGTACGGTATACCATTTGTAACCGTTTCAGGCGATCAGCCAAAAGTTCCAGTAGAAGCCTACTACGCCGACGAAAGTGATCTTCCAGCAGAAGGATATCCAATTCCCCCAGACGCGCCAGTTGAGGGAGGGAGCGACAAGCATGTCTTAGTCATTGACACCGATAACTGCATGCTCTATGAAACATGGGATTCAACCTATGTTGGACCAGGATGGTCAGTCGGATCAGCAGCAATTTTTGACCTTATGTCCAACGCACTCCGCCCAGACGGATGGACCTCTGCCGATGCAGCTGGACTCCCAGTTTTCGCTGGACTCATCCGCTACGATGAAGCCGAAGCAGGAGCCATAAACCACGCGATACGCTTCACTGCAAGCCAAACACAAAAAGCATATATCCACCCTGCAACACACTTCGCTTCTAGTTCGACCGACCCAAACCTTCCACCAATGGGACTCCGACTCCGATTGAAGGCTGATTTTGACACATCTGGATACACTGGCCATGCCAAAGTAATTCTAGAAGCACTCAAAAAATATGGGATGATCCTTGCCGATAACGGCTCAGATTGGTACATAACAGGCGCTTCAGACCCACGCTGGGACGATGACGACCTTGGCCAACTCAAATCTGTTCCAGGATCAGCGTTTGAAGTTGTTTACACTGGAGAACTCCATACCTAGGAAAAATTCAAAATTTGACAAAGGAGCGCATAGCATAAATAATGCGCTCCTTTAATGATCCATATGAAAAAATCTACATTAATCCTTGGAGCAGTTTTAACAGCCTCAAGTTGCGTCCCAAAAGAAGCGCAAACTCCTGAGGACGACCAAAAAATAACAGCAGAACAAGTGAAAGCATGCAGAATCGAGAAGAAATCCATCTTCCCCCTGTGCGACATCGATAGCTTAAAACTTGAGAAAGATTGTGCAAATCAACCACTGAACGTGAGTGGGCTCGGGACCCTTTACAGTTCATGTACAGCTGCAGTTGATCGTATGGATGAAACCTGCGAAGGAATTGACATCACAGAGTACAGGGATGAAGCAATGAAACTGAGAAGGGGAATCGAAAGAAAGGTCGTAGAAATAACCAAAGAGTTCAACAACATTTGTGAAGGTGATCGCCAAGAAGTGATTCGCCGAGAAGAAATCAATAAAACACTCATGACAGAGTTTGGCATACCTCCAATAAAAACCGAGAAACCAAAACCATCATCTATAAGCAGGTTCCCAAACCAAGTTGATGTTGCTGAATAGAAAGCAGCAATCTTGCCTTTTAGAACGAAAAAATATACTATTGATGGAGTACTAAACTCCATCAATGGCCGGTCTTCTCAAAAAAAAATGGCTTCGCTATCTCCTTATCCTTGGTATTGGAGGGTCAGTAGCGGCCTATTTTTTGCTACAACCAGAGGAGCGACCAGAATATGTACTGGCTACAGCCGAGGTGGGAAGCATTGTTCAAACCGTTACGGCAACAGGTTCAATTAAGGCGGAACCAACTATTGATCTCCACTTCCAAAAAAGTGGAAAAGTAGAGGATATCCTCATCGAAGAAGGGGAGCGAGTGAGTGTTAATCAAACCCTCGCATCGCTTGAAAACCGTGCACTTGACCTAGAAATTCAGCGAAATCAAGCCAACGTTGATCTTGCAACAGCACAGTACAATCAAACCAAAGCTGGCAGCACATCCGAAGAGGTTCGTATTGCAGAAGCAGATGTGCAAAGTGCACAAGCGTCGCTTGAAGCAGCTGAAAAGGATCAAGAAAATACACGCTCTATTAACGAAGCGAACATTGAACTCGCACAACTAGCCTACGATCAAGCCCTTGATTCAATGGAAGCGGCTGAAAAAGATTTGGAAACCACCAAAAAATTGGCAGAACAGGATCTCTCGAAATTAGATTTAGAAGGATCAAATACGCAGACTGTGGCGCTGGAAAGCGCTTATTCTAAGGCAAAAACGAGCTTAGATATCGTTCTTACAGCAACACAAGACGCTCTTTTTCTCACCGAAGAAATAATTGGAGTGCGCGGAGCAGGCTTTTTGGAACTGGACCTTCGAGAGCGGAATAGTTTGCGCGACATTTATTACAATCCAGCTAAAGCAGATTACGAAAAAGCGATAGACCTCCAAGGAATGCTTCTGGCAGATGCTTCGAATGAAGCAATCGACGAAGCTATCACTGCCACAATTAAAGCAGGGAATAGCACGCTCGTACTATTGTCGCAAACCGGAGAAGCCCTCCGAGACATAACTATTCGATCACCAGAACAAGAAGAATACAGTTTACAAATATCTACAGCCTCATCAAAGCTCTCAAGCCCAACACTCTCCCTCAGTGAACTCCAGACATCGATCCTGAACATTAAAACCGGAAGCAGCCAGGATTCAGAAACTGCAGCACTCAATTACCAACTCCAAATTGATGGAGCTCTCAATGCCTACAACACAGCTGTAAACAATTTCGAAAGAGCAGAGTTTGACCTCCAACAGTCAAAAATCAACGCCGAAAACAGCAACAAAAATGCAGAAGCTCAAGTTACTATTAGAAAAGCGGGCCTCGCAGCATCCAATGCAGCATTGGCACTAAGGAGGTCTCCAGTTCGGGACACTGATCTCGCTCCTCTCCTCGCCCAAATCTCTATCGCAAAAATCGCTCTCCAAATAGCAGAAAACGAGCGCCGAGACACACTTCTCCTCTCACCAATTGATGGAGTCGTCACCTTCATCCATGGCAAAGTTGGAGAAAACGTCTCAATCTCAGAAGCCGCACTTTCATCATTCATGACGATCCAAGCAGACGAACTCTTGGTTGAAGCCAACATTCCTGAAACAGACATTGCCAAAGTTGACATAGGCGACAAGGTCGAAATGACAATAGACGCCTTTGATTTCACTGAAAAGTTTGAAGGATCAATCGTCGGCATCGATCGGGCAGAAACCATTATTCAAGGGGTGGTTTACTACCAGATTAAGACAGCCTTTGAACTCGATGATGAGCGCCTCAAGTCCGGTATGACCACGAATCTAGAAATCGTGACCGCAGAAAAGGACAACGTTATCATTGTTCCGGCGCGAGCCATCAACTTCGAAGACAATACTCGTTATGTGGAAGTTCTCCGCAACGGCACCCCAGAAAAAGTCACCATCACAACTGGGCTCGAAAGTGACCAATTTGTTGAAGTGCTATCAGGACTTGAAGAAGGGGATCAAATCATTACATTCGTCCGATAATGCTGCTGGAAACCAAAGGAATCATCAAAAATTACGTTACCGGAGAAGTCGAAACCAAAGTTTTAAAAGGGGTCGATGTTGGCGTGAAAAAAGGTGAATTCGTTGCATTAATGGGACACTCAGGATCGGGAAAATCAACGCTCATGCACATTTTGGGTATGCTCGATAAGCAAACCGATGGTCAGTACATTTTTGACGGTGAAGACACTTCGAAATTTGATGAGGATGAACTGGCGGAGATTCGCAACAAGCGCATTGGATTTGTGTTTCAGGCATTTAATCTCCTTCCTCGAACATCAGCCATCGAAAACGTAAGACTTCCCATGATGTACGCTGGGGAAAAAGAGGAGTATCAGATCAAACGTGCCAAAGAACTTTTGGCAAAAGTTGGACTATCTCATCGAGAAAACAATCTTTCCAACGAGCTCTCAGGTGGAGAACAGCAGCGCGTTGCAGTTGCGCGCGCACTAGCAAACAAGCCTTCTCTCATCCTAGCAGATGAGCCAACAGGAAACCTCGACAGCACCTCGACAAAAGAAATTATGGAGTTATTTGATCAACTCCACAAAGAGAAACACACCATCCTGGTCGTCACTCATGAAGACGATGTAGCATCACATGCAGATCGCATCATTTGGATGAAAGATGGAGTGGTCTCTAAGCGCAAAAAATGAATTTCCTCCTCACAATAAAAATTGCCATTCGCGGGCTGTTATCCAACAAAGTGCGAGCACTCCTCACGACACTGGGTGTTATTATTGGAGTGTCAGGTATTATTGTCATTGTCTCGGTTGGAAACGGAGCGGAATCGCTAATCGTCAATCAAATCACGTCAGTGGGAACCAATCTCATTGGAGTGCTTCCCGGCGGAAGCGAAGAAGGAGAACCCCCAAGTGCACTCTTCGGTATTGTCATTACAACGCTCAAAACGGATGATATTCTTGCTCTTAAAGATGTTCCCGGTGTCGTTGCCGTCTCGGGCTACAACAATACTGTAGAGCCAATCGTTTACCAAAATCAGAGCGTCGAATCGACCATTAATGGTGTATTTGCCAGTTACCCCGAAGTCGAAGATGCAAGCGTTGTGGAGGGTCGATTTTTCACTGAATCCGAAGATTCCAGTCTCGCTAAAGTCGTTGTGTTAGGACAAACCATTGCCCAAGACCTTTTTGGCGACCAAGACCCTCTTGGTAAACAAATTAAGATCCACAGCCACAGTTTTCGAGTTATCGGAGTTTTCGAAGAGCGAGGAGTATCTGGTTTTTCAAATGATGATTCCCATGTCTACATCCCCTCGCAAACCATGCACAAACTCGTATTAGGGATCAATCACATTGCCATGGCACGTATTAAAGTCGACGAAGCCGAAAATGTAGAACCTGCATTGGCAGAAGTAAAGTCCATTCTCCGTTCACGCCATGGAATCACCGATCCATCAAATGATGATTTTACAGCCAGAAGCCAAGCACAAGGACTCTCAACGCTCTCCAACGTCACTGGCAGCATCAAGCTCTTTCTTGCCGCCATCGCCGCCATCGCTCTCATAGTTGGAGGAATTGGAATTATGAACGTCATGTACATCGCCGTCACTGAGCGCATCAACGAAATTGGTCTACGCAAAGCCATGGGAGCAAAGCGGAGCGACATTCTTAGTCAATTTCTTACCGAAGCAACGGTGATCACAGCCATCGGCGGATTCATCGGCATCGCCATTGGTGTAGCTGTTTCCTATGCCATTGCCTCAGTTATCCAATATTTAGGATACTCCTGGGATTTCATTGTCACGATGGACTCCATCCTCTACGCCTCACTCATCATAATGGGAATAGGAATAATTTTTGGCTACGCACCTGCCAAAAAAGCCGCTGAGCTCACAGCCATAGAAGCCCTTCGCTACGAATAAATGAATCTTCAAAGATTAAAACTCATATTTGGCATCGCCGTACAAGGCCTTAAAACGAACAAGGGCCGCACTATCCTCACGACCATTGGAATAATGATCGGAATTGCAACGATCGTTATAGTCCTCACTGCTGGACGCGGATTAGAAAATTTCATTCTTAAAGAGATTGAAACCTTTGGGGCCGATACCATCGAAGTAGAAGTCAAAATCCCAAGCGTCTCCGACACAGAAATGGCTGCCAGCATTATAGGTGGTGCCGAAGTCACAACACTCACAGTAGCCGACTTTGAAGCCATGAAAGATCTGCCCAATGTGGATGATTACTACGCTGCGCTCCTTGGTCAGTACAAAAGCGTTTATAAAGAGAGGACGGACCGCAGCATGGTCTACGCCATATCACCATCAGTCGCCAACATAGATAAAGAGCTGAAACTCGAAGCCGGTCGCTTTTTCAATGAACGAGAAGACAGCGGACAAGCTAGAGTTGCAGTATTAGGATCAGAAGTAAAAGAAGCCCTCTTCGACGGGGAAGATCCAATAGGAAAAACCATTAAAATGAATCAAATCAGCTTTAAAGTCATTGGAGTAGCCGAACCAAGAGGGGGATCAGCCTTTTTCAACTATGATGAAATGATCTATGTGCCACTCAACACAGGGCAAAAGCAACTTCTAGGAGTCGACCACGTAATGTTTGGATTCCTCACAATGGAAGACACCACCCGCGCTGACGAAACAGTAGCAGACCTCAATTCCCTTATGCGCCGCCGCCACGGACTACCACCAGACGATCCCGACAAGGACGATTTCCGTGTCACCAGCATGCAAGAAGCCCTCGAAATAGTTGGAACGGTCACCTTTGGGATGACACTGTTAATTCTCGCCATAGCTGGGATCTCTCTCGTGGTGGGAGGTGTAGGAATCATGAACATTATGTACTTATCGGTTGTAGAGCGAACCCGTGAAATTGGCTTGCGGAAAGCCATAGGAGCAAAAAACTCTACCGTTCAAACCCAATTTCTGCTTGAAGCAATCCTCATTACGGCACTTGGTGGCGTTATGGGAATTGTACTAGGATCAGTCATAATAATCATCATCGACATTGTCAGCCAACTCCAAGGTTTTGACTTCGATATGACCATTACTGTTGATGCTGTACTCATCGGGTTTGCATCAGCCATAACATTCGGAATTCTCTTTGGCCTGTATCCAGCCCGAAAAGCGAGCGAATTAAGCCCCGTCGACGCACTCCGCTATGAGTAAAAAAAGAAAAATCTGGAACAAGGACAAATTTCCACCCATCATCGCCTTTGCAATTGCGACGCTTTTTGTTGCCCCAATCATCAGCTCCTTTGTGTTTCCACCAGACTCACAAATGCCCATCATCATCTCGGCATACCTTACCCTATTTTGGACTATCATTGCATGCGGATGGATTTGGTGGATGATAATTGGCATTTACAGAGAGAGAAAAGCCAAGCAAACAGCCATTAAAGAGACAGTGCATGGAATGGTCTCCGACCTTGATCTTTTACGTCCAGCCCGGCATGAAGAGCTCATGATGGCTCTTTCCTATGGAGCCGGAGGTGACGAAAAAGCCCTTAAAAAACTCGACCACCGCGCTTTCTGGGCTGTCTTCAAATTTGCGACATGGATTTCCGTTTTGCTCCTCCTTATACCATTCTCAGCACTCCAATACATTCATGTTTACATCATTATTGGATGGATTTTCCTCTTCTTTGCACATCTTTTTTATACGATAGTACGCGATCAGATTCGCAATGACGAGAACCTCTACGAATCTGCAGCCATGGGCCTGATCCTCGACAAGTCGAATCAAATCGCAACAGGAACACGTTTTGGACGCAAAGTCGCCATATCATTCATGGATTTTGGCTCAAAAACAACCGTTTCAGGAGCTGCGGGCACCTTTGCTGCTTGCGTTAAAAAGAAGAGTTTTGAGCTGGATGGGAAAGCACACGATTCAGCGACAGCCATCTTCGACAAACTCACATCAAAAAAGCGAACATCCCTTTGGAGAGGCACAACCATCACCAGCAACGACAAAGAAATAATCATCACCCGCACAATCAACAATCCCGAAAACAGCTACCAAGCCGGCTTCTGGATGTGCGACCTCTGGCTCGCAGAGTGGTTGGTCAGTCGAAAAGAAATCAGGGGTTAAGATCGATGGAAAGAAAGCAGACGCATTGGCTTTTCATGGTGTACTTCAAGAAGCTCATCATCAAGCAAATTCATGCCTGAATGCTCGACAATAGAAATCTCTTCCTGCTTGTGAAGAGCATCTTTATATGTATCCCCAATCAAGAGGATGCCATCAGTCTCCAGAAGACCTACAAGCTTTCGAATCCAATCATTTTTGACCTTTTTCGGTGCATGATGAAGCACGCCAACCATAAAAATGATAGAAAATTTTTTTTGATGAAATTCATGTGCCAAAAAATCACTACAAACATACGAAACCGCCTTACCGGAGTTATTCTCTTCAGCATAAGCAATGAAACTTTCAGATTGATCTATCCCCAAAACCGAATATAGAGCCCCATCAATCTCTGAAAGTCTCTCTGCAACGCGTGGAGTGAGTCCTCCAGGACCACAGCCAAGGTCCAAAACTGAAAATTTTTTGCTTTTATACTCCCTAAATTGATCCTCAATAAAGTCCAAAATACGTTTGTCCAAAGCCATAAGAGCATCATTAGAGTTGTGCCCTTTCAAATATTCAAGAGGATCTTCGAAAGTATGCGCGTGATGCTGATCCATCAGTAGCAAATTAAAGATTGGTGGGCCCGGCTGGACTTGAACCAGCGACCAATCGGTTATGCATCTCACTACTGCTTTCACAGCCCCTTTCGGGTTTGTAAGCTGGACTATACCTTCTCCCCGAGGGGAGTCTGCCGTCTAGTCTCTACACCTTTTCGTCAAGCGAACTTGGCTCGGGATTGCCATACAAATGCTTAGGTTTCCCCGAATTTGACAGATATTCATCAGGAAATCTCTTTCCTGACAGCCCATTGATATCCTTCATATCGATGCTATGATTTGGTTATGAAACGACTAACAAACTGCAAAATTTGCAAGAAAGAATTGAGCGGAAAGCAACGCTTATATTGCTCTATTAAATGCAAAAATCGCCAGCACCAGTCATATCCTCAACAAAAAATGAGAGGATTAAGGCGCAAATTAAAGCTTGTTCTCATGGCAGGTGGGGAGTGTTCAATGTGTGGCTATGCAAAGAATTTATCCGGACTTTCATTCCACCATCTTGATGCACCTGAAAAAGATTTCAAGCTTGATATGAGATCGCTTTCAAACAGAACTATCGAAAAAGTAATGAACGAATTCGAAAAATGCATTCTCTTATGCCACAACTGCCATTCAGAAGTTCATAACCCAGCATTGGACTTAGAAGTCTTATCGTCAAGCCGACTGCTCTGACCAACTGAGCTACGGGCCCACATGTAAAAGGTCTCCAGCTTTTCTGCCCGCAAAAGAGCAGCAAAAAAGCCGGAACCATATTACGGCACCGGCCTTTAATTCTCAATAAAAAACTACTTCTTTTTCGCAGTTTTCGCAGTCGCAACAGTCCGAGCCAAAAGTGACTTTCGGCGTGCAGCCGTCTTCTTATGAAGCTGATTCTTCTTAGCAGCAGTATCAATATGCTTGTAAGCAGTCGGTAGAAGCTTTTCTGCCTCTTCCGGCTTCGTTTTAGAAAGTTCCATCACTTTCTTCGTAAATGTCTTCACACGAGTCCGAGTCCCTTTGTTTCGCTCAGCGCGGACAAGCGACTGTCTCATGGCCTTTTTGGCAGATTTTGTAATCGGCATAACGAGTAATTCTAAAATAAACGCTCACGTACTATATGGTAAGGACCTGGTCCTGTCAAACATTCTCTTAAAATGACTTGACAACATTGTTGCAAAAAAGTAAAATCCGTTCCTAATTTATAGTTCCGAAAAAACGCAAGCCATTCCTGTAATGGAAAAGCAACGAAAGAGTTATAACACACTAGACGCGGCGCAAGCCCCCAACAATACATATAATTTTATACATCTTTATCCCATTTTTATATGAAAACACTCAGTTTCTCGTGGATCAAGAAACTGGTTGCAGGATCAATGCTCGCCCTTATGATGGCAGCACCTGTAGTTCAGGCTCAATCCACAACACCTGACATTTATTACTCGTACACCTCTCCAGGTGCGTTCAACCCATCGAACAACGAGACAATTGACATCTTCTGGTATTCAAATACCCTAGAAGCTTCTGTCAGTATCGATATTTATGATGGAAACCCTAGCGGAAGTGGACAAGTTGTTTGGTCACTCCTTGGTGAAACAGCTGTACAAGCTGCTCCAAATCCTGCCGTTTTTGACGGTAAAATTGGAACACAGCCGTATCAAGATGGAACCTACTACTACAAAGTTACACTCGCAAACGATCTCAACCAATCTGACGAATGGGTTGGAACATTTGAAATCGTAAGTGATAACAATGGTGGTGGTGGAAACGATCCACAGATTACGAATGTTTCTGTGAATAACGATCCATTCGATCCAACAAACGGAGAAACAACAACACTGACATTCACAACAGATCAATGTGCTTTCCTTACTGTAGAGGTTGAAAACAGCAGCAATAATACTGTTACAACTTTGTCAGGAAACCAAACTCAATGTACTCCAGCCGGAACACATACCTTTGTGTGGGATGGAGAAGATCAGTTCAATGACGATGTTGCTGAAGGAATCTACGATTTCGAAATCACAGCAACCAACAACAACGGAAGCGACTTCGCTACAACCGACGTTGAAGTCGACTATGACAACGGAGGAAACAATGGAGTAGCTCCAGAAATCCTCGAACTCTACGCAGATCCAGATGAGTTCGACCCAATGGATGGAGAAGAAACAGATATCTTCTTCCGACTTGATGAAGATGCTCGTGTAACTCTTCAAATCCTTGATGGCAACACTGTTATCCGAACACTCGTAAACAATGCGAACGCTGATTCTGGCCTCAGCTTTGTTGAGTGGGATGGAGAAGACAACAGCAATGACATTGTGGACGAAGGATTCTATGCAATCCGACTTACAGCTTGTGACCTCGTTGACACGAATGAATGTGACATCGCTTTCGCAACTGTTGAAGTAACTGAAGACGGTGGAAATGGAAACAATGGTGACATGCAAATCACCAACGACTTCGCAGATCCAAATCCATTCGATCCAGACGAAGAAAACACTCGAATCTACTACACCATCAATAAAGATGCTGAAGTAACCATCGAAATCTTCGACGAAGACGACGACCTCGTTCGAACAATCTACGACGAAGTGCGCCGAAACGAAGGTGCTAACAGCGTAAGCTGGAATGGTGAAGACCGTTTTGGCAATGAAGTTTCAGATGGTGATTACACCTACGAAATCGAAGCATGTGATGAAAACGATCTTTCTGATTGTGATACTGAAACCGGAACCATCGAAGTCGATCGTGACGGGAGCAACAACAATGGTTTTGGTGAACTTATTGACGATGTTCACGTAAACAATCCAATTTTTGATCCAACAGAAGGTGAAGAATCAGAAATTTGTTTCGACGTTCTTGAAGACAATGTAGATATTCTTATCCAAGTTTTGGATGGAAACACTATTGTAAGAGAACTTGCAGACACACAGCTCGACGAGCAAAACAACCGATGTTATGACTGGGACGGTGAAGACGAAGATAACGACCTCCTTGACGATGACATCTACCAATACCGAATTCGAGCTGAAAAAGGGAACGACGTTGAAGTAGCATTCGCTTACACTGAGCTCGACACTGATGGAATCATCATTGGATTCCCTGGTGACGACGACTACTGTGGTGGATTCTGGGACGTACCTGCAGATAGCCCATTCTGTGAAGCTATCCGACTCATGTCATACCGAGGAATCTTCGACGGATATCCAGACGGATCATTCCAACCATATGCACCAATCAACCGTGCAGAAACAGTAAAGGTTGTCCTCCTCGCTTTGGACTACAACATCCTTTCTGACGATGGTTCAACCCTTGGTTACTGGGATGTCATCCGTGGATCTTGGTACATGCCTTACCTTCGAACAGCACAACGTGAAGGTGTTGCAACAGGATACCCAGACGGATCTTTCCGACCAGGTTCACACATCAATCGTGTAGAACTCCTTCGAGTCTTCCTTGAAGCTTCTGACATCACAATCCCACACTGTAACGTACAGCCTTACCCAGACACTCCAATCCAACTCGACACACGTTGGTATATGGACTATGTATGTTTCGCGAAGGCTTACGGACTCATGGGAACCGATGCCAATGGAAACTTCAATCCAGCTCAGCCAATGACTCGTGGAGACGTAGCTATGCTCTTCTACAACTTCGAAGTACGAGGTCTGTTTGGAGGGTATAACCAACTCTACTACAACGACTACTGGAATAACTTCCAACCAGGATACTATGTATCTCCAGGGTATGGATACAACTACATGTACAACGGTTACTATCCAACCTACTACTAAAGAACCAACGGCCAAGCTCTCAGGTTAAGGTGAGCTCGGTCAACAAATCTCCTGACGCTCAGGTGGAAGAAGCCCCGACCAAACGGTTGGGGCTTTTCTTTTGTGTCATCAGTGATACAATCAAATCATGAAGAAGCAGAGCAACAATTCAGGAGTCATGGTCAGCTTCACCCTCGGCTTTGTGGCGGGTCTTTACGCGACCTCCGAAGACACCAGAAAGTGGCTCCATGAACGAAAACACCGTTATATTGGCCCTCGCAAGAGGCACATCATCGACATCGTTGAACTGGACGAATGGCAATAAATCCAGAAAATACTGTTATCGGCATCATTGGCGGACGCGGCAAAATGGGAAAGTATTTCACGCGCCTTTTTCAAGATGCAGGATATAAGATTATTGTATCCGATCATAAAACCAAGCTTACCAATCAGCAGCTTATCCAGAAGGCAGATGTGATCATTATTTCTGTACCGATAGCCCTCACTCAACAAGTCATACGGAGAATCGCTCCACATCTAAATAAAAATCAAACACTCATTGACCTCACATCTATTAAAGAGATGCCAGTCAAAGAGATGCTCAAAAGCAAAGCACAAGTAGTCGGTTTACATCCGATGTTTGGGCCTACTAATCCACTAAAAGGACAAACCATTATTGCTCATCCAGCTCGCGGAAAAACGTACTACAACTGGATCACAAAATTTTTAAAAGATCGTGGCGCCACAGTCGTCCAGATGAAACCAAAAGAACATGACACCATTATGGGTGTCGTGCAGGGGATGGTCCACTTCGCCGACGTCGCTTTCGGCGACGCACTCAAAGAGATGAAGATCCCCGCCAAAAAATATCTTCAGTTTGCCAGTCCAGCCTCAGAGCTCAAAATCGCTTTTGTTGGACGAATCCTCTCGCACGATCCAAATCTCTACGCCAGCATCCAGCAGGAAAATCCCCAAGCACTCAAAGCGATAAAACAGTACGCAAGGAGCATCGACAAGTTGCTGAAAATAGACCAAAAAAAGGATCAAAAAGCCTTCAAAAAATACTTCGAATCAGCTGGAAACGCCCTCAAATCCTACAAGGCAACAGCCAAAGATGATACCAATTATTTAATCCACGCTATCCTTCAGCGTCGCCAACGCGCACAAGAAATACAGTCATCCAGGCACACACCAAAAACCGGCGACATAGCGGTACTAGGTCCTGAAAACACATTCAGCGACCTCGCAGCAAAACAGATCGCAGCTCCAAACGAAAAAATCGTCTACACTTCATCAATCCACCAGGCTTTCGATGCCGTAGAAAAAGGGATTGTAAAAAAGGCAGTCGTTCCGATTGAGAATATGCTCAACGGGAGCGTCCGCGAAACTTTTGACGAACTTTTTTCACGGAATGTCTACATCGCAGCAAAAGTGAATCAACCAATTCTCCACGCACTCGTCGCACTTCCTGGAGTTCAAAGAAAAGATATCAACACAGTAAAATCTCATCCACAAGCCATTCAGCAATGTTCTGAATTTCTCAAAAAAAACTATCCACACATTCGAAAATCCCCAACTACATCAACCATTCAAGCATTCCAAACCATAGTCGGCGAAAACGACCGCAGCGGGGCTGCTATTATTCCGCTCGAGGTGGCAAAGCAACTACCGTGCACAATTTTGGCTAAAAACATCGGTGACCGCCAAGACAATCAAACAACCTTCGCCGTCATTCAAAAGGGGAGAGCCAACGCACCTAAAACCGCAGCGCAAGCTGAGACAGCCATCACCTTTGCCTTTTCAAAGAATCAACCTGGATCTCTCAATGCCGTATTTCAGGAGTTCGCCAATGCCAACATCAACCTCAGCCGCATCGAATCGCGCCCATCCAAAAAGTTGTTCGGCGAATATGTGTTCTTCCTCGATTTCGAAGGATCGCCAGCCGACGCTAAAGCCAAAAAAGTGCTGGCCAACATTAAGAAAAAAGTCAAAACCCTCAAAATCCTTGGCACATACGCTAAGTCGCATTAGCCCCGCAGCGACTGCATCATGGCAACACGTTGCTGAATCAGCTCTTGCGTCCCAATATCCTTCCGATAAAAAACCGGCCCAGAAACAGCGCTACAAGACGCCTGAACCGCCTTTTCAGCTTCTTCAATCGTATCGGCAATACCTACCAGCCCAATCGCCCGTGAAGAGCTCATAATCAGGCCTTCGTTCGTTTGGTCCACCGACGCATAGTACATTTTTATGCCTTCTGGAATTGTTCCAACCTCAATTTTTTGTCCCTTTTGTGGATTTTCAGGATATCCCTCTGGAACAATATACTTACACACCGTCGCTTTCTGCTCAAACTCCACAGGCAAACTCTTCAAATCTCCGGCAATCACCGCTTCGCACACATTCAGAAAGTCAGTCTTCAAAATCGGCAACACATTCAACGCTTCAGGATCGCCAAATCGCGCATTGTACTCAATCAAACGAACACCCTTTGCTGTTGCGATAAATCCGCCATACATAATCCCCTTAAACTGAGCGCTAGTCTCTTCAAACAGTGCCTTCGCCACCTGTCGCGTAATCTCTGCTGCCTCATCCAAATCTGATTGCTGTAAAAAGGGCAGCGACCCATTGGCATCACTATACGACCCCATGCCGCCAGTATTGGGACCTTTGTCACCTTCATATGCACGTTTGTGATCCTGCACAGCCGGCATTTCTGCTGTCGCTACGCCATCACAAAAACTCATCAAGCTAAACTCTTGCCCTACAAATTTTTCTTCTATAACCACACGCCCGCCATCCTCTAAGCATTCTCGCGCATAAGCAAGCGCTTCATCATGCCCATTCAAATGATCGCCAGAAACTTTTACTCCCTTTCCTCCCATCAATCCATCAGCCTTCACCACAAAATCCTCCCCCAACTCCTTCAGCCAATCTTCTAGACCAGTATCATCATAAAAAACCTTAAACTGGGGATTTCCAGCGATTCTATATTTCGCCAATAGATCTCTTGTAAACGACTTCGACGATTCCAGTCGAGCCACCGTTTGCAACGGTGCAACCGAATGAATCTCCATTTCCAGAAGCATGTCTGCTGTCCCATCTGCAATCGGATCATCCGGGCCCACGACAGCAAAATCTGGCGCAACTTTCCTTGCAAACTCTCGCATCTCATCAAAATCTTTCAAACCACCAACTTCATACCCCTCACTCAACTCCACCAATCCTGGATTCCGCGCTTTTCCATAAGTAAAAACCTGAGCACCAAATCGCTTCAACGTTTCTCCAATCGCATGTTCACGCGCCCCATTCCCAATTAAAAGCACCCTTTTCATAGTGACGAAAGTTTAAAAGAATCAAAAAAAGCCACCACCAGTGTACTGATGGCCGCCTCCCAAAACAAGTTCAAGCCTAGCGTTTTTCCTTAAAAATCGCATGTGAAGGCACATGCCGAGTATTATTGACGGAACAATCAAGTTCCCAATACAATGCCTTAACTTTGGCATAAATATCAGGATCCTTGGCGATCATATCAGCAACACGTTCGGCTTCACGACGAAAAGGAATGTACTGTTTTACATGCTCACGAAATAGTCCCATATGAACCCCTTGCTCCCTTGATGCAAACCTTTCATAAAAGACAATAATAGCTTTTGCCAAAAGCCTGAATTGGCCAAAAACCTTAAAAGCATCACAACGGTTCACAAACATATTCCGCACAATCGTTGAGTCGATCCCCAGATCCTCAAATCGTCGTACATACTCAGCCACCTCAAAATTCATATCGACAATACGATCAAAAGCCGTCAACGGTTCACCAACCGTGGCATTAACCGAACCATTCACATCGTCCTGAATATCCTGGGTTTTATTATCCTTCTCCAGATTAACGTTAGGGACGAGCTTTAAGTGAGATCTGGTCTCCACCCCACCATGGCTGCCTTCAGGAATTCGAGTCGTCATACAAAAAAGAGACACAATCTAGGGATTTATTGTGCCTCAATTTAGGTGATGAGTCAAATGAAATTTACGGTACTCGGAAAAGGACAATAGACGCACTTAAGTCTTTATATTTGCCTGTAGTATCTTCATCCTGTCGTATTCGAACAGCTTCAATGAAAGCACTTTCAATTTCTTGCAAATCCTTTCCCTGACCAAGCCATTCCGTAAGCTTTGATACGATTTTTTCACGCCCTCCAAGGGTCTGCACAACCAAGTCGGACGAAAGCAAAACAATTTCCCCAGGTGCTATCATCCATTCCTCTTCATGAGCTTCTTCATCATACGTTTCTTGGAGTTCCTCTTCAGTTAATCCATGCTCTCTATGCTTTTTGCCATAAATCGAATCAACCAAAGGAACTCTCATAAAATCGAAGGCTCCAGTATAAGGATCAATAGTCATACAGTGAAGTTTTCCAGCTTTGGCCACATCGAGCTTATACATTTCATCATCTTGATTCTTCTCCACTAAGACATGCATCATTTCAATCTCATCATCATAGTCAATCTCTTCGCGCGCAGTATCAAGAGCACGATCAATCGAACTGAAAACATCAGTTGCCTTCGGCATGTTTGTTTCTCGTGCGACATGGTTAGCAGCAGCAATAGAGGCTGCATTCGCAAGTGCCGCAGCATCAGAATCTTCCTCCACATCGGCATGAATAAGAACAACAGAAACCGTCTTGGTTCCTTCATCTTTATCTTCCCGAACCATAACAGAAACACCATCTCGACTTGGGACATGGCCCTTATGTTCAGCTGACCGGCCAGGATATGTTGAAACATAAATATTCTCACTTTCAAATCCTGCCAAAGCTCGCTTCTCCATTTTTGTATCTCCACTCAAGAGCAAAAGGCCTTTTGGAACAGGATTGAGAAGCTTTTCCAATGCTTCGTGTCCAGGTTTGAAAAGATCTCCAATATCAAGTTTTTGCTCTTCATTAAGAGTCTCCTGAATCATGCCTCCAATCTTGTCGACTTGATTCCCAATAGTTTCTTTTGGAGATGTTCCTTTTTCAACAACAGCGCCAGATTCTGGAATTTCCCATCCTTTATCAATAGCTTCCATCTCTGCCTTTGTGAGCTTCCGTGCCAAATTGTCGTCTTGTCCACCCATAATCATGGTAGTAAATCTATAAATGATACAATAATTTTGCCAAAAAGTAAATGTATGTCGCCAGGTAAGTACAAGTCACATGTGACGGTTTTATTACAAAAAAAACCGCAGAACGCGGTTTTTCCTTTTCTGTCGTCAGAATTTTCTAAATAATACTCATTTGATCCTCTTTCTGAGATGAATCTCCATGCGGATAGTACTCATCTGACTCCTGAGAAGAGCCTCGATCCGCCTCATTCTTGGTCAACATCTCTTCAGTCACATCATCAGTTGGATACTCTCCACCCATGCAAGCGTAGCAGAAGTTCGTCACCTTTGGATTTCCCTTTTTCGCTGCAGCCAAAAGATCTTTTTCATCCTGATAAAAGAGCATATCCGCCCCAATAAACTTAGCAATCTCTTCCGTATTCAAACCATTCGCAACAAAATCTTTCCGCGATGGCATATCCACACCGTACGGACATGGATTAATGAGCGGTGGAGCGCACGAAGCAAAGTACACATTTTTCGCACCGGCTTCACGCACCATCTGAATAATTTTTTTACTCGTATTTCCACGGACAATCGAATCATCCACCAGCAGAACATTCCTCTTTCGCAACTCTAACGGAATCGCATTCAACTTATAGTGAATCGATTTCTTCCGAATTTTCTGCCCTGGCATAATAAACGTTCGCCCAACATATCGGTTTTTCACCAATCCTTCTCTATATTTCACCCCAAGTGACTGCGCCAACGGCAACGCCGCACTTCGAGACGAATCAGGAACTGGCACTACCACATCAATATCCAAATTCGCCTTCTTAATCTTTTTCGCCAACGATTCACCCATTCTCAGCCGTGCTTTATACACACTGACATCGTCAATAATCGAATCTGGACGCGCCAGATAAATATGCTCAAAGATACATGGCGCCCAATTCTTTTTCACAACCTGTTTCTTGTGAACTTGATGTTTCATGTCGACAAAATAAACCTCACCGGGCTGCACATCTGCAACGAAATCAAATCCCATCGTGTCCAAAGCAACACTCTCTGAAGAGAACATATACTCCGTCAATAAATCCTGCTCTCGTTGCCCAAAACTCAACGGCCGAATTCCATAGGGATCGCGGAAAGCCACTAATCCGTATCCAGCAATCATCGCAATCACGGCATAACTTCCTTTCAGTCGCTTGAACACACCTTCCATCGCCTTAAACAACACATCTGGCGTCAGTTCAGTCTTCTTTTGCTCCAAGATCTCATTCGCCAGTACATTCAACAGCAACTCTGAATCAGAGGTCGTATTCATATATCGGATGTTCTCTTTATGAACCTCCTCTTTCAGCGACTTATAGTTCGTCAGATTTCCGTTGTGGATCAATGCAATCCCAAAAGGGGAGTTCACAAAAAACGGTTGCGCCTCCGCCGCATCATATCCACCAGCAGTCGGATACCGCACATGTCCAATTCCCATATTACCACGCAAACGCAGCATGTTCTTGGTATGGAAAACATCCCGAACCAAACCATTACCCTTCTTCAAATGGAATCGATCCGCATACGTCATAATTCCCGCGCTATCCTGACCTCGATGCTGTAAAACCGTCAGCCCATCAAAGATCTCTTGCGCTACCTGCTTGTTCCCCATCATTCCAAGAATTCCACACATAAGACGAAAAATTAAAGGTTAGGATGTTGTTTCTTCGCTGCCATCACAACGTTTTTAATCAGACATGCCACGGTCATCGGCCCGCATCCTCCAGGCACTGGAGTGATTGCCGCCACTTTCTCTGAAATCGCCTCAAAATCCACGTCTCCAACAATCTTCCCTTCATCCGTTCTATTAATCCCCACATCCACCACAACAGCACCATTTTTCACCATATCCGCTCCAATCATCTTTGCTTTCCCAACAGCCACCACCAAAATATCCGCCCGCTTCGTATGAAAAGCAAGATCTTTCGTCCGGCTATGGCAGGTTGTCACTGTCGCACCTCGATTCAAAAGCATCGTCGAGATCGGCTTCCCAACAATATTGCTCCGTCCCACAACCACAGCCTCTTTCCCCTCAATCTCAATGCCATACTTATCGAGCATCATAATAATCCCGCTCGGTGTGCACGGCGCCAAATCTTCAAACTCCGTGCTCAAAAACATTTTTCCAATGTTGTATGCCGTGAATCCATCCACATCTTTCTTTGGATCGATCGCCTTCGTCACTTCCGGTTCATAAATATGTTCCGGCAGCGGTAGTTGCACCAAAATCCCGCTCACACTTTTATCTTCATTCAGCTCATGCACTTTCGAAATTAACTTTTCTGTATCCAGCTCATCTGCAGAAAATTTCATGTGTTCAAACTCCATCCCAACCTTCTCACTGGCCTTCTGTTTGGATCGAATATAAGACGAAGAGGCCGGGTCATCCCCAACCTGCACAATCACAAGTTTCGGATTCACCCCTTTTTCTCGCAATGATTCAACTTCACCACGAAGCGATTCATAGAGCTCCGAAGCGGTCTTTTTGCCATCCAATAATTCCATGGATGAAAGTTGAAATGAAAAAGTAAGACGGGTGGAATGCTATCATGCAGCCCCTTGGGAAGCAAGCTTCGCTACCCCAGATTCCTGCAAAAATTTTTCCACCTCAGCCCAAATCAATTCGTGCGTTGCATCTTTTGTCGGTTGGAGTTCAATCACCGGCCATCCAAATCGTTTGGCTCGAGCCCGCAAAATCTTATCGACTTTCTTCACCAGCTCATCATCGGACTCATGAATGTGCCCCTCCTCTTTTACATGCATGGCTCGCTCACCAATCAGGAGCAAAGAAAAATCCTCCTTTAAAAGATCTTCATTCAATGCCTCTACCCATGACTCTTCCAAACCTTTTGCCGTTCCCCACGCGATGCCCGTTTGCGTATAATCTTCGGCCACCACAATCTTTCCAGCCTCGATCATCGCCCTTAACTGCGGCTCAAAATCTTGGCGGTTTTGCATGAACAGCGTTTGCAAATCCACTTCAGTCAAATCCTTCCCATGACCTTTTCTCAAAATCGCATCCAGCTCTGGCCCAGTCGGCTCAAAGTCATAAATCGGATATTTCAAATACACTGGATCATACCCCTCGCGCTCCAGCCGCTGCACTAGCCGCTTCGAATGCGTGGATTTCCCAATATTATTGATTCCGTACAGTGTCAGAAACGCTCCTTTCGGCATCGTTCATAGTTTTATGTTCTCGATCAGTACTCCCAAAACCGCCCCGACTCTCACCGGTCATCTTCTCCACCTCTTCCCATGCAAATGTATCCACTCGCACAAAAACACCTTGGGCAATCTTGTCACCACGCTCAATCTTCACAGCTTCATCGGTAAAATTATAGACCTGAATCTTAATCTCATCCTCTGGCCCACAATAATCTTGATCGATAATTCCAATTCCATGCGGAGTCAAAAGTCCCTTCTTTTTTGGAGTCGAACTTCGCGAAGCAACCGTCAGCATATATCCTTCCGGCACCTCCACGATCACATTCCCAGGAATCAAACCGAGCGAACCCGGCCCAATTTCCGCACTTTCTCTCGCCAAAATATCAAACCCCACCGAACCCGCAGTTTCATAGCATGGGAGCGGCAAATCTTTATCGACTCTCTGGATTTTTACATTGATTGGCACGGACACACTCTATATCATGGAACCCAGTAACATCAAGATTTCCTATGAATATTTCAGCTCCAAAAATCGATTTCGCCGTCGGAGGACAGGCGGTTATTGAAGGTGTGATGATGCGATCACCCAACTTTGTCACCGTAGCCGTTCGCAAAAATAAGGGTGACATCAAAGTCAAAGACCAGGATTTTCAAGGCATCGCCGCTCGTGTGAAGCTTTTCGGAAAACCACTTATCCGCGGCGTGGTAAACCTTTTTGAAATGATGATTGTTGGGATGAAGATGCTCAACTTTTCAGCCAGCGAATCATTGGATGAAAACACCGACGAGCCAGAGAATCAGACAAAAAAAGAGAAGATGATGACGATTCTTTCCTTTGCTGTTTCGGTTATATTCGCGATGGGAATGAGTCTGTTTATGTTCAAATTTTTGCCACTGTGGCTGACCGACTACCTCAGCTCACAGTTCCAAATCCTTAACGAGCATTTCATTCTTTTTAACCTTGTCGATGGTGTTATTAAGACCGTCTTCTTTGTTGCATACATCGGCCTTCTTGGATTAACACCAAGTATTCACAGGGTTTTTCAATATCATGGAGCCGAACACAAATCGATCTACACCTATGAAAGGGGACTGGAGCTCACTCCAGAGAACGCTAAAAAACAAACACGCTTCCACCCACGATGTGGAACCAGTTTCATTTTGGTAGTGTTCCTTATTAGCATCATGGTGTACACCTTTGTGCCGAGGCAGGAAACGTTCTTGCTCACATTCGCATCTCGTGTGCTCTTCCTTCCGCTCATTGCGGGAATTGGATACGAATTCCTCAAGTGGAGTGCTAAGCACCAAGAAAGCCTCTTCGTCCGTGCGCTCACCGCACCGGGACTATGGTTTCAACGGCTTACCACGAAAGAACCAGACCTGGAACAGTTGGAAGTCGCGCTCAGTGCACTCAAAAAAGCGCTCGAACTGGAAGAAGGACAAAATCCTAAGCTCCAACCCGTAACCGTTGACGTCGGCTAAGCATGCACTACATCACACGCGAAAACCTCAAAAGAATCTTCCCTGTCGTTGTGGCAGTGCTCATTGCCATGACCGCCTTGGTCTGGTACGTCATGAGTGGCCGCAGCAGCTTCGACACCTCCACCCGCGAACTCGCAACTCAAGAAGACGTCCAGGAAGTGGATATCAGCGACCCTGAGCTCATCACCATCACCTGCAAAGACGGCGGCCAATACAAAATCCTCTTCACCGAAGGCCAAGACAACTACGACAATCTTGTCTTCAACAAATGCCGCGAAGCGGGGGCAGTGAATAGAGAATGATAGTGTTACCTACATGAACAAAAAGACCTACAAAAACCCGCTTCTCTTAAGTCTGTTTGGTTTTGGCATTTTAGGGGTCATCATCTCCAATATTCTTGCATTCTTAGGCAGTTCGTCGAATATTGCATTTATCATAGGAAGTCTAACTACACTCCTGGTTGGACTGCTGACAGTAAACTTTCGCTTTCCAAAAAAAGAGCAAATAAGAAAAGGAATGAAGAAGACTGCCATGCTATTTTTAGCATCTCTCCTTTTAGCCGCGGCAATTTTAGCAATATTTGTTTTAGGCTTTAATTCATTCAGTATTAACGATGAAACTCGACTCATCCTTTTATTGCCAGCACCAGCAGTCCTATTTTTCTCAACATTCAGCATTCCCGCAATGGTAGCAGGGCAAAAGTTTATCTTTTATGGCATGATTGGAATCATAACTGGATTTCTCCTCATAAATCCACTAACCCTATTAGGGAGCTATGACATATATCACGACAAACCAATAATTCCTCAGCTCATCGTCAGCCTCCTCCTTGGACTCGCCATAGGAGTAACAAGCGCCAGAACACAAATGAAATAAGATACAAGAGTCCATCCCAGCGGACATTTTTTGACAAACATTCTAGTTTATTGTCGATGAGTGTTCACGTGAACAGATTGTTCTAAGGACAAGGCACCTCACGCAATCCGCCGCCCATTCTCAACTTTTCGTTCTGGTTGCAAAAGCACAACCTCTTTGTCATCACCTAAAACGCCCAAAATAAGACATTCAGACATAAAGTTCGCAATCTGTTTTGGTGGGAAATTCACAACTGCAACAACCTGTTTCCCAACTAATTCCTCTAATCCATAGAGCTTTGTAATCTGCGCACTCGTTTTCTTCACGCCCAACTCATCCCCAAAATCGATCCGTAACTGAAACGCAGGACTCCGGGCTTCCGGAAAATCCTGCGCATCAATAATCGTACCAACTCGAATCTCTACTTTCTCAAAATCTTCCCAGCTTATCATTACAGTTCCGCTAATACATTACTCATATCCAACCTAATCCCAGGCCCCATGCTGGTAGAAACAGACATATTCTTAATGAATGTCCCTTTCACAGCAGCTGGCTTGGCATCTGAAACAGCCTTAATAAAAGCCTTCAAGTTTTCTTTCAATTCAGCCTCACCAAAAGAGACCTTTCCAAAAATCTGGTGGATCTGACCCTGCTTGGTTGTTCGATACTCAACACGTCCCTTCGCAATCTCTTTAATCGTTTCCCCTGGGTTAGGAGTCACCGTCCCAGCTTTTGGATTCGGCATCATCCCCTTGGTTCCGAGTGTTTTCGCAACCTTACCAAGATCTTTCATCACATCTGGAGTTGCGACAACAACATCGAAGTCCAAAAATCCCTTGGTGATCTCTTCGATCAAATCTTCATGACCAGCTTTTACCGCTCCGGCATCCAGACACTCTTTCACCTTGGAATCTGGAACGATTGCAGCAACACGAACAGATTTACCTGTTCCGTGTGGAAGCGTGATCGTATTACGAACCAGCTGGTCCGCATGAGTCGGATCAATCCCAAGCCGCATGTGAATCTCACATGTGCTGTCAAACTTCGTTGTAGAAGTCTCCTTTAAAAGTTGAATGGCTTCATCGAGTGAGAAGCTCTCTTTCCCTTCAAGCTTTTCTGCAGCCTGTCGGTATTTTTTACCATGCTTAGGCATAATATATTGGTTGCGTGGTCAAACGGCTTTCGAGGCCTCCCACATAAAACAAATTGTAGTTATTTTTTAGCGAGCAATCGCTTCTTCTTGCGGCTGTATTCCCGTTGGATAATGCCCCAATGGAGCAGCCACAGCGGCAACCCTACCACAATCGAACTAATACTGGAAGCCAATTCTCGCTTAATATTGTTGTCTCGATTCCTCTGATTTTGCTCTTCAATCTGGGCTTCACATTCTGCAATCTCTTCATCGGTCCGTTCAAGCATCTGGCTGCTGGTCGGATCCGGATTATAGAACTTGCTGCAAACACCACCATCAAGCGGAAGCGCATAGTATCGATCCTCATCCACCTGGAAAACATAGTTCTCCAAAACATTATTCACCAGTCCAACCGTTCCCACCACAAAAACAATCAGCCCAATCATGGCAACCAAATACAAATACACATTGCGAATTACTCGCAATGCGTGTCCGCCACCTCTACTGTGTCCTTTTGGAGCCATAATTATTCCTCTACGTTAACGCCCATACTTCGGGCAGTTCCAGCAATAATCTTAATTGCTGCGTCAATATCATTCGCATTCAAGTCAGGCATCTTTGTCTCTGCAATCTCTTTCAATTGAGCTCTTTTGATTGTTCCAACTTTCGTTTTATTTGGCTCTCCTGAACCTTTATTAACATTAATAGCCTTCAAAATAAGAGTTGCTGCAGGTGGAGTTTTAAGGATGAAGGTAAAGCTTCGATCCGCAAAAATGGTAATTTCCGCAGGAACAACAGTATCTCCCATAGGAGCTGTTTGAGCATTAAACTGCTGACAGAACGCTTGAATGTCGATTCCGTGAGGTCCAAGCGCTGTACCAACTGGAGGAGCTGGATTCGCCTTTCCCGCAGGAAGCTGAATTTTCACTAATGCCATTACTTCTTTTGCCGCCATAATTATTGTTATTTACGTGTTTAAGTACCCAAGAAGAGACTCAATAAAGCTGTGAAGCCTTTTCTCGTAGGTCAGAGCATACACACTTTCCCGTATCTTGACAACCAAAAAAGCGCGATCAGGAATGTCCGCATAATTCACATAAAACGATCCATCCCCATAGTCATCTGTCTCATTAACGCCCACATTTAAGCCACTTTGGGCTTTATCCTTTATATAAAGGTAAATCTCATTCGATAAAAGGTCACTATCGCCATGAAATTCGTACATCATGGCAATCTTCTCTTTGTTATCTTGCAAGAGGTTTTGATGGACCACTTCCACACTCTGGAACTCCCTCAAATCCACTCGTTCAAAAAGAATTCCACTAAAAGGAACCCGTTGGAGGGTCACATTCTGAAACCCACTCAATCCAATCAAACCAAATGAAATTTCTGCTTCAGTACTGGTAACCGATTCCTCAAGCACTGGGGCGTCTGCCTCATCAGTAGCTTCAAAATCACCAAGATCAAAGGCAATATCAGTATTCTCATCCAATCCTTCATCTTCTGACTCTTCCCCAGCCAGTTCATCAAAAGTAATACTCCAATCATGGCTTGGTTCAGTATCTTCATTCACTTCCTCACCCTCCTCTCCCGCTGAAAGAACATTCGTGCCGCCATCACCAAAAGTGCCATAATCATTGACCAAAACCTCGGCAACAATCACCACAATGATCACCGTAACAAAGAGTGTAAATAGATTCGATTTTCCCATGCTTGTGCGTAAAATCTACTTCTTCTTAACTTGCGTGAAGTCCAATTCAACTGGTGTTTCACGTTCAAAGATAGAAATAAGCACTTTGATCTTACCTTTCTCTTCATCCACTTTATCCACAACACCATCGTAATTGACGAAAGGCCCATCCAGAATTTGAACAGTATCGCCCTTGTTGAAATCGATTTTGAACTTCGGCTCCTGTTCACCCATTCGCCTCTTAATCACCTTAAACTCATCTGGGGAGACAGGTACTGGAGTTGTTCCAGATCCCACAAATCCGGTTACATTTGGTGTGTTTCGAACCACATACCAAGAGTAGTCGGTTACCGTCATCTCAACCAACACATAACCAGGGAAAATGCGCTTCTCTTCAGTCACCGGCTGCCCTTTCTTAATCACAATCTGTGTTTCTTTTGGAACCACAACATCAAAAATCAAATCCTGCATCCCAAGCGATTCAATACGTTGCAGAAGCGCTTCGCGCACTGCATCTTCATATCCAGAGTAAGTGTGAACAACATACCAATGTCGCCCTGTATTCTCAGCTTGTTTTGCCATGGGGTAAGAAAGATTAAGATGATGATTCTTCAGCCGCTGGTTCTTCACCAGCCGATTCAGTTTCTGCAGGAATTTCAGTCGCTTCTTCAGCCGGAGTCGCTTCTTCACCACCAATCTCAACAGTGGCTACGCCGTCATCAGAAGATAGAGTTCCAACATCAATAACTGGAACATCGTCGCCGCCAGTCGTAACAGTTTGTTCACCACCATTTGCTGTACTTTGTACAGAAGGGAGTGACTGCCGCGGTGCAAGGTCCAAAAGTCCTCGATATCCAGCACCAAACACAAAGTCAAGAATTCCAATTATGAGAGCAACAGCAAACACAAATCCGAGAACCAAAAAAGTCAGTCTCACAGCCGTATTCTTTGTCGGCCATTGAACCTTTCTAATCTCTGAATAACTATCTTCAAAATACTGAAGCAATCCATTCTTCTTGTTCTTTTTTGCAGCTGCCATAGTCGTGTTAAATAAGATACCTTTAAAAAGCCCGCGGGCCAACGCTTAGAAGTATACTCAGCCATAAAAGAAATGCAAGTAAATTAATTGGCGCACACCACCTTTGACCAAAATGCAAAAAATTGGTAAAATATAAGGATTATTTGCGCCTTTACTTGCGCCCGATGAAAATTGTTAAAGAATCGATTCTTGTGCTCGCCCTAATGGTTCTTGCGCTTACCGCAGGATCCCTTCCTGTTGCCGCACAAGGCCTTTTTCCTTTGCCCGGAGCGGAATCATATGAAAATGTTCCAGCTCCAGCAGCAGGTGGCACAGCCGAACAGCAATTCGCACAATTAGTGTGGGGAACAGTCCTGAACGTACGCTACATCATTGGAGCCGTAGCAGTTGCCATGATCGTCTATTCCGGCTTCCGCATGGTTATTGGATGGGGAAAAGAGGATGTTTATTCACAGCAACGAAATAGCATTTTCTACGCTATTGTCGGCTTGGCTATTGTGGCTATGGCCAGCGAGTTTGCCAATGTTTTCCAGGTGGATTGTCCTCAAACGCTTCCAGGCCAAGCCCCTATTCCGTGTACGGAAGGCGGATTCTTAGCAAACCCCAACGCGCTCATACGAACAGCACTCCTCTTTGACCAACGAACCCAGATCGTCATTACCTTTGTGAAATACATTGTTGGAGCGATAGCAGTTCTGGTCATTATTCGTAGCGGTTTCCGCATGATTACCATGGGAAGCGCGGAAGACAAAATCGCACTCGATAAAAAGAACCTGGTCTATGGAGCCCTCGGACTTTTTCTCATCATTGTTGCTGACACTGTCATTGGTCAGGTTCTCTACAAAGTCGATCTCAACAAATACCCAGGCGTACAAGGTGCTCAACCTGCCTTCTCTGCTGAAAGGGGAGTGCAAGAAATCATTGGATTTACCAACTTTATTGTGAGCATCGTTGGGCCGATTGGCGTTTTAGCACTCTTAGCGGGAGGTGTCATGTACATCGCAGCAGGAGGACAAGAAGACAAGATGGAGCGAGCCAAACGAGTTGTCTTTGCTGCCATCACGGGGCTCGTCGTGATCTACGGAGCATTCGCTATCGTCAGTACATTTATCATTGGAAACTTTGAAGGCTAACATGAAACACTTTCTAAAATCACTCATCGTCTATCTCTCCCTTACGTCAGTACTATTGACGTTCACCCTTCCAGTTATGGCTCAAGATGCAGAAACTGACGCGGACACAGGAACCGGCCAAAGCTCGTCAACGGTTGGGGGATCAGGATCCCTTCAGAACTCCCTTGGACAAATTAATGAGGGTGCCAACCTCCCAGGATTTGAAACTGCTGGTCATGCTCAAGCCTCATATGCTCCTGGAGCCAGCGGCATCACCAGTGCCATTTTTATTGCTGTCGACCTCCTCAAATACCTTCTGGGAACCGTCGCAGTCGTTGTTATTATTGCTTCTGGATTGCGCCTTCTTACGTCTGCCAGACAAGTAGAAGAGGTCGCGACACAACAAAAAGAGAACCTCAAATATGCTGTTATTGGACTCCTTATCATTATCGTGGCCGATGTCATGGTTAAACAGGTTTTCTTTGGCGAACAAGGAGAAGTGTTCCGCAGCCAAGCCGATGCACAGCTCGCCGCAGAGCGTGGAACCGAACAGTTAGAGGGCCTCTACAACTTCTTTCAAATTTTCGTTGGGGTCGTAGCCATTCTCATGATCGTCATATCTGGTGTCCGCATGGTCGCAAGTGGCGGGAACGAAGAAACCATGAGCAGCAGTAAAAAGAGCATCATGTGGGCCGTAGTCGGAATCGTACTCATTGGAATTTCTGAACTGCTAGTCAAAGACATCATCTTCCCAAATCAAGGATCAACATTACCAGATACACAGCAAGCTGCCGCACTCATTGTGAGTATCACCAACTTTATTTCTGGTTTCGTTGCAACAGCCGCAGTGATTGCATTCATGTATGGAGGATACCTTTACGTCATTGCTGCAGGCCGCGAAGACCAGGCTGGGAAAGCCAAAAAGGTATTTCTCGGAGCCACAATTGGACTTCTTTTAGCCCTTGCAGCCTTTGCCATTGTGAACACCTTTATTTCCCTCGATTCAGGTATTGAATCGGTTGGTGGAGAGGCAGCACCAGATAGTCTCCCGACAGAATTCCCATTCTAGCCTCCATGTATTGCGAAAAGTCGCAAAAAAAGGTAAAATATACAGATAAATAAAAACAAAAATGCGTAAAAACATCACAGCCCTCAGACCTGTTTACCAGTCAGTCATTGTTGGACTGGCTTTGCTGCTTTCTGTTTTTACCTTTACAGGAACAGCACGAGCAGACTTTCTGGGGTGTGCAATTAGCGGGGCCAACATCGGAGACTGTTTAAATCAGGAAAGCGAAGATCAAACCAGTTTCACCAATTTTGATGGTGGACTTCAAGCTCCAAGTTCAGAGGGATACAGCGCTGGACTCGTTCAAGTGCAAACTGGACGAGAATTCATCGTCAATGTCATCAACTTTGTAGCTGGATTCTTGGGATTGATTGCCATGGCCATCGTCATCTATGGCGGATTTTTATACGTTACAGCCGCCGGCCAAGAAGAGCAGGCATCCAAAGGGAAAAAGAGTGTTACCTACGCAGTCATTGGAATCATTTTGATTCTTGGATCGTACGCGTTGGTCAACACCATCCTTTTAGCTCCAACCGGAACCGATACAGAATCATTATCCGGTTCTGCCCCAGTTTCTGGACCAGCCGGAAGTGCATCTCAACAACAAGCACAACGACGCGCTCTCTTTAACCTCGCTTCTCAAGAAGTAAATGATGCAGCCACAAAATATGCTCGAGCATACCAAAACTGGACAGCAATCCAACTCGACATTCAGGAGCTCCGATTAGTTCCAGAGCCAGCAACAGCAAGTCAGCTTATCTCTTCTTTGAGAGGAAAACTTCAGGTCTTGCGTCAGATCCAACAAGAAGCTGGGCAATTCAGCAAGGTAAATGAAGCTACAAGGGATATTATCGTTATCCTTGAATCATACATTCGAAACCAGGAACAGACTCTAGCAAACGTAGAACCAAGCGCACCATGGAATTGGGATCCAGGAAGTTTCAACGACTTCGTTGACGCTGTGGATAATGCCGCAAACCCCAACAGCCTCGCCGTGGCAGCAAATAAAGATTTTGCCTTGGCTGTTGTTGAAGTAAACGAACAAATGACCGACCTCCGTTCTCGAATTGAACGGAATGTCGACCTCCTCCAATTGAGCGATGTGCGAGTCGCCTTTGATTCGGTCAATCAAAACCTCTCAAGTCAGGCAACCGGAACATCAGAGAACGCACAGGTGGATTTACTTGGTCCAATCACCAACGATGATGTGCTTATTCTGCTCAAGTCAATGGCAGAACTGGCAGATTTAGTAACAGAGATCCAGTTCATCCACACAGTTATTGCCGCCGACCAAACTGAAGGAAACGCTCCACTCATTGTGCAATTGGATGGGCTCCAAAGTCTGGATCCACTCAACCGAACAATCCAAGCCGACCAATACAATTGGGATTTCGGAGACTCAGGCAACAAGCCAAGCGACCTCTTTGGACTCAACGAAAACACCGGACCATCGGTCGTTCATGTATTCACAGAGCCAGGAACCTACGTAGTCGAGCTGAGAATCGAAGCTCCACCAGCTGGCGAAAACGAACCAGCAATTGCTGACGGAATCGCATTCCAACGAATCACCGTTCAGCCACCAGTCACACGAATTAGTTTGAACGCCAACGTTGGGCAACAACAGTTCGCCCTCCGTAATTACGACTCAAACACCGGAAACCTCCTCGTCGACAGAGGAATCTTGAAAGTAACACCTGCAGAAGCTGCAGCCGGAATCGAATTCGATGCCTCGGCAACGGACGACACACGAATCCAATCTGTTCGCTGGAACTTTGGCGACAACTCTCCAGAAGTATTTGGAAGCGCCCAAGACATCCAGCTCACACAAAATCACTCTTTCGCAGAAGTTGGATCATATCCAGTCATTCTGGAAGTCACCGACATTCAAGGTAACGTAGATCGAAAGATTGTTACCGTAGTGGTCGATACACCAATCGCCCGCATGAACATCAATCCAGGAAACAACATCTTTGTGAACCAGGAGTTCACTCTGGATGCAAGTACATCAACCAGTGAAGGCGGACAAATTGAAAGCTACCGCTGGGTACCATCAAGCGAATCAAGCCTAGAATCAGACAGCCCACTCGACTTCGAAACCTTTAAAGCAAAATACATCCAACCTGGACTCAACAGTGTTGAGCTCCAAGTGACGGATAACCTTGGAGGATCGGATTCAGCCAGCGTTAACATTGTGGTTGAGTCAAAAGCTCCAGTTGCCCAATACAAATATAAAGTGCCAAAGGACAGCCAGCCAGCTGTCTTGGCCTTCGATGGATCACTCAGTTACGATCCAGACGGAGAAGGAGCCTTGGAATACATGTGGGAGGTGGATGGCCAGGAATCCGGTCAAAACTTTGAATTTATGGATGGAACCAACGCTTCATCCGAAAAACCAAAAATCAAATTCAATGAACTCGGAACCTACACCGTTGCCCTCACAGCAGTCGATCCAAATGGATTCGGAGCAGGCATTTCCCAAGAAGGCGAGATCTTTGAACAAGAGATCAACATCGACAACGTTTTAGATGTAGCCTGGGATGAAGGCGACTCTCCATCCGCAAAACTCGAATTCAACGAAGAAACTGGCGACGCACAGGCCGAAGTTTCATTCACCGTCCTGAGTGACAATGCCATTGCCTATGAAATGGATTGGGGCGATGGTGAAGTCGAGAGCGGAGAAATGAATAACTCTGTCTCATTGACCCATATATATAAGGAGGCAGGAAGCTTCCCAGTCAAAGTAAGTGTGTTTGATGAAGAGGACAATGAAAACTCAATTGCACGAAAGGTTTTCATCAGTTCCGATGACACACCAATCGCAGTCATTGGACTCAGAGTCAACGGAGATCAAATTTTTGACACAACTGAAGTTATACAAATCAGCCGAACTGACAACATTTCCTTTGATGCTGGCGAATCTTTGAATGTTGACGGAACAGGCCGACGACTCACCTATAGTTGGGACTTTGGCAATGGACAACGAAGCACGCAGGAAACATCAAATCAAACGTTCCGGGAACTTGGAACATATGAAATCACACTCCGAGTGACCAATTCGCAGGAAGTAACACAAATCTCACCAACAGATAAACTCACACTCGAAGTTGTAGGAGAACCTCCAGTCCTCCGGAGCATCACTGCTGTACCAGCGAGCGGAAGCGACCTTACAACCCCAGTCACCGTCCAAGTGAGTGCTGTTGGAGCAGAGGATCCAGACGGTCGAATCTCACGATACCGATGGTGGTATTACGACCCAAACAACGACAATGACGAACTTGGAGTTCAGATCACTCAAGCCCCAAGCGCAACCATAACTATTGGAACACGCGGCGACGAAGGACAGGAAAAAACCTATAAATTCGCCGTTGAAATGACAGATGAAGAAAACAACACCGTCAGCAGCCGCGATATCATTGGAGAACAACAAACAGCAACCTTAATGGTGACGAACGGGCCAAACAAAGCCCCAACAGCCTCATTCAATGTTGATCGAACCAGTATCCTCGTTGGAGAAACTATTAACTTTAGCAGTAGCTCTTCAGATCCAGATGGGCAAATTGCCCGATACCTTTGGGATTTTGAAGGGGATGGGTTCGCCAACAATCAAGACAGCCTAGGATCCAACGTCGCTCATACCTTTACAGAAGGAGCTCCAAATGGAATCCAGGTTCGTCTCAAAGTCATCGACAACAATGAATCGGAGGCAACCTCAGATCCAATTACTATTTATGTGGACGCATTGGCAGAAGATCCAGTTGCAGCCTTTGTGTCGGAACAACAGGGAGAAACCAAAGAAGTCGTCTTTACCGATAACTCAACCGCTGACACCGCAGCAAACGCGACGGTTGAAACATGGGAATGGGACTTCGACGTCAATGTCGATAGCAACGGTGATGGCACCAAAGACAACGACAAAGATGCCCTCACTCAAAATCCAACTCACACCTATGAGGAGTTTGGTATCCACCGAGCACGTTTAACAGTAACAGATAGCGAAGGAACTCGCTCACAAGTCACAAACTTCGTGAACGTAAAGTCTCCAATGTCAGCCACAACTGGACTTACAGCTGGAAGTAGCCTTGATGCCAGACTCACCACAAATCCACCTTTGAGCCTTGTGGACAATAAAATCCACCTAAAGGGAACAGCACAAAACATCACTATGGATTTCTCGAATTCAGTCGGAAACATTACGAGGTACGTCATCGATAAAAACATCTATTTCGATACGAATGGAAACGGTGTAAACGATGACGATGAAGATCATGTTGCTACTGAGCCAGGAAAATGGACATCAGATTTCCTGAAAGAGTGGGGGAATATTCGAATTCGACTCACAGTAACCGATGCCAATGGACGAACAGACTTTGTCGATAAAGATGTTGTCTTCGATGGAGGAAGCCCAGGAAGCGGGTCTTCACTCTCTACAAGTGTCTTCGCACTCGGTGATGTAACAATTCCAGCCTTGCTTGTAACAGGTCTTGGATTTGGTATACTGACTTTAAATACCCGTAAAAAGAAAAATAAATAATGGCTGACGAAAATCAAAATCCACAAAACCAGGGAAACCAACAACCACAGCCGGCGCAACAACCTGCACCGGAGGCTCCTGTGCAACCGCAAACCTCGCAGCCAGCACCAGCTCAACCAGTGCCGACCCAACCTACGCCTCAAGCTCCAGCACAACAACCAGCGCCAGCTCAGCCAGCGCCGACCCAACCTGCACCTCAGGCCCCAGCACAACCGGCTCCTGCTGCTCCAGTAAAACCGGAGCCAGCCCAACCAGCGCAAAAACAACAACCACAGAAAAAAAACGGCGTTCCGCCAACACAAGCAGGAAAACCAGGAGCAAAGCCAGTTCCAAGAAAACCAGGACAAAAACCAACCCGAAAACCGCCAAATCCACGTCGTCTCCTTTGGGGGTGTGGAGGATGCAGCGGCTTCGCTCTACTTTTCTTCATAATTCTCGTTTTGGTCTTCGTGGCACAAACCACTTCGACCGGACAAAACCCACTCGCACAATCGCTTGGAGTAAGCACAGCATCGCTGACCAACACACTCATTCTCTTAGTAAACCTCATTTTTGGGGCGATTTCCCTTGGCATGTTTATACTCGCCACAATTGGAGCATTCCGCTTCTTTATGGCTCGAAAAGACGACAAGGTCGCTCGAAACAAAGGCCTCACTATGGCTGGAGTTTCATCTGCGCTCCTCATTGTCTTGGTATTCATTTGGGTGGGAATCTACCTCTTTATGACCTCTCGACAAGTCGCAGAAATCCGTGCAAGCGGCATTGTGACTGAACCAGCAGAAACGACCCAGCTTACAGCTCCAATCAACATCGTATTTGATGGAACAAACCTTCCAATTAATACAAGCCAATACGAACTCCTTTCATATCTTTGGGATTTTGGAGACGGAAACACTTCAACCGTGCCGCTCACAAGCAACACCTATACAGACTTTGGTGATGCAAACGGCCGGTTCGATGTACGACTTCAAGTCACCAAACGTGATCGGAACACAGGAGAGGAAAGCATCGACACCTACACCCGAATCGTAACAATCGCCAACGTGGAACTTGGAGCGATTTTTACTGCAACCCCAGAGCGAGGCCCTGCGCCGCTCACCGTTGAATTTGATGCCAGCGACTCTATGGCTCCAGGCGGAAACATTGTCTCATACGAATGGGACTTCAATAACGATAACGTCTTCACGGATGCAGAAGGAGTCCAAGTCAGCGAAACCTTTGAACAGATTGGAACCTATACAGTCCAACTCCGAGTAACCGACAACACCGGCCAATTCAAAATTGAATCACAACAGATCGAAGTCTCTGGCGAAAATCAGCCAGTAGCAGTCATAGATATCCCAACGGAAACCGGACAATACTTTGTAGGCCAACAATACAGCTTCCGAGCCGAAAACTCTTCAAGCCCAACCGGATCAATCACCGGATACGAATGGGACTTTGGGGACGGCAGTTCAAACGCCAACACTCGAACAGCAACCCACGTCTACAGCACTGCTGGATCATACGAAGTGGTCCTCACGGTCACAGATGAAAACGGAGCAAGTGGGGAATCATCTCAAACAATCTCCGTAGAAATTCCTGAATCAGCACCAATTGCCTCAATTGAAACGGTCCCAGCTCCAAATGGAGATGGCGATGATGTGGTGCAGGGAACGGTTCCACTTGAAGTTTCATTCGACGCTTCTGGAAGTCAAGATCCAGACAATAACATCGTAGACTATAAATGGGATTTTGACGGCGATGGCACTGAAGATGCAGCCGGCCAACAAACCACCTTTGTATATACCGAATCTGGTGTCTTCAATGCGACCTTGACCGTAACAGACTCAGAAAACAATGAATCAAAAGCCGTGATTGTGGTGCGAGCAGGATCACAACCGTTGCAAGCGCGTGTTACAGCAACACCAGTTGAAGGTGTTGTGCCACTAACCGTAACCTTCGACGCCAGCTCTTCAAGCTACCCAACCGGACAAATCGTCTCATACGAATGGGACTTTGGAGACGGAAGTCCAAAGCGCATTGATGTTGCACAAGTGACCTATAAATACACAAAAATCGGAACATTCACAGCATCGGTCACAGCCATTGCTTCAGACAACACCCGATCAACCAGTGAAATTCCTGTAAACGTACGACCAGTACCACTTACAGCATGCTTTTCAGCGCTTCCAGAATCGGGGCAAGCCCCACTTGAAGTTGAATTCGATCCAAACTGTTCAAGCGGAACAGTCGCCAGCTACAGCTGGGACTTTGGAGATGGAAGCAGCACCAAAACCAGAAAACCAACACATGTCTTCAACACCCCAGGAAGCTACAGTGTTATCCTTGAAGTCGCCGACAATCAAAACGTCATCGACAACTTCACCAAGAATATCCTGGTCACAGGAAGCCTCTAATAGTACAATGCAGTCATGACGCAGAAACAACGAAAAAGATTCGCAAAAATAGTAGGAGTTTGCACCATCGCACTCCTTCTCCTAGGACTCTTCGCTCCACTGGTTTACACCATGAACACCTAGGAGATACACCAAAGATTCATCAAAGGCCCCACTTCGGGGCCTTTTTTATACACACTAAAAAATAAGAACATATAATTGACGCAAAGCAACTAAAATGATAAAATATATAGATTAAATAATAAAACTAACACAAAAAACCATGGATGAACTCAATATAACTCCTCAACCAGAAGGAGATAATCCTCAAGGAGACGCAAGTAATCCACCGGAAAACCAACCAACAAATCCTCCTGCCGACCAGGATGCTTTTAGCATAAACAAAGAATCAGAAAGCGCTCCAACACCAGTCCAACCAGAAGGTGGTGTGCTTGAAACTGGTGGAACTGAACCAGTGCCACAACCAGAACCAATGCCAGAACAAAACAATCCAGCACAAATGGAAAGCCAACCAGAACCAAGTGAACCATCAGAAGACGGAAATGAAGACCATCCAACTGTTTTGGAACAAGCCGAAGAAGCAAACGGATCGGAAAAGAAAGGTGGTTTGCCAAAGTGGGCTCTCATTGCACTTGGTGTGTTAGGCCTCGTTGCAGTTGTAGGAGCAGTCGTGTATTTCACCAACCCAACACTGTTCCAGGGACAGCTTAGAGATAGCGACCAAGAACTTCAGTTTGCTGCCTCTGAATACTGTCAGGACGGATACTACTGGCCAGGCAGCCAAAGCAACGATATTGGAATGAGCCTGAACACTGGTCACGCACAGTCGCTACTTAATCTGGACAGTGTCCGAAGTACAGATTTGACAGTTACAGATAATAGCCCAAGCACAACAATTTCAGCTCCAGCAACAGAAGAAGAGCCAATCAGAATGGAAGCAACCTTCTCAGATACAGCGCCAACAGAGCCAGCTACTATTGAAGCAACTTTCAACGAAATCAATCCTGGCATTACAGCAGAACGCGAAACGCAGGACTCTGGAGCAAATATCCAAGGTGGATCAGCCAATCAAGAGGAAGGATTTACTGCTGAAGCCACGTTTGAGTCTGGAACCCTCTCTGTGAACCAACAAGTCCCTGAAGCGGAAGTAAATTTCAATCAACCTGAGCTCAGCATCCCTGACTCTACCTTCAATCCAAACGAATGTGTACCGATTAACCTGAACGATTGCCGAACTATGTCACTCCTTCTTGGAGATACTGAAAAATACAAGATTTCTCCAGAATACGCAGAAATCCTCAAAGCAACCTACGACAAAAACTGCGGAGAAGGTTCAAGCACAATTACAGAGGATGACTGCGGTGAAAACGCATCTGTAGACCCAACCACTGGCGAATGTTCCTGTGATGACGGATACATTCAAACCGGAGAAGAGGAGTACACAGTAGATTTCGCAGCTACATCTGTAACATATACTCGTCCAATCTGTGAAGATTGCGATGATCTCAACGATAGAATTGAAGTACTCAAGAATCGACAAGCAGGTGCCAACAACGATGCTGCTAAAGCACAACTCCAAACAGAAATCGATCGATTAGAAGACTTGGCAGATGAACTTGGATGTAACCCTCCACCTCGAACTTGTGAAGATGTTCAAGCTGACCTTGATGCCCTTAATAACTCACCAACACCTCCAACAGCCGACGAAATTGCTGCTCTGAACGCAGAAGCAGAAGAGCTTGGTTGTGAGGAGCCAGATGATTGTGGAGAAAATCAAATCCGTGACGCAAATGGCGACTGTATGTGTGATGAAGAAAATGGATATTTCGACATCACCAATCCAAACTCAACCACTGTTGAAGGAGTGCGCATTGTGAACAGCCGAAGAATATGTGTTAACTGTGAAGAATTGGCAGAGCGCATTAAGACTATGGAAGATTCCATGGCAAATCTCACAGATGCCCAAAAAGCACAACTCCAAACAGAAATCGATCGGCTAGAAGACATCCAAGAAGAACAAGGATGTACCCCTCCACCTCGAACTTGTGAAGATGTTCAAGCTGAATTGGATGCATTAGATAACAATCCACTCCCTCCAAACGATCCAAACGAAGTAGCTCAACGAACAGCTCTTGAAGCAGAGCTCGCGCGACTTGGATGTACTCCAAGAACAAGTGAAGATTGTGAAGACATTCTTGCTGAAATCGCAACGCTTGAAGCAGCTCCACAGCTGCCACCAGAAGAAAGTCAACGACTCACTGAACTCAAACAGCTTGCAGAAAGGAATCAATGTGAAGAACCAGATCCATGTAGAGAACGTCTTGAGGAGATCGAAAGTCTCATGGACCAAGGTCAATTCCAAGAAGCATACCAAAAGCAAATTGAGTTCCTTGAATCAGACTGTCGTGGGATTGAAGGATGCCGAGCCAAGCTTGCTCGAGCACTGGTTGCCAAAGCATTCCTTGAGTTCGTACAAAACGATCCAATCCTCACAGCATACTTCCAGGCTGAATACGAGAAGCATGTTGACGACTACTTCAACGATCCAACCTGTGACGATCGAAGTTGTGATGAACTTGAAGGACGACTGCCTTCGGACGGAGGAACACTGAATCGGGAACCGGTTGAAATTGTTGAAGAAACAGAAAGAGAAACTGGTACCAACGACCAAGCACGAGCCATTCGTGAACAAGCTGAGCAAGCAACGCTGTCATTGGCAAATGATACCAGCAATCAGCAAACGCTCACTCTTCTTGACGACAATAACACGGGAGGGCTGGCTATCAACAACAACCTCAGCACAAATGATAACAACATCATCCGAATCAACAACACCAATGAGTCAGCAAACCTGACAATCAACACCGGTACTCGTGAAATCAACCTTCTGTCACAGAGTAATCTTGAACGACAAACAATCGATGCAACACTCGATGGATCAGACCTCTTGACTGACGATGAGTATTACGAACGATATTGTGAGGACAAACCAACACTCACGGTTGTGAAGCAAGTCATTAACGACGATGGTGGAAGCCTCGCAGCGTCGGATTTCACACTCTACATCGATCAAACAGTAGTAACATCAGGTACAGCCAACGAACTTGCTGCGGGAAGCTACGTTGTTTCTGAAGACGCAGTCACAGGATACAATGGAACCATTACCGGAGACTGTGATGCAAACGGAAACGTCACCCTTGCCGCTGGCGAAAACAAAACATGTACCATCATCAATAATGATGTCGGCGAACCAGGCGAAATCAGTACAACACTCACGGTTGTGAAGCAGGTCGTTAACGACGATGGTGGAACATTGGATGTAAACGACTTCAACCTTTACATCGATCAAACCGCCGTAACATCAGGCGCCACAAATGAGGTCACCCCAGGAAGCCACGTTGTTTCCGAAGATGCTGTTGCAGGCTACTCAGGAACCATTTCTGGAGACTGTGATGCAAACGGAAACGTTACCCTCGCCGCCGGTGAAAACAAAACATGTGCCATCGTTAACAACGATAACACTCCGGGCGAAATTCCTGAAGATCCAGAATTCCCACCAGCTTCACCGTCAGACGACCCAATTATCATCTCTGAAACTGTGATTACTCCACCAACTACTACCACCACTACAACAACTCAGCCGGAACTCCATGGTGGTGCTCCAGAAGTTCAAATCACAGAATCTCCTGAAATCACTAAAACTGGACCAGAAATGTACTTCTTCTTCTTTGTCCTCGTGTCATCGCAAGTATTCTACTTCCGCAAGAAGATCTACGCAGTAATCCAGAACAGATAAAGCTCCCCAACAATGAAAGAGCCCATCCACACAACGGATGGGCTCTTTTTAAAACTCAAGCTTTGACATTCGGCCACCATCTGATACATTTATTGGCGCTGTAAACAGCAGTATTGGGGCGTGGCCAAGTGGTAAGGCACCTGGTTTTGGTCCAGGCATTCGGGGGTTCGAATCCCTCCGCCCCAGCCAAGTTCTTGAGAGCAAGCCATCGGCGCAGATCGAAAGGCTTGGATGGGAGCGTGGCATTCTCTAACAACTCGATATGCTCAAACTACAAACATACCTCACGTTCGACGGAAAGACAGAGGAAGCTTTTGATTTTTACAAATCCATTTTTGGAGGAGAGTTTCAAATGAAACAAACATTTGGCGACTCAAATGTCGACCAAGAAGTTCCAGAAGAGTTGAAAGGAAGGATTATGCACGTAGCACTACCAATTGGATCAGAAGGAGATATTCTCATGGGGAGCGATACTTTTCCAGGAATGGGCCAGGAATTTATTGAAGGAACCAACATGTCGCTATCCCTCCATCCAGATTCAGAAGAAGAGACCAATCGCATTTTCAAAGCCCTTTCAGAAGGAGGAGAAGTAGTGATGCCACTCGAAAAAACATTCTGGAACGCCCTCTATGGAATGTGCCGTGACAAATTTGGCATCAACTGGATGGTCAATTTTGACTTGGGTGAACAAAAGTAACCGCCAATCGTGGAATACCTCATCATCGCCATAGCATCCGTATTGGGATTGGCTATATCCCTCTATTTGTTGCGACAAAAAAAAGGAAACAAAAACATATTTTGCCCGCTCGGAGATCAGTGTAACGATGTTCTCTACAGTCAATACGCAGTGATATTCGGAGTGCAAACGCTCACACTTGGCGCACTCTACTATCTCGCAATGCTCGTTGTAGTGGCGGCAAACATATGGGCTCCACAAATAACCTTTCTGGATTTCTCAGAAAACATCGGATTCATCACATTTGTCGCTGTATTCTTCAGCATCTATCAAACCTATCTCCAGCTTTTCAAACTCAAAAAATGGTGCTCATGGTGCCTCTTCTCAACACTCTTGAACATAATCATAGCGGGTACGGGAATCTCCATGATCGCCAGTCTGTAGAGTAAAAAAAGATCTTTCCGCCGCCGCCTGAATATCTGTAACCAGCTCGACTCTCTCCCCTAAAAGAGGATGTCCAGTGTGATTTGAAGGATAAAAAACATTCAAACTTCGTTCCGTATCAAAAGGGATCAAATTCGCATCACTTTCCATCTCCATCTCAAAGGTATCAAAGCGTCGGCCATCCAAAAACTTTGAGGCTGGAGGGACAATCCCATCTCTCAACGACCCCATGGCAATAATTGGAGGGTGCCATTTAGTGGACAAATAGCGCTCGCATTCCTGGGAAATTTTTTTCCGATAGTCGTAGTGGGCCTGAAACTCTCTGAACATACGAATTGAATGCACTTCAACATCACTACGAAGAGGAGCATCGATTAAAAAAAGATGTGAAATATTCCTGAAATCAGTACGGCAGGCAGCTATCAAGGTATACAAACCCCCAACACTGTACCCAGAAAGCACCAACTCTTTATCTTGCGCATCAAGCCATTCACAAGCTTCCTTAATCCATTGCTCCGGAGGAACATGACTCCTACTTCGCGGTACGCTAAACATTATCTCACAGGACGCAGGATTGATCTTCTTCTTCAACGCGGTCGTGTACTCCGCCATCATGTCGTCCGTGTCGCCAAAACCGGTCATATTCGCAAGGTGAGGCCCTTTCTTCATATATTTGAGTAAGATTTGCAGGGATGATAGCGTAAAGAGCCAAGACGTGCTATACCAAAAGTATGAAAACACCATCAACAAAAAGTTTCCCAGAGAAAACCTTCAAGCAGCGGGTCCACGAAATCGTGGCGCAGATTCCGAAAGGCGAAGTGCTCACCTACAAGCAGGTCGCAACCATGGCTGGAAAACCTCAAGCTGCCCGCGCAGTTGGCATGATTATGAGCAAAAATCGCAGCCCAAAAATTCCATGCCACCGCGTCATCCGAACCGATGGAAAAATGGGAGGATATGCCATGGGAGGTATTGAGCGAAAGAAAGAGATCCTCAAAGAAGAAGGATATGAAATCGTTTGATCAGAGCTTTTTCAACCGCCCCGTGCTAGATGTCTGTGAAGGCCTGATTGGGCAGTACATGGTAAAGGATGATCAGAAGCTCCTCATCACGGAAATCGAAGCCTACGATGGCCCAAAAGATTTAGCATGCCATGCCAGCAAAGGGCGAACTAAGCGCACAGAGGTTCTTTTTGGACCACCTGGAAGATTCTATGTGTACCTATGTTATGGAATTCATTGGCTTTTGAACGTGGTTACAGGCCCTGAGAATTATCCAGCTGCCATTCTTATTCGTGGGGTAGGAGATATAAGCGGACCCGGCCGCCTCACCAAACAGCTCGGCATCAACGCCAACTACAACACCAAGCCTGCCACACCCAAAACCGGCCTCTACTTCGCGCCCGCGGCGGCCTCGCTCCCCACACACCAACAACACAAAATACTCAAAACCCCGCGTATCGGGATCGACTACGCGGGGCCTATTTGGTCTCAAAAACCATACCGTTTTGTACTGAACTCTTCTTAACCTTATTTGAGCGACTTCGCCACCTTCCATTGCACTGCGGCCATCGTCCCCCAACTGTAAAGGAAGAACACCAATCCAATCAGCCAACCAATAAACGGCACAAGGCTCACAAGGTGCAGGAGAGCAATCCCTCCAAGACCCCATTTCCAGCTTGGTTCAACTTTCCGCGCCTTCGTAGTCATCTTCTTTAACCACTCACCAAACAGAATTCCTGCCAGGCAAAGATTAACAAGGATGTATCCCACAAACAGGAGCATCAATAGTGCACCCAAAAGGGCTCCAACGCCAGAAGCCATTAAAATAAAAGCAGAAATCGGCAAACCAACCATCAATGCAAAACCAAGTCCTAAACTTGGCCAGAACTGACCTTTGCTTAAACCTTTAGTCGCCCACTTTTTCAAAACATTCGGGAACAGCCCCAGATACACTGCGGCAACCACAAAGTACATAAGCAGTAATCCAGCTTGAGCAATCCAAAATCCAACCGCTGCAAACTGAGCAAACGGCTCGGCCATCACTTTCATACTCTCCATATGCTCTTTATCGGCTTCAATCATTTGCGAACCATAAATCTTCGCATTCTTATCCACTTCAACCGTTCCACCAGCGGCTATCAAGTCTTTTCGGATTTGCGCATTGGGACCAACCACTACTTCACCACCAGAAACAATCACTTCACCATTCACAACGCTATCAATAAAAATCGTTCCACCAAAAGCACGCAGATCGCCTCCAACACTTCCAGAAACAGAAATATTCCCACCAGCTGCCACCAAATCCTCTACAACATCTCCAGTCATCACAACATTTCCACCAGCAACATATAAATCTCCCTGAACGTTCCCATTAATCGTCGGTGTCCCCCCAGCCATATACAAATTCCCTACAACCGTTTCTCCTGCCGGAACATTCGTATTGGTTTGAAAAGTCGCAGCCAACGCCAAAGTTGGCACCGCAAGCGCCACAACTGCAATCAATGACAAAAATTTCTTCATAATTGTATCGTTAGGGATTACTATACTGTATAGCACAGACCTAACCCGCATTCAATGAAATACCATCGCGCGATGCTGGCATTCTCGATCCCTTTTTTGTTGATAGCCATCGCCGTATACGCCTTTTTACAGCAACAATCTCTAACCTCCTCTAGCATGAATATTTCATCTTCAGCCTTTTCCCACAACGGCAACATCCCTTCAAGATTCACGTGCGATGGAGCAAACGTTAGCCCACCACTTACATTTTCGCAGGTGCCTGCAGAAGCTCAATCACTCGTTTTGATTGTGGACGATCCCGACGCCCCGGCCAAAACTTGGGTTCACTGGATCGTGTGGAATATCGATCCATCTTCAAGTGGGGTAGAGGAGGGGACAGCCCCACAAGGAGTTCAAGGAACAACAGATTTCGGTCAAACGAACTACGGCGGTCCGTGCCCACCATCTGGAACACACCGCTACTTCTTCAAACTCTACGCACTCGACACCAAGCTCGAACTGGATTCATCCGCAACAAAGCCAGACCTAGAAGCAGCCATGGAAAGCCACATCTTGACCCAAGCCGAACTCATTGGTCTCTACGAAAAAGGGGACTAGACTACTTCACTCCAACCCACTTGCCCTTAGCATCAAAACTCCCGCTCGCCGGACACACATCCGACAAAAAACAGTCATTGCACTTTGGTTTCCGAGCATCACAAATTGCGCGTCCATGATCAATCAGCCAAAAAGCGATGTTCGTCCAATCCTTTTGCGGAACCTTCTTCATCAGGTCCTGCTCAACTTTCTTAGGATCCTTCTCTTTTGTCATCCCCAGTCGTCGCGAAAGGCGCCCAACGTGTGTATCCACCACCACACCAACCCGAATATCCCACGCGTTCTGCAAAACGACATTCGCCGTTTTTCGTGCCACACCAGGCAGCTCCAATAGCTCATCCATCGTTTTCGGAACCTGGCCGCCGTGCTTCGACACAATCATCTCCGCGGCACCTTTAATATTCTTCGCTTTATTTTTGTAAAAACCTGTTGAACGCACCAGCTGCTCCAAGTCACCAATCGGAGCTTTGGCCATCTCCTCTGCCGTCCCATACTTCTTAAAAAGTGCTGGCGTCGTCATATTCACTCGAACATCTGTACACTGCGCCGACAAAATCGTCGCTACCAACAACTGAAATGGCCCCTTAAAATTGAGAGCAATTTTCGCTTCGCTATAGTGCTTTCCAAGCCGACTCAAAATCGTTGAAACCTTTTTACTCATGGATCAATGGATGCTATAAGTAAACCATTGCAACCACTATATCATGAAAGCAAAACTCAAAAAATTTACCGGCTGGATGAGTGGCCTCAAAGATCGCGACGATGTGATTATCTTTCTCATTGGCCTGGATCTCATGCTTGCCATTGCCAGTAACGTGGTCGATTGGCCCTGGCTCATGAGTGTGGAGTGGTACCTTCGACCATTCGCCCCAATATGTTCACTTTTCCCGCTCACATTGGCCATTTGGTTCATGATTTATCGCAAAAAAAAGCGTGTCCCAGCATGGTTCACGACGTTCATTTTTGTCGGACTGATCAGTTACGGCATCATGGCACAGATATACTTCCCGTACTACATTTCTCAGTTGGGATTCAATTGGCGCCTACCCGGCAACATGTTATGGGTCGCGCTCTATGCCAGCCAGGTTTTTATTATTGCATCAGAAATTCGCCCAGCAAAAACCTATCAATTCGCCCTCATTGTGGCGTATTACCTCTTCAAAGACTACAGCGACCGCTACCTCGGCAGTTTTATTGACGCACAACAATTAGGCTTCTCCGAAATAGCAAAAGACTTTTTCTTCGTCCTGATTATTCTGTTGCACGTGGGATCTTTTGCCCTTGCGATGTTTCTGGCGTTCCGACACTATCGCCAACTTGCCCGGCCTCTGCCTGCGCACGAACCTCTTCCTCAGAAGGAAGCGCATTTTCCTCATCAGACTCTTCCTCACGAGCAACCTTAAGTTCTTGTGAGTCAGCAATATCTTTATATTTTTGCGGCAAAGATCCATAATCAAGTGCCGAAAGCGGAAGGTAGAACATCGGATCCACATACTTCCCACCCTTCATCACTTCAAAGTGAAGGTGAGCTCCTGTTGTCATATATCCAGCTCCCTTTGTTCCTGGGGTTCCCCCACTCAAGGCAACAGCTTGCCCAGCACGAATCTTCTCGCCAGGCTCCACAAGGAACTCATAAACATGACCATAAACCGTCATGAATCCTCCTTTATGAGCCAAAATCAAATAACTATATCCATAACCATTATCCCGGACCTTGTAAACAACACCCTCAGCTGGCGCGCGCACAGTCGTTTTTTGCTTGGTTGGAACGTCTATAGCATTGTGCTGGACACCAAACACTCCAACATATGCCGCGTCTCGGAAGTACGCACTAATTCCTCGAGCTGGAGTAACCGGCCAGTGTAAACGGAATCCCTCAACATCATCTTTAAACGCATTAATATAAGCGTAGATTGAAGTCTTCTCTCCACTAAACAGATCCCGATAATCGTTTGGATCAAAGGAGTCTCCCAGCACACGCATCTCTTCCTGGATGAACGCTAAATTATCTCGTAATTCTCTCAAATCCTCTTGTAACTGATTTTGTTGGAGCTGCGTCTCCGCGATCAATCGTTTATAAATCTCTTCCTCCCCACGAGTGATTTCCAGCAATTTCGCCTTCGCCTCACGCTGTACCTCCAGTTGTTCGCGCTCTTCATCCAATTTGGCATACAATCGAGCCAACTTCACCTTCGCAACCTTGGCCAGTTCTTTTGCTTGTTCAAGCTCTATAACCATGGATTCAAGTTCATGGAACAGCTCCAATCCCTGCTCTTCAAGCAAATTAAAATACGTGATCTGCTGGAGCTGTGTCCCTACAGGCTCATCAGAAAGGAGCAATTTGGCAATGCTCACCTCTGAATTTTCCACCATAGTATTAGAAATGGCACTTTCTCGCAGGTAAAGGGCTCGCAAATACTCACTCAACATCTTTTTCTGGTGTGTAATCGCGGCATTCTTCAAATCAATCTCTTCATAAAGAAGGATAATTTCATTCTCTTTTTGAGCGATTTGTGCCGCCACATTCAGAATCAGGTCTTCCGTGGTAGCAATCTTTTCATCAAAAATAGCAATCTGCTCACTCAAGGTCGTAATCTCCTCATGGACATTGTCCAACCGATCATGTGTTTCTTTCACGTTCGCATTCACATCAAAAAGCTCCTTTTCACTTCCACGAATTTCGGCCTTAATATTATCCAAGAAGATTTGACGTCGCTCTTCCTTCCAATCATCTTCAATATATGGAGAATCCTCACGGAAATCCTTAAAAACGGTCGGATTACCTTCTGGCGGATCAAAATCTTCTTCAGCCTGTTCAATCGCCGCTTTTTCCTCTGTATCTAAATCATCCTCACTTTGGGTCACAATCCAGTCTGGCGGGGCCGATCCTTCCTGCGCGTACAGCACAGACCCATGCACAAAGAATGTAAGCACAAAGCAGAGGCCCACCAATAGCAGTTCCTGTTTTTTCCCTAATGGTCGCATTTTGACGCAACTTTACAAATCTTAAAATTATACCAAAAATTAGCCATTTTCTCAATGGTGCTGCACCATAATTTCCCCTTGCCACAAGCCAACATTTTTCATACAATGCTCCTGCTCTTAATAAACAAACATGGCACATAAGAAAGCCGCAGGTTCTACACAGAATGGTCGAGATTCACAGGCCAAACGCCTAGGAATCAAGATCTTCGGAGGACAAATGGCAAAAGCAGGAAACATCATTATTCGCCAACGAGGAACCAAATTCTTCGCTGGAAAGAACGTTGGAGTAGGGAAGGATCACACCCTCTTTGCTTTGAAGGATGGAGTGGTAACATTCCAAGAAAAGCAGATGAAAAAATACGATGGACGTGTATTTAAAGACAAAGTTGTCCACGTAGAGCCAACCGCAAAAAAATAAATGAGTGATTTCGAGTCATTTGGTGGATTTGATGCCGGCGGGGAGTCTTTTGACCCCGCCGCTTTTGAACGTTTTAAAGAGCGAATGCGCGCCGCCGCCGCGCAGCTAAAAGCAATTCAAAAACAGGAAAAGAAGCAGAAAAAATCCGAAGATGATCTCATTAAGATCCTCATAAAGTTCATTAAAACAGGGAAAAATAAAGAGATCCTCTTGTTGGTCTCTCGACTTCTAGAGATGAACGCTCCCGCAGCTGTTATTGTTGGCCTTTTGCTCATATCCAATCCGGACATTCAGCAGCAACTTGGATTGGTGCTACTCCCAAGTGGGGAGGCAGAAAAACAGGTCAGAGAACAGCCCAATCTTCCGGACCTCTATATAGGAGGAAAAGTGCTGCCGCTCAAGGTGAAGATTGCCATGGTCAGTTGGGTGAACGAAATCACCAAAAAAGTGAACGACCATGCTCATCGAACGATCAAAACCCTTATTGATGAAAACGACCAAGTTCACCTTACCGCGGTTCAATTAGGATCTTTTTGTCTTCGCGATTTTTTGGAAGAGCAAGGGGTTTCACATGAGTACGATCAACTCAAAGAGTTTGTACGGTTTTTCCTCAGTGATATCATTGGAAAAGCCCGCGATGATCTAGAGAATCGCAAAGAGATAGAATGACAAATTACAGGTTATTGGAACAGATTTGACCATGATTCGTTTGTAACATAGCATGGACCCTTATTACCAAATGCTATGATATTTTCTCTCGCCTCAACACTCACAACGCTTGGTATCGTCACGCAATTGACAAGTCCATCCGTCGCGCCAGCCCAAACAGCCTCACAGCCGCCAGTTGATCCGCCGGTAGAGGTGGCAACAGTTGAAATGGATCCACTTGCTGAAGCTCAAAATCAATTTTTGCCAGCAGAAGTAAAGCTTAATGTACCCTTCACCTCTCAAGCTCCCTATAAGGAATGGGTTCCACCATACGACGAAGCCTGTGAAGAGGCTTCACTAGCGATGGTCGAATTTTTTCTGGATGGACGGAGTTTCACGCCAGATATTGCAAGTAGAGAAATCAAGTATCTGGTAGCCTTGGAAGAGCGATACAAATGGCCTGTTGACATTTCTACCCAGCAAGTCGCGCGTCTTGCAAGCGAAGCATATCGAAGGACACATTATCGCTACTCAGGATCAGATGTTTCCATTAGCAATATCAAGAAACTCCTTGCCGCTGGATATCCAATAATTATTCCGGCTGCGGGAAGAGAACTGCAGAATCCTAACTTTCAAGGAAGTGGTCCTCCATATCACATGCTCGTTCTGACCGGATACAATCAGGATAATTTTTACGCCCACGACCCAGGAACACAGTTTGGTGAGCATTTTGAATATCCGCAAGACCGCCTTTACGACGCCATCCACGAATGGACGGGTGATCGATCCACTATTTTAGAAGGTGAAAAAGCAATGCTTATTCTAGAGAAAAAGACCAACATAGCGTACAACTTCTAGGAGATAGCCAAAAATCAGAAAATGTGGTAAAATAATATGATACTCATATTACAACCACATGGGATTTAACTTTGGAGAAACTGGCCGGCTGGCTGAAGAACTTTTAGGTGGTGGTTCGGTAAAACCCACAAACAATCCAGAATTAGTGGTGTCAATGGCACAGAACAATGAGTTATGCAGCCCCCAAACTGCAAATAATCCACGCTTCAAAGAGCAACTCTTTAACCTCCCACGCGGAATTCAAATCCTATTAGACCTTGCCGAGCAGCATGGAAAAAGCCGATCGCGCGAAGGCCAAGCAGAAATCCGCAAAAAAATGATCCAGGTCAAAAGAAAATTTGACCATAAACTCTTGCAAGAGGCACTTATTCGCTACACGATCAACGCTCATGATAACAGCTACCTTCCTTCAGCTCCTGGGCCGCTTTACGGAGGTAAGGGCCGCAACGAATTTATTGGAGAATTAGCAGAGCAGTTGGCAGAAGATTATGACACAGATCTGGACAATATAGAATTCTACAACGCCGCAGACACTCCACTCGATATCCTTTACAGCACCGATGGATTCTTTGTTCTAGACGGAAGACTCTTTGGCGATAACGAAAAACGCGTGGTCCCTATAGATGTGACCATAAGCAGGTCAAAAGAATCAAAATATCAGAATCCAAGTGGGAGTCTCATTCTTTACCTCAATCCAGAGGAGCTGGACGACGAGAGGCTCGAAAAGTACAGGGATGAGTTTTCGCAACAAATAAAACAAGCGGCCGATACCATTGGGATCGACCACGCACTTGACGATTTCCAATCAAAGTTTGATCGCGGAAAGGCTGCGTAAATGCTGACCAATAGCACCTTGAAGCCGTGCATGCAGAAAGGGGGTGAGCTCGCCCTGGTCGAGTGCTTCTTGAATTATATTCTCAATAGTTGCCATTGATGGATCCTCCACTTGCAGAACAGCAACCACATTGTTCTTAACAAGTACATCATGAAGTACTCTCAAAGCGCTATTTCGCTCCACTTTCGAACCCAATCGAATATGATGCAGAACCCCCATTAAGAGGGGAGTGATGGCCTCATTAAAATCCACATCTTCCAGATTCAACAATATCATGCTGCGCATGATGTGAATTCGAGCCTCAGCTTCATCCAGTTTTGGCATAGCATCTCGGAGTTTATCAGCAGATTTCATTCGAAATCCTTCTCGATAAAGTTCAAGTGCTTGCGCGTACGGATCTTTTCCTTCTGGGTTGGACACAAAAATTAACTTAGAAGTCAGTACTATAAACTATAAATAGAAAAAGTCAATCCTCGCTTAAAGGTTATTCTGGGGCGAGTGATGGGTCTCGAACCCACGACCTTCCGGACCACAACCGGACGCTCTAACCAACTGAGCTACACCCGCCACAAGATTGCTGCGCCAAAAAGCGCCCACCTATTATAAGCAAAAGCGCTATTTTATCAATGAAAAATCTATTGAAACACTAGGGTGATACAGCCCAAAGCACCCCCAGAACTTGCCGGTGGTACCGTTGGACCTTAGGAGTATCAACGCCCTAGAAAAGCCTCAATATCCTAAATGGTGGTTATTTTTACCAGTCTCAAACATTCACTCCTTCTACACGGCGAAGAATTTCGCCATATCGTAGGGGAGTACCGTCACATCATAGTGACGCGTTTTCACATCTACAACCTCTTCCCCATTCACATACTCTTTTCCATCTAACACTCTCTCTTTCAAAAACTTATACTTTGCTTGCAATACTGCATTTTCCTTTGCCAGCTGCCGAAACTCTGTCCCGTGAAGGATGTAGTAGGCATAAGACTCAGAAAAGTCTTCAAATGGATCAGTCATCGCATATCCAGAAACAAAATCTTCTTCAGAAGCTGTTGCCTTTAATGTCGTATCGTTTTGCCAGCTTAATCGATAGAAATCCACGCTTGGATCATCCGATTTAACTGGCTTACTGCCATCCATAAACTCACTTTTTGAACTCCACATCGATCCCCCTAAAACTCCAGTGTCGTGAATGTGTCCCATCTCGTGGACAAGCACACCGACCAATTCCTCATCTGTCACATTCTGACATCGAAGGATAATGGTGTCGCCACCTCCTAAACCTCGACGCCCACTATCAGAGAAGTAGAGTGTCAGGTTCTTCAGGTGATTCACAGGCTTTTCAGGAAGACTCTTGAGAGTCCTGTATACAAGTGATTTGCAGTGATTCAAAGATCGAGGAGAGCCATTACTCTCCGGCTTATACGTGTTGCCGGGATGAAGCTTTATGTCGAGGGAATCGAGTTCCTCTGCATAGACAGTTTCATCTGAAGCAGCCGATCCATCATACCGAACAATTTCGGTTTGTGCAAGACTTGGTGTTGTAGCAATCTGTTGATCAAAGGTCACAGTTGTGTTCCAGTTCGCCGACAATGGCTTGACCATAAGGGCGAGGAGCAAAACTCCAAAGTTGAAAAAAGTAACAGTAGATTTCTTCATGGTAAGGCCCGTGAGAGCAGTAAGAAGAGATACTTTTTTCTTTTTGAGTTTTGTTTTGAAGGATCACAAAGGAGCGTATTATAGCACGCATACAAAATTTGTCAAGAGTCAAATTTCAACCACCCAAAGATAGCAAAAAGGCGCTCCGTCGAAACGAAACGCCTTGTCTGCCCTGTTTGGATCTAGTCGTCGTCGCCGATAAGCCACGCTCCAAAGCCGATGACCACGATGATGGTCATGATCAGGCCTGGCCAGAACGAACTCTGGAAGAGTCCGACAGCCTTGGCGACGAGCCACAGTAGGTGGTAAACCACCATGGCCACAATGCATGCGATCACAATCGTGATCTTGTACTCCTGGTCATCGCGGGCGATGCTCAGGAAGATCAAGATCACACCGGGAACGATGTCCACGAGCACCAGCGGGAAGATGATATCCTCCACACGCCACTCACAGGCGACAAGGATCAGGAAGCTCCCAATCCCCGCCATTGCTAGGCCTTCCAGAAACTCCTCCAGTTGACCTTCCCCGGGAATGAGCAAGGCCGCAATAGCAACAATCGTACCAACCACCAAGAGGAGGATGTACGATGCCATGTTGCCAGCCGTATGGCCAGCGGACACAGCGTGTGCCTCGGTAGCCTCACAGCCAGTTGCGGCAATGATCAGAGCCAACAGGGTGACGAAACGAATAACGTTTTTCATGGTAATACCTCTGTGGCTCGCGGCCACGGTTGAAAACTGGCCCGCGCGAGCGAGCAAAAAATCCAAATAGGGCAGAGAGTTATCTGCCCCCTAGCGCCTCAGTCAGTTAAGAGCTGAGGGGCAAATATCTCTCTGCAAAAAGTATGTCAAAGAACAAGCATATTATTATATAATAATACATTAAAAAGTCAAGTGCTGGAGACTCTGCACCTGCTTCAACCTTGTGCTCAGTAAAACATTACTAAAATCGAACTTGCTTCGGATCTCTTCCCTGATTCTTCAGCTCCACATACTTCAAGCACCAGTCCTTGTACTTCTTTAAAAGATGTTCCAACCCAGTATCAGTCCATACTATCCCCCAAGAGAGATCAGGATTGTAGTTAATATCTTTTCTCGCGGCTTCATCGCCAAGAATAGCGAGACGAACCTTGTATCCAAGAGTTCTGCGCAATTCCTCCTGTGTTGCTCTATAAAGATTTTCTTTCCCTTCAATTTGTGATGCCGCAACTTTTTCGTGATCTCCTGCAGTCCCAAGCAGAACTTTATTAACGATCAATTTTGGCTGAACTTCAGCCTTCTTTAAAATTTCATCTCGCAAGGCCTCATCCGTCAAAATATCCTGTTTCATCTTGAGAATCGGCACCGCCAAAGCCTCATACTTACGTGTAATTTCAGCAAAAATCTTATCCGTGTCCGCACCAATTTGTGACGAATCCAATCCATACAAAATACGGAACTTGTCTTGTTCCCACTTTTCCAATTTACTAAACGTCATATTGCCTTCAAACGTTTCCACTCCTTTGTCTTCCATCATATCAATGTTCTTGCGAGTCCCTGAATTGAGCGCATGGAATTCAGGCGTTCCAGGGAGCGGCATCCTTGCAAAGAGCACAAACGTCTGCTCGTCTACAACGCACGCCCCGGTCTCCGGAACAATAAACTTATTAATATTATCCTTATATTCGGGAAACTGCTCCCCATAGAACTCCTCAACATTCTTAAAAGCGGTGTTCCACGCCTCTCCCACAGCATTTTTGTTCCCCTGTAGATTGCCCAAATGAACGCTCGTCATGGTGTACATGGCATCACCTGCCACTTTAAGATATTGAACATTTTTCTCTGTGTGACCGTGATCCAGCAAATCCACCAGATTTTTAGACGACTTTGCGCGGGTCTCTTTTTGGACATGTTCTTTCAATTTGTCAGCAGTCGGCACCTTATGCTCAAAGAACTTTTGGAACCACTCCTTAAACTCATGCGGTGGCATATCCTCAAAATCTTCGCCGGTCCATTTCTCATAGACAAACTTTGGCACATGGCGCCCTCCACCATAGAGCCAGTTAAAGCTGTTGTTGAGCCCATACGTCACATTCTCATATGCGCGATCCCACAGGTTACCCTCAATCTCCAACCGACCATCTTCCGCCAATTCCGTTGCCGTCACCGTTTTCCAGTCACGATGCGCAGGTTTTTCATTCTTATATTTTTTCTCAATGGTCTCAACCGGGAACCGATTAAAAAAAGTGTCCAAAGCAATGTAGATCTCTTCGGAAGTCATATCACTCTTTGGGACATCAGAAAGCTCAACCTTTTTTGACTTCGACCCACGTGCACTCCTATACCGTCGCGCCAGATCCAAAACATCCTTGTTCTCCATATAAACAAAACTTCGCTGCATAATCTCAGCATTCTTGTCATCCGTCTTAAAGGATTCCTTCCAAAAGCCCTCGCTGCCAGCAGTGCTACTGGCATAATCATCCAGCGCGTTGATGGCCGTCTTCCCAGTAAAGAGCTTCCACACATAATTGATTCCAACGCCCGCACCTGCCAATTTCAATCCTTTCCATGCGTAATCTTTCACCTTTTGGATTTTTGGATTGTCCGATTGAGAAAAAAGCCAAATGGTCCCAATCACCAGCGCACCAACGGCAACAGCCTTTTGACCGTCATTCATTTGTCGATAGTTATCCTTGATCTCTTTCCATTTTTTTGTGAGTCCCTCTTTGAAACCAGATGTCGATTTCACTTTTTCTTCCTCGCGCTTGGACTCCGAGTGTCCCAGAATCTGAATCCTCTTGTAAGCCAGATTTCGAATCAACAGATATTTCTGATGCGCTATATTAATACTCTTTTCATGATCATGTGCATCATATTTCGTAAGAAGTTTGTCCAGATCCGATGCAAAAGTGTCATGATCCCAATCGGACATCATCTCTGAACCATCTTTTCCAAGGCTATCCAGGTACTCTTTAGCTGAAACCAGCTCCTGCTCCAATACCGCTTCGCCTCGAGTCTTCTTCATTCGTAAAATCTCCAGCGCACTGTCAAAATTGAACTTATCATCAAAGTTTTCGGGCGTGACATCGTGTTCATCCAGGTATTTCTGGATGCGGGAATGATGCAGTGTTTCATTTTCCTTATTCTTCTGCACTTCTACCTGCTCATCCGACTCACGGACCTGCTTCAGTATGTCACTAAAATCGGACATAAGTTCGCTTAAAGACTATAATCGTAAGATACAAAAATATCTTATAATTATAGCATAAAACTACTTATTTCCCAAGCGTTTGCGGATAGCATCCATCTCACTGGACTCTTTGGAATGACGATTTTCTTCGATTTGTTGGTTCGCCTCGTCTTCAGCGTTCAAAATTTCATTCTGAAACTTCTTATAGTCTTCTTCAAGGGCTTCTGGCGCTTTTTGAACAAGTGTCTCAATGTCATCAGCAGATGCCTTTAATCGCTCATCTCGCTCTGCTTCCAGCTGACTTTTTTCAAAATCCAAAAATTCAGCATCCTCTTCCAGAAAATCAATGTGTTCAGTCATCTCTTCCTCAAAGGCCTTGATGTCCTTTTCCTCAAATTCACCAGAGCCAATTTTCTCAGCCCAATACAGCTTTCGGTCCTCTGGAAGCCCAGATTGATCCAACTGCTCTAAAAAATTCTGAATGAGTTGTTTGGTGGTCATGCCAACTGAACTTTATCAATTAAATACTGCAAAAATGCAGAGCTTGTTTGGTCTTCCTTTTGGGGAGCTTCCTCTAAAAATGCTGTATGATACGATCGAAAATCTTCAAGCGACAGGGAGTCTAGTTTTCTAAGATTCACTAGTAAAGTCTCTATAAATTGAAGGCCTTCCTTTATGCCCATTGCCTTTTTATTCAATTCCATTCCCTCACTCTCACCTTGGAAAAAAAGTTTCAACATTTTGCCGTTTTCAGGACTCTTCAACTGACTTTCGAATTGTGGATTTTTCTGTTCAATACGGTGATATAGCTCTCTCGCTTCATTCGGCATATTTCCCAGCCCGAACATCTCTGCAAAATGCCTTTCTTTATCTGTTAAACTGACCAAAGTTGGATTTGCAGCAGGTGTTGGACCAAAATTAGCCTGACCTTGAGTGGGTTGAGATGCAGTGGATGATTGTTTTTTAGCCTTTTTCTTTAGCTTTGCCTTCGGTTGACTTGGAGTGCCAAGCGTATCAAACACGTAGTCAAAATCTTCAGACTTATACTTTTTGCCAAGTGAAGCAAATGCCTCCATTTTCTTCTGGAGATCACTCGAAGAGCCATGCTCCTGGCCGATGAGGTAAATACTATAGACCGTTGCAGGTGTAAATTCAGCAAGCTGTCTCTTTTTTAGTAGTTTCTTACCTTTTGTATCCACACCAGATAACATAAAGCGCATTACCATCATGGCAGGGGTAGGAGACTGCAAATTTGCTTTACGCATATCGACAATTGCCCTCGGTTTTTCACCTTTAAAATAGTTCAAAACTTGTTGCACCTGGCTATCGGAAACCTTTTTTCCTCCCATAAACTGGCACCACTTTTTCATATCAATAAGCTCTTGAAGTCTTTCCCGTTCATTGAGAGGCTCCCTATATGGTGTTTTGTCTTCATTGCCCTGTTCATCAAAGAGCACTTTAGGCTCAAGACCAAGCGCTTCATTCAAATAGTATTCCAAATAAACGATTTTCGCATTCTTGCCAAACTTTCTTATTTGTTCACGGAGTTCCTTCTCTTCATCTTCGCGACGTGTGCCAGTGAGTTGGAGCAGATGTTCAACCTGCGCACCAAAGTTTTTATCAAAAATCTCACGTGTTTTTTCACGGCGAGCATCAACTTTTTCCATAACCGCTGATACGGCTTTCTTTTCCTTCAATAGAACTTTTCGACTGCTTTCTTGTAATTTCGTCAGTCCTTTCATCTCCGTTTTATAGCGAGTCTTAGCATGTTTTTTTTGTTCCAGAGCCGCCTTCCAGCTGGCGACCTTATCATCAATGTAGCCAACCAGAAAACGGCCTTCACGTTTTTGTTTAAAAATTTGTCGCGCTACCTTTCGAGCGCTTTTTGAAGCATCTCGGGCTGCCGTAATCATATCTATCTGTTCTTGATTCTTCTGGATCCGATTCTCTAATTCTTGAATTCCCTCCAGTTTTTCAGAAACCTCTTGAGCGTTATAACGGTGTCCAAATATACGCCGAAACAATGATCCTCCACGTGCATAGAATTTTTCACTCTCATGGGTTCCAACTAGTTTTTTTTCAACACCCGATCCCTTTTTTACTGAAATGACCTTTCCTTCGAGGCCGGTTAGAATTTCTCTCTCATGAGCATCGTCAGTTTGACGCTTACGTTCAGCAACTCTACGCATAACTTCACCCTGAAATTTCGCCTTCTGCTTATCATTAAAATTAACTTTTTGAATAAAAGATTGAATAGCATTATCGATCGAATTGACGTCGCCCTTATCAATTCTCGCAACTTCTTCCACAGCTTCCTTTACAGTTTCATCGTAAAGTTGTTGTTCCCAACTATTGGATTTATTTGGATTCGCCATTTTTTGATTTTTGTTTTCCCTTTATTATACCATTTTTATTCAAAAACGTCATCTGTGATGTCGTCAGAGGCCTCTGCCACCATTCGTGCATATTCAAGCAATTCAATGTGGAGTTCATTAATGGCCTTTTCAAGCGATTTTTCGAGCCAGTCAACGTTGTGAAGCATCATCATAAGAACATCAAGCGGCTCTAGTTCGGGATGATCCTGTTTTATCTGTTCAAAAAGAACTCTTTCACGATCATTAAATTCCAAAAAGAGTGTTTCAAGGAGTCTTGTGCGGAGCGTATCTCGTACCATGGACCTGAGACCTTCAGCTTGGGCGCTTTTTTTGTCGTGGAGATGCAACGCATCGATAACGTTTTCCACGAAGGTTTCAGTTTTGAAATATTGTTCTTGCTTCATATTGATAAATTAAACCCAATCCCAGAATTTCTTAATTCCTCTGCCTACAGCCTTTACCCCACCCCAGGTCTTTCGCCCAACCCACATCCCACCTTGTCCGATCTTCTTAGCAGGCCACCAGATTGGAGATGTGAGGTAGTAGCCAGTTTTGCCTAAAAATTTCCCAGTTTTCACAGCACCTCCGCCGAAAGTTTTACCAGCAGACCGAATTTTCCTTGGCGCTGCCTTTGCACGCTTCCACGCTCGTTGATGAAATTTACCATGCTGTGCAACATAGAGGGCGCCAGTGAGCAATGCTTGTGCACGCGGATCATCGGCCAATCCATGTTCATCCAGCCATGATTTGGCATCTCTTGCGTTCATTTTTCCCTCTTCAACCTCCTTTACAAATGGACTCATTTTTCGCTTAAACAAAAGGTTGCTGACCCATTGCCCTACAGAGCCAACCTTGTCTTTGAGTTGTTCCCATAGACCCTTTTCCTTCTCTTCGTCGCTGGTATAAAACTCATCAATATGCTTCATGTTTTCGGCCATCACATCAGCATCCGCAGTGATTCGCGCATCAAATCCAGAAGCAAAAAGCTGCCGAACCTTCACAATATTTTGAATACGCCCAATAAAGCGTCGCAATTCAATCGCATCGCTATCCAGAAGCTCAACCTTCCCGCCATCATAACGGAAACTTTTGAGGGCCTCTCCAATCTTGTGCACATAAAGATTCAAACCATCAGTGTCCATTTCTGGATTTTCATTGAGCCAAACATGGAGCTCTTCATCTGCCATAGAAGGATGCAGCGGCCCAAACTTCTCAAGACCGCTCCCTTCACGAGTTATACCTTCAAGGAGCTTTCTGCTGTCATATACAGTCTTGCTTGTCACTTTTGCTCGCCAAATCTTCTTAAATGCCTGCCAGTTAGAGGCATCCAGCCCTTCGCTCAGCTCTCGGTTTGCCGCGCGATCAAGCGGAATATTTAAAACAGCAGTGACATCACTCATAGCTCGCGCTTTTGCACGATCCATCATGTCGGTCGTGACATGGTCACCATAATTTTCAATCTCTTCCTGAAGATGGATTCTCGTCAAAAGTTGGATGGGAGACAAACGTTGCCGTTTGGCGGATCCCACTTCATCTAGCTTGTCATCAGGTAAGTTCTCAATTGCATCTCGGAGCGCAGATTTGACCGGTGGTGTTGGCCCAGCCCCAGGAGCTGCCGAAATTCCGAAAAGCTCTTGCTCAGTAGAGTTTGCGGTAGAAGTGCTAAAATTCGTGATACCCGGAACCTGCGTATTTCCCAATAACTTGGTCATCTCTCCAACATTTTTCTTGAGTTCATTCTCTGCCCGACGAATTTTCTTGAGTAGTTCTGTCTTCTCTTTCATTAACGCATCCCGTTGTTTCTGAAGTTCGCCTAAACCTGTATCCCTGCTGCTTCCTCCTCCACCTAAAGCACCAGTCGTTCGTTGAATATTGTCTAGAACACTATTGAGCCGCTCATAAATGCTCTGAGCATCAGCATAGTGGTCCTGTAGATTTTGCTTGGATTCTGCAACCTTTTTACCCAAACTGCTCTGCTTTTCCGCATCTTTATCCTCTTCAGTTGATTCTTCTGAGGCATTCTTTTCCGGCTCAACATTTGGAAGACTGTCCCGAATTTTGAGGAGGAGGTCATAAACTCGATCAATATCACCTTGCTGATAAAGTTCACGAATCTTATTGAGCAAGGCTTGCACTGTCGGGTTGTTTTTGATCGGAGTGAGCGCATTATTCCTCAGAATTTCATTCAAAAGTCCAAACACACTCTCACCATGGAGGTCTTCTGGAGTAATCGGCAGAGGGCGACCTTGATTGTCAGTTTTGTAAAAAAGTCGAAGAGGAGCCTCTCTCAACTCTCTCAAAAACAGCCTCAACTCTTCAGAATCATAGACACTCGTGCTGAGCATCTCTTTTATGCGCTTGTTTTCATTCCGACGATGTTGGATCAGATGATCAATGAGTCGATCCTCTCCAGGAGCATCAGCCATCTCAAATTCGCGGCCAGAAAGTTGTACTTGCTGTGGAAAAACACGAACATTCCCAACCTGTGCTTGATTCCGTAGCTGAACCAGTTGTTGAGCAGTCGCATTTGCCAGGCGATACACCTCAACCCGAACAGGACCACGTGGGCCAGGAAGGGGAGTGACAACCATTGCATCTAATTGCGCTCTCACTTCAACTTGCTGTGCTGGTGTGAGGGATCGCCAAATATTGCGGCAAATATGAATCCTTTGCAGTTGAGGGTCACGCTCTGTACCAAAAAGGTCATCATGGATGCGTTCTGCTCGACTTCTAAACCATGGTTGGATTCGATCTGGCGCTAAAAGCGTCCCAACTTGTTTGAGAAAACCTTTACCAGCCTTCAATTTTGGGTATTGCTGGCGCAAAGTAGGATTTCGCATAATTGCGTCAATATTTTCACGCCGAAGACCTTCTGGTAGCAAGTTTCCAATCGTATTAGAGAGCCGTCTCCGAATCCCAAGCATAATATGGGAAAGTCGACCTTCAACTTCTGGATCACGGGAAACAATTTCCCTCCCCAAGCCAAGTTCAGCAAGCACATCCGCAGAACGATAATCGCTTTCTTTTACGTTTTGCTGGGCATCATAAGTGCCTACCTCCGGCAGGGATAGTTCAGCATCATAGTCTTTATCGCTCTTTTCCCATCGCCATTTAAAAACAAATCGCGATGGCTTCCCTTCAAAATCCCTGAAGCTATGTCGTGGTCTCTGCATATTTAAGCGCATAAATATCCTATTATTTTACCATAAAACGGCCTTGAAAAAAAGAGTAAGAATCTATACCATACGTTGGCGTGTTGCGCTACCAAAGCGCACAAAACCATTAATCCACAACCATGAACATCTCAGTCGACAAATTGCCAAAATCAGAAGTAAAAGTGACCGTTGAACTTTCGCTTGAAGAAACGACAAAACTGCTTGAAAAAGCGGCTGCAGAGGTTTCGAAAATGGTGAAAGTGCCAGGATTTCGACCAGGAACAGCACCGTTGGAAGTTTTGAAAAAACATGTCAAAGAAGGAGCGATTGAAGGCCACATGCTCGACATTGCCATCCCAGAAACCTACACAAAAGCCGTGAAAGACAACAACCTCGAAGTGGTTTCTCGGCCAAAAGTGAAGGTTACCAGCGATGTGCCGCTAACATATGAGGCAACCGTAGCCATTTATCCAGACGTAAAAGTTTCTGGATACGACAAAATTAAAGTGAAAATCGAAGAAGAAAAGGTGAGCGACAAAGACGTTGACGCCGTTTTGGACGACCTTCAAAAGCGCCATGCAAAATACAGTATCGTCGATCGAGTAGCACAAAAAGGGGATAGAGTAGAAATCGATTTTGAAGGATTCGACGATGGGGGAGCTCCACTCGAAAACACGCAAAGCAAGCACCATCCAGTCATTCTTGGCGATGGGAACATGGTTCCTGGATTTGAAGACAATCTAGAAGGGATGAAAAAGGGTGAAGACAAAGAGTTCGAAGTAAAATTTCCCAAAGACTACTTCCACAAGCCGTTCCAGAACAAAAAAGTGAAGTTCAAAGTACACGTACATGAAGTAGAAGAGATCAAGTTGCCAGAACTCAATCCAGAATTTATCAAACAGATCGCTGGCGAAGAAAAACCACTCGAAGAAGTAAAAAAAGACATCTTTGCCAACTTGGAAAGAGAGCGTGAACATGCCCTCAAAACCCGACGTGAAGACGAATACCTCAACAAGCTCGCCGACCTCACCAAGGTCGACATCCCACAATCGCTACTCGATGAAGAGTTAGACGGCATGATGGAAGAGTTTCAAGCAAGCCTCGAGCAGCGAGGCCTGACTCTTGCTCAATACCTTGAACAAGCCAAGAAAACAGCCGAAGAAGTCCGAGACATGCGCAAGAAAGAGGCTGAAAAACGCCTCAAACTCCGCTTCGGCCTCCAACAAGTCTTCAAACAAGAGGAAATCGATGCCACAGAAGAAGACTTGAACAAAGAGATTGAACAAATCATGAACCTCTACCCAGACGTGGAACGCTCAAAAGTAGAAACTGAATATAAAGAGGGATCATACCTTCGCCGCAGACTGGAAAACAAAGTGAAGATGGAGAAACTTTTTGCAAGGTACCTAACCAAGTGATAAACTACGCCTAAAGTAAAACGAACACTATGAAAGCATTCTTCATTACTGGCGCGGTCATCTTCACCGTCCTCATTCTGATTGTGGCCTTCGAGAACATCGCCACTCCAGTGAGCAACTTTTTGTTCGTTTTCTTGCCCGTTGGAAACTTTTTTTTCATTGTGATGGGCGTCGCCGGACTTGGTGTTGGCGCAGGAATCTTCTATGCAGGACTCGTTTCAACCCTGCTGCGCAATAAAGAGGAAGAGGACAACGGAGCCGAATCCCTCCAATAGATTTTGCATTCAGAAAGCAAGAATTGAAGAGTGAGGATTTCATTCTTGGAACAGTTGTGCAAGTATAAGAGGATCATGATCCTCTTATATAAAGGTGAGCGTACATGTTAGCGAACCTTTACCCTTGCACTTGTTTCAAAGAAGAAATCCCACGATTTACACTTGCTTTCTGAATAAAAAAAATATACGCTGCGTTTGAACTTGTACAATAAAAATGCTCAAGCGCCTTTTTACATCAAACACACGCGTAAAACTCCTGACGCTCTTCCTCACACATCCGGAAGAGGAGTTCTTTATTAGGGAACTCACACGGAAACTGAATGAACAAATTAATTCCATTCGTCGAGAGTTAGATAACCTGCGAAAGATCGGTCTACTCAAGACCAAAACCAAGAATCGCAAAAAGTTCTACACTGTGAACAAAGATTTTATGCTCTTTAACGAGCTGAAAGCCATCGTCCACAAAGCCCACAGCGACAAAGAAAGCATCGTCAAGCACCTTGCCGAATTTGGAGACGTAGACGTGGTTGTCCTTTCTGGACTCTTTGTCGACAAAGATGCGCCAATCGACATTCTTATGGTTGGACGAATCGATCGACACGGACTCGAAAACTACTTTAATAAAGAGATGGACACCAAGCGCCCAGTGCGATTTAGCCTTATGACAAAGGAAGAATACCAATATCGTCGCAAATGTAACGATAAGTTTCTCCACGATATTTTGGAAGACCAGGACAACATTATTGCCCTAAACAAAATTGCTTGATTTTTACCTGCAGAATCCCTACTATGACTTGGCTTACTAATCAAAAACCATGTCGAATTTAATAGTACAAGACGTCCAAAAAAAGTTTATCAACAAGAAAATGCCGGTTCTACGACCGGGATATCAGGTTCGTGTTCACCAAAAAATTAAAGAAGGTGAAAAGGAACGTGTACAGGTTTTTGAAGGATTGGTTGTTTCTGTAGGATCAGGATTTGGCCCAGGAAAGACCTTTACCGTTCGAAAAGTAGTCCAAGGTATTGGAGTAGAAAAGGTACTTCCAATTAACTCTCCACTTATTGAAAAGATCGAAATTAAGAAAACATTCAAAGTACGACGTGCGAAGCTTGGGTTCATGCGTGATCCAGAAACAGCGACTCGTTTGAGTACAAAACTTGGACTTTTGGATAAAGATGAAGTGCACAAGAAGAAGAAAGGGATGATGGAAGAGCCTAGTGCACCCGAAGGGCAAGCACCCGCCGAGTCTGAGCCTGCGAAGGACGAGGCGCAAACTGAAGCTCCGAAAGAAGAGGCTGCAGTTGAGGAAAAAGCAGAAGCTCCTGCGCAAGAAGAAAAGGTAGAAGAAAAAGCCGAGGAAGCTCCAAAAGCTGAAGAAAAACCGGCTGAAGAAGCGAAAGAAGAGGAAGAACCAAAGGAAGATGAAAAGAAAGAGGAGTAAGCCATAACTGGCTCGGAACTTCAACTAGTACCAACCCTTGAAAAGCCATAGAGTAATTCTATGGCTTTTTTGTCACTGAAAAAACTGTTGGAAACGGAAGACGTGCCATTTGTCTGGGGGATGGATGAAGCAGGTCGAGGCCCTTGGGCCGGCCCAGTTGTGGCATGCGCACTCATGTTTCCCCGTGAGGTTCGCATTCAAGGAGTTAGGGATTCAAAGCAACTGAACAAAGAAAAGAGAGAGAAAATCTATGAAAAGTTGAAAGAAAAAGCTCTTTTCGGAGTAGGAAGAGCAGAGCACCATGAAATAGACAGTTTAGGGCTCACAAAGGCGACAAACTTAGCATACACAAGAGCAATAGGAGCCCTTTTGTCCAAGAAAAAATCCAAAAAACCGGAGCTCATGCTCATTGATGGGAGAGATAAATTCCGGCTGCCTTTTGAGTACAAAAGCTTCATCAAAGGAGATGCAAAGGTGAAGATAATCGCTTGCGCCTCAATTATTGCCAAAGTCGAACGCGATAAAATCATGGAAGAGTATGCAAAAAAATATCCAGAGTATGGCTTTGAGGACCACAAAGGTTATGGCACGGAGCGACACCAGCAAGCGCTCGAAAAGCACGGTGTATGTACAATCCACAGGGCTTCCTATGCGCCTATTGTTCGCATAACACAGCAAAAAACCATCTTTTAAAAAGGATAACTCGCGTACAAAGAAAAGGTGTGCGGGGGTGGAAGCCGTTGAGCCCCCACCCCCGCATGTCGCGATCAGCCGTCGACCTTGCAGCCGTCGGGAACCACCTTGAAGGGTAGTCCGACGGTGAGGTCTTTGCCGAAATCGACGTCGGCCTTGACCGCCGCGGGGTCACAGCTGATCTCCTTACTCCAACAGTCAGCGCGCTCCTCATCGGGCTTGAGGTTGCACTTGTTGGGGTCGTAGATCAACCTCGGTCCCGGTGCGAAGTTCGCCGAGATGAACGACGCTTCACCCTCCGGAAGGGCAAGCTTTGCCGCGGAGGGTTTGGGGTCGCACCCCTGACCGGGGATCATCATGATGGTGTCCCCAGCCTGAACGTTCACCAGACCTGCTGGCGTCCAGCAGCGCAGCCCGGGCGCGTTGACGCTACCGGTGTTGGTGCCATCGTCACCCGTGTTCGCAGGAGGGGACGGCGTATCGTTGGCATTCGCGGTAGCCGTCGCACCAGCGTTCAGATCAGCGTTGGCATCAGCAGAGGTTTTCACCTCTGCGTCTTTGTCACAGGCCGCCAGGAGCAGCCCACAACTCATCATCAAAAAAAAGTAGCGGCCCATTGGGCCTCCTTTCTGTGGTTGTACGCGAGTTATCAAAGTTCACGCCCCGGGGCGTCAACCTGATCTCACGTGGAACTTGATCGGTTAAGCCCACCTTGGGCGCACGAAATATACAATAATAGCGGGAAAAGTCAATGCTTTGCGAACTCTCGCAACACCTCTTCATGCACTAGCGTCTTGCTCCTCAGCTTCATCGTTCCTTGATCGACCCTTTCAGACAACTCATCCCACTCCTTTATCATCTGCTGAAAAAGATTTTGAAGGTCATTGGTTGAAAAATTTTCCCAGTTCACAACAAAACCCTCCATCTCCATCTGCGTACAGAAGCGGTTCACCTTTTCACTGTATGACAAGCCAATAAATGGAGTATGAGCCAAGGAACTGGCAATCAGAGAGTGCAGTCTCATCCCCACAACGGCTCTAGCACGAGACATTAACTCCAAAATTTGCCGAAAATCGGCTGTGTAATCAAACATTTTCACTGCCTCAGGCTTCGAAACAAGGCTCATGACCTTTTCCAACTCCTCCGCATCGTTATCGTGAGAAATCTGAAAAGGGACACAAATGGTCCTCAGATGATGCTCTGACCAAAGCCAATCCACAAAAGCTGCCAAGCGCTTATACTGGGCATCCTTATCACCTCGAATCCATGGTCGCACCGATAAAACAACAAAATCTTCCCGTTTTTCCTGGATAGGACTGATGGAATCCAAAGCAAAAGCTGGATCCGCCAGAGCTTGAACATGATCAATACCAAGCCGTTCTAGCAAAAATTTCGAATCCTCATCACGAACTGTCACCGCATCGGCCCATCGAAAGACTTTTTGCGTAATCCATCGACCAACTCGAGTATTGAGCGGGCCCACACTCTGCCCCAGGCAAAAGATAGGAATCCCTCTTCTATGAGCTATCCATGCCTGTAATGACCAAATAAAAACAGCATGAATCTTTTCGTCCGTGAAAAGGCCACCACCACCAAGAATGAACAAGTCTGATTCCTTTAAAAGTTGCTTGGTTTGGCGTAAAGAGCCAGTTTTGAGGCCATCAATCCATGAACGAACACCCGCTGGAACCATTTTTGCACTCAAAACGCCGTGGGTCGCAGCAGTTTCTTTGGGGTTGGCACTTAAAACCGTTATCTCCGCATCGGAAATAGCGTTTTGAATCATGTGAATAATGCCTTCTAAAAGCGCTTCATCGCCCAAATTTGTGGCTCCATAATTCCCGCAGATAGTAATTCTCCTTTTCTTCACAGACAAAGTTACAGTGCACCCATTATGACAAGCAAATTCCTGTAATGGAAGGCTCAAAAGGAGGTTAAACCAATCGTTGCAGACAAGTTGAGTGAAATAGCTTGACAAATTCCTGCAATATACTATTATTCCATCTTATCTTAATCTGAATACTTCAGTGGATACAGGCGCACAACAACTTAAGCTTTTTGCTGGTGAGGAAACTCTTCAGCCGCTTTTGTGTGCCTAAAGCTGTGAGGATCGGTGAGATAAGCGATCTTTTACAAATAGGCTTACCAAAAATTATTACGTTTTAAACGTCGTGGGGCCCGCCCTGCCTTTTTTTTCGTGCGCCGAGAAAAAGGCAGAGTGGGTCCTGCGGCGGAAAGGACCACACTCAAGTATTCGCACTTCTGCAAGAACGAGTGTGTCCGCTTAAGGACCGCTAAACCGCAACAGCAAGCCGCGGTTAGCGCCGCGGAGAAAGGTACTTGCCATGCGCAAGCACGTTATTAGCGCCCCTTTGCTGGTCGCGGCCATGCTGGTCGCGGTCGACGGAGAGGCCGGCATCACCCAGGCAAGCTGGAAGATGCACAACGCCAAGGACAGCACCCTCACCACCACGGAAGGCGACACCGTTGTCGTTACATTCGCGGTGGAGGGGACCTGTGCCGACATCAACCACGAGTACTTCGGTGGGGCAGCGTCCCTGCTGAAGGACCACAAGAAGACCTGCGAGGACAACGCAGCTGTCCCTGAAAGGGGGCAGTTGGCGACCGCTTCGGTGAAGTGGTCGTGGCTGGCGGTGGCCGGGGATCAGACGTACAACTTCCTCTACAACGGTAGTGGGACGAACGTCGCGGCGACCTACACGGTCTCCGCGACGCCGAAGTACGATCCCTCGGCTCATCCCACGACCGAGCAGTTCGAGGACCACGTCGAGGACGACTCTGTCCATGGCGGGGGCCTCGATGATGGAACCATCCAGGTTCTGGCCCAGTTGGGGGGCATGCCCAACGACAACTACTTCCAGCGGCCGGCCTTCGTGGCTCGGATCCTCCTCAACGCCACCTTGGCTCGCGCCAGGTGGGGCGGTGGATTCAAGCTGGGAGTGTTGGGTGGATACGGCGAGACGAACTTCAACGTCTCGCCTGCCTTCGCTTCCCAAACGGAAGAGGCACCGGTTCGCATCGGGGAGTGGGCCCTCATGGCTCAGTTCACGCATCGTCCGGTGGAGTGGTTCGAGTGGAACGCGGGTGTCCCCATTGGACTCCGCTACTACTCGTACGAGACTCAGATCTTGGATCTGGATCCCTCCAACGCCGATGCCTTGGAGAACAACAACCGGCAGTTCGCGTTTTGGCTGGGTCTGCATGCAGACGTCCAGTTCATCGTCGCGGACTACTGGTCGGTGGGCGGCTTCGCCCAGTTCTCCATGAACCCCACCAAGGTCGACGTCATCATCGGCGACGACATGGACAACGGTGAGCTGATGCCTCAGTTCACCGGGGGGTTCCAGACGGGCGTGGACTTCTAACAACAACGGCTGTAGGGGAGCTATATCCGGAATTCGCCGGATCGCTCCCCAAGGCCACCATCATGAAAGGAAACGCGATGAAAAAAGCGTATCTGATCCTGGTCCTCTTGGGCCTCACACTGGTGGTCTCAGCCGCTGGCTGCGACCACGACGATGTCTGTGTCGACGACGGGCAGCTTCATTCGCCAAACGGCAATGACTGCCCGCGCACCGCCGAGAACTGCACCGATGGCACCGACAACGACAACGACGGCCTAGTCGACTGCAACGACCCCGACTGCGACGGGCAGGCTAACTGCCCCAGCACCGGCGTCGAGAACTGCACCGATGGGGTCGACAACGACGGCGATGGCCAAGTCGACTGTAACGACTCTGACTGCGATGGACACACGAACTGCCCAGGCACTGGAGCCGAGAACTGCGGCGACGGCGTCGACAACGATGGCGATGACCTCATCGACTGCAACGACCCCGACTGCGACGGACACGTTCTGTGTCCTGGCACCGGGGATGAAGTCTGCACCGATGGGCAGGACAACGACGGCGATGGTCTAGTCGATTGCAACGACGGTGACTGTAACGGTCACCCGAACTGCACCGGAACCGAGAACTGCGGTGACGGTATCGACAACGACGGCGACGGCTTGGTCGATTGCTACGACGGTGACTGTAACGGTCACCCGAACTGCACCGGCACCGGAGTCGAGAACTGCACCGACGGCGTCGACAACGATGGCGATGGTCTGATCGACTGCAATGACGGTGACTGTAACGGTCACCCGAACTGCACCAGCTCCGGAGTCGAGAACTGCGGTGACGGTATCGACAACGATGGCGATGGCCTGGTGGACTGCCAGGACGGCGACTGCAATGGTCACGTCCTTTGCACCGCCACCGAGAACTGCGGCGACGGCGTCGACAACGACGGCGACGGCTTGGTGGACTGCAATGATGGTGACTGTAACGGTCACCCCCTTTGCACTGGAACCGAGAACTGCGGCGACGGCATCGACAACGACGGCGACAGCTTGGTGGACTGCAACGATAGTGACTGCAACGGTCACGTCTTGTGCTCTGCCGAGAACTGCGGCGACGGCATCGACAACGATGGCGACGGTTTGGTGGATTGCCAGGACGGTGACTGTAATGGTCACATCCTTTGTTCTGGTCCCACCACGGAGACCAACTGCGGCGACGGCATCGACAACGACAGCGACGGCTTGGTGGACTGCAACGACGGCGACTGCAACGGAGATCCTCTCTGTTCCGGTCCCACCACGGAGAACTGCGGCGACGGCATCGACAACGATGGCGATGGTCAAATTGACTGCTTGGATAGTGACTGCAACGGTCACATCCTCTGCACCAACCCCGAGAACTGCGGGGATGGCATCGACAACGATGGCGACGGCCTCATCGACTGCAACGATCCCAACTGTGCAACCAGCGTGCTCTGCACCTGTGTGGCGCCCAATCACCCCTGCGGTGGTGTGTGCTGTGCGGGGAACGAGTACTGCAACCTGCAGAACTCCTGCACTCCGTGTCCACTGAGTGCCCCCACGTATTGTCCTATCGCCGAAGACACCATGCAGCAACCCACTCTGTACTGTCAGGGTACGGAGCAGACCTGCTGCTACGGCAGCGATCCCAACAACTGCGGCACGTGTGGCAACAATTGCTCGCAGGGGCAGACGTGTAACGTGAGCGTCTGCCAGTAACCCATCAATCACAACCCTAACGGAAAGGTAAGCCTATAGAGAAAGATTGGAATAAGGCACCCTACGAGGTGTGCCAAGGCCGTCAGCAACCACGCTGGCGGCCTTTTCCTTATGCTTAGTCACGCCTTGACAAAATATTAAAAATTATGTATAGATACATAATGCCGATAGGAATGTTGCGGAAAAACGTAATTTATTGCGTTCTACGCCGTTACTAAAGGTGTGGCCCTTGAAAGTTTGTGATGGAATGTTGCAGAGCACCACATGCTCCATAGAAATATGTGGTAGATGGTGCTCTGCACAAAACCTAAACCTACAGGAGAGAGAATCATGAAGAAGACTTTTACGATCGCGACTATCGCCTTGATCGCTTGCTCGACCGCTGCTTGCGGCGCTGAATTCGAGTCCACCTTCGGTGAAGGTGGAACGGGCACAGGCGCGGGCGGTTCCGGAGGAACTGGTGGCGATGCCACCACGAGCAATGGAGGATCCGGGGGAGCCGAGTGCATCCCCGTCGACGAGGTCTGCGACGGAGTCGACAACGACTGCGATGGCGAGCCCGACAACGGCCTCGAAGACTGCGTGGCCCTCACCTTGGAGTTCCCCGAGGAGACCAAGGCAATGGTCATGCTGGCCAGCGCCAGCAGCGGCTTGGCCGTTCCCGGTCAATACACCGAGGAGCCCGTCGATGGGGACTTCACCGTCTTTCTCGATCGCTCCAGTCGGCTATTTCTCCGCCTCGAGGCTCCGACGTTCCTCCTCGCTGGGAGCAACGTCGAGTTGAACACGTCGACCGACGCGTTCGGATGCGTGGACGGGCCTCTGAAGGTCTCCGTCGACGAGATGGAAGGCGAGCTGGAGAACGGCCCCTTCTCCGAAGGTGCCTCGTTCGATGAGTGCAATGCCAGTGGGCAGTGCACGTTCAGCAACATCGGGGGCTGCTCCGAGGGCGAGATCAACCTTTTCCGGATCGATCTCGCCCCAAAAGCGGCCAGCGAATAGGTAATAACATCAACCATCACAAACAGAAAGGAGGTCAATACGTGCCATTAGGCGCTCGCGGACATCCGCGCAGCAGCCCACCGGCCGAACCGAGAGCCGTCACGAACAACAACGTGGCGGCTTTTCGACATGTAATGAAAGCTGTTTTGAGTACTTTTATCTATCCTGCCAAAAAAACCTGCTGGCAGCCTTGACAAAATAGTATAATTATGCTATTTTAGTAAGCCTTGTTACTCTCATAAACCAATAAATGGCACTATAATAAGGAATTAGCGTGTTTTGGCTCTTGCCAATTCATCTAGTCACTTTGTGTCTCATTGTACAAGAGCGGTACCAAGGAACGACCTTTGAAATCTCATGTAGAAAGAAAACATCCCAATCGGGGCATGTACTTCTTTTGCAGCAATAAGTTGCAAGAGAGATACGTGCCCCAAAACAAGGGGCCAACCTGCACACGGTGTGCAGGAGAGAGTCCCTTGACGGGAAAGGATAGTGACATGAAAAACTCCATGATCAAGCTCGCCATCTCCATCTTCGCCATCTTCACGACGTCCATGCTCTTCATGGGCTGCAGTGACGACGAGCCCAACGCCTGCGCTCCAGCAAAGGTGGAGGGACAGTGGAAGTGTGTGTGCGAGTCGGAAGGCGAGCGCACGGCCAACGTGGAGCTCACGGACGAGCTCTGCAGTGACGCCCCTCTCCCCGAGGGGACCTGCGCACTGCAGTCCAAAAACGGCGACCAGTGCACCTTCGAGTGCAGTGGTCTGGGCACGGCCAACGTGTACTGCGGAGACGGCACTCCCGTCTCCAGCAACGATGGTTCGTGTCAGGCCTACGTCGGAAGCGACGGCACCTGTTTCCTCGCCTGTGAGGGCGTGGACGAGGTGGCGTTCGCCTGCGGAGGGAACAACTCCTCGGGCTCCGGCGGCAACAACGGAGGTGAAGTCTGCACCGACGGTGTGGACAACGACGCCGACGGCTTCGTCGACTGTGCCGATGCCAACTGCTACGGCCATTCGGCCTGTAGCGGTGGATCCACGGGCAGCGGCGGAAGCACCGGCTCCGGTGGCGGTACCTCGGGTACTCCCACGGGATACTGGTTGTGCAACGTCAACGGATCGTGCTACCAGGAGCTCAAGGCCGGCCAGGTCGTCTCGAAGACCGGCAGCTACGAGGTCTACTCGGAGAGCTACTGCAACGACACCATCAAGGTGTCCGCGCAGAGCGGTTCGGTGGGAGGTACCGTGAGTTGGGACTGGAACGGGTCCGGATACAACGGATCCTCTCAGTACCAGGCCACCCCAGGTAGCCCAGCCTACGCCGACTTCAACGCCTACGGGTGTTCGGTCGTCGTCGGCGGGTCCGCGTCGAGCGTCGTGGTGCTGCCCTACGGTAGCAACTGACGGCCATCACACGCGGAAGAGTGTTCTCGGGCTGGCCCCGTTCTCGTTCTTCTAAAACATAACGCGGCGTAGCCCCTCAAGGCGCGCCTCACTTTCTACAAGGAGATTCACAACAAGGTCAAAAGGCGTTCGATTCAATCGGACGCCTTTTTGCCATTCAAATTTTTATCCAGCTCTTACCCCAGCGATATCACATCAGCCGCAAACAACACAAGCAGCACGCCAAGTCCAATCATGAGCAGCCCCATCGCAATCCGCATATACTTCTTGTTCGAATCCTTCCATTTCTTCAGTATTTCTGTCTTCGTTCCAAAATAGGCCAGCAACACAATCACAATCAGTGGCAGTACAAAAATGAAGTTGTAGAGCGCCAAATACGCAAGAGCCAGCGCATCAAATTGCTTTGAAAGCAGCGTTGTAATCGCCAAATATGGTCCACCAGTACACGGCAACTCAACCGCCGCTACAAAGAATCCAAGCACGATCACCCCAGGAACAGTCGTTTTCTTGGCCATCTGCTTAATTTTCTCTGCATGCTTAGGATTGATTCCCAACGTTGTCCCTTCACCTTTCTTTTTAAACGCATCTTTCAACTCTACAAAACCAAGAATCACGACCAATCCTCCAACAAGCATTCCAATGAACTGTGCCAAATCAAACGGTATGTATTGCAGTACCGTAATCAGCCCAAGTCCAGCCACAAAATAGGCGATAAACACCGCCACAATGTAAATAATTCCAACCATAATCATGCGCTTCCGGTCCTCAGAAAGACCCAGCAGCGTAGAAATCAATAAAATCAGCACCCCAATCGCACACGGATTAATCGAGTCGATCAAAGCTGTTACAACAACAGCCGAAAGGCGCAAATCGGTTACAATACTTTCCATTATTCAGAAGGGGTTACAGAGTAGTTTTCTAACTCAGCATCGGTACAACCAGAAAGTTCCTGCAATTCGGTCAATGGCAAAACATGCTCTTCACGTGAACCATCAGCAAAAATCCAAGTTGGGTACCCTTCAATTCCAAGGTCAATACAGGTTTCTGACACCTCATTTTCTCCACGAGCATCACATTCATTATAAGGGATCAGTTTCTCTGCATCCTTCCCAAAAGCCTTCTTTTGGTCATTACAATGCGGACACCAGAACGCTCCGTACATTTCAACACCCTTATCATCCAGACATTGAGCAATAGCCGTAGCCTTTTCGGGTGTTTCACCGCCGCTTGGCGCTCCACTGCTACATCCGGCAAACGCCAGTAAACAGAGAGCAGAAATTGCAATAAATTTTTTCATAAGGAAGGGGATTAACAAAATTCGCACACTTTATTCTCCTTCATATCAGCCTTAATCGTAGCGCTGATTTTGAAGAACAGTGCGGTAATAATCAAAATAATAATTTGCTGCGTCACACAATATTCACACCATGCCTGGAGAATGAACGCTTCCACATAGGTGAGCCACAAGCTGAAGACAGAGCCAATGACTGCCAACCATTTCAGCATGTCCAAAACCACCTTTTCACTCAGTTTTGGATGGATCTTCCGCCATTTAACAGCCTTCTTGATCATGATGATCGACATCACAAAAATAAACAGATAGGTCAGGAATCCAAGAACGGAAACCGGAATCTCGGTAAACCCAAGGTCAATAACCGACCATGGACTATTATTTACCACTTCACACGAACCACCTGCAAAACAGAATGTCCCATCACTCGGCGCAAATTTGATGTACATCAAATACCCAGTTACAAAGAGCGCGATAAAAGAAAGAACCGCAATAGCTGTGAGAAGCTTGTTGATTTTTGGACGTACCATAAGAAAGAAATTAAATACTTTCTCATAGTATAGCATATTTGTGCCGATAATCTAAAGCTCCTCGGCGAAACTCTTCTTAAATCTACCCGCAAAATCCTTTTCATCAAAGGTGTGGGATTGGCATCCCATGGACTCGAGGGCATAAACCGCCATGAGTGCTCCCATGCGGCAGGCTTTTTCAATATCGAATCCGCGTTCAAGCCCAGCAATCACTCCAGCCCGGAAAGCATCACCACATCCTGTTGGATCCACAATGTTCTCTGGCTGAACGGCTTTTACATAATATTCCGTGCCATCTGCCCGCACGCGACAACCACGCGCCCCATGCGTCTCAATATAAATTTGCGGCAACTTTGTTATCTCTTCCAAAGGCATACTCAACATGTTCGTGAGCAATTTAGCCTCATACTCATTCACAATCAGCATGTGCGATTTCTTCACTGCCTTAAAAAGATCCGCAGGATCAAAAATTCCCATTTGCTGAGCTGGATCAAATATATAAGGAATCCCCAGCTTAATCGCTTCCTCCACAAACTGCATCATCGACGGCGGCAAATCTGGCGCGATCATCACCCAGGAAATATTTTCAGCCCCAACACTCGCCAAATTATGATCTGGAAGCCGCGCATGCATAGCTCCAGGATCAAAAAGCGTAATCTGCTTTTCCTCTTTGTCAGTCACAATAAACGCCGAAGCCGTCATATGCTTCTTATCAATGTGCACGTGTGAAGTATCAATATCGTTCTTTTCCAGCCAGGTTTTATACTCTTCAAAATCTTTTCCTACCACAGTAATGATGGCAGGGTCCTGCCCCAAAAGCCGCAAACTATAAGCAATATTCCCACCGCATCCACCATAAAAAACCTGCCGATTCTTGGTTGAAAGTGAAAAACTATAGCTCTCTGGCATGATCACATCTTCAAATAGCCCCCCATAATCCATCACATGGTCATAGGCAATCGCCCCAATCACCACAACTTTTTTTTTGGATTCAGTCATTATGATTGAGATTGAGAACGGATAAATGAACTGGCTTCAAAAAGGCTTTCAAACGTTCCCGCATCAAACCACGGACCCTCTACACCTTGAGCCTTCAAAAGGTCCTTCTCTAAATATAAACGATTCAAATCAGTGATTTCATACTCTCCGCGAGCAGATGGTTCGAGGGTGGTTGCCAGATCACAAGCCTGCTCATCATAAACATAAAGTCCGGTTTGAGCCCAGTTGGATTTGGGATTTTCCGGCTTCTCCTCAATACTCACAACCTTTCCAGCTTCATCAATTTCAACAACACCAAAACGCTTGGGGTCCTCAACCTCCTTCACAAAAACAAGAGCCCCCTCAGTATGGGCCTTAATAGCATCAGAAAAATCATCAGTATATATGTTGTCTCCAAGAATCAACGCACACTTTTCACCCGCAACAAAGTCCTTTCCAAGCATGAGTGCTTGGGCAATTCCTTCTGGTTTCTCCTGAACCTCATATACAAAGTTCGCCCCAAACTCCTTGCCACTTCCGAGCAGATTCAAAAAATCACCGCTTCGTTCGGGAGCGATAATAAAAAGAATATCTTTAATACCCGCGTTCAAAAGAGTCTGCAGGGGATAGTAGATCATTGGCTTGTCGTAGACTGGAAGGAGCTGCTTTGATGTTACCTTTGTAAGCGGATGAAGCCTTGTTCCTGCGCCTCCTGCTAGAATGATTCCTTTCATGCCTTGGTGCTTTTAGTAGTTTTCAGATAATCTTCGAGCGCCTCATCCCACGAGCGCAGTTTTGGGAGCGCATTATTTTTGAGGATCGAATACTTCGGTCTGCGCGCCGGTCTGCGGAAATCGTCACTGCTGCATGGTACCACGCGCGTTTTCATGTTGGAAAGTTGAAAGATCTTCTTCGCAAACGCGAACCATGTGGTTGGGCCCTCATTCGTGATGTGATAAACCCCAGAAGGGTACTCATGGCTCGTAATAAGCCACTTCACCTGCTCGCATAGATCAATCGTGTAGGTCGGTTTGCCATGCTGATCGTCCACGACCTGGAGCGTATCTTTTATTTTTCCATTTTCGATCATCGTGTCCACAAAATTCTTACCATGTCTCCCAAACAACCACGAAGTTCGTATAATAAAGTACCTCCCTTCTTTTGGATTCTCTTGGCTGATCGAATCCATTTCATCAAAAATCAGCTGTTCACCAAGCATTTTCGATCGTCCGTAGACATTAATAGGATTCGTCCCGTCCTCTTCGTTGTAGCCGAGCTTCTTTTCTCCTCGAAAAACATAGTCCGTACTAAAATGGACAAAAGTCGCGTCGATCTCGCGGCACGCGCGCGCCAACACTCCAACAGCATAACCATTAATCTCCTCAGCCATTTCCACATTTTTTTCTGCTTCATCGACATTCGTGTAACCCGTGCAATTAATCACCACATCCGGCTGCACACTCATAAACGTTTCAAAAACCTTCTCTTGGTCGGTGATATCCAAATCCGACTGCCCCAAGGCAACAAAATCCATGTCAGCAAACACCTTTTGCATGTCCTTGCCGAGCATTCCATTTTTCCCAAGGATGAGAATCCGCATAATAATTAAGAAAAATCTTGCACTTTCTGCACCACTTCATTCAAAGCCACATTCTCCGCATCTTTCTCGCTGCGAAGTTTCCACTCCACAGAATCCTTTTCCAGAGTCCGCTTGCTCACGACTAAACGCACCGGAATTCCAATCAAATCTGCATCTTTCAACTTCTTCCCCGCGCTTCCACTTCGATCATCGTAGAGAACTTCAACTCCAGCTTCGTTCAATTCGCTATAGAGCTTTTCAGCCGCTTCCATCACATTATCATCATCGCCAAGTGTCACCATGTGCACCAAAAATGGAGCCACAGATTTTGGCCAGATAATGCCATCATCGTCATGGCTCGCTTCCACCACCGTTCCCACCAAACGCGTGGTTCCGATGCCGTAACATCCCATCACCACATAGTTTTCTTTGCCCTCTTCGTCGGCATACTTCAAATTAAAATCTTCTGAATATTTGGTTCCGAGTTTAAAAATATTTCCCGCTTCAATGGCCGTTTCAATCGTGTAATCGCCATCCAGACTCTTTTCATCCAGGAGGGTCAGATCGGTAAAATCATCAATCACAAAATCCCGACCAATATTCACATTCACCAAATCCACATTCTTTTTGTTCGCCCCCGTCACAAAGTTCTTCACATTTTTAATGGAGTGATCTCCGATGAACCGCAGCTCGTTCTGCCCAACAGGAGAGATAAATCCCTGCACCAAGCCCAGTTCCTCCAGCTCAGCAGGGGAGGCAGTTCGCACCGCTTTCCCAAGGTATCGTTCCAGTTTGTGCTCATTAATCTGCAGATCTCCACGAATCACCACACCCAAAAATCCATCATCAACCCTATACACAACCGTTTTCAAAATCCGCCAGTTCTCGCAGTTGTGAGCCTTGGCATTCGCCTCCACGCTCGTGTCCCGCTCAATCTCTACCTCTTTCATTTCCATCTCTTTTTCTTCTGGATCTGATGGATTCACAATCTTTCCTTCGGCAACCTCTACATTGGAAGCTTCACCAGTCTTGTTATCAACAATAATCGTATCCTCACCAGCAGGAGTCACCACAGAAAACTCATGCGAAAGCTCCTTACTAAACGCCCCACCAGACGCCTCCACCACATAAGCTTTCAGCCCACATCGTTCATACACATTTAAATACGCCTGCTTCACTCGTTCATAATATTCATCCAAATCCGCTTGATCCCGATGAAAACTATACATGTCTTTCATGCCGAACTCTCGCCCGCGCAAAAGCCCAGACTTAGCCCGTGGTTCATCACGGAACTTGGTTTGCAACTGATACACCGCCATCGGCAAATCTTTGTAGGATTGTACAAACTTCGTCGCGAGGGGAGTCACCGCCTCTTCATGGCTCGGCGCAAAATTAAAATCCTTGTTTCCCGCTCCCTGCGTTCGATACAAAATATCATCCATAGTTCGGGTTCGACCAGTCGTTTCCCACACATCTTCTGGTTGCAACGCTGGCATGAGCAACTCTTGCCCATCCACTTTATTCATTTCGTCCCGGATGATGTCTGAAACCTTTTGCAAAACCCGTAAACCAAGCGGCAACAGATAATAAATTCCCGCAGACATTTGCTCAATAAACCCAGCTTGAGTGAGCAGCTGCGCATTTTTCGACTTCGCGTCATGCGGCACCGACTGCCGCGTCTTACCAAAAAGTTGAGAATATTTCATGAGAAAAAGAAACGGAACATGTCACGCCCGCGCATTCTAACACAACAGCTGCAGTGATGCTACGACTGAATCCTGTAATTTCGGGGGTCGATCGGGTACTCCACACCGACCAACATTAAGTGGCAGTCTGGTGTTATATCGACAATGCTATAAACACGAGGATGCTTACTTCCATCAGAGCGAGCAGCCACCGATGTATTTACTCTCATCTTGTGCCGATCAATCTCTTTAAAACGAAGTCGGATAGACTGATCCAAGCCCCGCTTTTTTTGATTCCGAGCAATGTATCCACTCTGTTTGCAGTAAGCAAATCTCGTCGCATCAACCGGTTCATGGCCCAACTCATCCATCAGCTCAAGATACGCTGCAAAAAGGCGCAGATTTTCACGAATCTTCGTCTCCTCCTTCAAGCATGCATGAATAGCAGAACTCTCCGGATCAATATCTCCAAGCATTCGAGAAATCTTGAGAGCTTGACCAATATCCTCAGCAATTTTATCCCGAATACCACCAGCCAAATCCTTATCGTTATACTCTTCTTCAAAAGCTGTTCGCAGATCATCAGGAATGCCCACCGCATCGCGAATAATACGAAGAACCTTCGCATCGAATTCAGGTGCAATCGACTGCTGTTCCTCCCCACCAAGGACCTCTTTGTCTGGTCCTTCTATAGCCATACTAACGTGTTGTATCTAAAGGAGTTTTGGATCGGATTTCGAACGCCGGAATTTCCAAGCGCCCCACAATCTCTTTCACCCATTCGTCATTTTCAGTGTACCAATCAAACGTTTTCGCGATTCCTTCTTGGAACGTCACTGATGGCTTCCATCCCAGCTCTCGTCCAATCTTGGTCGGATCCATCGCATACCGACGATCGTGCGCTTTCCGGTCGTTCACATACGTGATCAAACTCTCATCCTTGCCCAAAAAGTCCAGAATGAACTTGGTGATCTCAAGGTTGTTGTACTCATTGTGCCCACCAATATTATAGACCTCTCCGTACTTATCGCTCTGCACAATCAGGTCAATCGCCCGGCAATGATCCACCACATACAGCCAGTCACGAACATTCTGCCCATCGCCGTACACCGGCACCTCTTTGTCCTGCGAAGCCAGATTGAAAAAGAAGGGGATCAACTTCTCCGGGAACTGATACGGCCCGTAGTTATTGCTGCATCGGCTGATCGTAATCGGCATACCATACGTCTCTTCATAGCTTAAACAAAGGATATCCGCAGCCGCCTTGGTCGCCGCATACGGACAGTTCGGTTTAATCGGAGTCAATTCAGTAAAATAGTCCTTTGAACCAGTTCCCAGGTCGCCATACACTTCATCGGTCGAAATCTGATGGTACCGCTTCACATTATTGTGCCGCGACGCCTCCAAAAGATTGTACGTCCCGTTTACATTGGTATACAGGAACGGATTCGGATCCTTAATCGAACGATCCACATGCGTTTCCGCCGCAAAATTGATCACCGTATCAAACTTCTCGGTCTCGAAAAGGCTATTAATATAGTCCACATCACTAATATCTCCCTGCAGAAAGGCAATCGCGTCCTTTTCCAGCAGCGATTTCAAATTATTCTTATTCCCCGCGTACGTTAGCTTATCCAGCACAAACACACGATCCTGCGGATACTTCTCCACATGATAGTACGCGTAGTTAGAACCAATAAACCCGGCTCCACCCGTCACAAGCACCTTCTTGCCGCCCTTTTTCAGACCAGCCGCACCAGATTGTATTGTTGAGTGTTCTCGCATAATTCTGCAATACTTTGTATTAAAAGAGGGGATTTGTCAACCTATATGCCACGACCACGCATTATTGCTGTGGGCTCTTTCCTCTTTCTGATACCACTTCCAAAAACCCCAGAAAGTGAAAAAAAATCCAAGCGCCAATCCAAAGGCAAAAAGATAATTATATCTGCTCAAATTTTCCAGATTATTCGCATCAATAGCAACTTGGCGTTCTATTCCCGCCTGATTCCTCTCCTGCTGTTTTGACAATTCAACAATTTTTTCTTTTAAAGTATTTATTTTTTCAACATCTTGTTCCATATCGAGGACATCTTGTTCACCCATTTCAGTAATTCTCTCTTTGTTTTTATTAACGTTCTCTTCAACCCTATCCATAAATTTTTTAAGGTAGTCTGTCTCATAGGTTAAATATTCTTGTTCGATCCTATGTATTTCCAGATTGTATTTTACAGCAATAGAACTTTCTTCCAGCTCAAAAATCCGACTCATATAAAAATATGAAGGTACAAATATCAGAATTAAGCCACTGATCGCAGCAAATTTATAAATTGAATCTGTCGGGGGAATATATTTAAGCATCCAAAAACTCCTCCAAATCATAAATGTACTTGTCCGGCTCGTAGTTGAGCGATGAAACCGCCATCAGCACCGATCCTTCTGAAAAATCGGTGAATTCGCGCCAGCACATCCCTTCCACTTGGAGCGCTTCGCCAGGGCCATTCAGCTCAAATTCCTGCCATTTTTCGCCATCGTGGATGCGCGCTTTGCACGATCCCTGCATGCACACATAAATCTTCTTTTCGCCGCGCACCGCATGCCCGCCCCGATCCAGCTTGGTATCGGTGACGTAGTAAATGCGCTTCACATCCCAGTCGATAAAATCCTTCAACTCAAGAACCGTGAGCTTTCCACGCTCATCTTCATGGGTTGGCAACTGAATGCGTTTAATTTTCTCCATAACTATAAGGTACGGACTCTTTGTTCGGTCTTGTAGGCTTCAAGAATATCACCCTCTTCCAACTTCAAATCTCCTTGGAACATGATTCCACATTCCTGATTTTCCGCTACTTCATGCACATCCTTGTCCACCTTCTTCAGCGCCGTAATCTTCCCGTCCCCAACCTTTTCCTCGTTGCGGAACACGCGCACCTTCACCTTCTCCACATGCCCGGACTCCACTTTACACCCAACAATCATCTCTTTCTTCTTGGTCAAAAAGACCTGTTTCACCTTGGCTTTCCCAAGAATCACTTCAATCTCTTCCGGCTCCAGCATCCCGTTCAAAATGTTGCGGATGTCTTCGAGCAGTTTGTAAATAATGTCGTAGTGGAGGATCTCTACATTCTCACGCTCAGCCACGCGCTTCACCTGGATGTTCGCGTCCACATGGAAGCCCATCACAATTCCTCCTCCAGCCGCAGCCATCATCACGTCCGATTCAGTCACGTTTCCAACTCCAGAAAGGATGATTCGCACGCCCACATCGTCGTGTTTGATCTCGGCCAAGGACTCTTTGAGCGCCTCGAGCGATCCCTTGGTATCAGCCTTCAAAACGAGCTTCAACTGCTTGAGCTGACCAGAACTAATTTGTGAAATAATCTGTCCCACACCACGCTTGGCCAAAATAGCGGCCTGTTGCAGGGTGTGAACGTGCTGCGCTTGCGTTCGCGCCGCCTTTTCACCAGCCACCACCTGGAAAATGTCTCCACTGTGTGGCGCCGCTTCCAATCCGGCAATAAAAATCGGGGTCGATGGCCCCGCCTTCTTCAAATTCTTTCCATGATGATCTTTCATCACCTTAATTTTTCCAAATGTGCTCCCCACCACAATGTTGTCCATAATGTTGAGCGTTCCACTGTTCACAATCACAGTCGCGACCGGCCCAAGACTCTTGTCCAGATGCGCCTCGATCACGGTTCCCACAGCCGTTCGGTCTGGATTCGCCTTCAGATCTTCCAGGTCTGCTGTTAAAAGGATCATGTCCAAAAGATGGTCGATTCCTTGTCCGGTTTTCGCCGATACAGGAGCCATAATCGCCTTTCCACCCCACTCTTCCGGCACCAGGTCATATTCTCCAAGTTCACCCTTCACACGGTCTGGATCAGCACCCTCTTTATCCATTTTGTTGATCGCCACGATAATCGGCACACCCGCTTCTTGCGCGTGCTGGATCGCTTCAATCGTTTGCGGTTTCACACCTTCATCGGCCGCCACCACCAAAATGGCAACGTCGGTCACCTTGGCTCCACGCGCACGCATGGCGGTAAACGCTTCGTGGCCAGGAGTGTCCAGGAAGGTAATCTTCCGATCATTTTTCACCACTTGATACGCCGCAATGTGCTGCGTAATTCCTCCAGACTCGCCAGAAACCACGTTGGCCTCACGAATATGATCCAAAAGGGATGTTTTTCCATGGTCGACGTGCCCCATGACCACCACAATCGGCGGTCGTTCCTTCAAGTCCTCTGAATCTTCGTCTTGCAAAAGTGCAGCCAGATTTCCTTTAAATACGTCTTCCGCGCTGGCCTCAGTCTGCTTTTTCTTAATCTTCACTCCCAAATCCTGCGCAATGATTTGCGCTGTCTCAAAATCGATCTGTTGGTTGATGTTGGCCAAAACACCATTCTTCATGAGTTCACCAATCACTTTCGCCGCGCCAATTCCTGTCTTCTCAGAAAACTCCTTCACAGAAATCACTTCTGGAATTTCGAGAATCTTATCCGTAATTGGGCCTCGCCGCTTTTCTTCGTGTTTGTGACTGCTCTTCTTTTTCTTGTTGCTCCCTGCTGTCTGCTTTCGCTGACTCTTCACAATTTCACGCTGCATCTCTTTCGCGATCATCTCATCGTACAGTTCCGCTTCATCTCGTGGCGCGTCTTCCAGTTGCCCAAAAAGCTCCGCGTCTTTATTCACTTCTTCTGCTGCTGTATCTTGCACTTTCTTTGACTCTTTGGTTGCAGTTGTTTTCTTAGGAGCAGCCTTCTTCGGCGTGCTCTTTTTAGCAGCAGCCTTCTTTGAAGAAGCACTCTTCTTCGTATCTTTCTTTGGAGCTGCTTTCTTGGCGGTTGACTTCTTTGTCGCCTTTTTTGTCGTCGTTGCTTTTTTCGGCACAGATAGGGGATTAAGGCTTTGAGCGTATGCAGTGTATTGAATTCACTCTCAAAAGTCAACGACAAATCCGCCTATTAAAGCCAAAATTCAAGGATCCACTCCGGCCACTACGCATCCAGGTTGGGTTTCTCCAACGTCAGAACATCCTTTACCTCACCACCAGCGTTCCCATCGGTAATCTTATACACATCTTTATCGATCTTGCGGAACTCGCTATACGATTGATTGTACATAGAAACGGTTGTCGCCAAGTGTCCTCCCATCTTAGAGAGCTTCTCTTCGTGCGATCGTAAATGTTTGTCGAGCAGCACCACATTTTTCTGAATCTCTTTGAACCCTTCCGCCATCTTCATTTGATTCAATCCTTGCAAAACGGTTTGCAGATACGCCACAAAAGAAGAAGGGGAGACAATAATCACCTTCTTAGAGAACGCATACTCAATCAAATTCTGAGTATTCACTGAAGATCCCACCGTGTTGTTCAGCAAGTGATGGTACACACCTTCTGCCGGAATATACATAAACGCAAAGTCCATGGTTTGCTCATCTGGACGCACATATTTTGATGTTTCATCAATACGTTTCTTCACGTCTGCTCGGAACTCCTTCTCCAACTTTTCTCGCTGCGCTCCATCATTTTCCTGCATCATCTCATTGAACTTTTCCAATGAAAACTTGGAATCCACAGGAATAATCTGCTCTCCCAAAAAGATCACGGCATCCACAATCTCTCCATTCGCAAACTTATACTGCATTTTGTACTGCGTTGGCGTGAAAATAGCGCTCAACATCGATTCCAAAAAATACTCACCTAAAAGCCCACGTTGCTTCGGATTCTTCAAAATATTTTCCAAACTCTTCATCTGTTCCGCAAATCCAACCACCTGCTTATTGGTCTCATCCAATTTGGTCAGCTTCTTTGTGACCTCTTCAATAATTTTAGCACTCTGCCCAAACTGCTTCTGCATCGTCTGCAAACTCTGATGCTGCTGTTTATTTAACGCTTCCGTAATTTTATCAAACCGATCCTGAATGGTTTTTTGACTCTTTTGATCTCCCTCAACCACCGATTTCCGCAAATTTTCCACCACCTCCAACATCAACTTTTGCGTCCCATCATCCTTCGGCTGTGAGTTGGTCCTCAACAAAATAATCGCATAAATTAGCGCCCCCAAAAGGGCGAGTCCCAAAGCCACAATCAAAATATCCATATCAAAAAAGAGTCATAATGTATGGCTCAATTGTAGGTGAGCATATACTCACCGTCAAGCCCTGATTTTATGCATCCTTCTGCGCCAACTGCCCGCAAGCCGCATCAATATCCTGCCCCATAGTCACGCGCACCGTCACCTGCAATCCATACTCCTGCAGAATGTCTCGGAACTTATAAATATTCTCCTTGGTCGTACATGCAAACTGACTCCCGGTCGGATTGTACGGAATCAAATTAATGTGACAGAGGTGATCCTTCACCAGCTCCCCCAGCATATGCGCCTGCTCCTCGGTATCGTTCACATCTTTCAGCATCACATACTCATACGATATCCGCCGCCGCGTCTTGTCCAGATACGTTTCAACCGCATCCATCAGCTCGGTAATCGGCCACCTCTTTGCAATAGGCATGATCTTTTCGCGCGTTTCCTGATCTGGTGAGTGCAAAGAAAGTGCCAAATTAAACTGCTTTGGCTCGTCTGCCATTTTCAAAATTCCAGGAACAACCCCAGAAGTCGAAATCGTAATTCGCCGCGCCCCAAGCCCTAAATAGTCAGGATCGCTCAAAAGATTTGCCGCTTCAATCACACTGTCATAGTTCATAAACGGCTCTCCCATACCCATAAACACAATATTCGTCAGCACCGCATCCTCCTTCTTTAACAGCTGAGCATAGTACAGCGCTTGATCAAAAATCTCCTCATAGCTCAGATGTTTCAGCAGCCCCATCGTTCCCGTCGCGCAAAACCGACATCCCATCTGACACCCACTTTGACAGGAAATACACAGCGAATTCCGCCCATCCTCAAACCGCATCAGCACCGATTCAATCTTCTGCCCATCCATCGTCTCAAACAGCGTTTTATATGTATCTTTTCGGATAGAAACCTGCGTCCGAATCGGCTTCACGCTCAAAATCGGCACCCGCTCAGCGAGCGTATCCCTCAAATCCTTCGGCAAATCAGTACATTCCTGATAATCATCCAAAAGATTATGACACACATTTTTCACAATCTGTCGGAGCCGATAATCCGGCAATCCCAGATCCTTGAGCTGTTGCTGCAAATCTCGAATAGTTTTCACGTGCTTGACAAAAAAGGTTTATAGCCTATTTTAATATCTAACATTATTTTTCCAATTATGGAAGGCAATAATCGCAGCGAAAATCTGGAAGGGAAGCTCAACTGGTATATGGAGTCGTTTGAAGGTCCACTCAAAAAGATGGTTTTTCAGGAGCTCAGAAAGAAGGATCAGCAAGCGCTCGCACACATCCCTTTCTTTAATCGGCAATATGCTCGCTGCGTTGAAAAAGTTCGCGAACATGTCCATGCTTGGATCGATAAACACGGAGAAATCGTTGATCTTGATCCTTTTGTGCGTGAGATACAGACGAAGTTAATCAACATTTTTAGAGACAGTTTTTTCAAGGTTGTGCGTGTTGTGAATTTTCGTCTAAAGCTAGCGCAAAGAAAGGGTGAAGTAACAAAGGATATGTGCCGACAGTTGGAGAACAAAAGCATGGAATTGGAGGTTATGCTACTGGACACACACCTTCAATCAGCATTAGAACGGATACTGCTGCAACGCCAACTCAATGAGCTGAAAGCCACAATCCCTGAAAGAGACCCAAAACTTGCCGTCCTAGCTGAGCAAATCTCTAGGCGCACACGCGACACCCTCAAAGACTAAGCCCCTGCCGCCGCATGGCACAGCACTCGGTACTCACAAAAGCTGCACTGGAACCCCGGTGTCGGCTTCATTTCAGATGTCTTCATATCTTCAACAATTTCCTGCAGTTCCGCTTTCACTTCAGCCAAATCTTTGTCCGTCCGCTCACTCGACGCCTTCGACGCATCCTCCAAGTAGTACAAACTCAACTTGGAAACCGGAATTCTAAAAATCTCCTTACAAGCCAGTGCGTAGAGCGATAACTGCAAATCCTTTTTCAAATTAATATTCCGCTTGGACGTCCCCGTTTTATAATCGATCACCTCATACGTCCCATCCTCCAATCGATCAATCCGATCAATTCTTCCACTGAAAACCACATTCCCAAGCTTCAGCCGAAAACCGCGCTCCAAAAACGCCGGAACCTTGAATCCTGCCTCCTCCTCTTTGGCATAAAAGTTTTGCAATGTCTCCCAACCCATCTTTTTCCGCGCGGCCTCATGCCCGTGACTTTCATAACCCGCACCAATCCAATGCTCTTCGTACAGCTCCTGCAAACCTTCCAGCCCAACCTCTTTGCCCGCTTTCCGCTGCTCATAAAACGCGTTCACCGTGTTGTGAATACTCGATCCAAAATTGGCCGCGTGCGGTTGAGGAGTCGGAATTTTAAAGTAGTATCGGAACTTATACTTAAGCGGACAAGCCTCAAACGCCGAAACCTTACTATAGCTCAATTGCCGCACATCGATCTCCGGCACAGTCAGAATTTTCTTGGTCATTGCACTTTCGTCTTCCTCCTTTCGCTCAAGCGAACCATGAATTCGTTCAGCCGCAGCATCCTCCACATTTTCAGTATGATCGATCTCTTTCACGGCCTCGCATTCCAAAGCCTCCACCACAAAAGGGGACACTTTCCATTTTTTCTTTCCTTCATACGCGTCACTGTAACTCAAAAAGAGTCGCTTCTTTGCCCTGGTACAAGCCACATAAAACAGTCGTCGCTCCTCATTGGTGTGCAGGTCATCGCCCGGAAGCTCTTCCATAATCAACGCATCAGGAATAGGAAGTGGATCCTTTCGATTAATCCCTGGAAACCGATGATTCACCAGTGTTGGCACAAAAACAAAATCAAACTCCAAACCTTTCGATCCATGTACACTCAAAACAGAAACCGCGTCCCGCTCCACCTCGGTCGTCGACGGAATCGCCCCAATCGCCTCCTGCAACGAATCCAAATAGTCCAAAAAAGCCCGCGCGGGCCGCTCCTGCTGACCATCCGCCTCAAACTCTTTGACCATCTCTAAAAACTCAGCAATATGCTGAATTTTCTCTGCATTCTCATCCGTTTCCTCCGCCATCAACCGCCGCACATAGCCCGACAGATCCAAAAATTTCCCAAGCGTCCGGTATACATCATGATTCCGGCTAAACTCCAAAAGTTCCTGACTCAGTTTCAAAACTTCCTCAAATGGCGACGCCTCTTCCAGCCCGGGCAATGTCTCTTCATTCTTTTTAATCGATTTCTGAAGAGAATAAAACAGCGGCGAAAATCCTGCCTTTTTCGCATTATCAACCGCTTCCAAAATCGTCCCCATCTCAATACCAAACATCGGCATGCTCACAACGCGAAAGTAAGCCACATCATCTTGCGGCCTGGCCAAAAAGCGCAGCACCGCGACAATATCCTTAATCTCTTCAAAGCGAAGCAAGCCCTGCGTGTCGCGCACCGTGAAAGGGATTCCCGCGTCTTTCATCGCCTCAATGTACGGCGCTGCATGGCTATTTGCCCGCACCAAAAGCGCTACATCCTTGTAACGAGCGCCATTCGCCACCGCCTCATGAATTTGCCCGATCACAAACTTCACCTCCTCCGCATAATGCGCAAAATGGTGAACATCCACCGCCTCGCCCGCATCTTCATACCCCTTTCCAACCAGCCGTTTATCAATATTCGCCTCATGTTCAAGCCGAAAAGGATTATTCTGCTGCACCACATGATACGCCGTATCCAAAATCGACTGCGTCGATCGATAATTCTCAGTCAAAACCACCTTCTTCGCTTCAGGAAAACGCTCCTCAAACTGCCGAATATTCGTCAGCGATGCCCCTCGCCACTTATAAATGGCCTGATCATCATCCCCAACCACTACCAAATTCTTATGCTCATTTGCCAGCATCATCACCAGCTTGTTTTGCGCCAAATTCGTATCCTGAAACTCATCCACCATAATGTATTGAAACCGCTGCTGCATCTCTTTTAGCACCGATGGCCGCTTTTCAAACAGTCGCAACGCGTAAAACTGCAAATCCCCAAAATCCAAAGAGTTCTGCTCCAGCATCAACCGTTGATACGTCGCATAAGCTTTCGCCACCTCCAACATTTTCTGGCCCTCTTCTCGCTCCACTTCATCGGCAGCCTCTTCAATGACCTTTTCCGCATGCTCAACGTACTTCTCAGGCACAATATCTTCATCTTTCAAACGACTAAAATGGCCCAGCAGTGTATGCAAAAACTTATATGGATTCCCAAGTGGCCGATAAAAATCCAGCTCAAACGCAAACAAATTCTGCTTTAAAAACAACCATTGCTGAGCCGGCGATAACAAACTATAGCCAGGATCGATCCCAATCTCCATACCACGTTCTCGCAAAATCGCATCACAAAAGCCATGAAATGTCTTAATCGTTACCTCTTCATACGAAAGAGGCATCATCTCATCCACTCGCGTCAACATCTCTTCAGTAGCCTTTTCGGTAAAAGTCAGCGCCAAAATTTGTGTCGATGGCACCTTTTCCTGAAGCATCAAATGCAAAATCCTACTCGTGATCACACGCGTTTTCCCTGTTCCAGCACCGGCAATAATCAAAAGTGGCCCATTCACATGCTCTACAGCCTCTTTTTGCGCCCGATTCAAATTTTCCGTCACAGTCATACTCATGATTTCACTCTACAAGGTTTGCAAAACTCTGCCAATACATCTTCAAAAAAGCGCCATTTTATGCTAAAATATGAAGATTAACTGTACAACAATGTCCCTGAAAAAAATAGTATCAAACTTTAGCGCGAAGCTGATCCAACCAGCACGCCTGATTTTTGACGCGGAAAAGCCATCCAGCGCTGTTGAAAGCGCTGAAACACCAAAGGAGTCTGGTATCCCTATCGACACAGAAGCCCGTGACGCAGCTTCTTCAAAAGAAAAAGACTCTCTTCCTCAGTGGGAACAAGACATCAAAGAAAAGTACGGCGGACAGTTTTTCAAATTTGGAGATATCGATAAAGATCTGGAAAAAGCTAAGAGTGAAGTCTATATCGATGCACCAGACATGGAAGACGAAAAATTCAAAGGGAAGGTGCCAAAAGTGGTCATGTACTTTCACGGCAACGGTGGCCAAAACTACGGAGCCGGAGAAAATAAGAAAATTCTGGACGAAGTAGCACGAAGACGCGCAGCAGGGGAACCAATCACTTTGGTTATGGCCCAAGATAAAGCTGGGAAATGGAAAGATTTCGACAATCCAAAATCGTTCAACAGCATCATCGACCATGCAGAAGAGCTCACCGGAAAGAAATTCGGATCCATTAGTCTCGCCTCTTTTAGCGGAGGATATGGAGGAATCGGAAAGCTCCTCAACGGATTAGAACACTCCAAAGATCCGCGCAGCAAAGAGCTCTACAAGGGGATCAAAAACATTGGATTCATGGATTCACTGTACGCAACCGAAAAGTATGTTGAATCAGTGGCAAACTGGGCCGCCTCCGACGAAGAAAACAATCTTTCTCTCTACTGGACCGATGCTGCCAAGAAAGGCAAAGAAATGCTCGAATCAAAACTGGAAAAAAAGTTCAGCGCGCTGGATAAAAAAATGAAAAACATCGACATTCAGCAAGAAAGATACGGCGGAGGGCACGGAGTCGACAGCAAATTCTTTAGCAGCTTCCTTGATCGAGCTCCAGAAATGCTCGACGAAAAAGGGGATTACGGCCTCAAATTTCGGGAACGCACACCAGAAGCACTCAGCAGAGAACAGCTCATTTCAGCACTGGAAGAGTGCGAAACGCCAGAACAGCGCGACGAGCTCATCCTCAAACAAGTTCTTGCCGGAAACATTCCAGATGGCTTTAAAAAACCAACTATTTGGGAGAGTACGATAACCAACAAAGAAGGGAAAACCATTAAGGTTAAAGTACCACTCTACGGAATGCTCAAGCTTGGACCACCTGGTGATGAAATTATCATCAATGCCAGCGGACAGGGAGCTCAAGCAATCGCTAAAGCCCTTGGAGCGCACTTGCCGCCAGGGGATTTCTATAACACTCTCTATCAAGACAAAAGTATTCAAAGATCCCCATTCTGGTATGGAAAAGACCTTGAAGGTCTGGCTGCCAAATACGCAAAAGGTCGCCTCCCATATCACACTGACGACGGACGCGTAAGCGGACAAGCCCTTCGCTCCATGGCTTACACAGCCGCTGCAAGCGAACGCTACTACGAATGGTGCAAACTCAATGGCGTCGACCCAAACAGTTTCACGCTCGGACACGGAAAAACTGTCTTCATGCCAGTGGAACAAGGCCAACATGGTCTCACTTTTGGAGGAGGACTTCATGACACTCCTATACGCACTGCCGATGGTGGAATGAACTGGAAAGTGAGCAATCAGCCAGTCCAGGTCAATAACGGCGGAGACGTCAACTACAACGCTCACGAACAAAACTGGTGGAGTATGGCTACCACCAACGAATTCATTGGCGATCCTGTCGTGGAGATCGACGGCGTCGAAAAGCGCATCCCTTTACAAGAAATTCTCACAAACGAAAACTACGCTTTCCTCCGTCCAATGTTCTTTGGCAAAAAAAAGTACGACAAAATCCCCGAATACGACATCCCGCCACGACTCAACTCAGTCTTAAAAGGCGCGGGAACAGACGTAGAGCGCAGCTACAACGGCGTGGAAGTTGTCCGGAACTCCTCAGGCATAGAAATAACACCAGCATCCGGCGGAATTCCTATTACCGCAGGCGAAGGCCACGGCAATTACAGCGGAGGATTCAGCGGTGGAGGTTCATTTGGAGGAGGAGGGGAGTACCGTCCCGCAAGCTTCTCATCTGGGCCAGAACAGGTGCTTGAATCACGCGAAGTACCGCTCAAAAGCAAAGTCTTCGCCATTGGTGATTCACTTTCACACGGATTTGTCCCAGGCCTTAAAGGGATAGATGTTACGCACATCCACCCACAGTCCCGCATAAAGGAAAAATATCCATCAAGCGGTCAACACACCACCACCATGATCGGCACACTTCGATATATGCTCAACAACTACGACTGCGAAGGAGCAACTCTTTTGTTGGTTGGAGGAAGTAACGATTTATTCGTGCGTGATGAAAATGACCCGTTATCCGTCCAAAAAATCATCGACAACATGACCGAAATGGCGAAGATGGCCAAAGCTGCCGGAATGAAAGTGGTCACCTCAACGGTACCACCTTTGGCATACTCCCCAAAATATTCTGGAAAACATGGCGCAGACTATGCAAGCAGACACAAAAACCTTGAAAGTGCCGACCAATACAACGAAGAACTGGTCAAAAAGTGGCAAGCCTACAACAAATGGTTGGTTGAAAACGAAGGAACCGTTTTCGACAAAGTAGTCCAAGTCCACAAAAAGTTCGAAGATCCAAAAACACCCGGAAAACTCCGCCCAGACCTCTACGGCAGTGGCGACGGCGTCCATCTCGTCAACTATTCAGAAATGTCGAAAGAACTTCAGGAGGGCCTCAAAGAGGTTATGCCATCAGAAGAAGAGATTAAAAATGGTGGTTACGAGCAGCTCAATGCGAATCAGTCCGCCCAAAATACGAAATGGCGCCAAAACTTTAAAGGCGAAGCCGCAAATCATAGAGTTGTCGGAGAAAGAGCGATGGAAATTCTGAAAGACCCAAATGTCCAGCTCGGCGACAAAGTGGAGTTCGAAAAGGATGGGGTTAAATATGTTGCACTCAAAGAGTGGCACCCCGGTAACGGCCCTCACAAAAACGTCCATAAAGGTGTGAGCGTCATCAAAAAACCAGACCAGGGCGAAGCCTGATCTGGTTTTGAAGTTTCACCCTCACTATTCGGCAGCCTCTTCAGTTGTTTCTTCTTCAGGAGCATCTTCACTTTCAGCAGCCTCTTCAACCTCTTCATCTTTCTTCTTCACAGACTTCTTCTTTTCTGTAAGAGCCTTAATAGAAAGTCCAACTCGATGTTCCTCTGGTTCAACAGCAATAACCTTCGCCTTCACTACATCACCAATCTTCAATACTTCAGCTGGATCAGAAACAGTATCCTCTGAAATCTCAGACACATGGATAAGCCCGTTAATCTCATCATTAAGCTTCACGAATGCCCCAAATGGTGTCATTCGATTCACTTCACCTTCAACAATCGATCCAATCTTGTATTTCTTCGTTGCTTCAAGCCATGGATCAGGGATAAGTCTCTTCATAGAGAGTGAGATCTTATCTCCATCAATGCCAATGACCTGCACTTCAACCTCTTCCCCAAGTTTTCCGTAGTCCGCTGGATTTTTCACGTGTCCCCAAGCAATTTCAGAGATATGAACGAGACCTTCAAGACCTTCAAAAGCCACAAAGATACCAAATTTCACAATACCACTAATCTTACCCTTCACGACAGATCCAACCACCAAGTCTTTCAAAGCCTTTCGTCGTTCTTCTTCCATTGCTGCACGCTCTGAAAGAATCAGTTTCCCATTATCTTTGTCAATATTGATAATCTTCACACCAAACTCCAATCCAACGAGCTTTTGAAGTCGTGCAAGAATTTGGTTTGCATCAGCATCATTTACACGTGGATAGTGCATTGGAGCCAATTGTGAAACAGGGATGAATCCCTTAATGCCATTGATTTCCAAGAGGAGACCTCCCTTATTGGCTTCGTTAGCCTTCACCTTCACCACTTCACCAGTTTCATAAGCATCCAAAAACTTCTTCCAAGTCTTCTCTTGAGTCGCTTTTCGAAGCGAGAGAACAATATAACCATCCTCGTTCTCATCTTCAATAACGTAAGCGGCGATATCATCGCCAGCCACTGCTGTTTTTAAAGTGTCCTCAGAGTCTTTCGCCTCACGTCCACTAATAATACCAGTGGTAACACCTTCAATATCCACCAAAATCTTATTTGGGAGGACAGTAATAACCTTTCCTTCTACCAGTTGCCCAGGTTTTGGCAACTCAATATCTGCCATTTTTTCTACAATGGCATCCATTGGATGTGCTGCTGCTGTAGCCATAAATAAACTGCCTCGGCAAAGTTTTTAATTATAATTTCTTCTAGGAGGAGCCAACCTTGCCGGGTCTTGAAAAAAGCCCCATCCGCGAAGCCAAAATATACTATTAAAAAAGCCCATATCTGTCAACTCTCACAACAAAAAAGCTCCAACGATTATCACCATTGGAGCTTTTCATTTTTAAACTAGAAACTATTTCTTTGTGGTCGATTTGGCTGCTGCCTTCTTTTTTGTAGCTTTTTGGAGTTTGACTCCATCATTGCTTTTCACAATCTTCACAACATCACCATCCTTGAAGTCGCCATCAAGATACCGTTGAGTCAGCTCATCCTCCACAAGCTCTTGCACCTTACGTCGCACTGGACGAGCACCAAAGTGAGGATCATAACTCAGCTTGGCAAGCTGTTCCATTCCACCATTGGTAAGTTCAAGCTTAATATTTTTCTTCTGGAGACGATCTTCAAGATATCCAATATGCATCTTCACGATCTTCTTAATGTTGTCATGAGTGAGCGGTCGGAAGGTCACAATCTTGTCGATACGATTCAAGAACTCAGGGCGGAAGTGCTTTTTCAAATCTTCCATAACACCTTCCCTGATGTGGTCAAAGTTCTTTTCTGCTTGATCTAACTCATCACTCTTAACCTGGAATCCAATTGGAGCCGCCCCATCGGTAAGCCGCTTTGCCCCAATATTTGATGTCATCACAATGATGGTATTCTTGAAGTCAACACGACGACCCTTACTATCCGTCAATTCACCATCCTCCAAAATCTGGAGAAGGAGATTAAACACATCTGGATGAGCCTTTTCGATCTCATCAAAGAGGATCACAGAGTAGGGTTTTCGACGAACCGCTTCAGTAAGCTGTCCTCCATCTTCATATCCCACGTATCCAGCCGTAGCACCGACCAAACGTGATGTGTTATGTCGTTCCATGAACTCACTCATGTCGATCTTAATCAGCGCATCACGATCGTTATAAACCTCTTGTGCAAGTGCACGAACTAACTCTGTTTTACCAACACCAGTCGGTCCCATAAAGATAAACGATCCAATCGGCCGTCGATGATCAGCAAATCCAGTTCGTGATCGTTGGATAGCCTTAGAAACAGCCTGAATGGCCTCATCTTGACCGACAACACGATTCTCAAGCACAGTGCTCAACTTCTTCAATCGAGCAATATCGGCTTTCACAAGTCGTGTCACAGGAATTCCTGTTGCGCGAGACACCACCTTCGCAATGTCTTCTTGCTCAATAATTTCACGCTTATCACGTGGAATTTTAATGGTTCGAGTCGCTTCAATCTCCTTCAAAAGCTCCAATTCACGATTTCGGAGTTCCGCTGCATGCTCATAATCTTGAGCAGAAACAGACTCTTCTTTTTTCTTAATGATTTTACTCAACTCCTTTTGGAGTTTTCGTACTCGATCAAGGTTTCCCTTGCTCTTAATTCGTCGATTCGAACAAGCTTCATCAAGAAGATCAATCGCCTTATCTGGCAAGAATCGATCGTGAATGTATCGCTTCGAAAGAGAAATGGAGTTCTCCAACGCTTCATCCGAGATTACCAAACTATGGTGATCTTCAAAGCTTTCTCGAATTCCTTTCAAAATCTCAAGAGCATCTGGCTCAGATGGTTCTTCAACCATTACTGGCTGAAAACGTCGCTCAAGCGCCGAATCACTTTCAATATATTTTCGATACTCAGTGGTTGTTGTCGCACCAATAACCTGAACCTGCCCGCGTGAAAGCGCTGGCTTCAAAATATTAGCAGCATCCAAACTTCCTTCGGCACTTCCCGCACCAATAACACTGTGAAGCTCATCAATAAAAAGGATCACATTTGGCTGAGAAGAAGCCTCATCAATAATCTGCTTAATTCGTTCCTCAAACTCACCGCGATACTTTGTTCCGGCTACAACCGAAGTCATAGAGAGCGACAAAATCCGCTTATCGAGCATGATATCCGGAACCTTCTCAGAAACAATGGCATGAGCAAGACCTTCTACAACAGCAGTCTTACCAACACCCGGTTCTCCAATAAGAACAGGATTATTTTTGGTTTTTCGGCACAAAATACTGATCATTCGTTCAATCTCTTTCTTCCGACCAATCACTGGCCCAAGCTTTCCTTGCCGACATTCATTCGTCATGTCGGTTGTAAAGTAGTTCAAAGCCGGAGTTTTTGGTGGTTTCTCTCCTTTTTGCTTTTGAGGTGGAGCATTATTACCTTGTTTGTTCGGATCTTTATACTGATCCTTTCCACCTTGCTGCATGTTTCCAGTCAATACACCATGAAGCCCACTCAGGAAGAACTCAATTGGGTTCATTGCTGCAGATTGAGGATCATTCATTGGCATTCCACCTTGCTTGGTGGCCTCTTTACTCTTCTCAAAAGCTTGAACAATTTGTTCTCGAATATCAGTCGGATTCACCTTCATGTTCTCAAGAATCACGGTAGCCGCAGTGTTTTCTTGCGTTACCAATGCATAAAGAAGGTGCTCTGTTCCAACATATGAGTGATTAAACTCATGAGCAGAGAGAACGGCTTGTTCAATAACTTTCTTAGCAAATCCGCTCAAGCCTCCCCATCCTTTCTGAGAGCTGGCTGGAGTGGTACTCATTCGGCCAACGGTCTTCAGAACAAGGTGAACGTTTTCAAGCGAAACCCCAAAATTCATAAGAATAGCGGCACCAAGCGAGTTGGTTTGCGTCAAAATTCCAATAAGGATGTGCTCCGTCCCAACATAGTTCAGCTTCGAACTTCGTGCCTTTTCCTGCGCCACCACGAGAGCCTGCTTGGCTTCCTTGGTAAACTTTTCAAATCGATTGTCTGTCATGATGGAAAAAGTAAAATTATGAATTCAATGCATTATAGCACAGCTACGCCCCGAAACATAGATTGTACAAATAATTTAGACTTTACGTGCTCAACGTTTATTATGTGGCATAACACTAACAATTTCCATAAATCATTAGCACTCAAAATTATAGAGTGCTAATCTACGAGAGTCAAGAGCTTATCCTCATTACTCGCTCACGCTGGCTGCCATGTTAATAAGTGTCTGTTGCATATCCTTTGGACCACTGAATCGAAAGTATCGACCATCACCTTCATAGACAACATCTACACTTCCACCATTATCAGTGAAACCCAACTCCTTCCCATTAGCAGAAATGGTTGAGGTGGATGGATCCGAACCCATAATGCTCATCTCAACCACAGCAACGCCTCCTTCCTCAAAATCCTCTTCTGCAAAGCTATAAACCTGAGAAACCCCAGCCTCGCTGCTATTAGATCCTTCAAAATACCAATTCCCTGGGTACTGCACTGTAAACCCAACCGAATCACTTTCAAACGACTCATATCCGCTCAAATCAACAGAATATGCCTGTGGTTGTACAGCGGCATCTTCGGTATGCAAATTATCAAAGTCCATAGTCCGGGACTCCATTAAAGAGTTATCCATATTCTCAGCTCCAGCAGGAAGATCACCCTTTAAGTCAAAGGATCCCACCATTTCATAGAAAAGGTTCTCATTTTTGAGAGCATTTTCATGATCACTCACTTCAAATAACAGCTCAAATACGTTACTTTCACCTTCAACATAAAATGTCACAACTCCATCCTCTTCTTTTTTCAAAGCATCCAAATTGAGAATGCCCACTTTACTTCTTGCTAAGCCAGCCGGCAAAAGCGCGGCTGCATCATCACCTTCAAGTCCTAAATAACTTAAAAGGTCCTCATCTTCGCCCTTTTCCTCAAAGCTCACTTCAAACGTGTCCTCTAAAATTTCGTCCGAACTGTCCTCATCCCCTTCATCTGGCTCGATTTCCAAAGTAAAGGAAACCTTTCCACTCGATTTCTCCATCTCAAAATCGTCCCGGTACCGGATAGAAAAGAGCGCTCCATCATACTCATCCCATTCAGCAGCCTTCGTTTCTTCAATCTCATAATCTTCAAGAATATCAATATTCGTCACCTCCATGAGCGGCTTATTTCCCTTGGTATAGCTGATGACGCCGCGAACCTCAATACCAACTTCACTATATTTCTCGTCATCAAGATTGATAGCAGTACTCTGGAGCAAAATTGTGTCTCCATCATCCAAGCGCAAACGATGAGTCCCCACAGAATCAGTACTATTCATCTCCTCAATCACTCCAATGCGCCTATCTTGGGGTACTTCATCAACGACAATATCATTTTCATCCAAATCAGATTCAGGACTGCCACAGCCTCCAAGAAAGGCCAAACTTGCAACAATAATGAGTGGTAGAGCAATAGATCGTTTCAACATAACAAGAAAATTAATGATTATGAGGGGTAGGGGAATCAAGTCCCAAATGTTCGTAAGCCTTCAACGTTACCTGGCGCCCTCGAGGGGTGCGCTCTAAAAAACCGAGCTTGAGCAGATACGGCTCGTAAATATCTTCTACAGTATTTTCTTCTTCAGAAATAGAGGCGGCGATGGTATTCAGTCCAACTGGTCCTCCTCGGTAATTGTCGATAATCGTTTTCAAAATAATGCGATCCACTTTATCCAGGCCCAGCGGATCGATACCCATAGCTTCTAGAGCCATATTCACCACCTCAGTATCGACTGCATCTTTTTCATAAAAGTCAGCATAGTCTCGCACTCGCTTTAAAAGTCGATTAGCAATTCGAGGTGTTTGCCTTGCGCATCCCGCTAAAAGCTTCGCTGCTTCATTTTCGATCCGGCATTCTAGAAGTTCCGCGCTCCGCTCAATAATTTTCTGAATACTTTCTTGCTCATAAAATTGCAGTCGAACAATATGCCCAAAACGATCCCGCAGCGGGGAAGAGAGCATACTCAACTTGGTGGTCGCCCCAATAAGTGTAAATTTGGGCAACTTCAAACGCATTGTTCGCGCCGATGGACCTTTTCCAATAACTAAATCTAACCCAAAATCCTCCATGGCAGTGTAAAGAACTTCTTCCACTGCAGGCCTCAATCGGTGAATTTCATCTATGAAAAGAATATCTCGTTCTCGCAGATTCGAAATGATCGATGCCAAATCACCCTGCTTTTCCAAAGCAGGCCCAGAAGTAACCCGAATATTCACGCCCATTTCGCGCGACATAATATGTGCCAAGGTAGTTTTCCCTAAACCAGGTGGCCCATGAATAAGCGTATGTTCCAAACTCTCATCCCGCTTCTTAGCTGCTGTCAATGCAATGCTTAAGCTTTTTTTAATATCCTCCTGACCAATATAGTCTTTCAGGAGATGTGGCCGCAGCCCTTGTTCTATCTGCTGACTTTCTTCGCTACTGTCTTCGGGTGACAGTGGACGCGTCTCCGACGGTTTCTCTCGTTTGATCATGCACGGTAGTATTTAAGCTTTCGCCTCTTATTCTATGTGGTTTTAAGCTGAGATGGTAGATAAAATGCTTAATCCCTTCAGGATCCGGTGCATTGGGGAAGTGGATGGTCGTATTTTTGGAAGCCGTTTCAAGAGTAAAACCTCCATAATCAAATGCTTTCAATTGAGCAATGAGTCCCTTTTCATTCGTCTCAATATCCTGAATATCCACAAGCTCTGCTTCATGTTCTGTATTACTCAGCGCACCATTCCAATCAATATACAAAATCCGTCGATTTGTGATAATCAGACGATCCAAATAGTACAAAATACCATCATACATCAATGCTGCAGTGATTGCTGCGGTAACTGCAAAGTAAACCCAAAACATTTGCTGAGAAGTCAGGTTCATGCGAAAAAACCAAGCCACAAAGTAAAAAGGGAGCCCGGCAATAACAATCTTAGCCCCGCGAATGATGCGCGCCGTAAGGTGGTGATGGAACACCTTCACAATTTGTTCCCCCTCCTGCAAATGCATACTTCACATGTAACATGTAAGTATGTATTTTAAACCATATCTTGGTGGAAAATGCAAGTTTTTCTATCCTTTATTCCATCCTGCCACCTCTGGCAAATGCTGAAAATTCTCCCATTCCTTCGCAAGACTAATAATATGCTTTGAATGAAATCCATAAAAGCTATCCGCTTTCTGCGCATTAGCTACATACTTTCTGGCATGATCAAAAGCAGCCTTTCGATGTTGGTTGTAGATCGGGTTTGGATCTTCAAATAACTCTCGTGCGTAAACTATAGCCATCCGAGCCAACTTCACGTAAACCAAAGACGACAATTCCGCAAACTCTTTTGTTAAAGCCGAAACATCTTCTCCCTGCGAACGGAGTTTTTGGATAGCATAATAGGTTTCATGGACAACCTGCTTGGCTGGATTTGAATAGATAGCCATATCCGGCATAATTTTTTGTGGCCGATCAAATCCTTTCATATAATCATCACTAAAGGCATACGCCCCAAAATCTGGAATAACATGCTCAGAACCAAGGTATCCGGTATACAGTTCCTGATGACTGAGACTCAAAAGTCCAGGACCCATCAAGTCAGTCGCAACGCGACGAAGTTTATCTAAAGGATCCTTCGGCATCACACGCTCATAAGCGGCCTTTCGCTCATCCTCAGGTAAAAGATCGGCACCTGCAACCAGACGTTCAACTTTCTCACCATTAATGGTCGTTGTTCCAAGCTCATAGTCCTCTCCACCTGGCCAATATCTTTCATTGGTGAAGCTCCCGCCATCATACCCAGCTGACATATTTACTCCCAAAATCGCTGAATTAACAGCCAGCAACTGCCCATGCTTACTTAAAAATGCATCACCATTCTTGTCGAGCATTGCTTCGTTCGTTCCATATGTATTTGGAGCTATTGCAGCAGCGCCCAAATCAACGAGCGCAGTGATCAATCCACTTTCTTTAAACTCTCCCAGTGCTTTTCGATAATCACTACTTCTTCGTCGCACCATCTGTTGATCCTTCGACGCAAAAGAAGTAGCCATTACTGGCCCGCCATGCTCTGCCACTTTCCCAGAAAACCCTTCGCCCATATTCCATGGCTTAAAAGGAATTGAAAAAGAGACCTTCGCACCACGGTCTTTGAGCTTTTCTAGTAGAACCTTAGTATCTTCCACAAGATTTTTAAGAGGAACCTCTGACCAAAACATCATCGGATCGAAATTGAGCGTCGCGAAATCAATGTCTCCCTTATAATTGCTAAGAGCTCTAACACAATCAGCCGGAGTCGCCCCGCCAACATAATCCACCTTTGCCCCTCGAAAACCTTCCTTTACTTGTGCTGCACCTCTTCCACCCAAAACGAGGATTTTTTTTCCTTCCGTCATCAGCTCAGGCTGTTCAATGAGCGATGGCCGCGCAATCGGAACGCGCTGATCCGCAGAAGTCCGTTTCCAAGCATCCACGCTCATGGCGTGGTAAGAAGCAATTTCTCCCTGATATTTTTGCAAATAGGATTCCCGTTGCTCTTTTGGCAATCTTCGATATTCCATCTGGTGCTTAAAGGAAAGATGTTTCCATTTCGGCAACTTATCTGGATGCACAGGTGCAGTCGAATGGTATTTATGCTTGTCATACATTTGTGACTCCCACACCTCTGGACTCTCAAGCACCTCCTTTGCTTTTGGATCAAGTGCAGCCATTTCAGTTTCAGCATCAACAGGGACACCCTTTGGACCCCTCTTTTGCTTTTCCACATCCTGTGTAGGATTGTCATGATCAAGATGTTCATGCTCAAAACCTTTTGCATGGTGGTATGCAAAACGCCGAGAAAAAAGTCCCAAACCTAGATTTTTTTGAGGATCAATCATCCCATAATTATACCACAAAAAAGCCCAACATTGAAGCTAGAAGCCTGCTTTCGAATGAATATACCGAAGTGGTACGCCCGGGAGGATTCGAACCTCCGACCTTCGCCTTAGAAGGGCGCTGCTCTATCCAGCTGAGCTACGGGCGCGCAAAACACCCTGGAACTATACCAGAAACCCTCAACTAGTTGAAGAATCTCGTCACATCTCCCTCAGAAACCTGAATTCCTGTCGAGAACTGATCAGCTCCACTCACCTTCAAAACAATCAAGCGATAAATGAGATTAGCAACCTCTCCACGAGTCATCCCCGCATCTGGATTGAAAAGCCCACCATCGTGCGCAATCAAGTTCTTATCCTTCGCAAATTTCACATACGGTGCAAACCAGGCATCCCGAGGAACATCTGGGTACACATCTCGCACGATATTAGTATCGAGTTCAACATCCATAGCAAGTAAAAGCATCTTCAAGAACTCGACCTTGTTAACAGTGTTAGCTGGCCGGAAGGTAGTATCAGGATAACCATTCACAATAGAGCGATCATACGCGGTAGCCACAAATCCAGAGTACCATTCACGAGTAGATGTATCCGAGAAAGGAAGCTCTGTTGCGCTCAAGAGCTCAGAATTGATTCCATTGAGAATAAACTTCAAAGCCTCCACACGGCTTACGACATTATTTGGCTTAAATGATCCATCAGGATATCCTCCAATAACTTCATGCTCTTTCAAAAAGCTCACCGACTTGAAATACTCAGAATTCGCAGCCACATCGTGGAACATAGCACTATCCATGGCACCAGACTCACCAGAAATCTTTCCATCTGTCACAAACAGCTTCACTGGCGCATCAGAAGTCGGCGTCACAGTGAACTGTGCCGCACCACCTGAGAATCCAACACGAGAAATGAGGTCGGGGATATCAGCATTTCCAGCCAAAAGTTTTATTTCTACATATCCGTTTGGGCGATAGGTCAAAACAGGTTCCCCATCTGAGTCAACGGCTTGAACAGTGATCGTTTGACTTTCTCCTTTTGTGAATACTTCAGGTGCTTCAAAAATAAATGCAACAGCTCCTACAGCTACCTCTGTTTCTATAGCTTCCGCTAACGGCTCTTCAGAAGTTGATTCAGATTCAACCTCTGGAGCAGGTGGAAGCTCTGTTGGCGTCGTTTCTTCTGGCTCTGGGGTCGGAGTAGTCTCGACAGGAGTCGATGAAACAGCTCCTAAATGTTTTTGAACAAACATCAATGGGTTAATAGTTGTATCAAGTGCTTGCTGCTGATGAAAGCCAGTGTTAATAGCCGATGTGAAATCGAGTCCTGCATCGCTCGCTTCCTGAAATGTAAAAGGCCAGTATGGATGCCAAGGAGCAGAACTATTATCAATTTGAAAATGGAGATGAGGAGTTGTAGCTGTACCAGTTTCCCCTGATTTTCCAATCAGCTGGCCGCGCAAAACCACATCGCCCTCCTCAACTAAAACTTGGTTCAAGTGAGAATAGGATGAAAAATACGTCTCCGTTCCTGATCCCTCAAAAGAAGGAACATTGTCATGCCGTACAACAATATGATTCCCAAAACCGGTCGTTTGCGTTGAAGCCTTCGTTACAACACCATTTGCAATAGCATAAATAGGAGTATTCATCGGAACTTTAATATCAACCGCCAGATGGCTCCCCGCATACTCATGACCATCCAGTTTGTAGTTCCCCATATATGGAACACTAAAAGTGATTTTGGCATTTCGGATGGCAAGGTCAGCAGCGTCGCTCCATCCCAACTGATCAGATGAAATCTTCAATTCATTCGGATTGTAAGTTGGAAAAAGCTGCATCTTACTCACAGGAATCTGATCATAGCTCTGATCCCACTCATCATTTGAGAGAGCTGTCCATTTTGGAGACTTTTCAATTGGAAGTGCAGTCCCATCAAAAGCAGGAGCTGGAGTCGAGATCACACTCACTCGAAAATCTGCAACATTTTGTTGAAGTAAAAAAGAGGATGCAGCAACCAAAAGAAGAGTCAAAACCCAATGTCGGCGCCCAAACTGAAGTGCGGATTGTAGGAACGAACGAGAACTAGAGGGCATGTTCGACATAATGGTAGAATGACAGATGTAAGATGATTCGTATTTGAATGAAATCTTATTATTATAGCAGAATAGAGCCTTCAAATCAATGAACAGATCCATCAAAACAACATCGCCACAACAAACCCAAGAGATTGCTCGATCCCTAGCAGAAAAGGTGAAAGCACCAGCCATAATCTGTCTCTATGGAGATCTTGGCGCCGGTAAAACCACTTTTACCAAAGGTTTTGCCTCTCACTATGGGCTCAATGAGAAAGATATAAAAAGTCCAACCTACACATTTGTTCGCGAATATAAACTCGGCTCATCAAAACTCTTCCATTTTGACTTTTATCGCATTGAAGCGATTGACGAGCTGATTCAGCACGATCTGGAAGAAATTTTTTCCAGGAAGGATGCGGTTATTCTTATTGAATGGCCGGAACGGATTCAAGAAATTCTTCCAGCTCAAAGAACGGAAGTCCGCCTAACGCATGAGTCAGAGCAAGAAAGGGGCATCGAAATTACACCTCCCGAGCAGCCTTAAGCCGATCACTCTCGAGCCGGGCTGCAACAATTGAATTGAGTTTACTTCGGGTTATTGGCCCAAAGATGCCAGCACCAAGCGAACTTTTATCCCCAACAAGCTTTTGTGATTGTTGGAATTTAAAAACCGCATGTTCGGTCACTTCGCCATAGTATCCAGTCGGCTCGATCCCAAGAAGATTCACCTTTCGGAGTTCTTCTTGAAGCTGACGCACTTGTTCTCCACTATCACCAAACTTAAGGTTATTATTGAAAACATCAGAAAGTTCGACAGTCTCAGCCTTGGCATAAGCTACGGAACTCACATTTTTGCTGGCCAGACGCGCCATAGTTTTTGGGCCAACATATCCAGAACCATACTGTTGTTTATATGCGATGATGCTTTCAGACAGTTGGAAGTTCGACACTGCCTCGTACGTGGCACCATCAAAATTTCCATGGGCATCCCCTTCATAGTGCCCAAGCTCCTTGAGCATGTGCTGCAATTCAGAAACATCATCTCCGGCACTTCCGAGCGAAAGATCTCGTGAGAAAATGTTTGCCTGAACTACTGGTGTTGGAGCAACGGTTGTCGATGGTGATTCCTCTACATACAGTGAATCTTCATCTGGACCACCTATATTAGGATCCAGCCAGTCTGGAGTAGAAACCGGCACATTTGGACTATAACCAGTCAGCTCTACATATTCTTGAATAGAAGGATCAACGCCATATACCGTTACATCCACAGTTCGCTTCCCCCAATTAAGGGCTCTTTGTAAACCTTCATCACCATGACCCATCCATACATCAAGTCGGTCATGAGCATTTCCACGTTGTCCACTTACAACAATCGCGCCACCACGATCATGAACTGCAACGGTCCCAATTCCAGGAATATGCATCTTCGTTCCAAAGGCGTACGTTTTGGGCGCAGCAATCATTCCAGGATAGACCGGAGTCCCATCAGCACCATTGGTACCATTTCCATTAAGACGGATGTCACCAGCATAAGAGCCAGTCACATATTTTTGTTGTCCCGGAAGGGGAGAGTAGTAGGCAGAAATAATAAAGGTCCGAGTTTCAGCAGCCTTTGCTATATGATCTGCATTGTGAAGAAGAACACTAGCCCCAACGCTTATGAGTAGGAGCAGGGCTCCACGCATCATGAATCGGTAAACCTGATTGTTTGCAGATGAGAACATTTGTTGTGTTTGTTTTTATTTGTATTTCTTTTTGATACGATTTTTGCGTATCATAAAAGTTTATCACAACAACAAGGCGTGAATAGTACTTGTTATTGCAATATTTGCAAGATGTTTTCTGATTTTTTACAGCAATTCTTTAGAAAACCGCTCCAACACGACGCAAAATTTCACGATCCACAAACTCCTTATCCCGACCATACTTCAATCGTGAAAGCTGCTTAAAGGCCTCTGCAGCCTCATGATCTCCCTTCTCTAAGTACACATTCGGACACGCAATGCTGAACGGTTTACTTGGCTGCGTGTCAATCGACAGCTTAACCACGGCTTTATACTTATCGATATTAATCAAATCCTGATCAGTGAAAACCGGAGCAAACTCCTTCGACAAATACTCCGCATCCTGCGCCCCAACCTTGAGAGACATAATGGTTCCAACGTTACCAAACACAGCATCCTTCACTTTGGATTTTCCATCCGACCCCTCAAGCTGAGCAATATACTGGTGGGCCATATTGAGACTCAAGCGATACTTACGAGCCTCAGACAGGATCACTTCAATGCTATCGGTAATGTAGTTTTGAAACTCATCAATATAGAGGAAGAAATCTTTACGATCCTCCTTTGGTAACTTTTGCCGTGCAAGCGCTCCCATCTGCAACTTGGATACAACAATCAACCCAAGCAACTTAGAGTTAATCTCCCCAACACTACCCTTAGAAAGATTAATAAGAAGAATCTTTTTTTCATTCATAACATCCGCAAAGTTGAAGGCCGATTTCGTCTGACCAATAATATTTCGCATCATGGTGTTGGTCACGAACTGACCAAACTTCGCAGCAAAATAAGGGATCATCTCTTGCTTTTCGCGTGCCCCAGTTTTCGCCATCTGATGCTCCCAGAAAGATCGAACAATCGGATTCGTCACGTGCTCAACCTTGAGTTTCTGGAAATCATCATCAGTAAAAAGTCGGACGATGTCAGTAATCGCTCCTCCTTCAGGATCAGACATAAGGGTCAAACACCCATTTCGGAAATAGTCCTGAATACGCGGCCCAAATATCTCCTCATTAAAAAGCTTCACCATAATATTCATGGCCTCAAGCGCGACGTACTCTTTCTCCTCCCACGTTCCACCTTCCAGAAGGTTTAACCCCATTGGACGTTCCATATCCGCGGGATTGAAATAGATAACGTCGTCAGCACGGTCTCGAGGAATGAACGGGAGAATATCCTCAATTAAAGATCCATGCGGATCCACAACTGCAATCCCATCCCCGTTGCGCAGATCCTGACGAATCATTCCCTGCAACATTGAGGACTTACCAGTACCCGTTTGTCCAATAACATAAAAATGCCTGAAGCGATCCTCTCGCTTCATATGAATGGCAGTTTTCTCTCCTCGATACGAATTGTATCCCAAGAAAAGTCCTTCTTTTGGGATGTTATGTGGAGCCGGCGCAATCTTAAAATTCTGCCAGCGAATTGTTGGCGCTTTATTAAAACGATTGTTTGGCAAGTGGAAGAGGCTTGCAATCTCCTCGGCTGACAAAATGTCATAGTGCCGCTTGATCGTGTGGCCAAGTGGACGAGAGAGCGAGCGCAAAATAAAGGCTTTCACCACTGCCTTCTCAGATTGAATTTTTGGCGTCGTAAAGCCATTGGCATGTGGGGAACTGTATTGAGCAAATGCACTCACAATGTTGTTCAGATGACCGCGGGCTTCCCGTTCATTATTTGAAGAAGTAACAATCCGCGTCACCACTTCATATCCAACCTTTGAGTTCTTCTGCTCCAGCGCCTTCACCTCTTCGTCCGTCATTGGCGTCGTCCGTCCTCCACCACTATCATCGCCTCCACCTCCTCCAATCTCTCCTTTAATTAAAATTTCAAAAAAGGTCGCAATCCAAGAAAGTGGGTTCCACGAAAATTTAGAACTTTTCTTTTGGCTAAAGATATTCTTCGCCTCGTCCCGACCACGCTTTTGCCAACCATCTTTTTTTGGCCTCACTACAAACTGAATAGCCGCTCCATCATCGTAGCTCAACTTAGAAAGCGCATTCGTCAAATTATTCAAAGGATCAGAATTCATATACTCAGCCGTTCGAATCGGATAAATATAATCTTTCGACAGTTGCAGTGTTGTCGCTGCATACTTTCCACCCTCTTGGAAGAGATTGTAGTCTTCCACTTCATCTATATATGCATCGGGATACGTGGCTGTTACTTGCTTCTCAATAAGAGACTTTAAGTCCCGCGGCGCAACAATATAAAAACTGATCTGATTCTCGGTTGCAGCATATTCGAGCGAGAAAAAATCTTGCCCAATAAAATAGCTTTTGAGCTTCCCACTATAAATACTGTGGAGTGACTCAAACAACTGTGATGCCACTCCAATAGGCTCTTTGAAGTCCGTCCCTCTTGAACCCTGCTCGTCCTGTTGATCTTCTTTGGACTCCTTTTTTGGAACCATAATACGTAAAAAAACCATATTGAGCATACGATCTTTATCGGCGGCTGACCGAACAAAACGGACCAGCACGAGAAACCCTACATAAAGGAGCAGTGCCACACCTATGGATCCCAAGATGTTCAAAAAAGTTCCCATACTAAAATTATAGCGCAAGTAAGGGCTTGAAGCGACCCAAAACCCTATTCCGGCACAATAATTTTCACGTGAGCCTCGGCCACTTGATCGGCCGGCATTTCAGACGGTGCAGAAAGCATAAGGTCGCGAGCCTTCTGGTCCTTGGGGAAGGCAATAACCTCACGAATATTCGGCTCATCCTGCATCACCATGATCAAACGATCCAGTCCCCAAGCAATCCCCCCATGCGGTGGAGCCCCATAAGTAAAGGCATGAAGAATATGACCAAATCTCCGCTGAGCGTCTTCCGGGCTAATTCCAAGAAGCTCAAAAATCTTGGCCTGCAACTTCGGATCATGAATTCTAATACTTCCACCACCCACTTCATTTCCGTTCACCGCCAAGTCGTAAGCTCTTGCCCGAACATTTTCCGGTTCAGAGTCGAGTTTATCTACATCCTCCATTTTTGGAGATGTAAAAGGATGATGTGACGCATTCAAACGCTGTTCCTCCTTGCTCCACTCAAAAAGAGGGAAGTCGGTCACCCAACAAAACGCAAAAACATCCTTATCACGCAGTTCAAATCGATCTGCACACTTCAGGCGCACATACCCAAGCACATCGCACACAACCTCGAACTCATCGGCTCCAAAGAAAACAATATCACCAGTTTGAGCACCAGTTTTCTCAATAATTTTTGCCACTACACCATCATCCAAGAATTTCAAGATAGGGGACTTAGGACCTTCTTCTGCCATTTGCAAATAAGCCAATCCTTTTGCCCCATACACTTTCACCTCCTCAGTCAGATCGTCGATCTCTTTTCGCGTCATAACATTTCCACCTTCAACACGCAGCGCACGCACCTTCCCCCCATTTTTCACAGCATCGGCGAAAACCTTAAATCCACAATCTTTGACCTCATCACAAATATCCGTAATGGGCATATCAAAACGCAGATCTGGTTTATCACTCCCATATTTATCCATGGCCTCCTGCCACGTCAGTCGCGGGAACGGCTTTTCTTTAATCTTTTTATGAGGCACACACTGTTCAACAACAGCAAGCATAGCTTTCTCGTTCACCGCCATTACATCTTCCTCATCAACAAAAGACATTTCGACATCCAACTGTGTAAACTCAGGCTGCCGATCTCCACGCTGATCCTCATCGCGGAAACACCGTGCAATCTGAAAATACCGGTCCATTCCAGCGACCATCAACAGTTGCTTTAATTGCTGCGGCGATTGCGGCAAAACATAAAACTGTCCCGGGTAAAGCCGCGCAGGCACAAGATACTCACGACTCCCCTCTGGTGTTCCTTTAATAAGGATAGGAGTTTCCACCTCTATAAACTTTTCCGCATCAAAAACATCACGGATAACCTTAATAGCCTTGTACCGCATCTCAATGTTTTTCTTCATACGTTCTCGACGAAGATCCAGATAGCGATACTTCAGTCGCAACTCTTCATTCACATCTTTGTCTTGATCGATTTCAAAAGGGGGCGTTTGAGACTCATTCAAAACCTTAAACTCATTGATGAGCACTTCAATTTCCCCCGTTTCCATATTCTCATTTCGCATACCTTCCGGCCGCGCTCGAACCACACCCTTAATCTGAATCACATATTCTGATCGAACTCCTTCAGCAATTTTATGACATTCCTCAGACTCAGCTGGATCTGAAACCACCTGCGTTAAACCAAATCGATCCCGAAGATCAATAAAAATCAGGCCACCGTGGTCGCGCCGCCGATGAACCCAACCGCAAAGTGTGACTTCTTCGCCAATTTGAGCAGAAGTTAACTCGTTACATGTGTGAGATCGAAACATAGAAAATAGGTTAGTGCGGATCACATCTTACGGGTCGCACATGCAGAAAGCAAGAGTCCACATGAAAGAAAACTATTGAAGAATCTCTTCAATTTGCCGTTCCAATTCGTCAGTCAGCGCAATGCCAAAAGGGATCTTAATGCGCTGCATTTCGCCACCTTTTTTGAGCTGAAGTTCCACTTTTCGCTCACCTTGATTCTCCAAAAGCAGGCCCTTAAGGCGCTGGAGTGTGGTGGTGTCAGCCGATTCAGGTAACTCAATTACAAATGGATTTTCCTTCCACTCATCACTTTCCGGCTGCGGGATATTTTTCTTGGGTTCCTCAATTACAACAGGTTTCTTATCGATTGATAAACTTTTCTGTTTGCGCATAACATTCTCCTTTTCATCAAAGACACCAGCCTCTTTTGCATTCTGAACCATGCTATCGAGCGAGACAGTTTTAACACTATTCACCGCAAACTGAATCTCATCTCTGCGCAAATCGAGCTTTCCTTCCATAATGACAATATTGTCATCAGTCAGAAATTGCTGATACTGCACAAAAGTTCGCGGGAAAACCACAAACTCAATTCGGCCGGTTGGATCCTCCATCTCTCCATACATCATATAGCTACCGGATTTGGTGAAGACCTTTTTCGTTTTTGTTAAAAGCCCTCCAAGCTTCACGGTCTTTCCAATATTCTTTTTTGTCAGTGAGTCAATAAGTGTCACTTTCCTCGACAAATATTTCTTCAATCCTTTTAATGGATGGCCAGAAACATAAAGACCTAAATAGTCTTTTTCCCACTTCAACCGCTCCATGTTCGTAGCCGGAGTAACCTTCGGCAAATTTAACGGAGCCGTCTCTCCTTGTTCACCGGCAAAAAGACTGGATTGCCCCTGTGCAATCATCTCTTGATTGGTTTTAGCATACGAGCTCAAAATGTCGGTGCTTTGTGCTAAGCGCTTTCGTTCCCCCAAATCATCCAATGCACCAGAAAGTGCTAACGCCTCAAGAGTTTTCTTGTTCATGAGCTTGGACGGAACCCGCTGCAGAAGATCCTCTAAAGATTCAAACCGACCACCCTCCTCGCGCACGTTCAAAATCTCCTCGACTGTTCCTTGCCCAAGGCCTTTAATCGCGCTCAATCCAAATCGAATGGTCGATTCATCGACAACTGTAAAGCTTGAAAAAGAGTCATTAATAGAAGGGGAGAGAACAGAAATGCCCATTGTCTCACACTCCATAATCTCCATAACCACCCTGTCGGTATTGTCAGCATCCGCTGAAAGAAGCGCTGCCATGAATTCAGTTGGATAGTTGGCTTTCAAGTAAGCCGTCCTATAAGAGATCATCGCGTAGCACGCTGCATGGGATTTATTAAATCCGTACCCCGCAAACGGTTCAATAACTTTTTCAAAAACCTCCTGCGCGAACTTTTTATCATGTCCATTCGCAACCGCACCGTTCAAAAACTTCTCTTTCTGCTCATTCAACAGGGATCCAATTTTCTTTCCTACTGCTTTCCTCAAAATATCCGCCTCACCAAGTGTGAATCCTGCAAAATCACGGGCAATTTGCAGAATCTGTTCCTGATAAATCGCCACACCATTTGTCTCTTTCAAAATCGGCTCAAAAGATGCGTGAAGATACCGAACCGTTTCCGGATTGTGTTGCGCCTTAATGTAACCAGGGATCCATTCCATTGGCCCCGGACGATACAAGGCCCCCATAGCAATAATGTCCTCAAAACGAGATGGAACTAAATCCTTAAGGTATCGCCGCATACCACCGGATTCAAATTGAAAAACCCCAGTGGTGTCGCCGCGTTGCAAAAGCTCATAAGTCTTCTCATCATCCATCGGGATGGCCGAAATGTCGATATCAAGGTTTTGCGTCCGTTTGAGAATCTGAAGAGTATTTTCAATAATGGTCAGGTTTTTCAAACCCAAAAAGTCCATCTTCAAAAGTCCAATCTCCTCGCAGAAGTGCATATCGAACTGCGTGATAATATCCTCGCCACCACCAGTTGATCGTTGCAGGGGGATGTATTCCACCAATGGCTTTTCCGACATCACCACCGCGCACGCATGCGTTCCTGCATGCCGAACCGTCCCTTCCAACTTCACAGCATTATCCAAAAGCTCCTTACTTCGTGGCTCACTTGCATAAACTTTGCTCAGCTCAGGATCATCTTTAATCGACCTTTCCAAAGGAATATGTTTTCCCTGGATTGGGGGAGGGATAAGCTTCGCAATTCGATCAACTTCCGCATAAGGATAAGCCATCGCTCGCCCAACATCCCGCACCGCAGCGCGAGCTGCCATCGTTCCAAAAGTAATAATCTGCGCCACATTTTCATGGCCATATTTTTCGCGGACATAAGCCAAAACTTCATCACGGCGGGTATCCGCAAAGTCAATATCCACATCGGGCATACTCACACGCTCTGGATTCAAGAATCGCTCAAAAATCAAACCATGCTTTAACGGATCAAGGTCAGTAATCTCCAAACAATACGTTATAAGTGATCCTGCCGCAGATCCACGCCCTGGCCCCACCACAATATCATTGTCCTTCGCAAACTTTACAAAATCCCAAACAATCAAGAAGTAGTCACTAAAACCCATGCTTTTGACCACACCAAGCTCATACTTAAGCCGCTCCTCCGCCTCATCTCCGGGATTTTCACCATATCGATTTACCAATCCCTCTCGACAAAGTTGCTCCAGATAAACGTGTGCATCCTCACTATTAGGAGTCTTAAACATCGGAATTAAATTCTGCCCAAACTTCATGTTGATATCCACACGTTCAGCAATTTTCAAACTATTTTCAATAGCTTCTGGAACATGGGAAAAGGCCTGCTTCATATCCTCTGGCGTTCGCAACGAAAAATCACCATCAAACTTCATACGATTCTCTTGATCAAGTGTCGATTGCGTCTGTATGCATAGGAGAATGTCCTGTGCCTTCTTATCTTCCGGCTTAATATAGTGTGAATCATGGGTAGCAACCAGCGGGACATCATGCTCCTTAGAAATATCAATAAGCCGATCATTCAGGACTTTTTGCTCATCGATCATAGGATGATCTTGAAGCTCTAAATAGAAATTCTCTTTCCCAAAAATATCCTGATAGGTTTTCACAACTTCCAGTTGTTGTTCCGGAGTACCACCGTCCACAGCCCTTGCCAGCTCACCAGCAAGACACCCGCTTAAAGCCAAAAGCCCTTCGCTATGAGCCTTCAGCAAACCGTGATCCACACGCGGCTTGTAATAAAAACCCTCCAAATGGGCCTTCGAAACAAGGAGCATGAGATTCTGATACCCCACATCATTGAGCGCTAAAAGCGTCATGTGGAAAGGTTTATTCTGCGGCCCTGGGGTCTTATCAAACCGTGATTGCGGCGCGACATAAATCTCACATCCAATAATCGGCTTAATACCCAGCTCTTTAGCGGCTTTATAAAACTCCACAACCCCATACATGGTACCGTGATCCGTCAAAGCAATCGCCGGCGAACCCTGCGCATGAGCTTCCTTAACAATATCCTTCGGCGTACCAAAGCCATCTAAAAGGCTGTAATGCGAATGAACGTGGAGATGAACAAAGGACATATCGTAGTTGAAAAAATGGTACCGGGGAGAGGGCTCGAACCTCCACGCCTTGTGGGCACTAGCTCCTAAGGCTAGCGTGTCTACCAATTCCACCACCCCGGCACGCTTGAACATACTAGCAAAAAAAGAAAAACTTGAAAGAGATTCTTTAATCGCTTACGCATAACAAAAATCCATTACTAAATAGACCTTGACAAAAATGTCAAATTAGGATTATTATTCATTCCTTTTATAGGAAAGCTTAATAAAACATGTTTGCTAGAAGATCAAATTTCTTGCTTGACATAACAATTGAATCTGAATAAGCTTGCACCACAAAACAACATTTAGTCCCTTACGAAGCGGTCATGGACAATCAATTCTCACAAACCGGAGCAAATGCAACCCAACAAGTCGAAAAAATGAATCTTACCGAGATTATTGAAGACATGTTCCTTGTTCTTACCGCAAAAGAGAAAGAAGTGATCATTAAGCGCTTTAGCCTCGACAATAAACCAAAGCAGACTCTCGAAAAGATTGGGCAGTCATTCTCCGTTACTCGTGAGAGAATCCGCCAAATTGAAAAGATCGCTCTTGGCAAACTTCGCCGAACAGTAGATAACTCTAAACTCAGCCACATTAACAAGATCGCCCGTGAAATTCTTGAGATGAACGGAGGGCTTTTGGTTGAGAAAAAGCTTGTTTCAGAAATTTTAAATCGAATCCTCAGCAGCGCTCCAGCAGATGCCAACATCATTAAGCTGGCGCTCAACATCAATCCAGACATCGTAAAGATGGACAAAACAAACGTTTTCAAACCATTCTGGAGACTCCAACACATTCCGCTGGATACAGTAAAGAAGATCATTACAAAAGGAATCGCTCTTCTGAACAAGCATAGTGATGTGATGGTCGACACACAGCTTACATCTGAGCTGAAAGACACCATTAAAGAACAAAGCGCAGAACCAGAATTGATTCTTTCTGCCATGGAAGTGGACAAGCGTGTAAAACGAGTAAAGGAAGGATTTGGCCTCATGTCATGGCGCCACATCAATCCGCGAAGTATCCGCGACAAGGCTTACATTGTTTTGAAGAAAGAAACCTCACCACTTCACTTTGTTGACATTGCCAACAAGATCTCTGAAGCTGGATTTGATAAAAAAGTAGTAACAACCCAAGCCGTTCACAACGAGCTCATTCGGTACGACCAATTCGTTTTGGTTGGACGCGGCCTCTACGCTCTCAAGGAATGGGGGTTCAAGAAGGGAACCGTTGCAGACGTCATTGAAGACCTTCTCAAGAAGAAGAGCCCAATGACCAAACAGGAAATCATTGAAGGAGTCCTCAAACAACGCCAAGTGAAGAAGGGGACTATCTCACTCAACCTCCAAAAGAATCCAAAGTTTGTCCGTGTTGGACGAGCCGTCTACAAGCTCTCTGCTTAGTGGGAAGATCCTTTTACAATCTTTTGCCATAAACTCTTTACCCCCTCGCTCGTTGCGTGGGCTAATTGAGAAAGAATATTTCGCAAATAGCGAATGCGCGAAATCAGAATATTCAATTGAAACGGCTCAGCCTTTGACGGATTTCGCATAATCTTATTGGCTTTCTTCTCCAACTCGGCAATCTCTTTCTTCACACGGGTTGAAACCTGAACCCGCATCACATCCACGCTCGGAATGGTCACAGCTTTCCTATCATCAGCCGCAGAGTCATTCATTACTTTTTTCTGCCCCGCACCTTGTGACGATGGTGCCTTCTTCTTATCCTCCCCTAAAGATTCAGCAATGTTGCCCTCAACAAACTCAGCAACTTCCGAACCCTGAAGCGCTTCTTGCACCTCAACGGACTCCTGCTGTTTTTCAGCTTGCTGTTCGGCAGCACTCTCAATTCCTTTTCCCAGATTTTTTTCAGGATTTGGATTCATAGAAAATGAAACGTATTATATTAATTTAAACAAAAATGATGAATTTTGTCAATTAGCTCTAGCCCTCAAACAAGGTAATATCCCTATAACAATGTAAAAATCTATGCTATAACTGGCAAGCACATTATACAAAGATATGAAAGAAATCGACAAAGCATACGAGCCCCAGAAGCACGAAGAGGCTATTTATAAGAAATGGGAGGAAGAAGGATCGTTCCATGCAGAAGTAGACCCCAAGAAGAAACCCTACACTATTGCAATGCCACCGCCGAACGCTACCGGAACATTGCACCTTGGTCATGCCACAATGCTAGCCATTCAAGATATCCTCATCCGCCAGAAACGAATGCAAGGCCATTCTTCGCTATGGGTACCTGGCACAGATCATGCAGCCATTGCCACACAAAGCGTTGTTGAGAAAAAGCTTCAGGATGAAGGAGTCCAAAATCCTCGGCAAGAGCTGGGGCGCGAAAAACTCCTAGAGGAAATCCGCAATTTTGTGACCGATTCAAAAGATACTATTCGCAACCAGATACGAAAAATGGGTGCCAGTTGTGACTGGCAAAGAGAAAAATATACACTGGATGAAGAGCTCAACCATGCAGTAAACACCTTCTTTGAGCGCATGCATAAAGATGGACTCATTTATCACGGAGATCGCATCGTGAACTGGGATCCGAACATGCAAACAACCGTTGCCGACGACGAACTAGAGCACAAAGAAGAAACGACCAAGTTCTATTACTTTCAATATGGTCCGGTGGTCATTGGTACAGCTCGTCCAGAAACCAAGTTTGCCGACAAAATTATTGTGGTTCACCCCGACGACAAACGCTACAAAGACCTTCACGGCAAAGAGTTCGAGTTTGAATGGATAAATGGACCAATTAAAGGCCGCATAATAACAGATGAATGCATAGATATGGAGATGGGAACGGGAGCCATGACCATCACTCCTGCTCATGCCCATGTAGACTTTGAATTGGCTGAAAAACATGACCTAGAACGCCCTCAGGTCATCGATTTCGATGGAAAACTCCTTTCCATTGCCGAAGAGTTTGAAGGGATGAGCATTGAAGAGGCACGCGATAAAGTTGTGGAAAAACTCGATAAAAAAGGCCTCCTGGTTAAAATCGACGAGAACTATGTCCACAACATTGCTGTAAACTATCGCGGAAAAGGAGTAGTAGAGCCACAAATTATGAAACAGTGGTTCATTGATGTAAACAAGCAAGTTATCGATTGGAAGGGCGCCAAACTCAGCATTAAAGAGGTTCTTCAAGACGTAGTTCGATCAGAAATGATCACAATCCTCCCAGACCGATTTGAAAAAACCTACTTCCACTGGATCGACAACCTCCGTGATTGGTGCATTAGCCGTCAAATTTGGTGGGGACATCGCATTCCAATGTGGTACAAGGTTTCAGAAGAGGATAAAAAGAAATGGGATGAACATCCCGACTCTTCCAGCTACCTTCTCCAGTCCATGGGCCTCACTATTGAGGACACAGTATATGGAGAATCTGCTCCAAAAGAAGGACACTGGATCCAAGATCCAGACACACTCGATACCTGGTTTTCATCCGCACTTTGGACTTTCTCAACGCTCGGCTGGCCAGAAAAAACCAAAGAGCTTGAATATTTCCACCCTACAGCGGTCTTGGAAACCGGATACGACATACTTTTCTTTTGGGTCGCTCGCATGATCCTCGCTTCAACCTACTGCTTACGATCAGACGGCTTGCCAGAAGAACAGTGCATTCCTTTTAAAGAGGTGTATCTCCATGGAATGATTCGAGATATTAATGGTCAGAAGATGTCCAAATCTCGCCCAGAGACATGTATCGATCCTTTAGATATGATTGATCAATATGGAACAGACGCCGTTCGTCTCAGCCTTGTAGTAGGAAACACTCCAGGGAATGACATGCGTCTCTATGAAGAAAAGATTGCCGGATATCGCAACTTCGTAAACAAAATTTGGAATGCTTCGCGATTCGCACTCATGAACGTTGACGACACGAGCGTTTCAACAGAAAACATACATGAACATGTTCAGAGCCGTGCAGATATGTGGGTACTCACAAAACTCAATGAACTGATTCAAGAAGTGGATAACGACCTAGAGAAGTACCGCTTCTCTGATGCAGCTACAAAAATCTATGAATTCACATGGGAAAAATACTGTGATTGGTACTTAGAAATTTCAAAAGGAGAACACCTCAACCCAACAGTCCTCCTCCATGTACTCAAAACACTTCTCAAGCTCCTTCACCCATTCGTCCCATTCGTAACCGAAGTCCTTTGGAGCAAGCTCGACCAACCAACCATGATTATCAATGAAAAATGGCCTGAGGTTGATGAAAAAACAATCTACCAATCAGAATCAGAAGAGATGGAGAAAGTTCACGACATCATTTCTTGTATCCGCAGCCTTCGATCAGAAAGAGGCGTAGAACCCGCAAAGAAGATCAAAGCAACCATTTATGGCGGTCTTTGGACAGAAATCATTGAAGAGAAGAAAGAACCAATTATGCGCTTAGCTCGCTTAGGAGAACTCAAAATTGAAACAGAGGGGCCAAAGATCAGCAACTCTGCCTGGCAGTATATTAACGGCATAGACATCTATTTACCCCTTGGAGATATGATAGATATAGACCAAGAAAAAGCACGGCTCAATAAAAAACTCAAAGAAACCCAGCAAAAAATGGAAAGCCTTGGGAAACGCCTGAAAAACGAAGGATTTTTACGAAGCGCACCAAAAGATGTTATAAATAAAGAAAAAAATCTGATGTCAGAGCTCGAAAAAGAACTGACAAACATTCAAAAAAAACTCCAGGAAATTGAAGAAGTAGCCCAATAATAAAGAACATGGCCCAAAACGACTCAACCACAATATTAAAAGAAGCGATCCAAAGAATAAAAAACCTCATCCAGAGTGAGAAATGGAGAGAGGCACATCGAGCCTGTCTAGAAATTTTGAGGTACGATCCAGAAAATCTTCAAATCATACGACTCAAGAACAAGATTGAAAAAGCGGTTCAAAGAGTTAATAAGAGAGCCATAAAAGAAGACATCCAAAAGCTGCAACCGCTATGGAAAGAAAAGAATTTTGATAAGCTATTAGCACACTTAAAAGAACTCCGCCCCTACCGGAGTCAGCATAAGACACTCGACAAATTCATCACAAAAGTCGACAAAGCTTATGCAAAAGCCTATGCAGAAGATCAAAAAGAGTATTTTGACGCTGAAATGGAGGGAATCCAAAAACTCTTAAGCGAAAAAAAATACCAGGAAGCCATTTTAGCTGCACAAAAACTTCGTATCACCAGGTACCATGAAAAGGATGTAAAAAAACTCATTCTAAAGATTAAAAATGAATGGATTGCTCACGAAATTGGATCCAATAAGAAGCTCCTAGAAAGTGACAAATACGAAGACGCCCTCTTAAAAGCACAACAAATTAAAAAGATTGATCCTGAATCCGAAAAAATAAAGAACCTCATCAAATCAACAAAAAGCAAGTACCAACGCCACAAGGTTGTTGAGCAGAGAGACTTCATCTATAAAGGCCTTGAAAAGACCAGAACACTCATGCAGCTCAAAAAGTTCGACAAGGCACTGCAAGCAGCCTCTGAGATTCTGGAGGTTGACCCCGAAAACAAAAAGGCACAGTACATGTTTGGTGTTGCAAAAAGGAAAGCCCTCAAAAGCGACAACAAGGCGCTCCGCAAACAAATGAAAAAAGCGAAAAAGCAAATGAAAGAGGAGTACAAGAAAGACAAATCCAAGTTCATCAAGATTTAGGCGTCACTATTTTTTGAGCGCATAACGCTTCCGCCCCACACGAACAAATTGCGGCTTGTTCTTCAAATTCAGAATAATGGTAATTGGCTTTACCTGGCGCTGTTCCAAAACCGCATCAATAATCTCCTCTTCCGACATCTGCTCCTTACCATTCAAAATCGACTCAATAATATCGGCCACAGTTCCTGAGCTGAAGCCCCACTCCTTCAACGCGTAAATTCCTCGCCCAATGAGAATAAAATCCCCATGCCGAATCAGTTCATTATGAACTGCCTGTAAATTCACACTCTTGTGATCAAAATTTGCATCCGTAATGGCATTAGCTATAGCCACAAAGTGCATCGGTTTCTTATCTTTTCTCAGTACAAAAAAAATCTTATCTCTCAGTGTTCGTGGATGAATATGCTTCCAAGCCACGAGTCCAACACTGGTATCATCCAGAACCTTAAACGATTTATGAATTTCCAAAAGGGATATTATTCCCTGTTCTGAAAATTTCTCAAGATCAGTTGCAGCACTAACAATATCATTTCGCAATTCTTGAATGCTCATGACATCGCCTTGCTTTTTCAAGATCTTCATCGCCTCCGCTGTCACCTGCTGGACCTCTGCATTCCCAAATTCAGAAACTCTAAAATATGGCTTAAATGCTATCGTATTCGTAAAGCGATTAAATCGCTTATCCAAGCTCAATACAAACAACAGAGCATGCCCCTGGTAGCCAGTATCGCGCACCAAAAGTTTTGAGATCATTCTATCTTCACTGAGAAAACCTCCATGCTCCTGCAAAATTTCCAGAGCTACATGATTCACCTCAAAAATATCAAAGTTATTGATATTCCGTGTGAGCTTTTGCATAGCGTTTTTTTCGATCTGCCGAACGCGTTCCCGAGTTACATCAAAGTGCTGACCAATCTCTTCAAGAGTCGATCGATCCGGCGCATCTAAAGCAAAACGCTTCTCAATTACAAATCTCTCCCTCTCCGACAGAAGCATCAGAATCTGATCCATTTGATCTTTCATACTTGCAAAAATCGAATCAAGCCCCGCTACTTGAGGGGATAAATTCCGTGCTAGTGTGAGAGAGTCATTCATATCAGGAGGGTTGCTACATTTGAAAATTATAGCAGTATTTCCTTTGAAGAAAAGATTATTTCATAAAAAAATCACAAAATCCCTCCACTAAGCCAAAAAATAGCCTTTGTATGGAACCGTATGAATATAGCTTTCCGTCGTCAGGGCTGAAATTTTCTTCCGCAACTGACTTACATGAACATCCACGGTATTGGTCAAAATGTCGGCATTCCTATCCCACACATTTTCAAGAATGTCACTCCGGCTCAACACTCGACCTTTGTGAACCATAAGGTAGTGCAGCAGAGCAAACTCTTTATTCCTGAGTCGAAGATCCTTTTTTTGGCAACGGACCTGATGGGAAAGAAGATCCAACTCTAAATCCCTCACAATAAATGAGCTTTCTTCAAGATGTTCTTTCACCATAAAAATTTGCATTTTCATCTCTGCAGCAATTCGTCGAAACGAAAAAGGACGAACAAAGAGAAGTGAACCAGTCTCTTCAGCGAAGCTGCTGAGCTGGGAAGAGTTTTTTTGAGCAAGGATAATTGCCGGCACAGAACCGCCGCTCAAATCCTGGCACTGCCTAAAGCTCGACTTCAGTCTATCAAAATCCTGAAAAAGGAAAAATAATCCATCGGAGAAGGGCAACTCCTGTTCAAGAATTTCAGACTCATCATAGGTATAAAGATCACAGGAAAGATGCTCGTAATAGAGACCCTTTTTAATGAATTCGGCCTGACGTGGATGGTCCGTAACAATAGAACAATGCATGAATATAAGAAAATAATTATCAAGAAATTGTAATACAAAAGATAACCATAGTGCGTCAAGAACGGTAATTCTCCAAAGTATGGGAAATCCCATACTGAAGGGATAAATGGTAGGTGAAATACTGTTGTCGTGTCCCCGACAACAGGCAAGCCTCTATTCGCCTTTTCCAGAACCATCCCATCCTGTATCATGCTGCTGTATTTTCTTAATTTATCGATATGGCAGATCAACCAAAGGCGAATCAAAACGCAATACAAGTAAAAGTAGATCCAGCAGCAGAACAGGGAACATACTCAAACGCTGTTTCTGTTCATGTAAACAAGAATGAGGTGATTCTTGATTTCGGGTACATTCTCCCAAACGTCAAACCAACAACCATTAAGCTTGTTGATCGAGTAAATCTTTCACACGCTACAGCTGAATCATTCATGAAGGTACTTTCAAATGCGATGCTTGATTGGCGTAACAAACAGAAAGAAGGCGGCAATACCGGCGAACAGAAAGCCTAAGGATTCGTCATGAAAGCAGTTATCCAAAGAGTAAAAAATGCTCGAGTAAGTGTGAACGACGAATCTATCGGGAGCATTGGCCATGGACTGGTTGTGCTCCTTGGAATTGGAAAAGAGGATTCAGAATCAGATATTCAATGGATCGTTGAAAAAATTACCAACCTCAGAATCTTTGAAGGAGAGTCTGGAAAAATGGATCTTTCAATTCAAGATGCCAAAGGAGAACTCCTCATCGTTTCGCAATTCACGCTCTATGGCAAATGCGACAAAGGAAGACGACCGGATTTTACAGATGCTGCTCCAATCGAAGACGCAAAAAATCTTTACAACGACACACTCAAAGCATTCCAACAAACAGGAATACCGGTGCAACAAGGAGAGTTCCAAGCCTACATGCAAGTTGAACTCCAAAACGATGGCCCGGTAACGCTTATACTTGAATCACCACAACAATAATGACACAACAAACTGAAGCAACCATGGAAAAAATTGTATCGCTCTGCAAACAGAGAGGAATCATCTTCCCTGGATCTGAAATTTACGGTGGATTGGCGAATACATGGGACTATGGACCACTTGGTGTTGAGCTCAAAAATAACATTCAACAAGAATGGTGGAAATTTTTTGTGCAGCAACGACAGAACATTGTTGGACTGGATGCCGCAATCCTCATGAACCCAAAAGTATGGGAAGCGAGTGGTCATGTGGCAGAGTTTAATGATGCACAAGTTGATTGTAAGGATTGCAAGGCTCGCCATCGTGCTGACCACCTTATTGAAGACGCTGTTGGAGGGATAAAAGTTGAGGGTTTATCGACTGAAGATCTCGACAAACTTATCGAAGAAAATGAGATCAAGTGTCCAAACTGCGGGAAAAGAAATTTTACAAAAGCACGAGTCTTTAACCTCCTCTTCCGAACACAAATCGGGGCAGTGGAGGAAGGTGCCGATGAAATTTATCTACGAGGTGAGTTAGCACAATCCATGTTCACCAACTTTAAAAATATTCTGAATACATCACGGAAAAAAGTTCCTTTTGGTATCGCACAAGTTGGGAAATGTTTCCGTAACGAGATCACACCTGGAAATTTCATCTTCCGAACCCTGGAATTTGACCTTATGGAGTTCGAATACTTCATCCACGAAAAAGAGTGGGAAGAAACGTTTGAGTACTGGCTCACAGAAATGAAGAAATGGGTTGAACACGTTGGAATTGACCCAGAACGAACCCGCGTTCGTGAACATACAGAAGACGAGCTCTCTCACTACTCAAAGAAAACCGTCGACATCGAATTCAACACTCCATTTGGATGGAAGGAGCTCTACGGACTGGCATATCGCACGAACTTTGACCTCAAGAACCATACTGAAAAAAGTGGAACAGACCTTTCATACCTGGATCCATACACTAATGAAAAATACATCCCTCACGCTGTTGAGCCAACATTTGGACTCAGCCGATCGGTACTCATGGTTCTCCTCAGTGCATACACAGAAGAAACCGTAAAAACCGACAAAGGTGAAGAAACTCGAACGGTCCTAAAACTGAAGAAGAACATCGCACCATTCAAAGCTGCCGTCCTACCACTCGTCAATAAACTCACAGACGATGCCAACAAAGTATGGGAAAGCATCAAGGACGATTTCAACGTCGATTTTGATACATCAGGATCAATCGGTAAACGCTATCGTCGACAAGACGAAATCGGAACGCCATTCTGCATCACCGTTGATTTCGATACTATAGAAAAAGATCAATCAGTTACGATCCGCGATCGTGACACAATGGAGCAGGAACGCGTAAAAATTGACAACCTCAAACAATATTTGAGCGATCATCTATAAATTTATCTTCTCTTCATGTGGGCGAGTTATCATGTGACAAATAAACGTTCACATGAAACCACGAGAAAAGATCCAACTCCAAGGACCACAAAAACTTGAAGATCATGAGCTTATAGCACTCGTTCTTGGGCGAGGAAACAAGAATGAAAATGTTTTTCAGCGCGCAAAAAGAATTCTACAAGGATTCGACCGCGAAGAGCTCCTCCACCAAAAAGATTACAGTGAATTTAAAAAGCGATTTCAACTTGGAGATGTTTCGACATCCCAACTCATGGCAACCATAGAGCTTGGACGTCGCTTTTTCACACCCAAAAACATGAAAAAGCGCATCGCAACAACAGAAGACATTTATGAGCTCACAAAAAATATGCAGTACCTAAAGAAAGAGTATGTTCGCGGCCTTTACCTGAATACAAGAAACGAAGTCATCCACAATGAAATAATCACCATTGGCAGCCTTGATGCCAATATCCTCCACCCAAGAGAAATATTTAGACCAGCATTTGAACACAGTGCTTACGCCATTATTGTGGTTCACAATCACCCATCTGGAGATCCAAATCCATCAGAATCTGATCAAATAACCACAAAAAAAATCCAAAAAGCCTCAAAAATACTCCAAATACCGCTTTTAGATCACATAATTATTGGAGAAAACAGCTATTTCAGCTTTCACCGAGAAGGCAACTTAAACAGGCAACAAGAAACCTGAAGTTTATTGAAAAAAAAGCCAAAATCTGCTATTATTAGTGGATACAAAAAATAAAAACAAAAGATGAATTCAGACAGTGTGGGATTCTTGGAGCAATTTGGACGGTGGATCATTGCGAATCCAGGGTGGTTTGCTGGAATAACAATTGCCCTAATTGTACTTATAGTCGTTGGTTTACGTGTTGGGAACTATCTGTACATTGTCCTTTACGCATCCAAGCAATTTGTGCACATGAAGGTCACCCTACCGCGAGAGGAGTCTCCAAAAGACAAAGAAAAAGCTGAAGAAAAGGACTTCAAAGAGAAGATCGCTGTGATGGAGCAGTTCTTCCGCAACATCCATGAGCTTAGTGAGTTGAGTCTCAAAAACATCCTGCAAACGAAATTCCTCAAAGACAACCTCATCAGCTTTGAGTACATTGCCAAAGACAAAGTCGTCGATTTCTACGTCATAATGCACAAACGGTATCAAGAGTTGATCGATAAGCAAATCACCTCGTACTACCCTCATGCAGACATTCAAATCGTCGATCCAATCAACATTCAGCCCAAAGGCAATGAGCTCAAATGCTACTTCGCATATCAGAAAAACCCTTTCTACTACCCAATCAAAACATATAAAACTTTGGAGAACGACCCACTCAACGACCTTACGAATATCTTCTCCAAGTTTGAAGATACAGATGTGGCCAGCATTCAAATTGTTGTCCGCCCAAAATCAACCAAGAAGTGGAAAAAAAAGGTAGAAGAAGCCGGTACAAGTATGTTTGCTGGAAAGAAACCAGGAGGATTTAAAATCCCCCTCCTAGGATCGATAGGCAGCTTCCTGAGCATGCTCATAACTGGAAATGTCGAACAAAACCAACAGCAAGAATCCAATGGCCCTTATGGGGGTGGAGGCTATGTTCGCATGCTTCAAACTCGTGAAGAAATCGCAAAACAAATCGGTGAAAAGGCAGGCCATGTTCCATTCGACACTGTAATTCGCGTAATGGGGTCAGGAAAAAATAAAAACCGCGCCCAAGAAATAACCAACAATATCGCTCTCGCACTAAACCTGTTCAAAGATCCACAAATGAACTGGTTCCAAACCCGTCGCATCATCCCATTCGACAGCATCAACAACAAAATCGCAAAATTCAATTTCAACCATCGTCTGCTCTACACCAAACTCTTCCTCTTCGGAGAAAAAATCTCCGTACTCGACGCTCAGGAGCTTGCTTCAGTGTTTCACTTCCCCTCAAGCCGCTTTAACTACACACCAATCATCAACTGGCTCAAATACAAAGTATTACCAGCCCCAGTTGACGCACCAATCCTCAAAGATCCTAAAGATGGAGTGGCACTCGGCCATAACGTCTATCGTGGTGAAAAGAAGCTCATTGCCATCCTCCGCAATGATAGAACAAGGCACCAATATGTAATCGGAAAATCCGGTGCCGGTAAATCTGCCTTCCTCAGTTATATGGCGCGACAAGATATGTGGAATGGTGATGGGGTTTGTGTGGTCGATCCTCATGGAGACCTTATTGAGGAGCTCGTGCAGTTCGTGCCAAAAGAAAGAGCAAAAGATGTCATCATCTTTAACCCTGCAGACGTTGATCGCCCAATGGGACTCAACATTCTTGAGGCCTACACACCTGAAGAAATGGACCTTGCCTCCAGCCAGGCAACCGAAATTTTCATCAAAATCTTCGGAGATGAAATCTTTGGACCACGTATTCAGCACTACTTTAGAAATGGATGCCTCACCCTCATGGAAGATCCAGATGAAGGCGCAACCCTCATTGATGTACCACGAATCTTCGTGGATGAAGAGTTCATGAAATACAAAGTTAGTAAAGTGAAGAATCCCGTCGTTCGGTCCTTCTGGGAACACGAGTTCGCTCACACTGGAGAGCGAGAAAGACAGGAGATGATTCCATACTTCAGTTCCAAATTTGGACCATTCATTACCAACTCGATCATGCGCAACACGATCGGGCAAACCAAGTCGGCCTTCAATTTCCGAAAAGTAATGGATGAACAGAAAATCCTCCTCATTAACCTCTCCAAGGGTAAGATGGGAGACCTGAACACGCAGCTCCTGGGGCTCGTAGTAGTGGCTCGTCTTCAAATGGCCGCCATGAGTCGTGTGGACATTCCTGAAAAAGAACGAAAAGACTTTTATCTCTACGTGGATGAGTTCCAGAACTTTGCCACCGACAGCTTTGCCTCAATCCTCTCCGAAGCCCGAAAATACCATTTGGCGCTCATCATGGCTCACCAATACATCAAACAGCTGGAAAAGAGGCAGGATACATCAATTCGCGACGCCGTCTTTGGTAACGTCGGTACACTTATGTCTTTCAAAGTTGGTGCCGATGATGCCGAATATCTGGCAAAAGAATATGCCCCAGTCCTCACCGAACAAGATGTTCTGGGGATTGCCAACTATAAAGCCTACATCAAACTCAACATCAACAACTCGACCTCTCGTCCATTCTCCCTCGAGACCATCTACGACATGAGCAAAGCCAATCCAAAGATTGGAGAAATCATCAAACAGTATTCACGAATGAAATACGGACGAAAGAAAGAGTTCGTCGACCAGGAAATTTCTGCCCGCATTGGAATTGACGTTAACGCATGATAAAAAACAAAAACACCAAACTCCAGACCTTCATCCTCATGTGCATCATTGCAGCACTCGGAATTTTTATGGTCACATTCGGGTCCGTCCTCAAGCGAGCACAGGCAGAAAACGATACGAACGACGGAAAAATCAGCGTGCTCATTGATGAAGTCGGTGAACTCCGCCAAGAACTAGATGAAAAAGAAAAAACAATCAACCAGATGTATGAGCATGTATCGGTCACAAGTCAGGAACTCGGCAAAATCAACAAAACTATCCAAGAATCTATCCAAAGAAGCTCAAACGAATGGGAAAACATTAAAGGTGATCTCAGCAACTCCAATCAGCAACTGAACGAACTCCTCAAAGAAAAAGAGTCGGTCATCAACGAGCTGGCATACAAAAATCAAAACCTTCAAAAGGAGATCAACCTCCCAAAACTTGATCCCAACATCGTTAACGCGCTGATCATCGGACACAATGCCAAACTCACCGACACTATTCTCTTGGCAAGCATCAACCCAAACACACAAAAAATTTCATTCGTGAGTATCCCTCGCGATCTTTATTACAAAGGCCGAAAAATCAATGAACTTTACAGCAAATACGGTGTTACAGAGCTTCAGCGCGCAGTAGCAGAGATTACCGGAGTATATCCAGAACAATACGTCATTTTCAATTTCGATTCCTTTGTCGATCTCGTAGATATCCTAGGGGGAATAACTATCGACGTTGAAAAACGTCTTGTCGACAATGCCTACCCTGGTCCTGGAAACAGCTATATGAAAATCGTTTTCGAACCAGGAACCTACAAAATGGATGGAGAAACCGCCCTTAAGTATGCCCGAAGCCGCAAATCAACATCTGACTTTGACCGTGCCGCACGCCAACAGCAAGTTATTGAAGCCGTTAAAAATAAAGCCAAGGAACTCAACATCACGACTCGTCTTGATCTTGCCACAAAAGTCTACGCCAAAATCAAAGACAACACCGAAACAAATGTGAATCTTTTCGATGGACTCTCGTACATGCAACACTTTCAAGGCTACTCTATTGGCAACGCGAGTGTGTTAAGTACAGAAAACTTCCTTTATTCCACCAGAAGCGCCAGCGGACAATACATCCTCCTACCTCAAGGTGGAACCTACGCTCAAATCAAAGAGCATGTCTCCGCATCTTTTTCCTAATACCAAACATCCTTCCAGCCTAACTTATAGGCAACGATATTTGCGATAACTGGAATGAAAAGCGAAAAAACTACGATTACAACAATGTGTTCAAAAGAGGGGATATAATACAAGCTTCCAAGCGCCAATGCCCCCAAAAAACTCATCTGATCAAATGGGAAAAATGGAGCGCTGCTCTTCTTTCCCAAACGCCGCTTGAAGAAGCTTTTTAAAAGATCGCCCAAACCCTCTCCCAAACCAAGGAGAAATCCAAGCCAGAGTACCGAAAAAGAATCATAAGGAAACAAAAACCAGTCCCGAACACTCGGAACCCAAACATAAAGCCCTACCTGCACCCCTGCAATCAACATTCCAGCAGCAGCTCCTCCCAGCAAACCTCTCCAGGTTTTCGTTTTACCAAAAAGATCATTGCCGCCAAGCTGCACACCAGCATCAATCGGTTTTTTCAAACCTTCAAACCATTCCAATTGATTTAGGAACACAGGCATTGCATTCCCAACATAAGATGGGAGAAAGAAAAAGAGAGCCTGTCCAATCACAGAGAACATCGAATGCGGTTATAAAGAAAACAGTTCGTAACAATCACATATACCGTCGCCACAACCAAAAAAGGATCAAAGAAGTTCTGACCTGTTGCCACCCAAATCAACAAGAAAAGATAAAACCACAGTCGCATTTTCATAATAAAGAACATGTGCAGCTTCTTCATGCTCATATACATGATAAAACCATGCATGAGCGTGTACGAAAAAATAAACAGCGCACCCCAAAACGGACTAAAAAGGTTGTAAAACAACCCCGTAAAAAAAATCACCACAAAACACAATGAGTCCACCGTATAGTCCAGCATCGAACCCCACGCACTGTTACGCTTAAGCTTCCGTGCAACCGCCCCATCCAACATATCCAGAAAAAGATGGATCAACATAAAAATAAATGAGATCCAAGGATTAAACGCAAAAAAATAAACGAATGGAATCATCACGGCCATCCCAGCATAACTCAAAGCATTCGGCGACACTCCACTATCCATCAAAATTTGCGCCAGCGGATCCATCAACTTATCCCGAACAGATCGCATCTTCAAATAGATTCGATTTTCATCTTCCCCAAACATAGGATTGCTGCTGCCTTGATGCATAAGCATAATCTGGTAGCAGGGGAGGGAATTGAACCCACGACCTCGGGCTTATGAGTCCCGCGCTCTAACCAACTGAGCTACCCTGCCACGCGTGTAAAAGAAAAGGCTCAGATTTTTTTGGTTGCGGGGGGAGGATTCGAACCTCCGACCTCCGGGTTATGAGCCCGACGAGCTGCCTCTGCTCTACCCCGCGTCATAAAAAGGAGCCTGTATGACTTTACTGATTCGTTGGCTATCTGTCAAAGAAAAACTGTCCCCATTTCTCGACATTGCTCATCGATTCGTATCTGGTTTCCTCAAGTTCAGCCAGCCGCTCAGCATTTTCTTCGCTACTACTATCAAGCACCTCTTCTGGAATAATAATAACCTCCTCTCCAAAATTCACCAACCCAAGATTCTGCTTCGCAATTTTTTCAATGTACGCATCTGAGTTGTAGTAGCCTAATTCCTCTGTTTTATTCCGTATCTCTTCTTCAATTCGTGTATTCTCAACTTCAAACTCTCGAATAACCACATCCAGTTGATGACTTCTGTAAACGGAAGAGGTAAGGGTGAAGAGAAGATACGACACCAAAAGCAAAAGTCCAACAATCACTAGCTTTGCCCCATGAGATGTTTGCGCGAATCGCAGAGCCATAAACGTGCATTAAAGCTTCGTGAATATACTATAAAGCGACGATTGAAGCAACTGACAAGCTCTGCTACACTTATACCTTGAACATGAAAGAAACCATTCTCCAATCAGCCAAAAACATCCACTGTATCGGTATTAAAGGTACTGGCCTCAGCGCATTGGCTGGAATTTTAGAGGCCCAAGGCAAAACAGTAACAGGATCCGATGCCAGCGGCCCTCCACACGATGCCAAAAACATCACACCAGGCATAGATCTCGTTATTTATTCTGCTGCCGTCCCTTCAGAAAACATTGAGCGTAAGACTGCTCAGGCAGAAGGAATTCCAGAACTTTCATATCCAGAAGCATTGGGCCAACTAACCCAAAATCACAAAACTATCGCCATTTGTGGAACGCATGGCAAAACCACAACTACCTCCATGGTCGCAACAATCATAAAAGATGAAGTCGACCCAACCATCCTTGTGGGCGCAAACATTCCGGCTCTAGCAAACCGCAACTTTCACTATGGGAAAGGGGAGTACCTCCTTATAGAAGCCTGCGAGTATCAACGCCATTTCCTGCACTACTACCCTGACATCATATGCATTACGAATATGGAGTTAGATCATGTCGATTATTTTAAAGATGAAAACGATTACCAGGATGCCTTCGCCAGCTTCCTTCTTCGCATCTCTGAAAATGGAACAATCATTATCCCAAAAAAGAATGAAAAGATTAAAAAACTTACTAAAGATGTTCAACAAAGCCGTCCGGATATTAAATTCATAGAATATGGCAAAGACGACCCGGATTTCCAAAAAATTCACCCATCAATCCCTGGTGAACATAACCGCCTTAATGCTCTAGCAGCTCTCAAAACAGGGCAAACAATCATTTCTCTCGGAGATGAAGTCATTCAAAAACTCAACAGCTTTACTGGAGCATCACGACGCTTTGAACAATTTAATTACCCAAACGGTCCAATTATCATAGATGATTATGCACATCACCCCACAGCCGTGAACGCTACAATTAGAGCTGCAAGAGCAAAATTCGGACCAGATTCAAAGATTCTTTGCGTTTTTCAACCGCACCAACATAGTAGAACAAAAAAATTACTCAAACAGTTTACAACTGCATTTCAAGCAGCCAACGAAGTCATCATTCCCAATATTTACAAAACCCGTGATACTCAAGAGGACATTGAGAGCATCACCGCCGAATCTTTCGTAAAGGAGCTATCCAAGCATCATTCACATGTTGAATATGGCCACGGCCTCGAAAAAACCCTCTACAATATTCAAAACCGCCTGGAAGAATTTGATGTCATCATCTTCATGGGAGCAGGCGACATCATCGCAATCTCCAACCAACTTAAATCTTCTTCCAAATAGTCCCTCCAGCCGAATCTTCAAGTTGAATACCTTTCTCCAAAAGCAGATCACGGATTTCATCTGCCCGAGACCAGTCTTTTTCTTCACGCGCCTTCTCACGCTCCTGAATCAAAGCTTCAACTTCATCATCCAAATCCACCTTGGTTGTGGCCTCAAAAATTCCCAAAACTGTATCAAGTCGCTCAACAAGCTTCAACGTTGCAGCCTTGCCAGCTTGAGACAAAGTTTTCTCATCAATCATTCCATTAATCCAGCGAATCAAGTCAAAACAAGCCGCTAACGCCACTGGAGTTTCAAAATCATCATCCATACCTTCCCTGAAACGTTTTTCAGTCTCTTTCAGCAAATCATCCACACCCTCGCCACCATCATCCTCATATCGCTCAAGCCGCCGCATAAAATCATGAACACGCATTAACCCATTTGCCGATTGCTCTAAAAGCTCATCTGAAAAGTCGATCGGTGACCGATAATGCGTTTGCAAAAACAGATATCTCACCACCTGTGGATCAAACTTCTTATATACATCTCGCAACGTAAAAAAGTTGCCCAAAGATTTCGACATTTTTTCATTATCAACACGGATAAAACCATTGTGAAGCCAGTACTTCACAAATCGTTTTCCACTGTACGCCTCACTCTGCGCAATTTCACACTCATGATGCGGAAACATCAGATCCACTCCACCTCCATGAATGTCAAAATCGTCACCTAAATGCTTCCGACTCATAGCACTACACTCAATGTGCCAGCCCGGACGCCCCTTTCCCCAAGGACTATCCCATTCTGGCTCTCCTTCCTTCGCAAACTTCCAAAGCACAAAATCTTGATGATTCCTTTTCTCTGGATTCAAATCTTTCCGTACCCCTGCCCGCAGTTCATCCAGCTTCTGTTTCGACAATTTTCCATACTCAGCAAAAGTCGTCACATCAAAGTACACTCCATCAGAAATGGTATATGTGTGACCTTTTTCCTCCAGTCCTTCAATAATCTTAATCATTTCTTCAATATGATTGGTCGCCTTCGTATAAATATCACTCTTCATAATGCCAAGAGCTCCATAGTCTTCCTCATATGCAGGGATAATCTTATCAGCCAACTCCTTCACAGAGATCTTCATCATTTCTGCACGTACAATCATTTTGTCATCAACATCGGTATAGTTCGAAACAAACGTCACCTGAAAACCCTTATAAATCAGGTATCGACGAATCACATCAAAAGCCACCGCAGACCTTCCATGCCCTAAATGCCCATAATCATAAACCGTTGGACCACAAAGATACATTCCCACCTTATTCTCATCCCGAGGATGAAACACCTCTTTCTTTCCAGACAATGTATTGTAGAGCTTCATAGAAACAGACCTTGCAGAATATTAATAATCAAACCTCGCACCAAATCCATCACAATCAATGCCACAATAGGCGAAATATCAAACATTCCCAACCGCGGAATTATCCTGCGGAAAGGCCCAAGAATTGGTTCAGTCACACTATGAAGGAAAACTCGAATTCGCCCTCCACCACCAGAAATCCATGACATCAAAATCCGTGCAATAATGGCAAAACTCAGCAGATCAAAAAAGATCGAAACAAAGTTAATGAGAAATATGGCCGCCATAGCTATGGTAAAGACTAAGCCGCCAAATCATAACAAGGAAAACCCGAAAAATCTAGCATCCAACTATGATCGAACCTTCTTCTTTCGTCGAGACAATCCACCTGCAAACCCAGAAGCAGCACCACTTCCAAGCAGCAACCAAAGAATCTCTGGTCCATTTTCAACCATTTCAGGTGGAATCTGATCTTGAGCAGCACCACGAAGTACCGGTTCGGTCACAACTGCTCCAAGTTCAGTATCTGGTCGCTCAGGAACTTCCGCCTCAACTTCTAGTGTAAACGGAATTGCATTTACGAGTTCACTCTTATCAACACTTTCAAATCCATCATTGTCGATAGCAGCAACCGCAAAGTAATACTCCTTACCATTTTCCAATCCAGGAACATACCACGTTGTAGCAGCATCATTCGTCTCAACAACATCAGACAAATTCAAGGGATCAGTCCCATAGTAAATCTTATAGTGATCGATAGTTCCATCATCCGTTGCAGCTTCCCAAATCAAGGTCACGCGTTCATTCGATCCAAAAGCAATTACTCCAAAAACTTGTGAAGGTGCGTTGCCTTCTGGCACCTCTTCAGGTGTTTCTTCTGGAGTTTCCACAGGAGTCTCCTCTGGTGTTTCCTCACCTTCACCTTGCGATACAGATCCAGTTCCGTCAGCAGTAATAGTAATCAACGCTTCATCTTGGTAGGTCGCTTCATTTCCAAGAGCATCAACCAAAAGAACATCCAATGGATACTCTCCTGGATTCGCTGGAGCCTGCAAAGTCGCGGTATACATACCAACTTGATCAAGGCTTGGAGCCAATTCAAAAATTTCAGCATTGAAGACCAAAGCTGCTTCAGAGAGATCGGCCTCGCTCAATACTCGAACCGTCATAATATCGCCAGTCTTAATACCAGACATCGGCTCAATCGTTACCTCGTCCACAGTTGGCGGAGTAGTATCGATCTCAACCTCAACCGTTTCTGACGTTTGAAGTACGGTTCCCTGCGAATCAGAAGTCGTGACATAAAGGCTGTGTGCTCCATCAGTCAAAGGAGCTGTTTGGTACGAATATGATCCATTAGATCCAATCTGCACAGACCCAATCTCCTGGTCGTTATCATAAATTCGAACAGTCGTACCAGTTGGGGCACTTCCACTGACAGTTTGAACATTTTGACTGTAGGTCCCACTCACTGGTGTAATAATAGAAGGTTTTTGATCGGTACTTCCAGAACCTGACCCTGATCCGCTCGAACCAGATCCAGCCCCAACAATCACGGCTGTTTCACCAGCAATAAGCGTATTCGAAGTATCTCGAACAGAAAGGGTATACGTTCCACTTGTTGGGAACTTGAGCCCTAAACTAAATTCGTGAGTTCCTAAATCTTCAGCCTTAAAGACATAATCTTCTGGCAAAGTCGCATTCTCACTATTTGAACCGCTGGCAGAGAAGCGAACAGTTCCAGTGTAATTTTCAACAGTAATATCATTTTGATCCTGTGCTGTAACACGGAAACTTACATTCTGATTCGCCCCCACACTTGATGGAAGTCCAGAAATAGCAAAATGATGAAGTGGTCCAGCAGATTGTGCCGCGGCCTTTGGAATAGCAAAAAAGTCTCCGCCAGCATCAGCCAAATAAGCATCTCCTCCCAAGAAAGCCACTTGAGCTCGTGATTCCAGAACATCTCCACTCGCAGCATCAATAGCGGTAAAGACGGAAACACCTGGACTGTTAGAAGACACAAGGAACGATGCCGTCCCATTGCTGTCCGTCATACTATGTCCAGAGTTCTTAATAACATCTCCACTTCGACTCGAAATCAAATTCACCTGGCGCCCTTGAACACCATTGCCATACTGATCCTTCAAAGTCGCACGCACAGAAACGGCACTGCCATCAGCTTTCGCAATACCAGATTGTGCCACCAATTCAGAATGTCGCAGAGACAGAGAATCAGCATAAACAGTAAAGGAGCTCTTACTACCCTGTGACTGGCCCGAGGAAGGATACGCCATCACAGAATACTGCCCACTCTTTCGAGTATGATAATCATAAAGACTCAATTGTGCTCCACCATTACCATTCACGGTCACAGGAATTTTCACAGTTCCTCCATCCGGTTTTCCTACTGAAATCGTAACAGCACTATGTGGCTCCGCGTGAGAAACCGACAAAAGTGACTCATATCCCGCAATAGTATCCATCCCATGAGCCTGGATACTCGTCTTATACGATGCAGCCCGCACAAGCGGAAAAAGCATCAAAGCAGCCATAGCAGCCAAGACAGTAAAGGCTCCAGTAATTCGAAGTGCCAATGTTTGTGTTGTTGTTCTACGCATAGTTTTGTTTTGAATTATCTCATAATTATACTAGAAATCGGCCCAACAGTAAAGACATACAAAGTAAAAAACGGTATTGCCCAACCAATGTTTGGTATACTGAGCGGGTATGGAAAAAGCTGCAAAAATATGGATGGATGGAAAGCTCGTTCCTTGGGATAAAGCCCAAATCCACGTTCTTACACACACGCTCCATTATGGAGGTGGTGCCTTTGAAGGGATTCGATTCTATGAAACTCCAAAAGGGCCAGCTATTTTTCGACTGAAAGAACACACAGACCGACTCTTTTATTCGGCAAAAACAATCGGGATGAAAATTCCATTTAGCAAGGCACAAATCAACAAAGCCTGTAAAGATATTGTCAGCAAAAACAAACTCAAATCAGGATACATTCGTCCTCTCGTGTATTACGGTTATGGGAAAATGGGACTTGATCCCCGAAACTGTGTCGTAAACGTCTGTATTGCAGCATGGCCATGGGGAGCATATCTTGGTGACAAACCTGTCACCACAAAAGTCTCAAAATTCATGCGTATTCACCCACAATCAACGCTCACCGACGCAAAACTCTGCGGCCACTACGCCAACTCTATCCTTGCCAGCTTGGATGTCCATAAACAGGGATATGGAGAAGCAATCCTCCTCGATCACAAAGGCAACGTCGCAGAGGGACCAGGAGAAAACATTTTCTTTGTTAAAAAAGATAAGCTCATAACTCCAAAATTGGGAACCATCCTTGGAGGGATAACCCGCGCCTCAATTATAGAGATCGCAAAAGACAATGGCATTAAAGTCGTTGAAAAAGAGGTGAAACTCAAAGAACTACTCCAGGCAGACGAAGCTTTCTTTACTGGAACAGCCGCAGAAGTCTCACCAATTGCAAAAATTAACGACAAAAAAATCGGCAAACAAAAAATCGGCCCCGTAACCGAACTCCTCAAAACAACTTTCCTCAAAGCCGTAAAAGGCGAGGAACCTCGCTATAAAAAGTGGCTCACGCTCGCTTAATCTACGAAATAAACATCGCATCCCCAAAGCTATAGAACCGATAATCATCGGCTATAGCCTTTTCATATGCCCGAAAAATCAAATCCTTACTTGCAAAAGCAGAAACCAATAAAAGTAACGAGCTCTTTGGTAAATGAAAATTTGTTATAAGCCCATCAACACATTTCCATTCATAGCCAGGATAAATGAAAATATTTGTCTCCCTCTGCCCAGCTTGAAAACCCTCATCAACATCAAAACTATCTTCAAGAACACGTACACTCGTTGTGCCTACTGCAATAATTCTTTTCCCCATCGCTCTAGCTGCACTCAACCGTTCCGCGACATCGCTCTGTAGCACATACATCTCACTATGCATAAAGTGATCTTGAACTTTATCAGTCTTGATAGGACGAAAGGTGCCAATCCCTACATCCAAACGAACAAACTCCAATTGCACACCCTTTTTTCGCAAGCGCTGCAAAAGCTCATCTGTAAAATGCAACCCAGCTGTTGGAGCTGCAACACTCCCTTCATCTTCAGCATAAACAGTTTGATAATCATCAAAACGAGCTTGAGAACCCTTTATATAGGGGGGGAGGGGAGCCTCTCCAATCTCTTTCAATGCTCGATCCTGAAGAATCCCTCCATCTGAAAACCGAATTCGTCGCTGCCCATCATCTTCAACCCCAATAATCTCCAACGACAAATCATCACTCACTCGCACCTGAACCCCGGGAACCAACATCTTCCCTGGACGAACAAGGGTAAGCCAGTCAGCATCACTTAATCGCTTCGTCAAAAAAACCTCCACTTTTTTTCCTTCATGAGTCAGCGAAAGTCGAGCTGGCAACACTTTCGAATTATTAAAGACCAAAACATCCCCATCTTGGAGCAAATCCACAAGATCATAAAAATGGTGATCCTGGATCAAACCCGTATCCCGATCAACCACCATTAACTTGCAAGAATCCCGTGGAGATGCCGGCTCAGTGGCAATCATCCCTTCAGGCAATACATAATCAAAATCTTGAACATTCATAACTTACTCTTTTGGCGGAGCCTCATCACCCTCTTCCTTTGCAGTTTTCGCTAACTCCGAGTCAGCAGCCCACAGTGTCGACTTTTCCTCAGGCGTAACATCTTTACCACCACCATTAACCCCCACATATTGAACCGCAATCAATGTCACATCATCTTCTTGAATATGATTCTCACAGAAACGAGAATAGTCTAATGCCACATGGTGAACAATTCCATCTGGATCGTACTGAGGCGCAAAACGTTCAATAGCTTCAATCAAGCGATCCAACGTATACATTTCCCCAGCCATATTGCGACCTTCTGTTAAACCATCAGAATAAAGGATAATCACATCACCCTCATTCAAAGTTATATCTTTCTCTTTAATGAGTTGGCTATTATCGGGAACCATCCCCAAAGCAATTCCCCCAGACTGAATTATTTCACACTTACTGTTCGAAGCTCGATAAACAACAAGATGTTCATGGCCAGCGCCAACAAAGGTCATTTGTTGCGACATCCTATTCCACCGAAGCATCAACAACGTCATAAACATCGTCGATTTTATGCGATTTTTAAGCTGTTTATTCGTATTAACCAAAACATCATAAGCATTGTCATACACTTCCACAAAAGTGTGAATCAAGGTATTCACCATGGTCATGACCAATGCAGCTGGAACACCATGGCCAGTCACATCACCAACATAAATAAAAGTGTTATCACCACGAGTAATGAAATCAAAACTATCTCCACCAAGCTCCACTGCCGGACGAGTCTTTGCCACAACCAACAAACCAGTCACATCTGGACTTTCAGGTGGCAAGATGTCTTTTTGCAGTTGACTCGCAATCTCCAACTCACTCAACATTCGCTTCCCTTCACGAATATCCATCGAAACTTTCTCAAAACTTTTCGTAACTTCATTAAAAAAGTGAGCAATTATGCCAATCTCATCCATACGCTTGGTATAGATCCGTTGGTATTTCTTCCCAGTCAAAAGTGCCCTCATTTGAACCAGAACTGCCTTTAACGGCCGAACCACATCGAAATAAGCAACAAACAAATAGTACAGCAAAAAAACACCAAGAATTCCTGCAAAGAGCTCTAACGGCACAGCCTCTTGTTGAGAAAAATAGAGCCCGAAAGTAATCCCGCCTGTAATAAGCGCCAAAATAGCGAAATAGAAAAAAATTCTCCGGAGAAGACTACTTTTAGTCAGAAAATTCATAACAAGCGTTAGATACTCCTCTCAAACTCCTCAAGTGATGCGTGATACTCAACAATCTTCAACATCCCAATAACTTCAAGCACATCCTTCACATGATCCACAGCATCAACAATAACCAAGCTTCGCTCCTTCTTCACCATTCGCGTATGAATCATCAATAAGAATCCAATACTTTCACTATTGATGAACTCAAGATTAGCAAAATTGAAAACCAGATATTTTTCATCCTGCACAGCATCAGCAACCTCTTCAATCTGTTGTCTCACTTCTGTTAAACCAGCTTTATCAAGACTCCCAATAAAATTCACAAGCCGATACTCTTGCTTGAAACCCTTTGGCTTAATATCAATTGTAATTGATGATGTGTAGTCGTTCATATCAAAAAATTAAGAAACAGAAGGCAATGCGGCAAGCCGCTCTTTATAGAACTCATTCTCCTGCCCCTCGCGAGCTTCATAAAGCGCATAAATAATCTTATTCTTGAAGCGCGAAGGCATATAATGCATGAGCCCCAAACCTTTCTTGAAGATTACTTCATTTCCGCTCAAAAGTAAATTCACCAAATCCTGAAGTACACTTCGCTCTCCAAACTGAAAGAGTCCCAATTTACCAATGAGTTCATTCTCCAAATCCTGAGACGCCGCTAGTGCTTCAAAAACTCGCATAAATTTCCTTGACCGAACCCTTCCAACAAAATAAAGCAAAGTAAGGACATTATCCTCCATGTCACTTAAACGCAAAACTCGTTCAACTTTTTCTCGATGCAGATTCGATTTCCACAAATCCACTGCCGCAACTGCCCTCAACAGCCAAGAATCAGAAACCAAATAAGAAACAAGCGCATCGTGATCAAAAAAAGACAAAGTCGAAAGAGCGTGAGCCCTTACATCCAAACTGACATCCTCTCGATCCAAAAATGTTATCAAACTCTGCCGCAGAAGGAGCCGAATACGTTTTCCTGAAGCAGAACGATTCAGCATCTTCCCGAGTTCCTGGCAAGAATCAAGAACATTCCTATACAGATTTGCCTTTTCAGAGCGCAACAGCATGGCCAGAAATTCAGCCACTTTTTCCCCACCCAAACAACCCATGGAACAGACAATTTTCTGCTGAACCTCATAACTACTTGTTGAATCAAATATCTTTTTAAGGTGCTCAAACGAACCAGTATGACCTTTTTGCGAAATAATCTCAATCGCATGGTGTTGCGCAATCGGTATATCAGAATAGAGGTTTTGAATCGTCATATTCGTGTAATGCCGCTGAAGCTGAAACGCAAAGACTCCCATCCCCAGCGCTAAAGAAACCAAAAAGAACGGGATAACTGCCCACAAATGCTCCTCCAGGAAGAAATGTTCAATCCCTAAAATCAAAAGTGTCCCCAATATTGCCGCAATTGGAAGGATTATCCCTTCAAAAAATTCTCGCAGAGAGCGAAGCGTTCCATACCGAAAAGCATAATAGGAAGTTTCATAAGCATTTCTCTGGATAATAGTCGTAATCTCAAAATTGTTCCGAGCCAACACAGCGGTCAAATATCCAAACCCAAAAACCATAGCAATTCCACTAAAAAAGATCATCACAACATGAATCAAAAAACCAGCAAACGTACCAAGTGAACGTAGAATCCTCGACGACACAAAAAATTCAACAATCAATGCCGTACCATGGAGAAAAACATGAAGTATCCCTAAACTATGGGTCAATGAAGTTTCATGATCTCCATGTCCAGCCAAATGCACAGACTCATCAACGGCCTTGGTATAAAGAAATTCAATAAACTGAGCTATCACACCATGGAAAAGCAAAACCGTCAGAAGGATTTGCAGAAATGGCACTTTTCGAATCTCGTCGATACTTTTAGAAATAGCATTCCAGCTCAGGTTAGGGGAGTGCACTGCCGGACTATTCCTTTCAAGCTCACGTAAAAAAATCGGCAGGCGTGGTTTAACAAGAAAAAGGATAAACAGAAAAATTGCCAAGCATCCAACCCAAACAAGCATCATAACAGATCCTAAATCTGAAAAAGTAGCCGAAGCCAACAAGAGACCGGCTAAGATACCACCAATAGTGTCTGCTGATTCAATGGTTGGAACAATTCGTTCTGCCTCTAAAGGTGTAAAAAAGTCTTCAGAATAGTTAGAAAGGATGATCGACACCTGCGACAAAAATATCCCATTTGCTAAAAGCGAAAAAACCGTAAAGACAAGATCATGCTCATAATAAAAGAAAGCAAAAAGCAACAACACTGCTGCAAATCCAACATTCATAAGGAGGATTTGAGAACCTTTAAAACGATTAATAATGACAGAAAAAAGAAGCGCCCCTGCAACAGTAAAAAGTGCTTGAGCCAAAAGAATAACTGGAAGAAGGTGGATGGAAAATCGAGTAACTGTAACCGCAATCACAACAGTCCAACCAACAATCTGCCCAAACTTAAGAAAAAAACGTAATGCCCACGCATAGAGGACACGCGGCAGTTCGTCCCTCGAAACCTTCACTACAGATTGCACAAAATCCCGCATAATAGAGACTCATAACTATCATATGATTATAGCATAAATAGCCAAAGCTAGCAATGATGCTCAAAAAAAACTACCACCATAAAAATCGTCCAACTTTTACAGTAAAACGATTCGCTAAAACAAAATCACTATCACTAGAATTTTTCCCTACAAAAAGGGAAATTTCATAAATCCCTCTTTCTTTAAACGGTATTCTAATAGAAAAAGATTCTCCACGAACCTCAAACTGTTCTTGATGCAAAACAGTATCAAGCTTTGGTCTTTTCACCTGGCAAAGAATTGTACTTACCTTTGAAAAATTTCGCCCTTTAAGCCTTAACCCACCTCGGAGCCCAACTCTTTTCGGTAATTTTTTATCAAAAATCAAAGCTCTCCGAGCGAAATTTTGCGTAAAAAAATACACACCACGCTCATTTCTCACCACCCCTATACCCACAACATTATAAGCCGCATTCAAAATATTCGCCCTATGCCCAGGACTATTCATCAATCCATCCTCTGCGAACTGTGTTGGATTTTTATACCCCCCAACCTTCGCCAAATTTTCACCGGAAACAACATCTGAAACTCGCGCTCCCTTCAATCGATCCGATGGAGATTCAGATTTCAAGTTCACATGATCGAAATAATCTTGTCGTGCCATGTCTTCACTATGCTTTCGCGCAACCTTCCTCAAATTCTCCTGCATCCTGACAGGTTTTAAGCCATGTCGTTTTCTATCCTCATTCAAAAGACGCAACATTCGCCACTCCATCGTTTTTAACGAATGTGGCCGAAAAAGCATCAAAAACGCATACTTCAAATATTCACCCAATGTCATGAGCATTCAGTTACCATCCATACCATTATATCATGAAGCCGCCACACAACTCTTTTCCGCCGCCCTCTCAACTCGATAAGCGATCAAATCTTTAATCGTAATTAACTTCAGATCGTGAATTTGTGCATACTGAAAAAGATCCGGCAAACGAGCCATTTTCCCATCATCTTTAATAATTTCACATAAAACACCAACAGGAGGCAATCCAGCCAAATGCATAAGATCCACAGTCGCTTCCGTATGCCCTGGCCGAATCAATACCCCACCTTCCCGTGCGATAAGCGGAAAAATATGTCCAGGCCTTGAAAAATCGTCAGCAGAAGAGCTTTCATGAGCCAAAGCCATCAAAGTTTTTGACCGATCGGCCATAGAAATACCAGTGCTCGTACCAGCCTTCAAATCAACAGAAACAGTAAAGTTTGTCCTAATCGGATCTGTATTCTCTTGGACCATAGGAGGCAAATCCAATCTTTGAGCATAATCAATCGACAAAGGGGCACAGATTAATCCGCGCCCATACTTTGCCATAAAATTCACACTATTCGCATCAGCAAGCGATGCAGCCATCACCAAATCTCCTTCATTCTCACGATCCTCATCATCTACGACCACCACCATTTTCCCAGACGCAATGTCCTTTATAGCAGCTTCAATCGTATCAATATACGGCATGCGCGATCTAAATAGAGTAACGGCAGAATCCATCCACCTTGATATTTTCACCAAGCTTATTAATTGATTCCGCAAGGAGCTGTTCAACCGTCATTTCCGGATCCTTCACGTATGGTTGCTTCACAAGAGCAGCCTCTTCACGGAATTTTTTCTCTTTCCCTTCCAGAATTTTATCCATCATATCTTCCTTCTTTCCTTCATTTTCAAGTTGAGCTTTCCAGATTTCTCGCTCCTTCTCAACAAGATTTTCATCAACCTCATCCGGAGAAACTGTGAGAGGGTTCATCGCAGCAATATGCATCGCAATGTCCCGTGCCAAATCTTGAAACTTTTCATTTTTAGCAACGAAATCGGTTTCGCAACCAAGCTTCACCAAAACTCCAATCTTTCCATTAGAGTGAACATACGATGCCACAGTCCCTTCACCGGTATCACGTTCTCCACGTGAAGCCGCCTTTGCTTCTCCCTTTTTTCTGAGCGCATCAAGCGCTTTATCGTAATCTCCATCCGATTCTGTAAGTGCTTTTTTGCAAGCCATCATAGATGCTCCAGTAGCTTCCCGAAGCTCCTTGATCTGATCAAGTGATACTGACATTTTGTAATGAAAGTTAAATAATAGTTATTGTTGCTGATCAGCGCCAGCATCCTCCGCTGGAGGATTTGTTGGTGCTGCCTGTTCAGTTGGTTGTTGTTGTGTTTCTTCAGCAGGCGACTCTGCAGCTGGCTCTTCAGCCGATTCCTGCTGGTCCTGCTTTTCAGCTTCACGCTTTTCCTCATCCACCTTTTCAGTCATAACAGCTGTTCGTGTCACCTTTGTAAAAGCATCCACTGGCAACATTGCTGCTACATCTCCTAATACTGGAATCTTCCACCAGTTTCCAATGAACGATTGATACATTGAGAAAAGCCCCAAACCAATACATCCAAAATGAACAATAATTCCAATAACCGGACCAATAAATGGAACAAGGTAAATGAAAATATTAAAGAAGAAAATCAAAAATATAAGAAGTCCTTGCCTTCCATGCAGCTTCACAAACTCGCTATCCGGCTTCATAATCAGTGAGAATAGCGCAACCATTGGAATATAAGACACAAGAGCCCAAATTCTTTCTTCTGGCTTTGTTGCCGGCTGATTTTCCGCTTTCTTCAACATCTCAGGAGCCTCCACCTTCTTTTCCTCTGCAGGCTGTACGGCAGGTACCTCCTGTTGAACTTCTTGCGGCTGTTCTACAGGAGCCTGCGTTTCTGCCGCTGGAGCTGGCTGTTGCTCAACTGCTTCCGGCTTCACTTCAGGGGTTGGCTGCGGAGCCGCCTCTTGTGAGTTTTGAGTATTATTTTCGTTTTGTGATTCCTGTTGGTCAGCCATGAGGAAAGTGTTAATTTATTTTGACTTTTTCCCTTTCAAGATAGCACCCTTAACCCCCTCAATCAAATACGTAAGGGACTTAATAGCATCATCATTTCCAGGGATTGGAAAATCAATTTCTTCCGGATTTGCATTCGTGTCACAAATACCAACAATTGGAATCCCCAACTTCTTTGCTTCATAAACAGCATTCGAATCTCGCACCACATCAGCAACGAAAATTGCATCAGGTAGTTTGTCCATGTTTCGGACACCCCCCAAAGCACTTTCCAGCTTCACGATCTCCTTTCGAAGCTTTGAAGCCTCTTTCTTCTTATACTTTTCGAACTCTCCACTTTCTTCCTCTTCACGGAGCTTCTTAAAGTAACGAATTCGTTGCTTCATAGTGTCAAAGTTCGTCAAAAGACCACCAATCCACTTATTCACAACATACGGCATCGATGCGTCTTTTGCCGCACCTTTAATAAGTTCAAATGCCTGCGGCTTAGTACAAACCAACAAAATGGTTTTGCCTTCAGCCGAAGCTCTCTGCAAAAAATCATGAGCCTTCTCCATCTGTTCAAGAGACTTTTGAAGGTCGATAAAATGGATACCATTACGGCTTCCATAAATAAAAGGTCGCATACGTGGATTCCACTTCTGCGTTTTGTGCCCAAAGTGCACTGCAGCATCGAGCATTGTTTGGATCTCAGATTGAGCCATAAATCCTTGGGGTTAACACCGAACTCCTTCAACTTGTGCTTGGCCCTTCACACACTTTAAAGAGGAGGGGAGGATGGCACAATCCAAAGCTCGACTTAAATAAATCAGAAAAACTCTAATACAACGAAACTATGAAATCAAGCCATTTTCTCCTATAATCAAGATAAATAATCGATTTTTCCAATGACAGACGATCAATCAAAACTCTCAAATCTTCGCCAAGAAATCGACAAAATTGATGAAAAACTCATTCAAATCATCGCCAAAAGAAGGGGAATTAGTGCCAAAATTGGCATGTACAAAGAAGAAAATAGCTTATCAATAGTTCAAAGAAAACGAGAAAAATCGGCTCTTAAAAAAAGGATAAAACAAGCAAAAAAATTAGGGTTCAAAAAAAGATTTACAAAAAGACTCTTCAGGCTCATTTTCTGCGACTCACGCAAAGTTCAAAAACACCCTAGAGGCTTTGACAAAAAACCGAAAAATTGATAAAATAATAGGAAGTTTTGTAAATCACCATGGATCAAAATAGTCCAAATACAGCTCAGCCACAGCAAGTACCTGCACAACCAATGCAAGCAACACCTGCTCCAGCTCCAGCACCTCAACAACAAACGCAAGAGGTAAAGCCAATGGAAATCACCATTACTTTACCAACCAATGCTTATTTCGTTTCTGGAATTCGCGACTTTACACTCAACCTGATCCGAAACATGACCCAGTTTACAGAACAATGGGCTTTTCGCTTCCAATCAGTGGTTGACGAACTCTGCAATAATGCTATTGAGCATGGATCAGCTCCTGGAGATTTGATCAAAATCACTTTCATTAATAAACCAAACGAAAGCATTGAAATTATTGTGCAAGATACAGGGAAAGGAGCAGTTCAAACCGACGCAGCATCCTTGACTCAGATTGTAAAAGAGCGAACCGACCCAAACTACGTCCATACTGGAATCCGCGGACGCGGTCTTTCTAAAATTGTATCGGAGTGGACCGATGAACTTTCATTCACCGATGTCGAAGGTGGGGGAATTGAGGCACGTGTAAAAAAGTTCTTACGCGACCCTAATTTGCCACAACCATCACAAAATCCACTTGAAAATCCAACGCATCTCGTGCTTAATAATTAAAAACATATAACTCAACACCAACATGACTCAGGCAAACATTACGATTGAAGATATTCCAGTTTCTGCACCAGGTATTGTTGCAAAACTCGTAAAGTTTCAAGGACAACTTGATGAAAGTAACGTCGATGAAAAAGCAAAAATCATTTACGACCTACTGGAACAAGCACCACAGAACCTTTACCTCCTTTTCGACTTTGAAGAGCTTGAGTACATGAACAGTAAATCAATTGGATATTTAACTGATTGGTACGGGAAAGTCACTGAAGGAAATGGGAAAATTGCTATCGCCAAAACACGAAGCAACATTTTAGACATTCTCCAAGTTGTCGGACTAACACAGTTAATCAACTGTTACGCTACTTTGGATGAAGCCAAGCTCGCTCTTTTTCAACAGCCTGCTGCCACAACTGATGCGCCCGCGGAAAATGCACCAGCTCCTCAACCTGAGCCAGCTCAAGAAGCGCCAGTTGCTGCACCTGCCCCAGAAGCAGCTCCAGCTCCAACACCAGAACCAACACCTACTCCAGAGCCAACACCTACTCCAGAGCCAACACCGGCACCTGCTGCACCAGAACAACCAGTTACGCCTCAACAACCAGCAGCCCCTGAGAGCCCAGCTCCTGCAGAAACACCAGCTCCAGCACCTGAAGCCCCTGCACAGGAACCACCAGCTGAGGCCTCTTAAAGGTCAATGGAGCAGCCTACAAGCTAGCCCTCAGTACAGCAATGGATAACCAGATTTTTCTCTACATCGTTTCGGGAGCACTAGCATTAGTCCCAGCGATCATCTGGTTCACTTTTTTGCTCAATAAATCAAAACGGACCAGCATCCAAATACTCATCTTTTTCCTGAGTATTTTTACAGTTGTCCCAGTTTTTGCCCTCCATTATGTACTCGACCTTTTCCCACAATTCGACATATTAGCGTTTCTCCAAAACCAAATTCACAACCAAAACGCCAACTATGTCCTCCTCTTTATATCAGTGGGTATCGTTGAGGAAATCGTAAAACAGATTATCTTGCGCGTTGTTGATCGTAAGTATCTTCTCGTTCAAACCATTAACGATTCTATCCACTACAGCCTCATCGCTGCACTGGGATTTGCCTTTGCCGAGAATATTTTTTACATCTTCTCTATTTATAATCAACTTGGATGGCAACAGCTCATCATCCCATACCTCTTCCGCTCTATTTTCACCACAGCAGCCCACCTCATCTTCTCCGGATTCTTTGGATATTTCTACGGACTGGCCAAATTCTCAATGAACATCACCGAGCAATCACGCTGGGCTGGGAAAAAACATCATTTCGCCAACTTCATTGGTTCAATATTTCAGATCTCACGCCTTCAAGCTGTTAAAGAACTTATGATCATCCGCGGATTGATCGTTGCCATCGCTCTCCATGCTGTTTTCAACTTTATGCTCCAGCTCAACCAAATCATTCCCGTTGCCATTTATATCGTTGCAGGATTTGGACTACTCCTTCATCAACTCCGACAAAAATCTGGCAAACTCATCCTGGTTACTGACCCAACCGAGAGCCGCTCATCGAGCATGGCCAAAAGCGATGAAGACGTTGTTATAGAACTCGTAGGAATGTGGTTTAAAGATAAAAGGTATGTGGATGTTATTCACATATGTGAACGATTGGCCGAAAGAGATCCAGATAATAAGGTTGTTCAACTGTTTAAGGCAAAGGCACTCGATAAAATCGACGAAAAGTCAGCCTACGGAAAAATCCTCCAAAACATGTTCCCAGACAAAAAAGACAAAAAAACACTCCAACAAATGGCCCAGCTCAAAGCTGAACAAAAAAAGAATGCTCCTGAAAAACCAACCATAGCTGGACCAATCCAAACACCTCAAGAACAAGCTTCACAAAACCCTCCAGAAAAAGAGAACGGAACCTTCCACCTGGACGTCTAAAGCCAACTTCCGGTATGATAGCTGAGTCTAATCATCCCTCAATGAGTTTGCAAAACCGAAAGATTGCGATTGTTTGCGACTGGCTCACGACCCAAGGTGGAGCCGAAAAAGTGATCCTTTCACTGCATCGGCTTTTTCCCGATGCTCCAATTTTCACCTCCATTTACAACCCAGATAAAGTAAAAGGATTCGAAAACGCAACCATCCACACTTCTGGAATTCAAAACCTGCCCTTGGCTAAGAAAAAACATCAACTCTACCTTCAAATGATGCCTCGCGCCTTTGAAAAGTTTAATCTCAATGAGTTCGACATTGTGATCTCTAGTTCCCATTCATGCGCAAAAGGCATCATCACCAAACCACAAACATTGCACATTAGCTATTGTCATTCCCCAATGCGATATGCCTGGGAAAACAGCATTAACTATGTGAAACAGTACAAAATCAACCCACTGGTGAAAGCAGCAGCCCCTTGGTTCCTCCACAAAATTCGTTTATGGGACCGCCTGAGCGCTGACCGAGTCGACTACTTCATTGCCAACTCGCACTACATCCAAAGACGTATCCACAAGTACTATCGCCGACCTTCAACCGTCATTCATCCATTCATTAATGCTCAACAGTTTTCACCAAGCGGACCACGTGAAGAGTTCTATTTAGCGGTTGGGCGCCTCACTCCATACAAAAAATTCGATCTACTTATTGATACTTTCAATGAAACGGGACTACCACTTAAAATTGTTGGGACCGGCATATCAGAAAACGATCTCAAGCAAAAAGCAAAATCCAACATTCAATTCTTAGGATTTGTTCCCGATGAAGAACTTCAGCAACTCTACCAGCAAGCAAAAGCACTCGTTTTTCCTCAATTGGAAGATTTTGGGATTATCCCTCTCGAAGCCATGGCATCCGGATGCCCAGTCATTGCCTACGCACAAGGCGGAGCACTCGAAACAGTCGTCGATGGAAAAACAGGAGTCTACTTTAAAGAACAAACGCCCGAATCTCTAAAAAAAGCACTCAGGAAAAAAGCAACAATCAAATTTGATCATCAAAAAATAGAACAACACGCAAAAACATTCAGCGAAGAACGATTCCAAAAAGAGATCACCCAATTCATTGAGAAAAAATGGAAAGACTGGCAAAAACAAATGGCTTAACCTAAACTACATTCAAACAACACACTATGAGTTTAATACAATCACATTTCAAACTGTATCAGCGCAACTGGCTTCCAATCCTATTCATCACAGCAGTTGTGGCAGCCGCTTTCACACAAGCAACTGTTAGCAGAAGTACAGCAACCCATGCAGGCACCATCTTTTTGAGCATTGGAACCAAAGAAGACACCGAAAGTACCAGTTTCGACGATTTTCAGGCAGCCGATCAGTTCACCGAATCAGTCCAAGGTTGGTTTAGAAATCCAGACCTCCTCACAGCAATCGCCGCTAATTTGGATCAAAATAAAGTGAGCATTTCGGCACGGAAACAAGAAAAGCAAAACTTAGTCCTCACCTATGTTGCCGACAGCGAAAAAGCAGCACAAAGCATTGGAGTTGAAACCGTTGCCGTGCTCGACGAGGAAATTAATAAATACAATGCCAACACTGGAAAGGAATTTACAATTGCTTTATCCAGCACATACATCTCTGATGTCCCAGATCGCACAGCAATTTTCATAGCAATAGGGATCATCCTCGGCATTGTAGCGGCAGTCGGGCTCACCTATCTCTACGAATTCATTTTTGAATTTGCCAGCTTTCCCGGACAAGTTGAAAAAACTCTCCAACAAGATGCAACAACAAAACTTATTGGCGAACTGAAGTACAAAAATCCAACAACCATCTACATTTCAAAAAAGCCGAAAAAAGCTTCCAAGGAAACCCTATCCTTCCCTCAAGACAGCCGCGAGATCCTCAAAGCCAAGAAAGAAGTGGTAGTTATAGCCAAGCTTGGTTCAGCCAAACTGCAGGACCTCAAAAACCTTAAACCGCTTTTGCCACCAGAATATGTACTCGTAACCGAATACTAAATGGTTATTGGGATCGATGTCCGTCCGCTTATTGGCAATGGCGTGAGCGGCGTTGAAATCTATACCAAAGAGCTGCTCAAGCAGCTTTTTCTGCAATACCCAAAAACAACATTCATCCTTTACTGCAATGCAGCCAGAAAACAGCACCACCTTTATACAACGTTTAAATCCGCAAACGTCAAAATCGTTCATACACGAGTTCCCAACAAAATTCTCAACATTTCACTTTCCTGGTTCCGATGGCCAAAAATCGACAGAACCATCCTTAAAAAAACTGGGCTGCAGCCACATACATTCTTCTGCCCCGATCTTCGAATTACTCCAATCAGTGAAGAGTGTAAAAAAATCATGGTTGTCCACGATCTCTCCTTCCACCACTTTCCACAGTACTTTTCCCTGCAAACTCGCCTTTGGTATAAAATCTTGAACCCTAAAAGAGAACTGAAGAAAAGCGATCACCTCATCGCCGTTTCAGAGTTCACAAAAAAAGATCTAATCAGAACATATAACATCCTTGAAACAAAAATCACAACCATCCATGAGGGGATAGATGAAAAGCTCACTGCTAATATTCCTCTTCAAGAGCTACAAAAGAAGTACAACCTCCCAAAAGATTATTTCTTATTCTTAGCAACCATTGAGCCTCGAAAAAACATCAAAAACCTTCTTCAGGCCTTCACTCATTTCAACCAAACCAATTCAAAAGTTCACCTCGTCCTTGCCGGCAAAACCAATCCAAAAATCTTTGCCACAGTCCCAAAACAACAAAGAAAAAACATCCACTTCATTGGATTCGTAGAAGAGCAAGACAAAGCATCACTTTATACCAATGCTAAAGCATTCATTTACCCATCACTCTTTGAAGGATTTGGACTTCCACTCTTAGAAGCCATGAAAGTCGGAACACCTGTCATAACCTCAAACATCAGCTCCATGCCTGAAGTTGTCGGCGATGCTGCCCTTCTTATAGATCCACAAGAACCAGCAACGATCACAGCTGCTATGGAAAAAGTTCTTGATCCTTCAACAACAAAAAAACTCCAATCAAAAATGAAAGATCAGATCAAAAAGTACTCTTGGGAAAAGGCTGCCAAGCAGACCGCTAAGCTTCTTTCCCTTTGTGAGTAAAATCTTTCACAAAGATAGCAATGGTCGTTGCCACAGGGATTGCCAGCACCCATCCCAGAACTGGCAGGTAATGCCCACCAACCAAAAGCGCAAAAATAATCACAATCGGATTCAATCCAACTGCTTTGTTCATCACGTATGGAACAATCAGATTATTTTCAAACTGTTGGATAATGAGGTAATAGATCGACATTCCAAAAGCCAGGCCAGGGGACTGATTAAAGACAATCGGGAATGTGACAATCCATGCAAAAAATCGGCCAACAACCGGAATGACCATGCCCACACCCGCAATCAAAGACAACGTGAGCGCATAATTCACACCCATCAGAGCCAAACCGACATAACTTAAAACAGAAGCAATAATCGAAACAAAAAGCTGTCCGCGTAGCCATTGCCCAATTTTATCTTTCACCGCCGTCATCCGTGTTGAAATGTAAGCTCCATAACGATTTGGGAAAATCATTTGGAAGAAATCATTAATAGACTGCTCTTCCACAACCATGAAAAAGGTGAGGACAAGGACAATTAAAAGGTTAAGGAGCCCAATTGAAATTGATAGCAGCTGGTCCGAAACAAACGTAAACACATCTTGCAACTGCGCTGCAGCTGCCTCCACATTAACAGTTTCACTAAACTGCTGCACATATGGCTGTAGCTGTTCTCCAAACGGAACATTTTGCAAACTCACATCCCCATTCGCCATAAACTCATTCACACTTTGAGCAATACCCACCACTTGATCCGCAACCAACCCAGCAACTTTCGATACAAAAAATCCAACCAAGAAGAAAAGGACCACATACACGACCAACATACCCAAGAAGCGTGGGACTTTATGAGCTTCAAGAAAATCAACCATTGGATCCAGCGCCGCTGCAAAAAGAAACGCTACAAAAAAGAGCAACAAAATCCACGCAATATCATACAAAAACAAGAAAAAGAGGATCGTCAACATTGCAACCGCAGCCCCTTTCGCAACGGAGACTGGCGTTACATCAACCTCCATCCGTTCAGCCTTCTGTTGATGAAGATGGGGCACCTCTGCCTTCAAAAAAGAGAGTGCTTTCTTTTTATTCAACTTCTTCACACGCTTCTGCACATCTTGCCACCACTTACCAATCTTACTTTTATTCTTTCGAGCCATGATTAACTAGTTATAGCATTAATAATGAAGGTCACAAGCGACCAAGAAATCGTTGCCAGAGAGAGCCCAACCAACGCATTCACAAGATACTTCTTCCCACGCTCTTTCTGGTCAACCAACCCACCATAAATATAGAAATATCCTCCAACCACAATAAAGAGAACTGAAACAATTCCAGACATCGCTAGTAAGAAATTCGCCATATAGGTGATAAAAAATGGAATCATCTGCAGCGAAATTCGCCCAGTAGTGATGGCACAACCCAATAGTTCCGCCCTCAGATCTTCATCACTCGCAGAATCTGCAGCCGCTTGAGCATCATCAGATGCTTGCTTCAGCTCATTACACTTTGGATCCTGCGCATTACCTGGATTATTAACACAATCTCCAAAATCACTTCCAGGTGCAGTATCGAGCGTACTCAAATATTCGACATAATTACTTTGAGCCTGATCCGCCTTGGTTTGGGCAATACTTTTCGGACTTGGTATTTTCCCATCACCAATTTCAAAATTATTAAGAACCTCATCACAATCAGCGCCTTCTTGTGCTTCTGGAAGCAACGTAAACTGCGCATGTGCAGGAGCTACCCCCATCAAAAGCACCAACATCCCGACTGCTAAAAATGATCGTTTCATAATCGATTCAAATATTACATGCATTATAACAGAATTGTGTTCTGGACCATAGCAGAGTAGTATACCTCCTGCTATAAAGTTAAAAATGACTGACCAAGAACAAAAAAAAGATGGATTGCCAATCGTTGCGATTGTTGGCCGGCCAAATGTCGGAAAATCCAGCCTCTTCAATCGGCTCATCCACAAGCGCTATGCTATCACTTCGCCCGTGGCTGGAACCACGCGTGATCGCATCTACTATCGCGCTGAACTCAACGACCTGACTGTTGTCCTCGTCGACACAGGTGGTTTAGAGTATGGAAAGAAGCTCAACATTGAAGCCGACGTCCAAACCCAGGTAAGTGTAGCCATCAAAGAAGCGGATCTCATTTTTTTCATGGTCGATGCCAAGGATGGATTGACCATTGAAGATCAAAAAGCCGCGCAAATCCTTCGCAAAGCTCAAAAGAAAATTATTTTTGTTGCCAACAAGATCGATCACAAAGATTCACAGCACAACATTCCCGAAACCATGAAACTTGGTTTCGGCGAGCCCATAACCATGTCCGCCTACCACAACATCAACGTTTCTGAACTCATCGACACCGCTACCAACATCCTCAAAGAGCAGGGATGGCAACCGGCTGACAAATCCAAACAAGAAAAACAACAAGAAACTATTAATGTGTGTTTCCTTGGAAAACCGAACGTTGGAAAATCTTCGCTCGTGAATGCTCTGCTTGGAAAAGAAAAAGTGATCGTTTCCGATATACCAGGAACAACCCGCGACGCTATCGACACAGAAATCACCTGGACCGATCAAAAATTCAACTTGATTGATACTGCTGGACTCCGCCGCCGCGGAAAAATTGAACGAGGAATTGAAAAACTCAGCTCATTCCGCTCACTCGATGCTATTGAACGCTCTGATGTGGTCTGCCTTATCCTCGATTACGAAGAAGGCATCCGCAACCAAGACCAACACATCTCTTCCTACGCCCAAGAAGCGGGGAAGGGGATGATCCTCATCGTCAACAAAATAGATTTAATGGAAGACAAAGAAGAGGACCAAGCTCGCACCATTGCAACGCTTCGTCGCCGTTTTGGATTTCTTCCATGGGCTCCGATCATCTTCATATCCGCCCTTCATCGCAAAAACATCGAAAAAGCCCTCGAGCTGGCTCAACAAATTTATGAGGAGCGATTCAAACGCATCGACAGCCTGGAATTGAACCTTTTTATGAAAAAAATCACCCACAAGCACATCCCCCCAGCTCACAGAAACACGCTTCCAAAATTCTATTCCATGCAACAGGATGCCGTTAATCCACCTTCCTTCGTCTACTACGTGAATGACCCTTCAGCCATCCACTTCTCCTATCGCCGCTACTTAGAAAACGAATTGCGCCACGAATATGGCTTCACTGGAACAGCTATTCGACTCTACTTCAAAGAAAAAGCGCGCAAAAAGCGCCGCACCAGAAAGAAAAAGTCATAGAATGCGTCGATAACGCTCAAAAAAAGCCTGATTAAAATCATTCCGCCGGTCTATATTGTGGAACTTCAGCATCTTCTTGCTCACAACAACATCTGATTTCGCACCCAGCTCCTTTTTCCTTTTATCAAAACGCTTGAGATGCCTCTTTTCCAATCTCGATTCAACAAAATCCCCCAATTTTCCACCCAGTACAAACTCAAACAAACCACTCACAATCCTTGAAAAGAAAGATCTTTTATTCCCATGCATCGCCCCCATTCCACCCGGAACCTCCTTCAAAAACCACTTATTCTTCTTATAAAATCGACCATAAATTTTATCGTCCCGCCGGTACACAAACTCGAGTGATCGCATCCAATAGTAGAGATACACTTCATCCTCCTTCACCAAACCGGACAAATCCATCCCATCCTCTGCCACATAAAAACTCAGACAAAGTCGTCCAGCTACTTTCTCTTTATGTCGCCGCACCCCCAACAAGTGCAATAGAATCCCTGACAAAACCCTGGCAATAAAAATCCTCCCTTTTTTGGTGATGATGAATAGATCAATATCACTCTCTGAAGTACAATTTTCAAACGCCAGCGAATTACACACTGCAACCGCTTGAATAAAAGGAACTTTATGCAGTTTCGGAACGTATCGCATCACTTTCTTCCAGTACAAATCATTCACCGGACCTCGTGAATCCTTCACAGCCACCGTCTCTTCTCGACCTGGCAAAAAATAATAGTCCCCACGTCGACCCAATCGCTTCTCCTTCGCCAAAAATTCATCCACATCCTCCTGATACCCCTCCACCCCAAAAAGATAGCGGAAAAAATCTCGTCGATGCACCGGCTTATCAAAAACATCGAAAAAACAAACAGTGGCATAGATCGATTCGCGCAAACGAGTTGGAGGGAATTTCATGTTCATGTGCGCATCATAGCCTTTCCTGCAGTTGAGAAAAACCATTTTCTTCAGTACTATTAACGCACAATGAAAGAGAACAAACGTCAAAAATACATAGAGCACATCCTGACCAACCTTCCCAAGGAGCCAGGTGTCTATAAATTCAAAGATGAAGGTGGCAAAATCATCTATGTTGGCAAAGCCATCAATCTTAAAAATCGCGTCTCCAGCTATTTCCAGTCCTCTCGCGACCAATCCACCAAAACCAGAAAAATGGTCGAGCAGATTGCCGACATTGAATACATCACCGTTGGGTCCAATTTGGAAGCAATCATGCTGGAAACCAACCTCATCAAAGAGCTTCACCCCAAATACAACGTTCTCATGAAGGACGACAAAAACTATGTCTACATCAAAATCACTGTTCAAGAAGATTTTCCACGCATCCTTATAACTCGAAAAGTCGAAAAAGATAAAGCCCGCTACTTTGGGCCAAAAACCGCCAAATACAAAGTGGAGCGCACCCTCAAAGTACTCAAAAGAATATTTCCATACAGACATTGCAGCTTAGCCATCGATTATATCTCTCCACGCTCAGACAGCGCCGACCCAAAACGCCGCCACAAAGTCAAAGTCACCCATGCAAACATTAAATACCCGTGTATCGATTACCACATCAAACGATGCATCGGCCCCTGTATTGGAACGGTCGACAAGGATGAGTATCGAGCCATTATTGACCAAGTCATCCGCTTTCTAGAAGGAAAACATGAAGAGGTGATCGAAAAATTGAAAGCCGATATGCATCGTGCCGCTGAAGATCGCAAATTTGAAGTTGCCGCAGCCATTCGCGACAAGCTCCAAGCCATTGAAGACATCATGGAACACCAGCGCATTTCTACTCCCGATCATAAAGATCTGGATGTCATCAACTATGTCGTTGCTGATGAAAGAATTTTCTACAACCTCTTTCAAATCCGCAGCGGAAAACTCATCAATCAAGAAAATTTTGAACTCAAAGCCCACGGAGACAATCCTGATCAAACCCACGACCCCGAGGCACTGAGCGACTTCCTCCAACAGTACTACGAAAAAGCCACAGACCTACCTCAGGAAGTCCTCATCCCAGAAGAAATCCAAGATCAAGAAGCCATGGAAACCTGGCTCACCGAAATGAAAGGTCATAAAGTCAAAATCCTCGTTCCGCAGCGCGGACGAAAGAACAAGCTCCTAGCGCTCAGCCACAAAAACGCCCTCAGCTTTTCCAAACAGTCCAAAGTTAAATGGCAGGGACACCAAAAATCAGATCGTGACAAAGCCCTTCAAAAATTAGCAGAAGTCCTCAATCTTGAATCTCCGCCAAAACGCCTAGAATGCTTTGATGTTTCACACTTTTCCGGTACACAAACCGTCTCGTCAATGGTTGTTTTCCACAACGGATTCCCATTCAAAGCCGACTATCGCAAATTCAAACTTCACCAAGAGACTTCCGGATCGCCCGACGATTTCAAATCGATGGAAGAAACACTTTCTCGACGACTTCGACACCTCAAGCCGTCCATCGAATCCAAACAAATTCGTGTACTAAAAACCACAAAGAAAGACCTCAAAGATAGAGAAGTTCAAGAAAATACCCACTATTTCACCATTAAAAAAGAAAAAGAACCGATTGGCTCGATCCACATTCTTGAAACCTCAAAAAAAAAGTTCCTCATTCAACATTTTGAGCTAAAAGAAGAGCTTGATTTGCGTCTTCTCTCCAAAAAAATCACTCAAAAACTCAAAACAAAAAGGCTCTACAGCGCTTGTCCCGACGATCAAATCAAACCATTTGAGGAAGCTGGATACATCCCTATTCGCAAAATTCCGGATGAGTTTCCGAAAACCAAAAACACTATCCTCGTTTACGACGCCAATAAACATACTGTCGACGCATCCTTCAAGAAAAAACCAGACCTCATCATCATCGATGGAGGAAAAGGCCAACTTGGAGCCGCCATGAAAGCTCTCAAAAAATATAAACTTGAACTTCCAATCATCTCCATCGCCAAAAAATTCGAAGAAATCTTCCTTCCAGGTAAAGCAAAACCCATCATCCTCTCCAAGGAAGACCCAACTCTCCGTATGATCCAGCACATCCGCGACGAATCACACCGTTTCGCCATTACCTTCCACAAGGGCCTCCAAATTAAGGCAACCAAAAGCTCCATCCTCGACTCCATTTACGGCATCGGCGAAACCACCAAAATGAAACTCCTCAAACACTTCGGCTCACCCGAAGCCATCAAAAACGCCACAATGTACGAACTCGAACAGGTAGTCGGCAAAAAAAACGCCATCAAAATCAAAGAAGCACTCAAAACATAATGCTACTCTGACTCTTCAACCTCACTCCCATCCTTTCCATCAAACTTCGGAACGATCTTTTTACGAAGCTCAAGCTCCTCCTTATTGATCGGGTGACATTCCCCACCATCGCCACATTGTGCGTGAAAATGATCAATCAAAGACATCGCCTCGTCATTGTTCCGCACAATATAAACATAATCAAAATCACTCGAACTAATCAGCCCATCCTTCAGTGCATAATCAATCACCCAGTGGATCAACTTTTCCCACATCTCACCAACCAAAATAATCGGCTTATATGACATCTTTTTCACCTGCAAAAGCTGCCATGTAAAGAAAAACTCAAGCATGGTTCCAACACCACCCGGCGTCACAACAAACACATTTGAAAGCTTCATAAATGTATCGAGTCGCTCAGAAAAATTCTCATAATCCTCTTCAAATTCAACATATGGATTTGAACTTTGCTCAAAAGGTAGCTCAATATTCAATCCAATCGATTCAGCACGCCCAGTTGCATCTCCCGCCGCATGCCCCTTATTTCCTGCTTCCATAAGCCCAGGACCTCCTCCAGTCACAACATCATAACCCCGAGCACCAATCGCTCTGGCAAGATCAAAAATCTGCTCATACACGTCATCACCTTCTTGAATTCGTGCCGATCCAAAGATCGCAACACGGAAATCACCTGTCTTTAGCTCTTTTTCAACATCAAGCCTCTTTGCCTTCTTCCCATTCCCATTAGATTGTGGTGGATTTTGATTGTCTGCCATAATGCAAAATTAAATTCTATGACTTCCAATAATTATACACGAAAACAAGCCAAAAAACCAGCACATTATAGTCAGAGAATCAAGATTCAAGGCTTTAAAGGACATAAACCAGAAATGTTCTAGGCAAGCAATTCAAGGAAGCAAAAAAATTGCGACCGAGCTGTATCCAAATATACAGCGAAGTAGCAATTTTTGATGATGACGCTAAAGTGCGCAGCCTAGAACATTTCCTGGTGGGCGAGGAGGGAATCGAACCCTCACTCTCTTGCGAGAATACGATTTTGAGTCGTACGCGTCTGCCAATTCCGCCACTCGCCCAAAAAACAGACAAGACCTATACTAAGAATCCATTGCCTCAAAGTCAATCCAGAACAAAATATGGCATCTCTCCTCAGAACGTGTATTATGACCAGGACTCTAATTAGAAACGATGTCAAATTTTTGTGATAAAACCAGTGTAACCTTTTCCGGCGGAAATGGAGGGGATGGATCCGTGAGCTTTCGTCGTGAAAAACACGTACCTCGAGGTGGGCCAGATGGAGGAGATGGAGGAAACGGGGGAGACATTGTGCTTATTGCCAACGACAACATCAACACCCTCTCAGCTTACAATACCCAAAAACACTTTCGAGCCGAAAATGGAGGAAATGGTGCAAAGCAACAAAAAACGGGAAAAACCGGAGAAACCATGCTTTTAGAAGTTCCAGCAGGAACACTCGTTTTCAATGAAAAAGGAGAAAAACTCGCAGATTTAGCAGAACATGGACAAAAATACATTGTCGCAAAAGGGGGAAGAGGCGGACTTGGAAACGTCAACTTCAAATCGAGCGTCCATCAAGCCCCTAAATTTGCGGAATCCGGGGAAGAAGGAGAAACCATTTTGGTAACCATGGAACTCCAACTCGTCGCCGATATTGGAATCATTGGATTCCCTTCAGCGGGAAAATCCACCCTGATTTCCCGTATTTCCAATGCTAAACCCAAAATCGCGGACTATCCCTTCACAACACTCATTCCAAACCTAGGGGTTGTAGATATGCGAACATACGATCGCCAACTGAACGACTCCTTTGTCGTAGCCGATATTCCAGGACTCATTGAAGGTGCTCACAAAGGAAAAGGCCTTGGTCATGCGTTCTTACGCCATGTTTCCCGAACAGAAATTCTTGTACACCTCATTGACCCCACTCGTCAAAACCCATCCGACTACAAAGTCATTAATGATGAGCTCAAGGCCCACGATGCTCGTCTCTCCAAAAAAGATCAAATCATCGTGATCAGCAAAAGCGATGTTCTTCCCGAAGAAGAAATAAAGAGTTTCAAGGACGAACTCCCCAAAAAATATCCATCACTGAAGAAAAAGGAAATTCATATCATCTCTTCAGCCACTGGTGATGGGATCAAAGAGCTTGTTTTTATACTCTATAAAGCTGTTCAAGAACTTCGCAAGAAAAAAGAGAACGCCCGAAAAGAGTCGAAAGTAGTGGTGGCCGACAAAGAAAAAGTGTTCCGACCCCATCTTACCAACAAAAAATTTGAAGTCCGTTTTGTCCGAACCAAAATTGAAGGCAAAACCAAGAAAAAACGTCGTATTTTCGACGTCACAGGTTTCCGCATTGAACAAGTCGTAAAAATGACCGACGAATCCAATGAAGAAGGAATGGAACGCATCTACCATTTTATGCGCAAAATGGGAATCAAGAAAAACCTCCAAAAATTAGGCGCACAACCGGGAGATCGCATTCGCATTGCCGGAAAAACCATTATAATGAGACCATAACGAACCATCATGCTTCTCATAGTCGGACTTGGAAATCCAGGAGATCAATACCAAAAAACCCGCCACAATGTGGGATTCATGGCGCTCGATCAACTTGCCGAAAAGCTAGGCGCTGACGATTTTAAACCAGAAAAAAAATTCAACGCGGAGATCACCTCAGCAGATTTCCACAGAGAAAAAATAATCCTCGCCAAACCAACCACATTCATGAACCTATCTGGTGAGGCCGTCCAAAACATGAGTCAATTTTATAAAATTGAGCCAGAAAACATACTTGTTGTCTATGATGACGTCGATCTCCCACTTGGACAAATCCGAATTCGCAAATCTGGTAGCCCCGGAACACACAACGGCATGAAATCTATTGTCCAATTCATCGGTTCAGATTTCCCGCGTATTCGCATAGGAATTGAAAGCAGGGGAGATACAGCACCACAACAGCAAGAAACCAGTTCATTCGTCCTTTCACCTTTCTTAAAAGGTGAAGAAGATACACTCACCCAAGCTCTGGCAAAAACCATCCAATCCATTGAATCCATCATAGACGACGGCATAGACACAGCTATGAACACCTATAATTAGCTTGCAATTTCCCACAAAAACAAGTAAATTGCCTTGGCTTAATAACCCACAAATATGTTTGCAGTAGTAGATATCGACGGAAATCAGTACAAAGTTGCTCCCAACGAGCAAGTAGCAGTCCACAAACTCGCTACAGAACCAGGAAAAACTGTGAAATTTGATAACGTTGTACTCTTGGCCTCTTCAGATAAAGACGCCAAAATCGGACAGCCATTTGTTGACGGAGCCAGTGTAGAAGCCAAAGTTGTTGAACACTTTAAAGGAGAAAAAGTTCGAGTATTCAAGTTCAAACCAAAGACTCGATACCAAAAAGCTCAAGGTCACCGTCAAGAATATACTCGTCTCGAGATCACCAGCATCAAAGGCTAGTCATTCTTGAGCCTTTCAAGAGCCAAAGATAAATCTGAAGGAAGTGGAGACTCAAACTCCACTTTTTTTTGTGTCACTGGATGAATAAAAGACAAGTACCCAGCATGCAAAAACTGACGTGCTAACCCAAACCCTTTGAACGTAGTATTCACTTTCGTCTTTCCATATAGCTCGTCACCAACCAATGGATAGCCAATGGAAGCAAAATGCACACGAATCTGGTGTGTCCGCCCAGTCACCAATTGCACCTTCACATAAGAATACTCGCCAACATACTCAACAACCTGATAACGAGTCAGCGCATTTCGCCCCTGATGCTCATCAACGACTGCCATTTTCTTTCGATGAATCGGATCGCGCCCAATTGGAGCGTCAATCGAACCCTCCTTTGGCTCTAGCACACCGACCAAAAGAGCATAATAAACCTTTTCAACCTTTTTATCATGAAACTGCTCAGCCAAGCCACGGTGCGCCGCATCATTCTTCGCAACAACCATCAAACCAGACGTATTCTTATCCAATCGATGAACAATTCCCGGCCTCAAAACACCATTAATGCCACTCAAACTCTCACCACAATGATACAAAAGGCCATTCACTAAACTATCATCCTGATGCGATCCACCCTCTCCAGGATGCACAACAAGATCAGCTGACTTATTCAAAACAATAATATCATCATCTTCAAACACAATATCCAAATCCATTTCAACTGGCTCTAAATCCAACTCTTTCATTGCAGGAAATCGTATTTCCACCACATCCCCAGCTTTAAGCTTCATACTCGCTTTCACAGAAATATCATTCACCAAAACAAAACCATCTTCAAAAAGGTTTTGAAAATACTGCCGGCTCTTTTCGGGATAATGTTGGGTTAAAACTTTATCCAGTCGAAGAGAAAGGTCAGATTCCTGAGCAGTAAAAGATTCTATAGAAGGCTTCATAGCCACATCATTCTACGCTGTTCAGTCCTTATCCGCAAAACAATCTATCATTGTCCCTACTTCTGTATGTACTTGTTCCAAGTCCGATGTATCCAAAGGCTTGTGAAACAAAACCACATATGCAGTTTCATCCACACCCCAAGATTTACGCTCATATCCCATTTCCAAAAGAGCTGGTGCAATCTGTACAATATGAGCCAGTTTTTCAATCACAGCTTCTGGATCTGGACCAAGTTCTCCCCCCGGCCTCACAATTGAACTTCTAAGCTCAACATCAAGCTTCAGCTCTAAACCACTTTTATCAATATTCAAAGAAACCCCATCCACAACCAGTATACTTACAAAACCATCAGTCCCTTCAATACACCCAAGACGCGAACGCAAAGATTCAAGTTTTCCAACAACGTCTTTCACCTCCGCAGCAACAAGATCGTTTTCTAGAAGGCCATATTCGCCTGTTAAATGTTCAGATGACATAATTCAAAATGAGGGATAGAAAACAAGTTATACCATCATATCTCAAAAATCAACATCCTCTTGTAAAGGATGACAGAAGCCAACTTTCACGCTATTCTAGCAGTCGATACTAAATTTCATAAACAATGGAAAAACCTGACCTGAATCAAATCAACGACCTCCTCTCTCGCGGAACCGTTGATGTCCTCGTCAAAAAAGACCTGGAAAAGAAACTCCTCTCTGGCAAAAAACTCAATATTAAACTCGGAATTGATCCATCTGGATCCGATATTCACATTGGCCACATGGTTGTTATTCGCAAACTCCAAGAATTCCAGAAACTCGGACATAACATCTACCTCCTTTTTGGAAACTTTACCGGGCAAATCGGCGATCCAACTGGAAAAGATGAGACCCGCACAACAAAAACACAAGAAGAGCTGGAAGCCAACGCCAAACACTACCTAGATCAAGTGAAAAAAGTACTGGATATTAATAATGTTGAAGTTGTATGGAATGCAGACTGGCTTGGCAAACTGACCTTTGCCGACGTCACAAAACTAGCAGCCCAATTCACTGTCGCCCAAATGATGGAGCGTGACATGTTTCAGGAACGCGTTAAAAACAATCAACCAATTTCCGTTCACGAATTCATGTATCCACTCATGCAGGGATACGACTCTGTTGCACTCAAAGCCGACGTTGAGCTTGGAGGAACCGATCAAACTTTCAACCTCCTTGCCGGCCGAACACTTCAAAAAGCCTTTGATCAAAGACCTCAAGACATCATCACTGTTCCAATCTTAGAAGGGACCGATGGGAATCTTAAAATGGGGAAATCGACCAACAACTACATTGGGGTGAACGAAGCACCAAAAGAGATGTACGGAAAAGTAATGTCCGTTCCAGACAAAGTTATTACCCGCTACTTTGAACTCGCCACATCTGTACCGGCAGATGAAATCAAAAAAATAGAAGAATCCTTGAAGAAAGGTCAAAATCCTCGCGATGCCAAAATGCGACTGGCACGGGAAATCGTGACTATATACCATGACGAAGATGCAGCAAAAAGCGCAGAGCAAGAGTTCATTGAAGTTTTTGCCAACAAAGGCCTTCCAACCGACATCGAAACAAAACGACTTGCCGCAGATAGCATAAATATTGTAGAATTGCTTTCCCAAACCAATCTCACGAGCTCCAAAAGTGAAGCTCGCAGACTTATCGACGGTGGGGGAGTGAGAGTTGATAATGAAAAGATAGAATCTCAAGACTTAGTCCTTTCGCTCGAAAAAGAAAAACTCATACAAGTTGGCAAAAGAAAGTTTCTCAAAGTTATAAAAGAAACCTAACATGGCGAGACAAAAAAGCCTTACTGACCTTGTATCGGCTCGAACGCTCGAAAAGATACAAGATAATTTCTCAGTAGCAACTGGGATGGCTTGTGTTATCTACAATGACAAAGGCGTCCAAGTTACTCGTGGAAGCAAACCCAGTCGACTCTGGGAAAAAGCCAGTATCGACAAAAGCGTCACTCAAAATTCCAAAGCTGTACTCCAAAAAGCCTTTGAAAAATGCGCTAAAACTGGGCAAGTTCAAATAGTAAACTGCTACCTGGACTGCTTTTCCTTTGTTGTTCCAATCTACTTTGAAGGGATGATATCCGGCTTTGCTGTGGGCGGATTAACGCGCTATGGCAATCCCAGCAAAAACCTTTGCGTTGAAGAATCACTTCGACTCAACATTAACATCGATGCTTTCTTAGACATGTATTGGGCTCTCCCAATCGTCACAGAAGAGAAGTTGGAAGCATCAGCCAATCTTTTCAAACATATAGCGACAACTATTTCCCAAATAGCGAAAGAAGGGAGCGAGGCCAAACAAAAAGTTCAAGATGTAACCGAAATGAACGAGCTTTTAGAGCAAGAAATCCATCAAACCGCGGACCGATACAAAAAACTTTTTGAAACAATCAACGACGGCGTCTATTTTGCCAACCAAGATGGAACATGTATTGAAATCAATGAAGCTGGAGCACGACTGCTTGGATATGAGCCTAAAGAACTCATTGGGACCAATCTCAGAAACATCTACGTAAACCCCGAAGATCGAAAGACATTTATGCACCAGCTCCAAACATCAGGCCATATCGAAAATTTCCACCCCTTTATCCGCACCAAAAGTGGCGAAACAAAGTATTTTGAAACAAATGCCGTCACCATTGCCGACAAGGATGGTACTATAATTGGCGTACAGGGAATATTTAGAAACATTGATGATCGACTTCACCGTATCCTGAAACATGAACCTCCACAGACCACTATCACTCGAACTCCGAACAACCAAGGCACATCTCAAAAGGCTTGAGGACCTTGGCATCCACACCATAAAAGACTTTCTTCTCTTTTTCCCACGAGCCTACGACGACAAGCGACAATACACTCCCGTTGCCGAAGTCAGAACCGACGAGGTCAACAACATTAAGGGCAAACTTTCAAAAGTCTTTCATCAACGCAGTAGAGCTGGAAAAGCCCTCACTAAAGCTGTTATTTCCGATGAAACAGGGAGCTTGGATGTAATCTGGTTTAGCCAACCATACCTCCAGCGCGTCCTACACAATGGTATGAAAGTGATCCTTTCCGGAAAAGCAAAGTATGGATACGGCAAAACAACCCTCCAAAATCCCACCTTTGAAGAAGTAAGGGAAGAACAGATGCACACTGGCAGAATTGTGCCAGTCTACCACCAAACTGAGGGCATCCATTCAAAATGGCTTCGCGAAAAACTCAAACCAATCATTGAAGCATGGGCTTTCCAGCTGAAAGATTACATGCCCCAAAGCATTAAAGACGAATACAACCTCATGTCCTATTCAACGGCAGTAAAAGAGGCACATTTCCCGACCGACGAAGAGAAACTTACACGCGCAAAATTCCGCCTCAGCTTTGATGAACTCTTCCTTTTACAACTCAAAGCCCTCCAAAAAAAATGGCTGTGGCAAAACGTAAAAGAGCACGAAGCCAAACCAATGCCAAAAGACCCCGCAATCGACCAATTCATTGCTGATCTCCCCTTTGAACTAACCAATGCTCAACAAACATGTCTCGCCGAAATCCTCACAGACATCGAAAAATCCTACCCAATGTCCCGACTTCTTCAAGGAGATGTTGGATCCGGAAAAACCGTTGTCGCCGCAGCGGCTATTCTTAATGCTTTCAAAGCTGGCTATCAGACCGCCCTCATGGCACCCACAGAAATTCTGGCCAAACAACACTACAACACTCTTTTCAAGCTCCTCCAGCCAATTGGCATGAACATCCAATACATATCTGGAAGCACCACCGACAAACAAAAAAAAGAGCTCATCAATCAGCTCAAAACTGGAACCATTGACCTCATTGTCGGAACACATGCCCTCATTCAAGAAGGAGTGGGATTCAACAAACTCGGTCTTGCTGTCATCGACGAACAGCACCGTTTTGGTGTAAAACAAAGAGACATCCTGAAGAAAAGCGGCAATCCACACTTACTCTGCCTTTCAGCAACACCAATCCCACGAACATTGGCCATGACCCTGTACGGCGACCAAGACCTCTCCATTATTGATGAAATGCCAAAAGGCCGACAAGAAATCATCACTCGAATTGTCCCAGAGAAAAAAAGGATCGATGCCTACCGCTGGATCGAAAATCAGGTCATGAAAGGCCGTCAGGCTTTTGTTATTTGTCCTCTTATTGATGAGTCCGATACGCTCGAAGTCAAATCCGCCATTCAAGAGTTTCACAACCTAAATGAAAACATTTTCCCCGAGCTCAAAGTAGGCCTTCTCCACGGAAAAATGAAATCCGAAGAGAAAGAGTCAGTCATGAATGCTTTCAAAGCCAACGAAATCAATGTTCTGGTTTCCACTTCTGTTATTGAAGTAGGAATCGATGTCCCAAACGCCTCAATCATGATTATTGAAGGAGCAGATCGCTTTGGACTCTCACAACTTCATCAATTCCGTGGCCGTGTTGGACGAGGAGAACATCAATCCTACTGTTTCCTCTTTCCCAAAAACTACAGTCAAGATTCCCGAACACGCCTTGGAGCCATGGTGAGTCACGCCAGCGGTTTCAAGCTATCGGAAATTGATCTTCAACTTCGCGGCCCAGGAGAAATTTTTGGCGTAAAACAGAGCGGAATCCCTGACCTTAAAATGGCATCTCTCACTGATTCAAAAACCATCAGCCTTGCCAGAGAAGCAGCTCAAAAGCTCATTGACGAAGATCCATTTCTACAAAAACACCCGGAACTCGATGAAAAACTCTTCGAACTCCAGGATGTTTTTGTGAAAGATTAACCTTATTCGTCCTCTTCAAGAAAAACCGGCTTCATTTCCATGGTTTTATTCACCTCTTCATCAGTCAACGCCGTCAAACCCATCACCACGGTAGAATCAACACTCTCCACACCGATTTCTTCATCAGTCAGCGCTTGAATCCCCATAATTTCAGTACCATCAAGTGTTCGGGCAATCATTGATTGCATTGTTGTATCAAGATCACTCTCCGCATATGAGCGACTCTTAGCCAGTGCCAAAAACATCTGCACCATTTCAACATATCCTGGAAAAACATTTTCACAATCCTCACCTGCAAGCAAAGCTTTCGCAAAATAACTTACATGACGAGCTTCTACCTTATAATAGCTGATATTAGCAGCTATATAATCTTGTTCCGCCTTATTCAGATTCCCTAAATGTTTCTGAAAACCTGCAATCAGTTCCGCCCGTGCCACTTCCATAACAGAGAAAGCCTGTCGTTCATATCCTGGAGTTTTCATAGAATGGAGTAAAAAATACGGCAACCAAAATATCACATTAATCATTTTTGTCAACATCGACTCCCAATCACCCCACAAAAAAACATTATAATGTCGCTATGGAAAAAAAACAGATTGCCATACTCTGTGGAGGACGATCATCGGAACATGAGATTTCGCTTATATCAGCGAAAAATATAGTCAATGCCCTCGACACTGAACAGTTTGATGCGCACATCATAGCCGTGAGCAGGGAAGGGAAGTGGTACTACTCTCAAGATCATGATTGGCTTCCTCTTGAAGCAACTGGGGAGCCACCGAAAGTTGAGGAGCACGGTGAACCTGTTGTAATTATACCTGGGCCTCAAGAGCAAAAAATCGCACTCATAAATGATGTGAACAAAAAAATTACTCTTCATGTGATATTTCCAATCCTTCATGGAACCTACGGTGAAGACGGGACTATGCAAGGACTTCTTGAACAGTTGCAGGTCCCTTATGTCGGTCCAGATGCACTTTCCAGCGCCGTCTGCTTCGACAAAGATATAACAAAACGAATTCTCCAACACGCAGGCATTCCTGTTGCGAAACAAATATTAGTACAAAAAAACGACCCTGAACCAAGTGCTAACGATGTCTTTGCAGAACTTGGAAACATCGTATTCGTAAAGCCCGCTAATGCCGGCTCTTCAATTGGAGTGAGTAAAGTAACCAATGAAGAAGAATTTAAAAAAGCTCTTCAATTGGCTTTCCAGTTCGACAAAAAAATTCTGATTGAGGAGGGGATAGAAGGGAGGGAAGTCGAGTGCGCTGTTTTAGGGAACGCTCAGGCAACTCCATCAGAAATAGGGGAAATAGTAACTCCAGACAATTTTTACTCATACCGAGCAAAATATTTAGACGAAAATGAATCAGAACTTCACGCACCTGCAAATTTGACAAATGATGAAAAAGTGCAATTACAAATGATGGCACTTGAGGCATACAAAGCCTTAGGCTGTGAAGGTTTAGCGCGCATTGATATGTTTTTAACAAACGACGGAAAAATTTATGTCAACGAACCAAATACCTTACCAGGTTTTACAAAGATCAGCATGTATCCAAAACTATGGCAAGAAACCGGAATCGAGTATAAAGACCTCATTACAAAACTCATCCAATTGGCCGAAGAACGATTTATGACCAAAATGGCTCTTAAAACAGATATGCCAGATGAGGTATAGATCAACTTTTCCAGCAAAACGCCTTAAATCGAAAGTTTCGAGTATTGCGCTTAGGAAAGGGCATATTCAACTCATAACCAAAACAAAATCCATACATCTGGTATAAGTCACCACTTTGTCAAACATCTTCATTCGCACAAGATACATTGTGCAAAATAAAATATATTCAAAGACCCACGAACAACTTTCTTCTATCAAGCTCCCCTCCTAAATTATTCGATCTTAATTCCTCCACGTTTTAATTTCGCTTCTCCAATAACAGTCTGAACATCCATAACTTCTGACCCCGGTCGACTGAATATCAATTTCAGATGCGGTGCTAACTGTGCATCGTTCAGTGCAATCTTCATATCCTTTACCCTTTCCTGGAAACTTCTTCCATCGGCTCGCGCCAGTACTTTTAAAAAATTCTTACACTTCCGTAAATGTGGCGGCAATAATGGCTTGTCCTTAAACTGAAATCCCAACAATTGCTCAGTCATTCGCTGCAGATCCTGATCTTTCAATAAGGCATTAACAGACTCTTTTGTCAAACCAGGGTCACCGGACTCCTTCACAACATCTGTCAATAGCTTGTCAAGTTGCAGCCGCGCCAAAACCGAAGAAATGTCCTTCGCCGCATATTCATAAGTCGGAATCTCAGCTCCACCCGCACGTCGCAACGGTCTACCAGTACTCCCCGCCCCCGGATCCTTATACCGATCCTCAATAACATACGTTGCCTGACTTAAATCCTTAGAACCAGGCGGAAAACGAATCTCCATAAACGGCTCATAAACGCCCTTAAAATGAGGAAAAGCAATTTTGTAAACATACCGCCCCGGTTCATTCGGAATCGCAATTCGCTCCAAATGAATCCCACTCTTGTTCTCAATGTCTTTGACCGAATTCAAAGATATTTCCGGCGCAGCAGCCACAACCCCACCAGCCGAATACGTATACTGAACCATATCTTCTAAAGCCTCTTCCAAATCTCCTTCAGCATTTTCCTGCAAAGCTTTCTGCCTACGCTTTTCCCATTCCTCAGGCGTTAAATTCATAAAGCTCATATCCATCATCACCCCAGCCGTCGCATCCAGCTCCGACCCCATAATAGAGGCATACTCAATATCACCAACAATCTCCCAAAAAAGCTGCTCGATTTTTAATTTTTCCTCTTCCGTATGGCCATTATCATAAAAAATCTGCAAAAACTCATCTCTCAGCGCCATAACATCTGTTTCTCCACTCAAGATTTCCTCTTCATGCGTCTCCACAAACTCCATCACCTCCTTTGTCACCTTCTTTCTCCGCTCCTCTTCTTCTTCTTCATCATCCTCCTTTTCCCCTAACTCTTCTAATCGATGCTTGGTCCGCCCTGCAATAATCAAGTTTCGGTTCTTTCTAATAAACTCTTTACCTTTCTCTACAACAAACTCTTCTTCTGTCTTGTCAAATCCTGGCGTTTTCGACTCCGCTTCATACTGTTCCTGCCACTCCTTATACTTCTGCTTAAAAAGCTCAGGCGTAAAAACACTTCCCAAAATCTGCACACGAACCCCTTTCAGCTGCTCCTCATCACTCCCCTCCTCCAATATATCGGCAATCGCCTCATCAACAGTCGTTTCGTATGTACTTTTTTCCTCTTCATCAAGCGATTCCAGCGATTTTTCAAGATAAACATCAGCTTTCTGCTTTTCCGCACTTTCAACCGCCGCTGTTCTTGCCAGATTCTTATTCAATCTCCTTCTCCGATTTTTAAAATCATCGCTTGCTTCAAACGATTGCAAGTGGTCAACAATTTTGCCCTTGCTCAAACCACTCTCGACATCATTTCTTTTTTTGGGACCAGTATTGGGAGGCATACGAAAGTACTGATTTATCCCTCTACTATAGCATATTTTCGCAATTTATGGTATAGTAATATGATTCTGTTATCTTTTTCAGGATGAGCGACGGTCCAAACAAAGATCAAAACGAAAAACCAGAACAATCTTCATTCGAGGAGGCTGCCAACAAAGAAGCACGAGAAAAAGCAGCGCAACACGAAAAGGAAGAGGGTGAAATCCATCAGGAAGGTGTTCACAAAAGAACCGGTTCTAAGTTAGAGATGATGGAACGAATGAACCTCTACTCCCCGGACACCAGCACCGCTGCAAACGTTGATTCTATTGATACATCAACTGAAAGTGATGAAGAAGTGCAATCCTCTCTTGAGCTCTTGGGAACAATTTCCATTAGCATTTTGGCAAAAATGTTTGAAGGAGGAATTGAAAAAGAGTCCGTCGATTCTTTGCCCGAATTCAAGCAGGTTCTGAGCAAGATTGAAAATGAAAGTCAGTTCAAAAAACTTCGAGAAAAAATAAGTAACGTCAGCGAAAAAGCGACTTTCAACAAACTCCAAGAAATTCTGAAGAAACCGGCTTCAAAGATTTATAAAGAGCTCGATAAACATTGGAACGAATACATTGGCAAAAGTAAAAAAGTCATTGGTGATGCAGAAAAAGGACACCTGGCTGAAGCCTGGAAATATGTAAGAAAAAATCCAGGAAAGGTTGTCTTCGCCGTTGCTGGAGCTTTTGCCTTGCACGGCCTCTACAAAGCTTTTGTATCCGATGAATCCAAAGAGTCTGGAGACAAACCATGGCACAAGAAAATCTTCAATAAAAGTTCCGGTATGGCACTCGGCCTTATGGCTTTGGGAGCAATCTTAGACTCTGATAAAATTATGGCTTTTGCCAATGAATACTTAACCGGCGAAACCAAAGAAACGGTCATTCGTGGAGCTGAAAACGCAAAACAGGCCGCAGTCGACGCCCTCAATCGAAACATCGGTTTCGACGAAAAGAAAAACAAACTCGCCACCTTACTTGGGAAAGATAGCGACGTCCTTGAAGGAGCAAGCCTCGCTACGATCCTCGATGATCTAGAAATTCAACCAGAAAAAACAGCTCACACCGAACCTTTTAAAGGATCAGGCGGCGCCGCCAAACTCATTAAAAAATGGCTCAAGAAAAAAGGAAAACTCACACCAACCATCGAAAAAATCCTCGACAAGTTTATTGGAGAGGATGAAGCGCCAACACCTACCCCAAGTGAATCGAATGACAAAACCCCCGACACTACACCAGAAAAAGTTCAAGAGGGATTTGCAAAAAAACAGTTGCGTTTTTCCGCAACTGCGACAGCTTTAACCAACCTTTATTGCATTCAGGATAGAAAACTCCGCCCCTTACAAATACACATAACGCATGCATTTGATTTTATGCATGACACAAAAGTCAAAGATATCATGAAAGCGTATCATGATAACAAAGCATCCCAAGAAATCCCGCTTGAACAATTTAATATAGAATCCAGCGATTTCAGTGAAGCAGGATTATATCATGCTGCAGCAATCGTTACAAAGGCCTTCGAGACTTCAAAAAATATGGAGAAAAAAAAGTCTCCCGATGAAAATCAAACACTTGGCGAGTTTTTCCTTACCCTTGGAGATGATCCAGCAATCGAAATTGCTGGAAGTATCCAAGAATCCATAATGGAAAATCTGAGCAAGCTCAACATAACCAGTCCTGACGATCTTCTCAACAGTGTTGATAAAGTTTTTGATAGCGAAACAATTGAAAAAATATTCAACCAGCGAAAAGAAGAGTATATCGACCACCTTAGTGAAAAATTCAACATCGACACATCCCAATTTACACCTACTGAAAAAGCAGAATTCTACGCGGTAATGACATTGATGTACGCCGGATCATACTCGCTGAATCAGTCAAAAGAAGCAGCGCAAAAATTTGCCGAAAATAACAGCAAGAACCCTAAAGTCATTGAAACAGTCGTAAAACTTACAGATGCAATAAAAACTGAAGTAACAAAGCAAGGTGGACTTTTACAGCAGTGCATAGATCGATATGACATCAAAACCAAAGACGAAAAATACAATCAAATTCTCAAGAAAAATCTCAAGGCAGATCTACTCTATTTCCGCGATGGATTCCAAATGGTTCTCCTTTCTGAAGGGATAAGTTTCGGTCAATCCTCAGAAATTGAAGGTGTTGGCCAAGCCAAAGATATATCTATGATCTATTTGATCCTCCACATTCTCAAAAACCACAAAAGCGCAGACAAAGCCTACACACACTACGCCGCCAATCTTATTAAAGTTGCCACCAACGAAATTGATCTAGATATCAATGTCAATTTCAAATTCTTACAGCCATATTTCTCGAAACTCTTTGACATTGCTATTCAAAATGCAAAAGACAAACTCGAAGATCTAGCAATTCTTGGAGAAGGTATTGAAGAACTCAGTGGTCATCCAAACAAAATTGAAAAAATTCATGAAATGGACGCCATAGATTTCGCCGTTGCATCCGTTAAGTATGGAGCTAAGGGATTTATTAGAATCCCTAGAGATCTCGTTCTCACACTTATGGGGCAATTTCCAGACCTCATTACTCCCGAAACAACAGGAGAAGAAATTCTAAAGATGGTCCTTACACTTGGAGGAACCATTTCATACCCCCAAGGTGCCGCACAAGCAGTAGGATTAATTTATCTTGGTGGTAAATACTTTTTCTGTAAGCCGATAGACATCCTTGCTGACACCTTTATGGCACTCCCAAAGGGACCTGGGACCACAGTAAAAACATACCTTTTTGGAACCAGTCCCTTCGTCGTTTTTGGGGCAACATGGAATAGTCTCAACGCATGGCGTCACGGTGAAGCCGCAGGAGAAATTCTCTTCCAAGGACTTTCTGGTGCAGGACGCGGATTAACTTCACCAATTTCATTACCTACAAAGGCTTACCGCTGGCTCCGAAGAGGTTATCGAGCTGGAAAATATTACCCACGATCTTTTACTGGCAAATATCTCAGCAATTTTGAATCCTCGATGCATTATTTTAGTCACTACAACGATCTCACATTCAAAGATTCAAGTGGACTTTGGCAAAAAGGACAAGCAGTTTGGAAAGAAAAGGGCCGAGGTGCGCGAAAATTTCTTTATAACAAGTTCTATAAAGATGCTCGTTTTCGCTGGGCAGAAAAAACAGCTATCAGCTATAACGATTTCTGGGGTATAAATCCCGAAACCGTCAAAACCCTCGAAGCACGTTCCACGCTTGGAATTAATTATACAAATGATGCATTTTTTGACTCACCTGACTTTATTCAAAAGCTTCACCGTATGAACGAGGTACTTGAAGAAATGAAAAAAATTGAAAACATGGAAAGTCTTTCTGAAGCTGAATTCTGGAAAAAGATGGATTCTTTCCTAGAAAAACCGGAGCTCGATGCATTAAAAAAGAGAGCAGGCAAAAACTTTGAAGGTTTCCGTAAGGCTCTTGTTGAAGACCTCAAACTATCAAAATCCAATCAATCCAGCCTATCGAGACTCAAGGATGCAGCAAGAACCAAGCTTACAAAAGTTCGAATGCGCGAACGAATGAAAAAGCTATTTAGTCGTGAAAAAAACACAAATCCATCTAAGCCAACCGACACTCCAGAAAAGAAAACCAGCCCCGACGCCCCTGAAAAAGCGCCAGCTAAAGTTGCGGGCGAAACCACAGAAGTGCTCAAAGATGCACGAAAAAACCTTGAAACGGTCCGCAAAGAGATTAAGGCGGCAGAAAGTGAGATCAAAGCTCTTAATGATGTGAGAAAGTCCCCTCAATTTGAAGGATGGGACGATGCAATGCAAAAACGCCTCACCAAAGCTCGAGAGGTTATTGCTAACGGAAGAGAGGCGGAACTCAAAATGCAAAAAAGCATTCAAGCTTTTGAAAATGTCCAAGAGATCGAAGGCAGACTCGCTAAAGCCGTTACGCACGCCCCAGGTGAAGTTTCAGCGCTCAACAAAGAACTTCAATCCGCAAAAAAACTAGCCGAAGAGTCATTGCAAGAGTCCACTGAGCTCGCCAAAAACATGGGAAAAGCCAGCAAACTTGGGCGCGTTCTCAAGTATGGGGGAGGACTCGCAGGTGGCCTTGGCGCCATTTTCAGCTTTGCCAATGCTGGAGCAGCAGGATACGAAGCGCTCACCACCGATGTTGAGGGACGTGGAACCGTAAAAGGAATCGAAGCCGGACTCTGGACCATTAACGCCGCGGCAGACACCGCAGCTGTCGCCGTCCTTCTCGGAGCCGAAGGTGCAGCCGCAACCGGGCTTTCTGCCATAGCATTACCACTCATCCCAATCACCTATGTTGGAGTGAATGCCATTGAAGCAGCCTACGAAGAAACCACCACCGACTACGAATGGATCCAGAAAAATCCATACGAAGCCCTCCATCACTTCTACACCACCATGCACAGCATTTCTGTAGGTGACATTTATCTCTCTGCCGCGCGATTAAGCGTAGAAAAAGGACTTGATGAGCATCAAAACACAATGCACAAAATCTACCGAGGTCTTGTTGCAACCCAAAAAGATCCATCCCTTCTCAACTATATTCTTGATGTCAAAAACCATCCCCCATCAGACGCTAAAAACAAAGAGATCGAAAAACGAATCGAAGCCAACTACTCGATCTACCATGAAATGTACTTCCAAAGTTTGAACCCCTACGGCATTCAGAACTATCAAAAAGCGCAACAAGTGGTGCTCGATGCTCAGATGTTTGATCGGATTATGTCCATGAGAGACAAAGCCAAAGAGGCTGGCCAACCATTCGTCCTTGGAAATGAGGACAGCACCTTCAGCCTGGATCTTTGTGATCCCGAATTTGATATGGTTGGAGGAATGATGGCCCCAAGCTTCAAAGAAAGTAAATTCCTACCCCAAACGATTGTCGACAAATACAAAGAAGACCTGACGCACCTTATGAAGAAGGATGAAATCCTCTGGACGAACCTTGAAAGAATGGATACAGCATACCTCCTCCGCCTCTGCGCTCAAATGCAGCTTACCGTCAACGATCCAGACACGAAACTGGACCAAGACATCAATACACTCATGAGCGTCCAGTTCATGACTTTAAAAAATTACTTAGAAGCACAGCGCGGCGTGAATTTTGAATTTGGAATCCGTGATGGAGCGCTCTTTGAACCTCGCATGTCCATGCAAGAAATCCTCGAGAACATTCATGAACTGGGTAGCGGCGACATGGAAGCCTACTATAATTTCGAAAAACAAAACTACAATCCAACACCATCCACGCATGCCCTTTTCCGCCTCGCAGAATATCTTGGCTTCACCGGCGAACCAACTGAAATCGAGCTGAAAGGATTTTTCTCCGAAGGATCAGCCAGCTTTAGAGGCATCTATTGGGACGGCGAGAATTGGTATCTCCAGGAACGCGGCCATGAATTTGATGACAATATGGGGCCGGATCTGAACGAGGCTATGATTAAAAACATTATTGAAGGGATGAGGGACAATCCCGACGACATTCTGGAACACCGAAATGATGCAATCTTCCTTGATGCTCTCGACTACACCAAAGAGGTCAACCTTATGGCAGAAGTACTAGAAAAAGGATTAGCTGAAGGAAAACAAAGAGGATATAAAGAGGCAAAATCTGCCAGCGAGTCTGCACCTCCAACAGCATTCCAAGAAAAAACCGTAGATTATGAAAAGAAAGAAAAAGACCTCGCATCTGAATATAAAGAGGCCATCAACCATGTGAAAGAAGAGTGTAACTGGAGCCGACTCAAATATCGGATCGTTGACGACAACACCATCAAACTTTCCCGCACAGACTCGAACACGAGCGTAAAACTCACTCGCTCTGGTGACGAATGGAATGTTGGTGGATACAAAGGCGGACTCACACTTTCGCAAGCCATAGTCCTCGGAAACCTGAAAAACAAAGTCGAGAAAATCATCGTCGAAAATGATCACTCAGGAGGGTCCGATGCACCATTCGAAAACGATGGTGGCAGCGTCGACTTCGACCGCAACTGGAATCCAAATGACCTGCGCATTCTCGACAAAGACAAAGGCTGGCTCGGTTTCTACGACGAAATCGGCATCAGTGTCAACGACGTTGTTGAAGTCCTGAACAGTTGGTATAAAAATCGATGACGCTGCATAACGCAGAAAATTTTAAATCTCCTTCACCATATAGGTGCCTTCTAGGTGATACCCCAGCTTTCGATAATACTCCCTCACACCAATCCCGCTAATCACGGCAATCTTTTTGTAACCATTTTTTCGGCTCAACTCCTCAGCTTTCTCCATCATTTGTCGCCCAAGGCCAATATGCTGCGACGCTCCATCCAATCCTCCATCTACCTTCACCTGTTCCCCATACGTGTGAACCTCTCGCACCAATGCCGCCCCTTCCAATTCTGGAATAAAATGCTTTTTGCCTTTCAACGAGTACGAACTAAAACGCAAACGCAAAAGAGAACAGAGCTTATCGCGCTTCACATCATCAAAAGAGATAAAAAACTCCTGCCCTTCAGATGCCTCAAACTCATTCACCTTCATCTCTACCTGATCCAAATACACCTTCTCTTCTTTCACCTGTCGGCATCGAATACATCGACACTGCAATCCCCTCTTTTCCATTTCCTGATGGATAATTTGTCGCAAATTTGAAACGGTTGAACCACCCACAATCGATGGCGCAGGAATGTCTCGAATCAAACGCGTAATTCGACAATACTCAGGAATCGTCGGCTTTACCTTCAGCATCAACTCCACTAACTCTTCATCGGTGTAGGTTCGATGTTCACCTTTTTTATAAATCCCTTCCAACTGTGACCATGGAACAACCATACACGGATAAATCTTCAACCAGTCCGGCCGATAAGCAGGATTCTCAAACAGCTCAATCATATCTTTGTAGTCGATCTCTGGATTGCTACCATAAAGATTCGGCATCATGTGACAATTGATCTTATAGCCGGCATCTCGAATAAGCTGGATCGCTCGCTTGGTTTCTGCAATTCCATGCCCGCGCCGATTCATTTTCAAAACTTCGTCATTCAAGCTCTGCACGCCAATCTCGATTTTCGTGCAACCCAGTCGTCGCAATCGCCGCAGTTCATCTTCAGTAATATGATCTGGTCGTGTCTCCATCGAAAGGCCAATACATCGATTCTCTGCCGTCTCATTAATTTTTTGAGCCTCTTCCAACGATCGAGCCTTTTTCTCTGGCGCATTCAAAGCATTAAAAATCCCTCGCACGAAGTCAGTCTGATATCTTTTTGGATAAAAAGACCATGTCCCACCAGAGATAATCACATCAATCTTATCAGTAAAATGGCCGGTCTTCCGCAAGCTCGTAATCCGGTTCAATGTCTGTTTATACGCATCAAAATCGTTCAAAATCGCACGCATGATAGCCGGCTCATTGGAAAGATAACTCTTAGGCATTTTCGGCTCAGTTGGGCAAAAAATACACTTACCCGGACACGGAAAGCCCTTCGTAATAACCGTAATATTTGCAATTCCGGAATGTGATCGCACTCCTCTTTTTCGTAAAATCTTCCAAAAATCACGATCTTCAGTCATCTCTCCACGATCAATCAAATCCCGATACGCTTTAATCAGCTCAATATTCGCAAACGCCCCCCTTCCATTCTCCGAAGCATAGCGTTTCTTGAGCTTTTGCAACTTCTTTCGGGTCCGAACACCATTTTCATAGGCCTCCACCACAAATTCCTCTGCTTTTGACATTGTCTTTTGCATAAAAGTATGAACATTATAGTGAGCAATGAGAGAAAAGAAAGCAAAAAAAGTATTAGAACACGTAAAAGCCACATATGGCAATATCGCCGAGTCCTTTTCATCGACTCGACACTATATTGGCCGTGAATTCACAACTTTCCTTCCTTATCTTCAAGACGCCAAACATATTCTTGATCTTGGATGTGGCAACGGCCGATTTGTGCGCTTTTTAGAAAAAGAAAAGTTGAAAGCCAAGTATATTGGAATCGACAACGCTCAATCCTTCATTGATATTTGCAAAAAAGAGTTCCCTCATCACACCTTTCAAGAAGGAGATCAGCTCAACATTCCCCTATCTGATGAAAAACAAGACCTCATAATCAATATACGTGCATTCCATCATCTCCCATCAAAAAAATACAGACTTGTCGCCCTCAAAGAGATGCGCCGAGTTCTAAAATCAGAAGGGATTTTGATAGTAACGGTCTGGAACCTTTGGCAGCTAAAATACTGGAAACAGCTTTGTCTAGCGATACTACGAAGTATTATTTCCTTCGGTTCCTATGCATATAATGATACATTTATACCCTGGCAACAGGACCATAAACGGTACTATCACGCTTTTACAAAAGGAGAATTGAGAACAATTGTCCAAAAAGGAGGATTTTCGATCCTCCAAGAGTACAAAGTTGGAAAAGATTTCATTATTATCGCGCAAAAATGAGAGTAAAAATTCTTGAAATTCCTTTTGATGCAACTGACGAAGAGTCTCTGATTATGCGGCTCAATCAAACATTGAAAAGCGAAAACGAGAAACTCTTCATTGCGACGCCGAATCCAGAAATGGTGCTTGAAGCTCAAAAAAATGATGAACTTCGCAAGGTTTTACATGAAACCGACGTTAACATTCCAGATGGCACTGGCATTCTTTGGGCTGCTGACAGATTTTTAATAACAAAAAGTTTCAAATCTAAAACAGTGAAGCTTGTAAATTGCCTTTTTACCTTACCGCTAACCCTTTTCAACGCACGAAAATCAAAAAACACAGGCTTGCAACGCATCACTGGCACTGATTTTATGCAGTCCGTATGTAAAAAAGCCATCCCTTCAGCCAGAATCTTTTTACTCGGTGCTGCCCCTGGAGTCGCTCAAAAAGCCAAAAATAAACTCCAAAAAAAGTACAAATGTACCATTGTTGGGACAGACGCAGGATCAGCACATCCAAACGAATACAACCGCATTCGTGAACTCATCAATCTTTCAAATCCAGACATTCTCTTTGTTGCATTCGGAGCTCCAAAACAAGAGATTTGGCTTTCTCGGAATTTGGAACACCTCCCATCCGTAAAGGTCGCCATTGGAGTAGGTGGGGCATTCGATTATATTTCCGGGCACGTTTCGCGCGCACCAGCGTTCATGCGCAAAATGGGGCTAGAGTGGCTCTATCGCCTTTTCCGCCAACCAACACGCATCAAAAGAATCTACAACGCATTCATCAAATTCCCGCTGCGGGTTATGCGTGAAGTAATTAAAAAATAAACACCATAATCCTTACTTCTTTCGGCGTCGTGATGAACGGCGCTTTTTCTTTGGTTCTTCTTCCTCTTCATAATCATCTTCGTCATCGTGCGCATTTGGAATCATGTCCATAAACGGTTTAATTTTGTCAGCAAAGAACTGAAAAATAGCGAACGGCTTCACAAAATACGTCAAAATTTGGTCAGCTGTCGATGTCACTTTTCCAGCCAACTCCTGCACATTTTCATTCACTGTCTCCGCTGTATCTCGAACACTCGCTGTCGCGTCAGAAAGATCCTTCAAAATTCGAATCACATAAAATAGTGCAGCACAGAAAAACAGCACCAAAAGAATAACACCGCCCCCGATTGCCCAGTACATAAAAGATTGTGCGTCCATAAAAATTGAAGTTAGATCAAATATTATTGTACCGCATCATCCAGCCAAGCGCCACCTTATCCCAACAATTTCTTTAAAATCGCAGTCGCGACTTTCGCATCTGCCTGCCCTTTGGTCTTTTTCATAACCTGCCCAACCAAAAAGAAGAACGCTGCTTCCTTTCCACCTTTATAGTCCTCAATCGATTGAGGATTTTCATCAATCACTTCTTGGCAAATCTTTTCCAGCTCTCCTTCATCACTCACCTTCTCTAATCCTTTTTCTTTCACAATTTCAGATGCTGTCTTATTCGTTTCGAACATCTCTTCAAACACATCACCTTTCGCAATATTCAAAGAAATTTTACCATCTGCCACCAATTTCACTAATTCCGCCAAATTATCCGCCGAAACCGGGCTTTCGTGCATTTCCAAACCATTCTTTTTCAAAAATCCCAACAAAATCGTTAAAACAAAGGTCAACGACCGCTTCGCATCCCCACTCATCTCCACCACTTTCTCAAAATAGTCAGCCAATTCTGTATCATTACTCACCAAAAGCGCTTCCGCTTCAGACATTCCATACTCACTCAAAAATCTTTCTTTCTTTTCTGATGGTAACTCCGGCAACTCCTTCTTCATTTCATCAATAAAGTCTGCCGTCACATTAATTGGTGGCAAATCTGGCTCTGGGAAATATCGATAATCGTCTGCTCCTTCTTTATCTCGCAAAAAATAGGTCTTCCCCTTCGCATCAGTCCATCCAACCGTAATCTCTTTTTCTTGAGGATTTCCCTCTTCCCACAAACCAATCTGCCGATTAATTTCATAGGCAATCGCGCTTTCCAACGATCGGAACGAATTCAAATTCTTAATCTCCGCACGAGGATACAATTTCTCATCTCCCTTTGGCCGAATTGAAACACTGGCGTCAAAACGCATCATCCCTTTTTCCATATCCGCATTCGACGCATCCACAGAACGCAAAATTGCCTGCATCGCACGCGCATAAGCTCCAGCCTCTTTTGGTGTATGCATATCCGGCTCACTTACAATTTCCATAAGAGCCACACCACTTCGATTATAGTCACAGAGCGTTCCATTTGGAATATGCGTCAATTTTCCAGCATCATCTTCTAGATGTAACCGATGAATGCGTACTTTCTTTTTCTCTCCATCTACATCAATCTCCACCCAACCAGTCTCAGCCAACGGTTGATCAAACTGAGAAATCTGGAACCCCTTCGGCAAATCCGGATAAAAATAGTTCTTCCGATCAAATTTTGACCATTCCGGAACGGTACAATGCAGCGCTAAAGAGGCTTTCACACCTTTTTTCACTGCCTCCTCATTAATTACTGGCAGCTGCCCTGGAAACCCCATACAAATCGGGCAAACATTTTCATTTGGCTCAGATTCAAAAGAGTCACTGCTGCAACCACAAAACATCTTCGACTTTGTAGCAATTTGAGCATGAATCTCCAGCCCAATAACCGCTTCGTACTGCGTATGATTCATAATATTGCGTTACATTCTGCACTATAATAGCGGATTACCCCCGCTTATCCCACCATTTTTTAAGATGTTCATACAACTCTTCAACCGTCCCATTATTCTCAATCTCTTCACTCACATGCTCCGGTTTTTCCTGCACTTTCAAAATCTTTTCAAACAGATCCTCTTTCATCCCTCCATCATCCACAACCCGTTTTTTCAAATTCTCTTTATCGGTCGCCAACCACAAAATGTCTTTCACCAAACGACCAAGATGTTCCGGCTTAAAGTACGTTCCCTCCAAAAAAATTTTCGGCACATCCAAAGCATCAATTCGTTTTTGGATCTCTGCCGTCACAATCGGATGGATCAGATCATTCACAATTCGCAACTTATGCTTATCATCAAACAAAAAATCAGCCAATTTCTTCCGATCGATCTCTCCATCTTTCTTCAAAAATTCATCACCAAAATAGTTCACCAACTTCCGATACCCCTCATTCCCCTGTTGGTAGAGATCATCTACCACATCATCAGCATCGATGAACGCCGCTCCCAACTTCTCAAAAAAATGTCCAGCCAGCGACTTTCCGCTACCCATAAACCCAGCCAACCCAATAATATCTTTCATGAAAGTAGTAAAATTATAAAAGACCCAAATCTCGAAATGCCCGCGCAAACTGCTTGAGCGCACGCTCCCCTTCTTTTTGCGATATTTGAGCGTTCAACTCATGCGCCAATCGATTTCGAAGCTTATGTGCCGCCCATACACCATTCAAATCAGAAAAAAGTGACCCAGATTGTTTCAGTTTTTCCCCAAGAGAACCCGAATAGCCCTTGTGCGTCAAAAGCTTATCCAACAGCTTATCCGCATCCATAATCGCATGCCGCAAATCCGCATCGTTCTTAATCCGGCTCCATGCATCCAAATATTGCCTCTTATCACTATCACTCAACCCACCTTGACTGCGCTTCCAAATAACAAACATCACCAAAAGCACATCAAACATCACAAACAAAATCAGCGCCCAAATCCAAAAATTCATAGTGAGATTTTATTTCTTATTCTGTGTTTTTTTCTCCGGCTCTAAATCACCCAAATCCACTTTCCCATGATGATGCCTCACCATCTGCGTTAGCAAAGCTTTCAACGTCTCTGAGTCTTTTATCTGTTGATCATTTAAAAAATGCTCCTGATACTCCATAATCTTCCTTTCAGCGCGCCGCGGATTAATCGCATCATTCAGCACCAACGGATTCGTACCCCCACCACGCTGAACCGAAACTGTTCCATAATTCAATAAGACACGGCGCAATCCACGAATTTCCGTGGTCACACCTTCCATCATATTATATTCCAGTCGCGTTGATGACCGATCAAAAAAACCATGCCAATACACATCAATCAAACTCATATTCGTAATCAAAATGGCATCGTGGTACCAAATCATAAACTCACGCCCCAATCGCACACCACTTACAAGAATCCATAAAGCAGCAACCATCCAAATCTCCGGAAACAAATACCAAAGAAAAATCGGAGCCAAAAACCCAATCGCCACAATTGGAATCGCATTCTTCACAAAAACAATCGGATGACGATGAATGACGGCTTCAATCACTTCATCAGTGTCCAAATACTGCTTAAATAGGTAGTCCGCGAGAATCATGAAAAAATGATACTATAGCCCTCAGCCCTTGTAAAGAAGCCCCAAAAGGAGTAACATCGCTCCTGCATTTAAAGTCAAAATGGACGAGTCAAAACCGATCATCACAGCACCGAAAAAAGCGCAAAAAAGCGCAAAAGCCGCAACAAAGCAAATCGCCTTTTGGTTCGACATCCTCCTCAATCTCATTATTATTATTGGGCTGGTTTTCATTATTCGAACCTTTATTATTTCGCCTTTCCAGGTTTTTGGATCATCAATGTGTGACACATTCAACTACTTTGATGGGAGTTGCAACACCGGCTATGGCGAATACATCATTGTAAACAAATTTGGATACCAAAACTTCCTTGGTTGGCAGGTTGGATTGCCGCAGCGTGGAGATGTGATCGTCTTCCATCCACCACATAATGATACTGAATTCTTTATTAAAAGGATTATTGGATTACCAGGCGAGACTGTAAAAATTATCGACAACAAAATATTTATCTTTAATAGTGAGTTCCCTGATGGATTTGAGTTGGATGAAATCTATCTTAATGCTCGAAACGAGGATAATACCGTCCCAAGAGAGGCTGGGAGCAACTTTGAAATCCCAGAAGACAGTTACTTTGTTCTAGGTGATAACCGAACTGGCAGTTCAGATTCCCGTAGCTGCTTTAAAGAAAGGATAAGCCAAGGTAAGTGTGGCGAAAACAATAACAGTCCGTACTTAACACTGGACCACATTGAAGGGAAGGCAGCCGTTGTTTTATGGCCTTTCACAAAGCTATCCGTTGTGAAAAATCCCGAATACTAGGAAGAACTGTAATGGATATCGATCCATTGGGTTGTAAGAATCAAATGCCATGAAACGTGGCATTTTTAATTATTGACAAAAAGTCGTTAAAATATTAAAAATAACGCTTGACAAGAAGTAAAATAGTTTATACTATCCATTCCTTACATTATTTATAACAAACTTTAACCTCAATATCTCATGAAGTTATCCAATACTTTAGGTGCGGCAACGCTCGCACTCTCAGTTGCAGCCACTGGTTGTGACAAAAAGGACTCCACTGGAGTTTATCCAAAACCGGAAAGCAACATTTCTGCAGAAATGCTTGCACAAGAAGCATCTGCTAAGGCAAAGGCATCAGCATCTTCTGCTCCTACTGCAGTACCGGCTCCTGCCCAAGCTCCTGCACCAACGCAGACAGCAGCGCCAGCTCCTGCACCCGCACCAACTACAGCACCAGCTGTTGTTTCTGCACCAACAGGACCTGTTTATGAAATTGCTGACCAGAAGCTTGCTGGAATCTTCGAAGAAGTTTGTAAGGAATACGAACACCGAATCAAACCATTCGTAGTTCACGGCAACAAAGTGTACTCACTCTGCCTAGACGCATCCAACAAGGTTGTTGAGGTACTCAGCCGAGGAGAAGATACCAAAGCTTCAGCTATGATCGATAAAGCCTTCATGAATGAAGACTCAGAAGGAACAATGCACTATTTCTTCGCACTTAATGGACTGAACTATCAAAATACTGAATATCCATTGGTAATCACCACTTCAGGTGCAGAGAATAAGCAAAACACTGATGAATCAAATCAGTTCTGGGGACACGATTCTTGGGACGACGTAACAGGAACTGGAAACCTTACTGGACTTCCATTCCCAAAAAACGCTCTCATTGTTGAAGCTTATCCAGACCTTCTTGCCAGCATGAAGTACGCAAAAGGACAATTGACAACGCCAAAGAAGACCGTTGTTGTTGAGCCACCAAAACAACCTGCTCAACCAAAAGGCCCAAGCGAACATGATCGCAAACAAGACAAGCAAATCGCTGACCTTGGACGACGTCTTGACGCTAATGATGCTGAAACAGCATCACTCAAAGGTCAACTCGACAACCTTTCAAAGGGTACCCCAGTAAAAGGAACATCAGACCTAGATCGCGTGCACGAAGAACGTGCTCAGCAGAAAGACTAAGTCACACGAAACACACAACACATTGAGATATTGAAAAAGACCCCATCCGGCGCACGGTGGGGTCTTTTAGTTATCCCTATACTGGCTCACGAGCGGCAAAATAAAACTCAACCATCGTCACAACCGCAATAAGAAGCAGTCCAGACCACCATGTCAGCACTTTCAACAACAAAAAGGTCAAACAGCCCAAAGCAATCACTGTCAAAAGCAACGCCTGCCGAAACGCAATATGAATATGATTATAAAAAACCTCATTCTTATACATCCACATACGGAAATAAAATCCAATCACCGTAAACGTGCATGTCATCGCAAAAAACAAACTCAAATAGAACATTCCAAGCGCCAGCTCGGGCGACTGCATCGGATCGAGCTTATTCAGGACCACAATCCAAGCAATCCAGCTCACAATCCCCGCCACGCCAATAATCGATAAATATTTATGATGCGTCATAGTACATGCATTATAGCTCCCCTTTCCTCAATTTTTGAAGCAAAATTGGGATCTTCTTCATATCCTCAAATAAAACAGGGCGCATCCCCCCATTGTAAAGGGCTGAAGCCGGATGATAGAGTGGATAAATAACCTGTTTTTTCGAGAATATCGACTTCACGCGTTTCGCCTGCCCATGAACCTTAGAAATCTGCAAACCAGGCATAAAACGATTCATAGCATGTCTTCCAAGTGTCACAATGAGTAGTGGTTGAATTGCTTGTATCTGCTGATCCAAATATGGAAAGCATTGCTCGATCTCATCATCTTTCGGATCCCGATTGCCAGGCGGCCGATGCTTCACAATGTTGGTTATGAAAATATCCTTTCTTTCAAGATTAATGCTGGCCAAAAGCTCATTCAAGAATTTTCCAGCAGCCCCAACAAACGGCTCTCCAGTTTCATCCTCTTTCTTCCCTGGAGCCTCACCAATAAAAAGGATATCCGCATCCGGATTTCCTTCACCCGGAACAGCCCTCGTTGCCGTTTCACACAATCGACAAAGCTGGCATTTCATAATTTTTGCCCTCAATGCTTCTAATTCTGCCATCTAACGATTCTTCATAATATGCCTTACCACCAACAAGATAATACCAGTGATCAAGAAAATACCCGCAGCCATATACACCTCTCCACTAAACAGCCCCATCATATGACCAATCAAACCATCCAGCGATTCAGTATAAAGCTCTCCCAATCGCTGCTCCATGGTCATTGGAACAAACAGTGTCATCGCAAATCCAATCACCAACCCAACAATTCCACTTAAAATGAAAGCTAACCCTTCCTGCATGAGTACACGCGAAAAAGGTCTATATATAAGAAGAGCGATGAGTGCCACAAGCACCAACAAGATTGCATAGAAAACAGCACGAATAGAGTCCAATTGAACCAAAACATCAAACACAATCAGTCCTTGCTCACCAAATGCAGACATAATATCAAACTGCCCCTGCTCTGGAACTGCCGAATAAATATCCTCTTCAAACTGCATTGAAAGTTCATCTGCAATGTCGCCATACTCAACCCCTGAAGGCACACAGGACGGTAATCCATCTGAACTCTCCCGAGGAATTTCGCCTTCGCCACAGGTTGGTAACGTTTGGAACATGCGGAACGCCAAGTTGTGAGCCAAAGTCAAAAGACTCTCCCTATACGTATTAAGCTTAAAGGTTAGTGGCTGTTCAGGGTCCTCTTTCAGTGTCTCTACCTCTTCAATCACTTCATGAACCGTCTTATTAAAAAGCTCCTTCGGAAAAACCCCTTCAACCTCATCACGCAACTCCTCTTCTAAGAAGTATTTGCCAATCGGGCCATCACTCTCTTCAATGCTTGACACCGTTGTGCTCACTAAAAAATCATATGCTGAATCCCGCAAATCCTCTTCATAAAAGGATGTTCTTAAAAAAGTATTCGACACAGCAAAAACCATAAACGCGGCCGCAGAAACAGCAATGAAAACAAACACCAGAAATGCGGCCAGTACACGCCGAAAAATCATATCGTCGAAAATTAAGCTACGCTATTATAGCAAATTACGACAATTTCGGAAGCGCAGTATTCGCCGGCAACTCTTCACTCGGAACAACCTTCCAATGAAGCTCTTGATGAATGCGCCCTGGCATCGTAAACCCAGCAGCCTTCTTATGACCGCCACCACCAAACTGAGCAGCCAATTCTGCCACATCCACATCATCACTTTGCGTGCGGAAAGATCCCTTCACATTGCCATTCTTATCTTCATTCAACAAACAGGTATATTTCGAACCAGGCACAGAGTTCAGCAGATCCACCACGCCAGAAACCTCATCTGGACCAGCATCACAATCCCGGAAATCCTTCCATGTCACGACAGAAACGGTCACACCATCCTCATTCACTTTCGCATTTTCCAAAACCCTCCCCCACAAGCGCAAAGTTGAAACCGGCGTGTTCCGGAACATCTTTTTTGCTACCAATGAAACTTTTGCGCCTCGGCCAACCAAGTCAGCACAAATTTCAAAAACCTCCAGCGTCGTATTCGAATGCATCAGACTCCCAGTATCATTATAAATTCCTGTCAGAAGCGCTGTCGCCATTTCCGCCGTAATCGGAATATCGTGAAAATTAAAAAACCGATGAAGCAAAACCGTCGTTGAAGGGCAATTTGGATCCACCATATTGCATGACCCAAAATTATCGTTTGATGCATGATGGTCAACATTCAATACCGGCACGTCGCCATCCCAAATATCCGGATACCGCTCCTGAAATCGAGTCATATAGGAAGCTCCCGCATCTGAAACAATCATCAAATCGTAATCCCGAAAATCAAAATCATGAATCATCTTATTCATCTCTGGAATAAAACTCAGCCGCTCTGGAACCTCATCAATACAAGCCAGATCCGCCTCTTTCCCAAGCGACTTTACCCACAAATATAAAGCACTAGAAGCACCTAAAGTATCACCATCCGGCCGCCTATGCGAAATCAGCAGAACTTTTTCCGCTTTTTCGACCATCTGTTTGGCTTCAATAAAGAGTGATTCCATGTGGATATAATACCAATTTTAAGAAGAGAGCTTATAGCAAAATGTATACTTTGGCAAGCTTTTTAAAAATGTTACACTAACGCTGCTCTTTCAACCATTTTTATGCCAAAAATCGTTTTCATGGGAACCCCAGAAACGGCCGTTAAACCGCTTGAAGCTCTTATCGTTCATCCTAATTTTGACGTTTTGGCAGTGGTAACACAAAAGGATAAAAAGGTCGGACGCAAACAGATCCTGACCCCTCCCCCAGTAAAAGTACTCGCCGAAGAACACAATATTCCAGTTCTCCAGCCATCAACCGTTAAAAACAATGCTGATTTTCAATCCATTTTAGAAAAACTTGCCCCAGATTTCCTGGTTGTGGTCGCTTACGGCCAAATCCTTCCCACCGAAATTTTAGAAATTCCAAAAGTCAGTCCAATTAATATCCATTTCTCACTTCTCCCTCAATACCGAGGGGCTTCTCCTATTGAAGCTGCCTTTCTTGCTGGTGATCAAGAAACCGGCATCACCTTTATTGAAATGACTGAAGAGATGGATACTGGACCAATTCTCCACCTTCAAAGGGTCCCTATTGCCAAAGAGGACAATGCCGAAACCATGCGTGAAAAGTTAAGCACTTTGGCCGGACAACTTGTTCCGACTGTTCTGCAAGATGTTCTCGATGAAGTCGCAACACCTATTCATCAAGATGAGTCTCACGCCAGTTATTGTCACAAAATTTCCAAAGAAGATGGAATCCTTAATCTGGAAACGATGACCGCCAAAGAAATCAACAATCGTATTCGGGCCTACACTCCATGGCCTGGATGCTCTCTCATACTTGGAGACAAAAAACTCAAACTCTTAGAGATTGATGTAGAGATAGACTCGGATCAAACCAAAAAAGTTAGCCCCAAAGAAATCATAGACACCGAAGATGGTATCGCTATCGGAACAAAAAACGGCCTCATTATCCCTAAAAAGGTCCAACTTCAAGGCAAACGAGAAATGGATATTCAAGACTTTTTGCGTGGCAACAGATCTTTATTGAACGAATCACTCACCACTCCCAAATAAAGAAAAAGCGCGGCTTGACCAGCATAAATGGTGAAAAAGTAGTGATCAAACAACATGATTAAAGCTATAACTCCCAAGATTGCAATCGCAATGGAAGCAAAAGCTTTTTCATCGTCATTTTTCGTTTTCAATCCACGCAAAAGCTGTACAAAAAGCACACAAAACAAACCAACAAAAACAGCACCTGTAATAATCCCAGCCTCATTCATTATGAGCAATACAACATTATGAACCGGTTGAAGCAGCCACGGATCCGCGCTTTGAACCATAAAATCCTGCATCATCAGCGTAAAGTGTCCCAGACCAGTTCCAAAAGGATAAGCCATAAGCATCCTTTTTCCTGCATCCAAATACTCGAGTCGTTCAACAGTCGCATTGGGATCGTTTCCAAGAAAGAGACGATCAAAAAGCACATCTTGAAGATTAAAAAGCACAATCAAGAAAAGAACAACGCTTCCCCATAACAAAACGTTCTGAAATCGAATCTTCTTATCGGTCAAAGAGATAAAAAATAAGACACCCCCGCCAATCGCCAAGAAAGCACTTCGAGAAAACGAAAGCAGCAAACCAACAATCAAAAAAGCACCAATCCCCAAGAAAGGAATCATCCTCTTTCGGAAAAGCGCATAACTCCACAGCAATGCCATCGCTACCAATCCTCCCAAAACGTTAGGATGGCTAAAGGTTCCATACGCTCGCAAATATTTCCCTCCATTAAAATCCACTTTTGCCACGCCTAATTCCTGGGGAGATAAATGAACTTCCCCCAAAAAATGCAATCCAATCGAAGATTGAAAAAGGTACTGTAAAAAAGCAAGAAAACTCTGAAAAAGCATACCGCCAATAAAAAACAGCAATACCTGCCTTCGCGACAATATCTGATTCACCAATAAAAGATACAGTCCAAAAAATTCAAGAAACCGGAGAAATTTCCAAAAACCCACAACTGGAAATGCCGATAGCGGAATCGACGCCATTATCAAACCCAAAAAGAGCAGCAAACTCAAGGTCACCGGCCACGATCCATAATGAATCTCTTTTACTTCACCTTTATAAAGCGCCACTCCAAAAGCCAAAAATGTCGCCACAAGAGCAAGGTCACTCAAATGCAAAAAGAAAGCCGTATACTCATTAAAATTTCCTGTTGGAGTGAACGGCATTTGAAAAACCAACGTCCGAATCTGAAAAGGAAACAACACTAAAAAGCTCACCAAAAAAAATCGTGTCAGCTTGAGTGCCGTCAGCGACTCCACAAAAGATTTAAGTCGCTCAAAAGCCTGCCCAGCCAATTGTGAAAAGTCCTGTTCCAGCCACTTATCAACCATATGTTTGCAATGACTATGCACTACTTTCCTCCCCTTCTGGCGGTGGAGGAATCAACCCCTCTGATGGCAACAGATCATTCACCTCTCCTTCAGCCGTCCGAATCGCGTCTCCAGGCGAACTCGTAGCCAAAACAGAATCTACAGCCTTGCTGAAAATTTCAGCATACGCGTTCGCGTCATAAATTGGGAAGCTCTCAGCAAAACCAATTTGCTCAGCATAAACACCATAAATTGGGTCCAGTTTTTGGTCCTCGATCATATCTCGCCGACTTGTTGGCCGATGGGTTTCTTGATTGTAATATTCCAAATTTTCCTTTCGACTCATAAAAAGAAGGAAATCCCATGCTTCACGAGAATGCGGCGACGTCCTACTCACCGTTTCAACATAATAACTCGCCAAGGCATCACGCTTTTCTGTTGAAGTCGCAGGATCATATACCTGCGGAGCCATCGCAATCCGGACATCTGCAGGATCAATCGTATTCACACCCGTCGATTCCAGCTCACTAATTTGATCCATAATTTGCTCATACATAAAAGAGTATCCAAAAATCATCGACACCTTGCCTCGGGCAAACGTATCCAGCTCTTTCTCAGCAGAACCAGCACTCGCAAGGAAAGAGTTCCATGAGTAGTTTTTGTTCGCCGGCAACGCAAAGCTCGTGTAAAGGTCTAGTGCCTCTTCTGCAGGATTAATGCTCTGGCCCGTCTCCGTTACCACTCGCTGACGCGCAAATTCAGCTCCAGAAACATTATCATTGTAGAGCTCCGCTCCGTATTGAAGCATCAACATAAAAAGAATATCCATCCATCGACCAATATTGTCGCTCCGCCCCATCGCAATTCCAGACAACTCAAAACGTTCAAAGCTGTTGTCTGTCTTTGTAAGTTGAAAAACATCTTCTTGAAGTTCTGCCCAAGTTGTAGCCGGACGCCCACGCGAAGGAAGTCTATCTTCAAACTGAGCACGGTTATAGTACAGCGCCAATGTATCTACTGTTAGCGGAATTCCAAAAATTCGAGTTCGCCCATCGCGCGGGTCCCGCAAAACTAAATCGTTCGATGCAACACTCACAAAAGTCGCCTCAAACTGCTCAGGCGTAGCCATATCTGTTGGAAGTGGCTCAATTTTCTTAGTGTTCCTCAAAAACCAATGGTTTGGCATAGAAAAAATATCTGGCCCTTCACCTTCCGCCAACTCATTGATAATCAAATTCTCGTACTCCAGCGGATCCTCAAACTTTCTATACGTAATCGTTACGTTTGGATGCTCCGATTGATACTGCTGAATAAGCGGATTAATAACATCCTCTTCATCAAAAAGCTTATAGTACACCAACTCAACTCGCTCATCCTGCACTTGCTCTACAGTGCCTTGCTGCCTTGAAAAACAACCACTCAACAATGTCGTGGACATCACCCCAAGCGTTACAGCCGCAATAAATCGTCGAATGTTCATACAGACAGTATAAAAGATGCCTTACCGATTGTGAAGCCCTTGCAAAAAATATCGTTTGGAAAGAGCATAGTAATAAAAGTTCGTCACGTGACCTTGAGTCAGGTTCCGAACCATCTTCAAAACCCCAAGTGCAAGCGGGTTCGAAAAAAGCCAAAATACAAACTGCTTGAGCTTTGACGGAACCTTCCCAAGCTCTGGATACTTTTCATGAATAATCCAAGCCGCTTTTCCAATGTTAAACATTCGTTTCTTCATGGCTTCCTCAGTCAAAAAATGATCATGGAATCCAACTGCGTCCTTATTATAGTAGAGTTTCATTCCTGCCTCTTTCGTTAAGCGATAACCAAGCTCAATATCCTCCCATCCATATCCTGAGAAAGCTGGGTCGAAAGGATGTTTTTCTAGGAGCGATTTCTTCAACGACAAATTCGATGTATAGAAAAAATTGTAGTCCGCCTCCGTTTCCCCCTCCAATTTCTCATAGGCAAACTGATGCCCACCAAATCTTCCTAGGACGGTTGAACCATTCGTCAGCCAGTTCATAAGCGGAGTCTTCTCAAGCCGAGGATGCCAGAGTGTCAAACCCAAAACCACAGCAGACTCGTCCGGATGACGTAGATGTGTTCGCAAATGTTGCGTCAAAAAATTCTTTCGAACGATCATGTCATCGTTAATCAGGACAATAATCGACCCCTTTGCATGCTTCAGACCCAGATTTCGAGCTTTTCCCTGGCCCTGATTCTCCTGATGGAAATAATGAATATTATCATTCCCATCCACAAACTTCTGAGCAACCTCCTTGGTTCGATCTTGACTCCCATCATTAACAACGATAACCTCATAATCCTTCTTCGGAAGATCCTGCTCAACCAAAGCTTGAAGGCATTCTTGTAAAATCGACGACCGGTTGTAAGTAGGAATAACAACAGAAATTTGCATATGTGCAAAGTGTAACCTAAATCATGAAAATGGATAAGCCCAAAAACGTACCAACCACGCGCGATCTCGCCCTGAACGAAATTCAAAACTATGAAGCAATGTTTGAAGAAGGACGAGAAAAACTTAATCCTCCAAAAACAGTCGAAGAACTCCAAAACGTCATTTTAGAAATACTAGATGAGCACCAAGCTATCGCGAACATAACAGGAGAAATACGAGAACAACTTCAAGAACACGCAAGCAAGCCAGCCGAAAAGCGAGACATGGAAACGATTGGAGAATATCTCCGCCTCAATCCACACACACGATCACTCGTACTGACACGTCTTGTTGATGAATTCCTGGAAAAAACTGGTATCCCCGCCGCCGACCCCATCGACATTCGCTTTCTTGTCCACAAAATCAATCAAGCAGCATCGCAGCCAAAAATACTAGGCCTACCAAACATCAGACATTCAGATCGACCATTCTACGCCAAACTCCAAGCCGACAAACCCCTCCCACCAGAGGTTGTCGAACTCCTTGAATATTTTTGTTTTTAGGCAGCCTCCACTTCAACCAACTGAATATCTTCCGTCTTTCCTACCTTTTTTGACGTGAGAAAGTTAAACATATCCATCACGATTTCAGTAGAAAACCGCTCCACTCCATTTTTGTCTTTATATTGATGATTCATAAGTCGACCTTCCATGTAAATTCCAGTCCCCTTCTTCAAATGTTCACCACAAACCTCACCAAGTTTCCTCCAAGCAACAATTCTATGATAGTCCGTCTCCTCATGGCGCTCTCCATCTGAAGATTTCCAGTCTCGATTCGTTGCTACTCGAAAGTTCGCAACTGTATGTCCTTGCGCGGTCTGGCGAATTTCTGGATCAGCCGCAAGGTGGCCAACCAAAATAACCTTATTAACACTCCTCATAAGTAAAAATTTAAGAAATAAGAGTAGTTCAACCATATCGACTCAACATTATCCGCACATAAAAAAATGATAAATTGACTTTCCCACCCTTCTCCATAACAATAACTCCGCTATGTTTACCGGAATCATCCAACAACTCGGCACCATAAAAAACATCTCCCAAAAAGATGAGCTTTCAGTTATGGAAATCGACTGCCAGTTAAAAGGAAAAAAACGTGGTGATTCAATTGCCGTGGATGGTGCCTGCTTCACAGTGGTCGAACTCACAGAAAATGGATTCATCACCGAAGCCATGCCAGAAACACTCGACAAAACCATTTGCAAAACCTACAAATCTGGCACGCAAGTCAACATTGAAGAACCACTCAAAATTGGCGACGAGCTGAACGGCCACTTTGTATCCGGCCATGTGGACTATGTCGGAATTGTCCAAGCCATAAAAGAGCAACAAAACACAAAAGTCATTCGGATCTCCATTCTCCCAGAGCTCCAAAAGTATTTCGCGCTCAAAGGATCCGTCACCGTTAATGGCGTAAGCCTGACCATTAGCGATATTGGTGAAGGATGGTTTGGTGTATCGCTCATTCCCGAAACCATCCAACAAACAAACCTTGGAACACTCCAGAAAGATTCCACAGTCAACATTGAAATCGATCTCATCAGTAGATATCTGGACAGCCTCATGAAGGACAAAGAAAAACAGGCCTCTTACGAGTTCCTGCAAGAACGAGGATTTCTTTAAAACAATACTCTATGAAAATTGAATCCAGCAATGCCGAAAATCTCAATGCAAAAGGATTAAAAATAGCCGTTGTGCTCAGTCGTTTTAACGATTCCATTGGCGGTAAGCTTCATGACAATGCCACCAAAACTCTCCTTGAACATGGCTTGGAAGAAGCCGACATCACCACCATTCGAGTTCCCGGCTCCCTTGAGCTCCCGCTTGCTAGTAAAAAAGCAGCCCAAACCGGAAAGTTCGATGCCATCATCGCCATTGGAGTTGTCATCCGTGGCGGAACTATCCATTTTGAACTCGTCTGCAATGAGTCCCATCGAGGCATTATGAACGCCAGCCTTGAAACCGGAATTCCCATCATTTTTGGAGTTCTCACCGCCGAAAATCAGGAACAAGCTCTTGAAAGAGCTGAAGCAACAGGTCTCAACCGTGGGAAAGAGTACGCCGAAGCCGCCATAGAAATGGCTTTGCTCATGAAGCAATTGCACTCAAACTAAAATATCGTAGAATAAGAACAACCTTTAATAACTGAACATGAAGATCCGATCAATCAAAAACGTTGACGTTGACAGCAAAAAAGTCCTCATCCGCGTTGATTTTAATGTGCCACTTGAAGATGGAACCGTTGCCGACGAAACTCGAATTAAAGCAACCCTCCCAACGCTGCAACACCTGATTGATAATCGGGCAAAAATCATTATCGTCACACACCTTGGCCGTCCAGAAGGAAAGGTTGTAGATGAACTCCGCCTTGATCCCGTGGCCAAAAAGCTCTCTGAGCTCCTTGGAAAGGAAGTCAAAAAATTAGACGACTGCGTTGGATCAGACGTTGAAGCCGCGATTGAAGAGCTCCAACCTGGCCATCTTGTCCTTCTAGAAAACGTTCGCTTTCACGCAGAAGAAACCGACAACAGTCAAGATTTTGCTCAAAAATTGGCCGACCTTGCCGAGCTCATGGTCATCGACTCTTTTGGCACCGCCCACCGAGCACATGCATCGACTTATGGTGCAGCTAAACTCCTTCCTGCCTACGGAGGACTCCTCATTGAAAAAGAGATCGAAGCACTTTCTCACGTTATGCATAACGTTGAGCGTCCGCTCACCATTATTATGGGTGGAGCCAAAATCGATACAAAAATCGGCATTATGAAAAAATTTGTCAGTCAGGCTGATCACTTCCTTGTTGGTGGAGGATTAGCCAACACTTTTCTCGCAGCTGAAGGGTTCGACATTGGCGAATCACTCTATCAAGAAGACAAAAAAGAGGTTGCTCAGGAAATCCTGCTCGCAGCCGAAGCTCTCGACGATCAGTTCCACATTCCATCTGATGTTGTGGTTGCCGATGAAGCAAAAGAGGATGCCGAAAAATTGGATATTCCTGCCGAAGATGTCATGGGAAACATGAAAATCCTCGACATTGGAGTCAATACCATCAAGAAATACGAAGAGGTCATCGCCAAATCGAAAACCATCGTCTGGAACGGACCAATGGGACTCTTTGAAATGGATGCCTTCAGCCGGGGAACACGACACATTGCTATTGCCGTTTCCAACGCAGAAGCAAAAACTATCATTGGTGGAGGCGACACTATTGATGCCATCAAAGATTTTGGCATCGACCTTGAAAAGTACGACCACGTCTCAACTGGCGGTGGCGCCATGCTCCAATTTTTGGAAGGCGAAGAACTCCCTGGAATAGAAGTGATTCGTGAAGGCAACTAACCTTTCATTAAACGCTTCAGCTCCTTTTTGATCGCCCGCTCATCCTTTGGCTCGAACGTGGCACTTTCTGGCAAATATGTGAATGGAATAACCGGATCTTTCAATCCATTTCCTGTAGCAATGCAAACGACTGAATCCCCTTTTTGAAGGAATCCAGACTCTTTCAAAGGCTCCACCGCAGCCAAAGCCAAAGCCGAAGAATGTTCCACAAAAATTCCTTCTTTGCTCGCGAGCAAATGCTGCGCGTCCAACGCTGCTTGATCCGACAACTTTATCGCCGTTCCACCCGACTCCATCACAGCTTTCACAGCCAAAACTCCATCATTCGGATCTTCCACATCTACCGCACTGCAAATCGTTTGCGTCTCATACCATTCTTTATAAATAGGATCTTTATTCTCAAACGCCTCCACTATTACCGCTGAACCTTTCGGCTGAACCGCCACCATTTTTGGCAATTTTCGGATAATACCCAGTTTATGATACTCCTGAAAACCTTTCCACAATGCAGCAATGTGCGTTCCTGCTCCTGTCGGAACAACCACAACATCAGGCGCGGTACTTAGGTCATCGCAAAGCTCATAAGCCAAACCTTTCTGACCTTCTCGCCTAAAAACATAATCTCCAAGCGTATACATATTGAACTTTGGAGCAAACTCATGCACTAAACGAACACAATCATTATACGAACCCTGAATTCGAATCACCCGAGCACCATATGAAACAATCTGCGCCAACTTTCCAAGCGGGACTTTTTGCGGCACAAACACATACATTGGTATTCCGGCCTTGGCCGCATACGCGCTACAGCTCGCCGCCATATTCCCAGACGACGCCACAATCAAAGCCTTTGCCCCCAGCTCTTTCGCCTTTGAAACCTCCACCCATGTTCCTCGATCCTTAAAAACACCCGTCGGATTCGCTCCCTCATTTTTGACAAACAAATTTTCAACCCCCAACTCTTCGCGCAAGCATTCCACCTTGTACAAAGGCGTTCGTCCCTCCTTCAAGCTCACCACAACCTCTCCCGAAAGCGGATACAAATGTGGCGCCTCTTTCTTCACGCTTTCCCAATCGTATTCAACATCTAAAGCTCCCTCGCACCGCGGACAACGGGCATGCGACTCATTTTCTTTCACCTCATTTTCACAATGGATGCACCGCAACACGTACGAATGCTTTTCCCAACGTTCCAACATAGACAAAATTAGTGCTACCAAATTTTAACACAAATTTGCAATAATGAGGCGACCTCAGTGCAACCACTTCACCCTTGACAAAAATAAGAAAATATGTTAGTTTTATTTTCCACATTAAGCACACACCAATGAATTCATCTGATTTGGAAATTAGAGAAAGCACGCAAACTTGTGCCACAGAATCCTCAAATGACTTAGATCCAGGATCAACCCTTAAACGTGCCCAAAAAAGCGTTAAAAAGGCTGCATCATATGTAATGAATCTTCTGCAATCACAAAAAGTGGAGCACGAACCGCAAAAAGAAAAAGCTTCAATCCAAACATACAGAAATGCACCACAGCACAAATATTCAGAAAAGGCGGAAGCACCACCAAAATACCGTGAAATAATGAAAATTTGGGAAAATGTCAAAAAAAATCATCCTCGCTCCCCTGAGTTTGAACAATATATTAAAGCTGCCTTGCGCCAAAAAGGATATACATTCACGTTCATCGGAATTGGAGAAGCTGGTCAACTGATCAGTATTGCTGATCCTTCCGACCCAGACACCTCATTTGTATTCCCAACAACCAAAATTTCTTCACTCCTGCAAACAGCTCTCCCGGAATTTAGAAGTTACTTCGACATTACCTTTCCCAATATCCAAGCTATCATTAAAGATCCATGGCAAATTAAGATTGGAAAACCTGCAATAATATATAACGGATATGCATCTCCATCTATTACTCCTGGGCACATAGGCTGTAATTGGCCTGACATTAAAATGACCTCTACAAGATTGCCACAAGATCTACTGTTTTTTGGTGAGAGTCGCCTCCACAAGCAAAAATTCAGTTTTAAATTGAAGCGTAATCTAAAACTCTGGCTAGCTTTATCTTCGCAAGAAGATAGTAAAGATGTTTCTATAGAATGCACAAGGGATGGGGACATTCTTGTTTATTGTGGAGGAACAATAAAGTTCAAAAATCCCCAAGGAAAAATCACCATCGGGAGAACAGAAGAGAGCGACATCAAGATTGAAAATTCAGATATATCAAGAAAACACTGCACTCTTTACTTCAAAACCAAAGAAAGCGGCACTATTGTCCTTGTTAAAGACCACTCCCGACACGGAACAGAAGTTTGCTTCAACCAACTAAGATTCTCTAGAAGACAACTAAGATTCTCTAGAAGATAGGAAAATCACTTTTTATTTTTCGAGGATTTCTCCGGGAGCTCCTTCTTCTCTCCCGAATCCAATTTCTTTTTTTGCCCGCTTTCGCTCCAACGCCGAATCTTATCTTCCACCACTTCTCTATCAGTCGCGTACCGTTCTCGAGCCAAACGGATAATTTTTTCTCGACGGCCTTCCTCAAAATCCAAATCCGGTGGCGGTAACGTATCCAAAGAGAACGTTTGCGACGGCATCCCATCAATAAGTAATCGACTATACGCCGTATATTTACTCAGCGAGACCAAATCGTTTGGCATCACCTCTTCACCATACTGGCCAGAAAGATATTCAGCATCATCAAACCCAACCTGGAACGACATAATCGTACCCACGTTACCAAACACCGCATCCCGCACCTCTTCTGGCATCTGCGCAATGTACTGATTCGCCATAGTAAGATTCAACCGATACTTTCGTGCTTCCGAAAGAATGGTAGCAAACGAATCAGTCGCAAAGTTTTGGAACTCATCCACATACAAATAAAAATCTTTTCGTTCTTTTTCTGGAATATTCGCACGGCTCATCGCATCCAACTGAAACTTGGTAATCATCATCGCACCCAAAAGCGATGATGTATCTTCACCAATTTTTCCCTTTGAAAGGTTCACTACCACGATTTTCCCTTTATCCATAGCAAATCGCAGATCAACCGCACTCTTTGGCTGACCTAAAATATTCCGGATAATCGGCGATGAAAGAAATTGCCCAACCTTATTCAAAATTGGAGAAATCGCTTCAATTCGCTGCCGAGGTTCTAACTTATTAAACTCATTTTCCCAGAAACTTTTCACAATTGGATCCGTAATTTTCCGCACCACTTGCCCACGGAACTTTGGATCCTGAAGAATTCGTGGAATCCCGAGCATGGTTGTGTTCGGATACATCAAAAGCGACAAAATCACATTTCTCAAAATATGCTCCAACCGCGGCCCCCAACTATGCCCATAAATCTTCTTAAAAATGCCAATTAATCCACTACAAACAATACTATTGAGCGATGGATCAATATTCTCCAACATGTTAAAGGCTACCGGAAATTCCCGGTCAGACGGATCAAAAATAACCACATCATTCGTCCGATGCGACGGCACAAAATCCAAAACCGCTTCAGCCAAATCTCCATGAGGATCAACGACCGCACATCCGCGCCCAGCCTGAATATCAGAAAAAATCATATTCTCGAGCAAGGTCGATTTACCCATACCCGTTTTACCAATAATATAAATATGCCTCCGCCGATCGAGAGTCTTAATTCCAAAAAGATGGCCTCCTCCGCGGAAATTCGTTTTCCCAAGCATGGTCAGATCCTCCTTTGCGATCTCTTTTGGTGTTGGCAGATCTCCAGGCGGTTCCAAGCGCCGCGATCGCACCCAATAAATATTTGGCGTGGTCACCGTCACATTTGGAAGATGATACACCGTCGCCAACTCCTCAGTACTCATCACAAACGGCTTTATCAATTCCCGATTCTGATACCGCTTCACAATCTCCTCACCACGAGCAATATTCCCTAAAACAAATCCATTTACCTGTGGCACACTAAACTGTTTAAACGATCCAGCAATTTCACGCAATTTCACCAATGCCACATCTTTATTCGCATGCTTTGGCACATACACAATGCGCACATTCGCTTCATACAAAAGCTTTCCAACTTTATCCTGAGCCCCTTGCAACCCCGATTCGCGGTCATGTGTTCGCGAACTATCATCTGGCGCCACAGAAGCATTTGAGTTTTCTACCGACGCTCCCGAATTCAATCCTTGCAAACCAAAAAGCCAATATATCGGAAAGAAAATCGTCCGCACGATCCGGCTACGAGTTGTATATGCCCGAGCATACATTCCCTGTAGTCGCGCAATATTCAAATAAATCCCTTTATTCAGAATGCGGATACATTTAGTAAAAATTGATCGCCATTTGTCATCCAGTGGCTGTACCACAACCTGAATCCAAGCCTGTTCGTCTGGATCATTGAACTTGGCCAATGTGGAAGTAATCGCCGAAAGCGGATCTAACTGGATCTTCGCCGATTTATCTTCAAACTGCGGATACCGCTTAATTGGGAAAATATCCGGGCTACTCATTGCCAAATCCGCCCCAATAGCATTTTTCAACTCATCTACAGCCATAAACTGCCGCTCTTGCTTCTTTTGCAATTGATTCTCCATTTTCACCAACTCTTTCGACTCTCTTCCTTCGCCGACTCCAGCTTCCGCTGCCCCCTTCTCACTCACTTCAACCGGTTTTGGCCGAGCATAATCCGTAATTTCCGTAATTTCAACATTAGGATATTGCGCGTAAATTTGCCCTTCAATCAGGTTTCTCAACCGAGTTGGAAAGTGAGCATAAAAACGAATACTCCTATCCGTGCTCGCAATTTCAAAACTCATTTTGTCCTGCGTCACACCTTTCAATCGATCAAAAAAGCCAATCGACTTGGCAACACCATGAATGGTCGAGAAAATCTGCTCCGCCACAATCGGACCCGTTTCATTATCACGCGCCACCCGAATGAGGAGCGTCGTAAAGTCCTCCTTTTGCCAGCGCCTCTTTTGCTGAAAACGCACAAAATATTCAATCGCAACCAGTGCGGCCACAATCCCGACCACCAGCAAGAGAATATTCAGTATGATCGAATAGAAATTCATAGTTATATTATACGTCAAAAACGGCTTTATTACTAGCCTTACGCCCCAATGAAACGCTCTAAAATCACCATGGCTGCCAACTCATGGGAGTTGTACTTTTTCTTAAGATTTGGATCCGATATCGACTCCCCTCCTTCAAAAGTGCTAAAAGCCTCATCTTGAAAGTGGATTTCAATCACCCCACCTAAAAAATCTCCCAACTTTGCACCGACCTCTCGATATTCCCTTGTCCTTGGGGTTTCCTCCATATTTTCATCAAGTGGAACCCCAAAAACAACACCAGTCACCCTCTCCTGCTTGCACACTTCTTTAATTTGCTCAAACAACACTTCCAGATTGGGATAATTTTCAATACAGCCACGACCAAAAACGAACTGGCGCGACTCATCTGTCACCGCCAGTCCGACATTTTTTGCTCCAAAATCGATCCCTAACAATTTTCCTTTATTTTCCACCTTGAACGTCAATTTTTACATTCGCTTCAATTCCTTCTGCCAATCGAATCTTCACATCGTGAGTTCCTGTAGTCTTAATGTGCTCTTTCATCATCACGTCCTGCTTCGTCAACTCCACCTTTGCATCAGCCAAAATTGCTTCAATAAGGTCTTTTTCCGCAACAGATCCATACAGTTTTTCACCATCAGCCTTCTTCGTCATAGTGAAGGTCATACCTTCCAACTTTTTCTTAATCGATTCTGCTTCATCAGCCAATCGCTCTTTACGAACAACAGCTTGTTCACGCATTTTTTCGGCCTGCTTTACCATTGATCCAGTCGCCATAATCGCCAATTTCTGTGGCGCCAAAAAATTTTGAAAATATCCCGGTTTCACCGTTTTAATTTCACCTTTTCGAGCAACACTTCGAACATCTTGTAAAAATAGAACCTGCATAAGTCGTTTTTTAGAATCTAAAAGCCCTCTATTTATAGAAGAAATAGCTCCATATGTCCAGGAATTACTCACACACAACACACCAGTTCGAGATACTGGCAAAACGATCAGTAGCTGAAGCCCAGTTCTCGAACTGAACCCCCTGCACCTTTCGGTCAGTAGTAAAGCTATACGTGGGTCGATACAAGAAGATAGCAGGAACATCCTTTGCAATCTCTTCAGCCAGTTGCTTAAAGACATCATCCTTTTCCTCATTGTCGAACGTTGATCGGCTCTTTTCGATCAAAGCATCAACCGCAAAACTTCGATAATTCGAAAGATTCAAGCCATTCGCCCCCGACTGACTTGAATGCCAATACGAGTATGTATCCAAGTTATAGCCAAGGCTCTCACCAGTGAGAAGGAGGTCATAATTTCGGGCACGCACGCGGTCTCCAAAAATATCCATAGGTTCAAACTGCGGCTCAACCTGAACTCCAACGGCTTTCCATGACTCGACTAAATGATTCACCGTTTGCTCCAGCTCTTGAGCTGCAACAGGATTCTCATTGAGCATGCGCACCAGCATAACAAGTCGCAAAGTCTCGCCATCAGAATTCTTTCGATAGCGAGTATTATCCTCCATATCTTCGCTCACATTTCCAGTCGCAGCCTCTTCTGTTATCGGTTCTTCTTCTGATTCAGCATCAGCTGTATCCTCTTCTGAACTCTCCTCTCCTTCTGTTGTATCTTCACTGCCCTCATCCGATGACTCTTCTTCGGTTGTCTCTTCCTCTTCAGGCTCTTCCTCCTCTTCCTCCGTTTCATCATAGCGATAACCTGCATCATAAAGCGCACCATTCGCCTCATCCACATTCGTTTGATACAACCACTCCGACTGATCCAGCCCCATCATTGGAGTGTCAACTGCCGTCTTATGAGGGATTTGAGCCAAAAGCTCATCTTTGTTAATGGCTTTCTGCAATGCAATCCGTATCTTGTCATTCGAGAGTACTGGCGAATCCATATTAATAAACACCGCCGTATACTGTGGCAATTCATAATTCACAAACTCAAACCGATCATCACCCTGGATCTGTTCCAGCACATCGTTCGGCGTTTTTGCCACAATATTCAATGTTCCCAATTCCGCCATCATTTGTTGTGTGTCTGGATAAATATGGAAGCGAATATTTTGAATCGTTGGTTTTTGACCATAAAAACTTTCATTGAGCGTTAGCAAAAGTCGCTGTCGTCCATCATTCATCACTTCAAGTGGTGTATCCACTTTATATGGACCAGTTCCAACCGGCTGGCTATTAAAATTGGCCTGTGGCAATTCAGCCACTGGCACACTATTTAAGAGATGCTTCGGCAGAATTCCAACGTTCAAATTCGTGATAAAAAAGGAGTTTTGTTCCTCCAAAATAAACTCAATATTCTTTTCATCGATCTGGTTCACCTCCACTCCAGCAAAATTGGCTTTCAGGATTGGATTTTGAAAGTCTGAATGCTGAATAACATCATGATACGTAAAGAAAACATCATCAGCCGTCAACGGCTCACCGTCATGCCACGTAACCCCATCCTTCAGAGTAAAGCTATAGGTCTTTCCATCCTCACTAATGCTCAGCTTCGCCAAATCTTCAACAAACGCCCCCACATTTGGATCATACTTCGTCAATCCACTAAAAATCAGACTCGAAACATCACGATTCGCCTCACCAAGATCAGCATACACCGAATTTAAAATAACCGGCTTATCGCTAATCAATCCCTCGGTATAAAAACCTCCGCCACCTGCAAAAAACTCCGGCCTCTTAAAAATATCGACCACACTCTGAACCAACAATGCAAAAACCACAACCACGAGCACAAGACTCACGATCTTTTCTTCAATACTATACGAGCGCAAAACTCGCCGGAACATCTTGCCTGAAAAGGCCATGACAGCGGTTTAGATAACAAAAATGTGAACGAGAGAGAGCAGGACAAAAAGAATCGCCAGCACTACAGTAGCGCGAGCAACAACCTTTTCAGCTCCTCGTTTGGTTGTTTGAACGGTTGCACCAGATTGCCCACCAATAGCACCAGAAAAACCTGAGTCTTTTTGCTGTACCAGGACAGAAAGGATAAACAGAACAGAAACAACTGCTTGGAAAATAATGAGAAATGTTTTCATAATTGTAAGATGATTCACTTATTTATTATGGACCACAATGTGGAGAACCCAGTTTGTAAGTCCGAACACAATAGCTCCGATCAAGTACGTCCATGGACTACCCACCGAAACCGTAATATCAGAGATACTGATACCATTTATAGCCACTACCGTCAACCAGAAGATGACCGCATTAATGACCAACGTAAACAGCCCAACCGTCATAAGCATGAGCGGAAAAGAGAGCAACTTCATGAGCGGCTTCACAAAAGTGTTGAGCGTCCCAATAACCAGACCTCCCAATGCAAAGAACTTAATGCCACCTGTGTAGGCAACATCCGGCACAAATTTGGTCACCACATAGAGCGCCAAACCATTCAAAACAACGCCAATAATAATCTTCTTGAGCATACGTGCAGAGTATCATATCTAGGCCACCACCTCAATCTGAAAGGTGATGATATCTCCTTCCTTGATCCCCTCTTTTTTGCGGACATCTTTCTTGAGTGGGAGCAGATATGATCCGCGCTTTTTATCGGGGAAGATGGATGTTTTCCATGTGGTTGTGCCAATTGTCACGCGCACCGGCAAGGATCCAAACCCGCGGCTCAATCCACCAAACGCATCCTGAATGTGCTCGCTCTCCTCTTTTGGGAGGGTCACAAAATGCCAGGCCGCCTCGCCCGACCACAGCCACACTTTGGATTTCATAGTGAAGGTGTTGTTCATGAAGTCAAAACCAGTGAAACACAAAAATTGTATCAAAAAATGACAAACTAACAACAATTACACCCATGAATTGACTCAGCAGCCAAATATATTCCATAATATTATAATACTTTTTAGTTTTTAGATGAAAAAACTATTAATCACTCTTATAGCAGCCCAAATATTGCTCAATATAGGCTATTCAATATACAATTCTGGTTCGCAACCAGCTCCCTCTAGCGAAAAAATAAAACCAGCTGCCGTAGCCCAAAAAAGCACCACCCCAAAAAAGAAAGAAGAGAACCCAGTAACTATAAAGCCACCAGTAATCAAAGCCGATATTAAGATAGACGATTATAATTTTTCAGATAGAGTGGGGACCGATGCTTTCTATCTCACTGGGACGACATCAAGTAATTGCTCAAAAATAGTTGTTAAGGCCCTCAACCTTGATGCAAGTATTGATGACGTCTACGAATTAGAAAGTTATAAATATGGAGACACCACATTTAAATATGGAATCCGTGAAGACTGGAACAACCTTGGCCCTGGAAACAATCAGTATCTATTTACAGCTTCCTGTGACAACAGCCAAGAAGTCTATGATTACACATCCTTCAAACAAACACTTATTCCTCAAGAAACCTTCATGAAGCCGGAAGTTCCTACACCACAAATCAACACGAACACAGTAAGCCCTCCACAGGACAACTGTCATACAAGCTATATTGGTCAGTGCCTCAATCCCAGCGCCAGTGACTATGATTGCAGGGGTGGCTCGGGGAATGGCCCTTATTACACTGGAACCGTTCAGGTTGTTGGCCCAGATGTCTTTGGGCTAGACCGCGACAAAGATGGCTGGGGATGTGAATAGAAAGATTGCGTCACAGATCCACAAGCAATCGATACATATAACCACTTACTTTTCCTCTCGTCATCAAAGAGTCCGGATGAAATGCTGTTGGCTGTTCATTCGTAATTCCAAGCTCCTTCGCTACTGCAACATATGGAGCATACCAAGACACATTATTGACATCTTCAAAGGTAAAAGCAGTTACAGATTCTGGAATTTCTATTGATTGCGAATTCAATAACATTTTTAGCGCCTCCACCTTATTTATAGTTTTCGCTGGCTGAAAGGACCCATCTGGATATCCATCAATCCATCCTGCCGACTTTGCAAAACAAACATACGATGCAAACCATTCCGAATCAACATCAGAAAAACAGTTATTGTAGGTACCCACAAAAGGTGTAACCCCTTTTGATTCAACAAGTATTTTCAACAATTCAGCTCTATTTATTTCGTTTGAAGATCGAAAAGTTCCGTCTTCATACCCTTGTACAATATTATTTTCAAATAAAAACAAAATTGCATCGTAGTCTGGATCCAAGCTGGAAAGATCACTAAAAGGACTTTTAGAAAGATTGGCATCTGCAAGTTCGCAATCGAAATCCAAGGGATCATCCGAAACCCATACATATCCACTGTCACATAAACATTCACCATCACCAGTGGAGTACGAATTAAGACCACATTCGTTCTCTAAAGGAACTATCTCACAGCGTAAAGTACTTTCATCCCAATAGTAGCCATTATTACAATAACAAACATCATTGTTGCCCAAATACTGATTTGAACCACACGTTAGTGTTAATTCAGTACATTGATTTAGGTCAACATTCCACTCATACCCCACATTGCAATAACAAATGCCATCGGATCCCAAGAAGCCATTGGTATTGTCGGGACATTGGTTTAAGTACTCAAGTAGCAAGTTATAGTCGATACTAGGTGAATAGGTATCATTGTATCCATCCAATTCCTCTACATCCCAAACCCTACAATCATCATCGGTGTCCAACAGATATATTGTATCTCCTATACCATCCAAAAAAGCACCCCCAACATCGACATAAATTACTTCATCAACATAACGCCACATTGAAAGACATCCAATTCCATATTCAACTAAAAACTGATCTCCCCATTTATCTTGAAGTATCACTTCATAACTATCAACTTCAGTGACAACAAAAAAAGGCTTAAAATCAGCATTCGCAGTAAAAGGCACTGCTAGAAATAAAAGTACAATAAAAAATTTCTTCATAGCAAATTTAAGATGATTATAAATGGAAAAAACAACCCACATTATAACGCACAGTTTATAAACATCTTATCAATGCATCTTTTTTCATCTATTTGTCACCTCCTCACCGCAATCTTCACCTTCGCTCCATCAATGTCCGCTTCCACCTCTTTGTCCCATTCAAAATCACCGCTATCTTGCAGCTCGTGGGCAAGTGTCTCTGATTTAATATAGTCCGCAAAAGCCAGCACCGAAGCATCGATCGGCTGAGCGGCTTCAACAAAGACATAGATGCGATCGTCCACTTTGTAGTCGGCCTCCTTTCGCAAATCTTGAATGCGACGCACAATCTCTCGAGCATGGCCTTCTTGTTTCAGCTCATCGGTAATGGTCGTATCCAAAACTACAGAAACCCCACCGGCAGAAGCAACATCGAACCCTTCTTTCCCATGGAATCCAACCTCCACTTCGTCACCGCTCAATTCGTAGTCGCCAATCTTCACTGTGCCATCATCCATTACTTCAAAATCTCCGGCTTTAGCCATTTGGATGATTGACTGCACCTCTTTTCCGTATTTTGGACCAAGCACACGCGCGTTCGGCATGCACACCTGCTTCACAAACTCACCGGCATCGGTAAGGATCTCCAAATCTTTCACATTCAACTCTTCCAAAATCACCTCTTTTTGCGCCTGAATCATACTGTGATCCACATTGGCTGGAAGTCCTAGCTGCACCTTTGCCAACGGCTGGCGCACCTTAATATTTGCCGCATCACGCACACCATGACCAAGCGTGACAATCTGCCGAATCAATTGATTCTCTTCATTCAATTCCTTCTTCAAATATACATCCAGTGGTTTCGGCCAATCTTCTAGGTGAACTGACTCTTTGCCCGTTAAGTTCGTATAAACTCCATCCGCCAGGAACGGCATAAACGGAGCGAGCAACTTGCAGAACTCCACCAAAACCGTGTAGAGCGTTTGATACGCCTCATTTTTGTCGCCATCGTTTTCACTCTTCCAGAAACGTCGGCGCGATCGACGGATGTACCAGTTCGAAAGGCTGTCTACAAAGTCCTGAAGCGGACGCGTTGCCTTATTCAAGTTATAATCATCCATCTCTTCTGTGACCGTCCCGATAAGTGCCTGAAGTTCAGACAAAATCCACTGATCCAACTTATGTGATGGCTCAAAATCTTCATCCATATTTTCCGGGGTCCACCCATCAATATTCGCATAAGTCACAAAGAAACTGTACGTATTCCACAGCGTGAGCGAAAACTTCTTCACCACCTCTTCCACGTGCGATTCGCTAAAGCGCGCGTCCTCTCCAAGCGGCGTCGTACTCATATACAAAAACATCCGCATCGCATCCACACCCTTGGTTTCAAACAGTTCGTTCGGATCTGGATAGTTTTTCTTTCGTTTTGAAAGTTTTTCTCCATCGGCAGCCAGCAAAATTCCGTTCACAATCACATTCTCAAACGCTGGCTTGTCAAAAAGGATCGATGCCAACACATGGAGTGTATAGAACCATCCGCGCGTTTGATCCAACCCCTCCGCAATAAACTGCGCCGGGAAGTTATCTTCAAACTCCTGTTTATTTTCAAAAGGATAGTGGAGCTGTGCGTACGGCATAGATCCAGACTCAAACCAACAGTCCAACACCTCTGGAATACGTTTCATCTCCTTTCCACAATTCCCACAATCAAAGGTCACTTCATCAATGTACGGTTTGTGCAGATCCAACTCGCCATTTCTTTCCGACAATTTTCCGCTTCGCTCCTTCAACTCTTCCACTGAACTAATACATTCCGTATGCCCTTCTTCACATTCCCACACCGGAATTGGACATCCCCAAAACCGATTCCGAGAAATCGCCCAGTCCCGCGCGCCTTCCAACCATTTTCCAAACCGCCCTTCCTGAATGTGCGGCGGCTGCCACGAAATCTTCTTATTATTCTTCAACATCCGATCCTTCAAATCGGTCACCTTAATAAACCATGATCGCGTGCTGTAGTTCAAAAGCGGTGTGTCACAGCGCCAGCAATGTGGATAGCTGTGCCGATAGTTCTCTTTCTTAAAGAGTCGATCATGATCCTCCAGATACTGAGCCACATTCTGATCCTGTCCTTTCACAAACTTCCCTGCCCAATCGGTCACCTCTTCTTTAAACGTTCCATCCATGTTCACATGCTGGATCATTGGCAGGTCATATTTCTTTGCTACTTCGTAGTCGTCCTCACCAAACATTGGCGCAATGTGCACGATTCCTGTTCCATCTTCCGTAGTCACAAAATCGGCCAACACAATCTTGAATCCTGGCTCATCTTTATAAAAAGGAAGGATCGGTTCGTACTCTTTACCTTCCATCTCTTTTGGATTAACCGCATCCAAAACATTGTAGTTCATGTCTTTAAAAACCTTTTCCACTAACTCTTTGGCCACAATGTACACCTCCTCTTTTCCATCATCATACTTCACTCCAACTTTTACATATTCGATTTCTGGCCCCATGCAGAGCGCAATGTTCCCTGGAAGCGTCCAAGGCGTTGTTGTCCACGCCAAAACAAACACATCTTCACCTTTTAATTTAAACTTGGCTGTCGCAGACAGATCAGTCACATCTTTATATCCCTGTGAAACTTCAAAGTTTGAGAGCGGGGTTTCACATCGTGGGCACACGTGCATGCTCTTGTGCCCTTGATACACCATCTCCTTCTTCCAGATTTGCGAAAACACCCACCAAATCGATTCCATATAATCGTTATTCAGCGTGGCATAACTCTGGCCAAAATCGACCCATCGACCAATGCGCCGAAGCAACTGCTCCCACTCTTTGGTATAGGTAAACACACTTTCGCGGCAAGCATCATTAAATTTCTCCACACCCATATCCACAATATCTTTTCGCCCAGACAGTTCCAGTTTCTTTTCAATTTCATACTCAACCGGCAAGCCATGACAGTCCCATCCATTCGTCCGCGGTACGTAATACCCTTTCATAGTCCAATACCGAGTGACCGCATCTTTTAAAGAGTTCGCCAAAATATGGCCATAGTGCGGCAGACCATTCGCAAAAGGAGGACCATCGAAAAACACATATTTCTCCCCTTCTTTCCGCGCCTCTACGGATTTCTCAAACGTTTTATTCTTCTCCCAAGCATCCAACACCTGGTGCTCGAGCTCTGGGAATGATTGTTTCTGATTAACTGGATCAAACATAGTTTTCGCTTCTAAGACCCTCCGATATTAGCGGATTTTGTTACCTCTGCCAAATCTGATACAATAATCTCCTGGCATTTAACTTTTCCATTATGACAGCTCCGGATTCATCGCGACAGCCTTCCTCTTGGCGAGAAGGATTTACACCAGAACAAACTGGAACTTTTAACAAAGTCGAACTATCAAAAGATGAGCCTACCGATGAAAAATATTGTCAGCCAGGTATTGTGTCCGATACTTGCAAAAAGACATTTAAAGAAACACAACAAGCCTGTCTTGAAGTGATTGAAGATGTCCATCTTCCAGAATTTGCTTATGGTGATTTCTATTTCAATCTGAAGGAAAAGTTGAGAAACCACCCAGCGATTCTAAACCCCGACCCCTACGATGGCCCACTTAAAGCATACCTTCCAGGCCACGGAGTGCGAAAAATCCATATTGGTCACAACGGCTACATCCGAATTCAAGACAGCTATAAAGAAAACAATTTCATTGAACCGGATGAAGAGTATGATGAAATTTTCTTCACCGAAAAAGGACTTGAATTATTAGAATGGGATCCAGAAAAAACACCAAAAAGGGCAACAACATTTAAGCGCCCTCGATCAAGTGGAGTTGATCTAATTCCCGCTGAAGCAATTAAAAAAGCAATTGAAGAAGAGGCGTATATGGGAGCCTTCACTGGATTCAAACATGACAACCCGTGTGCAGTCACGCAGTCAGATATCAACCATGATCCCACGCAACCACTCCCATGGAGCGTTGATAAAAAAACGAATTAAAAAAACCGACACCCCCTCGTAGATGTCGGTTGAAAGTGGAGGCCACATCCGCTCGCTGCTAACCAGCCGCAACGGCGTGTTCTCCAAACAAAAGACCAGTCAAAACGCTAAAGCGCAGCTGGTCGATGTACATGCGCCCATTCGAGCGACGCCACTCCATCACCACCTTGCCGTCTTGCAGCACGGTCGCGGTGTAGTCCGTCGCAAAGCCACTCGACACACGAATGACATCCTTGAGGATGAGCTTTCGCCCAACTCCAAGCTCGAACTCGCCGTCACCTTTGACCTCCCTGGGGATGTCGTAGAGCGCGATTTTCTCCCATTCGGCGAAGCTGTAGATCTGCCCAAAGCTCAACTTTCTCTTGTTGTGCTTATAGATGTTCGACCAAAAGTCGATTACACCATTCTTGATCTGCTCCGCCTTGTAAGCGAAAAGGCCCATGTAAATACTCTTAACGGAACCAAAAACTGTCATATCAAACTCCGTGATGTGTTGTCGAAGATCGAGGCAAGCTACAATAACACATTATAGCAAGTCAATCAATAGAGCTCGATTCCAGAAAACAAAAAGCTATGCCGGCGCGAGAACGAATCCCGCACCGGCTGTTCGGAGACCGGCCTCCGCTCAGAAGAGCCGGATCTTTCCAATTTTTTTGAGGGCACTGTGGTCGACCAGGTCGAACCTTACTTCCCGGACCCCACGGCGCCACACCAAAACGTCGTTCCCCTCTTCATCCACCAACCGTCCAGCATATTCACACTGGATGTCTTCAGGGTAGGAGAGGAAAAGTCGCCATCCCCTCTTCATCTCAATCTCTTGTGTCTCCCTATTCCTTCGAGAGAATGAATAGATCAGCCGATCTACCACCCGTTTTTCGAAGAGGTAAAAGTTCACAAGAAATGCCAGCGATTGATCCTCCCAGTTCGGCTGAACCGTTTCCAGAAGGAACTCTCGAGTAGTGTCGATAGCCTGAATTCCGTAGCGAACGATCCAGAACCATCGTGGCAATCGTATATTTGCCATATTCATAGGCACACCTTCCCTTTGTGTATGTGAATAGTAAAAGAGCGGAAAAGAACTGTACCTTTCCTACTCTAAGAAATCAAATGTGCCCGATGTTTAGACCTGCTTTGCTTGATTTGCAAACTGCGGATCCAGGGCAATTCGACTTTCTTCTGGAAACTGCTGCCCCTGATACTTTTGACTCTTTTTCATATTGTATGGAACCTCTGCCGGAGAACTCATTGTCTCAAACGCCAGCTGACACACCCGCATACCTGGATACAGTGCAACAGGCATCCGATTAATATTCGTAATTTCCAGAGTGATGGTCCCTTCAAATCCAGCATCAATAAAGCCTGCTGTGGAGTGAACAATAATACCAAGTCGCCCCAAAGAGCTCCGCCCTTCTACACGAGCAACAAGGTCGTCCGCCAACTTCACCGACTCAAGCGTCACACCCAGCACAAATTCACCTGGCTGCACAATAAAAGGCGCATCATTCTCATCAATTTCCACCATATTCGTCACATCCTTAAAACTGTCTGGATTTCGTGGATCCAAAACTGCGTGCTTCGTATGATTGTAAACTTTAAAAAACTTCCCAAGCCGAAAATCCATTGAAGAAGCTCCAATATTTGGCATGTGATCTCCATCTGGTGACTTCACAACAATTCCACCTTCTGCTATTCGTGCTTTAATGTCTCGATCTGAAAGAATCATTCTGGAGAATGTTAAGAAGATAGAAAGTCAGGTTTATACGAGTCCACCAGCTCGGTTGCCAGGCCAATATACGTTGAAGGAGTCAGAGATTTCAACCTCTTTTTGTCCGCTGATGGTATAGCCAGTCCATCAATAAATTTGTGAACAGTTTTTTTATTCACTTTCTTGCCACGCGTTAACTCTTTCAATTGCTCATAGGCATTTTCAACTTTATGTCTTCGCATGACCGTTTGAATCGGTTCGGCCAAAAGTTCCCAGTTCGCATCTAAATCCCCTTCTAAAACTTTTTTGTTCAATTCCAATTTATGAAGCCCCTTCAAACAACTCTTATAAGCCAAAAGCGAATGACCAAGGCCCATGCCAATATTTCGAACCACTGTCGAATCGGTTAAGTCTCGCTGCAAACGTGAAATCGGCAACTTCTCAGAAAAATGCCGCAAAATCGCATTCGCAATCCCCAAATTCCCTTCACTATTCTCAAAATCAATTGGATTCACCTTATGCGGCATCGTAGAGGATCCAACCTCCCCTTTCTTCAACTTTTGCTTGAAATATCCCAGACTGATATAGGTCCAGACATCTCGATCCAGATCCATCAAAATAGTATTGAACCGGGCAATCGCGTCAAACATCTCTGCAAAGTAATCGTGTGACTCAATTTGCGTTGTAAAATGATTCGCTTCAAGCCCTAAATATTGTACAAATTTTGTACTCAGATTAACCCAGTCTTCCTTTGGATAAGCCGACAAATGCGCATTAAAATTCCCAACCGCACCATTCATCTTCCCCAAAACTTTCACCTGCTTCAAACTCTTCACCTGCCGCTCCAATCGAGCCACGACATTCACGAACTCCTTTCCAAGCGTTGTCGGCGAAGCCGGCTGCCCATGCGTACGCGACATCATCGACACCTTTTTATGCTTCTTGCCCAGTTCATACAAAAGCTCGATAACGCCAGTCATAGATGGCATCACCACCTTCTCCACTGCTCCCTTCAACATCAACCCATAAGAAAGGTTGTTAATATCCTCAGAGGTGCATCCAAAATGAACAAACTCCAAATAGGGTTCAAAGTTTGAGCCACGAAGCTTCTCTTTCATCAAATATTCAATCGCCTTCACATCATGGTTTGTCGTGCTTTCAATCTCTTTCACTCGCACCGCATCTACCATGTCAAAAAACTCGTACAGCGATCGCAACTGCTTCAACTCTGCTGGCTTCCACACTTTCGTCCCCTTTAACTTGGCCTTATTACAGAGAAAAATGAACCATTCCACCTCCACTAATAGCCGATGTTTCATGAGCGCCGCCTCTGAAAAGTACGGTCGCAGCTCATCGACCTTCAGGCCATAGCGACCATCCAGCGGAGACAAATTGTTCAAAGGATCTCGCATTAAAGTGCGTCTTTAGAGAATCCAGCTTTCACTTCTTTTATATGGTCCTCAACCTTCGTCTTCATGTCGCCAGAGGCCAAACCAAACATACGAGCAATACAGTTCGCCACATTGTTTGGATCCAAAACCGTCATGGCAGGAGTTTCCTTCGGCATCTGCAAAGATGAGTTCAAGTTCACCATCATGTCTGCCTTATCTTTAAAAGGAGGACAGGCAATCACCGGATGAATCGCAGAAGCAGAAGTACAGCCAGAAAGGCCATTACTTCGTCCGGCCAGCGTCACATAGCAGAGCTGCCCATCAAACTGATTGTAGTCGTTAATCAAATCCACCAAAATTTCCGGCACCTTGTGCGCAGAAACCACGTGAACCTTACTTGGAATATCCCATTTATTCAGCTCCTCAACAATTTTGTCAGCCCACCATTGGTCGACCGCACTTCCAAGGACAATAGGTACTAGCATATTACTCATAGGTATTGTTGTAAGTTAGTAGATAAGCGTTCCATTACGTCACCAACCTCCGCTTCAAACGTTTGGCCAGTGATCAGTTCATAAGCTTCAATATAGCGGCGTGCCGTTTCCGCCTTAATATCATCCGGAATCTCTGGCACTTCCCCGTCTCCGCGGAATCCCTTCTCATTCGCCAGCCACACTCGCAAATACTCTTTATCGATCTTCTTTTGCTCTTCTCCAGCTTCAAACCGCTTTTGATATTCATCCGCATACCAGAAACGTGAAGAGTCTGGTGTATGGATTTCATCGATCAAAACAATCTCGCCTTCAGGCGTCACCCCAAATTCATACTTGGTGTCAACAAGGATAATCCCCTGCTTTGCCGCGATCTCTACTCCTCTCTTATACAACTTCATCGATTTTTCAGCGATTTCATCATATTGCTCAGGAGTCAGGTCAGTCCGTTCCAAAATCTCTTCTCGTGAAACCGATTCGTCATGATCTCCTTTCAATGCTTTGGTTGACGGAGTCAAAATTGGCTCATCAAACTTTTGATCCTTCTTCAAACCATCAGGCAATTCGTTTCCACAAAAATTTCGAACACCTTTTTCGTGATAGTTATACCAGGCGCTCGTGGTCGTCACTCCAGTAATGTAGCCACGCACCACCATCTCAATCGGCAGAGGCTTACACTCCTTGGCAACCACCACATTCGGATCTGGAAACTCAATCACATGGTTTCCCATAATGTCTTTCGTCTCTTCAAACCAAAATTTTGCCATTTGATTCAGCACCTGCCCCTTAAAAGGAATGAGCGTGATGATTCGATCAAAAGCCGAAAGACGATCAGAAACAATAATGAATCGCTTCCCATCCTTTGTATAATTATCTCTCACTTTTCCTTCATACTTCTCTCCAAGAGTTGGGAAATCGGTTCCTTTCAAAACGTGTGGAATCTGAGCCTTAATATCGTCAACTGAGAGCATGAATGAAAAATTATGAGTAGAAAAGCAGCCCCACTATAGAAGATTCCACCTCACCTGTGCAAGAAAATCGAAGATGTGATATAGGTGTAAACGCATACTCTTTATATATACAAAAATGGCCAATCTTGTTGAGAAATATGGAAACGTTGCTGCGATTGTGGGAGGACAATGGGGAGACGAAGGCAAGGGAAAGCTCACCGACATCATGGCCGAAGAGTATGACTTGATTGTGCGCGCAACCGGTGGAGCCAATGCTGGACACACTGTTTACATTCCAGACCCAGAAAACCCTGGCCAAACCAAAAAGTTTGTTTTTCACCTTATGCCATCGGGGATTCTGTATCCCAATGTAAAAGGGATTATTTGCAACGGTGTTGTTCTTCACATGCAAACACTGTTTGAAGAAATTGAAAGATTGAAAGAAAATAATATTGATCTGGATGGGCGCCTGTTCATTTCTGATCGAGCTCACCTTGTTTTTGAATACCACAAAATTATTGATGGATTACAGGAAGAGCGAAAAGGAAAAAACAAAGTTGGAACTACCAAGCGAGGAATCGGACCGTGCTACACCGACAAGATGGCTCGCATCGGAATTCGCGTATGTGATTTGCTGGATTTCGATCGATTCGAAGAAAAAGTCCGTGCCAACCTGGCCATCCTTCAAGAAATGTATGGATTCGAACACGATCCTTCTGATGATATCGAGTTCTATCGATCAAAAATGGATGAGATCAAACCCATGATCACCGACTCTGTTTCATTTATTCAAGGGATGATGAGCGAAGGCAAAAACATTTTAGTAGAAGGCGTAAACGCGACATTATTGGACATCGACCACGGAACCTATCCTTTTGTCACCTCTTCCAACGCATCACTTGGTGGGGCGATTACCGGAAGCGGATTGCCAGCACGAAAAATAACGTCAGCAATCGGAATTATGAAAGCATACTGCACTCGCGTTGGAGCTGGCCCATTCCCAACAGAGCTGGATAACGAAGTCGGAAACCAAATTCGTGAAACCGGCGGAGAGTTTGGATCCACAACTGGTCGCCCGCGCCGCTGCGGATGGTTTGATGCAGTCGTTTCCAAATACAGCGTAGACTTGAATGGCCTCACAGCCATCAATCTCACCAAACTGGACGTTCTCGACGAGCTCGACTCACTCAAAATTGCCGTTGCCTACAAACTGGATGGCAAATCCATTACGAGCCCACCAGCCGCCATTGAAGATTTGGCTCGCGTGGAAGTCGAATATATTGAAATGCCAGGATGGAAAGAAGACATTTCCGGGGCACGCTCAATTGCCGACCTCCCGGAAAACGCACGCAAATACGTTGAAAAAATTGAAGAACTCCTTGGCTGCCCCGTTGAGTTCGTGGGCGTTGGCCAGAGCCGCGAACATATGGCCATTAAATAACCCCCTCACTATGGACGATTTTCAAATTGTAAACATGCCGGAAATGCTGGTCGTTGGGATAGAAACCAAAACGAGTGGCAAGAAAGAGAATCTCTACTCCGACGTTGAATCATTGTGGAGCCGATTTTTCCGCGAGGGAGTCATGACGAAAATCCCAAACCAAAAAGATAACGAAGTCCTCAACATCTATTCAGAGTATAAGGATGGCAATTCACTCCCAGTAAATTGCATCATGGGAAAACGAGTCGAATTCATCGACAAGAAACTCCCAAAAGGAGTAATGAGCATCGAAATCCCTGCCGGAAAATATATGAAGTTCACAGCCAAAGGAGCATTACCCGGATGCGTCCGAGAAATGTGGGATTTTATTCACGAGCTTGAACCCGAATTCAGCTACGCCCCAAGCTTTGACGTCTACGGACCAAAAACTGCCGACCCCGACAACGCCGAGGTCGACATTTATGTGGCTGTGCAATAAGTTCACATCCAAAATCGGCCCAAACATCACTGTACACTCGCGCTCAGATGCGTATAGTATTGGTAGTAAATTTTCACAATCGAACCATGCAACTTTTTTTGGACACCGCGAACATTGATGACATTAAAAAATACGCTGCATGGGGCACCGTTGACGGAATCACCACCAACCCTTCTTTAATCGCTAAAGAAGGCGTTTCTTTAGAGTCTCGCATTAAAGAGATCACCGAAATCGTCGACGGCCCAATCAGCAGCGAAGTTATTGCCACCGACTATGAAGGGATGGTCAAAGAAGGGAGAGCATCAGCGAAATGGCACAAAAACGTGTACGTCAAAGTCCCCCTAACAGAAGATGGATTGCGTGCCTGCAAAACACTTTCAAGCGAAGGAATTCCAGTCAACGTCACGCTCATCTTCTCGCCAGGGCAAGCACTCTTGGCAGCAAAAGCAGGAGCCGCGCTCATCAGCCCATTCATTGGACGATTGGACGACATCTCTCAAGATGGGATGGAACTCATTGCTGAAATTGTGACGATGCTGAGCAACTACGACTACGATGCCAAAGTTTTGGTCGCGAGCGTTCGACATCCACGGCACGTGATTGATGCAGCACAAATGGGAGCCGACATCTGTACCATGCCACCTGAAGTATTCGACAAGCTCATCAAACATCCACTCACCGACATCGGTCTGGAAAAATTCCTCGCCGACTGGGAAAAAGTAAAAGACCTTCAAAAATAATCCATGATCACCCTTCACAACGAGAACCTCTTTAAGGTCGCCAGCGAACACGGACTCTCTGAGGGAGAGATCCAAAAAGAGTCAGCATTATTGGCAACATATCTCGATCAAATTCATGATCGCAAACAGGGTTTCTATGAAATCATTGAAGACGAAGGACTCCTGGAAAAAGTGAACTCGTTCGCCGCCAATGCTGAGGGGAAATATGACCATTTCGTTGTTCTCGGAATTGGAGGATCATCACTCGGAACTATTTGTCTTCAACAAAGTCTCACGCATCTCTTTGCCAAACCGAGGCTCTACGTTTTAGACAACATCGATCCAGTCATCATGAATGAGATTCAAGATGTGATTCAACTGGAACGAACCCTCTTTATTGTGGTCACCAAATCTGGTGGAACAGCAGAAACCATGTCGGAATATATGTATTTCCGCAATCTCTGCAACAATGCCGACTTGGATCCCACCGAACATTTTGTTTTTGTAACCGATCCCCACAATGGACTACTCAGAAAAATCGCCAACGATGAAGGAATCATCAGTTTTGACGTACCACCAAATGTTGGAGGACGATTTTCAGTATTAACCCACGTCGGGCTTTTGCCCGCGCGGCTCATCGGCATAAAAGTCGAAGAGTTACTGGAAGGTGCCAATGCCATGAAAGAACTCTTCCTCAGCGATAACTCAGAGAAAAACCTCCCTTTCAAATTGGCGACCATTCAATACCTGCTCGCAAAAAAAGGAAAAACCATAAATGTACTTACACCCTACGCTCAAAAGCTCATTCGCTTCGCGGATTGGTACCGACAGCTTCTGGCTGAAAGCATCGGCAAAAAAATGAACAACAAAGGCGAAGAAGTAAACGTAGGCATCACGCCAATAAATGCACTCGGTGCCACCGACCAACACTCACAGAGCCAACTCTACAACGAAGGACCAAACGACAAACTCCATATGTTTATGCGCGTCAAAAACATGGGCATCGAAACACCAATTCCAAACCTTTATCCAGAAGAAGAGTCCCTCTCGTATTTAAAGGATGTCACTTTTAGCAAACTCATTCATACCGAAATGGAAGGAACCGTCCAATCCCTTACACAAAACGATCGACCAAACATAACCCTGGAACTGGACCAAATCAATGAGCACACCCTCGGCGAACTCTTCCTCCTCTTTGAAGGAGCAACCGCCTTCTTGGGCGAATTTTTCAACATTAACGCCTTTGACCAACCAGGCGTAGAACTTTCCAAGCAAATAACCAAAAAACTACTCTCATGAATATTCCAAAAATCGGAGAACAACTCCAACCCAAGCAGATTGAATTCCTTGATGTCGTAGCAAAATCGTGCCGACGAACCATTATTGATATGCTGAAACAGTCACAAAGTGGACACCCAGGTGGATCGCTCTCTTGTATCGACTATTTAACACTCCTTTATACGTTTATAATCGGACAAACTGGCGAAGAGGTTGTTGTTTCTAACGGACACATCTCTCCAGCCGTTTATAGCATTTTGGCGGAAATGGGATACATCCCAAAAGAAGAGGTCATCAACACCTTCCGCCAGGTCGGGAGTATCTATGAAGGACACGTCACCAGGCATGTAGATGGAGTTCACTATGGAACCGGACCGCTTGGAATTGGAGTTTCAGTAGCAGCTGCTTTTGCAGCCGCTGAAAAAACAAAAGGAGGCGACAAAAAAGTGTATGCCCTTATGGGTGATGGGGAAGCTCAAGAAGGACAAGTCTACGAAATGACGCACTTCGCCAACAAATACAAACTCGACAACTTGATCCTCTTCGTCGACTTCAACGAAGTTCAACTTACTGCCAGCCTCGAAGAGATCATGCCCCTCGACTTACCGGCCATTTTCGAGTCAGCACATTGGCATGTGATTGAAGTCGATGGCCACGATTTCACAGCCATGTGGAAAGCCTTGGCCGAAGCACACTCTGTTAAAGACAAGCCGGTCGTCCTGATTGGGCGCACAGTAATGGGGAAAGGCGTTGAATTCATGGAAAAAGAAGGAGAGCAGCACAAAGCCACCTGGCACGGAAACGCTCCAGACCCAGAATTGGCCGACAAAGCACTGGAAGAACTAGAACTTGGGCCAGCAGAAATGGAAAAATTGGCACACATTCAAGAAATCGTTGAGTGGAAACCACCTCACTCTAATATAAAAGACGATCTGACTCCCGTTGAAATCAACACCGGCGAACCAATCCTCTACCCTGCTGACAAAGTCACCGATTGCCGCAGTGCCTATGGAAACGCATTGCTCGATCTCGCCAAGAACAACAAAAACGTTGTCGCACTTTCCGCCGATCTGAGCGGATCAGTCAAAACCGCCGGGGTTGCAGATGAGCTCCCAAATCAACACTTTGAAGTGGGAATCGCTGAACAAAACATGGTTTCCATCTCTGGTGGATTCAGCTTGAGCGGATTGATTCCGTTTTGCTCCACCTTTGGAGCATTCATGACCAGTCGCGCCAAAGACCAAGCCCGCGTCAACGACATCAACCGAACCAACGTCAAAATGGTGGCAACCCACTGCGGACTTTCGGTTGGAGAAGATGGCCCAACCCACCAAGCCATCGACGATATGAGCTCATTCCTCGGATTGTTCCACACTATGGTCATTGAACCAGCCGATCCAAACCAAACCGATCGCATTATCCGCTACATCGCATCTCACTGGGGAAACTTCTACGTACGCATGGGTCGACATAAATTCCCAACCATCACTAAAGAGGATGGAACACCATTCTATGGCACCGATTACGTCTACGAATACGGAAAATCTGACACTATCCGTGAAGGATCAGACCTCACCATCGTGGCGAGCGGAGCCATGATCACCGAAGCACTTAAAGCATGGAATGAACTCAAGGAGGAGCAGCCTGATCTCTCCATTGAAATCGTAGCCGTTTCATCCATCAAGAAATTCGACAACAATGTTCTAGCATCCATCAAAAAAACAGGAAAAGTCATTACGTGCGAAGACCACAACAATATTGCCGGCCTTTCATCGCAACTCGCAAAAAAACTGATAAAAGAAGGAATCCAACCCGAAGTGTACGAAAACATTGCTGTAAAAGAGTATCAACTCTCTGGAAAGGCCCTAGAACTCTACGAACACGCCGGAATATCATCTAAAAATATTAAAGAAACATGTCTCAAAATCTTGCACAAATAGGAATTATTGGCCTCGGAACCATGGGCTCAAACTTTGCGCGCAACCTCGCCAGCAAAGGAATCACAACAGCTGTCTACAACCGAACCACTTCGGATACCGAAGCATTCATCGACGAATACGGAAACGAAAACCTCATCGGAACAAAGGAGCTGGAAGAGCTCGTGCAAAAAGTAAAACCACCACGAAAAATTATCATCATTGTGAAAGCCGGACCAGCCGTTGATTCAGTCCTGGAAAGCCTCACTCCCCTTTTAGATAAGAATGACATTATTCTCGATTTTGGAAACACCCACTATTCTGACACCGAAAGAAGAGCCGATGAACTGAAAGAAAAAAACATTCATTTTTGGGGATGTGGGATTTCTGGAGGAGAAAAAGGAGCACTCCATGGGCCAAGCCTCATGCCCGGCGGGCCAAAAGAAAGTTGGACAGAAATTCAACCAATCTTAGATGCCGCTGCCGCAAAAGATTTTGGAGGAAGTCCTTGTGTTACCTATTTGGGGCCTGGAGCCGCAGGAAACTATGTGAAAATGGTCCACAATGGTATTGAATACGGCATTATGCAAATGCTTGCCGAGGCTTATGAAATGATGAAAATTTTGCTCAACATGCCTGCCGAAAGTATTAGCCAGGTCTTTCAACAGTTTGATCGAGGAAAACTCAATGGCTATCTTGTAGAACTCGCTGCTACCGTAACCGAACAAAAAGATGATCTCGCAAGCGGGTATTTGATCGACAAAATCATGGACAAAGCTGCCCAAAAAGGAACCGGAAGCTGGACATCTGTTGATGGTCTACAGAAAGGAATTGCTCTTCCATCCATCACCGAAGCTGTTACTAGCCGCATCATCTCGAGCTTTAAAGAACGTCGCAAAGATATGGCAAAGCAGTACCAACGACAACCCGACCGCGACAATCTGGACACCGATCGCTTTATTGATCTCCTCGATGATGCACTTTACGTAGGAGTCATTTGCTCTCTTGCTCAAGGACTAGAACTGATCCAGGCCACTTCCGATGAAAACGGATGGGACACGAACTTAGCTGAAGTCACTCGGATTTGGCAGGGAGGATGCATCATTCGCATGATCCTTTTGGAAAAAGTCCAAAAGGCTTACACCGAAAATACCCGGAATCACGTACATCTCCTAGAAATGCCGCAAATCGCTGCCGAAGTGAAGGGCAACTTTGCCAGTCTCAAAGAAGTAGTAGAAATCGCCGCAAAAAATGAAATTGCTATCCCTGGTCTCTCATCGGCACTCAACTATTTCTACGCCATGACCCAAGAACGAGGAAACGCCAATTTCATACAGGCCCTCCGCGATGGATTTGGAGCCCACACCTTTGAACGCACCGACCGAGACGGAAACTTCCACGCAGAATGGGAACCACAATAAATCTAAAACAAAACGAGTATGAACATTTTTCGGATTAAAAAACCTTTTACCCTGACGATCTTTGGCGCATCTGGAGACCTCGCCAAGCTCAAACTCTTTCCAGCACTTTACAGACTCGCTGAGCAAAAGAGACTTCCCGCTGACTTCTCCATTGTCGGCTTCGCTCGAACTGAAAAAACTCAAAAACAGTTCCAACAAGAGTTCGAAACCAGTATTAAAGCAGCTGTCAAAAAAGATCTCGATCCAACACTTCTCAAAAACCTTACTCAACATGTCCACTATTTCACTGGACAGTACAACAGCCTTGAAAGCTTTTACGAATATAAAAAATTTCTCAAAAAGTTGAACAACGGCAAAAAACAACCACACTTGGCCTACTTCTCCGTACCGCCACAAGCTTTTAAACCCATCATTCAAAACCTGGGTGAAAGCAAAAGCAGCAAGAACGAAGACATCCGCCTCATCATTGAAAAACCTTTTGGAGAGGACACCAAATCCGCGACCGAGCTCTACCACTTCATTTCTCGCTACTTTGATGAAAAACAGGCCTATCTGCTCGACCATTTTCTTGGAAAATCAGGTGTGCAAAGCATCCTCAACCTTCGACAGACCAACCGAATCCTCAACATCCTTTTACGCGGAGCTGAAATCTCCAACATTCAAATCAACGCCATCGAAAGCATTGGTATTAAAGAACGTGCTGGATACTTCGACCAAGTCGGAATCATGAAAGATTGGATTCAATCCCATCTTCTCCAAATTTTGGCCCTCACAACCATGAATGTTCCAATTAGCGGTAGTGCCGAAAGTTTGCATCGAGAAAAAAACAGTATTTTATCAGCCATAAAGCTCCCACGTGGAAACAACATCATCATCGGCCAATATGATGGCTACACCAAAGAAAAAGGGATTCCAAAAGGATCAAAAACCGAAACGTTCGCCGCTGTAAGACTCCTCATTGATCAAGGAGAGTGGTTTAAGGTCCCCATTTACATCCGCACAGGCAAAAAGCTCAACAAGAAACTCACAACAGTCGTTGTCGAATTCAAGAAGCTGGCATTTCAAAAAGATACAGAAGAGCCAAACCTTTTGGTCATTGAAATTGGCCCAGAGGAACGCGTTTCCATTAAGCTCTTAAATAAATATCAAACAGGAGATTCCCCCTATGAGTCCATCACCACATCCAAGTCTATCGCCTGTTCCGGAGACTATTGTCTCCCTCCTCATGGCCTCCTCTTGCTGGATGTGATCCGCGAGAATAAGAGCAGCTTCCTCTCTTTCCCAGAAATTATCGCTTCATGGCAAGTAACCGAAGCCATTCTTGAGAGAATAAAAAGAAAAAAAATTCGCGTCGAAAAGTATAAGCAAGGGAGCGAAGGACCAAAAAGCCAACACAAACTCACTCGCCAAGACGGCTTTATTTGGCACGATGATCCGTAATCAATTCTATGTTTATTCGTCTTTTTGATCGAGAGCAGCACTTTGTTGACGATTCCGTCGACAGTATCATGGGTGCCGTATCTCAATCAGGTGGAACCATTGCACTCAGCGGCGGCTCCACTCCTCGACCAGTCTACGAAGCTCTCCCAGAGCTTCCAGAAGCCCACTTTTTCCAAGTCGATGAACGATATGTCCCAGCCACCGACGAACAGTCCAATAACAAATTGATTCAAGAGACCATCCACCCCAAACATTTTCATTTCTTCGACACATCCCTTCCAATCGACGAATGCCTTAATAAGTACAAAAAAGAGCTCCCAACTAATCCATTCGATATTATCGTGCTTGGCATCGGCCCCGATGGCCATACTGCCTCACTTTTCCCTGGTTCGGATGCACTCAATGCCACTGAGACTGTTGCCCATGCAACAACCAACGAATTCGCCGTCAAAGATCGCCTCACTATGACCTTCCCCATAATCATGCAGGCAAAAAAACTCCTCGTCCTCCTCAAAGGCAAAGAAAAAGAGGAAATCCTCAACCGTCTCACCACTTCCAAAACCGATCTCCCAGCCCAAAAACTCTTCAAGCATCATAACCTCCACATTCATCTGTTTGTGCCGGTCTAGAACAAAGAATAGGAGATGGAGAAACAAGCAATTCAAGGAACTGCTTGACGAGTCGAAATAAGCGTACGAGAAAGTACGCGTTTGAGCGAGGAGAGCTAGTGACGAAGAAGTGCGAAGTTTATCAATTTCCTGGTGGACGCTGAGGGGCTCGAACCCCCGACCCCCTCGGTGTAAACGAGGTGCTCTACCAACTGAGCTAAGCGTCCACATGCAGTGCTAAAACGCCAGAAAAAGTTAGCACACCAATTTCCACTTTTCAACTAGATTTAAAAAAACTATAGTGAGTGAGCGCCTCGGGCGCCAATTTTGCCTATTTTTCGTAAGCCAGATGTACAAGATCTACAAAACCGTACGGGGCAAACTCACCAATCCCCAAAAGCCCACACCCGGCTGCTGGATTGACATAAACTCCCCTACCGAAGAAGACCTTGAAGAACTGAGCGAATTCTTTGAAATACCCGAAGAAGTACTCGTTTCAGTCCGCGATGTCGATGAAGTACCAAAAGTCGAAGAAGAGGAAAACTTCCAATTCATCCTCATCCAAACCCCATTGAACAAAGCGCGAAGTGGTGTTGGTGAATACGCCGTCGTTCCACTTGGCATCCTTTATAATAGAGACTATGTCGTCACCATTTCCGATGGGAAAAACGACATCATGAACTACCTGCGGCTCAAACTCAAAAATTTCAAAAACAACAAAATCATCAATACTACAAAAAAACAGCAGCTCATCATGAAGCTTATCCTCTTTTCCTCAAAAATTTATCTTCGCTACCTCAAGGTCATTAATGCTGGAATTAATAGCGCCCAAAAAGACCTAGAAGACCGCGCCCAAAATGAAAAGATCACACAACTCCTTGATATTGGAAAATCTCTGGCCTATTTCAATCGCTCTCTCCGCTCGAATCGTTTTGTTATTGATAAACTCGCCAAGAGAAGACTTTTTAAATCCACAGAAGACGACCAAGAACTGGCAGAAGATGCCATGGATGAAACAGTGCAAGCCATTGAAACCGTTAAAATCTACGAAAGAATCGTAATCGACACGGCCAACACCTTTGCCACCGTCATCTCTAACGAGGTGAATAGAACAGTAAAAACCCTCACCTCCATCACAATCATTCTGATGATTCCAACATTGGTGGCAAGTATCTACGGCATGAACATACCTCTTCCCTATCAAGATTCCCCACACGCATTCCTTATTGTCCTTGGAATGTTGATCATTTCATCTATTATGGGAATTCTCTTTTTCTACCGGTCCAAGCTCTTTTAGAAACAAATTGTCATTCTTGGCGCTTGCTAAATTTAAAAAAATGTTTTATAGTATATAGATGTCCAAACTCTTGTGGTCATCCCAATTCCAAGAATTAATATATTTATAAACATTTTTACTTAAAACAAAAATGAAAAGAAACTCTCTCTTGGCAGCTGTTGCTGCAGTCGGAGCAAGTCTTGCTCTCGGCATCTTTACCATCGCTGGAGGAGCGAATCTCCTGAAGGCACAACTACTGAATAACCTTCTCTCTCCAGTAGTAGACCCTATCGTTGATCCCATCTCCGATCCAGTCAACAACCTATTGGATCCACTTAATCCAGTAACTGGACCAGTCCTTGACACCCTCGACAGTATTCTTGATGAAGAAATTCTCGACCTCTATCTTGGAGAAGGAGTCGAAAATCTTCTTGTCACAGTAGAGGACGCAGGACTTCCACTAGATCAATTGATTCCAATATATGTTGAAGCTCCGGTCTATCTTGGAGAAGACAACTCTGTTACTCCAACTCTCAAGTTCTTCATTGAAGAAGAGCAGCCAGTTGACGTTGCCATCAACTATGTCATTCATGGTAGCACAGCAACTCCTGGCGAAGACTTTGTTCCACAAATCGGAACAGCTGTTATTGAAGCCGGCGATCTTGAAGTAGAGATCCCTTTCGATCTCATTAACGATGCTATTGAAGAACCCGTTGAACAACTACTTGTAACTGTCTTTGATCCAGTCAATGCTCTTCTCCCAGAAGACCTTGCACTTGAAATCAACCTTGAAGATGATGATTTCCTTGGACTTTCTATTACGCCAACCTGTTTGAACGTAAATGAAGGAACTGGAATCTACAATGTTGCGCTTACCGGCCCTCCAAACGACGTTGTGAATCTTGATCTTGTTCCAACCAACGACGTGAACATTGATGTTTCATCGATCACTATCACACCAAGCAATTGGGATATACCTCAACAAGTAACGGTCGAAGCTGTAGAAGGAACCGTTTATGACCTCGTTCATACCAACAACGTGCTGTTTCTAGCAGACAGTGCTGACCTAGACTTTATTGGCGAAGATGTTATTGGACTCGACATTTTCTTCAGTGATGAAGGAGAGCGAACCGACAACGGACTTGCCAACATTGATGGATGTACTCTTCCGCTTTCATGTGATCCAAGCGACCCTGACTGCAACCCAACACCATGTGACCCAAGCGTTGAAAGATGTGGAGGTGGCGGCGGTGGAGGTGGTGGTGGCGGTGGAGGTGGCGGTGAAGGTGGATACTGCCTCGAGTTTGTTGAAGATCGTGACCTCACCTTCCTTGACCTTGATGAAGCTTTCCCAAATGAAATTGCCTACATTGATGTCATGCGTCGAACACGAGAAACACAACAAGAACAGTTTGTGATTAGTGGATACGCTAACCCTGAAGAGCTCTCTACTTCAGACCTCAGCAACCCAGATAATTCATTCATCACCTATATTGGACCACGAAACAACATTGTCCGTCTTGAATTGGCTAAAGTGTTGCTTCTTGCACACTGCTACCCAATCCTTGATGCAACAACATTGACCGAGACTGCCGATGGACGTGCACTTGCTGCCTGGAGCGACCTTCCGCGCGAACACAATGGCGATGCCATCCATGACGAACTCGTTGACATTGCATACTCAGCCAACTATTGGGGCCTATGGGAAGGATACCGAGACAACACAGTACGAATCGGCAACGAAATCAATACAGCAGAAGGTATTAAACTTTTCGTCCGTATTGGTGAAATCGTTGAAGAAGGAACACCATCAACCTTTGATGATCCAAGCGACCAATGGTGGCAAAACTTCTACAACAAAGCAAAAGCAGAAGGAACTGTTGTTCGACTCCGAAACATCATGAATGTTGCAGAACCAGTACAACGTGGAGTTGGTATCGTAGAGCTCCTTAAAGGAATGCTCATTCGAAACATGTACCAAGAAGAAGATCAGTTTGAAGTACTCGACTACCTTATCGACAACACCACTGGTGATCCAGATGCAGACGCTAAAATCACTGAACTTGAACCAGAAAAAATCTTCGAACAAGGCATCGTTCTTCTTACCCAAGATCTCAACATCACAATTCCTGAAGAAGGAAACCGCGTGAACATGATGGCAGCAGAAATCCTTGATTCTATTCCTGAATACCTCAAGACCAAGGAACGAGAAGAGCTCTCATATCACCTTGCTCGAGAAATTCTAGGCCTTGGCCTTCCAAACGGACGAACAGTAAAACTCTTCCAAAATGGAACCGTTCAGGATGCTGCTACCGTAGTAGAGCCTGAACCAACAGAAGAAGAACTAGAAGAGGAGGAAGAAGAAGAAACCGTTGAACCAGGACCAATCGACAATGAACCACAAGAAGCTGAATTCTCATTCTAGCCTCCGTTCATAACGAAAAAACTCCTCTCCGCGATCAACATCTGATCAAAGAGAGGAGTTTTTTACATGGTGCGCAGGAGAGGACTTGAACCTCCACGAGCTTAATCGCCCACTAGCCCCTCAAGCTAGCGCGTCTACCAGTTCCGCCACCTGCGCCCGTAAGGGAAAGCCAGACCATTCTAGCGAAACATCTTTCGAATCACAACAGAATATGCTTCAATGTGTGAGGTCTTAACACACATTATGAAAGAACAGATTCGCGAACAAATCCTCTATAAAAGAACAAAACACGATCCAACCATCAAAAAACCAAAAGACGAAAAGATCGTCGCATTCATAGAATCACTCCCAGAGTTCAAAAAAGCGCAAAACATCCTCATATACATCTCCATTCATGGTGAAGTCGATTTAGAAGAACTCTTCAACAAGCATAAAGAGGATAAAAATTTCATCGTTCCACGCATCAGCCGCTCAGACAACAGTCTCGACCTCTACAAAATCACTTCAATGGAGGATCTCACGAAAGGAACGTTCGATGTTCCTGAACCAAAGGAAGACCTGGAGCAAGTCTCCCCAGAAAACCTAGACATGGTCATTGTACCCGGCGTTGCTTTCGCCAAAAACGGCCACCGAGTTGGGTACGGAGGAGGATTTTACGACCGACTGCTCAAGAAAACCACATGTCCAAAAATTGGTGTTGCATATGAGTTCCAGATCGTTGAAAATATCGACGGCGAAGATCACGATGAGATGGTGGATTATCTCATCACCGAAAAGGAAATAACAACAATTCAAAACCCTTAATCCCCTTCTATCCCATGGATATGCCTAACATTCAATCGTATGATCCAACGATCTACGGTGCTATTAAAAATGAGGAAAAACGCCAACACGAAGGCATTGAACTCATTCCATCAGAGAACTATGTCTCTGCAGCAGTTTTAGAAGCCAACGGGTCAACCCTCACCAACAAGTACTCAGAAGGATACCCAGGAAAAAGATATTATGGAGGATGCGAGTTCATTGATGTTGTAGAACAGACAGCCATCGATAGACTCAAAGAACTTTTTGGATGCGAACATGCCAACGTTCAACCACTTTCTGGAGCACCAGCCAACGTTGCCGTGTATTTTGGACTCCTTGAGCCGGGTGACGCCATTCTTGGAATGGACCTTTCACACGGAGGACACTTAACCCATGGACATCCCGTCACTCACATTGCAAAAATCTTCAATTTTGTCCGATACAAAACCAACGCCGAAGGAAATCTGGACTACGACCAACTGGAAGAGATGGCTATGGAACACAAACCAAAAATGATTTTGGTCGGATACAGCGCCTACTCTCGGGATATTGACTATGAACGAGTGAAAGAGATCGCCGACAAAGTTGGAGCGCTGACCATGGCTGACATTGCCCACATTGCTGGGCTCATCGCCGCGGGAGAGATGAACAATCCAGTTCCACACTTCGATGTTGTGACTTCAACAACCCACAAAACCCTCCGCGGGCCGCGTGGCGGAATCATTATGTGTAAAAAAGAGCACGCCAAAGCAATCGACAAAGGTGTTTTCCCAGGATTGCAAGGTGGCCCACACGAAAACAACATCGCCGGAAAAGCGATCGCCTTTAAAGAAGCACTTGAGCCAGGATTCAAAGATTATGCCAAACAGATCAAAGCCAATGCCAAAGTGTTCGAAGAAGAGTTCAACAAGCGTGGCTACAAACTCATGTTTGGAGGAACCGACAACCACCTTCTCTTGATTGACGTAACACCAAAAGGCATCTCTGGAAAAGATGCCGAAGAAGCGCTGGATAAAGCTGGCATTACCTGCAACAAAAACATGATCCCAGACGACACGCGAAGCCCATTCGACCCAAGCGGAATCCGTATTGGAACACCAGCAATCACAACCCGAGGCATGAAAAAGGACGAAATGCGACAAATCGTCGAGTTCATGGACCAAGCTATGTCTAACCATGACGACGATGCCAAACTTGCCGAAATCAAGCAATCAGTCATCGAACTGACTTCTCAATTCCCAGTCCCAGGAATCAAAGTTTAAAAAAACTAAACCTGCCCTTCCGAAGATCCAGCCTCAGTTTGCTGGATTTTTGGTACTGCAGGACCATTCATCATGGCCGGATCTTTGTCTGTTCGCTTCAAGACCATCAAAGTCATGTCATCCATCTGTTTCCAGTTTCCTGCATACTGCTTCACTTCAGAGAAAATCGCGTTTCGAATCGAAAGCGCGTTTTCAAGCGAACCATACGATCCAACCGCTCGTTGCAAAGCCGTCATACCAAACATCTCTTTTTCATTTCGCCATGCCTCAGGAATTCCATCACTATAAATCACCAAACAGTCCCCTTCTTCCATCGGAACCACTTCCTCTTTCAGCTGTTTCGAAATGTCTGGGATCATTCCAAGAGCCAATCCACCGGCAGATGTCAGTGTTACCCTCGCATCTTTCGCATGATAGTGAAGCATCTGTTCATGTCCAGCACTCACATATTTCAATTGCTTTTGAAGCGCATCCCAGTGAAGCATAACCAGCGTAATGAACATGTTTGAAGATGTTTTCTGTTTCAAAATATGATTCACATCAACCAAAATTTGACGAGGATTCAGAGTACTCGACTCTCGATAAATCAATGCGTTCGCAATCGAAACCACAATACCCGATGGCACACCATGCCCCGTCACATCTCCCAAATACATCATCAAATTATTCGCATCTGGCATCAAAAAGTCATAACAGTCACCTCCAATCTCTTCCGCTGGCAACAGACCTGCAGAAATATCCAATCCATCAACTCTTGGAATCTGCTTCGGCAAAAGTTCTTTTTGAATACTCGCAGCAATTTCCAACTCCTTCGCTACACGTTCTTTATAAACCAACGCCTTGGTACTCACATCTAACTCCTGCGCCATACTATTAAAGGCATGTGCCAATGTCGCAATTTCATCCTTCGTTTTCACCTGTACCCGATGTTTAAAATTCCCCGTTGCAATAATTCCCGCTCCATCCGTCAGCTTCTTAATAGGCTTCGTAATGTTCGTTGCAAAAAGGTACGAAATGGTGATCCCAACTCCAACTCCAAAAACAGCCAAGAGAATTCCTCGCATCACTGTCTGATTAATACGCTCCTGCAAATTTGCATAAGAAACACCATAAATAACAGCATAATCATCAGTAGCTGGCTGAACCAAATACTCAATCCTCTCATCTGGTGCTAATGCAGCAACCTCATTTTCATTCACATCCACATAAGACACTTCACCATCATCATCCTTTTTCAAATACACGACACGCCCAGAATCGAGAGTTTTTACTGAAGCATTTCGAGACTGAATTTGCTGCAGTAAGTCTTGATCCGTCACAGGACGAGCCGGACCAGCGTATTGCGCATCAACTTCTGTTCTTGAGTCATAAGCCAGCTCACCGCTATACGAAGCAATGCGAATACTCGCCAAATCTGAAAATTTAGCAAATGTATCCTGCACTTCTCGATTGAAATACACAAAACTCTCTTGGGGCAAATACAACTGATAATCTGAAACAATCCCGCCAGCCGTCAGTTCCGCAAACGATTGCGCATTCACAAAAATATCCTGCGTTAATTCACGCTGTTTTTCTCCAAGAAAAAGTCCAGCCGTGAGTCCAAATAAAATCAGAATCAAGACGGTAATCGCTACAATGAGTTTTGTTTTTAATGATTTCATAAAATTTAAAATACTTCAGATGCAAAGACATATCCATCAACCCTTGGAACGAATTGAATATCTTTCTGATAAGCAAAGATCGTTTCCGACTCAAACAGTGGAATCCCCAAAATGTCATCCGACACGATAGTTCTCATAGCTTCTTGCATTTCTAGCAGTCGAGCCTCTTCATCAAGGTTTTCCCGACTTCTTTCAATCAGATCATCCAATTCAAGATTCACATAATCCGCCCCATTAAAAATCCCCTGACTGTGGGCAACACCCGCCAAGAAATCACTGGCATCGCCAAGTTCAGATCGCCATCCAAGAAAATAAAAATCTGAATCGCCACTCATAATCTTCTGTTGCAGTTCGGCATCACTCAATGGATTCAAATCAACATCAATATCTAATTCAGCCAACTGGAGTTGAACATACTCACCAATCGGCTGCAACGTCGCTGGATAATCAAACGTCACAACAGTTCGTTCAAAAGAGGTTCCTAAAATATCAACCATCGTCTTTTTTGCAGCATTAATATTATAATCGCGTTCAGGAAGAGATGGATCAAAACCAAAGACTCCACTACTCACAAACTGATTCGCAGGCTTGGCAAAACCAAAAGCTATATCAACAAAAACTTGTGAATCAAAAGCGTGAGAAACCGCTTCTCGCACATTCCGAATTCCAAAAAGTTCATGATCAAAATTAAAAATCAAAAAACTTACTTCAAGGCTCGGCACAGAGGTAATTTCAACGTTTCCACTTTGAATTGATGCACATCCTTCCGCATCGTGGAACCCATCAATCAGAGAACATCCCGCCGAAGGAGGCAAATTTGCAAGAAGACGGATCTCTCCATCCTCCAAAGCTCGAAGACGTTCACGTCGATTCGGCTCCGCAATAAGTTCAACTTGGGCAAAAGCGGACTTGCGCCCCCAGTACTCATCATTCCTTTCAAGACGCAAACGCCCATCATCCCAAGAAGCAAACTTGTAAGGACCAGTCCCAATCGGAAAATCAAAATTAAGCATCCCATCAGGAAAAATATAAACAACAGCAAGCTTCTCCAGCAAAAGCGGATCCGGCGCATTTGTAATAACTCGAATCCGATCATCTGAAACCAACTCAATGCTTTGAATAGTACTCAAGAAATCTTTTAAGTGGGAGCTTTCATAAAAAACCGCTCGATCAAGACTATAAACAACGTCCTGAGCCGTTAAAGCCTTACCATTATGAAACTTCACATCAGGTCGAAGCCGAAACTCCCATGTAACGGGATCAAGCAATCCCCAGGAAACAGCCAAACCAGGTTCAACTTCCAAATTCCTATCTGTCAAAACCAACCCCTCATAAATGTCCACCAGATGACTCCGAGTAACGGGATCAAAGTTGGTCGGCTCCAACGAAGTCGGCTCAAAGGCATAACCAATAGTCAAAACCTCACTCAATTCCCGACTTGCTGGATGCTCATTTCCAAGCTGATTCCCTAAATTCAACCCTAGACGATCCCCAAGGAAAAGATACATTCCCAACAAAACCAACAAACCAATACTCACTACAAAAAAAAGATTCTTCTGCAGCTTGTACTTACTCGCTTTCGGCAATAATAGCTTGCTCTGTTCCTGTGGTTTCATAGATGCTATCGTTCATAGACACAATAATCTACAAATAATAGCATAAAAGAGCCAAAAAATCAATGGACCATAATTCTATGATCGCTTCAAAATCGCCATGAAAGCATCTTGCGGTAAATCGATCTTTCCAACCTTCTTCAAGCGCTTCTTTCCCTTTTTCTGCTTCTTCAAAAGTTTGTCTTTTCGGGATCGATCCCCTCCATACAGCTTTGCAGTCACATCTTTTCGCAGAGCACTGAGCGATTCTCTCGCAATAATCTTCCCTCCAATTGCTGCCTGAATGGCGATTTCAAATTGCGCTCGGGGGATCACTTCCTTCAGCTTTTTCGTCAAAGAGCTTCCAACCCCATACGCTTCATCACGGTGAATGATCACCGAAAGCGCATCAACAGGTTCACCAGCAATCAAAATATCCATCTTCACCAACTTCCCTTCCCGATACTCCAAATATTCGTAGTTCATGGAAGCATATCCAGATGTAATACTCTTTAGCTGATCATAGTAGTCAGTAACGATTGACGCCAAAGGCATCTCCAAAACCACAATGACACGATTTTCATCTATATACTGCATTCCAGTATTCAATCCTCGCCGTTCAAGCGACATTTGCATTACCGCACCAACATAATCTTTTGGTGTTAGCACCTCCACTTTTACCCATGGCTCCTTCACCGCTTCAATATGAGTAGGATCCGGCATAGCCGAAGGATTAGCCACAAACCGTTCTTCCCCATCCTTCATCACCGTAATGTACGAAACCGATGGTGCCGTCACAATCAAATCCAAATCAAATTCACGCTCAAGTCGTTCCTGCACAATATCCAAATGTAAAAGCCCTAAAAATCCACATCGAAACCCATGTCCAAGCGCCCCAGACTGCTCCGGTTCAAACGTCAAAGCTGCATCACTCAATTGAAGCTTCTCCAAAGCATCCCTCAAAAGAGGATAGTCGTCTCCTTCAGAACAAAAAATACTCGCAAAAACATACGGCTTCACCTCTTTATATCCAGAAAGTGCCGATGCCTCACTCGCCTTCAAAGCCTTTGTCCCTGGCTTCCAAATCGTATCTCCAACCCGAGCATCCTTCACATCCTTCAAACCGGTTACCACATAGCCAACTTCTCCTGTTTGCAAAGAGTTTGCCGGCACATACTTTGGCTTAAAATAACCAACTTCAATCACTTCCAATTCCCGCTTATTATTCAACAAAACAATCTTATCCCCACGCTTCAACTCACCAGAAACCACTCTCACATATGTCACAACCCCTCGATAAGAATCGTAAATCGAATCAAAGATCAGTGCCTTGGTCTCGCTCCCTTCTTCAAAGTCCTTTGGTGGAGGAGTTTTTTCAATCACCGCTTCTAAAACTTTTTCAACATTGGTCCCCTCTTTTGCAGAAACAGCAATAATCTCTTCAGCGGGAATTCCAAGCGCATTCTCAATCTCTTTCGAACGACCTTCAACGTCCGCAGATGGAAGATCAATTTTATTGAGAACAGGAATAAAAGTCAGGTCATGCTCAAGCGCCAAATAGCAGTTCGCCAACGTCTGAGCCTCAATTCCCTGAGTCGCATCCACCACCAAAATAGCACCTTCACAAGCCGCTAAACTTCGTGAAACTTCATAAGAAAAATCCACGTGGCCAGGTGTGTCGATCAAATTCAAAATATACTTCTCCTCGTTATACTCCCATTCCATTCGAACCGGCTGCAGCTTGATCGTAATTCCACGCTCCTGCTCCAACTCCATCGTATCCAAAAGCTGTTCATGCTTCATGTCTCGTTTAGACACGGTTGCCGTAAGCTCAAGCAAACGATCTGCCAAAGTCGACTTTCCATGGTCGATGTGAGCAATAATACAAAAATTACGAATTTTTTGAGTGTTTTTCATAGCCGCCAGATACTAGCAAACATTGAGAATCAAAGCAATTTCTGTTATAATATATGGATATTTTCGAACCTCAAAACTGTGCAATTCAAAGTCCCTCAAAACGTACGGCGCGAAGACCGGATCGTCGGTCCACTCACATTGAAACAGATGATTGTCTGTGCCATTGGCGGATCAATTGCCTATGCAATCTATTTATCGCTTGCCCCCTATTATATTTGGATCACATGGCTCCCACCCGTTGCCATAGTCAGCATTATCACCATCGCATTCGCTTTTGTTCGCCCTCTTGACCTGAGCTTTACCAAATGGGTATTGCTTTGGATTGAGTTCTCCCTCCTTCCACAGAAACGAACATGGGTGAAGTCCAGCGGTGAAGTAGTAAAGCCAGTGGGCATTAAACCAAAAGACAAAAACAAGAAGAGCAAGAAAGAGCTTGAACAAGAACAAATCGAAACCCGAGAAGATAAAATCCGTGGACTCCAAAAGTTCCTGGATGCAGAAAATGAAAAATCTAAAACAGAAAAAAAATAATCCTCCACCATGGCAGACAAAGATAAAAAAACTCAAGAATCAGTGAAGCAAGCCAAAAAAGCCCCTGCTTCAAGTACGCAAACCTTTTTAAAGATCGCCGAAATCAAAAATGACACCGTTGTTTTGAAAAATGGCGGTTTACGCGGAGTACTCAAGGTTTCCAGCATCAATTTCAATCTTAAATCAGAAGATGAACAAAATGCGATTATTTACTCCTATCAAGGATTCCTCAATACTCTCGAACATCCAATTCAAATCCTAGTTCGATCAAAGAAGCTCGATATTGATGACTATCTAGAAGACCTAAAAAAAGTTGGGGACAATCAAACCAACCAGCTCCTCCAACAACAAACCTACGAATACATTGAATACGTTTCCAAGCTCGTAGAATACGCAGACATCATGGAAAAAGAGTTCTTTGTGATCGTTCCTTATGATCCTTTTAGAGCCCAAAAGCTCAACATGTTCCAAAAGTTCTTCCAGAACATGAATCCAAAAGATAACTATAGTGAAGTAAAGCGACGGCATGAAGAGTTTGCCGAACTCAAAAAAAAGCTTTCATCTCGTATTAACACTGTGAAAGTCGGCCTTGAAAACTGTGGTCTTCAGGTTGAAGAGCTCGACACCAAAGCACTCATCGAACTCTACTATCAAAGCTACAATCCAACCGCATCCCGCTACCAAAAGCTGGATGAACTCGAGGAAACCCAAGTCAAAAATGACAGTGAAATAGGGAGAGCTGCTTAAAATTAGAGCTCATTTCATCATTATGTCATAAAAATTGCCGATTTCCAGTAGAAATGGCTTTTTAAAGCAACATAACCCTTGACGCAAAGGATCCCTTTTGTTATAGTACAGCGCAATATAAAAATCACTATGTCAAGCGGCTATAGCACACCATCAACACTCCCTCCAGTTGCCCCCAATGCAACAACGGAATTTCATACCCCAAAAAGGGAAGAAAAGCGAAGCACTAACCCACAAGAACAGCTTTCCCGACGCCTTTTTGATCGCTACTGGAAAATCTTACGAAGGTACAGCGTCGAACCCCAAGACATGAATAATGCCGAAGTTGAAACGTTCCTGCGCGAAGAAATAGAAGAGCTAAAAGGTTTGGATAGTGCCATCAAGCTTCAATATCTCCGCCAAAAAGGAGCCATTGATTCAGAAACCAATGATATAAAAGTTGGTGTGTATCGCCTCGTTTACCCTAAAATTAAAGATCTGAACGATGTCTATTTAGGTCCAAACAAAACCGACGACTTCACCGCTGAACTCAATCGGAAAATCACCGAAGTCTTCAATGCCAACAGTGGGCATATCCTCTCTTCTAACTATAAAGGCGGGACCTTTACCGTAAACTTCACTGAACTCAATGGTCATGCCCGCGATCCCGAACAGTTTCTTATACAAAAGATCGCAGAAATTCATGAAGAAGCCAAAAAAATCCTAGCTCGCCACATTTTAGAACGTTTAAAAATACTTCATGAAACCAAGCAGAGCCTCATGGCTCAATTGAGTCAAGCCGACCTAAATGAGCAAACTTTGGAAGAAATCACTATACGAATCAATAAAATTGATGCCAACATTCCAAAAATAGAAGCACTTTTAGATGAGGTTAAAAATGGAGGGAGCAAATTGGACATCACTTTCGGCTTTGACAATTTAAAGCCCGATGTAGAAGGCGCCCTAACATCCATTCGCAACGCCGAATGCGCTGCAAACATCGCATCACTCACCAACGGAGAAAAGAAGCGACTTCAGATCTATAGTGATGAAGATTTTCTCTATGCCATCATTAGAACAGTTCAATATCTGGGAGAGTTAGATGTATTAGATGAAAACGGAATTAAGCCAGAATGGCAAGATTTCTTTGAACTTGATGAATATGAAGAAATTCGTATGAAAAGCGATATGATTCGGAAGTTTAGAAAAATAGAGGCATATCGGAAAAAAAGCCTTTACCGAGAGATGTCTCCAGAAGAAAGAAAAGCTTTCGACGACAAAATAACAAAATTCGGGAACTACTATCGCAAAGTGAACGTTGTTGATGTCCTCAAAAATTACATGGTTAGAAATAAAGAACACTACAAAGAGAGAGTTCAAAAAATAAGCACTCTTATCATAGAGGCAGAAAAAACCTTAGAGAAAAGTGCCTACGCTCGTCCCGAATGGCAGACCATGCGTCAACTATTAGAGCAAACCTCTCAAGAGCTTGAAATATCACTCAAAGATGAAGGGGAAGAGATCATTCAGACAACTCGTGCTGCCATCAAAAGCTTAATACAAACAGAAGATGAACACTCCGAGCAGGAAGCGCTTATGATTTTCGGAGACAACATTGGATTTGGAGCTTTAAACATCCGATCTTATGAGAAATCTATCTTAGATATCATTTACAACATGGGCTTCACCACAAACGATTTCCTTGCTATGCAGGAATCCGATCAACAAATGAGAAAGGTCATATCACAAAAAGTTGCCCTTCTCCAAAGCAGCCAAGAGCTTCAGGACAGTATTCTAGGAATTGGGGACAAGGGAACACAGTATCTCCGCAATCGTGAACGGAAAATATGGGAAGCCCTTGGATCCAAAGGCATTATTAATGCAGATGGAGGCGATGAAATTGCTATTTTTGTGCCGATACAGGTTGGTGAAAAAATGTCCGAAACAGAAGTCAGAAGCACTCTTCAAGCATGCGTTGATGATACTGTCACCTTTCATGGATTTAATCCTCAAGATATGTCAAAGACTCGGCTTGCAGCAGTTCATACAAATTTCCACATGCCACCCATGGTTCGGCTTGAAGATAGAATGATCGTCAGTGACTCTGCTCGCGAAGCAATTATAACGTACAAACGAGAGGTTATTGATTACGGAACAGAGGACGCCCCAAACTTGAGCAAGATTATTGAAGAAGATACCGGAACCTGCAGAGCTCTCTACAAAAAATTTAGAGTTGAAAGTCCCGATAAAGCAGCTTAAAAAACTTGCATTCCTACAAAAACCTGATATACATAAAGTATAAGAGCAGGCATAAAACCAATTCCCATGACCAGACTTCGTTTATCTGATGCAGTCCTCGATTCTGATCACGTTTTACGTGAAGCAGGAAATGAAGGACGCAACGAAGCTTTTATCCAAAAAGTACAGTCTCTTATTCCTCGAATATCTCCAGAAGCGCGCGAAAAAGTATGGGATTGGTGTACCGATGCCAAAAGTAAGATTAGTGAAACCGCTCTGCCCTTTGTTTCTCTTATGACACTACTAGGAGATGATAAGACTATAAAAAACGAATTGCTTGCATCCTTTCCAGAAATCGCCGAGTACGTTGAAGAGTACACTCCAAAACCGAGTGATGTTGCTGAAATAGCACCACAAAGCGAAGAAAAAATTGCAGCCAATGACTCCTCTGTTGATAGCAAGCGAAGACAAACACGGCGAGGTGCCCTTGCTGCTCTCTATTCAAGCATCCCTCCAGACCGGGCTTCCGCCTAAGCTCTTTACAGCTCATGTTGAATCAATTTTGACCTGAACAATCAGGTCTTTTTTTTAAAAAACAGATAACTAAAAAGCACTATCTTGGCGGCGTCCTACTTTCCCCATATTGATAACATGAGTATCATCAGCGAAGAGTTGCTTAACTTCTGTGTTCGGGATGGGAACAGGTGTACCCAACTCTCTAGAGCCACCAAGATGGTGCCTTTTAATCCATTCAAATTTTCAATGATGCTCTTTTCGAACCGAAGCTCTTGAGCCTTTCTTATTCACTGAAGATCAGATTGATACATTGAACAGTCATTTTTTACTTTACTTGGCAATGAGGTTCAACTCATAGCTAGCAAAGATAGTCATATAAGACAATCGCCTATTAGTACTTCTCGGCTGAACATATCACTATGCTTACACCTGAAGCCTATCACCTGGTAGTCTGCCAGGAGGCTAATGGGGAAATCTTATCTTAGGAGGGGCTTCCCACTTAGATGCTTTCAGCGGTTATCCCTTCCGAACATAGCTACTCAGCAATGCCGTTGACACGACAACTGATACACTAGAGGTTCGTTCACCCCGGTCCTCTCGTACTAGGGGCAACTTCCTTCAAATTTCCTACGACCATGGAGGATAGAGGCCGACCTGTCTCACGACGGTCTGAACCCAGCTCGCGTACCGCTTTAATGGGCGAACAGCCCAACCCTTGGGACCTTCTTCAGCCCCAGGATGCGACGAGCCGACATCGAGGTGCCAAACAGCGCCGTCGCTATGGACGCTTGGGCGCTATCAGCCTGTTATCCCCGGCGTAACTTTTGTCCGATGAGCGATATCCCACCCACGTGGAAATATCGGATCACTATCACCTGCTTTCGCACCTGTTCGACGTGTCAGTCTCACAGTTAAGCTCTCTTGTGCGATTACACTATCAATCTGATTTCCATCCAGATCTAGAGAACCTTTGCACGCCTCCGTTACTCTTTAGGAGGCAACCGCCCCAGTCAAACTACCCATCAAACACTGTCCACACAGTGGATTAACACTGCATGTTAGAGGCAAAGTATATCAAGGATGGTATCTCAAGGATGACTCCACAACCGCCGGAGCGGTGCTTCAAAGTCTCCCATCTATCCTGCGCATGATATACCTCGACTCAATGTCAAACTGTAGTAAAGCTGCACGGGGTCTTTTCGTCCTACCATGGTTAATTGGCATTTTTACCAATAATGTAATTTCACCGGGTCTTGCGCCGAGACAGTCTCCACACCATTACGCCATTCGTGCGGGTCAGAACTTACCTGACAAGGAATTTCGCTACCTTAGGACCGTTATAGTTACGGCCGCCGTTCACCAGGGCTTAGATTCAGAGCGTGAACCCCTCCTCGTGACCTTCTGGCACTGGGCAGGCGTCAGCCCCTATACTTATCCTTACGGATTTGCAGAGACCTGTGTTTTTGGTAAACAGTTGCGTGGAGTCTTTTACTGAGGCCGAATACAAAACTTTAAAAAAGCTGTAGACGGCAAGGTTTATCCCGAAGTTACACCTGCTGTATTGCCGAGTTCCTTAGCGCAAGTTATCCCGATCACCTTAGTATTCTCAACCTACCCACCAGCGTTGGTTTGCGGTACGGAAACCTCATATTCTCACTACCGAGGATTTTCTTGTCACCAGAAGTCATTGGAATCGCTCTCCTTGCGGAAAGTATTTTACATCGCGCCTCGCGAACTCTAGCGGATTTACCTACTAAAGCATAAGCTTAGCAACTTGTACGTGAATTCATTAACACGCTCCAATTATCCCGATGCGTCCCCCCTGAGTTAGCGCCATAGCCGCGCATTCATCACCCGCATAACGACCGAAGTCGAAATTTGGCCTCAGAAATTGCAAACTATATTGCTTGGGCGAATATAAGGTTGTACAGGAATATTAACCTGTTATCCATCAGCTACGCCTTTCGGCCTCGCCTTAGGACCGACTAACCCCAAGTCGATTAACGTTGCTTGGGAAACCTTGGGTTTTCGGTGTTCCGATTTTTCATCGAAATTAAAACGTTACTCATACCATCATTTTCACTTCTTATCGCTCCACCAGACTTCACAATCTGACTTCGCAGCAATAAGAACGCTCCCCTACCGCATATATTAGCCGAAGCTAATACATACCCGCGTCTTCGGTTAGAACCTTGAGCCCCGTTGAATTTTCGGCGCGGAATCACATAGACCAGTGAGCTGTTACGCTTTCTTTAAAGGGTGGCTGCTTCTAAGCCAACCTCCTGGTTGTATAAGTAATTCCACATCCTTTACCACTTAGATTCTATTAGGGACCTTAGACGACGGTCTGGGCTGTTCCCCTCGCGTCCGTGGCACTTAGCTGTCACGGACTGACTCCATTGAAAGAGTCCCTCAGTATTCGAAGTTTATCTAGGTTTGGTAGACTTATTTCGCCCCCTAGCCTAAACAGAGCTCTACCCCTGAGGGATTTAACAAAAGGCTAGTCCAAAAACTATTTCGGGGAGAACCAGCTATCTCCGAGTTCGATAGAAATTTCATCACTACCCACAGATCATCACCGGATCTTGCAACATCCGTGTGTTCGGCCCTCCATTCATCGCTAGATGAACTTCAGCCTGTCCATGGGTAGCTCACTCGGTTTCGGGTCTAGTGCATGACACTTTGGTCGCCCTATTCAGGCTCGCTTTCACTATGGCTTCGGGTGTAACTCCCTTAACCTAACGCGCCATACAGCTAACTCGATGGTCCGTTCTCCAATAAGTACATGGTCACACCGAAGTGCTCCCATTCGTTGTATGCATAGAATTTCAGGTTCTATTTCATTCCCCTCACCGGGGTGCTTTTCACCTTTCCCTCGCGGTACTAGTTCACTATTGATCACCAAACCTATTGAGCCTTGGAAGGTGGTCCTCCCAGATTCAAGCCGGATTTCACGTGTCCGACCCTACTTAGGAAATCGCATCAACGCATTGAACTATTTTCGTTTACAGGACTGTTACCTGCTATGGTGGGCCTTTCCAGGCTCCTTCAACTAATAGAACAATACATTGCCAAGATTTACAGTTCTTGAGCAGCGCTCCTACAACACCCCTTGTGAAACGGCTGTAACCTATCACGCACAAGAGGTTTAGGCTGGTCCCATTTCGCTCGCCGCTACTTTGGGAATCGCGGTTGCTTTCTTCTCCTCAGGTACTGAGATGTTTCAGTTCCCTGAGTAATCCCCCTCTTACGAGGGTCATTGGACATTACTCCAATGGGGTTTCCCCATTCGGAAATCTCCGAGTCAAAGCTTACTTAGCAGCTCGTCGAAGCATATCGCAGCTAGTCACGTCCTTCATCGAAGTTTGGTGTCGAGGCATCCATTCTATGCACTTGAGTAACTTATATAACTTACCTTTTACTAGCTATGAGTTAGAAACTCATAACTGAGCAAAGTTGTATACATGTGTTCGTTTTATAACTTGTGTTTTTACTAACAGTAAAAATTACATTATGTATCAATCTGATTTTCAATGAACAAAAAAGAGTGTGCTTGGTGCACACTCCAAAGTCTTATATTTAGCCAGAAGCGATCATGGCTTCCAGCCTATAAAACTCAAGAATATGCACTGATTTTTCGGCTGAGATTTCGTAATAAAAAAGCGTTAACGAATTCAAAGCCACTGAATTATAAGCAGGCGTCCTAGTGAAGTCAAGAAAAAATTATTTATTTTTTCCTCTATGTTTAGCGGAAAAATACACCGATAGTTCCACCGGCCAAATCTTGTAGTGATCCAAAGGCATACATTACAGAAAGAATAGTCACAGCAAGACCAAGAAGGATGAAAAAATTATATGTCCCACCCGACCCCAAATATTGTTCAGCCCATCCAATATCACCAGTGAACTGTTTCAATTGGTACCGATAGATCATAATCAAGAATCCAAGCGGCACCCCAAAAATGAATACGAGTATTCTATCCATGTCTTTATTATAGCAAAATTCCTACCAACCTAAATAGCGAAGTGCCCACAGCGCATTCTCTTGGTCAGTAAAATCCCCTGCCTCAACTTGCTGTATAAACTCCTCCTTTGATTTAAGGACTACTTCAATAAATTCGTTTCCATCATGATTCGGCTCAGCAACCTTCTTACAATTGAGTGCGATAAAGCAATACTTCAATTTCGGTGAATAAGCACTTATATAGGTACGACCTAAAAAGTGCATCTCTCCTTTATAGCCAGTCTCCTCTAGAAGTTCCCTCTCTGCGGCTAGCTTCGGATCCTCCCCTTCATCCATCAATCCTCCAGGACTCTCATCAATAATCACCCCAGGCCCAGGCCGGTACTCACGAGCCATAATAAACTTTTCATCTGGCGTCACCGCTACCACTGTTGCCACATGCTGCTTTGTGCCATGAATAAAATAGTCAGCCTCATTCCCAGCAGGCATGAGATATCGCTGCTTCTCCAATCGCGCAAACTCATTTTGAAAAAGAACCTCTTCACGTAATAGTTTCCAAGGCTTCATAGATGACTGTTAATTTCATGGTGGGCATGGGAGGACTTGAACCTCCGACCTCGTCATTATCAGTGACGCGCTCTAACCAGCTGAGCTACACGCCCCGGTGCTCTTGAGTATGATTCCAAAAAAACTTAGATGGAAGATATTGCAAGGAAGTAAAAATTTTTCGACCGAGCCGTATAAAAGATACGGTGAGAGAGAAAAATTTGAAACTGACGCAGCAAAATCGACAGATAAGTTTTTTGGTGGAGCCTAGGAGGGTCGAACTCCTGACCTCCTGCGTGCAAAGCAGGCGCTCTACCAGCTGAGCTAAGGCCCCACAAACAAACTTCTACTCAATTTCAAAGGCAAAACGCATTATATAGACTCGCTATTTTTTTGCAAGAAATTATCAAAAATAGCCCACCTATTTATGAAGAATAAGGTCAAAATGATGAGCCACTTCTTCCTGAGTATGCAAAGCTCGATAAAAACCTAACGCATCATCATCCCCTTTATCGGCTTGCACAAATATAGTCCAAGTTTCATACCCCTTTGCCACCTCTTCAAGTTTCTTAAATAGTTTTGTTGCTATCCCTTTTCGTCTTTTATCTTCAACAACAGCAAGATCATAAACATAAACCTCTGATCTCTTCTTTTCAAATTTCCTCAAAACATACGCAACCAATCCTCCAACGACAACCCCATCATTTATCGCAACCAAAACAATATGGTTATCGTTTCCTAAGAAGGATAAAAGATAATCATCATCTGGAAGATGATCATGATAATTTTCCGGCTCTTCAAACACATCCCCAAAAAGCTGATTCAATTCCCTCATTAACGTAAGGTCCTCTTTCTTTAAACGTAGAATATCCACACCTATTCTTTAAATGATAATCCAATCTCATTGAGAGCATCCTTTAATATTCCAATACCCTTCGCCCCCATCCCATGAAGAGCTAAGAGTTCTGATTCCGAAAAGTTTGCCACATCGGCTAATTTCTTAATCTTTGCCTCATTTAAGGCTCTCAAAGCAGGTGATGCTAATGCGGCAGGAAAATCACTCTGAAGTTTCTTTTTATATCCAGGCCAACACTTTGGACAGACCGGACAATCAGAACTCTTATAAAACTCATGACCCCTGCTGCAAATTTTCTTTACACCTTTTTTCATATTCAATCATTTGGTGGAGCCTAGGAGGATCGAACTCCTGACCTCGCCCATGCCATGGGCGCGCTCTACCAGCTGAGCTAAGGCCCCAAATACCTCCCAATTAAAACAAAAAAGGCTGGCAAATGCCAGCACTTTAACATCCAGTGTGTAATAGAGAATGTGCCCGACTTTGCTCGAAAGCAAAGCCTCGACCTTGGATCACACAAGGTTTTGTGCGTCCCAAGACTCCTAGAAAGGAGGTGATCCATCCGCAGGTTCTCCTACGGATACCTTGTTACGACTTCGTCCCAATCAATGGTTTCGCCTTCGGACCCCGCTCAATTAGCTAAGGGTACTTCGGGCGCCCCCATCTTTCATGACGTGACGGGCGGTGAGTACAAGACCCAGGAACATATTCACCGCACCATGGCTGATATGCGGTTACTAGCGATTCCAACTTCATGGGGTCGAGTTGCAGACCCCAATCCGAACTTGGACCAGTTTTGGGGATTAGCTCCGGATTGCTCCTTGGCTGCCCACTGTACTGGCCATTGTAGCACCTGTGTCGCCCTGGACATAAGGGCCATGCTGATTTGACGTCATCCTTACCTTCCTCCGATTTAGAACCGGCAGTCTCGTAAGAAATATGCAACTTACGACAAGGGTTGCGCTCGTTCACGGACTTAACCGAACACCTCAAGGCACGAGCTGACGACAACCATGCAGCACCTGTCACCGAGTTCCTAACGGCACAATCACCTTTCGGCGATCTTCTCGGGATGTCAAGCCCAGGTAAGGTTCCTCGCTTATTGTCGAATTAAACCAGATGCTCCACCGCTTGTGTGGGTCCCCGTCTATTCCTTTGAGTTTTAGCCTTGCGGCCGTACTACCCAGGCGGAGTACTTAATGCGTTAGCGTCGGCACTGAGGGGGTCGAATCCCTCAACACCTAGTACTCATCGTTTACGGCGTGGACTACCGGGGTATCTAATCCCGTTCGCTCCCCACGCTTTCGTCCATGAGCGTCAGAACAGGTCCAGCGAGCTGCCTTCGCTTTTGGTATTCCTCTGCATATCTACGGATATTACCCCTACATGCAGAATTCTACTCGCCTCTACCTGTCTCTAGTCTATCAGTATCGGATACCGTATCTGAGTTGAGCTCAGACCTTTAACATCTGACTTAATAGACCGCCTGCGGACGCTTTACGCCCAATAATTCCGGATAACGCTTGCATCCTACGTCTTACCGCGGCTGCTGGCACGTAGTTAGCCGATGCTTATTCCTGAGGTACCGTCAGAATTCTTCCCTCAGAAAAGGAGTTTACAATCTTACGACCTTCATCCCCCACGCGGTGTTGCTCCGTCAGACTTTCGTCCATTGCGGAAGATTCCTCACTGCTGCCTCCCGTAGGAGTATGGACCGTGTCTCAGTTCCATTGTGACTGATCATCCTCTCAGACCAGCTACCCGTCATAGCCTTGGTAAGCCATTACCTCACCAACAAGCTGATAGGCCGCAGGTTCCTCCCAAAGCGCAAAAGCTTTACTCTTACGAGACCATCCGGTATTAGACCTCATTTCTGAGGCTTATCCCTGACTTTGGGGCAGATCCCAACGTGTTACTCACCCGTCTGCCGCTCCCTAAAAGGGCGCTCGACTTGCATGTGTTATGCACACCGCCAGCGTTAATCCTGAGCTAGGATCAAACTCTTCAAATAAAAGTGTTTGATTCTTTCTCTTGGATAGAAAAAGAAAATTTTTAACTTCAAAGTTAATATACTAGGGCACTTTCTCTATTACACACTAGATGTTAAAGATCGGGTCGGCCGTTTGAAAGCCGCAAATGTGATCGAATGAACCACATCTTAATGAAGCCACTTGGCTATACAGCACAAATAGCAGATGAATTCTAGGTGCTGACCTTTGGAAAGTCAACATCATTTTCTTAAAAAATATGATATAATGAGAAATGCAATTTAATAAACAAATTTTATGATTCCAAAGAATACACAGGGAGGCCAATATGGATCACATCAGGACCCAATTACCGATACAACCCTCATCCCAACCGTCATTGAAAAGACACATGCCGGTGAGCGAGCCTATGACATCTACTCTCGGCTCTTAAAAGATCGGATTGTTTTCTTAGGAACTGGAATTAACGATGCTGTTGCCAACAACATCATTGCTCAACTCCTCTTCCTTGAAAGTGAAGATCCAAAGAAAGACATTACCCTCTACGTTCACAGTCCAGGAGGACACGTAACTGCGGGGCTTGCCATCTACGATACGATGCAACTAATTAAACCAGACGTTTCAACCGTCTGTGTTGGACTTGCTGCCTCTATGGGTGCCGTTCTTTTGGCCGGAGGAGCAAAAGGAAAACGATTTGCACTTCCAAATGCTGAAGTCATGATTCACCAACCTCTTGGAGGAATTCAAGGGCAGGCATCAGATATCTCTATTCACGCCGATCACATTATTAAGACCAAGCATAGACTCAACAAGATTCTTGCTGATCATTCAAAGAAACCAATGAAAACCGTTGAAAAAGATACTGACCGCGACAACTTCATGTCAGCGGAAGAGGCTATGAAGTATGGATTGATTGACAAAGTTATCAGCCAGCACAAATAAACCAAACAACAATGAAAAAAGTAAGGCTGCTCTCCGGCAGTCTTATTTTTTTGTCTTCTTTTTTGATTTCTTAGCAGCAATATTTTCTGCATACTTCACAGAAAAGTCCACAATCTTTCCGGCGATATCAATCTTTGTTGCCTTCATAATACCTCTAAATCCTGGATTCGCATTCACCTCCATTATAAGAGGGCCTTTAGAAGTTCGAAGAATATCTACTCCTCCAATTTGGAGTCGCAGTGCCTTAACAGCTTTCACCGCCATTTTCTTTTCCTTTTCTGTCAGCTCTGTTGCCTTGGCCTTACCGCCAAGAGTAAGGTTCGATCGAAACTCACCCTCTTGAGCCGTTCGCTTCATAGAAGCAACCACTTCATCTCCAATCACAAAAGCTCGGTAATCCACTCCCTTAGCCTCCAGCATACACTCCTGAATCATTAAAACGTTTGATTGCGTACTATCCAAAATCATACCCAAAGCAGAATGGAGAGATCGCCGACTTTCTACAATCACAACTCCAGACCCAAGCGTTCCAAACGCTGTCTTCAAAATAACTGGATACCCACCAATAATGTCGATTGCAGCATCCAGATAGTCAAACTTCCGAACCACCACCGTTTTCACAACAGGAATCCCCTTCTTTGACAAAATCTGCATCGTTCGTAATTTATTTTTCGCATTCAAAATCGACATATATTTATTCACCACCGGCACTTTATTCATCTGGAACTGTTTCACAATCGAAACTTCCAAATCCAAACCTTCGGTCAGACCAACACGCGGAATAATAACGTCACATCCTTCAAACTTTTCGTTACGTTCATGAACTTCATGCTTTCGCCCACGAAAAAACAGCTGATACTCATTTGGATCGATAATAATCAACTCGTGACCAGCTTTTTCAACCGCCTCCTTCAAAAGCTTCGTCTCCTTCTTATGGGACGATTTATAACCATATCGTTCCATAACCTTACTAAAATCTAAAAGACCTATTTTCATGAAATTGATTTCTTATATTTAAGAACGGCATACTTCACCAAGTGGTGTTGAATATCGCCATTTGTTACCGAATTAATACCCGCAAGTCCTGGATTAGAGTTCACCTCGATCACAACTGGCCCCTTCGCACTCCTCATAATATCAACTCCAGCATAGTCCAAGCCCAAAAGCTTGGTGGATCGAATCGCAATCCTCTTCTCTTCAGATGTAAGGTCTGCTTCCTCAAAATCTCCACCTTGATGAACGTTCGATCGAAACTCACCCTTTTTGGCAGTTCTCTTCATTGCAGCTACCACTTTATCACCAACAACAAAGGCTCGATAATCCCTGTTGTCGCTTTCCCCAACATACTCCTGAATAAGAAGAATGTTCGTCTTCCCAAAGCGCCACAGAATATCCAACGCAGAAAAAAGCGAACGCCGACTTTCAATAATAGCAACGCTCTTCCCCATCGCCCCAAAAGCAGATTTCACAATCACCGGATATCCTCCCACCTTTTTAATAGCTTTATCCAAGTACTCAAAGTGACGAACCACAACCGTGCTCGGCACCGGCACACTTCCTTTGGTCAACATCTGCATAGTCCGCAACTTATTCTTTGCTCGTGAAACCGGCAAATATCGATTCACCACTGGGACCTTCATCAATTCAAACTGTTTCAACGTTGAAAGATCAGCCTCCATTCCAATACTTCCACCCATCCGTGAAACCAAAACATCACACCCTTTAATAGGCTTTCCTTTATAGAGGATTTTGGCATCCTTCCCAGTAAAGAGCAGTTGGCAATCCTCCCCATAATAAAAGATAGGTTTGTACCCAGCCTCTTTAGCAGCAGATGCAATCAATCGAGATCCTAGCGACGACTTCTTTTTATACACTGCTCGCTTGGTCGAAGACCCCGAAGCTGTTGAGCTTGGCTTTGAAATATAAATCCCTATAGTGAGCTGCTTTTTTTTCATTTTCTTTTTCATATCAAGCGGATTATATCATGAAGAACATTCCTGAGCACCAGGGCTTCCTATTCCAATCTATTTCTGATACTATACTCCAGAACTAAAAACACGAATGAGGATACACGTCGATAAAATATCTTCAAGTACAAAAAATATTCCCCTAAAGCATGAGGTGAATATTAGCAAACGCATCCCCGCAGAAAATGGCACAGTCATTGCTGTGAAAGTGCTAGAAGATAAACAAATCTACAACCAGCTTGAGCTGAGCAATGGACGCCTTTCAACCATCCACCTTGGAGATATCCTGATTGTGACTCTTGGAAATCGACGAGCTTTGAAAGGATTTGTTGGAAAAGTCCCAGACAGCTTGAAAGCTGGGGATTTCATTAACATTCTGAATCTTGGAGGTGTTGCAGGCCAATGTACCAGTGCCAACTTAAAAGAAGTAGGTCGACCCCTGAAAGCAGAGGTCCTTGGCGTTGTTTTGAGTAAGAAGAAGGAACCCCTCAATATTAAAGACTACAGACTCTTTGCCCCTTCAAAAAAAATCAAATCGGAAGTTCCGCTTATTGTTGTGAGTGGAAGCTGTATGAACGTTGGAAAAACCTCTGTCGCAAGTGAAATCATTAAATCTATTGCTCAGGAAGGACTCAAAATTTGTGGAGCGAAAGTAGCTGGAGTCGCTGCCCTCCGAGACACTTTGCGCATGGAAGATTATGGTGCTGCAAAAGCTGTTTCCATGATTGATGCTGGATACGCATCTACCGCAAACCAAACATCTCAAACCATCAACATCACCAAAGGAGCCATCAACCATTTATCAAAAGAAAATCCAGACTACATTATTCTGGAACTTGGAGATGGAATTTTTGGAGAATATGGAGTGATGGAAATCCTGAAAGACAAAGAACTTCAAGAACATTTATCTGCACACATTAGCTGTGCCAGCGACCCAATGAGCGCTGCCAAAATTCAAGAGATATGTGAAGAAATTGGCGCCCCCTTACACGTCATTTCTGGGCCAGCCACCGACAACAGCGTCGGTGTATCTTTCATTAAAAAGAAGCTCAAAGTTTTTGCACTCAATGGACTCTACGAAGGTGGGAAACTTTTCTCATACCTTAAAAAAAGCATTCTGTGAACGAGACACATCCAACCAAACGCAACTACCAGCCACTGATTTTTTCACTCACAATGGCTCTGTATCTGGTCATTTTTCTGTGGGGATTTTGGACAAAAGGAATAAACGCTATCGGGATAAACCTCACCGTCTTTTGGACTCTTGCCATCATCTTCTACACAACCTACACAAAAAAACAGCTCGGCATCTCAATCCTCTCCAAAAGAAACCTTTTCTGGACTTTGCCGTTCATTGCGATGACGCTCAGCTTTGGCATCTATGAAAATCCGTGGCTTAAGTTTATAACCATGGCAATTATGCCATTTTATTTTGCATTCTTCGTAAACTATTCACTCCTTGAAGAACGCGCCTCCCACGTGTGGAACTCAGTACTTATATCCAACATCATTGAACGCTGGGTTGAAATTTTGAATAACATCGGAAAAGCAACACAAGAGTTTGGAACCATTTTCTTCCTTAAAAGTGGTCCCAGCCGGAAAATTTTTGTGAAGGTTCTCCTTGGACTCGGCATTTTTGCGGTGGCTTCCATCCTGCTCTTCATTCCCCTCCTATCTACCGCTGATCCAGCCTTTGCAGCATTAGTAAGAGATGCACATTTCTGGTTCGCCAATCTTTTCCGGGCAGACTTATTTGGAAAATTCATCTTTTGGTTTGTTTCAAGCATTCTTTTCATCGCAACCTTTTTTAGTTGGATAAAAAAGTTCAACTTTGCCAAAGAAACGAAAGAAAGTTCAATGGACTCAATCATTAGTGGCGTGGTTCTTGGCGGGATTTTAATGCTCTACATCCTGTTCATTGGAACACAACTCCGATATCTGTGGGTTGATACGCTTCCAACCGACTTTAAGAGCACCGAAAGCCTTGTAAAAAATGGTTTCTGGCAACTCTTCTTCCTTTCAGCAATCAATGTCTTCCTGTACTTCCTCTACTATCGAAGAACGCACAAACACGTTCAAAAAATACTGGTCGCATTCACTTTTGCGTCATTCTTATTGTTAATATCTGCCGCGCAACGAATGCTCCTTTACGTGACACTATATGGCTTCAGCTATGAAAAATTCTTCGCAGCATACACAGTCGTATATGCCATCATCCTCTTTATAGCGCTCTTTGCATTCCTGTATAAAAAGAAAAAACAGGACATCTTTAAGTTCATGGTCATAACCTTTATGTGGATGTTTTCACTCGCAACCATCCTTCCCGTTGAACAGATCATTTTCCGATCCAACCTTGCCCTCTTAGAAATGCCGGGATCTCGCATTAGAATGTATGAGTTACGGATGCTTTCAGCAGATGTGTACGACCTTGCCATTGATGAAATCGAAAAAAATCCAAGCAGGTGGGCTATGTGGAAAGAAGATAAAGCTATAAAACTCAATGAGAAGTCATGGTATGAAATGACCTTATCTGGCTCCATAGCACGCAACTCTAATCGTTAAACCCAGCCCTCATGTTAAAAAAAATATCACTCTTCAATCTCGCAATCCTTTCAATATTTGTTTTCAGTGGATGCTTCAATTTCGGTGAAGAAGAAAATCCCGAAGCCCTTCCGCCAAGCACATCCAGCACCTACGAAACAGGACAGTACACATTAACAGTTCCTGCTGATTGGGAAGTGATTGATGCTAATGACTTCACTTCTGACGTTCCACCAGAAACAGAGGTGGTGTTTCGGAACAACGTCAAAAATGAAACCTACACCGCCAATGTAAACATTGTTAGACGAGAGCTACAGGAGAGCGTCGATTCGCTCGAATACGCCAATCTTGTTGCTAACCGTGAAAAGTCAGGATTAGTCGATTATAGCGAAGAGAAAAAAGAGACTATCACTCTCCAAACACCAGACGGCCAAATCGAAACCTATTTGCTCGTGTTCCAAGCCCGCAAAAGCAACAATGACCAGCTCGTCCGCTACTACCAAACCTATGGTGTCAGCGCAAATGCCGCCTTCATTGTGACTGGATCAACCTCAACCCAAGAAACCGAAACCACTTCTCAAACCATCGAGAATATCGTACGATCCTTTCAGTTACGATAGCAAAACCACTATAAAACCTGATACGCCGGGGTGGTGGAACTGGTAGACACGAGGGACTTAAAATCCCTTGATCGCAAGATCGTGCGGGTTCAAGTCCCGCCCTCGGCACCACTACTAACCTCACTTCACATGTACGATGGAATCATCTTTGACCTTGATGGTACACTTTGGGATGCTGTCCCAACGACTGCGAAAGGATGGAACAAAGGCCTCGAAAACTTGGGTCTAGAAAAAAGGGTGAGTGTTGAAGAAATCATGGCAATAACAGGTAAACCTGCTCAAGAATGTTTGGACATAATATTTTCTGACCTCTACTCTTCGCACCCAGACATTTGTAACATCATGAATCGTTACGAAGAAGATGCTCTAAAAAAATATGGAGGCCAAATTTATCCAGGAGTAAAAGAGTCCCTTCCAGAATTATCTCAAAACTTCCCACTTTTCATTGTAAGCAACTGTACAGAGTGGTACTTGGAACTCTTTTTCAACTTTTCTGGACTAAAAAAATACTTTAAAGCATGGGATTGCGCCGGCATGTCCAACGCACCCAAATCTGAAATGCTCAAAAACATGGCCACCCACAACAAACTAGCAAACACTGTTTATGTTGGTGACACGGCTGGAGATGAATCCGCAGCAAAAGCAGCCAAAATCCCTCTACTTTATGCCTCCTATGGATTTGGAGAATGCAAAGACTACCTTGCCGCTTGCAACTCTTTTCAGGAAGTAATAGAGCAGCTTAAGACGTCATGAGCCGGTAAAACAAATCCGGATACGATTTTTCCTGGAAGTGACCAAACCCAGAAAGCTTCAAAACCCTCCACGAATCATCGAACTCGTTCGCCGATTCAATCGGAATCAAATGATCGTCATCTGAAAAGACAGCCACCTTGTGCGCGGCTCGAATTTTCGACATATCCACCGGATGTTCCAGCACTCTTTCCACAGCATCAACGTCTGAATTCGGCCAAAGCTTTCGGTAGCGGGCATACGGCAAAACACCAACAGCCGGGGCAACCACAAAGAGTCGATCCAGCTCTAAGGTCTCCGCCAATTTCAAGGCAAAAAAACCACCGAGCGAATGGCCCACAACAGAATCATGTGCTTGAAAATCCTTGGTAGCTTCTTCCAAAAACTGCATCGTCTCTTCAAAGTTTGGATTTTTAGGATTCGGCAACGTTTTGTTCACCACTTCATATTGAAACTGGCTCAATTGACCCTCAAGCCACGGGAACCAATTTGACTCCTTTGATCCTTCAAATCCATGTATAAGCAGAACTTTTTTCATAAAAACATCATACACTATTTCCGCAGCTTTTGGCATGAAGGACAAACAAAGGTTCCCCGCCCCGCAACAACCATTTTTTCTATAGTCGTACCACAGTTGTAACAAGGATCATCCTTGCGTCCATAAATCTTTAAGTAGTCCTGATGTTTGCCTAACTCGCCACGCGTACCAACAAAGTCGGTCATCGAAACACCACAATGCTCAATCCCCTCATTCAAACAATGAACGATCGCTTCGAACAAACGTTCTTTATCCTCTTTTCTTAAAGCTTCAAGTCGAGATTGAGGATGGAGCCCACTCCGAAAGCACGATTCATCCGCATAAATATTTCCGATTCCAGCAATCACATCCTGCCGCAACAACGTATTTTTCAAAATCCCTCTTTTCCCACGAAACATTTTCATGAACAGTTTTTCATCCAAATCTTGCAAAGGTTCAACCCCAAGCCGATCCATGCCAGAAAGCGCATTAATTTCATCTTTATGAGCTAACCAAATCCGGCCAAACTTACGAGCATCACAAAAGTACAAAGCCGTCGCATCCGAAAAGACAAACACCGCCCGCACATGACTCTCTTTCCGGTACAGCTTTTTCCAGAGTAAACGCCCACTCATCCGCAAATGAATGACCAACCGCATATTCCGATCCAATTCAAAAACAATAAACTTTCCGCGTCGCGTCACATCTAAAATTCGTAAACCCATCAGCTGCTCTTTCACTTTTTCGAAAGATGGGATAAACGTTGACTTCACACGCCCTTCCAACCCCCAAAACTTTTTCCCAACCGCAGTCTCGCGTAACTCGCGGACGATGGTCTCCACTTCTGGCAATTCCGGCATAAATCTTGTAGAATAACAATTAAATTCCACATGTATGTATACATTAAAACCTTTCATCATGAAAATTTTGCGGAACCTTGCGGCTGTGGTCGCGCTCTTTTCCTTTGCAGTCGTTGCCTCAGCACAGAGCTATACCGACCTTAGTCAAGCCCACGAAAACTATGACGCCATCATGTTCTTAAGCGATAGAGGCGTAGTTCAAGGATATCCAGATGGGTCGTTCAAACCTGAACAACCGGTAAACCGTGTTGAAGCCATCAAAATGATCTTTGGAGCCGTTCCCGTTGAAGATCCAGAAGTAATAATTTATGGCGATTTCTTCGATATTGATCAGGAAGCCTGGTATGGAGAGTATTTCCGAAAAGCATTCTCGCTCGGAATTGTTGAAGGATACCAAGACGGATATTTCCGCCCAGCTCAAACTGTGAACCTAGTTGAGAACCTAAAAATCCTCTTTGAAAGTGCTGGAGAAACCCTCCCTACAAACGTTAATACTGACCCATATGCTGATGCCATGACCGGCCAATGGTATACATCTTATGTTCAACTTGCGAAAAACATGAACCTCCTGGACGCTGACAGCCAAAACAACATTTATCCAGCCCAGGGAATGTCTCGCGGAACACTGGCTGAGACCATTTATCGGTACTTGATTGTGACCGAAAACGACATGGAGAGCTTTGATCCAGAAGAAGTACCCGAAAAAAAGAATGAACAAACATCAAACGGATACATCCTCACCGTCAATATTGATGATTCTGCATACGGACCATCGAACCTCCTTGTCCCACAAGGATCAACCGTACGCTTCAGCAACAATGATGACATCGACCACACCGTCACTGACGATGGTGGAGCGTTTGACAGCGGCATCATCGCCCCAGGTGAAGAGTTCCTCTACACTTTTGACGACCTTGGCGTGTACGACTACAGCTGCACTCTTCATCCAGCCATGACCGGAAAAATCACCGTCAAACCAGCCAACGAAGTGCCAACAATATAAAAAGTCTCGGCCATAAAAGGTCAAAATTTCAGCTTTTCTACAAAAAAAGAGCCCCGACCGGGGCTCTTTTTAATAATCTGCCTTCACAAGGCCCTCCAAAACATCAATCATATTCATCAAACCATCAATATCCTTATAAAAACCATTTATCGTTATCCGAATCCTCTTTTTATCAAACACCATCGTAGACCACGGAAACATCTTAACTTTCTGTAAAACACCGAAAGGGAGAATCTTCTCCACATGCCGCTTAATAGCATCCATATCATCACCAGTTTTATGATGATATACAATTCCAAGCGCATTATCCTCATTTCCCACAATTGGCACCGTCGAAGGAAACATGAGCTTCATGATTGGGGGTCTCTGTGAAACTTCAAGTTTATTAAATGGAATCTGCTTTTTAGCATACAGATATGTCACAAATCGCTCCGATTTATCAGCCGGCGTTTTAACCAAAGTATAAACAAGAAAGATGGTAACCGGTCCTCTCTTTATGACACCAGCTTTCCCTTTCTTCCTTTCATGATACTCGTCATACTCGAATTCAGTCTCTGCCAACTTCCCTTCATCGACTGAACCCTCCTCATAAAGACTAAATCCAGGAATTAAATAGAGTTGATCCTTGATTTTATCAAATTTTCTATTAAGCCTTTTTGACTTAGAATAAAAGACACTACCCACAAAAAGAACAACCAAAAGTGCCAGTGGCCAAAAACTCAAAACGTAGCTAGAAAGATAAAGTTGATCCATATTCATAAGTTGTGATAGCGCTCTAAACTATACCATGAATTTGTTCCAAGTATTTCTCAGCAAAGCTCAATTTACAACCATGAAATCAAGTTGCAAGACGAATCAAGAAATTCAAGGAGGCCAGGACGAGACGAGCAAAGCGTATACGAAATACGCGTGCGAGCGAGGACGCCAGCCGACACAAAATTTCGAAGATTACTTTTGCAATGGTGGGCGATCTGGGGGTCGAACCCAGGACCTTACGGTTAAGAGCCGTCTGCTCTGCCAACTGAGCTAATCGCCCACACCATACTCCTTCCTTTCTGCACTTTGAAAAATGCGATGGATAACTTATCATTGAATCACCTCCTGTTCAACCGATAATGAAGAAAATCCTTTTTTATACCGATACTCCAATTCATGGCGGCGCTGAGCGCCATATGCTCCAGCTTGCCCGCCATCTCCCAAAAACCAAATATACCATTGAGCTCGCTTGCTCAAACTATAAACAGCTCTCTGGATGGACAAAGAGTTGGATGAATGCCGGATTCAAAGTCCACCGCCTAAACGTAGCCCACAAACACGACCCCCGAACACTTTTTCAACTCAAAAAAATTCTAAAATCTACAGAACCAGATTTGGTTCATCTTCACTTATGGAATCCAGGAGGATGCCGCTACGCTTTCGGAGCCATCGACAAACGATCAACAAAAATTGTCAGCACCGAGCATGACCCTTTCCCAATTTCTGGCCTCAAAAAAAGCGTTAAGAAGAAGGGCCTCAAAAAAACGGACCATACCATTACCGTTTCCGATGCCAACAAAGAGCTTATGCTCAAACTCTATCCAGAAGTGAAAGGAAAAATATCCACCGTGCATAATGGCATCGATTTAAATCAATTCGACCAGAGCATCATCCGATTTTCCACTCAAGCCAAAGATAAAATTCGCGACAAAATCTTTCATGCTGCCCACGATGAGTTCATTATCCTCACCATTGCTGAACTTCATCCCCGCAAAGGTCTTAACTACCTGATCGAAGCGTTCAAAATGGTCCAGGAGCAAAAGACCAAAACCAAGTTGGTCATCGTTGGAAAAGGTCCACAAAAAGCCAAACTCGAAAAACTTATCAAAAAATTAGAACTGTCTGATAGTGTAGTCCTTGCCGGACACCAGGATGACATTCCACAAATCCTTAAAAGCGCAGATTTGTTTGTGCTCCCAAGTGTGAAGGAGGCGTTTGGACTTGTTCTTTTAGAGGCGATGGCCGCACAACTACCAATCATTGCAACAGAGGTTGGAGGGATCCCTGAAATCGTCCAAAATCGAAAATCTGGTGAACTGGTACCTCCTCAAGATTACGAAATGCTTGCCGACAAAATTGTAGCCGTTATGAGCAACAATGCCTTGATGCAAAAACTGGCCTACATGGGACATCATCGCGTCAAAACGTTTGATGTTACGGAAATGGTCCGCAAAACCGAAAATATTTACGACACTATCCTCAAATGAAACTGAAAACCATTTACATCTGCGAAAACTGCGGACACACCGCGCCCAAATGGCTCGGGAAATGTCCAGATTGCGATGCTTGGAACTCCTTTCAGGAAGACGTGGTCGCCAAAGATCCAAAACGAGAACACAAAGGTGTAGCGCAAAAAATTCAACCACTTCACCAAATCAAAGAGGATGATAATCGAATCCCAACCAACATTGGCGAACTCGACCGTGTTTTAGGAGGAGGGATTATTGAAGGAAGCCTGGTTTTGATGAGCGGTGAGCCAGGAATCGGGAAATCGACACTCACACTCAAACTGTGCGAACAGATTGCGAATATAAAAAAGAATGTCCTCTACGTTTCTGGAGAAGAGTCCGTGCAGCAGATTAGCCTACGTGCTAAACGGATGGGGATAAAACAGGAAAATTTAGGGATTCTGGGTGAAAACAGTGTTGAAAACATTATGGAAACGCTGGAAGTAGAGAAGCCAGAATTTGTAGTGATCGATTCGATTCAAGTGATGAACACTGGAGCTTCTGCTTCTTTGGCCGGAACCATGAGTCAGATTCGAGCCTGCACAGAAATTTTCATGACGTACGCAAAGCAGAATAATATTCCAGTTCTCATAATCGGACATGTGAACAAAGAAGGAAAACTGGCTGGACCAAAAGTGTTGGAACACTTAGTCGACACAGTCCTCTTAATAGAAGGAGATCGCTACCAAAATCTTCGCATACTCCGAACAGTTAAAAACCGTTACGGGTCAACCAATGAGATTGGACTGTTCGAAATGAACGAAAAAGGACTCGAAGAGGTCACTAACGCTTCCAAACTCTTCCTGGAAGGCCGAAAAGCAGACGCCTTCGGCTCGGCCATCACCGCTGTCGTTGAAGGAACACGCCCACTACTCTTGGAAGTCCAGGCACTCACCAGTTCCACCCCATTCGGATACCCTAAGCGGGCCGCCAGCGGCTACGACGTCAACCGCCTCCAGCTCCTGTTAGCCGTGATCCAAAAACACCTCCACATAGACATGAGCTCCCACGACGTCTACGTCAACGTAGTCGGCGGTTTCAAAGTCAACGACCGCTCCACCGATCTGGCCGTCATCATGGCCATCATTTCATCCCTCTACAAAACCGCGCTCCCACAAGAAAGCCTCTTCATCGGCGAAGTCGGCCTCTCCGGCGAACTCCGCTCCGTCCCTCACCTGAAAAAACGCATCCAAGAAGCAAGTAAAATCGGCTTCAGCAAAATCTACACCCCACCAACCAAAGAGAAATCGGCTGGACTCTCACCAATAGCGATTGAAGAGATCGGCCAAGCGCTCAAGGAACTCTCGCTCAAAAAAACAAAAACTGCTAAGAAATAGCAAAAAGCCTCATAGCATTCTCCGTCGTGATGTTCGCAGCCTCTTCCGTGGTCAAACCTCTCTGATCAGCCAAGCATTTCGCTGTCTCCACCACAAACGCCGGTTCATTCCGCTTTCCACGATACAGTTGCGGCGTCAAATACGGACAGTCCGTTTCAATGAGCAGTAACTCCTCTGGTGCCTCAGCCGCTGCCTCCCGCAAATACTCATTCTTAGGATACGTCACTACACCAGAAAACGAGGTGTGGTATCCCCTCTTCCAGCACTCACGTGCATACTCAATTGTTCCAGTAAAACAGTGCAGGATTACTTTTGAATTCCCAACTGCGCCCAGAATCCGCATAGCATCATCCCAGGCATCTCGCACATGAACCACCACCGGCACATCCAGTATTTTTGCCAACTTCAATTGCCGCTTGAAAGTCTCCTGCTGCAGATCGTGCGGCTGAAAATTCCGAAAATAGTCCAATCCCATCTCACCCAACGCCACCACTTTTTCTTCCTCGCCAACCAATCGTTCAAAATCAGCCAAAACTTCATCCGTCAGCTGGTCCGCATTGTGAGGATGCACCCCCAACGTCGACCAAAACCGCTTCCCAGGCCGAGCCTTCACAAACTCCAGCGCCTCCATCGAATCCTTCACCGTACACCCAACAATAATCTGGTTCGTCACCCCAGCCTCCTCCGCCCGAACAATCAGTTCATCAACGTCCGGAAACTCCTTGGCAAAGTGAATATGTGAGTGTGTATCAGTAAACATGGCAATCGCAGCTTATAAAATTTGACGAATTCCCATGCATTATATAAGCTGGCTCCAGACAACTCAAACACATGCAAACAACCGCAACAACAACTTTTTACTTCTTCTACGCGATCAACCAATCGTGAGGAGTTTGTGAAAAAGTAAATGTTTGCCTTCACTCCTCACAGAAGAGGAGTTTTTTATTACATCCTTACCCCCACCACTATGGTAGTATCACAGATGTCTCAATTCAGCCGACCAAACAAGATTTGTCTTTATCGAAGCCACACGTAAGCGACCACAAACTCCTCAATTTATAACCTCAGAAAACATGATTATCGTAATGCAAAAAGGCGCGGACCAAGCCCTCGCCGACAATGTCATCAGCCAAATTAAAAAACTTGATCTCCAACCCATGCCAATGGTTGGAACCGAGCGGACCGTCATTGCCGTTATTGGCGACGAGAGGCCGATCGACCAGCACCACATTAGCGCGCTTCCTGGCGTTTCTAAAGTGATGAGTGTCTTGGACCCATACAAACTTTCTAGCCGTGAGACCAAGCATGAAAACACCGTCATCGACCTTGGCGATGGTGTGACTATTGGTGGCGATAAAATCGCGATGATGGCTGGGCCTTGCGCCGTAGAAAGTGAGGCGCAAATGGAAGCAGCCACCAAAGCCGTAAAAGACGCCGGAGCCCAGATTCTTCGTGGAGGAGCCTTCAAACCACGCACCAGTCCATACTCTTTTGAAGGTCTTGGCCCAGATGGACTCAAACTCCTTTCCAGCGCAGCCAAAAAACATGGCATGAAGGTCATTACTGAAGTTGTCGATGTTCGTGATATCGACCTCATTTGCCAACACGCTGACATTCTTCAAATCGGAACTCGCAATATGTCCAACTTCAACCTTTTAAAAGAGGTTGGAAAAGTCGACAAACCGGTTCTCCTCAAACGTGGAATGAGCGCGACCGTGAAAGATTTGCTCCTCGCCGCAGACCACATTATGTCCAACGGAAACCAAAATGTAATGCTCTGTGAACGTGGTATTCGAACCTTTGAAACCGAAACACGAAACACCCTCGCACTCGCAACCGTACCACTCGTCAAAGAGTTGAGTCATTTGCCAATCATCGTAGATCCAAGTCACTCTACCGGAAAACCTTCATTGGTCTCTCCCGTCACCTTAGCAGCCATTGCTGCTGGTGCGGATGGAATCCTCATCGATGTCCATCCAAATCCAGCTGAAGCCATGTGTGATGGTGACCAAGCCATCAAGCCAGACCATTTTGTTGAATTGATGGGACAACTCACCCCAATCGCCCAAGCCGTTAATCGCACCATCTAATTCATGACAACCATCAAAGCCAATCTCAAAAGCCAAAAGGATGACAGCTACTCCATCATCATTGAAGATGGATTGCTGAAAAAAGTGGGCAGCTACCTGAAAAAAAATACCATCGGCACAAAATATGCCATCATTTCCGACACCAACGTCGGAAAACTCTATGGGCGAACTTTGAGCGCACAACTCGCCCAAAATGGGATTCTATGCGAAGTTCTGACCTTCCCATCGGGTGATCGATCAAAACGCTTAGAAATCGTCGAAAAATTGGCTGATCGAATGCTGAAGAAAAAGTTTGACCGCCACGATGCCATCATAACTCTCGGTGGCGGTGTTCCCGGCGACATTGGTGGATTCCTGGCTTCTATCTATATGCGTGGCATCCCCTACATTCATATTCCTACATCAGTGGTCGGAATGACCGACTCCAGTATTGGTGGAAAAACTGGAGTAAACCTTGCTGGAGGAAAAAATCTCATTGGGCGGATTGAACAACCCAAAGCCGTACTGGTCAATCCCACTCTCCTCACAACCCTGCCCGAATCCGACTACATCACAGGAATGGGAGAAGTACTGAAGTATGGGGCAATAATGGACACTGGCCTATTCAAACTCCTTGAAACATCTGCTTCCAAAATCCTCAAACGCCAGCCTGCAATTTTGAACAAAATTATTGAACGATCTATCAAGAATAAGGTTTCCGTCATCGCAAAAGACGTAGATGAAAAGGGTTTACGCAAAGTTCTGAACTATGGTCATACACTCGGACATGCCATCGAAAAAATTAGTAACTACAAAGTTTCGCACGGAGAAGCCATTTCCATTGGCATGAAAGTGGTCAATATCATGGCATCACAACACAATCACCTCAGCCAAGCCAACGCAAGCCGTATAAATAATTTGATCGACAGCTATAGGATCATCCACCCAAAGAGTCTTTCGACTATTCATCCAAAAAATAGTTCCAAGCTTTGGAACATTATGAAAGCTGATAAAAAAGCTACAAATGGAGTCATTCAATTTGTGATCCCCACAACCATTGGGAAACATAAACTCGTCGACACTTTTACAAAAAAAGATTTCACCCAAGCACTCACACGCTATGCTTAGAATTATTCCTCCCCAAAAAAAACTCGCCAACATTGCCACAAAAGTTCCTGGATCCAAAAGCTACACCAATCGAGCTCTTCTCCTTGCTGGCTTAGCAAAAGGGAAAAGTACCCTCCTCGACCCACTTGAAAGCGAAGACACAGAAGTCATGAAAAAGGCTCTTTCACAGCTCGGTGTATCAATTAAAAAACAAGAGAACAAAATTATTATTCAAGGATCGGGTGGAAAGCTACAACAAAGCAAAAAACAACTTTTCTTAGAAAATGCTGGCACAGCGGTTCGCTCACTCACGGCAATGCTCGCGACCCAGCCATTTAAATCAATCATCACCGGCAACAAACGAATGCAAGAGCGTCCTCTCAAAGATCTCATTACCGCTCTCAAAAAAGCAAAAGTGAAAGTGGAGAGTCCCACTGGGTGTCCACCAGTAAGCGTTCAGGGACCACTTCCTCAAGGCTCAACTACAATAAAAGGCGACACGAGCAGTCAGTACGTTTCTGCACTTCTCATGGCTGCACCATTTGCCAAGGGACCTTTCACAATAAACCTTGAAGGAAATCTGACTTCCAAGCCATATGTCGATATGACTATCGATGTAATGAATAAATTTGGTGTCACCATAAAAGAGAAAAAAGGACAATTTCGCATAGACCCACACAGCTACAAAGGAACGATCTATCAAGTTGAAGGCGATGCTTCATCGGCTACCTATCCCCTCGCCCTCGCTGCGCTCCACGGCAACAAGGTCACGATCACCAATCTCAACAAACTCAGCAATCAGGCCGATATGCAATTTCTAGATGTCCTAGAGAAGATGGGATGCCGCATCAGCAAAACGAGCAAAAGCATTAGTGCTCAAGGCCCAAAGCAACTCAAGGCTTTACGAACAATTAATTTGAACAAAATGCCAGATGCAGCTATGACGGTTGCAGTACTTTGTGCTTTTGCTAAAGGAAAATCCAAACTCACTGGACTCGCCAACCTTCGCGTAAAAGAGACCGATCGTCTAGCAGCACTCACCAACGAACTCACAAAAATAGGAGCCAAAGTGACAGAAGGAAAAGACTTTCTCGTGATCGATGGAAATCCAGAGAGCCTCCATGGAGGTATCATTGACACCTATAATGACCATCGCATGGCTATGTGTTTTGCCATTGCAGGAAGCCGAATTTCAAACATTCACATCCTTAACCCAAGCTGTGTACAAAAAACTTATCCAACATTCTGGAAAGAGCTGAAACAATGGGGCGTATCGTCCAAAAAAACAGATTTTAGCAAACACCCCAACATCATCCTTGCCGGACTTCGAGGAACTGGAAAAAGCTCAATCGGGAAAATCCTCGCAAAAAGCCTCAAATATGATTTCATTGATACTGATCAATACATCGTTCAAGAACAAGGCTTAACAATCCCTGAAATCGTCCAAAAAAAAGGATGGGCCCATTTCCGCAAGTTGGAAGCTCAGGCAGCCAAAAAACTGTCATCCCATAAAAAAACTGTCATCGCCACTGGTGGTGGCATGTTCATTCAACCGCAGAACACGAAAGCTCTCAGAAAAAGTGGATACATTGTCTTCCTTCAAGCCCAACCAAAAATTTTAGCACAACGCATTCACGGCGATCCGAATCGCCCACCACTCACAACCAAAACAACAACCGTAAAAGAACTCGAACACCTCTGGAACGAGCGAAAACAAAGCTACTACCATGCCGCCGATTGCGTGCTCGATGTCAGCACAGAGTCTACACAGCTCAAAAAAGACATCAAAGCTAAAGCCGATGCCATATTGAAAATGTTATCCCTGGACTGACGCCTTCATCATATTCATTTGATCCTCCGTCCGTAGCGAATCAACAATATCTTCCAAGTCCCCTTCCATAATAGCTGGCAGATTACTCCAACTCTTCTTAATGCGATGATCCGTCACACGATCCTGCGGAAAATTGTAGGTCCGAATCTTTTCACTCCGATCCCCCGAACCAATTTGAGCCAACCGCTCCTCTCCCCTCTCCTTTTGTTTTTTCTCAAGTTCAATCGCATATAAACGCGTCCGCAAAACCTGCAGCGCTTTGTGCTTATTCTTCAATTGCGACTTTTCATCCTGACAAGCCACCACCAATCCAGTAGGAATATGCGTGATTCGCACTGCCGAATCAGTCGTGTTCACGCTTTGTCCTCCTGGCCCACTTGATCGAAACACATCCACGCGAATATCCGCATCCGTAATCTCAATATCCACCTCTTCCGCCTCTGGCAAAACCGCCACGGTAATCGTTGATGTATGCACCCGCCCCTGGCTTTCCGTCACCGGAATTCGCTGAACCCGATGCACCCCACTTTCATACTTCATGAGACCATATGCCCCATCTCCAATCAGTTTAAAAATCATCTCCTTGATACCTCCAGCAGTCGCCTCACTCTTACTCATAAGTTCCGCTTTATACCCTTGCGTTTCAGCAAAACGCATATAGGCTCGTGCCAATTCCGCTCCAAAAAGCGCGGCCTCTTCACCTCCAGCTCCAGCCCGGATCTCAATAATACAGTTCTTCATATCATCTGGATCCTTCGGCAAAAGCTCAATCTTCAATTTCTCCTCTAACTGCTCGATCATTTTCTCTGCTCCCTCTAACTGCTCTTTCGCCAATGCCTGCATCTCTGCATCCGATTCATTTTCCAAAATGTCCTCGGCATCTTGCTTCTCAGCTAAAGCACTCTTGTATTCACCATAAAGCTCAACCACTTTTGTGATCTCTTTATACCGCTGCCCCAATTTGGCATATTCAGACTGATTTTGGATTATTTCCGGATCCGCCATCTTCTTTTCCAAGTCTTGGAATTCCTGTTCGAGTTGTTTCAGTTTTTCAATCATGCGTTGGCAAAGCTTACCACGAATATTCGTTCAATAGAAGCGTAATCCTTTTCTATTCGCCATTCATATTGATCAAAAAAATTGCTTAGAAGTGCACTCATTTCTTCCCCTTGTACGAAACCAAACTCACCAAGTAACAATCCTGGCTTCATGCTCTTTTCTTTCATTTCCTCAAACAGTCGCCGATAGAGCTGCAACCCATCCACACCACCAAACAAAGCAACGTGCGGCTCAAACTCTTCCGTTTCCTTGCTCACAAACCGAAATCGCTCTTCTCCAATATATGGAAGATTCGCCACAATCACATCAAACGATCCATCAACCTCTTCCAACAAATCCGATTCAATAAAATCAATCCTATCCTGAACTCCATGTTGCTGCGCATTCCTCTGTGCCACCTGCAAAGCCTCACCAGAAACATCCGTCGCTGTCACATGAACCTCCGGCAAACTATGCGCAACGGCAACAGCAATGGCACCACTCCCCGTCCCAACATCCAAAACTTTCGCCGGCTTATCACCAACAAACTCCTTCACTTTGTCCACCATCAGCTCCGTCTCTGGACGTGGAATCAAAACATGCTCATTCACCTCAAAAACAAGACCATAAAACTCCTTTTCTCCAATCACATAAGCCAACGGCTCACCACTTCTCAACCGCTCAACATCATTAAAAAATTCACCATTCTCCTCGTCACTCAAAACTTTTTCCGGATGCGCAAAAAGCTGCTCTTTCGAAACTTTTAAAGCTCGAGCCAAAAGCACTTCCACCCCAATTCGATCATGATGATCAGCCTTACTCAAAGCCTCCCGCACGGTCATAAAAAACTGTAACAAAAAAGGCCTCGCCCAATCAGAGCGAGACCCTTTAATTTCTAATAATACTGCATCTTATTTCGTTTTTCTCGATACTGATCACGCACAACCGCAGCTTGCCGAACCAATCGCTTGGTCTTATTTTTCTTGTGATATCGTCGATTCTTTACTTCCAAAAGCACGCGGCTTCCTTGCACTTTTTTATTAAAGCGAGAAATCAACCGATCCACAGACTCTTTCTGGTTTTTTGTTACATGCACTGCCATAAGCAACACCTCCTTTCAAATTGGTTAGTAAAGCTGGATTATTATAGATCCAGCCTGATAAAAGTCAATTAAATATCCAAATTCTTCACCTTCTTAGCATGAGACTGGATGAACTTCTTTCGCGGCGCAACTTCGCTCCCCATAAGGGTTTCAAATGTTCGGTCCGCCTCTTCTGCTTCATCAATATGGATCTTGTACATTAATCGTTCTTCTGGATCCATGGTCGTTTCCCACAGCTGGTCTGGATTCATTTCTCCCAAACCTTTATATCGTTGCACTTTATTCATCCACTGTGGATTCCGAGCCAAAATCTGCTCCTTTTGCTCATCGCTATAAGCATATTCCGATTTCTTTCCAGTCCCCAACTTATAAAGCGGTGGTTGAGCAACATACAAATATCCTTGCTCAATGACTGGTCGCAGATATCGATAAAAGAGCGTCAACAACAGTGTTCGAATATGCGCTCCATCCACATCGGCATCCGTCATGATCACAATTTTGTGGTACCGGATCTTTTCGATATCCAAAACATCCCCAATTCCAATACCAAGTGCAATAATCAAACTTTTAATCTCATTATTAGCCAGGATTCGATCCATGCGCGCCTGTTCCACATTCAAAATTTTACCTCGGAGCGGAAGGATAGCTTGAGTCTGACGGTTTCGTCCCATTTTGGCACTACCACCCGCAGAATCTCCCTCAACAATAAACAGCTCCGAATCATCCGGACTCTTTGAGCTACAGTCAGCCAATTTACCTGGGAGCGTAAGCCCATCAAGAGCTCCCTTACGAATAACGGTATCCCGAGCCGCTCGCGCCGCAAGCCGCGCTCGCGCCGCCAAAGCACACTTCCCAAAAATCGCTTTCGCATCATTCGGGTTCTCATCCAAAAACTGATCAAACGCATCTCCAAAAGCTTTTTCAACCGCCGTTCTCATCTCCGCATTTCCCAGCTTACTCTTTGTTTGTCCTTCAAACTGCGGATCACCCAATTTCACAGAAATGATCGCAGTCAAACCTTCACGCACATCATCCGACGTAAGGTTGTTCTCTTTCTCCTTCAAAAGATTATTCTTCCGCGCGTAGTTATTAATGGTTCGAGTCAACGCACTACGGAAACCAGTCAGGTGCATACCACCTTCAATTGTATGAATGTTGTTCGCGAACGTAAAAATTTGCTCATTAAACGTCTGTGTATACTGCAGTGCTACTTCAACCAAACCATCATCAGTATCGCGCTCAACATAGACGATCGATCCAATTGACTCTTTTTGTTGATTCAAGTGTTGCACATACGACTTAACACCACCTTCAAAGTAGAATTGATACTTTCTTCCATCCCGTTCATCCACAATTCGAATTGTCACACCTTTTGTTAAATAGGCCTGTTGTCGTAACCGATTAAGAATAATTTGAAAATCAAAATTCGTGTGCTCAAAAATCCCTTTGTCCGGCATAAACCAAATTCTTGTACCAGTTTTGTCTGGAGCATCACCAACAACCTTAATTTCCGAAACCGGCTTACCTCCATCCTTATACTCTTGTTCGTGCTCCTTTCCTTCAGTCCAAACCGTCGCTTTTAAATCCGTCGAAAGCGCATTTACCACAGAAACACCCACACCATGCAACCCACCAGAAACCTTATACCCTCCTCCGCCAAATTTACCTCCGGCATGGAGAATCGTCAGTACTGTTTCCAAAGCCGATTTACCAGTTTGCTTCTGCTTTCCAACTGGAATACCACGTCCATCATCTTCAACACTACAAGCCCCATCCTTATGCAAAGTCACCAAAATATTCTTACAAAAACCTGCCATCGCTTCATCAATCGCATTATCAACAATCTCCCAAATCAAATGGTGCAAACCAGCTGTATCGGTGGTACCAATGTACATACCTGGACGCTTTCGCACCGCTTCCAATCCTTCCAGTACTTGAATATTCTCCGCACTATACGATGCCGCTTGCGCATTTTTGTCTTTATCTGGCATAAAACATGAAAATCTAATAAGTTAAAATGTTCCACTTGGAACAAGTCCAGCGGGAATATAGCACAACTTTTTCCGACTGTCAGGTTAAAACTCCTATTGTGGCAAGGGGAGATTTTCCTCAGCATTTGCAGCTGCTGCCTGCTCACCTTGAACGTACACTTGTCGCGCTACTGAAGCCAACTGACCAACATCAAACGGATCAGCAACCTGCTTATCACCATCAGGCGTTCGCACAAGAATAGACGAAGCCACGTTTGCAGAGTTCTGGAAGGCAAAAGCCATCTGTACATCGGCATCATCCGCCAACCGAGCACCATTCACAACGAACGAACCTGCATTCAGGTCTTGAACAATAATATTCTCTTCAAGCGCCGCGATGCCATTTGTGCGCAACTTATTGAGGAGCAGAGCCACAGCAACTCGTTCAGCCTGAGAAACTTGAGGCTGCTCTGGTTGTGTTGGTTGTTGCGGCTGAGATGGCGTTTCTGTTGGTTGTTCCGGCTCCGTAGGTTGAAGCAATATTGGCAAACTCGAGAGTCGAATTGCATCCCGTGAAAGAGCAACACCTCCACTGGTCACATTCTGGATGAGTTTCCGATTCCAGTCATATTCACCCGCAAATGTAACGCCATCAATCACACCACTCGCAATTTGTATATAGCGCTCATTCACATCAGAAATTTCCTCTATCTGCAAATTCGTAGCTCCAATAGTTGAAAAATCTTCAGAGATTTGAGCCACGATGTCTTCAGCTGTAATTGTTGGCACTGTTTCTTCACCAAGAAATTCGGAAATCACTTGCTCAATTGAGACCTGTTGCTGCTGAAGCTGAATGAAATCATTATAAGCATCCTGAGGTGATGATCCTCGAAGCTGCGTTACATTTGTCGCATTCAAAAATCGAAGAAAGTTCCCGTAGTCTTCCAACCGAAGAGCAAAAAGGCTACTCACTCCAACATCAGTTCCTGGCTGGAGATCCTTAATTTCATTAATAAGTCGGAACGCCACAAGCCGAGCATCCTCCAAAGAAACTCGCTCACTCAAGAAAAATGTTTGAAGCTGCCGCAAGAAATCGATCTTCGTACTAATAATCGTTTGCTGCTCTTCAGTCTTCAGCGAACCATCTGGCACAAAATCCAACCATTCACCTTCCAAGAAACTCTTCATTGCAAAGTAGCTATCCTGATAAAACTGAGGATACTGCCGCAACAAGTTATCCATAATCTGATTTTCCTCCGCTAGGACATAACTAGATGTCGCAATCGCCGCAACTTCCTCCTCTACAAAAGCTTGAAATCGAGTGAAGTAGTTCTGCAAAGCCAATCGAGCCTCAAGCTGATTTGTTTCTGCAAGAGCATAGGAATAATTGATATAGTCACGAATAAGGCCAAGCTTCAAAAAGATCGCATCCGCATCTCCATTAATTTTTTGCAAAAGCAGGTCGCTCAACGCCACTTTCACATCATACAGATCATCGGTCGGCAAAACCGTATTGAGCTTGGCATACTCAAGCCAAAGCCGATCCATCACCTTTTCATTAAATAACTCCTGTCCTTCATCCACCCCTGCATTCACCAATTGAGAAAACAGCACAACTCGCTCGCGGCCATCCGCTTCGCGCCCAAAAACATAAAGATATTTCGCATCCATCAACTGCTCAAAAAGATTTTCCACAATCCGCTCAATTCGTTTTTCTTGGCTAAAAGTAAACGTTTCTGAAAGTCGCAAAATCGACTTATCCAAATCGTACGAAAGTGAATCCAAAGATCCATAACGCAGACCGCGAGCAGTAATATTTGTGAGCTCATTCGCATCGATGGTTGTCTTCAAAGCACGATCAGCAGCTAAATTCTGCGTTACCCACGGATCAGCCGCCAAAGTCGCCTGATTCATCAATCCATACTGAAACTCTTTAATAAGCTTTGAGTAGAGAAGTCGTCCCAAAATTTGAACATTATCGGCAACTTTCGATTTTGAAACGGTTGCCTGACTTCCAGCAGCAACCAAAAAACTGTTCACAAGCCGTTCTGACTTAGAAAGAAGGACTTGATCAGCTGTATAACTTCCATCAATCAATCCCACATTTACTTGACCAGAAAAAACTCGGATCAAACTCACTTGCCCATCATATCCAACATCAAACGAACTTCTTTGCGGCATAAGCAGCGCACCTCCAGCAATCACATTCATTCCTGTTGAAGTTGCACCATTGTTTCCCCATACAGTTCCCTGTTGAAGATTAAAAATGTACCCACTTTCAGTTTGATTCAAGAACGTTAAAGAGGTGAGACCTGAAAGTCTTAAAATACCGTTTGAATCAAAGCGGATAACCGCACTTTGACCATTACTCGTTTGGATTGTATCTCCTGGCTGCAAAGCCATTTCTCCAGAAAAAGCGCCGGATGATCCACTCACAATTGCTGTTGCCCCCTGATCGCCCGCAAGTGCCACCACCTCCATTTCAAGTGCTGTTGCCGCTTCTGGCTGCGCACCGCCTTCAATAAAGATGGTTCCCACGAGGATTCCCAGTGCCAACAACGCAAACGCCAGATTTTTGAGCAGCTTTGTCATGAACTCTCACAAACAAAAATATCTTTATATTATAGCCAAAATTCGCCTATTTGTAAACAAATAGACCCTCTTTCATCTATCTTTTCTCCGGTTGTCTTTACCACAGCCATCCAGTATAATGAATCGAGTTTATTGACCACACAAAAATGAAACACAAATCTCCATTTTCAATGCGCATAGCAGCCGCTATGGGCATACTTTTGCTTTTCCCCCAATTCGCACTTGCTAATTTTCGCGACGTTGGCAGCCTCCACCCATATTTTGATGCTATTGATAACCTTGAACAGAAAGGGATTGTAAAAGGCGTTGGTGACAACTTTTTCCGACCTGATGATCCAATTTCTAAGGCTGCTTTCTATAAAATTGCTTTTCAGCATGCCGGATATCTCCCAACAAGTGGCACATATGAAACACCGTTTCCTGATATTCCAGCTGACGCATGGTTTGCCCCCTATGTAAAAACCGCTCTAGCGCTCAACTTACTCAATTTCAATCCAGAATCTCCAGAATTCAAAGGAGATCAACCGATCACTCGACTTGATGCGCTCAAGCTCATCCTCCCGCTTGAAGGAGTTCCAGCTCCACTCAACGACTCAAGTCCACTCGTTTTTCAGGATGTTCTTACGAATCCCCTTTCAAGTCACTACATAAAAGCAGCCCAAAAGTCTGGCATTTTCCTTCCTGAAGAAGAGCCATTCTTTTTCCCAAACCGGCTTTTAACGCGAGGTGAAGCTGCATACCTCCTCTACAAAGCCGAAATTTATAGAGATAGCCAATTTTCACCAGCAGAACTCCCCGACTTTGATTCAATCGAGCTCGATCCCTCTTATGAAGATGGATCATCCATTCTCGACAATGATAAATTCCCAATTCTCTTGAGCGTTTGGACCAAACTCAACACTCAATCCATCTATAAAAATGATTTTGATCCAGATAACCTCATTTATGGAGCAATAAATGGAATGGTCCAAAGCATTCCCGATGAACAAGCCCTTTTCCAGGATCCTCAAAAGGCATTGGAGTTTGAACAAAACCTCACTGGAAACTATGAAGGCATTGGAACCATCATCGACATTTTTGAGGATCAGTTCCTGATTGTGAACGTTTTAGAAGACGCACCAGCCGATAAAGCCGGACTAAAAGCCGGCGACATCATCATGAAAATTGATGGAAAGGATGTGAATGATTACTCAATCGACAACCTCCTCGATGCTATTAAAGGACCAAGTGGCACATCATTTGAAATGACCGTTGATCGTGATGGAACCGAAATGACCTTCACCATCACACGCGCAGAAATCGCCCTTGATACAGTCTTTTTCCAAAGCAATCTAGATGTACCAGCCGACATTGGATACATCGCCATCTATCAATTCACAGAAACTACTACCTACGATTTTGAAGAGCTCTTAGAGGAAACCATGGCGAGCAATCCACACGGACTCATCATCGACCTTCGCGACAATCCAGGAGGATACGTCGATGCCTCTCTCTCTATTTTGGACCTCTTCATCCCAGAAGGAGAAATCATCGTATCCCTCAACATTAGTGGAGAAAAAACCTACACAACCTCAACTGGAGCAGGCAACATCCCAAACGATTTCCCAATCATGGTACTGGTCAACGAAAACACAGCATCAGCTTCAGAAATTGTTGCAGGAGCAATGCAAGTCCACGATGTTGCAACCTTAATCGGAACACAAACATTCGGAAAAGGAACCGTCCAAGAGGTAAACTTTTATAATGACGGTTCACTCTTCAAATTTACCATCGCCGAATGGCTTACCCCAGACGACGAATCAATCGATCATAAAGGCCTCACACCAGACATTATCGTTGAACAGACCAAGTCTGATGCTCTTGGTGAAACCGATTCGCAGCTTGAACGTGCGATAAAAGAAATCCAACGACAATAAAAACTAAACATCGTCCCCCAGACTTTCCGGCTTCTTGAGAATGCCCGGTTCATCATCAGTCGTCTCTGGGGTTGCTGTTGGCTCGGGTGCTTGTTCTGGTTGATCCCCTTCAGCAGCAACAATTGGTGCCGCTTCTTCAAGTGGCTCTTCTTCTTTCACATCAGCTTCTGTTTCAGATTTATCCTCTTCTGCCGCCTCAGCAATATTTTGAACCGTCTCTTCCTCTGCGGTTTCATAACGGATTTGACCTTCACGCTCCCGTAGAAGCTCTTCCGGATCCGTGGTGATAATCTTATCCTCTGTGTAAGAAGCGATAATCTGAATCGCCACATGTTTTAGTCCAGCAAAGAACAATCCCTGCCCAACACCACTGTTAAGGAGCATATATTTTTCACCTTCAGTCAGATTAAAGACCTTACCCAGCACATCAATCGCTGCAGGTGCTTGTTTCAAAAGTAATTGCATCGATGAGTTCGTTACCACCGGACGCCCAAACGGACTCTTAATAAAGTCTTCCACATCCTGCGTAATCGTGGTGATTCCCAAATAGTACTTTCGAGCACGCTTCACAAGACCAAACAAGAACTTCGCGGAATCTTCATACTGCATCATGGTCCAGGCTTCATCAATAACCAGAATTCTCTTCTTCAACTTACTGCGCACTCGTGACCAGATGTAGTTCAAAATAATGTACATCGCGATCGGACGAAGCGAATCTTCCAAATCCCGAATACAGAACACCATCAAGCCACTCTTCAAATCCACATTCGTTGGCTTATTAAAAAGTCCCGCATACGTTCCAGATGTAAATTTCTGCAATCGCTGAGCCAAACTCGTCGCACCTTCCATGGTTGAAAGAACTTCTTGCAAATCCATCATTGTTGGCGGCGGCTGCTTACTCGGGTCCGCCATTTCCATCGTAATACCTTTAATCGCATACACATCAATCAAAGCACGATCCAAAATCGCCTCTTCCTCTGCTGTCACCCCTCCAAGCATAATCTTCAAAAGTCCGTGGAGACTAATAATGTTTTGCCGAAGCAGATCACCCGGTTGCACATCTTCATCTTCAAGAGGTGATGGAAGGTCAAACGGATTCACTCGTCGTTCAGACGTAAGCGAAACGCGTAAATATGATCCGCCAACTGTTTGAGAAAGCGCTTCATATTCGTTTTCTGGATCAATAACAATCACATCCGTCCCAAGCATCATCGAACGCAAAATCTCCAGCTTCACCGCAAAAGATTTACCAGCACCCGATTTCGCAAACACAACCGAATTCGCATTTTCCAATGAGAATCGGTCAAAAATGATCAAACTATCGTTGTGTCGATTCAATCCATACAAAATCCCTTCATTTGTTGTGAGGTCCGCTGAACTAAACGGGAAAGTACTCGAAAGCGGTGACGTATTCATATTGGTGTTCACCTCAATTTCATCCAAACAGATCGGCAAGCTTGAGTTGAATCCATGCTCCATTTGGAGCTCTGCCTTCTTGGTCAAAACCAGCTTCCCGCCAAGCATACTTTCAAGCTGTTTTCCAATTCGTGAGAGCTTCTTGTCATCATCTGAATAGATGGTGAAATAGAGCGCAAATTGGAAAAACTTCTCTTGCCCACGCTGGATTTGAGTTCGCAGCTCTTCGGCATCTTGCAGCGCAGTTTCCAGGGCCGGATCACTCACAATCCCCTTTTCTGCTGCCATCCGCACCGACGATTGCATTTCCGCAACCTTCTTCTTCAACACCTTCATGATTTGGCTCGAGTCGATCGGATAAATAAACTGAGAAATATCCATCGTCACATCAAAATTGATAACTGGTGAAAGCCAGTTCGACTCCAAATACCGCGGATAGGTGTACACATAAAAACTCTGAGCATAAAGCCCTTCAACCCGCAAGGAGTCATAGCGGATCTCCATGGAAGATGGCGCAATCAAATCACGAATGGTCGCCAAACCTTCCTGGTAAATTTTCTCCGCTTCCATAACCTCTTGCCGTTCTTTCGCTTCAGTTTGTTTGTCTTTCTTTTTGTCTGGGATAGTACTCTTCGGAGCTTCAGTCTTTTTGTCCGACTTTTCAGCAGCCGCCTCAACTGTATCTTTCTCACTTTCAGCAACAGCTTTTGTTTGCTTCTCAGGCACACCAGCAGTCCGGCCTTCTTCAAAAGCTCCTTCCACCTTTTTCATGGAACTGATAAACGTATCTTTTACCGATGCAAAAGCTTGACCCTTCTCTTTTGCCTCCTCTTTCGTGATAGCTGGTTTTTCCTCTTCTTTGGCTGATTCCTCTTTCTTCGGTTCCTCTTTCTCTTCGCTTTCAGGCTTTTCAGATGTTTCTTTTTTCGGAGCATCGTCAAGTTTCTTTGCAGGCTCTTCCCCACCCTTTTCAACGGCATCATCAGCTTTAATCTTCTTCAACCAGCCCGGGACCTCTTTTTCAGACTCCTTTTTTACTTTTTCGTCTAAAACCTGAGGTTCTTGCGTCCCCTCATCGGTTTGAGCAGCCTGCGCTGCTTGAGCCTCATCTTTCGCTGATGGATCAGCCATACAAAACGCTTATAAAAATTCCTAAAAAATCTTTATAGTATACCAAAAAACACCATTTTCTTCAAGCATCTTGGAAACTTTCAAACATTTGTGCTACAGTGGCGTCCGACAACTCTCATTTTGTAACAGCATTTATGGCAGAAAATAAGGAACCACAAGAATTACCTGAAGATTCTGAAGGCGAAACAGGCGAAGATCAAAACGAAGAAACCGCTCACAAAGATCTCCAAATTTTTTCGGATGCAAAACCGCACCCAATTTCAAAGGAGATGCAGGATTCATACATTGATTACGCCATGAGCGTGATTGTTTCTCGTGCGCTTCCAGATGTGCGTGATGGACTAAAGCCAGTGCAACGAAGAATTTTATATGCCATGCAAAATGCCGGTTTGACCTCAAGCGCGTCATTCCGTAAATCAGCAACCGTGGTTGGTGACGTACTTGGAAAATATCACCCACACGGTGATTCACCTGTATATCAAGCGATGGTGCGTATGGCTCAGGACTTTGCACTTCGTTATCCGCTTGTTCGCGGACAAGGAAACTTTGGATCGATTGATGGCGATAATGCAGCCGCCATGCGTTATACCGAGGCCAAAATGGAAAAGTTGACCGATGAGTTGATGGCCGACATCGACAAAGAGACCGTTCCTTGGACAGAAAACTACGACGGACGTTTTAAAGAACCAACTGTTCTCCCTTCAAAAGTACCACAACTTCTTTTAAATGGATCAACCGGTATTGCCGTTGGTATGGCCACATCAATCCCTCCACATAATATTGGAGAGGTAACCGATGCACTCCTTCACATCGTCGATAACCCAGAAGCAACCGTTGAAGACCTTATGGAGTTTGTGAAAGGACCAGATTTCCCAACTGGAGGAACAATTTACGATCAAGAAGCCATCAAAACCGCCTATTCAACAGGACGTGGTGGGGTGATTATGCGGGCAAAAGCCGAAATCCAAGAAAAGAAAGGGAACCGATTCCGCATTGTGATCACAGAAATCCCATACATGGTGAACAAGGCCTCTTTGGTAACCAAGATTGCCGACCTTGTTCGCGACAAAAAAATCCAGGGAATCAGCGATGTTCGTGACGAATCAAATCGCGAAGGAATGCGAATTGTAATCGAACTCAAGAAAGATGCGTATCCAAAGAAAATATTAAATCAACTCTACAAATTCACTCCAATGCAGTTGAGTTTTAACTTCAACATGATTGCATTGGTAGACGGACTCCAACCAAAACTCTTGGATCTCAAACAAATTTTGGCTTACTTCATTGAACATCGCCAAACCGTCATCGTGAATAGAACCAAATTCGACCTCCAGGTAGCGAAAGATCGCGCACACATTTTGGAAGGATTGAAGACAGCACTGGACCACATCGACGAAATCATCGCAACGATTAAAAAATCGGCTACCAAAGAAGAGGCTCAGGAATCTTTGATGAAAAAATTCAAACTGACCGAGATCCAATCAAAAGCCATTCTAGAAATGAGACTCCAGACTCTTGCTGGATTGGAACGAAAGAAAATCGAAGACGAATTAGCTGAAAAACTAGCCCTTATTAAAGAGCTCGAAGCTATTTTGGCAGATCCTCAAAAAGTCCTAGACATTGTAAAAGAAGAACTTCAAGAGGTCCGAGAAAAATATGACGACGAACGACGAACAGAAGTTCGCCCAGAAGCTCTTGGAAAAATCAGCAGCAAAGATACCATTCCAAACGAACCGGCTATGGTAATGATCACCAAAGAGAACTACATCAAGCGGCTCGCACCATCTTCATTCAAGGCGCAACACCGCGGAGGAAAAGGAATTATTGGTGCAACAACCAAGGAAGAGGACGAAATCGCAATGATTCGCCAAGCCATGACTCATGACACTATCCTCTTCTTCACGAACACAGGACGTGTTTTCCGACTTCCAGTCTATGAAATTCCAGTTGCATCACGGACCGCGAAAGGAACACCTGTCGTGAACCTCCTTCAACTTGGAGATAAAGAGTTCGTAACTGCTATCCTTACCAGTGATGAAGAGAAACAAGCGGAATTCTTGGTCATGGGAACCTTGAAAGGAACCATCAAGAAAACCAAACTCAAAGAGTATCAAAACATTCGAAAGAGCGGCCTTATTGCCATGAAACTTCGCAACGGCGACGAGCTCCGATGGTGTCGATTAGTGAATCCTGAAAATCAAGTCATGATGATCACCTCAAACGGAAAATCTATCCGCTTCGAAGAGGCAGACGTCAATCCAACAGGACGTGCATCTATGGGAGTTCGAGGAATTCGGCTCAAAGGAGACGACAAAGTCGTAGATATGGGAATCATTCGAGACGATGCAGATGCTGAACTCCTCGTAATTATGGAAAATGGACTTGGAAAATGTACAAAAGTGACCGACTTCCGCAAACAGTCACGTGGTGGAACCGGAGTGAAAGCAGCCAATGTAACCAGCAAGACCGGTAAAATTGTCGGTGCTAAGATCATCAGCGGGGAATCTGTTGGCGATATTATTATTGTTTCAAAACAAGGACAAGTTATCCGTCTCAGCTTGAACAATATTCCTTCACAAGGACGAGCCACCCAAGGTGTCTACCTCATGCGTATGAAAGCTGGAGATAAAGTGGCATCGTCATCCATTATTTCATTGTTGAATGAACAGGAAGATACTCCAAAAGATGACAAACAGCAAAAATTAGTAGAAGCATAACAGAAGAGCTTGCTTCACCTATACTTTTTCAGTATATTACCTCAGCCTTTACGAAAATAAGCACTAAACTATGAAAGCGGACATCCACCCAACAGTAAACCCAGTCATCTTTGTCGACACATCGACAGGAACGGAATTTGTAACCACTTCTACCCTTACTTCTGACGAAAAAAAGAAAGTGAATGGTGTTGATCACTTTGTGATTAAAGTAGAAATCTCTTCTTCTTCACACCCTTTCTATACCGGTAAACGAAAACTTGTGGATACTGCTGGACGTGTTGATAAGTTCCTTGAACGTGCTAAGAAAGCTCAAGAGTTGAAAGCAAAACAAGTAAAAACTGTAGACAAAGAGCTCGACGAAATCCTTCACAAAGATGAAGATCAAAAAGAAGAAAAAGCTGAGGCAAAAGAAGAAAAGCCAAAGAAAGAAGCCGCTAAAAAGGAAGAAAAAACTGACGAACCCGCAAACGACAACGCTACTCCAGAAGAAGCAAAAGAAGAGGAAAAAGCTGACGACAAGCCAGAAGAAGATCAAAAAGAGGCAGCATAAACTCCTTTTAATCGTCATCCATGCCAGGAAACACATTTGGCACCCTATTCCGTGTAACCACCTTTGGGGAATCCCATGGGGCAGCGCTAGGGGCTATTATTGATGGTTGCCCTCCAAGCATGCCTCTCTCCATTGAAGACATCCAAAAAGAGATGGACCGACGACGACCAGGACAACACAAAGTAGGAACGGCTCGAAAAGAAAAAGATGCCATCAGAATCCTTTCTGGTGTTTTTGAAGGAAAAACTTTGGGAACACCCATCGCTATTATTATTGAAAACAAAGATCAGCGATCCAAAGACTACTCGAAGATTAAGAAGCTCTATCGCCCAGGGCACGCAGACTATTCTTGGGATCTCAAGTATGGATTTCGGGATTACCGAGGTGGTGGACGCTCATCTGGACGAGAAACAGCCTGCCGAGTCATGGCTGGAGCCATTGCCAAAAAATTCCTCAAACTCCGCGAAAAAACTAAAATCGTTGGACACACTGTTCAGGTTGGAACGATTAAAGCTGAAAAATTCCAAGAATCAGCCATCGAAAAAAATTCACTCCGCTGTGCTGATCCAACTATTGCAAAAAAAATGGAAGCCCATGTGTTGGAAGCAAAAAATGAAGGAGACAGCGTTGGCGGAATCGTAGAGTTTCGCATAAAAAACGTCCCAGGTGCTCTTGGTGAACCGGTCTTCGACAAGCTCCAAGCGGACCTTTCAAAAGCACTTTTTTCCATCGCCACCGTCAAAGGATTAGAGTTCGGAGCCGGCTTCGAAGCAGCCACAAAACGAGGATCAGAAAATAACGATGAGTTCACAACCAAAGACGGAAAAATCGTTACCGACACTAATAATGCCGGCGGAATCTACGGCGGAATCTCCATTGGGACCGACATAACTATTCGCGTTGCATGCAAACCCGCATCCAGTATTCTCAAAAAACAAACCACCGTCACCCAAACCGGCAAAAAAGCCGACATTAAAGTGGATGGCCGCCACGACGCATGTATCCTCCCCCGCTTCATCCCTGTTGGAGAAAGCATGATCGCACTCGTGCTCATGGACCACTACCTCCGACAACAGAGTATTAGAGTATAAGTATTTCCCTATCGCAAGAGATTTCTAATGATAATCAACCCCCAAATTTGACATGGAGAACTTCCATACTCTAATTTGCAGTTATGCCAACAAATGGCTTTATTCCATTCACCAATATCTCTTAACCTTTCAGATATGTTGAACAAACTTACCCGCACAGCCGGAATTTCGATTCTGGGAGCATCTCTCATGTTCCTCCTGGCTGCCTGCGCTGACGGTCCAATCGACCAACCAACCGATACTTCAAATGACCAACAAGTCGCAGAAGAATCAAACACTCTTAAAGTTGGTGCTATCTTTCCACTTACAGGAGACGGTGCTGCTTACGGTGATCCACTTCAAAAAGTGGCTCAAATCGCGCTTGAAGAAGTAAACGCAGCAGGAGGAGTAAATGGAAAAGAGATCGAATTCATTTGGGAAGATGGAAAATGTAATGGTGCCGACGCTGCCAATGCAGCTCGAAAGCTGATTGAAGTAGACCAAGTAAAAGTAATCTTCGGAGGATTCTGTAGTGGAGAAACCCTTGCAGTTGCTCCTTTAGCTGAAGCTGCTGGAGTGATCGTTCTCTCACCAGGATCATCAAGCCCAGACATTACTACAGCCGGTGACTACATCTTCCGAAACTACCCTTCTGATGCAAAACAAGGAAAGGTAATTGGAGAAGAAGCCAACGCAAAAGGATACGCTAAAGTAGCCATGCTCACGGAGCAAAACGACTACACCATTGGAATCCAAAACGTATTCTCAGAACACTTCACAGGAGAAGTCATCTCTGAAACATACCTGCCGGACGACAGTGACTTCCGAACTGCTCTCGTGAAGCTCCAGTCTGAAGAACCAGATGCGCTCTTCATCAACCCACAAACTCCAACCAAAGCAGACCTGATCTTCAAACAGATTGAAGAGATGGATTGGGATGTGGATATGATCGGAAACGACGTTGTAGCTGGATATCAAGACCTCACAACCAAGTATGCTGAGCTCGTTGAAGGAATGCTCGTTGCTGAATTTGCATTCGACCGAAGCAACCCAGACTTCATCGCTCTTGAAGAAGAGTTCAAGACACGAACTGGAACAGATCTTCCATACGGAACATACGCAAGTACAACCTACGATGCTGTTTCTATCGTGCGAGACATGCTTACCGTAAGCGAAACCGACACCGAAGCCATGAAGAATTTCCTCTACGGACTTTCTGGACGAACCGGATTGAGCGGGTCGCTCACACTGGACTCAAACGGAGATCCGAACTTTGAGCACCGCCTTGAAACGATCGTTGGCGGAGAAGTGGTCCCTTACGAATCAGAGGGATCAATGATGGAAGAAGGTGAAGCCATGGAAGATGAATCAATGGAAGAGGCAGAAGCATAGGAGTTTCCAACCAGAAACAAACGAAAACCCCGTTCACTCTGAGCGGGGTTTTTGCTAGTATAGGCACAATGCTAGAAATCCTGCCACAAATCATCTGGTTTTCTCTCTTGGCGAGCGCTATTTATGCGTTAGTGGCAATTGGGCTCTCCTTGATTTTTGGAATTCTGGAGTTCATTAATTTCGCCCAAGGAGATTTTGCCATGGTCGGAGCCTATCTCTTTTTTGGATTCGTGATAGAAGGAGGACTGCCTTGGTGGGTTGGAATTGCACTCGTTGTCATCCTCGCAGCTTTGATGGGTGTGATTATTGAAAAAATTACCTTCAAACCTGTCCGCAAAAGTCCCCCGTTTATTCCACTCATCATTTCCATTGGAGTTGGAGCGCTGCTACAAGCCATCATGATTTTCAAATTTGGGGGAAGCGTTAAATCGTATCGTATCGATGGAGCAAAGGCAGAAGTCTACAAACTCTTTGGAGACACACTCATCATCACACAAAGCCAAATCACACTCATGCTCGTTACAGCAGGACTCCTCTTGGGACTCTATCTTTTCTTGAAATACTCTAAAACAGGAACAGCCATCCGCGCCGTCGCCGACAATCAAGACGTCGCCGCAATTCTTGGCGTGAGCATCAACAAAACCATCGGCATCATTTTTGCAGTAGGGACGGCGCTCGCAGCCATCGCTGGCGTCATGATCGCCAACGAACAAAACCTGAGCATCACCATGGGACTCTCGCTGGGCGTTAAAGCTTTTGCTGCCGTGGTTCTTGGTGGAGTTGGAAGCCTTCCCGGAGCAATTGTAGGCGCTTTCATCATCGGCTTCAGCGAGAACTTCATCGTCGGCTTAACACCCATCCCATCCAGCTACAAAGATGCCATCGTCTTTGGACTCCTTATAATCATGCTCTTTCTATACCCTAACGGACTCTTCGGTGCCAAAGCCGAAGAAGAAGCACGCGCATAACTATGTTTGAAATTCTTACCAATACCAACTACCTGCTCGGATTCTTTAATAATGTGGCATTCTTGATTCTTCTTGGACTCAGCCTCAACATTATTATGGGATACGTAGGCTACCTGAATTTAGGCCATGTTGGTTTCTGGGCGATAGGCTCATACACCTACACCATCCTCCTTATGCAAGGCCACGACTTTTTCGTCTGCCTCTTTGCTGGAGCCATCGCAGCAGCCATATCCGGTCTCATCCTTGGACTTCCAACACTCAAACTTCGCAGCCACTACATAGGAATAGCATCACTCGGCTTCACCTACATTGTCCATTCCCTTTCCCTCAACCTCACAGAAATAACCCGCGGACCACTCGGAATTCCTGGCATCCCCCGACCAACCATTTTTGGCATTTCTTTCCAACCAAACCACATGTACTTCATGCTCAGCTGGGCGGTCACCATTATTTCTGGAATCATCATCTACCGACTCCTCCATTCGCCATGGGGAAAAATTCTGGAGACCATTCGCGAAGACCAGGTTGCCGCCAAAACATTGGGAAAAAACATCTTCCTCTACAAAATCCAAGCATTCATCATTAGTGCCTTTTTTGCCGGGATCGCGGCCGGAATCTACTCATCGTTCTACCAATATATAGGAGGGACCAACTCGTTCTTCATTCCCCAACTCCTCCTTTTACTCACCATTGTCATGCTTGGTGGAGCGGGATCGTTCTGGGGAAGTGTTGTCGGAGCCGTCATCGTGTGGATTATGTACGAAAGCGTCCGCTTCCTGCCACTCGAAGCCGGTTTAGTAGGTCCCGTTCAACAAGCTACCTATGCTTTAGTATTGGTACTGATTATGATCTTCCGACCACGAGGAATTATGGGAAAAAATGTTAAACTCCTTCAAAAATAGCAATGCTCAAAGTTCAAAATTTGCACAAACAGTTTGACGGAGTCAAAGCGGTAAACCACTGCAGCTTTGAAGTTGAAGAAGGATCCATCACCGGACTCATTGGGCCAAATGGCGCTGGAAAAACCACAACGTTCAACCTGATCTCTGGACTCATGAAACCCACCGAAGGTCACATCCATATAAAAAACCAAGATGTCACCAAATGGCCTGCTCACAAGCGAGCGCGTGCTGGAATTGGCCGAACATTTCAGGCCATTCGCATTTTCCCAGAAATGAAAGCCATCGATAACATCATCGTCGCATTTCCAAACCATCCAGACAGACTCAGAGATGTCTTCACTCCAACCAAGAAAAAACGCGAAAAACTGAAAGCCAAAGCCATGGAACTATTGAAAGATGTTGGCATTGCCGACAAAGCGCACCTGAACGCCGGAGATCTTTCATACGGACAAAAAAAGCTGTTAGAAATCGCCCGAGCCGTCGCAACCGGAGCAGACTTCATCATGCTCGACGAGCCCGCCGCAGGAATCAACCTGACCCTCCTCAACCAAATCCGCGACTATATCCTCAAGCTCAACAAAGAGGGTAAAACGTTCTTCATTGTGGAACACAATATGCAGTTTATTATGGACATTTCAGATAAAATTGTTGTGATGGATCAAGGCCAAGAGATCGCCATCGGCAAACCCGAAGAAGTGCAAAACAACCCACGCGTTATAGAAGCGTACCTAGGGAAAAAGAAAGAATAACCAAAACTCATGCTCACGATTCAAAACCTCACAGCTAACTACGGCGGCCCTGACATCCTGAAAGATGTGAACATTCAGGTCAAAGAAGGTGAAATCGTCACGATCATCGGGCCAAACGGAGCCGGGAAATCGACCGTTCTCAAGAGCATCTTCGGCATGACCAACATTGTCGAAGGAAAGATCAACTTCTACGAAGAAAACATGGTCGGAGTCAAAACAGCCGACGTGATCAAACGAGGAATCTGCTATGTACCGCAAGGCCGGAGTGTCTTCCCTTCCCTGACCGTTGAAGAAAATTTAGAGATGGGGGCCTTCATTCGCAGCGATAAAGCCAAAGTCAAAAAGGATCTCCACTATGTGTACGAAAAATTTCCAAAACTGTTTAAGCGCCGCCATCAAAAAACCAAAACCATGTCTGGTGGCGAACAACAAATGGTTTCCATTGGCCGCGCGCTCATGCTCCAACCCCAACTCCTGCTTTTAGACGAACCTTCGATTGGACTCGCACCGAAAATCGTTGCCGAAGTGTTCGAAAAATGTAAAGAGATCAAACAGTCTGGAACGGCCGTTTTGATGGTAGAACAAAATGCCAACATCGCTTTGGAATATTCTGACCGCGGCTACGTTCTGGAACTCGGAGAAAATCGCCTGGAAGGAACGGGAAAAGAGCTCCTCTCCAACAAAAAGGTGGGAGAACTGTATTTGGGAAAATAGCATATGTTCGATTTCTCAATACAACAAGAAGGCCAAGGGCACGCTCGCATCGGGAAGTTCACCACTCCTCATGGCGAGATTGAAACGCCAGTCTTCATGCCCGTTGGAACCAAAGCCACCGTTAAAACCATGAAGCCCGAAGAGCTCAAGGAGGTTGGCTCTCAAATCATTCTTGCCAACACCTACCACCTTTATTTACGCCCTGGACACAAACTGGTCGCCAAAATGGGAGGGCTCCACAAATTCATGAACTGGAATGGTCCAATCCTTACCGATTCAGGAGGATATCAGGTATTTTCTTTGGGATTAGGCTCACCCGGACAAAAATTAGCAAAAGTCAAAGAGGATGGAGTCGAGTTCCGATCATTTCTCGATGGGAGCAAACACTTTTTCTCCCCAAAAAAAGTAATGGAGATCGAACACGACCTTGGTGCCGACATCATTATGGCTTTTGACGAATGTCCACCAGCTGGCGCAACCAAGCGCTATGCCAAAGAGTCGATGGCTAGAACCCACCGATGGGTTCTAGAGTGCAAAAAAGAACATGAAAAACTTTTGAAAGAGTCCGGCAAACAGCAAGCACTTTTCCCAATCATTCAAGGAGGGATGTTTGAGGATCTGCGCATCGAGTCCACCAAGTTCATGGTCGATTTGGATTTACCCGGGATAGCCATTGGTGGCCTCGCCGTCGGCGAACCGCGCGAAACCACGTGGGCCATGGTCGACGCCATCCTCCCTTACCTCCCCAAAGACAAACCACGCTACATCATGGGCATCGGCACCCCCGAAGACATCACTCAAGCCGTCAAACGCGGCATCGACATGTTTGACTGCGTACTCCCCACCCGGCTCGGCCGGCACGGCACCGTTTTCACCGTCCGCGACGGCGAAAACGGCCCCCAACAAGTACAAGAACACATAAAAAACGAATCCAACAAAGAGTCCACCGAACCGATCGACCCAACCTGCGACTGCTACGCCTGCCAAAACTACACTCGCGCCTACCTCCGCCACTTGATTATGGAAAACGAAATTCTCGGCATCCACCTACTCTCCATGCACAACATTCGTTTCCTTCACAATCATGTCCAAAAATTGAAAGCCGAAATCCGGCAATCCTCATAAAAGTACGGTATAATCCGGACATGATCGCATACATCCAAGGAACAGTCCTTAAAAAATTCGAGAAAGCAGCCATTATCCAGGCAGGCCAAATCGGCTACCTAGTCAACTTGCCTGCTCCTACTTTGGCCAACCTCAACGAAAAAGAGGATGCTGAATTTTTCATTGAAACTCGAGTACGCGAAGACGACATCAGCCTCTATGGCTTTAAAACCCTCTCTCAACAAGACCTATTCCAGTCCGTCACCAGCATTTCTGGAGTTGGAGCCAAAATCGGCATGGAAATCCTTGCGGAAGACCCGGAAAAGATTAAAGCAGCCATTATTGCCAAAGATGCAGCCTACCTCACAAAGATCAACGGAATCGGAAAACGAACAGCCGAACGCATGATTGTCGAACTGAAAAACAAACTCACAACCACAGAACTGCCACCAGTCCATCAAGGTCTGGACCAAGAGCAAAGCCACGACGTGACTGAAGCGCTCATCAGCCTTGGTTACCAAAAATACGAAATCAACAAAGTCCTTAAGCGCATGCCAGACGAAATCGTTGAAGTCGAAGAGATCGTCACCTATTTCCTGCAAAACGTGTAACTCTCGCCCCTCATGCAAAACCGCATCAAATCGTTCCAAAAAAAGATCACCTCAGGAGCGGCACTCATTACCGACCCGTCGAACATTGCGTACCTTACCGGTTTTACCGGAAGCAACGGCACACTCCTATTGACCAGCAAGAAAGCTCACTTTTTTACCGATGCCCGCTACACCCGCGTAGCAAAAAAAGTTGTACCAAAAAATGTTGAAATCCACATCGTTTCTCATTTCAAACAGATCAGCGACGTCGCCCAGAAACTTCGCATAAAAACCATCAGCTTTGAAGCACACAATGTGAGCGTTGCCCGGCTCGACTATCTAAAAAAAGGCCTTAAACCAATAAAACTCAAGCCTTCCACCATTCATGTTGAAACACTCCGCATGGTAAAAAGCGAAGAAGAGCTCAAATACCTAATCAAATCCCAGCGAATCAACGAACAGGTGTTCAAAGCCGTCACCAAAAACCTCCACGTCGGCAAAACCGAACAACAAGTCGCGTGGGAAATAGAAAAAACTGGCCGTGAATTGGGAGCCGATGGCATCTCTTTTGAGCCGATCGTTGGATTTGGATCCAACAGCGGCAGCCCACACCATATGAACACCAACAAAAAACTCAAAAAGGGCGACATGGTCCTCATCGATATGGGCATGTCATATAAAGGATACGCATCAGACATGACGCGAACTTGCTTCACCCAGAAACCCACACCAAAACAGGCCACTATCTACAACATCGTTCTTGAAGCCCAGGAAGCCGCCATAAAAAAACTCAAAGCCGATATGAAAGGCTCTGCAGCCGACAAAATCTCTCGTGACATCATTGCACAAGCCGGATACGGCGAACTTTTTGGACACAGTCTGGGCCATGGCATCGGCTTACAAGTCCACGAAGCACCAAACCTGTCAACTGGATATGACAAACCACTTCCGCTCGGTACAGTCGTTACCGTGGAACCCGGCATTTACCTTGAAAATTCCTTTGGCGTTCGGATCGAAGATATGGTAATAATAAGGCGCAACAAAGCCGATAACATCACAAAGATTCCGAAAAAAATAGAGAATCTTATCTTATCTGTTTCCTAAAGCTTCCATGAGTGGAAATCCCAAAATTGCCGTCATTCTGTTCCCAGGAACGAATTGCGAATTAGAAGCGCTCCGAGCCTGCAAACGAGCCAAAATCAAAGCAGACCTCTTCCGCTGGAACGACAACAAAGCCAAACTCAAAGGATACGATGCTTTCATCATCCCTGGAGGTTTTTCATATGAAGATCGTGGCCGTAGTGGAATTGTCGCCGCAAAAGACCCAATCATGGATACCATTGCTCGCGAAGCTTTCCGTGGAAAGCCAGTTCTGGGAATCTGTAATGGCGCGCAAATTCTTGTAGAAACGGGATTAGTACCAGGTGTAAAATTCGGGAAAGTTGAAATGGCCCTTACCTACAACCAACGAATCAAAAAGGGTAAAATCCTTGGAACCGGATTCTACAACGACTGGGTCCACATGCGCACTGAAGCCGATCCAAAACGATCACCGTACAATTTTTTTACTCAAGATACGGTTCTCCACATCCCCCTCGCTCACGGAGAAGGACGATTCACCATGAACAAAGCAACATTAGAGGACATGAAAAAACACAATCAAACCCTTTTCCGTTACTGCGACAAAGATGGAAACTTCATCGACGAGTTTCCAATCAATCCAAACGGAGCTATCCATAACCTCGCTGGTGTGTGCAACAAAGAAGGAAATGTACTTTCTCTCATGCCTCATCCAGAACGAACCATTAACGGACAACCAATTTTCGACTCTCTCGCCGAATACTTAAAGACAGAAACCGGAAAACTTAAACCAGTAAGCAAACTTGCGCCAGCAAAACCAGCTCCGACAAAAATGGCAACCCAAACGAAGAAACCAGACATCGTGATCACCGTCAAAATGATCATTACCGACAACGAAGAACGAACCATGGAAAATGCGGCACACCGCATGGGACTCAAAGACATCGAACTCCGCAAACGCAAATACTTTGGTTTTCACCTTAATACAAAGAAAGACCTCCTGAGCGTTGCTGCAAAAATTATTCGTAGCGGAGAACTTATTAACCTCAACAAAGAGATACCAACCATTTACATCAAAGACAAAGCCTACAAGTATGACAAAACCTCTGGTCTGCATATAAAAAAGCTGAAAGCTAACACAGCCAAGAAGTTCTACATCATCGACAAAGACAACTATGCCGGAAAGAGCATGCAAGCAAACCTAGAGCCATATTTCCAGAAAAAAGAACTCCAAAAGGTAGAGCAAGCAACCCAATGGATGGTCGCTTCCAAAAAACAGAAGCAGATCAATCAACTCATTGACTCTCATCTGCTCTTCAATCCTCATGCCATGAAGATCGTGGCAGTTTCATAATCAAAAAACTATGTGCGGAATATTTGCCTATTCTGGGCCAAAAACTAATGCAGGGGAACTGGTAGTGAAAGGGCTCAAAAAGCTTGAATATCGAGGATACGATTCCTGGGGAATTGCTTTTTCAAAGGAACAAAAAATTGACCTGATTCGTAAAGTTGGAAAGATTGGAGAGTTCAATCTTGAACACAATAAAATTCCGGAATCGACTTTGGCAATAGGACATTCCCGCTGGGCAACTCATGGCGGAGTAACCGAAGCCAACGCTCATCCACATGTAGATGAAGAACGCGATTTTGCCGTTGTCCATAATGGAATCATCGAAAACTACAAAGAACTCCGCGAGGAGCTCCAGAAAAAAGGGTACAACTTTAAGTCAGAAACCGACACCGAAACGATTGTTCACCTGATTGCCGACTATGCCAAGGAAGACACCTTTGTTGTCGCTGCTAGGAAAGCACTTAAAAGACTCAAAGGTCGCTTTGCTATGCTCGTTATTAAAGGTGATGAACAAAAAATTGTTGCAGCCCGAAGAGGGTCGCCACTCATCATTGGGGTTGGCGAAGGAGAGTTCTTTATCGCCTCTGACATTCCTGCATTTTTGAAGCACACACGAAAAGTCATGTATATCGATGACAACGAAATGGTCGTCGTGAACGACAAACCTCACTTCTACAACTTCAATACCGGTGAAGAGGTCGAAAAACGTATTGTCGAAATCGATTGGGAAGCAGAAAGTGCAGAAAAAGGCGACTTTGAACACTTTATGCTCAAAGAGATCACCGAGCAAAAAGACACAATTTACCGAGCCATCAACCAGAAAGATTCAGAAATCCTCCACCTAGCCGACGAGATCAAAAATGCCTACGGAACATTCCTCATTGGTTGCGGAACCGCCGCAAAGGTCTGTCACGCTGCCTCATACCTCTTTTCAAAGGTAGCAAAACGGCACGTGAACATTGTGGTTGGATCGGAATTTCCAAGTCATCAGGACTTCTTGAAAGAAAAAAGTTTGGTCATAGCTGTTTCCCAAAGTGGTGAAACCGCAGACACGCTCGAGGCCATTGAAGTAGCGAAATCCAAAGGGTCCAAAGTCCTCTCTATCATCAATGTAGAAGGATCAACCATGGATCGGATGTCAGACTATGCCATCCACATTAAAGCCGGCCCTGAAAAAGCTGTCGCATCAACCAAAGCCACAACTTCACAGCTTGCGATTCTCACCATGCTCGCCTATGCCTGTGATGGAAGGCTCGTTGAGGGAAAAAGGCTCCTCATCGACACAGCAGGAAAAATCAACGACATGCTCAATCCACGGTATGAAGAACACATCCATGCTCTAGCCCAAAAAATCAAAGATGTGGAAAGCATGTACGTGATCGGAAAAGCCGTCAATTACCCAATGGCTCTTGAATCAGCCATAAAATTGCAAGAAGTTTCATACATCCATGCAGAAGGATTTGCAGGCGGAGAGCTGAAACACGGCCCAATTGCCCTCATTAGTGATGGCACTCCATGTTTAGCCCTCGTTGCCAACGATGAAACTCGCACTGATATCCTCAACAATGCCATGGAAGTCAAAGCTCGCGGAGGATTTATTATTGGCGTGGCACCACAAGAAGAAGATGTCTTTGATTATTGGATCAAGGTCCCAGATGCTGGCAATGCCTCCCCTATTGTGAATATTATCCCAGTTCAACTCCTAGCCTACCACTTAGCTGTTTTACGACAGAACAATCCAGACATGCCGCGAAACTTAGCCAAAAGTGTAACTGTTAAATAGCAAAACTATGGCAGAGCTCAAAACCCAAAAGAATAAAGCGAGCGTGAAAAAATTTATCGCCTCCGTTGAAAACGAACAAAAGCGCAAGGACAGTGAAGAACTCGTGAAAATTTTTGAAGAAGTCACCAAAATGAAAGCAACCATGTGGGGAACGAGTATAATTGGATTTGGATCGTATCACTACAAGTCAGAAAGAAGCCGCCAAGAAGGCGATTGGCCTCTTACCGGTTTTTCTCCTCGCAAACAAAACCTGACCATTTACATCATGCCAGGTTTTAAAGAGTATGCTGACCTTTTGACAAAAATCGGCAAACACAAACATAGTGTCTCGTGCCTTTACATAAACAAACTTGCCGACATCGACATCAAAGTGCTCAAAAAACTGATCAAACAATCAGTAGCAGAAATGAAAAAACGATACGAAACAACCAATTAGACGCCCGCACCCCTTTATGAAAAAGGGGTTTTTTGCTATAATAAAGAGAATTTCACAGCAAAATTATGGCAGAACAACAAGGAGACGAATATCAAGCCACCATCGACCACCAACGAAACTATCTGCTTCAATTGCAGGAGGCTTTCAATAAGCATTGCGATGCCATCACAGCAGAATCTGAACAACAGCTTCAAAAATTACCACTTGAAGACAACGAGACTCGCCAGCAAATCTTGGCCATCCAAAAACAAAAGCTCCAAAGTGCATTAGCTGAACTCCGACAAGAAATATCAGCAAGTACCGCTAAAACTCGCCAAAAACTAGAATCGATCATTGCTAAACGCGAAGAAAAAGAGCTCCAGGAGCTTGAGGCCATGCTCAACGAAGTCGCTTAAATCAATATCTATGCCTGAACCAAAAAAACAACCGGAAATCATTCAGCAGCAAGAACAGAAAGAAACCATTGAGGTACCAGTCCAAAGCCAGGATCTTCAAAAAAACAACCAAGAAGTACAGCATGAAGGTCAAAAATCAATACAGTCTGGCATGCAGACTCTGAAAAAAATGGAAACCATCAATCCAAATCATGATTCTTAGCAACCGAACAAAAATTGTGTGCACGATTGGGCCAGCATCGCAAGATAAAGCGACTCTTCGCCGTATGATTTCAGGAGGAATGGATGTTGCACGGCTCAACTTTTCTCACGGGACATATGAAAACTTCGAAGAGATTATTAAGAACATTCGAGCTGTTGCCAAAGAATTGAAAGTTCCAGTGGCTATAATGCAGGATCTTCAAGGGCCTAAAATTCGCGTTGGAACCATGCCCGATGGAGGAATCATGGTTAGAAAAGGTCAAGAAGTGAAACTGACACCCAAAAGAAAAACTGGATCAAAAAATATCATCCCCATCCTCTACGAAAAACTCGTTTCGGATGTTCGCCCAAACGGACGCATCCTCTTAAAAGATGGAATGATTGAATTAACAGTACTAAAAATTGAAAAAGGAGAAATCTATGCACGAGTCAATAACGAAGGAGTTATAACCAGTCACGTAGGAATCAATGTGCCAACTTCTTCAATCAAAGCCAGCGTCATCACAGCAAAAGATAAAAAGGATCTAGCATTCGGCCTCAAGCACAAAGTCGATTTTGTTGCTCTCTCATTTGTAAAGAAAGCTAAAAACATTCGCGACTTGCGTGCATTAATCAAAAAGAAAAAAGGGAAAGCGAAAATTGTCGCAAAGATTGAACGCCATGAAGCCATTCGAAACTTGGATGGAATCATTCAGGAATCCGATGTCATCATGGTTGCGCGCGGTGACCTTGGCGTAGAGCTTTCTCCCCACCAAGTTCCGATATTGCAGAAAAAAATTATACAAGAATCCAACAAGCACGGAAAACCCGTAATCACTGCGACAGAAATGCTCCAGTCCATGCTCAAAAATCCTCGTGCCACACGCGCAGAAGTCAGCGATGCCAGCAACGCAATCTTTGATCATAGCGACGCACTCATGCTCTCCAACGAAACTGCTATCGGGAAATACCCAGTGCGAGCAGTCAGGACGCTCAACCGCGTTGCCCGGGCCACCGAAGCCGAACTCCAAAAAAATGAACTCTACATTCCCAACATCTCTACTGATGGTCCCCTTCCTCCAGCTGAAGCCCTCTGTGCATCTGCTGCTAAGCTTGCCATCGACACGAATGCCAAAGCCATCGTCAGTCTCACCCAATCAGGCTTCACCGCCCGTGAAATATCAAAGCATCGTGTTTACATTCCTCACATTGTGATTACTCCAAAAAAGAGAACTCAGCGTGAATTACAAATTATGTGGGGTATCAACAAATCTTTTGTGCAAAAAATTGATTCAAGCAAAATCATTGAGAACATCAGCAAGCTGATCAAGAAACATCGGATCGGGAAAAAAGGAGATAAGATTGTCATTGTTCAAAACGCCAGCACTCATCAAAAGGCTGTCATCCTTGTAATCTTGTAATTCACGTTAGACACAGCCCCATTCCAGCCATATAATACAGATATGGTTATTCTTGGAATCGATCCCGGCACCGCAACAACCGGTTTTGGTGTTGTCAAAATTGAGAAACAAAAAATCGACCTTTTGGACTACGGTTGCATTGAAACGCCAAAGACATTAAAGCTCCCCGAACGCCTGAACCAAATTGCCCAGGATCTGGAAGAGCTCGTTCGCATGTGGCAACCGGATTCCATCGCTATTGAAGAACTTTTCTTCAGCAAAAATGTCAAAACTGCCATGCACGTTGCTCATGCACGTGGAGCAATAATGCAAAAACTTGCTGCTGAAGGCTACGAAATCCACGAATACAAACCACAAAAAATTAAAGAAGCCGTGTGTGGATACGGAAAAGCCGAAAAATGGCAGGTCCAAAAAATGGTAAAAATGATTCTCAACATGGACCACATTCCAAAACCCGACGATGCCGCCGACGCCCTCGCTTGCGCGATTTGCCACGGACAGAACGTTAACTTCGCCAATCTTGTAGCCCAATCAATGTAAATGAAAAGATTTCTCAGCATCATGTCAAACATCCTTCTCCTCCTTGCCATTGGCATGGCACTCTATGTATTTGAAGTCTTCCCTTTCAACCCAGGCGGACCAATCGTCCCACCGCAACAGCAAGGTGTCCCAAGAAACGGATCCGACACAACAAATCCAGACGAACTCCCCGATTTCCTCCAAGAAAACGGTGTAACCCGAACAAAAACCTACGACGAACACATGAATCGCGGGAATCTTCTTGTCCAGAATGGATACAATGCCCTCGCTGTCGCAGAATTCGAAGCTGCTGCCGACCAAGCACCAACCAATCCATCTCCGCTTATCGCCATTGGAAAAATAAACCTTCAGGCCGGCGACACTATAAAGGCGAAACTCAGCTTTGAAGAGGCCCTCAAACTCAGCCCATCAAATTTGGAAGCAACGACCTATCTTGGAAGAACGCTCATCCAAGAGCGTGAAGTAGAACAGGCCAAAGCTCTCTTTGACGGCATTTCTGTTCACAACCAACTTTCAAAATTCTATCAAGGGATGACCCACGCCTATGTTGGTGACCATGAAGGAGCAAAGTCAGCATTCCGCGAAGCCATCAATATTGGTGGAGATCAATCCATCTCTGATGGGGCCCAAAATTTCCTAAGGGCTTACGACGAATATGATGCCAACCAAGGTGGTCCAGCCGTACACCTCTACACACTCCTTGCCCGCAGCTATGACCAGGTCGGCGAATACGAAATGGCCATTCCCATTCTCTTTGAGGTTATTCGGGAAAAGAAAGATTATAGAGACGCATGGATCATTCTCGGCCACAGCTATCTCAATACACAAAAATACCAAGATGCCGTTGAAGCTCTAGACGAAGCCCGAAAATTGGATCCCCAAAAATCAGAAACGATGTTTTTCTTAGGATTGGCATATTTTGGATTGGAGGATTACGACAACGCCGCTGCATTCTTGGAGCTCGCTAAGGCCAATGGATTCCAGCCACAAGTTCAGATCGATCAAAAGCTGGCAGAAATCTACCTCATCCTTGAAGATTATGATGCCGCAACCGACCGCTACGAAGAGGTGCTCAGCCTCAATAGCCAAGAAATCAACTACTTTATAAAACCAATGTGGGTTTACATTGAACGACTCAACCAACCAGAAAAAGCCGTCACACTCGCCAACCTAGCACTCCAAACCCACCCAGATGAAGCCATGAGCTACAACCTCTTAGGATGGGCCAAAATCGCTACCGGCGATCTTGTAGAAGCCAAACAAAGCCTTGAAAAAGCTGCATCGATTGATCCTGAACTCGATGCAGTCTACCTCAACTTCGGAACCCTCTACGAACGCCGCGGCGACCCCCAAACCGCGCTCGCCTTCTACAAAAAAGCCTACGAACTCGGTAGCGGCAACTCCATCTCCACGGCCGCGGCCGACATGTACAACAAACTCATTGGCAAAGCCGATCAATTCGACTATTCTAGTCTTAAAGTCGACCTTTTATCTCAGTAATCCCCTTTCAGCATGGCCACCGTTCTTCTTTCAATCCTCATCTTCTTCTTAGGAGCGAGCGTTGGAAGCTTTCTGAGCGTGGTCATCTATCGAATTGAGAAAAAAAAAGATGGTATCATCTTTGGACACTCTTACTGCCCATCCTGTAAAAAACAACTTCGAACTCGCGATCTCGTTCCCATTGTCAGTTACATCGTACTCGGAGGAAAATGTGGCCAATGCGGAACCAAAATCTCTCCATTCTATCTTTTCATTGAGATCATAACCGGATTAATGTTTTTGGCCCTCTACTTCCGCCATCCATTTCTGGAAAGCGTGAACCTTGAAAGTGCCACCCTCTCGACTCCCCTGCTCATTTCATTCTCATTCTTCGCCATCTACACGAGCTTTTTTGTAGCGATTTTTTTCTACGACCTTAAAACAAAAAAAATCCCCGACCTTTTCCTTTTCCCACTCATTCTCTTCACAGCAGTCGGAACCCTCACCCTCGGCGACCCGCCCTTTGTGAGCGTTTTACTAGCACTCGCCATTGCTGCCGTCTTCTTTGGAGGACAAATAGTTGTTTCAAAAGGTAAATGGCTCGGTGAAGGAGATTTTTATTTAGCACTGGCGTTAGCCATCATTTTTGGATGGGAGCTTTTTGTGACCAACATCGTTATCAGCTATTTCCTCGGAGCCATCATGGGCATCGCACTCTTAGCCACCAAGAAAGCCGACAGAAAAACAGCCATTCCATTTGGACCATTCCTCATTCTCGGCGCGATCATAACCATTTTCTTCGGATATGAGATCATGAACCTCTATCTTTCAAACCTGACCTTCTAAGTCATGAACAAGGAAAAAATCTACCTGATGATTATTGACGGTTTTGGCGAAGGAAAAAACTATGAAGGAAATGCCATTGCAAAAGCCAAGACCCCAAACATCGATCGTTTAAAGCAGGAGTTCCCTTCTACCCTTTTAAAAGCTGCCGGCAATGAAGTCGGATTGCCAGAAGGAACGATCGGTAATTCAGAAGTCGGACACTACACCATTGGAGCCGGAAGAATCGTCTATCAATCACTCGAACTCATCAATCGGAGCATTCAAGATAAATCGTTCTTCAACAAGCCACCTTTCCTTGATGCGATCAAAAAAATTGAACAAAACGGATCGCTTCATCTTCTAGGCCTCATTTCTGATGAAGGTGTTCATGCTCACACAAATCATCTCTTTGCTCTCCTTCAACTCGCAAAAATACACAGCGTGAACAATATTTTTATTCATGCGATAACAGACGGTCGCGACGTTGCTGAACGATCAGCCAAAAAATACATTTCTATGATTCAAGATAAGATCGCGGAGCTAGGACTCGAAGATCGTGCCAGCATTGCCACTATTATAGGAAGGTACTACGCCATGGATCGTGACAACAATTGGGATAGAACTGAGGACGCTTACAATCTTTACACGTTGGGAACCGGCACAGAGGAAACTGATCCCCTTGCCGCCATTGACCATGCTTATGCCTCCGGCGCAGAAACCGACTACTACATCAAACCCATCATCCTCAACAAAGATGGGCTCTTCCACCAGGAAGACAGCGTCATCTTCTACAACTTTCGTACCGATCGACCAAGGCAGCTCACCCAAGCTCTCACCGGCGAATGCAAAATTGGGTTTCAACCACAAGAAGAGGTGCACCCGCACTTAGTTTGCTTTGGAGATTACTCAGACACCGCACCAATCGTCTTTCCTCCAGATCACATTAAAAACAATCTCACCGAAACCTTGGAAAAAGCAGGATCCAAACAACTACACATCGCCGAAACCGAAAAATACGCCCACGTCACCTACTTTTTTAATAGCCAGGTCGAAGATCCCTTCCCTCACGAAGAGCGAATCATGATCCCCTCTCCTAAAGCCGAATCGTTCGACCAAGTACCAGCCATGAGCGCCAAAGAGATCACCGATCGTGCCATTCAAGAAATTGAAAAAGGAAAGAACAATTTTATTGTTCAAAATTTTGCTAACCCAGATCTCGTTGGTCACAGCGGCAAACTCGAAGCCACCATCGAAGCCTGTGAAGTCATTGACGAATGCATTGGACGCCTGGCCGAAGCCTGCCTCAAAAACGACTACAACCTCATTGTCACTGCAGACCACGGCAACGCCGAATACATGATCTATGATGAAAATGGCGAACCCTGCCCATCCCACACAGATAATCCAGTTCCCTGCATTCTGGTTTCAAATCAATACAAAAATGCTACACTAGCCAAAGATAAAGGCCTCAAAGATGTCGCGCCAACCATACTCAACATCCTCAACATCGATCAGCCACAAGAAATGACCGGCGAATCCTTAATACAAAAATCATGAAACACTACGAACAAGCCATGTTCTGGAAAGAGGTTTTCCAATTTTTTGCAATTCTCGGATTAGCAGCCCTGCTATATTTTACAGCAAGCGGCGTGCAGTTTTGCCTTAAAGAAGGATGCCAATCGCTCTTCGCTCCTTTTACAGCAAGCATGAAGATCGCAATACCCCTCTTTAGCCCTGCAACATTTTTCTATCTGATCTATAAGCGATACTTATATCTCTATAAGAGTAACCAATGAAAATAGTTATTGTCAGCGGATTTTTCAACCCACTTCATGGTGGTCATCTCGATATGATCGAGGCTGCCGCCAAAATGGGCGACAAGCTTATAGTTGTCGTCAACAACGACGTTCAGCAAGTAATGAAAAAGGATAAAGTCATCCTTTCGGAACAAAATCGCATCCGTCTCATCCGTGCACTTCGAGACGTAGACGAAGCCATTATCGCCCTCGATCAAGACCCAACTGTAACCGAAACCCTTCAATTCATCGCCAAACAGTATCCAGACGATGAACTCATCTTTGCCAATGGTGGCGATCGCGACTCAGAAAAGGCCATTCCAGAAACCGACATCTGCAAGGAGTACAACATCCACATGGTGTTTGGTGTCGGCGGCACCGAAAAAGCCGATTCATCCACCAGGATCAATCAAGCCCTCGGCCACAAAAAGTAGAGCAAAACCCAGCGTTTTGATGCATTGACAGCGAAGGTCCGCTCCTCTAGAGTGACGGACAGAAATTTACATACATTTTTCATGCCTGAACAGGTACCAATTCAATATAAAGAGAAGCCATGGGGCCGAGAAATTTGGTTTGCCAATACCGCAGGCTATGCAGGCAAAATCCTAGAAATAAAAAAAGGAAAACGGCTCTCACTCCAATACCATGAAAAAAAGACCGAAACCATGTATGTCATGAGTGGAAAGATTAAAATGTACCTTGGCGAAGACCCAAACAACCTCGAAGAGATCATTATGAATCCTGGTGATAAAGTGGATGTCTTTCCAAATGTAATCCATCGACCGGAAGCCTTAGAAGATTCGCAAATTTTCGAAGTTTCCACCGATGAATTAGAAGATATTGTCCGATTGGCCGACGACTACGGTCGCCCAGATCGCGGCAATGATCATGCACTCGACAAAAAACTGAGCGAACAAGCTCAAGAAGCTGCTAAGCAGCAACCAACACAATAATTTTTTACAACGCTTACAACTTTCAGCTATGAAGAATCGAACGTTTCTCTACACCGGACTTATTATTCTGGGAGGTCTTTTCCTGGCCTTCTTCGATTTACCTGCCGACAAGCAGCAAGAAATCTTCCCAGCCACCCCAGAAGCCATCCTTAATAGTGAGATCAATCTTGGACTGGATCTCCAGGGAGGATCACAACTCGACTACAAAGTCGACCTACGAAAGGTACCAGAAGCAGACCAACAAATGGTCATTTCTGGAATTTTGGATGTCATGAACCGACGTGTAAACAGTTTGGGTGTTGCTGAACCAAACATCTACACCTCTGATATTGGGGATGAAAAACATATTATTGTGGAGCTTGCCGGTGTGAAAGATTTGGAAGAAGCAAAGGCTGTTGTTGGAAAAACTATCCAGCTTGAATTTAAGGAAGAGGCTGAAGAAATCGTCGACGATGAAGAGCTTGAAACAGAAGTAAGAGCCACGGCTCAAGGTGTATTAGATCAAGTCCTTGCAGGTGGAGACCTTCGCGTTCTCGGACAAGAAGAGATGCAAGCCAATCCAAGTACGGTTTTCTTCTATGAAGAAACAGAGTGGAAGTATAAAGATGAAATTGCTGGAAATTTTGCAGACAAACTCTTTGAACTCGAAGCTGGAGAAACCTCAAACGAACTCCTTGATAACTCTGGAGCGTTGACCGTTGATGCTGATGGACAGATTGTTGATGGTCCAGCAGGATTCTATATTGTCCAAACCACCGAAAAACGCGAAGAAGAGCGAACCATCGACACTCCACGACAAGTAAACGTGAGCCACATACTTATTGCTCACAAGGATGCACAACAACCAGGAGAAGTTACTCGAACAGAAGAAGAAGCCCGAGCTCGGGCCGAAGAAGTGATTCAAAAGCTTAATGAAGAAGCCTCATTCGAAGACTTGGCAAGCGAATACTCCGACGATGCAAGCAATGCCGAAAGCGGAGGTGTACTCGTTGCACCTGTCGTAAAAGATGAAGGGACATATGTAAAAGAGTTCGAAGATGCAGCATTCGCCTTTGAAAACGCAGGAGACACAACATCTGAACCAATTGAAAGTCCATTCGGTTTCCACATCATCAAAGCCAACGAAATTAACGAGGCCACCTCTGAAACCGTAACCGAGCCACAGGTGAAATATATTCAAACCTACTTCTCTGCAGCACCAGATCCATGGCAAGAAACCGAACTCGACGGTTCTCACTTCGTTCGTGCCGATGTAGAGTTCGCTCAAAACACTCTCCAACCATATGTTTCAATCATTTTCGATGATGAAGGTGCTCGCATCTTCGAGGAACTGACGCGAAAAAACCTCAACAAGCAAATTGCTATCTTTGTTGGAGGAGTAGCCGTTTCAGCACCAAACGTCAATCAAGTTATTTCTGGAGGACGAGCACAAATCACAGGACAGTTCAGTGTTGATGAAGCCGAACAGCTCGCTCGTGACCTGAACACCGGTGCTATCCCAGCACCTGTCACACCAGCTGGACAGTACTCCATTGGAGCAACCCTTGGGCAAAATGCACTTCAGAGCAGCCTCTATGCCGGAACGATTGGACTTCTCATCCTCGCAGCATTCATGATTCTCCTCTACCGAGTACCTGGAGTTATTGCTGTTCTAGCACTTGGGATCTACACAGCATTTCTGATCTTCCTTATTAAGATCTCAATGCCGATCAGCTGGGCGCTCGCAATCTCTGTTGCGATCTTCGTCTACCTGGTCATGGGCATATTGAAGAGTCGTGAATCCGGACCTGAAAAGTCTATCGCAGCCGTTTTAGCCTGCTTCCTCCTCTTCTTCATTGCATTCATCCTCAGCACACCAGTCGTTATGACCCTTGCTGGTATTGCCGGTATTGTCCTCTCTATTGGAATGGCCGTGGATGCGAACATCCTCATTTTTGAACGTATTAAGGAAGAGCTCCGAGACGGACGTCCCCTTAGTGCAGCCATTGAAGTTGGATTTGATCGCGCATGGAGCAGTATCCGTGACTCGAACTTCTCATCACTCATTACCTGTGGAATCCTCTTTTACTTTGGAACCTCTATCATTCAAGGGTTTGCATTCAACCTCGCAGCCGGAATCTTGGTTTCAATGTTTACAGCAATCACCATTAGCAAAACACTCTTAGATTTCTCTGCCACAACTCGAATAGGACAAAGCCTTTGGCTCTTTGGTGGAGCAAAGAAAAAGGAAAAGAAACCCCTCCCAATTGTAAAAAATAGAAAAAAAGTCTATTGGGTTTCAGGAATCATCCTTGTGGCAGTATTGATTGGATGGCCTGTATTTGGAATGCGACTTGGATTGGATTTCACTGGAGGATCTCTCATTGAAATCAACACAGAAAACAAGGACCTCACTATTCAAGAAGTAAAGGAAGGGCTCATCAACAGCAGCAACAAACTCTCAGCAAGTGACATTGCTGAAATCACAGCAAATGAAACTTCTGAAACCTCGACTCCAGCAGCTCCATCAATCCAAAACACTGAAGAAAAAGTCGATTTCGAAAAATCGCTTGTTGTGAAGAGTGATGCTGGATTCATCATTAAGACTCCACACATGAGCTCTGCTTACCACGACGCACTCGTCGGGAAACTCGCAGACGAAATTGGACCATTTGAAGAGAATCGCTTCGCCACAGTAGGACCAACAGTAGGACAAAGCTTACAACAGAAGGCTATCGTAGCCGTACTGGCTGCCGTAATAATGATCATCCTCTACGTTGCATTTGCCTTCCGTAAAGTTCCACGATCTATTGGTAAATGGCGTTTTGGACTCTGTGCGATCGCTGCCTTGGTCCACGACCTTGGTATCATGATTGGAGTCTACATCTACCTTGGTGTCACAATGGGAGTGGAAATTGATGCACTCTTCATCACAGCCATGCTCACGGTCCTTGGATTCTCTGTCCATGACACCATTGTGGTATTTGACCGCATCCGTGAAAACCTCCGACATCAAAAACGAGACGAAACCTTCGCCGACGTTGCCAATCGAGCCCTCAACGAAACTATGTCACGATCCCTCAATACCTCAATTTCAACCTTGATCGTGCTCTTGGCACTCGCCATTCTTGGAGCCCCAACCATCAAGTTCTTCGTCATTGCGCTCTTAGTGGGAATCATATCGGGAACCTACTCTTCAATCTTTGTGGCAACACCTCTGCTTGTTGACTGGCAAGAACGACACCACAAAAAAAGAAGCTAGAATGGATTGATAAAATCGAACAAAAATGGTAAAAAGGATTGCCGAAAGGCAGTCCTTTCCTACACACGACAATTTTTTGAAGAAGCTTATCCAAAAAATTACATGCGCCAGTAGCTCAGCTGGATAGAGCACCGGTCTTCGGAACCGGGTGTCGGGGGTTCGAATCCCTCCTGGCGCACCATCTCTAAAACATTCTATGTCCGGAGAATACATCAAAGCAGAAACGCTCGAAGAGTACTGGAATCAACTCCAGGAAATTTATAAAAATCGTTCAACCGACTGGAAAGATCTCTCCGAGGAAGAATACGAAGCCATTGAACACAGTGAACGCGAAGACAGCGACAATCATCTTAATAAAGATCGCCTTGAAGACGACAACGACACCAACGTTGTCGACTATTGTTTCTACAAATATCTCCCCAATCGCGTAGTTGCATATAAAGTAACCGTTCAACACAAAGACGGATCCAGGAAGGAGCACTACTTTCAAATCACTCTCAAAGAGGATGCCGAATAAGGCAATTTAAGTCCTCTTCCACATCAAAGAAATAATTCAATCCTTCGTCAAGGAGTTTTATTAGCAACTCTGAAACTTATTTGTCACTATATCGTCACCTTTTTGGGATGACATTTGAAAATCCGGTGTGAAGTACTCCTTTCACAGCCAGGTGACCTCTCGCAAATCCGGCTGAAATTGACCGCCAGGGACACACAAAAACAGGAAAAACCCTTTTGGGTTCGAGATAATGCGATACAACAAAAGTAAGTTTGTTCTCATCATGCTGGTCTCGATCGTCATGAGCTTTACCGCTTGTGCCGACATCGATCAAGAGCAGGGTGAAGATGAGGACGTGGGCTCAGTCGCCCAGGCCGTCGCCCCACCGGACGTGGAGCCAAAAATGTGCTCGCTTGTCCAGGCAAGCAAGTACGAAGAACCGAGCCCCGGCGAGGTCTTCGTACCCGAGTCGGCAACGCAGGCGTTCACCAACGGTGAGCGCTTCCAAGTCGCCAGCGACACCGCTGAATTCGGTGGGCAGATCCGTCACATCCAGAAGTTGGATGACGACAGCGACCCTGCCAACGCCGCGTTCAACGAGTACCTAGTCCAGGTTGGGCTGTTTCAGACCACCCTCTGGGTCGGCCCTCACAAAAAGCTCATTATCGACGCCGGAGGCCACAACAGTGGTCTCCCCCCCATCGTCAACGGGCAGTTGCAGGGGGGCGGTGAGGAGCTGGTCAAACTGCTCGATGCCATCAACAGCATCGAGCCAGGAAAGCCACTCGCAGCCGGGGTGCCTTCGCACCCTCACGCCGATCACACTGGCAACCTGTTTGCCATCCAGCAGATCTTGGCACAACAAAATCAGGACTTCCGCATCATTTCCTCGAAATGGTACCGGCGTGAGGTCCTGAAGCACGGCTACCCCTTGGCCGTCCCAGATGAGGGCTCGCTCCTCTGGCACCCGGACTTGGTCAAGAGCCGTTACGGCGGCTTCTGGTTCGACGGCCACTGGTTCGGCTACCACACTCCTGTGGCAGTCGCTCACACACCCGCCGACAGCGTGACCATCACGCCCGGTGGGACGTGTATGGTGGTTGACATCGTGCAGCCCGACCGGCTGCCCTTCGTGAACCTGTCGGTGGTACAAAACATTGATGGGTACATGACCATGCTGCGATACCTTGGAGGCCTCGCGGAAGCGGGCGTCTGCAAGCAGGCAGTGTGGGGACACATGAACGTGTCCAATGGCCCCAAGGTTCTTGAGGACATCGAGAATGCCAAAGCCTACATGGTGGCCCTCCACCAGGCTTTCTGGGCCGCGCTGGGATCTCTCCAGCAAGAGGGCAAGTTCGGACCGACTTTCTTCCCGGATAACCTGGAAGACGACCCGAACGACCCCAACGATCCGCACGACTACCATGCAGGTCCGGGGATCGACAGATTCTTCAGTGAAGTGGCTCTCAGGATGCACAGCTTCATGAAGGATGGTTTCTACAAGCGAATCGGCTTCTCCGCAAGCGACGGACACTTCAAGGAGGTCCTTCGATTCGTCTTCCTCCATCGGCTCAGCGCCGCGGCGGTCGACCCGAATGCCCCTCCAGGCACCCTCCCTCCGTTTGCCATCCCCGAGACCGAGAACATTCCGTACGGAGAACATCCCTACAACGACCTCTGGTAGGAGCTCACAGAAACACCGGATTGTACAAATCCCACAAAGCTAGCACCTCTTAAGAGCGTGGACCCAAAATCACATCTTCTGCAGGTAACGTGCCAGAACAGGGTATCCAACTGTAGTCGATACTACATCTGAATACACTTGCTCGGCCACAACTAAGACCTCCTTGCTCTTCAGCAGGGAGGTTCTTCACTTTATGAAATCGCCTCTTCAAAGGCCCACATCTTCTCGTTCGATCGTAGCGATCGATGTTCGCGAAGACTATTCATCAAAGCATCAAAAAGGAAAATTCCCTGCTCCACCTGCCTTTGATCATAAAGATCATCACAAACAGCATTCATAAACTGCCCCAAAAGCTCTTCCCACACTTTCTGGTATCTTTTCGCACCAAGACCAAGTTCAACCCGCAAATTATCAGCTTTACCATCACGAACAGTCATCACATATACGTGCATATTTTTTTGCACATGATCGTAAAGAGCTCCTTTTCCAATAGCAACCAGATCAAAAATTTCCTCAAAAACTGAATCATATTTCGCATCTTCAATATTAAAAGCAGTGCGAATAGCCAGTGGCCCGCGATCCACCATAAACCCATGGAAAAAGTCCATATACTTTCTCACACAGTGTTTCATCACACCCTGATTCAAAACCATATAATCAAATGCTTCTTGCCATCGCTCGCCATCTTCAATTTCAAGCGCTTTTCGCAGCTCATCCGGTCCTAGCTGTACAAATCCTTCCACCACAACAGCTTCACGGTTCTGCACCGCTTTCTTCAAAATCTCTAAAGCTTTTTTTACGTTTTCGTTATGCATAGTTGATATGATAGGATTGACAAAGGATATTTTTATACCATAATTATAGATGTAAGTCAAGAGGTATCCCTCACACAATTCTAAAATCTCCGTACAATAGTTCTATGAACCAAAACATCGTCGAAATAGAGCTTCAAGAAGGCGAAATCATCGAAATTACACCAGACATGATTGTGGGCGATGTCATTGAAGTGTATCCAGAAGTAGCCGAGGTTTTCCGCAAACTAAACGTAAACTGCTTCTCCTGCCAAGCCGCAACCAGAGATAGTATTGCCGAAGCTGCCATGCTCCACAGAATCGACCCAATAAAACTCTGTAAAAAAATCAACACCACCATCAAAAAACATCGAGAAAATGCCAAGTAAGTTCGCAGAAATCCTTCTCCCCAAGAAGATTGGCCCAACCGACAAAACCCTCACCTACAGCATCCCTGAATTTTTGAAGGATGTGGGAATTGGCCAACTCGTTGAAGTTCCACTTCGAAATCGCAAAGAAAAAGGCATCATCACATCAATCCATTCAAAAAAACCGTCGTACTCAACAAAAGAGATTGAAAGGATTATTCCGAATGCACCACACCTTGCCGAATGGCAAATTCAACTGATGCATTGGATCGCCGACTACTACTTCGCTCCCCTTTTTAAAAGCTTACGACTCTTTCTTCCCGCATCCTTTGTTCGGAAGAAAAAGCTCAAAGCACTGCCAACTGAAGAAAGCGCGCTCATGGAGCAGGAGCTCAAGTTCAAACACACCCTGAGCGAAGAGCAACAAAAAGCGATTCAAACCATCAAATCTACTGACAAAAAAATCTGCTTGGTTCATGGGATTACTGGATCAGGAAAAACAGAGATTTATCTCCATATTGTTGAAAACGCTCTCAAGGAAGGCAAACAGGTCCTTATCCTCATTCCTGAAATATCGCTCACACCTCAAATGTGCCAACGATTCCAAGCTCATTTCAACGAAAAAACGGTTGCAATCCATAGCCAACTCACGCCCAAGCAAAAAGAGCAAGCATGGCAAAGCATCCATCAAGGCGAAGCCAAAATCATTATTGGATCACGATCTGCCATTTTCGCTCCATTCCAGAATCTGGCTTACATCATCATCGACGAAGAGCACGACAACTGCTACAAGCAAGATCAATCCCCTCTCTACGATGCTAAGGAGGTCGCAAAAAAAATGGCTGAGCTCCTCAACATTACAGTCGTGATGGGAAGCGCCACACCAACGCTAGAAACCTACTACCAAGCCACAAGCGGAGAGATTGAGCTGATTGAACTTTCCCAGCGCCCAACCAAAGACAACCTGAGCCTCCCAAAAGCCAAGATCATTGATCTCCGGGCAGAAATAAACAAAAAGAACTACTCTATTTTTAGCGAAGATCTTCAACACCTCATTGAAGAAAAATTAAGCGCCAAAGAACAGATCATCCTCTTCCTGAATCGTCGTGGTGCAGCTTCAGCAGTCCTTTGTCGGACCTGCGGATTCGTAGTGAACTGTCCCAACTGCGACATCCCTATGACCTACCACCGCAAGATGAATGTGGAAGGAGGGATCTACAATGCCGAGCGATTAGTCTGCCACCACTGTGCCCATATGGACTATCCGCCCAAATCCTGCCCTCAGTGCAAAAGCGCTTACATTAAGTTCATAGGCCTCGGAACCCAACGTGTTGAAGAAGAGATCAACAAGCTCTTTCCAGAAGCAAGAACCCTCCGTGCCGATCGTGATACCACGCAAAAACGAGAACAGTTTAAACACATGTACGAAACCTTTAAGAAGGGTGACGCTGACATTCTGATTGGAACACAAATGGTCGCAATCGGCCTTCACTTCCCCAAAGTGAATTTGGTAGGGATAATTTTAGCCGATGTAGGGCTTACCATTCCAGACCTACGCAGCAGTGAAAAAACCTTCCAGCTCATCACACAAGTCGCCGGACGTGCTGGCCGTGAAAAACAAGGACAAGCCATCATCCAATCCTACCTGCCGAACCACTACGCCATTCAAGCAGCCGCCAATCACGACTATCATGGCTTTTATGAAAAAGAGATCGCCCTTCGAAAAGAGCTGAACCAACCACCTTTCAACAAACTCGCAAAAATAACGTTCAAGCACAACGACAACAAAAAGGCCCTCAATGCCACGGTCAAACTCTTCCACGAACTCGAAGAGTTGAACATCACTAATGACAGCGACCATGAGGTTCACTACTTCCCAGCCCTTATTCCACGCCTGCACAACAAATACCGCTGGCATATACTTATAAGTGGTCCAAACCCATCCAAACTCCTTCGCAAAATCAAGGATTTCAACGGCGGTGCTGTCGACATTGATCCCCTCTTTACCGTTTAGCCAGTTGCCAATTAAGGCTAAAAACAGTAGAGTAAACCGAGAAATAATCCACAAACATGACACGAATCCTTTCTGGAATCCAATCGAGCGGAACGCCACACTTGGGCAACTATCTTGGCGCGATGAAAAACCACATTGCCATGCAAGACACGCATGAATGCTTCATTTTCATTGCCGATCTTCATGCCCTCACAACTGTGCGTGACCCAGAAAAACTACGAAAAATGACTCGAGAGATCGCCATCGACTATTTGGCTCTTGGTCTCGACCCAGAAAAAGTAACATTTTTCCGCCAAAGCGACGTTCCAGAACATTCAGAGTTGGCATGGATTCTCAGCACTGTAACGCCTTTTGGACTTTTAGAACGCGCCCATGCATACAAAGATGCCGTTGCAAAAGGAATGAAGGATCCAACCGTTGGACTCTTCACCTATCCGGTTCTCATGGCCGCCGACATCCTTCTCTACAAACCAGACATTGTCCCGGTTGGAAAAGATCAAAAACAACATATAGAGATCACCCGCGACCTGGCCGAAAAATTCAATAGCACCTACCAAGAAACTTTCCCCATGCCAGAACCACACATCCCCGAAGATGTTGGCTACGTTATTGGAACCGATGGAGAACAAAAGATGAGTAAGAGTTACGGTAATGTGATTGAGTTCTTCGCCGATGAAAAAACGCTCAAGAAACAGGTCATGGGCATCACTACTGACTCCACTCCACTCGAAGAACCAAAAGATCCCGACACCTGCGCGGTCTACAAAATCTACTCTTACTTTGCCACCGATGAAGAGAAAAAAGCTCTTGCCGACAAATATAGAGCTGGAGGCTTCGGTTACGGCGACGCCAAGAAAGTACTCCTTGAAAAAATCATGGAACACTTTGGCCCATTCCGCCAAAAAAGAATTGAACTGGCAGAAAATTTGGAGTACATTGATACAGTATTACAAAGCGGCGCAGAGAAAGCCCGTAAAGTCGCATTGAAAACTATGGCCGAGGTACGCAAACACACTGGCCTAGACTTTCAGTAAATTGACAAATCGAATGATGAGCACCACTAAATATATCTTCGTGACTGGAGGAGTATGTTCCTCCCTTGGAAAAGGCATTGCAACTGCCTCGATCGGTGCTCTCCTCAAAGCGTCTGGGTTCAAAGTCTTCACCATGAAGCTTGATCCCTATTTAAACGTGGATCCTGGCACCATGAGTCCGTTTCAACATGGTGAAGTTTTTGTGTTGGACGATGGAGCCGAAACAGATTTAGACCTTGGACACTACGAACGATTTGTTGGAGAAAATCTTTCAAAACTTTCATCGGTCACCACAGGAAAAGTCTATTCAGAAGTGATCGCATCAGAACGAAAAGGATCATATCTGGGAGGAACCATTCAGATCATTCCACACATTACTAATGCTATTAAAAAGCGCATTACTGATGCCGGTAAAAAAAGCAAAGCCGACGTAGTCATGGTTGAAATTGGAGGAACGACCGGAGACATTGAAGGACTCCCCTACCTTGAAGCCATTCGTCAGCTTCGGCATGAACTGGGATATGACAACACGCTCTTCGTTCATCTAACGCTCCTTCCATACTTGGCAGGACCAAAAGAGTTGAAGACCAAACCAACACAAGCATCAGTGCGCGAGCTGCGTGCGACTGGTATCCATCCAGATTTCATTCTCGCGCGAGCAGACCATCCAATTAAAAAAGAACTCATCAAGAAAATTGCACTCTTCTGCGATGTAAATGAAGACCATGTGATTCCCGCGCCAACCGTTTCTTCTATTTATGAAGTTCCACTCAAGTATGAAGAACACGATATGGCAGAAAAACTTGGAAAGCGTCTCAACATGGGCAAAATGAAACCTAAATTGAGCGATTGGAAGAAGCTCAATGAAAAAATTAAAGCAAAAAGAGAACAGGTTACCATTGCACTGGTCGGGAAATACACCGGTCTCGATGACTCATACCTTAGTGTCCTGGAATCGCTCAAAATCGCGTGTTACCACCAAAAGAAAGAGATGAATTTAGTATGGGTCGATGCAGAAAAACTCGAGAAAAAAGACAAAGCAGAATGGAACAAGCTCGATGAAGCCGACGGAATCATCACTCCAGGAGGATTTGGCATTCGGGGAACCGAAGGTATGATCATGGCAGCGACCTACTGTCGTGAAAACAAAAAACCATACCTTGGACTCTGCCTTGGAATGCAAATCTTAACCATCGAATTCGCACGCCATGCGCTCGGCGACAAGCGCTATACCTCTGAGGAGTTTGACGAAGAAGGAAAAATCCCAAAGAAATTCTATGCCATCCACTTCCTACCAGACCAATATAAAGAAAGAGATAAAGGAGGAACACTCCGCCTTGGAAGTTATCCATGCAAAGTAACGAAAGGAACAAAAATTTATGATATTTACGGAAAACAAAGCATCATTCACGAAAGACATCGACATCGCTATGAATACAACAATGCATTACGTAAAGACCTTGAAAAAGCCGGTCTCATAACCTCTGGGATCTTCCAAAAGGGAAATCTTGTAGAAATGGTGGAGCTGAAAGACCACCCATATATGCTTGGATGTCAGTTTCATCCTGAATTCCTCTCTCGACCACACAATCCACATCCACTGTTCTTCAGTTTCATTCAGGCGAGCGCAAAATCTAAAGCCTAAGGGAAATGCCCAAATTTCGGTATACCGTTGTCAACAACTCGAACCAACAACTACAGGGAACGATCAGTTCTCCCGATGAAGCAAGCGCGCGCAAAGAGCTGAATGAACTGGAATTTTCCATCGTTTCAATCCAAGAAATACCGGAAGATGAGGCAGGAAGCGAAAGCGAGCTACCAGTTTTTGAATTTGCAGGACTTGATAAAAATCAAAAAAGAGTGGCAGGGACCATTCAAGCAGAAGACGATTACAACGCCTACAAACGCCTTTTAGAAGAATACGAATTTGAAATCGAATATGTTATCCCCCATAACCTTACCGACGCACAAAAAGAAAAGGCTCGAAAGAAGGGAGCCTATCAGCTTCACCAAAAACTGGAAGAAGAACTTTTAGGATCTCAACAAAAAGAGACAGCAGATGAAAAAGATCTGAAAGAGTTTGAAAAAAAACAGGCTGTCCTCCAGCAACAAATTGAGTTCGTCCTTGGAAAAGTGAAAGAGATGCTCGACAAATATGAGCAAAACATGTCCCCAGCAACCAAGGAAAAAATTCGCCAACAAGTCGACAAAATACTACGCATCAAAAACAGTACAAACCTCGACTACATCCGCAAAACCACAGAGGATTTACTGGAATTTATCCAAAAAGAAGAAATCTTTCTCCACGAATCCGAACACATGGAGGACAGAACGAACATGGTCGTTGAAGCACAAAGCATGATGATGGAGCTGAAGCGCGGCAAGTCAAAGTCCAACATGAGCATCACCGATGCCATGCGTCAATGGCGAGAAGAAAATATCATCCAAAACGAAAACCCTCCAATCTATTTCCGCATATTTGATGGAATTGTCAGCCCCATCCTTGGAATCACTACAGAAACTCAAAAAATGTTGGACATTAAACAGAAGATTCAGACGGTTAACGCCCAACTGAAACACTATGTCATCCTCTATTTCCAGGCACCTGATCCCGAATTCAAAAACCAAGCACGAACTGGACTCAAAAACCTGTGGCAACAACGAAAAAAACTCAAAAAAGAGCTCGCCGCAGAAAAAAAACGCATCAAGCTTGAACGAAAATCATCGGAGCAACTCACCCCAATGGAAAAGCTTGCACATCAACTCCTCTCTTTTACTGGCTGGCTTCTGGCATTCTATCTCGTATATTACTTCCTATCGATCTACACAACCTCAAAAGAAATCGGCGAATTCGCCATTCCAGGAGTCTTTTACATCTACCGAAGTGCATTCCTGAAATATTTCCTCGCAACCGTATTCCTTCTTCATTCGGCCCTAAGCCTCAAAATCAATTTCTTTAAACGGAATGAGGTTGCCAGCCTCATCATTACTCCGGTATTCTTCCTCAGCCTGATAGTCATTTACCTAAATTTCTAGCCCGTGTACCCCATACTGCTCGAGATCGGTCCTATTACCATCTATTCGCTGTGGATATTCGTTGCGATTGGTTTCTTCGCAGCCCTTTTAATGATGAATAAGCTCGTCCAGAAAAATAGATTATCGCTCAAATTCATCAATAATTACAGTCTTGCCATCTTCTTTGGAGGATTAGCCATGTCACGCTTAGTGTTCGTCGTAAAAAACTATCAAATGTTCTTTCAGGATGTGACATTTTCAAGCTTCCTGGAAATTTTCTATATTTGGAACGACAAAGGACTTTCACCATGGGGTGGGCTCTTAGGAATTTCATTGAGTCTCCTCTACTTTGCTCGCAGAGATGGAGAAAGCATCCGGAAATGGTTTGACGTCCTAAGCGTAAGCGTTATGAGCGCCATTGCCTTTATTAATCTTGGAGCTTTTTTTGACGGTCGAAACTATGGAACAGAAACAGACCTTCCATGGGGCGTATTGGTGGCGAACTCCATTTATGCCGTCCCCATCCATCCAGTTCAAATTTATGCCGCAATATATAGTGGAATTTTGACAATCATTCTCTACCAACTCTTCCATCACAAAATCTCTAAAGAGCCCGGGAATATAACCCTTATTGCCGTTGGGAGCTACTCATTCCTCAAAATCCTAGAAGAGTTCATTCGCGGAGATGAAAGCAATCACTTCTTTGGATTCCGTGAAGCACAAATTTTTGCTTTACTCGCACTACTCACAACCATTATTCTCTTCGTGCTCAAAATGCGCAAAAAAAAGATCTCTAACAATGTAACGAATGCAAACACTCAATAACTTCATCCTCTACTTTTTCTTACCCGTTCCGGGACGAACATTCCAATATTACACCTTTGTTGGCGTACTAATCGCCATCCTTGCCGTTCTTGGAATTATTTTAGCCATCTATATTAAGAAGAACCGAGAAGACAAAGCCTTCCGCAAACTCTTCAAAAAATTCCCAAGAAAGCTTTGGACTATGGCAATCCTTCTAGGGCTCTACTTAGTGGTGCGCTACAACTATGTACCGATGCTCTCTATGAGACTCTTTTTCTACATCCTCCTAGGTCTCACCGTCTACTTGTTCTATCAAATCATCAATGCCTACCTCAAGGCATATCCAGAGCTTAAAAAGACGCTTTCCAAGAAAAACGTAAACCCTGGTTACAAAGTTGTGAAGAACAAGAAAAAGAAAGGAAAGAAAAAGCGCCGCCGATAATTTATTCCAGAGCTTCACGCCATGAAAGTCGCCAAAGATCGCGGCTTTCTTCACCTTCTTCAAACCAAAAAACTGCTTCATTCTTTACAAAGAGCTGAGAAAGACCCTCCGCTTCAGGTACAATGACAAATTCGTTGTAGTGTGGAACATCAGTAATAAGAATTTCTTGATTGTTCTTCATCAAAAAATGTCCAAAATCATCGAACCACCCCAAAATTTCCTGACCTTCTTCAAGTGTTCGGATATTTTTAACAACATCAAGCTCTTCATCATACAGATAAACAACGTTTTCTCTGCTAACAAAAAGCGTATCGCCAACACCATTCACAAAAGGCTTCCCAACAACATCAGTTGCAATAACCTTGATCAGTCCATCCTCATCCACAGAAAGAAGATTGCCAGACTGCGCATCCACAGCATCAAAAACCATCATAAGATCAAGCGCCTTATCAGAAAAGTACTCAAAATGATCAATCGAACCAGTACTATGGTCCACCAGTAAAGCCTTGTCCTCACCTTGTCGTTTAATGTACAACTTCCCATTCGTCACAAAAAATAATGTCCCATTCGATGACAAATCATAATCAGAAACATTCTCTCTTACCAACTCAAAACCATCAGGGTCAAAGCTCGTAGCCAAAAATGTCGGAAGCTCTTCAATACTCTTCATGTAAAGATTCTCACTTTCACGAAAATAAAGCTGTCGCCTATCAACATCAATCTGAATATCCACAATAGAAGAAGGAAGAGAGAAAAGATCAAAACTTCGATCCCTTAATGACATGAGTGCATAGGAATCATTAGCAAGAGCCAAAAAGAGTCGATCATCAGAAAAACTATCGAGCACTTCAAACTCTTCTTCATAAAAAGACATCACTTCCTGAGAAATTTCGCCATCGTCCTGAATAAGAACAACTTCCAGCTCATTATCAACCAGTTGAGCATCTTCTGGCAAACCTTTTCGCACCAGCACATAGCCATCTCCAAAAGTTAGTACATCTTCTGGTTCAAAAGATAGTACAGCCTCCGTATATCGTTCTGGGTTTGTTGGAACCAAAAGCACATCGCGAACAATCGACACCACATCTTCTTCAACCTCTACCGGTCGCGACCACTCATGGAAACCACGTTTTACCACCGTAACCTGGTGTCGACCTGGCAAAACATTCGAAATCTGAAAAGGCATGACCTCTCCATATTGAATCCCATCCAAAGAGACAAGTGCATCAACTTTTGGCCCTGCCACATCAACAATACTCGTCTTTGTAATCGACCAATCAGAAAAATCGATCCTATAGCCATAAGCAAAAAGAATCGCAAAAATCGTGACAACAATAAATATAATGACGGTCACACTCCGAAACACAGCAAAGGTCAGCTTTTTCTTCATGACCTATTCAAGATTCATAATTTCATACTCTGTGGCTCCGTTTGGTGTGAGAACCTTCACAATATCGCCTTTTTTCCCATCTAAAAGGGCTGCTCCAACTGGTGACTCATTTGAAATCTTATGATCCAAAGGGTCTGCCTCAGTCGAACCAACAATTGTATACTCTTCTTTTTCAGCTGATTTTCGTCCAATATCTTTAATGACAACCTTTGTTCCGATTTGTACTGTTTTAACATCAGACTTCTCCTTAATGATCTTTGCATATTTCACCTTCTCTTCAAGCTCAGCAATTCGCCCCTCTACGAAAGCTTGCTCGTTCTTCGCTTCTTCATACTCAGAGTTTTCCGAAAGGTCACCATAAGAGATAGCTTCCTTCAAGCGCTCAGCAACCTCTTTACGCTTCACATTCTTAAGGAGTTCCAGTTCTTCTTTCAATTTAGCAAAACCCTCTTTCGTCACTAAGGTCACTTTGTCATCTTGTGTAGCCTGATCTGCTACAGCGGCTTTAGTTTTAGGCATATCTGTAAATTAGGTAATAGTTTTTTTATGAATTGCTGCGAATTTTCACGCTTGTTGGGTGTTCCTTCATTTTTTGTAGGACTTTTGCTTCAATCTGACGAATACGCTCACGAGTGACACCAAATTCGTGCCCAACCTCTTCAAGTGTATGCCCAACACCATCCTTCAAACCAAAACGCATTTCAATAATCTTGCGTTCACGAGGTGAAAGATAGTTGAGCATCTCATGAATGTTTTCCTTAATAAGCTGCCGATTGGTAGCATCCAATGGCGATTGAGCTTCGTCATCTTCAATAAAGTCTCCCAGCTTGCTATCTTCTTCAGTTCCAACAGGTGCTTCAAGTGAAACAATATCCTGAGAAATCTTCAAAATATGTCGAACTTTCTTCTCTTCCATATCCATCTCTGCTGCCAACTCTTCAATCAATGGTTCACGGCCAAGCTCCTGTACCAAACGGCGTTGCGCATGGGTCAGCTTATTGATCGTCTCCACCATATGAACCGGAATACGAATCGTTCGGGCCTGATCCGCGATTGCACGCGTAATAGCTTGTCGAATCCACCAAGTCGCATAGGTTGAGAATTTAAATCCTCGATCTGGATCAAACTTTTCAACCGCTCGGAACAGACCAATATTCCCTTCTTGAATCAAATCCAAGAATGAAAGTCCACGTCCAATATATTTCTTGGCAATACTCACCACCAAACGCAAATTCGCTTCAGCAAGTTGCTTTTTGGCTGTTTGATCACCCTTCTTAATTCGTCGTGCCAAATCGACCTCTTCCTTCGCGGTCAAAAGGTCCACTTTTCCAATTTCGCACAAATAAAGCCGAATAGAGTCATTCGCAATCTCACGAAGTTCCACTCGCCCAGTCGATTTCGACTTACTCTTTGACTTCGTTTTTTTCTCTTCTTTCTCTTTCTTTGCCTTCGACTTCGACTTCGTTTTTTTCTCTTTTCCTTTACCCTTTTTTGCTTTTTTCCCTTTCGCACTCTTCTTCTGTTCCTCTTCCTCAACTTCTTCCTCCTCTTCCTTATCCTTCTTTGTTGGTTTTAAAACAAGTGTGTCTCGGCTATCAATTACTTCAATACCTAAATCCAGGAAAAGCCCATAGAGCTCATCCAAAATCATCAAATCGTCTTCTACATTGGGCATCGCCCGTAGAAGCTCTTGATGCGTAATAAATCCATGTTGTTGCCCTTTCTTTACCAATCCTCGGACTGCTTCTGGAAACTGTGCAAGCCGATCGTCAGAGGGCTGAGTTATAAATTTTCGTTGTTGTGCCATTGAGGAGTGTTATCGCAATGTCTCAGTGTTGAGCTCATTCAGCTCTTGCAGGAGCTGTTGGCTCAAATCTCTATCTTCATCCTTTTCTGCTTGTTGAAGCCTTTTTTGCAAATCTAGTCGTCGTGTGTCCCTTCGCTTTTGTCGGAGCCGAAGTAATAATGCATTGAGCTCATTTTCCACATCTACTTCACTGATTTCGCCATAGTGCTCAGACACATAAAGCGAAAGAAGTGCAGCATTTTCCTTTATTTCATGCGGAAAATAGTCGATAACGCCTGTGGTCGTCTCCAGACCGTCGTCATTATATAGATCAGCCAAAGCCTTGTAAATAGCTTTTAAATCCTCAGGAAACTCGTCTTCTGCAATAGTTTTCAGAAAAAGTTTTCCAATTCTCGGAAACTCTATTGCCAACCCCAGCAAAATCTCTTCCGCACGCTTTCTCGTAGAGCTTTTGGCTGTCATACGATCATCTAAAACCTCTTTAAGCCGAGCTGGATGGTTCGCCGGCAATGTATAACTCTTCACTTCATCATAAATTTGAACCTCTTTCACATCCAAATCCAAAGCCAAGCGCCGAACATACTCATCTTTTTCAATGGAACTCTTCATTTGGGCAAAAAATGGCAAAAACTCTTCAAGAATTTTCTTCTTTGCTGCCACAGTATCAGTTCCATACTTGCGGAAGAGGTCTTCATAAAAATAGTCACCATACTCCTTCGCCCGTTCGATCAATTGTAAAAATTCCTCACCATGATCCCGAACATAATCTGCCGGATCTTTTCCATCATCAATCACCAACATTTTCACACCAAAACCAAACTCTTGTGCCATCTCATACGCTCGTTGAGCCGCTTCCTGACCAGCAAAATCGTTATCAAAAGCAAGGATGATATCACTCACAAACGGCTTCAAAAGGCGCAACTGCCGTGTTGCCAAAGCCGTTCCACAGGGTGCAACCGTGTTCGTTGCACCAACCTGATGAGCCGCTATGACATCAAAGTATCCCTCAGCAATAAGCGCTCTCCCCTTCTGTTTCAATTCCGATTTCGCGTGATAGAATCCATACAAAACATTACTTTTATGGTAGATCGGCGACTCCGGAGAGTTCAAATATTTAGGGTTCTGATCTTTCTTCAGAGCCCTTCCCCCAAATGCCACAATCCGCCCCACATTATCCCAAATCGGAAACATGAGCCGCCCCCGAAAACGGTCGTAAATTTTATCGACAGTCGTCTCTTTTGTTAAAGCAAGACCAGATGCGACCAAAAACTTCTTGGTATATTCCTTCTTGAGTAGTCGCGGATAAAGCCCATCAAAATTATCAGGAGCGAACCCAATCCGAAACGTTCTAATACTCTCGTCAGTCAATCCACGACGTTTCAAATATTCTAAAACCTTCTTTCCATCTTCCGATTTCCACAATTGATCTTCAAAAAAGGATGTCGCATCCTCATACACTTGAAAAAATTGATCTTTTTCGTTCTTCGTCACTCGTGGCTTGTTCCCTTTCGGCTTATATTCCTCTAATTCAACACCAGCCTTCTCTGCCAACATTTTCAACGTATCCACAAAGTCCAACCCTTCCATCTCCTGCACAAAGGTAAAAACATCTCCACCTTTGTTACATCCAAAACAGTACGCAATTTGCCGATCCGGACTCACCACAAAACTGGGTGTGTTCTCATTATGAAAAGGACAGAGAGCTTTAAAACTCCTTCCCGCCTTCTTTAATTGAGCATACTGTCCAACAATATCCTCAATTTTCAGCCGATCTTTAATCTCCTGAACTGCATTATTCATACAACACTAATATACTACATTGCCTTCTTTTTCCATGAAAAATAGATCGCCGTACCACCAATAATTGCAATGAGCAGAACCATAGTAAAAAGAGCGTAAAGTTTATTCATGCCCTCTAAAAACACAGCAATTCCACCAAAAATGGCAGAAACAGTATAAACAAGATAGAGCACCTGTCGATGCGTTAATCCAGCCTCAAGCAAACGGTGGTGCAAATGCTTCAAATCACCTTTAAATGGAGATTTTCCTTGAAGAATTCGTCGAATAATCGCCCATGCTGCATCCAATAAAGGAAATCCCATCACTAAAATGGCTGTTGCAATCTTTCCTCCTGAAAAAATCGCCAGCGTCGCCAACACAAACCCCAAAAACATACTTCCCGTATCCCCCATCAGCATTTTTGCTGGATAAAAATCAAATATCCAAAACGCAAATGCGCAGGCCGCTACAATAATACTCATCATCGCAACCGGCTGCTGTGAACTAATATCAAAATGGATGTCCGGACGAATACTCAACAAAAACAAAACAGCTCCAGCAATAGCCGCAACACCACTCGGAAGACCATTCAATCCATCCAACCAATTAAAGGAGTTAATAAACGCCACAACCCACACAATAGTAAAGAGCGCACTCAAAACAGAAAACGTGTAGGCATGGTCCAACATAATCGTCCAATTCCATTGATCCAATAAAATCGGATCTCCAAGCGGATTCGAAATCGAGAGGATGCCAATCCCCGCGCACACCAACATCCCACCCACAAAAATCTGCACCAAAAGCCGCAAATATGGACTCAGGCCAAACATATCATCCAGAAAACTAATAAAAACCAGTTGAAATGCCGCCAACAAAAAGACCATCAAGACTGCATCCAACTTCACAAAAAGCAGCACCGACACCAAAAAGCTGACAAAAATAATCAGTCCACCATAATAAGGAATTGGCTTCCTTTTAAGCCCATATCGATCTGGTCGATCTAACAGCCCCCACTTTGGGAACAGCTTGAGTGCCAATAAGCACAATATGAACGTAAGCAGAAATGCAAAAAGGCCTGCAATGAGATATGTCTCGATCATTCATGATGTTAAGCAGAGAGCATCTTGCCTTTAGATTCAAGAAAATTCAAGTCTTTGACGTTGAACCTTGTCTGCCCCCGGGCAGAACTTCTTCCAATTCACCGTCCTTGCGGATTCTGGGCGAAGTTCACATAAACTCATGAAGTGGCTGGTTATACGAACTCTTCGATTACACCACATCATACCTTTTTGATCATGGGATTTACGCTAATTTTTGACTTTCGTTAGCAACGACCATCCCATCGGTTGACAATAATTGTCGAGCTGAAATCCTCGATTCTTGGCTTGATTCAGCTACAATCAAGACATGAGAAAAATGAACAAATCAGAAAAACAGCTCGATCGACAGTTTCGAAAATTTGGAGGCATCTCGCTGGAGTATCGCCACAAATGCATTGGCATGTTGCCAGAAATTTTTACAAAGAAGATTCACATTAAAAAAGGATATGCTTCGATCGAACTTTACGCTGCCGAATTTGCCGGCATCAGCCACAAACAAACACGCCTAACCTTGAACCTAGAAAAACGGTTTGCAAAAGAAAACAAGCCAGATCTGCACGATGCTCTTGTGAGTGGCCGGGTGAGCGTGAACAAATTGGCAAGAGTCGCCGCGATCGCCACACCAGAAAATCAGCGCGAATTAGCAGCAAAAGCAGAAGTTCTTTCTAAGCGGGCTTTACAGGTGTTTGTGCAAGACGTGAAAGCGGCACAAGGTCCGCAAGTACAAAATGGCTTGTTTGAGGCACATAATGACCAGAAATCTCTGCCCGGGCAGAACTCTGAAGAACTCGATTTGGCACCAGAAATTCTCCAACAGCTTCTGGAACTAAAGAGAAAAGGTATCGACATCAACCAGCTTTTAAGCGAATTTCTAGAAAAGCGAAAACAGGAAATAGAAGAACAAAAGGAACAGTTAGCGCAAACAGAAATCAAAAAGAAGCCTTCCAGATATATTTCTGTCCGCGTGAAAAAGATCCTTAAAAAAGAGCATGGAGAAAAATGCTCAATCCACTCTTGCCCCAAACCATCGAAAGAGATCCACCACACGCAGCGCTTCGGACTGGCAAGTACGCACAATCCGCGCTACATGGCGCCACTGTGCAAAGAGCACCATGAAATTGCGCAAACTATTGACCTTCAATATACACAAATTAGGCAATCAAAAATTTACGACGATATTTCAACTGCACACCTCGCCACTCCAATACCCCAGTGCAACGCCCCTTGAACATGGCCAGAAAAGGACCATCTCCCTCAAGATGAGCATCGATAAAACCGCCGTTACCAAGAACCTCTACCTGCTGCGCAGTCAGTTCTAACTGGGGCCAATCTGCAAAAAGAGCTTCGATCGGGATCAACGCGGCAGCACCCTGCCGCCGAACTTCATCAAGTTTCGAGGCATCCTCCACAGAAAAATGAGCGATATGTGTTCGCCGCAACTCCTTCACATAGCCTCCACATGCCAGCATCTTACAGACATCATGCGCAAAACTCCGCACATATGTCCCGCTGCTCACCTGCAACCTAACGCGCAAAAGTGGCCACTCATAACCCATCACCTGTACCTTTTTGAAAACAACTTTCCTCGACTTCATCTCGACTTCTTCGCCTCTACGGGCCATATCATAAGCTCGCTTCCCTCCAATCTGGATAGCAGAATGGATTGGCGGAACTTGCATTCGCTCTCCAGTAAAAGACTCCTGCAAAATCTGCTCTATCTCTGATAACGTTGGCTTGTGAGGATTTTCAACCTCCTCAATTTCCCCTTCTGCATCATACGTCGTTGAAGTCGCCCCGAGCTGGATGTCTGTCTCATACGTTTTATCCAATCCCTCTAAATAAGAGATCATTTTTGTTGCCTCTCCAACCGCGAGAATCATCAAACCTGATGCCAGAGGATCAAGAGTCCCCACGAAACCAACTTTTCGTGTATCAAAAATCTTCCTCACCGCGCTCACACACGAAAAAGAGGTCGCGCCCTTCTCCTTATCGATCAACAAAAATCCAATCATGAACTACCCTTCCATATAAACATTTTCCCGTTTCTCAAATTTCCCGTGCCCAATCTCCATCTTCATTTCCCGGCTCAACAAGCTGCGAATTACCTTCCGATCATCCCATTCAATCTTCTTCCCCCGAAGCATCTGCACCTCCTCAGCACCCTTACCAGCAACCACAACTGTATCGCCTTCCTGCGCAAAAGTAAGCGCCAACTTAATTGCCTCTTCCCGATTCGGGATCTTCCACAAACCTTCACCCTCTTTGCGCTGAATCCCTTCACAAATATCCTCCACAATCTTCCACTCATTCTCACTATATGGATCATCATCAGTCACAATAATGTAGTCAGCATGCTTATCGGCTGCCTCACCCATTTTTGGACGCTTCGCTTTATCACGACCACCCCCAGTTGCCCCAAAAACAACATAGAGCTTCCCCTTCGTCAGATTTTTATAAAGACTCAACAAACTCTCCAACGACTCTGCTGTATGCGCATAATCAACAATGATCGTATATTTCTGACCGGCATTCACCGCTTCATATCTACCTGGAACCGAAGAAGCTTTCTCCAATGCATCTTTAATAGTTTGAAGATTGATATTGTTTGCCAATCCCACCGTCGCAGCGGCCACCGCATTGTAAACATTAAATTCACCCGGTAACTTCAAATGAACATCAGTTTGGTTATTCGGAACATGCAGATCAAATTTTGTACCCGATGCTAATAGTTCAACATTCTTAGCAAAAACCGTCCCTTGCTTTTTTCCAAATGTATACTGCCGATCCACCAAAAACTGATCAAAATAACTAAAGTGAGGGTCATCCCTATTTAAAATCGACACCTTTTTAATGTGAGGCTTTCGCGAAGATCGATTCAATCGATCAAAAAGAAGGCCCTTCGTACGCAAGTAGTTGTCAAAACCTCCATGATAATCCACATGCTCTTCAGAGATATTGGTAAAAACTGCTGTGTCAAAATTCACACCCCAAACCCGATTCTGCAAGATCGCATGTGAAGAAACCTCTAACACAGCATGCGTACAGTTCTCATTCACCATTCGTCGCAACATTTTTTGCAAAAAAAATGGCCCCAAAGAGGTCATCTTTGTTCCATTTGACCAGCTGAGATCACCAATCCGAAAATTGACTGTCGATGTCATTCCAACCTTATATCCAGCTTCCGTCAAAATCGACGCTGTCAAATTCGTCGTTGTGGTCTTCCCTTTCGTCCCCGTAATCCCAATCACATTCAAATAGCGGGACGGAAACCGATAGTACAGAGCTGCTATGATCGCCATGATCTTATGATAGAGCAGACGCAAAGGGTTTCGATCCGAAATTTTATCTCGTAGATAGTTGAGCATAATTTAATCTAAAGGCACCTCTGCCAGCGCCACTTGTTCAACATCTTTTGCGATCTGATCCTTCAAACTTTCTAAATCAGAAAAATGCTGAACATCACGTAACTTATTATACACATCAATAGTCACAGTTTCATCATATAAATCCCCCTGAAAGTCCAAAAGATGAACCTCCAAGCTTGGCTTTGGAATATTCAGGACTTTTCGTGGTCCAAAATGAAGTGCTCCTTTATATTTACCAGTCGCAGTCGTTACCACACTGACATAAACGCCAAAAGGCAGATCGTGTGGGCCCAAAACATTAATCGTTGGAAATCCCAATTCTCGCCCTAAAAGCTTCCCTCTCACAACCTTACCAGATAATGTCGCAATCTTTTTCATGATGCCCATTCTATAAAAACTTCCTCCAAAACAAAAGCAATTTGCAAAATATGAAAAATACGACATAATACTATTCAAAAATTCGCACTTTACTGGTTTCGAATGGCAAAAGACCGACATCGCCCGCACTACAGTATCGAAGGAACCGCAGCAAGGTCACGCATGAGCAGCATCCCACCCCAAATTCAGAAAGGGATCGAAAGTGGCACTTTCCCCGTACAACGACTCCCCATTGAGGAGAAAAGAAGTCACATTTGGAATCACCTCGAAAAAATGGATGATTTACCTGAACGATTGGCCATAGAATACAATCCTCATGGAGGAAATCCACATCATTGGGGGCTCTATATTTTAGCCGATATTGATGAGTTTGATTGCCTTCCATCAGAAGTAAAAAATGCCCTCACCGAAAAACTTTTACGATTCATAAAAAAACATACTGTCCAAGCAACCGGTGAAACCGAAAAAAAATATCGCTTGCCAACAAAAAATGTCCTCCGGCAACGAATTGTCCAAGAAGTCATGAAAATTGCCGAAATCTATGAAGACTATCCGAACACACCTGACGAACAGCTCGAAAGAATCAATTTTTGGTTTCACAGGATATCCCTCTCAAAGTACACATTATTCCGACACCTCCCATTCGAAATAAAGCGTGACATTGCCCCCAGCCTTGTCGGTTACATGCGCTCACATGAAAATGCTGAAGACGAAGAGATCGAAGTACAAGTTACAATGTTTGCTCTTCAATGGATGAACGACAAAACTCGGATCCAAAATCCTCTAGAACCGAACCTTCCAAAAAAAACTTTGCGTGAATGGCAAAAATATCTACTTCAATCCCCGATAAGTATTCGTTTAGTGCAAAATACTCTTTATCAGAAAATCGATGCTCTTCTCAATGAAGATTAATTTTCCTTTTCCACAGCCATCAAGACCGCAATCACAATCCAGAATAAAAGCGACAAATCGTTTTTAAAGAATGGTGTGTCAAAAAAACCGTGGACCACCATGCTCAAAAGCATGGTAAAGGCTATCATACGGACCTTTCCAACTCCTTGAACCTTTTCCTGAAAAAAGGTCCCAAAATGTGCCCATGCTTTTTGCAGTCCCAAAGAAATTATGAGAACAAAACTCGCAAGTCCCAAAAGCCCTAAGTTCAGCCACGTAGCCAAGGCAAAATTGTGAGGATGAAGCATGTTCAATTCGTACGGTGCATGACCCAAAATATTTACAGCCTCAAGTTGGTAGAGCGCTTGAAATTGGCCCATTCCAATACCTAAAAGCCAATTGTTCGACAATAATCCCCACGCAATACTATAAACCTCAATTCGCACACTACTCGAATTCCTTTGACTGAACTGGAACATCGCTTGCCACTTCGAAGGATCAATCGCAAACACCACGAGCAAAATTACAAACAAGCTCACCGCAACCAACAAGGCGACTTTCCATGGAAATGTGGTCTTACCCTCCTTTTTCCAGAAACTCCAATACTCCAATCCAAAATAAAACAGTCCCGCGCTAAAAACCGCAACCATTGCTCCATACGACTTGGATCCGATCAGCGCAAAAAACAGAATTAATGCTCCCGTAAAGACCAACGAAGAAAGTGTATAGTCAACTGGCACTTTTCCTCGAAGGAAAGGCATTGTCCACTTGCGCTTACCTTCAATCAAAGCAAGTGGGAAAAGTGCATCTCTCACACGAATAATCAAGTAAAGCAAAGCTGGACCAATATAAAGAGCCAAGTAGTTCGCGTTTTCAAACGGCCCAGAAGCTCGCATGTCCGGAGTTATAAAATCCTGAGAAATAACCTGATAAAGAGCCCACAATGAAAGCACCACTGCAGAAATCGAATAGGCATTCAAGACATCCAAACCTTCTTTTGTCTTACGAACAACCCCCAAAAGGAGCAGTCCATAAAGAATTGGAGCCAAAATCCATCCTTTTAAAATTCCCAAAGCAATCCTAAAAGATGGATACACATTCCCGTACAAAATCGTGATCTCCTTCTCCGTCACTAAAAAACTCAACCCAGCCGCGAGCAAAATTCCCCCCATTCCCACCAGCAACAATCGATACTTCTGAAAGAGGCTTTCCTGAGGAGCAATATAGTTCACAACATTTGAAAAAAGAGCTCCAATCCCCTTCCTCTTCTCAATCAGGCTCTTCACAGAACGAACAATATACGCAGCCACAAGGGCATAAATCAAAACCTCAATCAACGTAAATGGAATGCCCCAAAACTCCCCCTTAATAAGGTATGTAGGGATAAAAAGTGGCAACCAAATAACAGCAGAACGCAGGCGCAAAAGCCCAAAAACCAAATAAACAAGGCCTCCAACTCCAATCACAATATTTTCCATAATTCAGGTTATTCGCGGTTCAAACCAAAGTCCAAAAGACCATAGGTTTGATCCTCACGTTTATAAGCAATGTTGAAACGCTCAGAATCTGCATTGTAAAAAGCAAAAAACTGATGTCCTAAAAGTTCCATTTGTTCAATCGCCTCCTCTTCATGCATTGGGTCCAGCGTAAACGTTTTCTTCTTTGAAAAAGATACGACCGCAGCCGCATCACTTTGTACCGCTTCAGCAGAAATTTCATCCAAGGTAGATGCCGGAATCCATTTACCACTTTGATCACGCCGATTCGTCTTCTCTTTATAACGCTCAATCTGTTTCTTCAATTTTTCTACCGCCAAGTCTGCCCCTTCTTCAACAGCCGTTGCATACACTTCAGCTCGAATCACAGAGTTTGGCACAAACATGGTAATTTGAACTGTGAAATTTTTATTGGTCGTTTTCATCTTATTCATCTCTACATCAATCCGAACCTGAGTCGATTCATCGTTCACGCGTTCGCTGTACGTTTTAAGGTGATCAACCTTCTCCATAATATAGTCTCGTTGCGTATCGTTAAGCTTCAGCCCTTTTTCATGAATCGTAAACTGCATAAATTTTTCTTAAATGATAAAGATACTACGGCATTATAGCGCCATTAAAGCGTATGCTCAACCGCCCCTTTCTGTCCTTCAATAACACCTTGAGCCAATTCCTTTAAAGTCTCTTCCGGATGCATAGAACGAATCACCCCACTGGCCACCAAGACAGCCGAAGCACCATGTTTTATAGCATGAGCCACATCCTCTTTGCTCTTTATCCCAGCTCCAATAACCACTTTCGCGTTTTCAATCATAGCAACAGCATCCATTAAAATCTGTGGATTTGCTGAACAGACCGACACATCACCACCAATAAGTTCAGGAGGTTCCACCGCAACCATATGGGGATTAAGCGCAGCCACTGCCTTCCCTGTGTAAGGAGTATCCGCACACACAATCGTAAAAAGACCCAACTGCCGAGCCAAATCAACAGACTCCTCAATATCGTCCAGTTCAATTTTTCGTTCAGCATGATTCAAAAGTGTCCCATAAGCACCCGACTCCTTCAATGCCTGCGCCGTCACATGCCCAGTGTGCACCCCATCCTTTACAAAATCAAAATGCTGGGCCAACACTGGAATACCCACTTCCTGCGCAATATGCCGAAGATCCACTGCTTGCACGGCAATAGCAATTCCAACCCCCGTTTCCTCCGCTACCTTCTGATGAATTTTAGCCAGTTCCAACGCATTGGTCCCAGTCGCATTTTCATACGTCTTAAAATTCACAATCAACTGAAAATCTTTCATAGATGTTCTTCAAGGAATACATATCCAATCTATACACCAAAAAAGCATCAATCAAGCTTGCCCAACTTGCCAAAATTTGATATAATTTTGTGATTAATTTGAATTCAAAAAAGTACCTATGCCACAAGATAAATCTCGATCTAGACAACCAGAAAGCCTTGTAGAAGCGGCAAAACAGGCTGAAGAACAAATCAAAGAACGTGTGAATGCACAGACAGAATTTCAGTCTAATGCCGACGAAAATATTCGTGCATTAGCAGAAAAAGCCTATCCAAATAACGCTGAAGAGCAAGAACGATACGCCAATAAAATCAAAGCTTCATTGGAAAAATACCTCCAGGATGGAAAAACAATCGACGATCTCTGGCAATACATGGGAGGGAAAAACTGTAACCTTACTGCTATTGTTCAAGGAATTCTCCATTTTTATGAAGGAAACAAAGTTGGAGAAAAAGAGATTGGATTAGAAGATTTCCTTAAACCATTCTCCCTTCCTGCAGAATCTATGCTCGATAAAACACTTATGGCCAAGAGAAAAGAGACCATCTCTACAGCACGAAGCGACCTTGCTTCACTCTTAGAAGAGATACGTGAAGTCAATAATATGGAACCCTTTAAGAAGGCCGCATAACATCCCACAAAAAAAACAAAAATAAAAAATCTCCCATGAAGAATTCATGCAAAAAACATCTGACACCCGAACTCCTTTTTGAGAAAAGGTTTGTCTTTGCAGGCAGCGACTTAGAAGCTGCACCAGAAGCACCTGAAAAAGCCAGTGAACATAAAGAGTCCCTGGGAGAAAAATATGAAAAGGCAAAAGGGCTCGACAAGCCAGAAAAAATTGAAGGATTCAAAGCCACTATGAAAAAGTTGGCTGATAAGTTTGATTCCAGTCAGGCCACAACCCTTGAACGCCAATTCAAGACCGAGTTTGACAAACAACCAATGCTCTCATCTGGAAAACCAATTTCCTTCGATGCTTTCTGGAAAATGCTCAAAGAGAATAAAGCCACCATTCGCATCATCAAAGAGGATGGCGAATGGATTTTCCGCATAGATAAAGAAGATGGAACGCCACTGGAAGCTGTTGATCTGAAAGCAAATCCGGGTGTTAAGATTGACCAACCAGCAAACAAAGACGAAAAAGAACCCGAGAAAAAAGATGAACTCGCCGTTGAAGTTGATGAAAAAAAGATCCAACAAAAAGAAGAGTTGAAAAAGACTGCTGAAGAGGCAGAGAAAGCTCGAGGTGTGTACTGGGATCGAGGCACAGGTCTCGTTACTTTCAAAGGAAGTGCCGCTGAAAAGTGGAAGCAGACACAAAGCGTTACCTTGAACACCCTCTTTCCTCATGCAACGGAAGGAGCCCAGCTCATGGTCACCGACAAGTATTCAAAAAAACCAAAAGTTGCAACACTCAAGGGCGGAAAATGGAAATTCGACAATGGCCAAATTGCCAAAATTTTTGACGGATACAAAGTCCGCGAGATGGAAGGTGCAACCATTCCTAAAGAGCGACAGCCACAACGACCGCAAATTCCAAACGGATATGCACTCTTAGACACAAAGGCACAAAAACTCACTGAAGAAGAAAGAAAAGGCACTTGGACACCAGTTGCTAAGGTTGTAATGAAGGATCATCCAGAAATTGAAGAACACGGGTACACTTCAAAAACCTATGCCGCCGAACTCAAAAAGTTCGCTACAGACGAAGGTCACTATTGGGTTATCCTCCCTCCAAAAACTGAAGCCGTTCAAAAAAAAGAGGCTGACCAAGCCATTAAGAAAGAACGCGAAGCCGCGGAGAAACGAACCAAAGAAGGAAAAAGGAAGGAGCAAATTCGCATCAACGACCAATATGACAAAGCAAAGGATAAGCTCTGGAACAACGAAAAATTCGCACCTGATGAAAAAATTCGTGATCTTGCCAGCGACGAAAAACAATGGGAAAAAGAGTGGGCAGAAGGCGACCTCCTCAACGTTGCGCGCATCAAACAAGCATTCCGGCTCAAACCATTTAACAAAATTCCAGAAACCAAAATCAGAGATGGATTAAGAGAGGTTATGTACTATTGGGGGCCAGAAAAAAATGGGATTACACTCGAAAATCTAGTTAATGTATTTAGCCGATATGCAGAGCTTTACAAGCCAATAACACAAAAAGGAATTTTAACAAACACACCTCACGGCCTCATGCAAGCCGATAGAGAGCTCATCCACGACGTACAAGAGCAAGGGAAGGAAAACATGAAAGAAGGTAAACCTGCCACGGATGGCATGGATGAAGAAGAGGTGTATGCCTGGAATTGGGGAAGGGAAAAACTCAAAGAAATGGGGCAATTAGGCGTTGCTGCCGTGGAAATCATCAAAGCAGTATCTGAATTTAAGCCTGCGACAGAAACACGAAGATTCCATGATGAAACAATGGAAAAACTCAAATATACGGATGTAGAAAAACACGCTATTCACGAAAATCGTAAGTATATTTATGGAAAAACTGGAAATCCTGAAATGTATCAACTTCCCGAAGAAATGGATGAAATCCTAAACGACTTTAAGCAGTGGGAAGAAATGTGGGAAAGCGAAAAAGGAGGTTTTGGAAGGTTAAAAATGGCTCTCCAAGCTTATCCATATGGGAAAATACCGCTATCCGTGTACAAATACAAAGTATTCAACATGCTTGGCGATGACGACAAAGTTGTTGAAGGATCAAATGAAATCGGACTGGAAAACATCCTTTCAGAACTCAATGGCGAAGGCCAAATTTACAAAAATTTAGATGGAAAGCCTGGTGATATTGACGATTTCATTAACGAATATTGGCAGGCTGATCTCGCTCATCGCTACCCAAATCTCGATAGCGATGAAATGGAAAGGTATAAAGAAATAGAAAACCCTCAAGAGTACAAAGCCATTTACTACACGCTATCTGAACTTTGGAAAAGTACAGCAGTACTAATTCAAGCCGTTCGGAACCTAGACCCAGAAAGTAACCAACTTTCTTCATATAAAGGAGAAGAAGTGCTCAAGAGCATTTTTCCACCTACAGACACCGGAAGTCTCAATGGCGAAGAACAAAACTATGAAGATATGAATGAGAAGTGGGGAACCACTATCTCAGGTGGACTTTTCGACTTTGATCATGAGGATGCCGATGCAAAACTAAGCAAACTCGACAAATATAGTTCAGCGGCAACCGCCTTCAGAATCATCTCTGACAATTGCAACGGTGATCTCAAAAAAATACAAAGCGAATTAAATCGACTTCTTCATGTTGGAATCGTTGGGTTGATTGCAGAGCCTAATTCACCCGAACGAACAAAAAACCTAGAACTTCTAGGATTTGGTACAGAAATTGCCCAGGATGACAAAGATATGGTCAAAAAAATTGCGCAAAAGCTTGAGATTAAAGACCTTGATACTGCCCAAGAAGTGTCCCGTCTCCAAAGAGAACTGATTCGACTTGGATTTATTCTTGAAGCAACAAACAGCCAAGGAGAAGTAAAAGAGGCAGTCGCAGAAAAAATCGAATGGTCAACCGATCCGTATGTCCGTGAACTGCAAAAACATGCGCACGAACAAGGAGCAAATCCAGAAGAAATTAAAGCGATTGAACCAGCTGTTGAAAGCAAAATGACAGCACTCTTCGATGCTCAACTCGGTCGCAATCTCAACCTTGCAGACAAAACCAAACCAAGCCCACTGGATGTGGTCGGACTCACTATTCCTGTCAAAATTGCAGGAGGTGAAAAAGGATCTCTCTACCTTGCCTTTGGTGCAGAATACCGTCCAAACGAAGCAGCGGTAGCTCTTCGTGCAGGAATTGGAGGAAGTGTAGAAATAGCTCAAAATGTTAGCCTTGTTGGAGGTGTAATGGGTAAAGCAGGCGGAGGACCAATGGGTCCAGTCGCTGGAGTAGCCGCCGGACTAGGGGTTGCATGGGAAATACCCGTTGATCCTGATAATGAGTGGGAACCAACAGCAACTCTTGGATTCATGGCTGGAGCATCAATTAATGGTGGTGTATTTGGTGGACCTGCCGCAGCAGTCATCTGGCACAAAAACATCGAAAAAGAGTATCAAAACACACTAAAAGAGCATCTAAAAGAAGGAGTCTACAAAAACGTCGAAAAAGCAAAGAACGATGCCGAAATGGCGCAAGCACTTCGCCAATTACCACCCCCACATGGTATCGCGTTTACGCAACTTCAGGTCAACATGAAATGGTCTGATCAACAGCTTGTAAAAGCTTACAAGCTCTACTTTAGAAAAACAGTCGAGGAACAAGTCGCCAAAAACGACACCATTAGCCCATTCGAACTCACTCACATTGGATTCGGAGCAGGTGTCATCTTTTCAGAAGGTGAAGATGGAGTCGATTGGTCCATTGTGCCTGGTATTGCATTTGGATTCGCAATTGGATCTGAATACAAGGTCTTCCAAAGACCAATGTACTCAACCCAAGCACTGGCCACAAATGCTGAAGCCAAGATGGCAAAACAGGCAGATGCCAGAATCAGATCTCAGGTTGATACCATGGCAAAAAAAGCCGGATATTCAAAGGGCTCAATCCAAGTACTGAGTGATGACCTTGTTGGAACAACAGAAACAGGAATGCAGCCAACAAAAACAGAAAGATCAAAAGCAAATCTCGAGTCCGCAAACGCAACTGTTGATTCAGAAATAGAAAAACTGTTTCAAGACTATCAAAAGGAGCTCCTCAAGCGTGGCCTCAAGCTCACCAAAGTTCCAGCCGAAAAAATGTACAAATTGGAAATACAGCAAGCTGGAAACTGGCAGCTTTACATCGATCCTGCAATGCAAGAAAAAACCGGAATCATTCTCAAAAATGGTGAAATTTTTATCTCTGCCAGCAAAAATCCAAACTTAGCCATTAAACGAGTTGATTACTACTTCCCACGAAAAAAAGATGGAAACATCAAACACTCAATTATCACTATTAGCGACCAAGATTACCGCACACAAGAAGCAATCATGAATGAAAGTGATTTCTATATTGATTCTCGCACACAAGATCAAACAGAAAGAAAACGGTTCCCTGCGGCAATTGAAAGAAAAACTCGAGGGAAAACAACTCAACAAAACATGCTTGCCTGGCAGCCAAACGTTGAATACACCCATCTGGATAATCTTGAAAAAGACACTCCAGAAACAGCAAAAGCTCGCAAAGAACGAGAAAAATTTAACCGAATGGCTGCAGCTGGACAAAAACTCCGCGAACAGATTGGTGAAGCCGATATTGAAGGAGTCAACCTTAACGATATGCGCAAACGTGCGCAAGCATTCGAGCAAAAACATAGGAGAGAGTATCGATTGCTCACAACAAATCCACATAAAAAACCTGGAGACATCAAGAAGATTTTCGACATGATTAGCGAAGAAAATCCTGACTTGAATGGCAATCCCGATAAAATTCACGCCATCATGGAAGAAATGTTCAACTTAAGCATGGCGGACGAAAAAGCTCGATACGAAAAGTTACCAGAGAAACAAAGAAAACTGGCAATGAAACAAATTGTGAAAGAACGCCTTCGTTGGATGGAGACAATGATTTATATCCCATTCTTTAAAGAACACAGCACACCACAAAACAATCCTGACAATATTCCAGCAGGAGAGTTGGCTGAAGCATTCCTGAAGCCAATTCGTGACGCTGCGTTGGAAAATCCAGAAGAAATTCCAATTGGAGCGCGTTTAGATGTTGCTGTCGGAACTCAAAGCGTTTACGGACGACGAGGTTTCAACATTGCCCAAGGTAAAGGAGAAAAAATTCCTGATCATCGCATTTTTGTAGCAAAAGACTACGCAAGCGCACTCGAAACGGGCCAACCTCCAATCGATAAAACGATCGCGTTGATTATTCGCGATGCTGAAAGTCCAACGGAGTTCCCTGATCAATCACAATTCTTAGCCTCATCTCTGGCAACAAAACTTGCTTTAATGGGAACAGCAGAAAAAAATCCAACACTTGGCCTCGCACTCGGTGAAGACAACTTTAATAAAATAATTGAATGTTATGCCACGAAACCACCACAAGTTGTAGCAGGCGCAGAAGGTGCTATAAAAGAGTTTCAAGAGCTTGTTAAAAAACTGCGAAGCGCCCAAGAGGGACAAACTGGAACAGTTGTCGTTATTGATGGACAAGCCTTTCATACAATTGAAGTCAATGGTGTCCGCCTTGGAATTCGAACCGGAAGCATCAAGTCCGGTGTATACGAACGATGTTTAAATGCATCAAAACTCTACGACGAAAAGCTTATTGCCTTAAGCGATAGCGAACCTTATCAGCTGGTTGGAAACATGAGAGTTTATGGCGCCAAAACAACTTCATCCCTCGTCACCAGCTTCCGCACCCAAGACATATCAATTGGGTTTGGAGTCACAGCTCCCGTTGGACCAGAGTTTGATGAAGGCAGCGGTGGCGGTGGTGGTGGTGGTGGTGAAGAAGAAAGTACTTCAGCCGAAGACGAAAGCGGTGGAAAGGAAACCGTTGGAGACAACCAAGCAGATGATGCTCAAGGTGGGGATCAAGGTGGGCCAACAGCACCGCCTGAAACACCTCCAGAACAAGAAGCTCCTCCATCAGAGGGTGGCGGATTTTAGCAAAAAATCTCACATTCTAAAGTACAACCATGCAAAATTTTAAAAAATACAAACACCACATCATAGTTATTGTTGCAGTCATTGCCATTGCAGTTGTGCTTTTCGTTACAAATCTCGCTGGCCCACAATCAGAACCTTCACGCAGCAACGCGGGAACCGGAACATCACAGAGTTCTCAAGGCGGTGAACAAGGTGGCCCAACAGCATCCGATGTTGAAGGAGAAGAACCACCAAACGATAATGAAGGCTTCTAATCACAAAAAAAATAAAAACAAAAAACTCACCATGAAAAACTACAAAACATTATCAGCGCTGATGAGTCTGGTGGCGATGGCGATAGTATCAACACAGCTTGTATCGGCTCAAAGCTTTCCGAATCCATACCAAAAATGTGATGAAGGTGTTCATCCGTTTATTCCAGGAGCCCCTGCAACCGCCACAGGAAATGACATAGCGCATCCATCTGAAAGTGTCTGTTTTTCACATTTACAAGGAATCTTTCCGAACAATCAACATATACAACCAGTAGACTCAGTAAGTCATCTCCCATTAAAAACTACAGAAAGAAGTGCGCCAATCGCCCTTCACGAACATCACTATATTAATGAGTCAAATAGCAACGATGGATTCTATAAGCGTGCATGGTTGAGAAAATTCCAGATCAAGCTTCAACCAGACTTTAAGGAAATTCTAAAACCAGGGACATTGCGATGTCCTACCGTCAAAGGAGACCAAGGATTTGCAAACTGTCCAAGCTTCTATGAAAATCCAACAGCATTTGGTGGAACCCGTTTCACTTTTGATGGAACGACCATGACGTATGAGTTTGGCATCAATCAGACAAAAACAAATACAAAGCCTATCATCCCTGGTATTAATCCCGACATTGATCAAGGGGTCTTCTTCCCTGGCGACACAACACAAGCAATCCCTGGACGCTGGTTCAGTATGGCAGTCGATTTTGAGACAAAAGACATGAGCGCAACAAAAGATATGTGGTCTGCAACGACTACATCTCGCGCTGAGGTAATCCATACTGCTATTCCAAAGAGTGCATTCAATGCCATTCCACCAAGCTACCTCGGTCTGGCTGCCTGCCAATCAAATCCAGAAGCATGTCGTGGAAAATACTACTCTTGTAATGATGGTGGTGTATGGGACGCAACCAATTCTTGGTGTAATGTTGGCGGATACAACTGGGTAAATGTAGCGACCGATGTAACCGTATGGGAAACAACAGAAACCACCGAAGAAGCCGTCTGTACCGGCCTCGATCTGACAATCGCTCAAGGTGGAAATACATACAACTCCAACAATCCTGCTGGAATTGTGCCAAACCAACCAATGCAGTTGAACGTCACCCCAAGCTTTGATCCAGCCAACGAATCAATCCCTCTTAAATACCGATGGAGCGGCAACCTCGTTGTTCAGCCGGAAGGCGAGTTTAGAGATGATCAAAACTCCCCTCTTAACGGAAATCCATTCATCGACCTCAATACTGCCACATGGTACAGCGGAGGTGCTGCCAATACTGTGGTTCGAGTAGTCGCTTTGGACGAAAATGATCAACCAGTAGGATGTGAAGCTTCATTCCCAATCCCACCAGAAGATGAAGGCGGAATGTGTTTGAGTCTCACAGCAAACTACAGCAAACCAGTTATGCCTGGTGACAATGTTACTATCAATCCAACTGCAAACTTCTCATCAGACCTTGAAGGTGTAAAAACAATCACCTGGTCTGAATCTGGAGATGGATACTTCTCGAATATTCCATTCCAACAGACAGAATGTCTTATCGCATCTGGTGACACTCCTTTTACAAAACCAACATACTGTAAATACATATACACAGCTGTAAGCCCTGGCGACTCGTTCACTCTGTCAGCAAATCCAAATCCGACCAACAACGACGCTTGTATCTTGAATGAAATCGTCACCGACGACGAAACTCCACAATGTGAATACCTCGACTTCCTCCCTCCAGAAAATGGACAAATCTGTATCGATGTTGATCCAAACTACACGGGAGACTTCACTTGGACTATCGACAACCAAATCATCCAAACATCTGACACATGTCAACCATACGATGAAGACAGTTCATATGAAGTAGAAGCAACCGATGCACCAGTCATCTGCCGCGACGAATTTCAACCAGAAGAAGACGAATGTACATACTTCAACTTCACCTTCCCTGGCGACGAAATCTGCGTCGACACCGACTACGAAGGAGACGTTGAATGGATTTTCAACGGAGGAAATCCAGAAACATACAATGAAAACGACTGTTTTGAATACAACCCTGCCTTCAGCTATGAAGCAGCAGCAGTCAATACCGACAATCCACAATGTAAAGCTGACATCCCCCCAGAAGAGTCAGAACTCATAAAAGAGGCTCGACGAACAGAATCAGAAGGATACTCAGCACAAGTTCTGACCCTCCGCCCAAACGATACAACCGTGTACTACCGGCTACGTTATGTACCTTTGAGTAATCAAAAATACACAACCACTATTGTGGATACCATTAGTGACGGATTCATTGACGCTCGACTCTTCCCAGAAACCACAGGTCGGGAACCAGGCCAAATCGAGTACAATGAAGGAAGTATGGAAGTTCTCGTTAATGGCCAATTTATTGGAGATTGTCAGGATATCCGCGACGCAGCAGGCGAAGACGAAGAACCAATCATTGAAGACTGTTACGACGGAGACATCGGAAACGGCGGTGTAACACTCAGAAAAGTGATGGGTGAAGCACTCATCCGCTACGAAGGAACCGTCGATAGCTCACTCACCGACGAAGCCTGCCGTGAAGGATCAATTTGTCAGGAAAAGTACATCAACGAAGCTGAAACAGAAAATTCAGTAGTCCACGTTGATGAAGAAAACGATGAAGATATTCCAGAAGTGAACTCAAACCCAATTACCGTTCAACTCTTCTGTCAGTACATTTTGACTCGTGCCGCCGGAGACATCTTCCTCGAAAACGATCTTTCAACCGGTATCGACATTAACCAATGTTCACGTTACCGAAGTTCAACCGGAATCATCATCACCCCAGGTGAAGAAGATTCACCACCATTGGTATCAACTGGTGCTGGAGACACATCCATCTTCTCTGTTGGACACGAAGTGTGTACCGCCGGACAAGCCGGAAAAGTAAGCAATGAACTGGCCGAACTCTACGGAAGCAACATCACCGGACTTTCCAGCCAAATTTGTGAGGTCAAACTCCGAACTGGAAGCCCATGGAAACAAGAAGTCATCACCAACTCGATCGACGAAAACAAAACTCGCGCATCACGTTGGGGTGCCGACCCAGCACTTGGGAACAACCTTTCAACCATGCTCTTCACCTACCCAGACGAAGACGTGTACCACGTGAAAGGCAACGTCAGCTCAGGATCAATCCGCATGGATGAAGTGGGAGCCAAAACCTTCATTATTGAAGATGGAGACCTCCACATCACCGACAACATTGTCTACACCGGAACCTGCCCTGCAGGCCCAGGACGATGCTCAGTTCGTGACGTCGCATCGCTTGCCTTCATCGTCTTGAACGGAAGCATCTACGTTGACCCAGGCGTGACCGAAATCTCTGGTGTGTACTTCGTACAAGAAGGAGACACCGATGGATCTGGTCGACTCTACTCTGGATCTCCAGGGGGAGCACAACAACAATCAGATGAACAGCTCACCATTTACGGTTCAGTTTACGGAGACATCGACCCACTGTTCGCACAACGATTCTTTAGTGGCGATCCAGAAAGTGAACTTGGAGGAATTGTGGTCCGATTCGATCAACGAGTCATCCTCAACACTCCACCAGCACTCCGCGACATTCTTAACTTGAGTCAAACCGAAGTCGCCCGATAGTGCCTCATCACACTCCCACCCAATCCCCCGCTTCACACCTTGTTGCGGGGGATTTTTACATCTGTAGAAATAAATTTCAGCAAAAATCAAGATGAAAACTCCAAGCCCACATGCTACCTTGAAGACATGAAAACATGCTATCTCTTTCATGGCGACGACAGCTACTCCAGCTTTCAAAAAGTGCACCGCTGGCAGCAAGCATTCGAAGAAAAATTCGGTGATCTCAACGTCGAAATTTTTGAAGGGAAGGATCTTTCCGCCGCCCAGTTCAGCGAAGCTATCTCGACACTCCCCTTCTTGAGCGAGAAAAAGATGGTCATCATCCGCAACTTTTTTAAAGATGCACCTTCCGATGAACTTAAAGCTGCTGCTGATCATTTAGAAAAGATCGATGACAACTGCATTGTGATTTTCCTTGAAAGGCAAAAGGCCGATGCTCGAACTGCTCTCTTTAAAAGGATAAAAAAAGGCGGAAACGTAGAAGAGTTCCCCATGATGGAACGATACGAACTCGCTCAATGGGTCGGCAACGAAGTCAAAAAGAAGAACATAACTGCGCTCTCCTCTTCCGCCATTAATCATTTAGCCGAAACCGTTGGCCCAGACCTCTGGCAGATGCAGCATGAAATCGAAAAAATTGGACTCTATGCAGAGAGTGGCAAACCAGTAACCGAAGAAACCATTGAATCCTTAGTCAGCCCCAATCCAGAAACAACCATCTTCAAACTCACTGACCACCTCGCTGCAAAACAAGCAGAACGATCCATTAAAACACTCCAAACACTCCTCGACAAAGGTGAAAACATCATCCAAGTGCTTTTTATGATCATCCGCCACTTCCGCATCCTCATCCAAATTCAGGACTGCCTGGCCAAGAAAGTAGAGCAAAGAGAAATTGCCAGAAAAATTAAACAACATCCATTTGCGGTAAAGAATGGCATCAACCAGGTCAGAAACTTTTCCGCAGAAACATTGGCCAACATCTACCAACAACTTTTAAAAATCGACATCGCCATGAAAAGTGGAAAAATCAAAATGTCCACCACCGACCAAAGCGAACTTCAGCTGGCTTTAGAACGATTCATTATACAACTCTGCCACTAACCCTTTATTCCTTTCCTCATGCTCGAAAAAACACTTGAAAATATTGGCCTCAACAAAAAAGAGGCTTCTGTTTATATCGCTGCTCTTCAGATCGGATCAAACCCTGTCTCAAAGATCGCAAAGCAAGCACGCATTAACCGTGTGACTGCCTATGACATCATGGAAAAACTGGCCAAACGTGGATTGGTCACCTCTTTCACTCGGGCGAAAGTAAAATACTACACTGCCGCTGATCCAGAATTAGTGGTAAGCGATTTCCAAAAAAAAGTGGAAGAACTCGAAGGCGCTCTCCCTCTTCTCAAAGAACTCACTGGCGAGGTCGCAAAGCCAACTGTCACCAGCCACGAAGGATTAGAATCGATCAAAAAAATCTTCACACAAGCACTCCGCACCGAAGGAGAAATTCTCCTCATCGCGAACGTCAAAGAATTGGAAATGCATTGGTCCACCTTCAACGAAGATTTCGAACGAAAACGCATGGACTACGAAATTGGACTTCGCCTCATTGCCCTCGACGATCAACGTGGCGAGTTCATGAAAGAGTACGACGACGAATTTCAACGCCAAACCAAACTCATAAGCAAAGCACATTACAACTTTTCAACCCACACGCTCATTTTTGATGGCAAAGTCGCACTCATCAACCTTTCAACCAATGTTGGCGTTGTTATCGAAGATAAAGACATCGTAGCAACCCAAAAAGCCCTCTTTGAGATGCAATGGTCACTGCAAGGCGGAGACGCACCAACCATTGTTGTCCGCAAAGTTGGCAACATCAAAAAAGAAGAGGCCGATCCAATGAAGGAAGAGTCACGAGAAGATCAAAGCTCCCTCTTCTAAAACAACGGTTTCTGTTTAAACAGGCAAAAGAAAAGGCCCTCCGAATGGAAGGCCTTTCTTTGTTATCAACGTGGGATCGAATTAGATCTTCCCCGCGTTGTGAAGTTTGTAGAGTACGTCTGCAACTTCTACACGTTTTGTTCCGTTTGTGGGCATCAAGTTTGGTCCTGCAAACAGATCGTTGTCGAGTGAGTATCGTGCGTATCCGCTGAACCATTGGTTTGCTTCAACATCACTGTATGATGTGCTGCTGTCCGCTGGCATTGTGTCGCTCAGGTTTCGGAGAATGAGCGCGAGGAATTCTACTCGGTTCACTTGTCTCGCTGGTCGATAGAATCCTGCATCAGCTCCACCTTCGTATCCAGTGATCATTCCTACATCTACACCTCGGCAAATGTATTGGTATGACCATTGTGCTGGTGGTACGTCTGGGAACGGATCGGTTCCGTTACAGTAGTCTTCGGTGTCGTTGAACAGTCCAAATGTTTCAAGTGAGATCTTTGCAACTTGGTCACGTTGAAGGAGTTCATTTGGTGCGAACGTTCCGTCTGGGTTACCAGTCATCGCTCCAATACTTTGAACGTATTCAATCGCGTCACAGCTTGAGTGGCTCGCAGATACATCGGTGTATCCAGCACATTGTCCACCTGGAGCAGGAGCTTCGTCATACGAAATCTCAACGCTCACCTCTTGTGTGTCTGAACCACCAGTGTTGGTAGCCATCACAACAAACTTATACATTCCTTCTTCAAGGTCAGTATTTCCAGCACCCTTACCATCCCATCCGTAAGACACAGAACCATTCTTTGTCTCACTGGTCGCAAGAGTTACCACAGGAGTATCGGTAGAAGTCTTCACCTCAACCGTTACATCAGCTTCAGTATTGAGGCTGAAACCAAGAGTCGTTGAATCCTGTGTTCCATCTCCATCTGGAGAGAAAGGATCAACCAAAACGTCAAGGTTAGAGATCACAGGCGCGTCAACCATAGGAGCTGGTACTTCGTGTGCTCCTGGATCAGACTTAGCATCACCATCATCATCACCATCTGCAGGTCGAGTTACACCATTAAAGTCAGTAGTGATAGTAGCAATGTTCTTACCAGTATCTACACAGTCAGATGCATCGTTGAGCATTACATCATCTGCATCAGTCCCACTTGAAACTGCATAGTTCGGATCACAAACAAGGTTGTTATCCGTTCCAGCTTCTGGGTCAGCAGTGTTTCCATAGAGACCATTGTACTCGAAAGTAGAAGTGTCTCCACCAAGGTGACGACTTGAATCGTTACCAGTATTGTGAGTAATCAAGTTGTTAGAAACAACGTTCGCTCCTCCCTCCATCACAACTGCACCAAAGTCAGTTCCTGGATCTTGGAGTTCATTTCGAACAATTGAGTTATGTTGAACAGTACAGTCTCCTGCAGCATGAACCACACGGAATGGTGTATTTTCAACCATAACGTTGTTATAGAGGTGTGCTCCATCAGTACAGTACACAACATTTACACCAGTATTGTCGTGAAGAACATTGTTGTATGCTTCAATGTCGCCTTCAAGCCAGAAAGGTCCACCAAGAGTGCTAACGTTATACATAGTATTGTCATTAGCAGTTGCAGTACTAGAACCAGCAAGGATTCGAACCGCAGCTCCACCAAATCCAGTAATGTCATAGATGGTGTTCTCACTTACCGTCATGGTAGTAGCTGAGCCAGTTGTAAGGTCAACATTAACACCATAAGCAGCTCCAAGACCGGCACTTACACCATGGATTCGGAGACCACTTACTCCACCACCAATACCGTTGTATTGAATAGCGGTAGTATTTCCACTTGCATCAATGATGGTCGCATTTGCAGCAGGATCACGCTCTGCCCAATCATCGGCAAGACCGTTCCATCCACCATCAAGATAAATAGCATGGCTAAAGTCAGCCATATCTACATCGAGTGGGAAAGTTTCAGAAGCATCTGAATAGGTTCCCTCCGCAATACGGATATAACGATAATCATCGTTGCTCCTTGCAAGGCTCAGAGCATCTGAAATAGTGGTAAATGGATCCGCTTTCGTTCCTTGGTGCGGACCAACAGTACCATTGTCTCTATCTACATAAAGGACACAACTATCATTATCTTCACAATTAAGATAAATAAGTGGTCCTGGAGTAAAGACACCTGGAGACAAAGCCAGGGCTGGAGCGACCATCGACGTCAACATTAACGTCAAGCCGCTTAAATAAGTAAGTAACTTCCTCATAAAGAAAAAGGGTTAAAAGGGTATTAATAAAGGTTATATATAAGAGATATCACAAAGATCCATTACTGATCATTAAACCATAACGAGTAATGAACCACAATGTTTCAATCAAACCTTTAGAGTTGAGGTCGTCGATTATGCCAGTCAGTCGATTGTTCGTAAGCAGAAGCCACTTGGAGCAGTCGACCTTCTTCAAATTGAGGACCAATAATTTGAAGTCCTACTGGTAATTGCTGATTTGTAAAGCCACAAGGCACGCTTATAGCTGGAACACCAGCGCAACTACTTGGAATCGTAAAGACATCCGCCAGATACATTGAAAGCGGATCATCAGCCTTTTCCCCTATCTTAAAGGCTGGAATCGGCGAAACTGGTGTTGCTAAGACATCCACCTCTTCAAAAACCTTCTTAAAATCCTGGATGATGAGTGTCCGAACCTGCTGAGCCTTCTTATAATAAGCATCATAATATCCAGCAGACAGTACATAAGTACCAATCATGATTCTTCGCTTAATCTCATCTCCAAATCCTTCACTCCGAGCCTGGAAATAGTAGTCGATCATATCTTCGACATCACCTTTCGGCTTTGAGCCATAGCGAATTCCATCAAATCGAGCCAAGTTAGCAGAAAGCTCCGCCGGCATAGCAATGTAGTACACCGCCACTGCATATTTTGTCGATGGAAGGCTTACCTCCTTCACTTCTGCCCCCAAACTCTTAAGTTGATTAATCGCCTCATCCAGAACTTTTCGCACTTCCGGATCTATCCCCTCTCCAAAATACTCCTTTGGTAAGCCGATTTTCATACCCTTAATCGACTGTCCAAGATATTTTGTATAGTCGGGAACATCCACGTTTGGCGTAGTTGAGTCGTGACGATCATGGCCAGCAATCTGACCTAAAACCAAGGCAGCATCCTCAACAGTTTTCGTAAACGGACCAATCGTATCCCATGAAGAAGCCATTGAAGTGACTCCACTCCGAGAAACTCGTCCGTATGTCACCTTTAAGCCAACCACACCACAAAGTGACGCAGGTTGTCGAATAGACCCACCGGTATCGGTACCCAAAGTATAATAGGCCATGTCAGCAGCAACTGCAGCCGCACTTCCACCACTCGATCCACCAGCAACCCTCTCTAAGTCCCACGGATTCTTGGTCACTCCAAAACAGGAATGCTCAGTAGAAGATCCACATGCAAACTCATCCATATTCGTCTTTCCAACCATAACCATACCCGCATCCCTCAAATTCTTCACAACAGAAGCGTCATACGGCGGAACAAAATCCTTAATAATATTCGAACAACAGGTCGTCTTCACACCTTTTGTATTAAAAATGTCTTTCAGCCCAACCGGAACTCCATGCAAAACGGACGAATCCTCTTTCAAAGAGGCATCCGCAGCCTCTGCTTGTTTCAACGCATCGCTTTCACATGTTTCCACATAGGCATGAACTTTCGAATCCAAACTTTTCATCCGTTCTAAAACCGCCTTCGTCAATTCAACCGAAGAAAAATCTTTCTTTCGTAGGCCTTCCGCAGCTTGTGCAAGTGTCAATTCAATCATTAATTTTCCGTAATAACTGGTTTTACCCGAATCTGATCGCGTTCAACCGGCAACTCAGTACAACCAAGTAGCTCTTCCTTTTCACACATTCGTTCCACAGAATCCTCTCGGCTCACGTTTTCAAGACCAGTGACCTGTGACGTCAGTGGAACATCCTTTGTATCCACTTCTTCCAAAAGTTTCACGTAATCCAAAATATCATTGAGCTGTTTGGCAAACTTTTTTGTTTCCTCCTCTTTCAGCCCCAATCGGGCAAGTTTGGCAATGTGCTGCACCTCTTCGTTCGAAAGCATAAAAAAAAGTTAGGCACACGGAAGTCTACAATAAAAAAGGAGAGCTTGCTAGCCGCTTTACACGTCAAGTATACTAAACACTGCTCTCTAAGCAGAAAAAATTGCAAACAGCTGATAACATTAAGAAAGTATCACTCGTCCTATTCGTGACACTGGGGCTAACACACATCCTTTCTGGACTTATGTTTGCTAATAACTTTTTCATGCCTACCAGTATGGTATTGAATCGCGTTTTGGATATTCCCTTCGCGATGATGGCCTTAGTTTATGGACTTTTAAGCGTTTATGTAAACATTGACGAAAAGGCTCGAAACATGCCAAAGATTGCTTTTATTGCTATTTGCGCTATTATTTTCCTCCTGCTTTTATACGTGAATCTTTTTATTCCCGATAAACAGGCATTCACCCTGTCCTAAACATGAGAACACATCGAAACATTGAACCAGCTGAGAAAAAAATTGTCATAGCATTTGGAACTTTTGACTATCTCCATGCAGGCCATGAATTTTACCTCAATAATGCTAAAGCACTTGGAGACGAGCTCATTATTGTCATTGCTCGGGATAAAACCGTCAAACAGATAAAAGGTGAAGCTTCAAGCCATTCAGAGCGACAGCGAGCCAAAGCCGTCCGAGCACTTCGAATTGCCGATCGAGTGGTTTTAGGATCACACGGTGACAAACATAAAGTTCTGAGAAAGTATCGTCCAAATGTGATTGCGCTGGGATATGACCAATTTGTCTTCACGCAAAAAATCGAAAAAACCCTGATTGACTTGAACCTTGATGCCAAAATTGTCAGAATTGATGCACACCATCCAGAAGTTTATAAGTCGTCCATCATCAAACAACAGGAGGCAGAGGACGCCAAATTTCAACACTCTCACTAGTTTATGGCATCAAAAAAACCAAAAGTACAAGACTGGAATGGGAATATCATCACCTCTTTCTTCAGAGGGCTCAAACTTGGGCTCGTGAACTTTTGGCGCAATAAATTCCTTTCTATGGCCACCATTGTTGTGATGGCGGTTATCCTCTTCATTTTTAACATTATTCTTGCAGTTCAACACATTAGTAATCAAGCACTTCAATCCCTGAGTGAACATGTAGATATTGTGATCGATCTCCATGACGATGTTGACTACTTTTCTGCACAAAAGTTAACTGTTGCTCTTGAACAGATTCCAGGAGTAAAGGAGGTTCAATTTACATCAAAAGAAGATGCACTTGAAATTGCCTCGAAAACACACCCAGAAATTGCTGAACAGATTCAAAAATTCAATATCCCAAACCCACTCCCACCGAGCATTAGCGTCACAACAAGCGCACCAGAAGATCATGAAGCAGTAAAAGCAGTACTACGAAACAACGAATATCGAACACTCCTTCGCACCAATGAAATCGAAGGGTCAAGTGGAGAGGAGTTGATTCTTTCGAGCGTTGCCAGAAATCTACAAAACATTGGGACTTTTGTTCGACAAATTATATTCTGGATTGTGCTCGTATTTATTTTAGGAGGCACCCTCATCATTGTGAATGCCATCCAAATAACAATCTACAGTCGCCGACAAGAAATCCACATTATGCGACTCGTTGGAGCAACCCCAAGTTTCATTCGCCTCCCATATGTTTTTGAAGCATTTCTCTATGCTCTTTTTGCTGTTGGATTAAGCTTCGTGATATTGGGAGCAATCAGTCAATCAATCAACTTGGATGGAACAAACCTTTGGGACTACTACTCTAACCTCAACCTTTCTCGCGTTTTCATAACCGAACTTGGAATCACCATGGTCCTTGCCATTGTGAGTAGTTTCTCCGCCACAGAGCAATATATTAAAGGGAAACTTAACCTCAACTAGTGCGGCATCTCAATGTTACAGGGATCATCCTGAAAAAAAATAATGCTGGTGAACAAGATCAATATGTCACCATCTTTTCACCAACCCTTGGAAGAGTCGATGCTCGAGCCCGTGGCGCACGCAAAATCAACAGCTCCTTTATTGGACACCTTGAAGTTTTAAACATATGCGATTTTCAGCTCTACAAAAATCAAAATCGCTACACGATTACCCAATGTCAGATAAAAAAATCGTACAAAAACATTCGAGAAACGCTCAACCAGAGTATGCTTTCATTTCATCTCCTCGAAATATTTCTTAAAATTGCCCAATCAGAAGAAAACGGTGATGAGCTATTCGAACTGATTATCCAAACTCTTAATAAAATCGATCAGAATCAAAAAAATCACCTCCACATAGAGACTTTTAAGATAAAAATGCTCGACATTGCTGGTGCATTACCAAACATATCTCGCTGCGGAAACTGTGATATTCGTTGGTCTACAGAAAGCATGATCCATATTGATGATGAAGGTCACATTTCCTGCTTCGACTGCTTAACCGGAAACCAGACACTTATTCCATTCAATACTATGAAGCTCATTTATTACATTCAACAATCACCTTTTGAAGAAATTGAAAAAATAGCTATGAGTCAAGAAGATAAAAGCATACTCAAAAAAGTGACAGGTATCTTGCTTCACAATTACATTTCTTCCGAACTAAAGACCGAAAAATTTATAGCTCATCTTGCCGAATAACGGCTAAGACATTACGAACACCCTCAAGTTGATCCATCAAACGTTCAAGCTGAGAGTCATTTTTAATATCAACAACCAAATCACGTTCAATTTCGTTGTCATCAGAATCAGATTCAGCAAACGACTGAATATTGATATTCATTTTAGTAATAACATCCGCAATGTCGCGAAGCAGCCCCACACGATCTTTCGCTTTCAATCGAAGCCGAACAGCATAATGCTGAATTCGCTCTCCCTTACCCCAGGTCGCCTCCAAAACTCTTTCAGCCTTAGCCATACGCAGAAGCTTACATTGTTGTAGATGGATGGTAATAGTATGCCCACGAGTCACATACCCAACAATCGGCATTCCCATTTTTGGTTTACAACAATTTCCCAATCGATACGGAAGGTTACATTCTCCAGCTATACAAACCTGTTCACTCTCATGATCACCACTCCTTTTCTTTGGCAAACTTGCGCCACCTTTTACAGGCTTCACATGTGCATGTCTCCGCCTACTTCTTAGCTCATCTCCAAAAACATTTTTTATCAATGCAATCGCATCAACCGATCCATTCCCAACCTCCTCCACCAGACCTTCACGTTCACGCAAAGGCAATCGTCTTCCATTGTATTCACGGAAGAGAGTCAAACTCTCATCAAGATGAGGCTTACCAAGTTTAGAGAGCTCATCATTAATGAGTTCTTTACCCTTACGCACAATTGACTCTTTATCAAGAGATCGGAAGTAGCCTCGAATCTTCGCTTTCGCTCCTTGAGTTTTCACAAAGGATAACCAAAGCGGCTTTGGCTCTTGCTTCTTCCCCAACATAATTTCAACCGTTTCACCATTCTTCAATTTATAATCCAAAGAAACAACCATATCATTCACTTTCGCCAATTTACATCGATGCCCAACATCACTATGAATTGAATAGGCAAAGTCCACTGGAGTTGATCCCTTAGGCAAATCTTTCACCTCTCCAGTCGGAGTCATAACAAAGATTCGGTCACTAAAAACATCAAGCTTTAGCTGATTAATCAATTCATCATTTTCAGCATCAGACTGGAGCGAAGAAAGCGCTTCAAACCATTCCATTTGTTCACCACCATCTTCACCTTTTTTAGGACTCTTTTTCTTCTTTCCTTCATCATAAATCCAGTGAGAAGCCACCCCATATTCAGCCTCTTCATGCATTTTTTTCGATCGAATCTGAATCTCTGTTGGCTGCGATGAGTCAGAAAGCCCCACTACCGCCGTATGAAGACTTTGATAGCCATTCGGTTTTGGAATCGCAACATAATCTTTGAACCGATATCCCAACGGCCGCCACTTACTATGAATCAATCCTAAAATCGTATAAATATGATCATTCACCTCAGCACCACCCTTGTCGTACTTATCATCAACCACGACCCGGATAGCATAAACATCATAGATATCCTTTAAAACAGATCCATTTTTCGCCTTCAATTTCCTATAAATGCTATAAAGATTCTTCACGCGACCATCCACCTGCACATCATATCCATGGTCCATGAGATACGACTGCAACTCCTTAATACTATGTTCAACACTGTGCTTTCGCTCAGCTAAATATTCATCCAATTCAGATTTCAACATCTCATACTGACGTGGATATAAGTATTGAAAAGCCCAATCCTCAAGCTTGCCTTTTAAAGAGTAGATGCTCAGACGCGCAGAAATTGGAACATAAACCTCCATGGTTTCACGAGCAATCAGCTTTTGCTTTTGAACCGATCGGAAAGAGAGTGTTTCCATATTGTGAAGTCGATCAGCCATTTTTATAAGAACAACACGAATGTCCTGTGCCATCGTCACAAACAGTTTCCGAATATTTTCTGCTTCATTATTCTCATCTCTCGATTTCACACGTTGCAAACTTTCAAGCGCATTAATCAAAAAGAAAACTTTATCTCCAAAAAGGTTTTTAATCTCTTTTTTGTCATATCCCTCCACCGAAGGAAGCCCATGGAGCATTGCAGCTACGATGGTATCCTCATCCGGCTTTAAGTCCAGAAGGATGTTCAACACCTCTAAAATGTGAACCATATAAGGATCTCCAGACATTCGATACTGATTCTCATGTGCCTTTTCCGCATATTGAAAAGCACGGATTAACCTCTCGCGGTCTAACCCCGGATTTCGGTCTAAAGCCTTCCGTAGGAGATCTTCAAATGTAACCATAATAAAGGTTCGGCACTAGGACCGAAACAGTACGCTTTTTTTACTGGAAATGCAACTTTTTTGGGAAGAAAAAGCGCTTAAGGTTGGATAATCAAATCCAATTCTGAAGCTCCTGGAACCTCAATAACTCGAACCCCTTGAACAAGGGCCTGAACATTGCTTTCTACAGCATTGCGACGCTCATCCAGCTTCTGCAATGCAATCTCGTAAAATTCAGCTACTTGCTCAAGTGCAGCCACCCTCGCCCTCAAAGCAACCTCTTTCTGTGAAACATCAACAAAGCTCTTGAGCAAAGCATCGCTCCGCTCTGCCTCTAAATTATCCAAAGCATCAAAGAAATCCGTTTCAAAAACACCTTTTTGCCCAGAAACACTATTAAAAGAAATAGCTAAATCATCAATATTAAGACGGATAGCAGCCAGAGTTTGAGTCCCTTCTTCATGAGCATCACGAAGTTGCTGAATATAGTTTGTAAGAGCACTTTCACGTTCAGTTGTTTGGCTTAAAAGCCCGTATACATCAATACTATAGAGGTTTTGAAGCTGCTCTAATGAACGCACATACTCAATAAATTGATTGTCAATTTGACGTTCATCCATAAGCTCTCCATAAAACGATGCCGCAGAAATTCCAGTTTCTCCTGTAATTGCTGGCTCAGAGAGCGTTCCAAAAAAATCTGCCGCACGAATCGAAGGCGAAAGCCGATCATAAATCGACCCATCATTCATTCCAAACAGCAAAGATGTCGAAAGACCATACTCATCCATGAGTGACTGATCCGAGCTTTCCGTAGGGCCACCTACATTGCCACCTCCATCAAAAAGGCCAAAAAAGTTCGATGAATATGTCCACCATCCTCCAACAACAATCAAAGCCACCACCACAATACCAATGATAAGTCGAAGATTAAAAACCCTGCCTAATACTGGTGAAACTTGAGAAAAAACAGATTTGAGAGAATCTCCAATCCCCTTCTTTTCATCGAGTTCACCGGTTTCAAGCCCCAACTCTGCTTTTTTCTCATCAATTTTCTTTTGGACTTCCTCAGGTGTTTCTTCTTGAGCTTCAGCCGATTCCTGATCTTGTTGCACCTCTGGCCCATCATTTTCTGGAAGAACCTCAATCTTTTCGTCACCCATTGGAATAATCTCAGCTTCAGACACTGTGGGCTTACCAAAAGTCTCCTGATCATCCAAATTTTGAGGCTCCTGCTGAACCTGTTGTTGCTCATAGGGATTTTCAAAACCTCGTTGAGGAGTCGGTGTCTCATCTTCCGGCTCTTCTTCAACTTCAGATTCAAATTCTGCCTGTGGAGGGTGGCCAAACGCAACAACATCCGGCTGTGGCTCCGGCTCCGGCTCCGGTTCTGGTTCTGGCTCCGGCTCCGGTTCTGGCTCCGGCTCCGGTTCTGGCTCCGGCTCTGGTTCTGGTTCCGGCTCCGGCTCTGGTTCTGGTTCCGGCTCCGGCTCTGGTTCCGGCTCTGGCTCTGGCTCTGGTTCAGGCTCCGGTTCTGGCTCCGGTTCTGGCTCCAGCTCTGGTTCTGGCTCTGGTTCCGGTTCTGGTTCAGGCTCTGGCCTCTGCTCTGGTTCCGGTTCTGGTTCAGGCTCTGGCCTCTGCTCTGGTTCCGGTTCTGGTTCCAAAGCAAAAGTTTCTCCATTCTCATCCACACCCGAATCAGCATTACCCGGCCCAACTTCTATATCTGGACCAGCAAAACCATGTTCAAAAGTTGCTTCTGGTTGCAATTCCGATTCTGGTTCTGGTTCTGGTTCTGGTTCTGGCTCTGGTTCCGCCTCCGGTTCCAGTTGCGGTTCTAGCTCTAGTTGTTGGTTTTCTGTCTTTGACTCCTCTTTTGATTCTTGCTGTAATTCTGCTTCAGCTCCAGGATCAGCAGTGACCTCAGTTGATTTCTCAGCTTCCTGAGAATCAGACTCATCATTACTCAATCCTTCATCAGGTGCAGTAGAGGCCTTCTTCTTCCTTCGACGACGACGACGTCGTCGCTTCCGCTTTGGCTGTTCCACTTCCACCTCCTCTTTATCCTGTACTTCGGATTCTTTCGGAGCATCCTTTTCATTTTCTATCTTCGTTTCTTCCTTTTCCTGAGCCTCTTCCTGCTGAGGCTCGTTTTTCGCCTCCTTTTTTTCTTCCGAGTCCACCTTCTCCGGCTTTTCCTGTTTTTCCTCAGTCTTCTCCTCTACTTCTTTTTCTTTTTGCTGATCTGGACGCTTCTTTCTCCTTCGACGTCTTCGCCGTTTCTTTTTCTGTTTATCCTCATTGTCATCTTCAGGTTCTGCTTTTTCACCCTCCTTATCATCTTGATCATCTTCAATCTGCTCAAGCAATCGATCTCGCTCAAGCGGCAAATTTCTTCCTTGCTCAGCCTTAACAAAAGCTCTTTCAGAATTATCCTGATTCAGGTTTTCATTCTTCCCGTCTCCTTGGTTATCCGGATTGTTAGGATTATTATCGGACATAAGCGTTAAAACGATCTTTTCATTATACTACACATTTCTTCTCAGAAGAACCCTCAAAGCTGACAAACAAGCCAAAAAGATTCAAAAGTGCTTGACTTAAATGCCAAAAAACATCAAAACAACAAAAAAGCGGATAAAGTCTCCCCTATCCGCTTTCTAAAAACAATCTAGTACGAAACTGAACTCAAATCAAAAGTTGCCTGAGAAGCTGCGCCACCAAGACCAAGATTAGCCAAAACACCATTGATAACGACAATAGCGATAGCTGCAACAATAATGGTCAAGATAGCGTTCTTATCATCTAGGTGAAAAACCTCTTTCAAGACAACATATCCAACCACCAAGCTCCAAAGCCCCACAACAAGCGATATAATTGCTCCAAGGGCTGGAACAAACACCATCAAACCACTCACAACCCCAATACCGGCAACAAGTCCACCTACTCGAAAATACTGAGCAAAACTCCCCTTTCCTTTAAAAAGCTTCGTTGCAACCAAAGTGATAATCACATATCCAAGAAGCGCAGAAATAAGCGCACTCAAAATTCCAGCCAACGTCGCCACAATATCAGGCCGAAACGTTTGATTCAAAATTTGAATACCAAAAATCATTTGAAGGACTGGCAACGTTGCAGTTCCAATCAACAAAAAAATAGCAGCAGTAGCCCCACCTTTCTTATTGTCTGCCACCTTTTTAATCATAGCTTTATCCAGCTTCAAAATGGCTAAAAGTTGCTGGAAAGCATTACCAAAATCGACATCTTTCATGTCCATTTCAGGCATTTTCATTGAATCATCCTGCATAGGAAAAGTTTAAAAATTAAAAACGCTAATGAACATTATAAACCATAAAACAGCACACGAATCAAATCATAATTCCAAAAAATAGTTTATTAAAAGCCATTTATTCACTACTATTGGTATCTGGATTTTAAACTATAATTTTACATTTCAACAGACATGGACGCACTTCAAACGTTTTTCTCTACTCAGGCCGCCCCAATTGCTATTGGCGTTAGTATTATCGCCCTTCTATATGCTGTATATTTGATTGTTTCAGTTTTAAAACAAGATGCTGGAAATGAGCGTATGCAGGAAATTGCAACGGCTATTCAAGAAGGAGCAACAGCCTACCTCAACCGACAAACCATGACCATTGCTATTTTCACAGTGGTTCTTTTCCTTCTTATGGCATTCATTCTCCCAGCCGGAGAAAATAATGATGGCGTCTTGACGGCTGTAAGCTTTTTGATCGGAGCAATTTTCTCCACCTTGGCCGGATACATTGGTATGAGTGTCTCAGTCCGAGCAAATGTCCGAACCACTGAAGCCGCAAAACAATCACTTCAATCCGCGCTTTCTGTTGCCTTCAAAGGAGGATCAGTTACTGGACTTGCCGTTGTAGGTCTATCCCTTCTTGGTGTAGGAGGTTTCTACTACATCTTCACGAACTTCTTTAACATTCCAGTCGAAGCCACTCCAAAACTTTTAGTTGGATTTGGATTTGGAGCATCACTCGTATCACTTTTTGCTCGTGTAGGAGGGGGAATTTTCACCAAAGCTGCAGATGTCGGAGCTGACATTGTTGGTAAAGTAGAAAAAAGCATTCCAGAAGATGACCCACGAAACCCAGCTGTTATTGCTGACAATGTAGGAGACAACGTTGGAGACTGCGCCGGAATGGGAGCTGATCTCTTCGAAACATATGCTGTAACTTTGATCGCAGCCATGATTTTGGCAGCATCAACCCTCTCAAGCCTAGGGCAAGCTGGGATTGAATACCCACTCATGCTTGGATCTGTTGCTGTTATTGCAACGATTATTGGAACCTTCTTCATTAGACTTGGAAAGAGCCGAAAAATTATGAAAGCTCTTTATAAAGGGATGCTGATTACAGGAGTGCTTTCTGCAATTGGATTCTTCTTTGTGAATCAACTCTATATTGGAGACATCAACATTTTCTACGCAACACTCGTAGGTCTTGGTATCACCCTCTTTATTAACATCATCACCGAATACTACACATCAACTGAATACGAACCAGTAAAGAGAATTGCAAAATCTTCAGAAACTGGAGCTGGAACAAACATCATTACAGGACTCGCAGTAGGATTGGAAAGCACATTTCTTCCAGTCATTTTGATCGTGGTTGGTATTTTCTTGGCCTTCTACTTTGGTGAAGCTTCAAGCCTCAATAATGGTATCTATGGAATTGCTATTGCTGCAGTAGCCATGCTTTCAACCACAGGAATGGTAATTGCTACCGACTCATACGGTCCAATTACCGATAACGCGGGAGGAATCGCAGAAATGGCAGAACTCCCTGAAGGTGTTCGAAAAAACACAGATGCGCTCGATGCCGTTGGAAACACAACCAAAGCCGTAACAAAAGGATATGCCATTGGTTCAGCCGCACTAGCCGCACTCGTACTCTTCCAGGCATACGCCGAAGAGCTTGCGCTCAACGCACCTGGTGTAGAGTTCACGTTTGACCTCATTGACCACAGACTCATCATTGGACTCTTCCTTGGAGGACTCCTTCCATTCCTCTTTTCTTCCTCTTGTATGCAATCCGTTGGGAAAACGGCATACAAAGTCGTGGAAGAGGTTCGATATCAGTTCCGAACGAAGAAAGGAATCATGGATGGTTCTCAAAAGCCAGACTACAGCCGATGTGTTGACATTGTAACCAAGTCAGCACTCAAAGAGATGGTATTCCCAGGACTTTTGGCCGTTCTTTCTCCACTCATTGTTGGATATTTGCTTGGCCCTATCGCTCTTGGTGGACTCCTTGCTGGAGCGATTGTTGGAGGTCTTTTGCTTGCTCTTCAAATGTGTACAGGAGGTGGAGCATGGGATAATGCTAAGAAATACATTGAAGATGGCCACCATGGTGGTAAAGGATCTGAATCGCACAAAGCAGCAGTTGTTGGAGACACCGTTGGTGATCCATTTAAAGACACAGCTGGACCTGCGATTAACTCTTTGATTAAAGTTATCAATACCATTGCCCTCATCATTGCACCGATGATTGCTGCAATGTCTGTGGGCCTTTAAGCGCCTATGACCAATTTCGCATCAAATAGAGTTGGCATTGTAAAAAATGTCAGCGATGCCGCCATTACTATTGAGCTTCCGGACACCGGCGCTCAAATAGAATGGCCTGTATCCGAAGACAACGCTCCAGATCTTGAACCTGGGGAATCCGTCTCCGTACAACTCATGAAGGTGATGAACGACATTTCAGCGCCTAAAACACAGCAAGACGATGCAGAAGCCGCCCACAAGCGCCAACTACTGGAACAGCTGCTGAATTAGAGAGCTTTATCAAAAACCCCCCATCAACACAACAAAAAAGAGCTCCTTGCGGGGAGCTCTTTTAGATTCTTATTATTCTTGTTTACTCATCAGACTTCTCTTCGCCTCCTTCTGCCTTTTCCTCACCTTCACCTTCTCCTCCCTCACCAGCTTCACCTGCCTCTCCTTCCGCTCCCTCTTCGCCTTCTTCACCCTCAACCGGTTCTGGCTCTTCTTCAACACGTGGCGCAACAACGTTTACCACCACTTCTTGCTCACCATCTTCAAATTCTACACCTTCAATAGCAGGAAGATCAGAAATATGAATTGAATCACCAAGTTCAGTCAATCCAGAAATATCCACTTGAACTTCATGCGGAAGTTCCAACGGAAGACATTTAACGTTCAATTCAGTCTTCACTGTGTTCAAAATTCCGCCATGATCCTTCACAGCAGGAGCTTCTCCAACAATTTCTACAGGAACAGAAGCATGAATAGCCTCCTTCAAGTTCACCATAAGGAAGTCAACATGTTCAATTTTTCCAGAAAGCGGATGAATTTGCAGATCGTGAACCAAAACCTTCTTTGGATCCTCACCATCAACCTTCAAGTCAATCAACGCACTTGAACCAGTCTTAATATAGGTTCTTCGAAACGTTTGATAATCCATTTGTACGGCAACACTTGATTCTCCCTGTCCATAAAAAACAGCAGGAATAATGTTTTGTCGCCTCAGCACACGTGGAGATGAACTCATCTCTCTTTTTTGTACTTCGAGTGTTACGGTCTTCATAATATCGTTTGTGAAAAATGCGTAGAAAGGTTACACAATACCACCTAAAAGCGCAACGTAAAATTCGAGAATTGACTCATCTTAACCGGTTCAGTAATATCGAAAGAGCCTTAAACCCTTATTTTTAGCATATGTTCGACAAAGCAAAAGATATGTATCAGCTCCAGAAAAAAGCAAAAGCTATTAAAAAAGAGCTCAAAAACACCCACATTGAAGCCGAAGAAGAAGGAGTTATTGTAACCGTCAATGGAGAACAAGAAGTAGTAGACATCACTATCTCTGAAGAGGCGCTTCAAAACAACAAACTCGCTGAATTGCTCAAAAAAGCCATGAATAAAGCCGTTAAAAAATCCCAGCAAGTTGCTGCTGACCTCATGAAAGATGTGATGGGTGACATGAATTTTCCAGGAATGTAATGAGAAAAAGACCCCTCTATAAAAGCCATCGCAAGTCTGGATTTGGAAAAATCGTCATTATCCTCCTTATAATAGTAGGAGGATACATCTGGTTCCGATACTCCAGCTATCAAACCGCTCTGGCCACGCCTGTTGATGCAAATAATAGTGAAGAGATATCTTTCCTCATCAAAAAGGGAGAAAGTTTTGCTACCATCACCAACAACCTTGTAGAAAAAGAGCTTATTTCCGATGAAGAAGCCTTTAAAATGTATGCCAAATTCGGAGGATACGATCGAAAGCTTGAAGCAGGACGATTCATGTTGAGCCAATCACAAACCATTCCGGAAATTATTGAAGATTTAACCGACGGAGAGGATAATCAAGTTATTTTGACCGTTTTAGAGGGATACACCGTCCAAGACATCGATGATGAATTAACAGAAATGAGCCTGATTCAGGCCGGAGAGTTCATAACCGCTGTGGACAACTTTGATAACTACGACTCCTATTTCTTTCTCGATGAAGAGCTCCAGAAAGACCTCATTCACCCATTAGAAGGATACCTTTTCCCTGACACATATTTTTTGGATCCAACGGACTATAGCAATGAAACAGCCATTCAGCTGATGCTCAATAATTTTGAAAATCGTATTGGAGATGACTTACAAAACGCCGATCGGCCAATACATGATATCGCCATTATGGCCTCTATTATCGAAAAAGAGGTTCGCACCGATGCCGACATCCCTGTTGTAGGAGGAATCCTTTGGAAGCGTCTCGACAACAACTGGCTCGTTGGCGCTGATGCCACCATGCTCTACCTCAAAGATGATCGAACCATCGACTATTTCGACCTTCAGGAAGACACACCATACAACACACGCTTAAACCCAGGTCTTCCACCAGGGCCAATTGGCAATGCTGGCCTTAAAAGCTTTATGGGAGCTCTGTATCCCGAAGAAAGCCCATACTGGTTCTACCTCACAACCCTCGACACCGGCGAAGTCATTTACGGCGAAACCAACGCTGACCACGAGGCCAACAAGGCACAATATCTCTAGAGAAATCATTTAGAATCCAAACTCAACACCAGACTCTTCTTCCGCTGGAGCTTCTTCCTCTGCCGGTTCTTCGGCTGGCGCTTCAGCTGGCTCCTCATCTGGTTCATCCACTTCCGGCTCTGGCGTTGTATCTGTACCAGTATATTCAATGGTAAAAGTCACCTCATCTGACTTGTTGCCATCGGGATCGATTCCGTAAACAACATAGCTGTTCGTTCCAGGCTTCAAGTTTCCAAGCGCTGTACTGGCCACATACTTCCATTGAGATCCACCAGCAGTGAATTGTGAAAGAGTGTATCCGTTTACCACAACCTTTTCGGCCCCTTGAATAGATCCGATAACTGTTACAGTGTTTTCATCCGTTGTCGATGAAGAAGATCCATTATAGGTCTCCACAGACGGATTGGAGAGGTCATCCGTGATCTCCACCTTATCTTTCTCATATGTGATCGTGATCGATGCAGCAGAGCTCCGTGCACCATCCTCATTCACCGCATAAACCTTATACGTGTTCTCCCCAGCCTTCAGGTTCCCAAATGACTCAGAAACATTATAAGACCATTCTGTGTCACCTTCTTCAAACTGACTCAGTTCATAATCCCCAAGATTGCTATTGACCACAACAGCAGAAGTTCCAGCTTTTACTGTTCCAGCAAGAACCAAAGACCCTTCGGTTGTCGTCTTACTGCTCGGACTTGTAATCACTGGCTGATCCGATGAACCAGCCGCATTGTTTGCTGTGTCATCTTCACCTTCGTCATCTGGAGTTTCATCGCCTTCATTTTCTCCATCAGTTTCAGATTCTGCGTCTGGATCTTCTTCCGGATCCAACTCATCGTCCTCCACAATCGTTGAAGTCGTACCAGAAACCGTAAAGTCTGTCGGATTTTGATCTTCCCGCACATTCCATCGATACCAAGCCGACTCTTTAAACTCATCACTCACAGCCTTTAATACAGAAGGTGTTTGATTTCCTTCAAAAGCTCGCATTGTCGCATCATCCAAGACAATCTCTTGTCCAACTCCCACAGCCAAAGTCTCGGTCACACGCTCTTGGCCTCCTGATTCAACAATCACATCCACTTCAATATCTCCTTCAAACACACGTACAACTTGGGTTGTATTGTTTTCAACTTCAAAAATTGTTCCAGTTGCACGAACAAGCAAGTTATCGGTTCGCACTTCATAATGCGATTCCCGCACTCCAGGACTCTTTTCCCCATTCACCCACACCGATCCATTATCCAAATTCAAAGCAATAACCTCTTTATCATTCGTTTTACTCACATCTGAAAGAGTGATAGCAGTGTCACTATCCATCCGAACACGAGTATCATTAAAAAACTCAATCACGACTCTTCCGCCAGGCAACGTCTTCAAACCATCTCCCAATAAAAGTTTCGTTCCATTGAAGGCATTATCCCATTCAGATTGGCTATATGGCAAAACTCGTGCTCGTCCTTGCGCCACATAAAAATAAACATTGGCGTCACCTTCATTATTCCAGCTATTCCATACCTGGAAAGCCATAACGCCAATAACTCCAATGCTCAAAAGCACCAAGAAAGGCAAAATATAGTCAATTGGCCGCTTTCTTCGTTGAGCTCTCCGCATTGCTGCACGTCGGTGTCTCATATGTTTGTTTCCACAAAAAATGATCGCTATAAATATAGCAGCAAATCGCTTGCTGTAAAGGGAAAATCTGTTTAAACTCCCATTTCTTTTAAGAGAGCATTGACATCTCTCTTAATTCTCGTGTCCTTCTCCAATTCTGTCGCGATCTTGTTGTAGGCATGCAAAACAGTCGTATGGTTCCGTCCGCTAAAGCTTTCGCCAATCGTTTCATACGATTGATCAAGAATGTGTCGGATCAGATACATGGAAATCTGGCGTGGAACCATAACCTCTTTTCGTCGATTTGATCCGATGAGGTCGGTTTTTGGCACCTTAAAATAGTCAGCAACAATATCGATCACATCATCACAATTCCGCACAACAACCGACTTATCAATGTCGACCGAAATACCTCTCACTCCTTGAATATTGTCATCCTGACTCAGTGTTCGAATCGCCCGCGCCGCTGATTTAATCGTTGGTGTTGTTTGAGCCAATTGCGCCTCTGCCATCGTCTTAATCAAAATTCCTTCAAGCTCACGTACACTTCGGTGCACATTAAAGGCAATGAACTCCAGCACTTCTGGATCGATCAAAGCTTGATGTTCTCGACATTTTTCATTCAAAATCGCCAAACGAGTTTCATAGTCTGGAAGTAACACCTCTACCACCATTCCCATTCCAAATCGACTCTTTAAACGCTCTTCAAGACCATCTAACTCTCGCGGTGGTTTGTCTGAACTCATCACAATCTGCTTCCCAGCATCATAGAGCTCATTAAATGTATGGAAAAACTCCTGCTGCGTTGATGCCTTGTTCCCAAAAAATTGGACATCATCGACAATAAAACAGTCCACCTTCCGATACTTTTCTTTAAATGAAGCCGTATGCTTCTTTCCAATCGCCGCCACAATCTCATTCATAAATCGTTCCGATGTCATGTAGACCACGTTTTTATCTGGAAAGTTTTTCAGAATCTCTAACCCAACGCCTTGCAAAAGGTGAGTCTTCCCAAGTCCGGTGTCTCCATAAAGAAAAAGTGGATTGTAAATATCTCCCGGCTTTGCCGCTACTGCTCTACAAGCCGCATGCGAAAGTTGATTTTCCTGACCGGGAATAAAGTTATCCAACGTATACCTCGGATTAAACATCTTACTCCGAATACCATCAATCATGACCTCTTTCTTGTTTGGAAGCTTGCGGATCTTTCGCGCTTGCAAATCTTGAAAAATCTTAATGTCGATTTTGTGAGGATGTTCATTGTCGGCGAGCGATCCCATGACCTCGAGTTTGAGCTGCTTCACCTCTGAACAAAGGTCCTTCAGGGCTGTAAGGAGTTTAATTTCGTGTCGATCTCGAATAAAGTTCAGCGTGATTGGAGTTGGGACACCAATGGTCACAACGCCGTGCTCGATATTTTTGATGATGGAGTCCTTAAAAAGAGAAAAAATGGTGGTCTTTCCAATTTGAGGAGCAAGACGGGTAAGGACCCCCTCCCACAGAGTTTTATTATCCATGTGCTGAAGTGTCTGAGATGTGAATCGAAAGCGAAGCAATACTAAAGGCTTTTGATCCCTTCTACAAGGGCTGCAAGGCTTCACTAGGTATAGGGGCCCTACAACCCCTCACCTACTAATGATGGATTTTTTTTACATTCAAAATACATTTTGTCTCTCAACGCAATGATACCTGAAATCACATTCGAATGTGCCGCAACATTTTTTATGTCAACTTTAAAAAAACATCAGATTTTTTTGTCAAAGATACCTGAATTTTTGTATAAAAAAATTGAACAGCCCGTATGAGCACATAATACTTTTCTCTTTTCTACGAGCCAGAAATCCAACGAACAATATCGCTATATGTCACGGCAATAATGAGCCCCATAAGGAAGATAAATCCAGCAGCATGAACAATCGCCTCTGCCCTCCCTCTCAAACGTTGCTTGAAGATAACTTCAATAAGAATAAAGAAAGCACGCCCTCCATCCAGAGCTGGAAATGGGAAAATATTGATAATCGCCAGGCTAAGAGACAAGAGCGCCATAAATCGCAGCAGCGATCCAAAACCTTCCTGCACCACCGTATGGGTCATCTGCGCAATTCCAACCGGTCCCGCAACTCCATCTGGAACTGTAAATTGTGTTACCAACTGACGCACCACTTGTCCGAACATATCAACCGTCAAAATAGCCAGCTTCCCCGTCTCTTCCACAGCTTTTATTGGGGCAATCCATACTGGATACTGAACATCCGCAATTTCAAGCACAGAAAGCGGTGCAACCGAATCGTAAACACTCACACCTAAACCTTCAACAGCCATGAGCTCAGCAATTTGCACACCAATCAGTCCATTCTCATCTGGTGTTACCTCAGCATCAAAGACCTCCTCTCCGCGGCGAATAGTATAAATGGATGCCACACCTGGATTCGCTTGATTTCGCTCTATCACGTCCTCCGGCATAGTAAGCCCTTCATCGTTGATTGCCAGCAATTTATCCAAAGATTTAAACCCTGCATCTGACGCAGGAGTTCCAGGTAACACATAGTCAACAACCACGCCTCCTGTTTTTTGCTCAGCAGACGCAGTCACCGTTTCAACTGTAATCTCTTTCCCATCACGAAGAACCGTCAACACATTATCTCCATCCGCCATCCCCGCAAAAAATTCAGTGGTGTTATAAAGAATCTCTCCATTCATCTCAATCACATAATCTCCCACATGAAGATCTCCACGCCTCTGTCCATCACCATACACCTTCACTCTTGGAAGGAATGTCATAGGATAAAGCACCACATCTCCCGGCAAAAATTCCACCATTCTCTCCTCTTCTCCTAGTATTTCAAACGTTCCGGCCTCCTGACCAGCAATCGCATCCAGCTCCAAAATCGACTCACCATTATATGTGAGGAGCACATCACCCGCCTTTACTCCCTCTGCTTCTGCCTGAGTCCCCTCCTTCACCTCTTGAACCACAAAACCTGGTTCAGTCTTAATACTCCCATCTTCAATAGCCTCTAAAAATTGCTCTGGTTCAACAATGAGTGGCTGGATTCCAATCGAAAATCCAACTGTTAGCAAAAACCAACAAAGAAAGAGATTCATCACCACACCAGCGGTCACAATCCACAGGCGCACCCACGGCGATTTATTCGAATAACTCCGCTTGTTCTTGCGCAGTTTGTCGTCACTCGCATCCTCCCCTAAAAGCTTCACAAATCCACCAAAAGGAATCCAGTTGATGGAATAGATTGTCTCGCCTTTTTTCTTGCCCCAAATCCGTGGAGGTAGTCCAAATCCAAACTCCTCCACCTTCACTCCCGCTCTTCGCGCAGCCGTAAAATGCCCCCATTCATGGATAAGCACCAAAACGGAAAAAATCAGCAGAAACGCAATCGCAGTTATAAGGAGGTCCATGGATTAAACAGTCATTACATCACTCTCCTTCTTCTTGGCCATCTCTTCAATGGTTCCATTCACGTTGTCGACGTGCTCCTGAAGCTTTTTGTCTGCTCCCTTTGCATCGTCTTCTGTGATATCGCCATTCTTTTGTTGGGTTTTAATTTCATCGTGAACTTTTTGCCGAGCAGTTCGCACAGAAATTCGCGCGTCTTCCGCCAATTTGTGCACAACCTTTGCCAAATCTTTCCGTCGTTCCTCTGTAAGTGGCGGAATGTTCAATCGAACAACCGCTCCATCGTTCACTGGAGAGATATTGATATCTGAAGTTTGAATCGCCTTTTCAATGGGCCCAAGGTTCGCCTTGTCCCATGGTTGAATTTGAATCGTCTTCGCATCTGGCACAGAAATAGAGGCCACTGCTTTGAGCGGCTGCTTACTTCCATACACATCTACCTCTACTTGTTCCACCAATGTCGCTGACGCCCGCCCAATTTGCAGACGAGAGTATTCGTCCTGCAAGTGAGCTACTACTTTATCGAGGTCAGCCTTCAACTGGCTCATCGCGCTATCCATCATATTCTTGAAATATTTAAGTTATAAGTGTTCCAACATCTTGTCCTTTCACCACGCGTGCAATGTTTCCTTTCTTAGTCAGATTAAACACGGCGATCGGGAGCTTATTATCAGCACAAAGTGACACAGCACTCAAGTCCATTACTTCCAGTCCCATGTCTAGAACCTTGTGGTACGACAGTTTCTTGAACTTTTTGGCATCTTTATGTTTGACTGGATCTTTATCATACACGTAGTCGACCTTGGTCGCTTTCATCAGAACATCACAACTCAACTCCAACGCTCGGAGTGCTGCTGCTGTGTCAGTCGTAAAGAAGGGATTTCCTGTTCCACCTGCACAGATCACAATTTTCCCTTTCTGAAGATAGGCCAATCCCTTTTCTACTAAATAGGTTTCAACCACCACAGGCATGGCAAAAGCCGATAGCGGCCTCGCGTCGATTTTGAACTTCCGGAAACCATTCCTTAAAGCCAGTGAATTCATAATCGTTGCCATCATGCCCATATAGTCTGAATGCACACGATCAATCCCTGATTCCACAAAATCCCGATAACGCCAGAAATTTCCTCCTCCAATCACAATCACTACCTCCACTCCCATCTTCTTCACCGCAGTCACCTCCTTACAAAGCTGTTCCACCATTGTAAAATCGATACCGCTTCCCTTTTCGCCCTCCAGAACTTCTCCGGACAACTTGAGCATGATCCGTTTATATTTCAATCGTTTCGGCATAATCTATGTTGAAAAGAATATATAGGTCAGCACTACTCCCAGTGCTATTCCCACCAAAAATACGAGTGGCACACGGCGTTCCTCGCGCTGATCGCGGCTGCTGGCCAACTCTGTTAAAAGATTTGCTTCCATAATAAGCTCTTTTTCCGCGTTCTCTGCTACTACCTCTTCCATGTCATGGTTTGTCACCAAGTTCACAAAAGTTCCAAAGCGCACTTTAATAATGTCTTTGGGTGGGATGTTTTCAATGTCCGAAACAGATGAAACCGAATCAAAGTCATCAGTTGAATCAACGTCATCCAGATCGTCAAAATCGTCAACCGGCTCAACCCGCATAGTTGGTTTGCGGACAGGTTTATAACTCATGTCCAAATTGTCGCCTTGGTCTTCCATAGATTCAATGTCATCGGTGAGTTGGTCTACCGCATCTACTAACGGTTCGATTTTCGGCGTGACATCATCCAATTGTCGTATCGTAAAGGTATTGGTCGGCACCTCATTGGCGCTGATTGATGAGATCTTCATCGGTGCTTCTTTCTCCACTTTAACCTTTTCCATTGTTGATGGAGCAGAAGATTCAACTTTTACAGTTTTCTTTCGCACACTTTTCGTCGTTCTCCCTGACGAAGTTTTCGTTGCACGAGTCTTTTTCTTAGCAATTGTCTTAGTGCTCTTCTTTTTAGTGCTTTGGGCCTTGGTTGTCGATTTTGGTGTCTTTTTGGTGCTTTTGGCCTTTGCACTCCTTGTTGTTTTTCCTTTCGCTGTGGCCTTACTGCTCTTAGCTTTCGCCTTATTTGCAGCCGAACTCATCTTCTTTACTCCCGTTTTTGAGGATGATTTCTTTTGAGCCATAGTTTCTTGAACTATAGCATAGATTATGTTTCAGCTCCAAAAATTTTTCACTGATACATCGCTACAGAGTAAAAAGTTGCAAGCAATACAAGGAAACAAGAAAAAAATGCACAAGCAATATCATGAATATTGTGAGTGCATTTTTTTCACAGTTGACGCAGTAATGCGCAACAAATTTTTGCTCTGTTACATCATACCGCCCATTCCACCCATCCCCGGCATTCCTCCACCACCCGGCATAGCCGGTGCATCGTCTTTATCACTTGGAATGTCGGTAATAGCACCTTCAGTCGTCAGGAAGATTCCCGCAATCGAACCAGCATTCTGGATCGCACTACGAGTCACCATCTTCGGATCGATAATCCCCGCTTTGATCATATCCACATATTCGTCATTAGCAGCATCGTAGCCTTCTCCAGCTTTTCCTTCTCGTACTTTTTGAACGATTACCGCTCCATCCTTTCCAGCATTCTTGGCAATCTGATAAAGTGGTGCCTCAAGCGCAGCCTTCACAAGAAGCGCACCAGTATGCTCATCACCTTCAAGCTTGAGCCCATCCAACACTGAAGCCGCATGCAAAAGAGCAACTCCTCCACCTGGCACAATTCCTTCTTGAACTGCTGCCTTGGTAGCAGAAATCGCATCCTCAATGCGGAGTTTCTTCTCTTTCAGTTCTGTTTCTGTCGCCGCCCCAACCTTAATCACTCCAATTCCTCCAGCAAGCTTGGCCATACGTTCAAGGAGTTTCTCTTTATCAAAGTCAGATGAACTGTTTTCAATCATCACCTTAATTTCACCAACACGGGCATCAACATCAGCCTGGTTCCCTTTCCCTTCAACAATCACAGTCTTTTCACTGGAAGAGATCACTTTGTGAGCAGAACCAAGATCAGCCAGCTCAACATTTTCCAGCTTGAGTCCAAGCTCTTCCGTAATAACCGTTCCTCCAGTCAAAGCCGCAATGTCTTTGAGCATCTCTTTTCGACGATCTCCATATGCTGGAGCCTTCACAGCCAAAACGCTGAAGATTCCTCGCAGTTTGTTCAACACAAACGTCGCGAGCGCTTCACCTTCAACATCTTCCGCAATGATAACCAACTCCTTACTTCCAGCCTGTAAAAGTTTTTCAACAAGCGGCAACACCTCTTGCACATTTGAAATCTTCTTATCCGTAATCAAAATTTTCGCGTCCTTATATTCTGCTTCCATTCGTTGTGGATCGGTCACCATATAAGGAGAAAGATATCCGTTGTCAAAATGCATTCCCTTGGCAACCTCACTCGAGGTACCCATTGCCTGCGACTCCTCAACGGTAATCACTCCATCATGTCCAACTTCGTCCAAAACATCAGCAATCAAGTTTCCCACTTCTGGGTCTTGCGCAGAAATCGTCGCCACTTGGGCAACCTTCTCTTTACTATTCCCAATCTCCATCTTGTTCTTTTCAAGCTCTTCAGCAATCGCCGCAACAGCTTTGTCAATTCCTCGCTTCAAAACCATTGGATTCGCTCCAGCAGTAATGTTCCGATACCCTTCGGCAATCATCGCTTCTGCAAGAACCGTCGCTGTGGTGGTTCCATCACCAGCAATGTCGTTGGTTTTGGTTGCCACCTCTTTCACCAGTTGAGCTCCCATATTTTCAAATGGATCTTCCAGTTCAATCTCTTTAGCGATCGTTACTCCATCATTGGTGATGAGCGGCGCGCCATACTTTTTGTCGATGACCACGTTGCGACCTTTTGGCCCAAGCGTAATTCGCACTGCATCTGCCAGTTGATTGACTCCGCCAATAACCTTTTTGCGGGCGTCGTCTGAAAATTTAATCTGTTTAGCCATTGTTGTGTATTAAAGATATAGAAAACTACTCCACGACAGCCAAAACGCTGTCTTGACTGATAACAAGAATCTCCTTGCCATCCAACTTCACTTCCGTCGGCGCATACTTACTATAAAGCACCATATCCCCTTCCTTCACATCCATTGGCAAACGTTTACCATCTTCATCATACTTCCCTGGCCCAACGGCTAGGACCTTTCCTTTTTGAGGTTTTTCTTTTGAAACAGTATCCGGAATAATCAGACCCGATGCATGAGTCGTCTCTTCCTCTACCGCTTCAACAATAATGTTATCCATAAGCGGACGAAGTTTGCTCGACATAATTGAAATGTTAAATTTTACGCACCTGAGATTGTACCTTAGCAGACAACAGCGTCAAGTGCTAAAAGATATTATGGTATGATACCGCCATGATTTTTCCCACGATCTTTCTAAGACCCGACATCTTTATCTTTATCGTCACGACCATCCTTCTTGCTGGCCTGATTGTTTCCGATAACAAACAGTGGCTCCCACATCTTGGCCTAGCCATGGGGATTTCTCTCGTATGGAACGTAATCGCAGTGAATGAATACGGGTACAACCAAGCCTTCTACTCTATTGGGCCGATAAGCATTTTCCCCCTCTTCGCCTGGACCATTGGACTCTTCCTCATACACATCATCTACACCGCTGTCTCTACACGACTCTCATTTGAAGGATTCCTCAAACAGCTCCTCTTATATATAGCGTTATACTGGCCGATCCTCCTGACCGCCGAAACCATTGGCTACTACACCTTCAACATCCGAAACGAGGCCGCCGCACAATACGCTGGCCTCCCCTTCTGCGACTGCCTGCACGCCCCAACGTGGATGCAAGCCTCATACCTTTTGATTGGACCGATCTATTTCTTCCTCATTTATTTTGCTTCAAAGCGGACTCCGGAGTTGGCGCAACCCCACCGAAGTTAACTGCGTATATCTTTCTGTTGTTTTCAAGTTGGCATGTCCCAAAAGTTCCTGCACATAGCGAATGTCAGTTCCTTGTTCCAACATATGCGTTGCAAAACTGTGCCGTAAACTATGGAATGTCACATATTTTCTAATTTTTGCCCTTTTGCATGCTTGCGAAAAAACTTTTTGTGCAGTCCGAACTGTCAATTTTCCGCCCCTTTCACTTTCAAAAAGATAATCGTTCGGATCTTTTGTTGCTACCACCTTCTCCAAGGTTCGCATAAACTTTTGCGGTAACACCGTCACCCGATCTTTCCTATTCTTCCCCTGACGCACAAACACGACACCCATACCGAAATCCAAGTCCTGCACTTTCACATTCACTACTTCGCTCACTCTTAAACCAGCACCATAGGCCAATCCCACCATAAGCTTATGCTTCTTATTAGAAAGTGCACCCAGAATCTGCTCAATCTCCTCTCTTAATAACACCACCGGCAAACGCTTCGGCTTCTTTTCAAACCTCAACGAAATCGTTGTCGAAACTTTCAACACATGCCGATAGAAGAACTTCACAGCGCACAAACACAGATTCACCGTTTGCCCAGCCATCCCTTCATCCCTGCGACGCAGAAGAAATGATTTGATCACCTCTTCAGAGAAAGGAAGAGGCCGGTTATCAACAAAAGATAAGAACAATGTAAGACCATGAACATAGGCTTGCTCAGTTTTAGGACTATACCCCCGAAGCCGAATCTCCTTCCGCATCAAATCCACATAATCCACCATTTGCTTCACACACAAAATAAAACTACACTCACCCTAGCAGCGGAACATGAACAAAACCTAAAGCCCACCTAAAAAAAACTCCGGATCCTCGGCTATCGGGCTTCTGGGCGACCTCCAGTCCCCCAGAAACGAGTTATACGCAATTCAAAAATATATTTTCTAAAATTGTATGGGCTTTCTAGGTACGACAAATTTGATTTTTTCTTTTATTATTGAGGGGGACAAGATAGTGTTTTCTTTCACTTCGTTTCAGAAAACGAATTATTTATAAACTTTTTATACTTGATTATAATACTATGACATTTTCACCAGCGTTAATATCTATAATTGTTTTTACGATAATTTTAATTGCGGTTGGTTTTTATTATCGTAATAAAAAGTTGCCTGAAGATTATTTCATGGCTGGAAGAAAAGTTGGCAAATGGAGAATGGTTGCTTCCATTTTCACTTTGCTTGGTGCTGGCGAAATAGTTACTCTTACAGCTTTTGCTTATCTGTTTGGGTTTTCTGGGGTGTCATTGTTTTTCGGTTTTTTGGCAGGAGCTTTATTTGCTGCCTTTATGATTCCAAAAATCAGGGAACAATCTGATGATTACAAACCTTACACCATCACAGATTATATACGCAATTTTGTTGGACCAAAATCCGAAAAAATCTTCATTGTTTTGCAACTCATCGCAATCGGTAGTTTATTGCTTGTCCAAGTGGTAGTTGGAGGGCTACTTCTTTCAACACTCACAACATTATCTTATCCTGTTGCTGTAATTATAATTGGAGCAGTAATTGCAATCTATCTTTCTCTAGGAGGTTTTCACAGCATACTATTAACCGATTTAATTCAGATGGCAGGAATGCTATTCTTATTGATTTTATTGTTATTTATGTATAATCCTGCTGGAGCAAGTTTCTCAGAAATATTTTCAGTTACACAGAACTTAATTCCTGCCGTTGACTTCATAGTTCTGTTTATTTTCGGTTTCTTCGGAGTATTTAGTGGAGCAGATGTATACCAGAGAATCTTTTCTGCAAAATCAAATAAAGAAGCAAGAAAAGGCTTGGTTTACACAGGTATTGCCTTTTTGGTTTTTGGTTTTTTGATGATTCTGCTCGGACTGAAAATCTTCACTCAATTTCCTGACGCAAATCCAAACGATGCTTTTTTCACATTCTTGGCAAGTGATCTAACAGGAGGAATAATTGCAATCTTATCATTATTCATAATTGCGTCAGTATTTTCAAGTGCAGATACAGAACTATTTCTTTCATCAATCTTAGTAAGGAAGTTGTTTGGTAAAAAGAAAGAAATAACTCGTTTACAAGGAATTATTCTTGTCTGGATTATTGCAATAGTGGTTTCTGCTTTAGCAATAAACTTTACAAACCTTGTAGATATTTACTTCACGTTACTTTACGCATTCTTAATTACTGGTCCAGTAATGTTGGCAAGAGTCTTTAACAGAGGAAATGATACGATAGCATTTTCAGGGATGTTAATGTCTTTAATTCTATTGCCAATATTCATGTGGAATAATTGGCTAGTCGGTCTTTATCCTTTAATTTTGGCAATACCTCCTTTATTGACATTTCTTGTACCAGCTAACTCTGAAACTGCTTAATGATTGGCTCACAAAATTCACCCCTAACCCCTCTTTTGCTCGCCAAATTGGAAAAAATCAAATTTTAAGAACGAAAGCCAATCTGATAAATGAGAACGAAAAATATTTTTTGAACTTCTCCCTTCGGTCGACCACGCTGCGCTCTCACTTCGTTCGGGGCGTATAACAAGGGATAAAAGGAAAATTGCTCAGCTCGCAATTTTCCCAAATCGCCTACGGCGACTTCTTTTATCCCTAACGTTAAGTGAAATATTTTGTAGCGATTTTTTATTGTTGCGCCTGAATTTTCGCTAGATATAGCCGAAAATAAATGATATAATTGTTTGATATGTCAAACACGCAAGAACAAGAACCGGGTTTTGTTTCTCCCGAGGCACACGCTGAACAACTTCAGCAAAACATCGAGCGTGCTCGCGAGTTACTCGGCCAAGAAAATGTCTTTAGCATTGAGGATGTCGAACAAACATTCGGAGTTTCGCTTGACGCAAAAGAAGTTCCGCCAATTTCTTTTAGCCAGCAGGAATTGGAGCAGGCGCGTGAAAATGGCGAGCAGTTGATTCTTCGTATAGACAAACTTCCTGATGGCCAGCCAGCCACTCTCAATAATTTAGTGGCTCATCTTGAAAAACAAGGCAAAAGGGTTTTTGCCGGTGATTCGGCAGAAATCAAAAAGGACGTGGCTGGCAACGATATGGAATTTTTCACGCGCGAACCTCTGCAAGCCAAGTGGGTACTTGCAAGTACAAAAGAAATTGGCGGAACACGGCACTTGTCATACGAGGCGCAGGACGCTTTCATGAAAAAGGACGTTGATAAACTTCGAGAGGGCCTGGAAAGTATTCCGAAAGTTTGGGATGAGATAGGCATTCCCGCTGAAGCAAGGCCAGAGCTACCAACAATCGAAGAAGTAATGCAAGCACGTGAGGAATTACCTCAAGGCGCCTCGTTGCCAAGTGCCGTTGAGGTCGTGTACGACCTCCTTTTGCGTCAAGCGCGTGGTGAATACGCACTCAAAGATATGGCCGTCGCAACTCGCTCGCGTGTGCAGGAATTGCCAGACATAGACGAACCGGAGCGCCCCATTGACATAGGACTGAACGATGAGGGCGGCATTCATTTTCATTGGCGGCGCAGTATGCAATTCGGACGGCCGGGAGAAACAAAACCTGACGCTATACCTGGAATTCCGATCGGCTATATCCAGCGAGAAGCTGGCAGTTCTAAAAAACAATGGACTGACCGAGAAAAGGACGCGCAAATTCAGGCGCAACACGAAGCGGAAGTGGCACGAAGAAAAGCAGATGATGAAGCGAAGATTGCAGAGATAAAGAAAAATTTGGGCGTATAAAAAATCGCCACAAAATACTCTCGCCAGCCCTTCGGGACGTTACACTCTGGCTCGGGGCTAACGCCCTCACTTAACACAGAATATGCGGTTTCGCTCCCGCTGGTCGCTACACCCATATTTGGCACTGGTGAGTCGCTTCGCTCCAAATTATACCAGTGCCAAACATCGCATATTCTGGAACGTTATGTGAAAAATATTCAACAACTTAGAATATGAAAAAACCAATAAAATACTT